>PJTT01000019.1_pt1 | contig 405869 bp, 323 predicted proteins | sample 1512261 | NCBI WGS metagenome assembly PJTT01 (sample SAMN08177685, study PRJNA422409) | Soil metagenome, whole genome shotgun sequencing project. | isolation source: Soil (2) enriched on wood chips | place: USA: Madison | collected 2015-01-15
AATCTCGCGATTCTATTACTCTTATATTTTTGTCCCGATATAATCGGGACGGCTGTCAATTCAATATGTCTACGAACGTGTGTTTCTTTTTGTCTTCGCTTGTTTCTCAAAGCGGGTGCAAAAGTAGTCACATTATTGAGATTTGCAAACCTTTCCTCGAAGTTTTTTGCTCTTTTTTTTAAAGTTTTTCTTAACACACTGGTAATGTTAATTTTAAAATTTAAAAAAAATCAATTAAATTAAAGTTTTTTCCTACTTCGTTAATTTCTACACTTAATCATTAAATAATAAAGATCTTTTATTTAATTCTCAATCGGTATAAATCTGCACAATAAAAATTATTAGAACCTACATTACTATCACAAAATAGTAAAGTCATTTAGATTTCGGTTTATCTTTATATATAAAAGTCCTGAATCTCTTCAGGACTTTTTATTTAAACTGATTTCAACAATTAATTATTATTTTGAAGTCTCCTTCAAAAACTTAATCAAACCTGTCATATACGTTTGCTGGTCATCATACATACTCATGTGACTTCCGTTTTCGCAATACAAATACGTTCCGTTTTTAACTTGAGTTGCAACCCATTTCATGTGTTCAGGATCCATCGTGTCGTATTTTGCACCGATTGATAATGTTGGAACTGTAATTTTTGAAAGTTCTTTGGTAATATCCCATTTTTCAAGTTTTCCAGAAAGTCCAAATTCGCTTGGCCCTTGCATCGTCACATAAAGCGATTGATTGATTTTAGCAAAAGATCTATTAACCGGTTCCGGCCATTTGCTTGCATCTAAACGCAGAATATGTTTCGAATAAAAATTAGGAACAAGCAACTCCATATATTGTGGATTTTCAAAATCTTTATTTTTTTCGATTTCTCTTATTTTAGCTAAAACTTTCGGATCCATTTGTTTTGCCAGCACTTCATCTGCGTATTTATCATATTCTATAGCGCTCATCATCATATTTGAAATGATAAGTCCTTTCATATTCTGCTGGTATTTAAGCGCATATTGTGACGCTAAAATACCGCCCCAAGAATGTCCTAATAAATAGAAATTGTCTTTATCCAGTTTTAACGCTTGACGCACCTGCTCTACTTCTTCTACAAAACGCGATAAATCCCAAAGTGCAGGATCATTTGGATTATCCGAATTACCGCATCCCAATTGATCGTAGTAAATAAATTCAATTCCTTCAGCAGGAAGAAAACTTTCCATACACTCAAAATATTCGTGTGTTGCTCCCGGCCCGCCGTTTAACAACAGTAATTTAATTTTTGGATTATTTCCGATTCTTTTCGTCCAGACATTAAATTTACCTTTTGGTGTATTAATCTGAACTACTTGTACGCCGCCGGTTTTTATTCCCGATGTCGTATCTTTTAAATATGTCGTAAGATCTTCGCTTTTGTTTTCTGTGTTGTTTTTATCCTTACATGCCGTCAATAACAGCGTGCAGAAAGCGACCAATAAAGTTTTTTTGTAAGTATTCATAAGGGTTTGGGTTATTATTTTTTGGAATTCTAATATACTACTTTTATTTTTCAATAAACGCTGCAATAATTTTTGCAGCAGTTTCGCTGTGTTCTTCAAGAAGAAAATGACCGCCTTCTAACTGGTGAATTTTCGCATTTGGCAAATCTTTACTATAAGCTTGTCCTCCCGCTTCAACAAACATTTTATCATTTTTTCCCCAAATAACAACAGTTTTAGGTTGCTGCTTTTTAAAGTAATCCTGCCATTCTGGATACAAAGCAATATTACTTCCATAATCTCGGAATAAAGCCAATTGAATCAAATCATTTCCTGGTCTGTCTAAATAATATTGATCTAACGAATAACTATCTGGACTTATTTTTTCGGGTTTTGAAGCGCCATCAAGATACGTCCATTTCGTTGCTTCAAGTTTTAAAAATACTCTAGCTCCTTTTTCGGCTTCTTCGCTGTCACTTTCTATATAAGTAGCCAAAGGCGCAAGCGCTTCGCCAAGTCCATCCAAATAAGCATTGGCATTTTGTATTATAAATGAATTCACTAATTCTGGTCTTCGCGACGCTATTCGAAAAGCAATTGGGCCTCCGTAATCCTGAACATAAAAATGAATATTTTTAAGCTTTAATTCATCTATAAAAGCTTCTATAACAACAGACAAATTGTGAAATGTATATTCAAATTCGTTTGTATTCGGCATACTGCTTTGTCCAAATCCTGGATAATCTGGCGCAATTAGAAAATAAGAATCTGAAAGCAGCTCAATCAGATTTCTAAACATGTGCGAAGAAGAAGGAAATCCGTGCAGTAATAATAAAGTTGGTTTTTCTGGATTTCCCGCCTGACGGTAAAAAATATTCAACCCATTAATCACTGCGTTTTTGTAATAAACATCATTTTTCATAGTAATACATTTTATTGACATCTAACTGATGTCGTTTTTATTTGAAAAGGCATTATACAAAAGCAAATCTGCTTTCTATAACCTTTCAAATTTCTGACATCTCGAAACATATTTGTTAGTCATATTTTCCCGAATAAGCAGCAATTTTTCCTTTTCAAAATTTATATTATTCATACCAAAAAATTCAGTAAATCAATTCGTTACAATTATTAAAATACCTTTTTACGGTATATCGGCGAAATACATTCAAAAGTCTTTCTATTTCGTCAAATGAAATCTTTCATAAAACAAACAAACCTTTATTTTTCAACACATTAGCCCAAAAGGCTTGATAATTGGCTATTCAAAAATCTGATAACGTAACTGAAAAATAATTCAAAAATTAAATCAATGAAAGATGTATTTCAATTAAAAGGAAACCAAGGAACAATATTAAAGAAATTAATACTGACCTTTTTAATTATCATGTCGGCAAATATTTTGTCTGCTCAAAAACAGGTTAAAAATATAGTATTAGTACATGGAGCTTTTGCAGATGGTTCTGGCTGGGAAGAAGTCTATAAAATCTTAACCAAAAAAGGTTTTAATGTAAGTGTTGTTGCAAATCCAAATACTTCATTTCCTGAAGATGTAGCAGCTGCAAAACGAAGCCTTGACCGTGTTGAAGGGCCGACAATATTAGTAGGTCATTCGTATGGAGGCGCGATTATTACCGAAGCCGGAGACTCTGATAAAGTAGTTGGTCTGGTTTACATTGCCGCTTTTGTTCCCGATACAGGAGAAACATTATTACAACTTGTTCAATCGGGACCTCCAACTCCAAACTCAGGTATTGAAGCGCCGTCTGCTGATGGTTTTATCTGGTATGGAAAAGCAAAATTTCATTCTGGATTTTGTGCCGATTTAAGCAAAGAAAACGCAGCTTTTCTATATGATTCGCAAGTTCCAATTGCTGGATCTGCTTTTGTTGCACCAATAACTAAAGCGGCATGGAAAACAAAACCATCTTGGTATATCGTTGCAACAGACGATCAAACTGTACCGATTGAAGGAGCGCGTTTTATGGCCAAAAGAGCGAACGCAAAAGTTACCGAAATAAAAGCCAGCCACGCTATATATGTTTCTCAGGCAAAAGCCGTTGCAGAAGTTATAATTCGTGCTGCCACAGAAACTTCAAAATAAATACTAATCAATAAACATAAAAATCATGAAAAAAAATCTTTTAACTGCAGTTTTAATATTACTATCAATAAGTGCATTTGCACAAAAACCAAGTCCGAGTTTATTAACTCCCACAAATCATACGCTGGTTATGATTGATTATCAAAGTCAAATGGCGTTTGCTACCAAAAATATCGATCCAGAATTATTAAGAAACAATGCGGGATTGGTCGCAGGAACAACAAAAATTTTTAATGTTCCTACGGTTGTAACTACGGTAGCAGAAACTACTTTTAGCGGTCCCGTTTTTCCAGAAGTTCAGGAATTTTATCCTAAAGCTTCTTCCAATTATATCGATCGTACAACCATGAATTGCTGGGAAGATACAAATGCTCAAAAAGCTATTGCGTCAAAAGGCAAAAAAACTTTAGTTATGGGCGGTTTATGGACAAGCGTTTGTATCGTTGGTCCTGTATTATCTGCCATTAATGAAGGATATACCGTTTATGTAATCACAGACGCGAGCGGCGATGTTTCTAAAGAAGCTCACGAAATGGCTGTAACCCGCATGGTTCAGGCAGGTGCGCGACCAATTACTTCATTACAATATATTTTAGAATTACAACGCGATTGGGCAAGAAGCGAAACCTACAAATCAGTAACTGACTTAATCGTGAAATACGGCGGTGCTTACGGAATTGGTATTCAGTACGCACGAGCAGTAATCAAACACTAAAACTAAATAGTATCAACCAGAGGCGCAAGTCTCTGGTTTTAATTTTAATAATTATGACAACACTTACTAAGTCACTCATTTTGTTCTGTTTAGTTGTATCCTCTTTTACTGCATCGGCACAGAAAAAAGCTTCTCTTATAATTATTAATGCTAAAGTGGTAACTTTAAACGACGCCTCGCCTCAAGCTCAAGCCATAGCAATAAATGGTAATAAAATTACGGCGGTAGGCACAAATGCTCAGATTCTAAAATTCAAAACAAGCCAAACAAAAACAATTGATGCCAAAGGAAAAACCGTTATTCCGGGATTATATGATTCGCATCTTCACGTGATTCGCGGAGGTCGGTTTTATAATACCGAATTACGCTGGGACGGCGTAAAAACGTTAAGCCGTGCATTACAATTATTGAAAGAACAAGCTCAAAGAACGCCAGAAGGTCAATGGGTTCGAGTTGTGGGCGGTTGGACTGAATACCAATTTGAAGAAAAAAGAAAACCTACATTAGCAGAAATTAATGAAGCTACAGGAAATACTCCAACGTTTATTTTAAATCTTTACGGAGAAGCCTATTTAAATCAATCTGGAATAAAAAAACTGGGAATCAATGAAGACACTCCAAATCCAATTGGCGGATTGATTGAGAAAGATCGTTTTGGACAGCCTACAGGGCTTTTAGTTGCAGAACCCAATGCTTTTATTTTGTATTCGACTTTGTCAAAACTTCCCGAATTAACCGCTTTAGAAAAAGTAAATTCGACTAAATTATTTATGTCTGAATTGAATTCTTTGGGCGTAACCAGTGTTATGGATGCGGGCGGCGGATTTCAGAATTTTCCAGACGATTATGCCATTACAGATTCTCTTTCAAAATTAAATCAGTTAACAGTACGTCTTCCCTATTATCTTTTTGCGCAAAGACCTGGAAAAGAATTAGAAGATTACAACAAGTGGATTTCTATGGTCGAAATTGACGCGCATGTTCATGACGATAAACCAACGGAATATTATGTTCAGGGCGGCGGTGAAAATCTTGTGGCATCTGGAGGAGATTTTGAAAATTTTACAAAACCGCGTCCAGAATTACTTCCTGTAATGGAAAGTCAATTAAAAAATGTGATTGGTACTTTGGTCAAAAATCGCTGGCCATTTCGCCTTCATGCGACTTATGACGAAAGCATTGTTCGGTTTTTAAATGTAATTGAGGAAGTCAATAAAGAAATGCCGTTAAAAGATTTAGTCTGGTTTTTTGATCATGCCGAAACGGTTTCTGATGCAAGTCTTTTACGGATCAAGAAATTGGGCGGCGGTATTGCAATTCAGCATCGTATGGCGTATCAGGCAGAAACTTTTATTTCTCGTTACGGAAAAAAAGCCGCTCTTAAGGCTCCGCCTATTCGCAAAATGCTTGATTTGGGAATAAAAGTCGGCGGTGGAACAGACGGAACACGCGTTGCCAGTTACAATCCGTGGGTAGGATTGTATTGGCTGGTTACTGGAAAATCATTGGGCGGAATCGAATTTGCTGCTCCAGAAAATCAATTGGATAGAATCACGGCTTTAAAGATTTATACACAAGGAAGCGCCTCTTTAATTCGTCAGGAAAAAGACAGAGGAACTATTAAAGAAGGTTATCTCGCTGACATTGTTATACTTTCTGATGATTACTTGACAATTAATGCGGAAAAAATCAAAGACATTTCTTCTGATTTAACTATTCTGGACGGAAAAGTAATTTATGGAAAAGAGGATTTTCTAATGTTTGCTCCAGTAATTCCGAAAGCAATTCCTGATTGGAGTCCTGTAAACTATTATGGTGATTATCAAAAAAATTAACTATGAAAGAACATTTTCTCTCCTATATGTGCTCAAACAGTAATTTGAGGCATTTTGCTCTGCTTTTCTTTAGAACTGCCATTTCATTTGAGTTACTGATTGCACACGGTTTCAAGAAAATCGGAATTGGTGTTTCTATTGCCGAAATAGTTCCAAATCCGTTGGGATTACCCGAATTCTTAAATCAGGCTTTCGCAATCGTCGCAAATATTGTAATGCCGTTATTTATTACAGCAGGATTATTTACAAAAATCGCGACACTGCCTATTTTAGCCGTTACATTAACAGGCTTTTTTATTGTACATTTTCACGATCCAATCGCTGTAAAAGATGTTCCGTTTATATACAGCGTTTGTTTTTTGTATATAATGGTTGTCGGACCCGGAAAATTTTCTTTGGATTATTATTATTTAAATAAATAAACTGATCTAATGCAATTATTTTTAACACATAGAAACATAGCATTTTGAGCTTAAAAAAGGCGTTTCACTTTTACTGAATTCACATAGCTATGTGTGAGAAACGAGTTTCTTTCAAATATCTTTTTTACAAAAGAAAAACCTATGTTTCTATGTGTTAAAATTGTAACTTTTGAATTACTTCAAACAGATTTAAATATTTTCGGTTTTGATTCAATTTATTGATTTAAACTATTTACTCCCAGTTTTTTCATTTTAGAATATAACGTAGAAGCCGGAATATTTAAAATCTCTGCCGCACCGCCTTTGCCCGATATTTTTCCTTTACATCTTTTTAGAATATACGTAATATAATCGCGCTCATTTTCATGAATGGTTTGAATTAGAAATTCCTGTGTTTTTTCTTCTTCCGATTTTTTTGAATTTCCAGGTAACGGTATTTCGTTAATTTTAGAATCACCGCTCAGCAAAATTGCTCTTTGTACTATATGTTCTAATTCTCTGATATTTCCCGGCCAGTCATAATTTTCCATTTGCTGCAAGGCATGATCCGTAATTTGCGGTGCTTTTTTACCCAGCGATTCGCTAAATGAAGTTATAAAATGAGAAACCAAAGCCGGAATATCATCCCTGCGTTCTCTCAACGACGGCACAGTAATTGGGAAAACATGAAGTCTGTAATACAAATCGAGTCTAAAACGTCCTGCTGCAATTTCTTCTTCTAAATTACGATTTGTTGCTGCAATAATTCTCACGTTTACTTTTATAGGCGAAGTTCCTCCTACTCTTTCAATTTCTTTTTCTTGTAAAACGCGCAATAATTTAATCTGCATCAACATTGGCATTTCACCAATTTCGTCGAGAAAAACGGTACCGCCGTCTGCAGCTTCAAATTTTCCAATTCGTTTTTCAAGCGCTCCCGTAAAAGCACCTTTTTCGTGACCAAAAAACAGAGATTCAGCCAGATTATCAGGAACGGCTCCGCAGTTTATTACGACTAATGGTTTATTTTTTCTTGGAGATAATTGATGAATACTTTGGGCAACTTTTTCTTTTCCTGTACCGCTTTCACCCAAAATTAAAACCGAAGTTTCAGAAGGCGCTACTTTTTGAATATGATCAAAAACGGTTAGAATCTTTTTACTGCTTCCAATCATCGAACAAAATTCTGATGCTTTTTCTTTAACGACAATTGGTTCTTTCTTTTTGACAACTGCAGTAATAACTTCTCTTTTCGAAGTATTCATTACAGTCACAAATTTCGCAAAAACAGTTTCTAGTTTTGTTAAAAGCGAAAGATGCTCATCGGTAAAACTATTTGCATTTCTGCAAAAAAAGAAAAAATTAAAAATTCCCTGATTTTCAATTCGAACTGGAAAAGCAATAAACGATTTTAGTCCAAAAGACTGTGCAATCATTCTTTTTATGGGCGAACTTTGAAATATTTCGGTAAAAGAATCTCCTTCGTAAATCTTCGGAAATTCTAATTTTGGCGAGTTTTCTTTTAATTCGAATAATTCTTGTTTGGTTTTTCCAGTAATTTTTGAAAATTTATCGGCATCGATAACTTCATAATTATCAAAATTTTTGCGAACCAATCCAATTGGGTTTGGATCTTCTGTAATAAATCCCGTTCGAATGTAATCAAACGGAATATAAGTCTGCATTACCTGCGCGAGCTGTACCAATGCATTTTCCCATTTTACAGGAGAATTACTTATTGTTTCGATACTTTCTCTTAAAATATTTTCTTGCTGCGAATGCGATTCTAAAGAATGTTTATGACGGTAACAAGCTATTTCTAAAGTAATTAAAACATCTTTTGCTCTAAACGGTTTTACAATAAAACCATAAGGATGTGTTTTTTTGGCTTCTTCTAATATCGATTTATTAGAATTGGCAGATAAATAGATAAATCCAATGTGATTCTTATTCAGTTCTTTAGCGAGATCAATTCCTGTTTCTTTTCCTTTTAACCGAATGTCCAGAAAAACTAAATCCGGCATTTCTTTTTCAATAGCTTCTAAGGCTTGCGACACTGATTTTGCAACTCCTATTACTTGGTAATCTGCTTTTTGAAGAATAAATCGTAAATCATTTGCCTCTATAAATTGATCTTCTACAATGAGTATTTTCATCTTTTTATTTTCGGCATTATTTTGAAATTCCATACTATATAATTTTAACGGAAATGGGGCTTTTTCCGAAATTAAAATTAAGAAAAATGCGATAAAAACATTTAAATAGGAAAGGAAAAAATCATTTAAATCGACTAGTTTTATCAGTATACTATTTTAAAGTCAAAATCTTTGAAAACAAATCAAAAATAACACTGATAATCAGTTATTTATAAACAAAAATGTAGTTTAGAAAAGTTAAAATGATATTTTGAAAATGGTAATTTATGTTATATTTTAACACTTTTTTTACCACTAGAATTTATATCCAAAAATGAAGACAATTTATCTTTTTATTTTCATGATGGCTCTTTCGTTCCAGAGCTATAGCCAAACCAAATCAGGAACTTATGACGTAAAGAAAAAGAGGCTGCAGATCAAATCTACAGCTATGTATTTATCTTCTGTAAGTCAAGGAACTATAGACATTGACAGTGCTATGGTTTTGGCTTGTACAGCTAATAAACTTCCTGTTTCGTTTTCATACGACGAAGGTTATAATGACGGAAAACCAGTTTCTGGCAGTGAAATGGTGGATCAAAACAACATAAGCGGTGCGCTGAAAGTACTTTCTAAAATAGAAAAATCAGATCGCATAAAATTATTACTGCATTTAGGAAGTTATTATTTATTTAAATCCGGCGAAAAAAAGGAAGATCTTAAAAATGCATTTTTGTATATTAATCAGGCTGTTGAAGCCAGTAATTCGTTGGGAATTTTAAAATGGGAAAATCAAAGTAAACTGCTTTTGGCAAAATATTATGCAAAGGCAGGAAATCTCACAGAAAGTAAAAAGATTTTTTCGAATGTTGTTAACGAAAACAGAAAATCAAACGACAGAAAAGCTTTAGCGGAAGCGTTAAATAATAAAGGATCTTACCTCGCAATTGATGATCCTGACAAAGAAAAAACATTAGCGGAAGCGAGATTACTTTATAAATCTCTAAAAGAAAAAGAATTAGAGATTGAAATATTAATGAAAATTTTGACTATTCATTTTTGGGCCGGCGACATTGATCTTGCAGAAAAAGAACTTTTAGAAATTTATAAAACACAAAAACAAATAGGCTTTAGGCATACACACTACACTACTGCGCCGCTCACTTTTATTTACAACATTAAAAACAATCCAAAAAAGGCTCTTTTTTATGCTATCGAAAGTGTAGAAACAATGGAGGCCACTCAGGATTTTATTTGTGCCGATAATTTTTATCTGCATTTGGGCAATATTTACAGTGCCATTGGTCATGACGAAGAAGCAATTGCTTTGTTTAAAAAAAGTTTTAATAATCGTGCACGAAGTATCAATAGCGGGAGCTGGCATAAAAGTTTGTATCTAATTATTAAGTCACTTTGCGACGAGAAAAAATACAAAGAAGCGCTTACTTACATCAAATTAACAGATACTTATCCGCCCAATAATGCTGTTGATGATTTTTTTCTGTCTTTTGCTAAAGCTTCTACATTTAAAGAAATGGGAAATACTAAAGAGGCAGAAAAGTTTTTTATTGAAATGGATAAAAAAGCGCAAAAAATATTTTCACCTCAAACTGCTTTAGTGGTAATATTTGGATATTCCAGAATGTCTCTGTTTTATGCGCAAAAAGGAAATGTCACAAAAGCGACTTTCTATGCTGACAAAGTTTTTGATTTAACAAAAAAAACAAATCATAATCCGAAGTTCATGGATTTGGAACTGGCTTTATTTAAAATTGATTCTTTGAACGGAAACTACGATTCTTCAATTACACATTATCAGAATTTTGCAAAAATAAAAGACTCGTTGTATGATATTTCTAATAACAAAAAAATTGAAGAGTTAAAGGTTCAATATCAAACTTTAAAGAGAGAAGAAAATATTAAAAAACTTGAAGGTCAAAGTAAGCTGCAACAGAGTAAATTAGATAAATCTAAGCTTTTAATCAACTTTTCTGTTGGGGCTATTTTATTGCTTTTTGTGATTATTGGATTGTTTTATAATCATTACCAGTTAAAACAAAAAAGCAACCGAAAATTAGAATTGAAAGAAAAAGAAATCAGTCTTCAGAATAAAAACCTTCAAAATTTATTGATTGAAAAAGAATGGCTTATGAAGGAGATTCATCATAGAGTGAAAAATAATCTTCAGACTGTGATGAGTCTGCTGAATTCTCAAACCGAATTTATAGAAGATGATCTCGCACTTTCTACCATAAAAAGCAGTCAGCATAGAATTCACGCCATGTCGCTCATTCACCAGAAATTGTATATGTCTGAAAATATTGCTTCTATCAATATGCCGATTTATATTAATGAATTGGTCGAATATTTAAGAGATGCTTTTAATTTAAATCAGCGTATTCGTTTTGTTATTGAAATTGAAGAACTAGAACTCGAAGTAACACAGGCAATTCCGGTTGGATTGATTATTAACGAAGCGGTTACCAACTCGATAAAATATGCTTTTCCAGATAATCAGAAGGGATTAATTTCGATTTCGCTTACTTCAACCGAAACGAATCGATACTTACTGACTATTCAAGACAACGGAATCGGAATGCCACTAAAAGCTGATAAAATAAATACTTCGTTCGGAATGAGCCTTATAGAAGGTTTAAGTGAAGATTTGGAAGGTGATTTTTCTATCGAAAATAATAACGGAACTGTACTGAAATTATCTTTTGAAAAAGACATTTTAGATGTTCACGAAATGATTTACAACGAAGCTTAATTCTGATTATAAAATTTGATTATAAATTTTATAAATTCAAAATGTATAATTTTTAACACATAGAAACATAGATTTTCTTATCTAAAAAAAGGTATTTAAAAGAAACTCGTTTCTCACACATAGCTATGTGAATTAAGTAAAAGTGAAACGTCTTTTTTCGTCCTAAAAAACTATGTCTCTATGTGTTAAAAAAAAATCCAAAAACAGATTATTTCAAAATTCGCTCAATAAATATATTATTACTTTTTCGAAAGAAGCGCTTCTAAATCTTTAATCTGCTGTTGAAGATCAGTTATATGTTTTTTTTGAAGATCAAAAACTTCCTGAATTTCTGCAACTGAAAACCGAGGCGTAATATGCTGCGGACAATTCCAGTCGTAGGCTTTTATCTTGAAAATCATCATTTGCTCGGGTCTGAATTTATAATCTTCGGGTTTCAGTTTTTCATACAATTCACTATCGGCTTCAATGTCTATGATTTCCGCTTCGGCATACATTTTTAGACGCGCACGCTGTGGATACGAAACCATAATGATTGCCACTTTTGGATTTTTAGAAATGTTACCGCTGGAAATGTATTGACGGTTTCCAGCAAAATCAACAATACCAATCGTTTTATCATCAATGATTTTTACAAAGCCCGGCGGTCCGCCTCTGTGCTGAATGTACGGAAATTCGTTTTCGCCGTACGTTGCCATATAAAAGCTGTCCATACTTTCGATAAATCCAATTTCAGATTCTGTCAAACCATCTGTGTAAGACGTTTTTTCCATTCGGGCATAACTATTTCGGCTTCCCTTTTTTTCCTGAATTTCTTTTATGGCATCGCTGAAAGCTAGTTCTTGATAATTCATTATTAGATTTTAATAGTTGTTTTTAACTAAAAGACAAATGATTACAATTCCTGAATCTGTCTGATCATTTGGTTGGTAAATCCCCATTCGTTATCGTACCAAGCCATTACTTTTACCAAATCGCCGTCTACAACTCTCGTCATTTCGAGATCTACGGTTGCAGCAAAAGTATTTTTAATAATATCCGAAGAAACCAATTGTTCGTTACTGACATCCAAAACTTTCTGATATCTTGGCGTTTTAGCTTCTTCTGATAAAACGGCATTAACTTCTTCCACTGTTGTTGCTCTTTCTGTTACAAAAGTAATATCTGAAATAGAACCAATTGGCACTGGAACTCTAACTGCAATTCCGTCAAATTTACCAACGAACTCTGGTAAAGCCTTTGTAACCGCTACTGCTGCACCGGTTGCTGCAGGTGCCGAATTGAGTCCGGCAGCGCGTCCCATTCTTGGTTCTCTTTTAGAAGGCGCATCAACCAAAGTTTGAGAAGCTGTATAAGCGTGAGTTGTATTTAGAATTGCTTTTTTAACACCGATACGTCGTCCTAAAATTTCTATAATTGGTCCAATATTGTTTGTTGTACAGCTTCCGCACGAAAAGATGGTAACTTTACCTTCTTCTGTATTTACGCCATGAACAATCGTCGGCGTATCTTTTGTTGGACCAGAAATGACTACGAATTTAGCTCCAGCATGAATGTGTTTTTCTGCATCGGGTTTGTTGGTAAAGAAACCTGTACTTTCTATCGCAACATCAACATTCAGAGATTTCCACGGAAGTTCTGCCGGATCTTTGATTGCGGTATATTTTATTGCTTTTCCATCAACGAAAATTGTGTCTTCTGTAAAGGTAACTTCTTTTTCATATTTTCCATAAACACTGTCTCTCTGAAGCAGATAAACAGCATTTTCGATACTCATTAGATCGTTAATTCCCACTACTTCCATTTCAGGCGTATCGGTAATAATTTTTAAGGCTGCACGACCTATGCGTCCAAAACCATTAATTGCAATTCTTTTCATAAATATATATTTAAATGATATCCAAAAAATAAAGTGTAACCGTTGCTCCGTAAACAATGGCGTTTCTTTTTAGCAAAAGCGTGTTGATTTTTTCATTCCAAGCTTTTCCTAAAAAACCGCCCAAAATAGAGCCCGCAATCATAACAAGAGCAAAAGGCCAGAAAATCAGTCCTGACCAAATAAAAATGAGTATTGCAATTCCGTTGTTTACAGCTATCAAAATCAGACTTATTCTCTCTAAAGTCTCATTGTTTTTTATGCCGTAGAAACGAAATAAAATAAACAATATCATTCCCATTCCGGCTCCAAAATAGCCTCCGTAAATTCCCAAGACAAAGAGCGGAATTAATTTTACAGGCGTATACTTAAAACTACTTACTAATTGATTATCAGAATTAAAGAAGTTAAATATACGATTATAAAACGTAAAAAGAATCCAACTGCCTAACAATAAAAAAGGTGCAATTGTTTCGAACACTTTATGTGAAAATGCAATTAAAAGAACGGCTCCAAAAATTCCTCCCAAAGTGCAGGCAGAAAGCATATAATTAAAATGTGTTCTCGAAATTTCTCCTGTATTTTTTATCTTTTTTGAGAAAGCAAGAAAACCCGACCAGAGAACAATCGTCGTAGTTGCTGTTCCTGGTACAGGTTGTATTCCTCTAAAAATCAGACTTGGAAAAATAATAAACCAGCCGCCGCCAATAGTTACATTGACAGCTCCCCCAGCAACGGCCATTATAAACAGAAATAAAAGTTCCAGATAGGTATTCATATTACTTTCAATCTAAAGTTGTTTCGTTATAGTTTGAAAATCATTTAAATTCCCTTTCCTTTTCTTCGATTTCCAAATCGTTTATACTGGCAAATCTTCTAGCCATTAAGCCATTTTCGTCAAATTCCCAGTTTTCATTTCCGTACGCTCTAAACCATTTTCCTTCTTGATTTTGGTATTCATACACAAACCGAACTGCTATTCGATTATCAGTATGCGCCCAATATTCTTTCTTTAGTTTATAGTTTAGTTCTCGCTGCCATTTTCCTGTCAGAAATGCGACAATTTGTTCACGTCCGTTAATAAATTCCGATCGGTTACGCCACTCGCTGTCAACCGTATAAGCCTGAGAAACGCGTTCTGGATCTTGACTGTTCCAGGCATCTTCTGCCAGCTGAATTTTTACCAGTGCGGTTTCTAAAGTAAATGGCGGTAATGGATATTTTTTTTCCATGTTGATTCTGTTTGTCTTATTTTGAAACTTTTCTATCTAAGAAATCTTCAATCAGCTCGCCTATTTCTTTTCCATAACTTTCTAAGGCAAAATGTCCGGTTTCAAAAAGATGAAATTCCAGATTTTTTAAGTCTTTTTTGAAAGCTTCTGCTCCTACGCCAGGAAAGATATAATCGTCTTTTCCATAAACAATCAGCGTTTCTGGCTGGTATTTTCTAAAGTATTCCTGAAATTGCGGATATAACACAACATTTGTTTGGTAATCGTAAAACATCGCCAATTGAATTTCGTTATTTTCTGGTCGCTCCAAATGTCTTAAATCAATTTCCCAATTGTCTGGAGAAACAAGTTCTGGATTTGGAACATTGTGCGTGTACTGCCATTTTAAACCGTCCGGACTATGAAATCCTTGCAAAGTGTTCGCTGCTTCTTTGTTATTGATGTCTTTCCAATACACTTTAAACGGATCCCAGAAAGCTTCTAAACCTTCTTCGTAAGCACAGCCGTTTTGGATAATTAAACTGTCTATTTTTTCTGGATTTGCAATCGCAATTCTAAAACCAATCGGTGCACCGTAATCCATTAAGTACAAACTGAATTTTTGAATGTCTAATTCTTTTAAAAGCTGTGTCATAATCGCCGCCATATTTTCAAACGTATATTTAAATTCGGCAATTGGCGGTTGTTCACTTCTTCCGTAACCCGGATAATCTGGTGCGATTAAATGGTATTTATCTGATAAGTCGTTTATCAAATTTCTAAACATGTGAGACGAAGTCGGGTAACCGTGCAGCAATAACAAAGTTGGCTTTTTCTTGTCTCCGGCTTCTCTGTAAAAAATTTCAACTCCGTTGATTTTCTTTGTGTGGTAAGTTGTTTTCATAGGTTTAATTTTATTGATTAATTTTTTAAAGTGTAAATCTTACAATACAAATATGCAACACCTAAAAATCAATACATTAAACACATTTTCCCGATGCTTTAACGATTTTTCCTTCATCTGAAATTATTGTAAAAACTTAGAAATTATTTGATGCAACACGGCTTCTTTCACGATATTGAAGCGGAGATAAACCTTCTTTATTTTTAAAAAATCGGCTGAAAGTCTGAATGTCTTCGTAACCTAAATCATAGGCGATTTCTTTTATGGATTTTGTCGTGTGGTAAATCTGCTTTCGCGCATGCACCATGATTCTTTCGTGAATAATATCAATCGGCGTTCGGTCTGATAAAGACGAAAATAGGTTTGATAACGTTTTGGGAGATTTATTGAGTTTTGAAGCATAAAAAGCAACGTCGTGATGTTTTGCAAAATAGTTTTCGACCAAAAATCTAAAGTCTCTTAAAATATCTGCTTCTTTTTCGCCAGCAATCGTTTTGTTTTCTTTTTTTAATTTTCTGGCGCAGAGAATAATAATTCGTTTTAAAATCGATTGAAGCATTTCGTATTGCAGATTGTCTTTGGATTTCATTTCAATGCAAAAAATATCCCACGAGTTTTCAAATGCGTCCAATTCACTTTCTTCAATAGATAATATCGGAACGCTGGTTACATTAAAAAACAAATCGCCTTTTAGACTATTCTCGATTTCTAAACCGATATGATTAATAAAAGGAAGATTGAATTTTATCAATCTCGCAGACTCAAAATCGGCATCTTCAATTTTATGATGATTGGTCAGAATGATAATATCATTTTTGGATAATTTGTAGTCAATTTGATTCACGATAATACGTGTGGAACTTCCTCTATTCCAGACAAAAGTCATGTCTGTTGAGCCTGTGTCAAAAGTTTTTTCTTTACTGGATTTGGTAATCTCGGTAACTTTTAAAAACTCAAGAGTATTGTTTTCGTAAATCATGATAAATTGCTTTAAGTATTTTTGTTTTTGTCAACAATAGCATAAAGCCAAAACACATACCAAAGAATATTACTAATGAATATCAGTCTTTTGAATAATACCAAGGCTTACAAAGTCTCGATATAAGAGAAAATATAAGAATGCTGTCGAAATATCGAGACTTCTGCAAAACTTATATTACAATATTTCAATTTTTGGAAAGTTTAATACTGAATCAGTTCATTTTTATGGTCAGCCATTTAAAAATTAAATGAATTTATCTACTTTTAAAAACTCAATTGTTTGTTCGTATCGCAGACAATTCCAAAAATCTATTATTTTCCTAAAGGTTATTTTTTATTTATATATGATGAGATGTTGTACAGTAAAGTGTTTACTTTTATTTTTAATACTGAGCTGGAATTGCTACTCCATCAAACTTCCTGCATCTCACTCTATTTCAAACCGCAAAGATGAATCATTGGCTAAAGCCAAAATTCAAAATTATCTTGATCACGGAGCTTCTTTTTTATACAAACCGGACAGTTTTAAAATAGATCTTGACAGCGCACGTTCAAATTTTGAAAAAGCTTTTATTTTAAGCCATACTATTAGCGATGGAAATCCAAAATATAAATGTCTCGTTTATTACGGAGAACTTTTTTTTGAAGAAAATAATTACCCAAAAGCTATAGAAACTTTACAAAAAGTTATTCCATTTTATCAAAAAACAAAGCAATATAAAAAGGAAGCCGACTTATGGAAAATGCTGGGTAAACGATTATTCTGGCAGTCTCCCAGAAATTTTAAATCCTTTGATGAAGCCATAATCTGCTTTGATAAAGCCGCGCCGCTTTATAAAAAACTTGGCAGGTTTGAGGATTTCGCTTACATCATAAAATACAAAGCCGATGCTCATTTAAACCAGGGAAGATTAGATCTGGCCGAAAAAGGATTGTTTCAGGCGCTTGGTATTTATAAAAAAATAGGATATAAAAAACTGCAGTTCACTTATGATTTACTGGCAGATGTTTACAGACTTAAAGGTGATTTAGGTAAAAGTCTTTATTATTCCCTTGCTTGCGTAAAAACAATGGAAGAAACACAGGAATTATCTAATGCTCCTGATTTTTATGAACAACTTGCCATTGCTTATAAAGATCTTGGCAAACATGATTTAAGCATTGAATTGCTTACCAAAGCAATTGCTATTCTTAAATCCAGAGAGGAAATGGATTATACCAACTTATATTCTTTTACTGATTTATTGAGTAAAGAATTAATTCAGACAAAAAAGCCAAAACAAGCTTTAAAAGAGGTACAAAATATTATAAAGCAATATCCTCCTCAAAAAAATACAGATAAAGCCATTATATATGGTTCACTGGCCTATTGCTACAACAAAAACAACGAGACAAAACGTGCCGAAGCTAAGTTTATAGAAATGATAAACTTATATGAAGAAAGCAATTCTCCTATGTATATTATTGATTTATCTAAGGCTTATTTTGAATTTGGAAAATTCTACGAAGAGCATAAAAGCTATGACAAAGCAAAAGCCAATTTTCAAAAATCACTTGATTTTTCCAGCGGAATTGTAGAGCTCTCTCAAGTAAAGGAAGCCAATTTATATTTGTTTAAAATTGATTCTGCGAAAGGAAATTACATTACAGCAATCAAATATTTTCAGAAATATAAGAATTTGAATGATTCTATTTTTAATGAGAAAAAAAATAAGCAAATTGAAGAATTGCAGATTTTATATGGTCTTGAAAAAAAAGAAAAAGAGTTTTCTGCGTTAAAATCAAATATGAATGCCGAAAAAGAAAAAACAATTAAAGCGCAAAGCACCATAAAATTTGGTATTTGTGTGGTTGCTTTTCTTTTGGTGAGCATCATTCTGTTTTGGATAAGTTATCAGGAAAAAAAGAAAAACAATTTTCTTTTGATCAATCAAAAAAATGAAATTGATCAAAAAAACGAAGCACTTCAAAAGCTAGTTGTCGAAAAAGAATCGCTTATGCAGGAGATTCATCATCGTGTAAAAAATAATCTGCAGATTGTGATGAGTCTTTTAAACTCGCAATCGTCTACTTTAAAAAATAAAGAAGCTTTTGACGCCATTCAAAAAAGCCAGCACAGATTATACGCGATTTCTCTTTTGCACAAAAAATTATACCGAACAGATATTGTACGGGAAATTGAAATGGAAAATTATATTAATGAACTCCTGCATAATTTCCGCGATACTTTTGATATGCAAAATATCATTTTTGAAGTAGATCTTGATCCGTTACTTTTAGACGAAGCTCAAGCCGTTTCTGTAGGTTTAATTTTGAATGAAAGTATTACAAATGCCATAAAATATGGATTTCCAGAAAATCAAAAAGGAACTATTTTAATTAGTATGAAGTCTCTTGAAAACTTTAAAGTAAAACTTCAAATCAAAGATAACGGAATTGGTTTCCCTAAAGATTTTGATGTTTCTGAGACTTTAGGCATCAATTTAATCAGCGGTTTGGCACAACAGCTCGATGGCGGAGTTTCGTTTTTTAATGATAATGGCGCTGTGGTTGAAATTCAATTTATAAAAAACAATATTTCTCAAAAGTAAAAGCTGATTTTTTAATACTGCTTCCGCATTTTCTCTTTAGTTTATGAAGAACAGGAAGTAATTTTTCATTTTAAAAAAAAGTCTGATAAGGTTTAAAAAATCTTATCAGACTTTTTTTGCGGCATATAAAGCTCTCTAAATTTCCTTAATTCTCATTACTGCACTAATAAATTTACGATATATCGTAACAAAAAAAAACAGCCAAAATCTACAAACCCCTTATAAACAAAGGAATCAGCAGAAAGGCATGTTATTTGGCTATTCTTGTGCATCGCTCTAATAATTCAAATAAAAACAATCGAAATATTCCGTTGGACAAAAGCCAGGAAGATTAATCTAGATTAAGAACTAACAGCAAAAAACACCTTCTTAATCTAGATTAATAGACACACTTTCTTTTCCACAATAGATTTGCAGTATCAATAACACAAAACCACACAATTAACAAATAACATATTAAAAATTAAATCAATAATTAAAAACCATAACAAATGAGCACAATTACAGTAAAAGACGGAACACAGATTTATTACAAAGACTGGGGAACAGGACAACCAATCGTTTTCCACCACGGATGGCCATTATCTGGCGATGATTGGGATGCCCAAATGATGTTTTTCTTAAAACAAGGTTACAGAGTTATTGCTCACGATCGCCGCGGACACGGACGTTCTGGACAAAGTTCTGAAGGAAATAACATGGACACTTACGCAGCAGACGTAGCAGAATTGACTGAAGCATTAGATTTAAAAGATGCTATTCACGTTGGACACTCAACTGGAGGTGGTGAAGTAATTCGTTACGCAGCAAAATACGGAAAAGGTCGTGTTGCAAAAGCGGTAATCATCAGCGCTGTAACACCAGTTATGATTCAAAAAGAATCAAACCCTGAAGGTGTGCCATTATCTGTTTTTGACGAAATCAGACAAGGAACAGCATCTAACAGAGCACAATATTTTTACGATTTCCCAATTCCGTTTTACGGATGGAACCGCGAAGGACAAACTGTTCAGGAAGGTATCAAACATAACTGGTGGCGTCAGGGAATGATGGGTTCTGTTTTGGCTCATCACGACGGAATTAAAGCTTTCTCTGAATCTGATTTTACAGAAGATCTTAAAAGTTTAGATATTCCTGTTTTGGTTTTACACGGAGAAGACGATCAAATCGTTCCTTTTAATCAGGCTCCAAAAGCTGCAGCACTTTTGAAAAACAGCAAATTAATCGCTTACCCAGGTTTTCCTCACGGTATGCCGACAACTGAGGCAGAAACGATCAATAAAGATATTTTAGAATTTATTAAAGCATAATCTGACAGTCTTTAATTAACCAAACTGCCTGATAAAAATCCCTTTTTACAGGCAGTTTAAAAAAAATCTTCTTATGAGTTTATTTCAACAACCCTCGTTTGACACGGTTACAGAAGCGCTTCAATGGCTGAATCTTCAAGGTTTTACACAAAATTTCAATCTTGATGTAAACTGTATTCGTTACAACAATAATTCGCAGTCTATGTCTCCTGACGAATTTAATATTGAATATATTTTCCGTTTTGAAGGTGATACAGATCCCGGCGACGAAGACATCGTGTACGGAATTATCTCTGACGTCTACAATATAAAAGGAGTTTTAACCAGCGCTTTTGGTATTTATGCCGATTCTGTTTCTGTAGAAATGATTAGAAAACTTTCTACACATTGAACATAATTTTTCCTAACACATAGAAACATAGTTTTTCATTACGGAAAAAGGCGTTTCACTTGCATCAATGCACATAGCTATGTGTGAGAAACTAGTTTCTTTCAATTACCTTTTTTAAATAAGAAGAATCTATGTTTCTATGTGTTAAAAACAAAAAACTCCAGCTATTGCAGGAAGCAATTCATACTTACAAACAATTCAATACAAATCATCAAAGCCGAACAATTTACAGGCTTATTTAATTAATAATTTTTAAAAATAAATAACATGAAACCATCAGTAAACTTATTATCACCAGACAATCACGCATTAGTATTAATTGACTTTGAAGGTCAAATGGCATTTGCTACAAACAATATTGCTTTAAGCGAATTAAGAAATAACGTTGCTATTATCGGCGGTGCATCAAAAATCTTTAATGTAGCAACTGTAGTTACAACGGTTGCAGAAGAAAGCTTTTCTGGACCAGTTTTCCCAGAAGTAGAAGAATTTTTCCCTATTGCAACTTCAGGATATATTGATCGTACATCAATGAATACTTGGGAAGACGAAAATGCATACAAAGCTATCGTGGCAAAAAACAAGAAAAAATTAGTTCTGGCAGGATTGTGGACAAGTGTTTGCATCGTTGGGCCAGCGTTATCAGCAATTGAAGAAGGTTACGAAGTTTACGTAATTACAGACGCTTGCGGAGACGTAACTGCAGAAGCACACGAACGTGCGGTACAAAGAATGATCCAAGCTGGTGCAATGCCAATAACTTCAATTCAGTATTTATTAGAACTTCAAAGAGACTGGGGACGTCAGGAAACCTATGTTCCGGTAACTGATTTAATGAAAAAACATGGTGGTTCTTACGGATTAGGAATTCACTACGCACACAATATGTTGAAACACTAAATCAATTTCAAATTTCAAAATTCAATTTCAATTTCAAATTTCAATGTCAATGTCAATATCAAACCTGAAACTTGAAATTTGAAACAAAAATAAACACAATCCTTTTACGCTTCATTATTTTGAGATCAACAAAAACCATATCAAACAACGTCAAATTACTTTTTCTTTTTCTCTTTTTGGGAAGTATTGCATCGGCACAAAATTTTAAGCTTTTGCGTTACGACGAAAATTACGAATCGCTGAAAGATTCTACCCGAAACTTTTACGAGAAATTAAAATTTGTTCCTTTAAATCAAGAGAAAGATTTTTACCTGTCTTTTGGAGGCGAAGCACGATATGAATACGTTGATTTCAATAATGAAGATTGGGGAAGATTAAATATTGGCCACAACAATTTCCTTTTACAGCGTTACGATCTTCATGCCGATATTCATTTAGGAAAAACCTTTAGAGTATTTGCACAATTGAGAAGTGCCTTAGAAGACGGCAGAGTAAATGGAGCAAGAGGCATTGACGAAGATCAACTGAATGTTCAGAATCTGTTTTTGGATGTCACGCTTTGGCAGCAAAAAGATAAAAAAGTCATTGTTCGCGCCGGAAGACAAGAACTAGATTACGGTTCTGGAAGATTGATTTCGGTAAGAGAAGGGCCAAATGCAAGATTGTATTTTACGGGAGGAAAAATAATGTACTCCTCTGCCCGATTCTCGATTGACGGTTTTGCCATGATGGCCGATACGATTTACACTGGTGTTTTTGATAACAAAATGTCGAAACAACTAAATCTTTGGGGCGCTTATTCTAAAATCATTTTCCCAAAAGCAGGAAATCTGGATTTTTATTATCTCGGAATCAAAAGAAATGAATCGCTTTTTGAACAAGGAATTGCTCCCGAAAAACGACATACCGTTGGTACAAGATTTTGGAAATACGGCGGTGGTTTTATTTACAATCTCGAAGCCGCTTATCAATTCGGAAGTTTTGGTTCAGGAGATATAAACGCTTGGACAGCCTCGGCAGATTTGGGTTATTTGTTTGAAAACATCAAATATAAACCGACAATAAATCTTCGAAACGATTATATCTCAGGAGATCAGAACAAAGACAATCCGAATTTACAAACCTTTAATCCGCTGTATCCAAAAGGAGGTTATTTTGGTTTCAGTCCGCAGGTTGGTCCAGTCAATCTTATCGATATTCATCCGTATGCCACAATGGATTTACTGCCAACGTTAAAGATGCAGGTCGATGTGGTTTTTAACTGGCGATTCTCAACACAAGACGGAGTTTACAGACCAAGCGGAACATTGAATCTTCGAGGAAGTGAATCAAACGAACGTTATATCGGAACGGCTTATTTAGCCAATTTCACTTACAGCGTCAACAAATATATATCAGTCGTAAGCGGGATTCAATATTTTAAAACTGGCGCTTTTATCAACGACATTATTCCAAATTCTAAAGACGGTATTTTCTGGAATGCCCGACTTGGATTTAAATTTTAAAAACATAATTCTTTTAAACACATAGATTAAAAAGAACGCGGATGACACGGATTCGCTATCGCGAAAACGCTGATAAAAACGGATTTTTAAATAAAATCAAAAAAAGAATCTGTGTCAATCTGCGTCTTCGCGATAGCGAATCCGTGTCATCCGCGTCAAAATCTACGTCACTATATGTTTAAAATAAAAACAACATCAACTAAATTTCTAAATATGAAAAACATAGCCATTTTCAAAAAATATGCGATTAGAGAAACGACTCTAATTTTTCTACTATTCGCAGGCTTAACAAATACTGCTTTTGCACAAAACGCTGCACTCGGATCGACTACAACTTGGGGAAAAGTAGACGGAGTTGCTGTAAACGGGTTGGTTCAAGGACCATCTGCAGCAGAAGCAGATTTACAAGTTGCCTGCGTTTTTGAATATACAGAAGGGGATATTTTTAACCCTCCTGCCCTTCCTGCCAATCTTAACGGAATGGTTCATCTTGACGACGCTTTTAAAGGTCTGATTACCGAATTAAGAAAAAGCGGCAAATTTACAGGACATGCTCTTGAAACTTTATTGATTACACCGCCAAAAGGAACTTTAGCATCCAAAAAACTTTTACTTATTGGTCTGGGAGACCGCAGCAAATTTACTCCAGATTTAATGATCAGCGTGGGAAGTGTTGCTATGCGTGAGGCTTTGCGTTTAGGCGTTAGCAATTTTTCTTTTGCGAGTGATATTAAAGATGCCGGAATCGATTCTCCAACAGCTTTGGTAGCGTCAAATGTCGTTTTAGGTTCTTTTGAAGCTTATAGAACGCAGAATTATTTGAAAGAGAAAAAATTATCAGACAATAAGCCTTTAACTAAAATTATTCTGCTTGCAGGACCAGCGTTCTACACAGTTGCAGGCGAAGGAATTAAAGAAGCAATCACAAAATTAAACTCTAAATAAGTAAAGTTATGAAAGCAGATTTAATTTTATTCAACGGAAAAATTCACAGTTTCAATGCCGAAACGCCAAATGTAACCGCTGTAGCCATAAAAGACGGAAAATTTATTGCCGTTGGAAATGACAGCGAAATCATGAGTTTTGCATCTTCAGAAACCAAAATAATTGATCTTTTAAACCGAAGAGTGGTTCCAGGAATCAACGATTCACACATTCACTTAATTCGGGGCGGATTAAACTATAATTTAGAATTGCGCTGGGACGGAGTTCCTTCTCTTGCTGATGCACTTCGAATGTTGAAAGAACAAGTAGACCGTACTCCAAATCCACAATGGGTTCGTGTTGTGGGCGGTTGGTCAGAATTTCAGTTTGCCGAACGCAGAATGCCGACTTTGGAAGAAATCAATGCGATTGCTCCCGAAACGCCGGTTTTTATTCTGCATTTGTACGACAGAGCCATTATGAACAGAGCAGCTTTAAAAGCAGTTGGTTACAACAAAAACACACCAGCTCCTCCGGGCGGTCATATCGAAAGAGATGCAAACGGAGAGCCAACAGGATTAATTATCGCAACGCCAAATGCCATGATTTTATATTCGACTTTGGCAAAAGGTCCGACACTTTCGTATGAACATCAAATCAATTCGACGCGCCATTTTATGAAAGAATTAAATCGTTTCGGAATCACAAGTGTGATTGATGCCGGCGGTGGTTTTCAGAATTTTCCAGACGATTATAAAGTCGTAAATGAATTGAACGAAAAAAAGCAATTAACGGTAAGAATCGCTTATAATCTTTTCACACAAAAGCCAAAACACGAATTTGAAGATTTCTCCGATTGGATTGATACGGTTAAATTATATCAAGGAAACGATATGTATCGTCATAACGGTGCGGGCGAAATGCTGGTTTTCTCGGCAGCCGATTTTGAAGATTTCTTACAGCCAAGACCTGATTTACCTGAAAATATGGAAGCAGAACTAGAAAAAGTAGTTCGCCTTTTGGCAGAAAACCGCTGGCCGTTTAGACTTCATGCGACTTATAACGAAAGCATTACCAGATTTTTGAATGTCTTCGAAAAAATAAATCAAGATGTTCCATTTAACGGATTGCCTTGGATTTTCGATCACGCTGAAACTATTGACGAAAGAAATATCGAACGTGTAAAAGCGCTTGGCGGAGGAATCGCAGTACAAAGCAGAATGGCATATCAAGGCGAATATTTTACCGATCGTTACGGAGCAAAAGCTGCAGAAAACACACCGCCAATCAAAAAAATGATTGAAATGGAAGTTCCTGTTGGCGCGGGTTCAGATGCTACACGTGTGAGCAGTTATAATCCGTGGGTTTCTATGTATTGGATGACGGTTGGAAAAACAATCGGCGGTCTGCAGTTGTATAACGAAACGAGACTAAGCAGAAAAACAGCTCTTGAATTGTACACCAGAGGAAGCGCTTGGTTTTCGCAGGAACAAACTAAAAAAGGCGATATAAAAACAGGAATGTTTGCCGATTTAGTCGTTTTAGACCGTGATTATTTCAACATTGACGATGAAGATATCAAAAAAATCGAAGCCGATTTAACGATTGTCGACGGAAAAATTGTCTATGCAAATGGTGATTTTTCTTCGTTCTCGCCGCCACATATTCCGATTCTGCCAGATTGGTCGCCAACGAATATTTACAACGGATATCCAGCAAGAAGCAGTTTTCAAAGTACAATTGAGAAAAATGCCCATACTCATACAAAACCTAGTTTAACATCTCAAATACACAGTTGCAGTGGCAGCTGCGATGTGCACTTACACAATCACGACGCTGCAAGATTGAGCAACGTTCCAGTTAACAATTACAATGCATTTTGGGGCGCTTTAGGCTGTTCTTGTTTTGCTTTTTAAAAATAAACGTCATGATAGACCTTATAAAACAAATCCTGAACTCAGATTTAGGAAGTTCATTCAACAATGCTGCAATTCTGGTTTTTAGAATTCTATTGGCTGTCGAACTTTTCAGAGTGCACGGAATGAAAAAATTCAGAGTCGAAAACGGACAAAAAGAACACGTTCCGAATCCGCTGCATCTTCCTGAAAAACTAAACGGATTAGTGGCCACTTTCTCCGATACCGTAGTTCCGTTTTTTATTATTCTCGGACTCGGAACCCGCTTAGCCGTTTTGCCAACCATCGGCGTAACCGCTGTTGGCTATTTTGTGGTTCATAGAAAAGATTCGCTCGAAGTACGCGACGTTCCTTATATGTACACTTTATCCTTATTACTAATTCTCGCTCTTGGAGCAGGAAAATATTCACTTGATTATTATTTACTAAACCTAATTTAAAATGAAAGCAAACATCGGAATTAAACAAGAAAACATTAACAAAGTAGTTGATGTATTAATTAAAGTTCTTGCAGATGAATTCGTATTGTACACCAAAACAAGAAGAGCACACTGGAATATCGAAGGTCCTGATTTTTACAACAAACATCTTTTCTTCGAAAAACAATACGAAGAGCTTGACGAAATTATGGACTCAGTTGCAGAAAGAGTCAGAGCTTTAGGCCATTATACTCCTGCAACATTAAAAGACTTCTTAGAGTTGACGCATCTTTCAGAAGAGTTGAAAGAGAAAAATGATGCTAACGGTTTCATTAAAGAATTGCTTATCGATCACGAAAGCATCGTTATTTACTTACGTGAAAATATCAATCATATCGCTAATGATTTACAGGATGCAGGAACAAGCGATTACATTACAGGTCTTGTAGAAACTCACGAAAAAATGGCGTGGATGCTTCGTGCCCACTTAAATTAATACTATGGAAATTCAAAAAAATATTTGGTACGTAACCCTGCTTTTAACCATTATAGCAGGGTATTGCGATACCGTAACTTTTGTCGCAGCCGATTCGATATTTTCGGCACACGTTACGGGCAACTTTATTGTCTTCGCTTATCAAATCATCAAAGGTTCTGATGTTCACGCTTGGATAAAATTATTGACTTTTCCTGTTTTCATCTTAGCTGTAATCGTTGGCGGAAGAATCGCTTTAAAAAGTGTAAACCGTTACACTATCTTATTTTGGGAAGGCGTAATATTAGTTTTGTCTGGAATCGCTTCTTATGTTTTTGGTTACTTAGAAAATTTTTCAGAATGGACGATGTACGCTGTAGCTATGTCAACCGTATTTGCAATGGGGCTTCAGAATGCATTCGGAAAATTGTTTGCTAAAGAAACCCACGGACCTACAACGATGATGACAGGAAATGTAACTCAAGCTTCATTAGATTTAGGAAACCTAATTAAAAATGGAACAAACGATGCCGATTCGCTTTTAAGTTTTAAGAAACAATTGGTTACCATTTTTGGCTTTCTAATAGGCTGTTTTCTTGGCGCCGTTGCCGGAAAGTTTTTTGGTCTTGGAACTTTAATTTTACCCGGAGCGGCCATGATTATTTGTTATTGGTATCATAGAAACAATTAAATAGTAACGCACATGAATTTGCAGAATTTTGATAATCGATTATTGTAAAAAAATGAATAGTAGAACCTTCTTTTCTGTCCAAAAACATGTGCGTCATTTATATGCCGCTTTCTTATTTTTAACAGTAAACCTTCATTTGACTGCTCAGACCAAGTCAATTTTTATTTTATCCTATAAAAATAGAATTAGTTATTCGCTTACTGCAGAGCACAAACTGCAAAAAATTCAAACCCGAAACGACGCCGTAATTCTATATGTTTTTATAGTAAGTCTGGTTATTTTAGTTCTTTTTATAATATTATTTTACAATTGTTTTTGGTTGAAAAAGAAAATCAACGAACAACTGGAAATAAAAAAACAGGAAATCGACGAGCAAAATAAACTGAACCAAAAAATGTTCGTTGAAAAAGAATGGCTTTTAAAAGAAATTCATCATAGAGTAAAAAACAATCTCCAAATTGTAATTAGTTTACTCAATACACAATCCGCTTATTTGGACAACGAAGATGCCTTGCTGGCGATACAAAACAGCCAGCACAGAATGCAGGCAATGTCAATCCTTCATCAAAAACTATATCAATCTGATAATCTGACCAATATAGATATGTCTTGGTATATTTATGAATTGATAGATTATATCAAAGAATGTTTTGAAATCGATGACCAGATACATTTTATTCTGGATATAGAAAAAGTCTGTCTGGATGTTTCGCAGGCTATACCGCTGGGATTAATAATAAACGAATCTGTTAGTAATGCCATAAAATTTGCATTTCCTGTTGACAAAAAAGGTAAAGTTCAAATTGAACTGAAAAGCATTGGCGAAAACACGTATAAATTAGTCATTGCCGACAACGGAATTGGTGTTTCCGAAAATTTTAATTTTATCGAAAAAAAATCATTGGGCGTAAACTTAATTACGGGATTAAGCGACCAGATTGATGGAATTTTTGAAATGAAAAATGACAACGGACTGATAATTCAAATTACCTTTACTAGAAAAACAGAATTTGAAGAAACTGCCCCAAATTCTGAAACTATATAATTTATGTTAATGAAGGAGAAAATTCTAATTGTTGAAGACGAATTTATTGTAGCAAACGATTTAAAAATAATGCTGCTCAAAGCGGGTTACGAAATTACCGGCATTGCTTCTTCTGTAGTTCAGGCACGCAAATTAATTGAAGAAAAAAGACCCGATTGGGTTTTGTTGGATATTATGCTGAAAGGCGATATGACGGGAATTGAACTCGCTTGGGAACTTCGCGAAATGCAATTACCATTTCTCTATATTTCTGCAAATACCAATCAGTCAACATTAGAAGCCGTAAAGGCAACAAATCCGTATGGTTTTATGGTAAAACCGTTTAGAGAACGTGATCTTATTGTAATGCTGGATATTGCAAAATACCGATTTAATCAGGAAAACGGAACGCTGTCAGACATTCATACCAAAGAAAAAGCGCAGGAAATTAACGGAATTATTGGAAACAGCCAATTACTGCAGGAAGCAATTGAGAAAATAAAAATTGTAGCGCCGGCTCAAACTTCTGTTTTAATTCTTGGCGAAAGCGGTACGGGAAAAGAAAAAGTCGCGCACGCTATACACGATCTTTCGGCTCATAAATCAAGTACAATTGTGGTTGTAAATTGTGCTGCATTACCACATTCACTAATAGAATCAGAACTTTTTGGACATGAAAAAGGCGCTTTTACAGGAGCAAATTCATTACGAATCGGAAAATTTGAACAAGCACATAACGGAACTATTTTTCTAGATGAAATTGGTGAATTGCCTTTAGATTCTCAAGTAAAATTATTACGCGTTTTACAAGAAAAAGAAATTCAGCGTTTGGGCGGAAATTCAACTATAAAAATTAATGTTCGCATTGTTGCGGCAACTAATAGATCGTTGGAAAAAGAAGTTGCTGAAGGCCGTTTCAGACTCGATTTATACTATAGATTAAATGTTTTCCCGATTGAATTACCGCCATTAAAAGAACGAAAAGAAGATATTGAAGCACTTGCCAATCATTTTCTTAGAAAATATGCTGCAAGTTCACGCAAAAACGTTTCGACTATAAGCACCAATGCTTTGGAGCAACTAATGCAATACGACTGGCCGGGAAATATTCGCGAACTCGAACATTTGATAGAAAGAAATGTTTTGCTTTCTAAAACAAATGAAATCGAAAAATTTGATCTTCCACAGTCTGTTTCGAGTCCGATTCAAGAAAGTTCTGGTAAAATGAAAACGATGGAAGAAATGGAAAAAGAACATATTTTGAATGCATTAAAAGCCTGTGATGGAAAAGTTTCTGGAATCGGCGGTGCAGCAGAAGTTTTGCAAATGTCTGCTCAAACCTTGTATACAAAAATGAAAAAATTAGGGATAAAACAGGGGTATAATTAATTTGGTTTGATGTTTTTAACCGCAAAGGGCGCAAGGAATTACGCAAAGTTCGCAAAGGTTTGTTATATTGATTATTAGGCACAGTTTGTCATTTCGACGGAGGAGAAATCTCCGCAAGAAGCTCGACAAAGATTGACTTCTCATTGCGGAGTTACTTACGGAGATTTCTCCTCCGTCGAAATGACAAATTAGACTTTTATTCTTTGTGTTTACGAGTACGATTTTTCATTTATTAAAATGAAAAACAAGACTTAAAAAACTTTGTGTCTTTGCGCCTTTGTGGCAAATAGCATAAAAAACAGGAACATTATTAATCTAGATTAAGCTGACTTCACCCTAAGGTTAGCGAACTTTGTAACTACAAAACCAACATATAAAAACAAAAACTTCGCGAACCCTGCGTAAACCTTTGCGCTCTTCGCGGTTAAAAAACCAAAAAATTATGGAAACAATAAAACTAGAATTAGACGAAAAAAAACACGGCGCTTTTAATCTTTATGTTGATGAAAAAAAACTAGGTGAAATGGTTATAAGTTTAAAAGATGATGTATTAACCGTTTACCACACAGGTGTTGAACCAGAAGCGGAAGGAAAAGGTTACGCAAAAAAACTTCTTGAAGAAATGGTTTCTTATGTACGCGAACATAAAATGATGGTTAAAGCACTTTGTCCGTACGTACATGCACAATTTACAAGACATCCGGACGAATATCAAGATATCTGGAAAAAATAATTCAAAAATAAAGCTTATGAACTTAGATACAATTACAGCCGGCGTGCCTTTAAACGAAGCCAAAAAAGCTTTAATCATGCTTCACGGACGTGGTGCAACTTCGCACGATATTTTATCGATTGCCAAATATCTTGATGTCGAAAAATTTGCTTTGGTAGCGCCACAAGCAGAAAACAGAACGTGGTATCCGTATTCGTTTTTAGCTCCGATTAACGAAAACGAGCCTTCTTTTTCAAAATCTTTAGAAGCGATACATCAGGTTTTAGTTGCGGTACAGCAAAACGGAATCGAAAAAGAGAATATTTATTTCTTAGGATTTTCGCAGGGCGCTTGTCTTGCTTTAGAATTTACAGCCAGAAATGCTGCAAAATATGGCGGTATCATAGCTTTTACAGGCGGACTTATCGGCGATAAAGTTTACGAAGAGCATTATCACGGAAACTTTGAAAATACGCCAATTTTCATCGGAACCAGCGATCCTGATTTTCATGTTCCTGTGGAAAGAGTAAATGATTCTGAAGCACTTTTAAAAAAACTAGGCGCCAATGTGACCAAAAAAATCTACGACAATATGGGACACACCATAAGTCAGGACGAAATTGACTTAGCCAATCAACTTATTTTTTCTAAGAAATAATGATTCAGATTACGCGAGTTTACAGCGACGAAAATGGCGAAAGTCATTTTGAAGATTTTGAAGTTCCGTTGAAAAATAACGGTGACATCGGCTTTTTGTCTGATGATGAACCTGTAAAATCGATCGTTTTTAGAGAAGTAAAACCTTCTTACGATTATGATTTTCACAATGCGCCCGACCGTCAATATATAGTTTTACTGGACGGTGGCGTAGAAATCGAAACTTCATTGGGAGAAAAAAGAACTTTTGAAACGGGTTCAATATTATTGGTTGAAGACACAACCGGTAAAGGACACAAAACAAAGAATATCGAACCAAAACTTCGAAAATCGATATTTATTAAACTAAATCACTAGTTACAAGAACGCGGATAAAACGGATTTGCTAACGCAAAAACGCTGATTTACGCGGATCTATTTACAACTTTTAGAAAAAAAACTGTGTAAATCCGCGTCTTCGTGATAACGAATCCGTTTTATCCGCGTCAAAATACTTTGATTTAAATTACACCCAAACAAATCATAAAAAATGGAAAAAGAAACCGGAAGAATAGAAGGCTTCAGCGATGGCGTATTTGCGATTGCGATTACGCTTTTGGTTCTAGACCTTCATGCGCCCGAAATTGGAATTGTAAAAACCAGCAGCGAATTATTGACTTTTCTAAAAAGCGAATGGACAACCTATCTGGCTTTTACGCTTTCTTTTTTCAGTATTTTTATCATGTGGGTCAATCATCACAAGATTTTCAAACAGATTTACAGTCGCAATACCGGAATCATGTTTGCCAACGGATTGATTCTTTTTTTGGTTTCTGCCGTTTCCTATCCAACGGCATTATTAGCGCGTTTTTTTGATGGCGAAGCTTCAAATATTGCGGTTGCAGTTTATACGGGAATCTTTGTTTTAATCAATATTTCGTACAATCTTTTATGGTTTATTGCGAGCCACAACAAAAAACTGCTTCGTCCAGGAATTACCGATTCGGCGATTAAAAAAATCACAAACAATTATCTCTACGGATTTCCAACGTATTTAATTGCTTTCGGAATTTCGTTCAAATTTCCCACAATTGCATTGGCTATTAATATGATGCTGCTGATTTTTTGGGCTGTTTCTTCTGGAAAAATAAAAGTTGCTCAGGAATAAATTCGCCTAAAAATACTTTTTCTTAATCCCTAATTTCTGCATTTTAGAAATAAGCGTTGTTGGAGGCAGATCTAATAAAACTGCTGCGCCTTGAGGTCCAGAAATTCTTCCGTTGCATTTTTTTAAAACTTTCAAAATATGCTCTGCCTCTACTTCTTGCAGGGTTTTAGTGTAAAGTTCATTTTCGGTACTTTGAGATTCTGTGATAAAAACTTTCGAAAAAGTCATTTCTTTGATTATCTCATCTTTGGCAAACAAAATACTGCGTTCTACCATATTTTCGAGTTCGCGCACATTTCCCGGCCACGGATTTGCTGTCATGCTTTTAAGGACTTTTTTAGAAAATCCTTTTATCTTTTTTCCGATTTTCTGTGAATGTTTTTCTAAGAAAAAATTCCCAAGAACTTCTATATCTTCCGGACGTTCACGCAACGCTGGAAGCGAAATCGGAAACACATTTAAACGATAAAATAAATCGCTTCTAAAACGACCTTCTGCCACTTCTTTTTCAAGTACTTTATTGGTCGCTGCAATAACTCTTGCATTTACTTTTATAGCATTTTGACCGCCAATTCTTTCTATTTCTTTTTCCTGAAGAACTCGAAGTAATTTTCCTTGCAGTTCCAAAGGCAGCTCTCCTATTTCATCCAGAAAAATAGTGCTGTTTTTGGCTAGTTCAAATTTTCCAATTTTTAAATCTGTTGCTCCCGTAAATGCTCCTTTTTCATGTCCGAATAATTCACTTTCGATTAAACTTTCGGGAATCGAAGCGCAATTTACTTTGATCATTTTTTCATTAGAAACCGATGATAAATGATGAATTGCGTTTGCAATTAGCTCTTTTCCTGTTCCCGTTTCACCCAAAATCAAAACCGTAGATTGCGATGGCGCCACTTGGTTTACCAATTCAAAAACCTTTTGCATGACTTGGCTGTTACCTACAATTTCAAGAAAATTTTCTTCTTTTATAAGTTTTGGTTCTGGTTTTCTTTCGCTTAAATTATTTTTCAAAAACTGCAGTTCTCTTAGATTGCTTTCGTATTCTTCCGATAATTTAATATTTCTCACCGTTATACAAAGCTGTGAAGCAATTCCACGAATAATACGATTGGATTCTCTAGTAAAAGTGACAGCATTTTTAAAGAATAAAAAAAGTACACTTTGATTTCCTTTTATAGACGGCAGGCAAATTCCGATTCCGTTTTTTAAATTTTTATTTTTTATGGAATGAAAATAATCTGGAAGTTTGTTTTTCTTTTCAGTTAACGTTTTTAAATCAAAAATAACCGAATCGGCAGAATCCAGGCAAACATCAAAAAAACCGTCATTTATAGGATAGGTTTTGTTTTCTGTATTTTTTTGATCTGAAAATTGATAGAAGATTTCGTAACTCGTCTGATTCCCTTCCGCGAAAGCGAAAATAAAATCTTCAAATAAAAACTGCTCTTTTAAAACGTCATTTACAACTGTGTGAAATTCTTCTTTGGTTAAAGCTTCAGAAAGCCATTTGCAGATGGACAAACCCAATATTTGTTCTTTTTCTCTCTCCTGCAATCTGTTGAGCATAATTGCGGTTTGATCTGCTGGCTTTTCCATAATTATTTAGACGTGGTATTTTATTGGGTAAAAGGTAAATTTAAGAAATAGCCTAATTTAAATTACTATTGATTTTTGAAATAAAGCATTTTCGAGATATAAAATTACGATATATCGTATAATTAAAAACCATCAAAGAAGCCAAAACCTTTGTTTTACAACACATTAATTCAAATGGAATATTATTTGGATATTATTTAAACGATAAAAAAATACCGCTTTTTTATTTCTTAATCTAGGTTAATCGATACGCAGGCATAACGGACGTAAATTTGTAAAAGAAAAATCAAACAACAATTTAATACATAAATACCATGGAAAATAAAATTTTAGGCTTACACCATATTACTGCAATCGCAGGTGACGCTAAACGTAATTTCAACTTTTATTCAAATATATTAGGATTAAGATTTATCAAAAAAACGGTAAATTTTGACGATCCGGGAACCTACCATTTTTACTTTGGTGACGAAGTAGGAAGCGCTGGAACAATCTTGACTTTTTTCCCTTGGGGAGAAGGAATTCAACAAGGAAGAAAAGGTTCTGGAATGGCAACCGAAATTGGATATTCTGTTCCAAAAGGAAGTTTAGATTTCTGGCAGAAACGTTTTGAGCAGTACAATGTAATTTACAACAAACCTGCTGAAAAATTCGGAGAAAAATACTTGACTTTCTTAGATCCTGACGGTTTAAAATTGGAGTTAATCGAATCTAAAACTGACGATAACAGAAAACCTTGGGAAACTGAAGAAGTAAAAGCTGATGTGGCTACAAGAGGTTTTCATAACATTACTTTGACTTTAAATAATATCAAACCAACTGCAGCGATTTTGACTGAAATATTTGGTTATAAATTAATCGATCAGGACGTTAATCGTTACCGTTATGCAACTGATACAGTAGAAAATGCAGCGATTGTAGATTTGGTAGAATTGACAGATGAAAAACGCGGACACGTGGCAAACGGTTCTGTGCATCACGTAGCTTTTAGAGTTAAAAATGATGAAATTTTAATGCACTTCCGTGAAAAAATCGAAGAATACGGATTGTCTATTACACCACAAATTGACAGAAACTATTTCCACTCTCTATATTTCAGAGAACCAGGCGGTGTTTTATTCGAAATAGCAACCGATAATCCTGGATTTACGGTAGACGAAAGCTTAGAAGAATTAGGTAAAAACTTAAAACTTCCTGCACAATACGAATCTAATAGAGCTGAAATTGAAGCTCATTTGGTTAAGATTAATTAATTAAAAAAAGGCAGCCTTTAAAGGCTGCCTTTTTTATTTAGAATCAAAATTGGTTAAATTTTACTTTCGTCATCAACGGCATCCTGCCATTTATCCCATACTTTAACAGATTCATTATAACCATCATAACCATAATTCTGACTTAACTGACCTTTGATGTTTGGTTCTATAGCAAGTCTAAAAGGAATTGGCCAGTAATTGTTTCGTTTGTCCATAGAATAAAACTTTACGCCTGGTTTAAGAGAAATACCAGCCGGATATTTGTTATACAATGTGTAATGAACAATACGCTGCCACCAGTAACTTCCTCCAGCTGCATCTTTTCCTGATTGTTTGTCCCATGTAGCGATGTTGTACGTATTACCCCATTCATCAGGTTTTCCGCTTAGAGCCAGACAGTGTGAAATACGTTTTAACTCCACATTTCTCCATTCTTCCATATAAAGTTCTCTTCCTCTTTCTGCACAAATATCACCTATAGTTACTGTGGTATACATTTGCGAAGCTTTTGCTCTGGTTCTTACCACATTTACATCCTGAGCAGCACCAGAAACGTTGCCTTGGTAAAAACGTGCTTCAGCGCGCAATAAATAAGTTTCGGCTAAACGGTAAATATACATATGGGCACTTGCGCCTGCGGTAGCTCCCTGAAAATCATTTGCTGCCGGATTTGCTTCGGCCACAACATCGTGATAAAAGATTTTATAATGCGGGAAATCAAACCAGTCACGAATAGAATCTTGTGCTAATAATTTACCTGATGCATCTTTCATTCTAAAGTTTTGACCAGCCCACGCCGCACTTCCGCCTGCACCCGGAGCATATTTAAGGTCTTCCATATTTACCCAGTTACCCACAGTGCTGTTATGTCTTAGATCGACTTTATCCTCAACTCCATTTACAACCCACATAGGATGTTGTGAATAATAAGAACCGCTGATTGTACCAATACCACGTCCAATTGCTCTTTGATAATCGTATTTTGCATTGTAATTCGTTTTATCTGTCAACGGAAAACGAGGCGCTGCAGTTTTACCGTCTGGAGTAATTAAATTGGCATCATTCCAGTTTGGACCAAAAATTCTCATTGAAGAGAATGCTAAAAATGATTGTGCTCCTCCGTTTGGTGCTACCAGGATAGCTTCCGTATTCGCAGAAATTACTTTGTTTTCAGGTCTGTGCAAATCCCAGATTATATTTCTGGTAATAGGCCACGCTGTAGGGTTTCCTCCCGGATCAAAAATTCCTAAAGTATTTTGTGCCAACGCATAACCTGATTGATTAATTAAAATATTAGCTTGAGCTTCGGCTTCGGCAAATCTGCCGGATGCTAAATAACATTTAATTAATAACTGACGGCATGCTCCTTTGCTTATCATACCTACATAACCAATTTTTGATTGTTCCGGCACCCATTCTACAGCTTTTTCCATGTCTGCCGTAATCATTTCTATAATGGCTTCTTTTTTAGTAGAATAATAGCTCTGCTTTGGAACTTCAAGAATTTTAGTGATCAACGGTATGTTTCCAAATTGATATACCAGATTAAGATAGCGGTAAGCTCTGTGGAAATATGCCTGCCCGATATATTTGTTTTTAACCTCTTCAGATAAGCTTGTTACCTTACCAATATAAGTCAATACCGTATTAGCATTTTTAATACCTGTATAAGCTTCTGTCCACATAAACCCAAGATAAATTGCTTCACCTCCTGCATCTCTTCTAAAATCTCCGGTAGGAACAATCGTATTAGCATAATCAGCAATATTACTTCCTGTATCTGTTTTTCCGTACTGTGCCATATCAGAAAAAAGATACTCTGTACCAATAGGCACGCTTACACCAGAATAACCAAAGTGAATGTAATTATTGCGCAGCTGTTTATCGCACAGTGCTAAAGTTGCCTGCAGACCTGCTTCTGTAGAGAATGTAGTTTCCGGTTCGTAAAACGAAAGCGGATCTGCTTCAAGAAAATCTTTTGAACAAGAACTGGAAAGCACCGCCAAAGCAACAAAAGGCACTAGTCTTGAAATTTTATTTTTAATATATTTTTTCATAGTTTACTAATTTTAAAGTTGGAAATTAAAACCTAAATTAAACTGTCGTGTAGCCAGTCCGCCTGTTTCCGGATCTCCAAAATATTTCCATTCTTTAGATGCAGACCACGTTGCCACGTTTTGAACTGAAGCATAAATTTTTATACTTTTAACATGAACTTTATCTAAAAGATCTTTAGGAAGTGTATAGGCTAACGAAATATTGTCTAAACGAATAAAACTGCGATCGTACAATCTTCCCGGTGCAACCGGAGTTCCTGCAGGTCCTTTAGCATCAAGACGTGCCCATTCATTTGTTGGGTTGTCAAGCGTCCAATATGGATTTACATAAGGATTGAAGTTGAATTTATATAAACTAGAATCATTGAACGTATTCATATAATTTGAATCAAGCGATTTGCCCCCTACATTAGAATACATACTGATACCTAAATCCCAATTTTTATAAATCTTAAAATCATTTCTAAGCGACCATTGTACAGGCGAATTATAATTTCCTAAATACTGTTTATCTTTTTCATTATAAACCGCTTTTTTATATGGATTGCCATCTGCATCTACTGCATCTACATCATCTGCTGTATAGCTGTTAGCCACTTTTGGATCTCCCGGACGCTGTCCGTATTTTTGAGCTTCTTTCCACTCATCTTTCTGCCAGATTCCGGTTACTTTATAATCCCAGATTTGAGTGATTGGTCTGCCTATAAACCATCCGTTAGCAGAATCATCTCCTTCTTTTTTACCAATAACATTGCCGCTTTCATCTTTAATATCTACCATGTTGCCGTACAATGACACGATTTTATTTTCGTTATACGATATTCCAAATGAAGTACGCCATTCAAAATTTGGCTTTTTCATATTCAGCGTATTAATACTCAACTCGATACCTTGATTTTGAACTTCTCCAAGATTAGTAGCAATTGATGAAAAACCAGTAAAACCAGGCAGAGACTGACTCATAATCATATCACGAGTAGATGCTCTGTAAAAATCTAAAGTAGCAGTGATACGATCACGTAAGAAACCTAAATCAAAACCAATATTTTTTGAGGTAGTTTTTTCCCATACCAAATTTGGATTTGCCATACGATCAAGAGATAAATACTTAATTTCAAGAGCTTTTCCTGACGGATCTAAATATCCCATTGTACCTGTATTTACTAGATTTGCCAATGAAACGTACGGATCTTCAAGTGTTCTGTTTCCATTTTTACCCCAAGACAAACGTAATTTACCAGTAGTCATGGCATCCCAGTTAAACCATTTTTCGTTTTTAAAGTTCCATGCAACCCCAAAAGAAGGGAAAACGGCATAAGGGTTTGAAGCTCCAAATGCCGAATATCCATCGCGGCGTATTGTTGCTGTAAACATGTAACGATTATCAAAAGAGTAGAAAAGTCTGGCCATTAATGCATCTGCTGTTTCATGCGTGTCGTTTGATCTAATGGCACTATTGGCCATTGTTGCCGTGTTAACATAATGAAATCCTAAAGCATCTGAAGGCTGAATATTATAAGCATCCATTCCATCTGACCAAAAACGACGCTCTTCAGCTTCCTGAACAAAAGTGGCAATAAAGTGATGTTTTTGAGCAATTGTATAATCCCAAGTTAATGTGTTATTCAGGTTATAATCAAATCTTGTCGAATTATTTCTGTTTACCCCTGTTGTTGCTGCCGGCCAGTTTGGATTTTGTGTTGATCTAAAATAGCGATCATGAAAAAACTGATAACGAGGCGCAATATTAAACGAATAAGTAATTCCTAATGGTAAAGTTATCTTAGCATTAAAAATGGTATTTAATGTTGTATATCCTGTCTCTTTTTCAATAAACTGACGCTCGTAGTAATAGTTATAATTCTGTCCGGAAACATTTTTTCCCATTGGCTGTCTCTCATAATTACCATTTGCATCTATAAAAGTTCCAAACGGGCTGGTTCTCATCATATTATTAAACCCAGAACGAGTATCAAGAGAAGGGGTAACATCTCCATCTGATCTATCCTGAAAATTAACATTTACTCCAACATCTAACCAGTCTGTAACTTTAGCATCAACTTTCATATTAGAACGTGCTGCTTTATAATCATTTCCAACAATCGCTCCTTCTGAAGTTAAATAACCAAAAGACACATAATAATTTACCCTTTCACCTGCTCCTGAAATACTTAAATTATTGTCATGATTAATTCCTGTTCTAAAAGAGCTGTTGCTCCAATCATGCGTTTTATCTGCCAGAAAATTTGCCATAAGCGAAGGATCAAAATTCAATCCCAAACGGGTTCCCCAAACTTCTTTTGAACTTTTTCCGTTTGTTTGTGCTGCAGGCTGATACGCTAGCCATTGTGCCTCAGTAATACCCCATTTTGACAAATCATTTGGATTCGAAAAATACCCCGGTCTACCATTAGCAACTGTTCCGGCAATAAATGCTTCATATTGTCCAGTTGCTGTGTTAACACCGTATGTCTGGGCAGTTTCCCAGTCTTCACGATATTTTAAGTATCCTTCCGGAGAATACACACTGCGATAAGCACTTTTATTGCTGATTGTAGTGTTGGTAGTAAAACTTACCATAGGTTTTCCTGATTTACCTTTTTTGGTAGAAATAAGAATAACCCCAGCTGCTGCTCTTGATCCGTATACAGATGCAGCCGAAGCATCTTTTAAAATATCAAGCTGTGCAATATCATCTGGATTGATTTCTGATAATTCACCATAAAACTGCATTCCGTCCAGAATAATAAGAGGTGAATTATGAGGACCTCCTGTTTTTATATTTTTATCTGAATTACCAGTATACACAGAAGTCTGCCCGCGAATCTGTATATTTCCACCTCCTTTTGCAGAAGGATCGTAACCTACTCTTACACCCGGGGTACCTCTTAAGATATCCTGAACCGTCTGCGGATTTTGGTTTGCAAGCCTGTCTGGTGTTACCTGAACAACCGCTCCCGTTAAATCCTTTTTCTTCATTTTACCATAACCTACTACAACTACCTCATCTAATGAAGTTGTTGCTTTTTGTAATTTTACAGCAATTGAAGTTTGTCCTTTTAAGCCGATTTCGGCAGTTGTGTAGCCTAAATAAGACATTACTAATATTGAATTAGTATTTTCTACTTTTAAAACAAATTTCCCGTCAAAATCTGTTAACGCGGCATTTTTACTTCCTTTTTCCAGAACAGTAACTCCCGGCAATGGCATACCGTTTTCGTCATTTACCTGTCCTTTAATTTCGGTTTGAAATACATTTTGAGATACAGTTGTACTCGTAGAACTAACAGCGTATGCCGAAACCTGAAATAAAGAAAACAATACAGATAATATCATCATTTTCTTTTTCAAATTAAAGTCATACACGCCGTTAGGATCTTTTTTAATCCTAAAGTGATTTTTCATTTTTGGTTTGAAATTTTGGTTATTGATAGTTAGTTTTGAAAATCACTTTTGCGCTGCCTCACCCGCATTATGATTTCACCGCAAATTTGCTTTAAAGCAGGGATATTAAAATACGTTTTTGGGTATAATATAGTATTGAAAATAAAGTAAACGCAGTATTTTAGTATTAAAAAAACATATTAATCAAAAAAGAAGCTAAATTCTGGATATTTGATTGTTTCTAAATGTAGTATTTGAATTTTGATTTGATTTTAGACAATGAATATTGTTTTATATTCTTGAAATGAATAAAACTTAAACCCTGTACGGATTCTATATTATTTTAATAGATTTGTTAATCTATACTAATGATCCGGCTATGAAAAATATTTTGAGTGAAAATGGTGAGAATCTTTTCAGTATTGAAAAAAGTGAAAACTTTTCTTTAGAAACTCCCATTCAATTATCTCAATATTTAATCATTCTTATTCATAAAGGAGAAGGAATTTACCATGCTGATTTTGCTTCTTTTAATTTCTCCGGTCCTACATTATTGTTTTCAACACCTTTACAGACAATTTATATTGAGCAGTTAAAAAATATTGAATATACGGTTCTCAAATTTCATGGAGACTTTTACTGCATTGAAGCGCACAGAGAAGAAGTAGCATGCAATGGTCTTCTTTTTAATAATATTTATTTAGAGCCGTCTATCATTATCTCAGAACAGCAGCATAATGATTTCAATAAACTTTTACTGCAGCTGGAAGAAGAACTGGCTGATCCTTATTCTTCGGAAATGATTTTAAAAGCATACCTGCAGGTAATTTTGGCTAAATGCAGTACGGCTAAATTACGAACTATGGAAAAGGATATTGTAACAACGTCTAAAGATGAAAAAATGGAACAGTTTAGAATCTTATTAGATGAAAAATATTTAATTCTTCGAAAACCAAATGATTACGCCCAAATACTTTCTATTTCGCCTAATACACTTACCAAAAAAAGCATTAAGTATTTTGGCAAAACACCAACTCAGTTAATACAAGACAGATTAATACTGGAAGCCAAAAAACAGCTGCATCTTACCACACGCAGTATTAAAGAAATTGCTTATCTGCTTCAATTTAATGATGAACATTATTTTAGCCGTTTCTTTAAAAAATATACGCAGATTTCTCCTCAGACCTTTAGAAATAAAGGCGGCATCTCTCAAGTGGCATATTTGTCCAAGTAATATCCTTTTTCGTCCATTTCAGGACCGCTGTATACGCTATAACTTTGCTTCATCAAAAAGTAAAAACCTTTATTATGAAACAAATAGTATCAATACCGCTATTGCATTTTTTAGCAGACACTCAGTCTCAATTTATTAATTTCATCAGAATTGCCACTGCCATCGTAATGATTTGGATTGGAGGTCTGAAGGCTTTTCATTACGAAGCAGACGGAATTGTTCCTTTTGTTGCCAACAGTCCCTTAATGAGTTTTTTCTACAACAAAGAAACTCCGGAATATAAACAATACAAAAACCTCGAAGGTCAGGAAATCACCAAAAATATTGAATGGCATAAAGAAAACGGAACTTATTCTTTTTCATACGCCCTAGGAACTGTCATTGTGATTATTGGCCTGATGAATCTGCTGGGAATATTCTACAACAAAATAGGTCTGATTGGAGGGCTTTTAACTTTTGTAATGTCATTGGTAACACTCTCTTTTTTAATTACTACTCCAGAAGTGTACGTTCCAGATTTAGGCGGTGATTTACCCACAGAACATTTTGGATTTCCATTTCTTTCTGCCGCCGGAAGACTCGTTATTAAAGATGCAATTATGATGGCCGGCGGTTTAATTACTGCGTCAGAATCTGCAAAAAGAATACTTAAAAATAAAACACAATTTTAATTTTATAAATATACATATCATGAAAACAATTCAAGTACCCGCAAAGGATCAATTAAATACTGTTTCACAATCTATATTGGAAACTGTTCAGTCTAAAATGGGAAAAATTCCTAATCTTTATGCTACAATTGGCTATTCTTCATCAGCATTAAAAGCAATGTTAGATACAGAAGCCTCACTTTCTACAGATTCATCTTTTTCTGCCAAAGAAAGAGAAGCCATTAATCTAATTGTGTCTCAGGTAAATAATTGTGATTATTGTCTTGCTGCTCATACCATGATTGCCAAAATGAGAGGTTATAGTGAAGAAGATACTATTGCAATTCGTAAGGCACAGTATCATGATGCAAAACTAAATGCAGTTATTTTATTAGCTCAATCTATTGCCTCTAACAAAGGAACCGCAAATCCATACGATTTAGAACGTTTTTTTGAAGCTGGTTACGACGAAAAAGCTTTAATAGAAGTTACAGCATTAATAGCTTTAAGAAGTTTTACAAATTACGTTTTTGCAAATACAAAAATTCCTGTTGATTTTCCTGAAGCTCAGGCCATATAATTTTAATTATAAAAACGAAAAAAGAGCTGTTGGCAAAAACAGCTCTTTTAGGTTTTTCAAGATAGTTGTACAAGCTTACTAATTCAAAATACTTCTAAAAAATAAAAATGAATGAAAAACCAATTTCTTTTAATATTCCGGCGCAGTAATCTTAGCTTTCGATTTCATGATAACTTCTACTGTACTTGGTTTTGCGAAAAATTCTTTGGCAAAAGCTCTTACATCTTCGGCCGTTACTTCGTTTAATGTCTTTTTATAAATTACATCGTCGTTAAAAGATTCGTTGTTAATCAGCATATTGTTTAGATTTCCTAACCAAAAACTGTTTGTTAAGACTTTCTCTGCTCTGCCTTTCAAAAGTGTATTTTTAACCGATTGAATATCTTCCGTTTTCGCTAAATTTTTCTGCATTAAATCGATTTGTTCGTAGATAATTTTAGTCAGCTTTTCTTCTTTATCAGGATCGCTGTCAAAATTGATTGTCATCGAATATTCATCTGAAGGTTTTCTGGTAATTCCTGATGAAACGTGAACGCCGTAGCTTCCGCCCTCTTCTTCACGAATTAAATCCAAGTATTTTTTAGACAACAATTCTTCTAAAATTCTTGACGTAAAGACGTTTTTATAGGTATATGGAAATTGTTTTGAAAAACGAATATAAACGCTTGCTTTTGGCACATTCATTTCGCGAACCAATAACTGTTTGGCTATTCCCGGCGCAGGATCAAGATGATTGTCTACGTAATTTTCTTTTTTATTTTCGTCTGATGAAATACTTCCAATATATTTTTCTAATAATGAAATTGCATTTTCCGGCAGATTTCCTGTGAAAACAAAAGTAAAATCGGCTGCGTTTTGAATTCTTTGTTTGTACAATTGGGAAGCTTTTTCAAAACTTAAACGTTTCAAAAACTCCTGATTAACCAACGGAACTCGTTTGTTATGATTATAATTTAACTGCGAAATCGTATCCTGAAAAACTTTAGGATTAGAGTTTGCCGCGTTTTCTAATGAATTACTAAAACTGGTAAGCATTCTTGTGTATGAATCTTTATCAAATCTTGGCTGTTCAAAATACAAATACAACATTTGCAGTAAAGTCTCAAAATCTTTTTGATTACTAGAACCTTGAAATCCTTCTGTTAATTCAGAAATATAAGGTTTTATATTAGCGATTTTTCCGTTTAGTTTATCTTTCAAATCTGTACTTTTAAAAGCGCCCAAACCCGAACTTTCTACTAAACTCACAGCAATTTGCGAAGAAGGAATATCTTCTGTTTTGATTAATGAACTTCCTCCAAAACTAAATGCAGAAAACAAAATCTCATCTTTTGCCAGAGTTGTTGGGTACAAAACAATCTTGGCACCATTTGTCAAAACATAACTTTTTGCTCCCGCAATTCCTTCAATTGCAGTTTCTTTTGATACTTTAGAACCTTTTAATTCTGCGGTAACCAAAGGCTGATCGGTATTGGTTTCTTGGTATTTATCCAGCTTCATTTTTTTAACAGAAGCCATAACATTTTCATATTCCGCTTTTGAAGGATAAACAACGTCATTTTTGTCCGGACCAGTAACCGTCATCACAATATTATCGGCGGTCTGAATCTTTTTAACCGCCTGATTTACTTCTGCAAGCGTAATTGTCGCTAATCTCTTTTTTATATTTTCGTACTGCGTTTCGATACTTTCAAACGGTGCCGCTTTCAGGAAATAATTTACTAATTCTTCTGAGAATTCATCAGACTCGATTTTGTCTTTGTTTTGAAGTACATTTTCATAATAACTCAAAACACTTTCTTTATTTCGGTCTAATTCTTTTTGGGTAAATCCGTAACGAACCGCTCTTTCGGTTTCGATCATCATTTGTTTGAAACCTTCTAACGTTTTGTTATTTTTTGGAGTGACGTACAAATAATATGAATCGGTTAATCTTGAAACTTCAGAAGATCCAGTTCCGATATTTAAAACAGCCGTTTCATTGTTTTGAATAAATTCCTGATAACGTCTGTTCATCATATCGATGCACAAATTCGTCACTAAATCTCTTCTCACCGTTTCATTGCTTTTTACTTTATCAAAATCTCTTTTAAAATATAAAACAACGCTCGTTTCCTGCGCTTCTTTATCTTTTGCCAAAACATATTCCATTCCTTTATTATTCGGAACAGAAACATAATAACGCTCAGCAGCATTTTTAGGCATTTCTATAGAAGAAAAAGTGGCGATGATTTTCTTTTCTATTTCTTTTGCATCAATATCTCCAACTACAATAACGGCTTGTAAATCTGGACGGTACCATTTTTTATAATAATCTCTAAGAACTTGATATTCAAAATTATTAATGATATTTAAATCGCCAATTACATCACGTTTGGCATATTTTGAACCTTTGTATAAAATCTTATCGGTTTCTAAACGAAGCCTGAAATCTGAATTTCTTCTTGTACGCCATTCTTCTCGAATTACACCACGTTCTGCATCAATCTCGGAATCTTTTAACGAAAGAAAACCTGACCAATCGTGCAATGCTAAAAGACAGGAATCAATTAGTTTTGAATCTGTTGCGGGAACATTACTCAAATTATAAACCGTTTGATCTTGTGCGGTATACGCATTAATATCGGCACCAAAACGAACACCTTTTTTCTCGAGCATATCGATAATACCTTTTCCTTCAAAATTTTGTGTTCCGTTAAAAGCCATGTGTTCTAGAAAATGCGCCAATCCGTTTTGATCGTCATTTTCTAAAATCGCACCGACATTTTGAGCGAAATAAAAGCAGACACGATCTTTCGGAAATTCGTTATGAAGCACATAATATTTCATTCCGTTTTTTAATTGTCCGGAAACAACATCTTTACTCAGCGGAATTGTGGTCGAAAACTGAGCGAAGCTTTTAAATCCTATAAAAAGGCCAAAAAGCAGATACTTTGATTTTGAGATTTTCATTTTTTGTTAGTTGTGTTTTTTTTGTTGTTGGGTTTATTTTGAACGCAGATGACGCGGATTTGCTATCGCAAAGACGCGGAAAAAAACGGATTTTTTAATCTATAGTTTTAAAATCCGCGAAAATCTGCGTTTTTGCGATAGCAAATCCGTGTCATCCGCGGTCTTTATTTTTTAAAATTAGTAACACCTTCCTGAAGCCATTTATAATAAGTTTCAATATCTGGATTATAAGCCGATGGTTTGTTCAAATCATTTTCATTATGATCCATTAAAACATAATACGGCTGTGCATTGGTTTTATATTTTAAGATTTGAAGTTCACTCCATTTTTGTCCTGTGTATTTCAATACTTTTCCTGTGATTTTAGAAACAACCTGTTCATTTTCAGGTAAAGGCCTCTTATCATCAACATATAACGAAATAAGTACAACATCATTATTTAAAACGCCTAAAACCTTTGGATCAGGCCAGACTCTTTCCTCCATTTTACGGCAGTTTACGCAGGCATAACCGGTAAAATCGATCATTACGGGTTTGTTTACTTTTTTCGCGTAAGCTAAACCTAGATCATAATCATGAAAAGTCGGGATTCCGTTTGGACCGCTTTCTGCGCCTTTTGGTAATGCTGATTTTTCAGTAGTAGAAACCGTGGTATTTCCAAAACCATTTGGCGATTCGCTGTATTGTTTTGCAGGCGGAAATCCGCTGATATATTGTAAAGGCGCCCCCCAGAGCCCCGGAATCATATACACTACAAAAGCCAGAACAACGATTCCTAAGCTTAATCTTCCGACTGAAATATGTGTAAGCGGAGAATCGTGAGATAGTTGGATTTTTCCAAATAAATATAAAGCGAGGACAGCAAATATGGCTATCCAAATGGCAAGAAATACTTCTCTTTCTAATAAATGTAATTGCAAAACTAAGTCGGCGTTACTTAAGAATTTAAAAGCTAAAGCCAATTCTAAAAAGCCTAAAACTACTTTAACCGAATTTAACCAGCCGCCTGATTTTGGCAGTGAATTTAACCAGCCCGGAAATGCTGCAAACAATGTAAACGGCAATGCAATGGCTAAAGAAAAACCAAACATTCCAACAATTGGTGCCATTCCTGCCTGACTTGCTGCTTGAACCAATAACGTTCCAACAATTGGCCCTGTGCATGAAAAAGAAACTAAAGCCAGTGCCAAAGCCATAAAAAAGATACCGACAATACCGCCAACTTCTGATTTTTGATCGACTTTTGTCATCCATGAACTTGGTAATACGATTTCGAACGCTCCTAAAAATGAAATGGCAAAAACGACTAAAAGCAGAAAGAAAATAATATTAAATGTGACGTTAGTTGCTAAAGCATTTAAAGCATCTGCACCAAAAATGACCGTTACTAAACTTCCTAAAATCACATAAATTACGATGATAAAAAGTCCATAAAACATGGCATTTCTTATTCCGACTGCTTTGTTTTTACTTTGTTTGGTAAAAAAACTCACCGTCATCGGAATCATTGGGAAAACGCAAGGTGTAAACAAAGCGGCAAGTCCTCCTAAAAAGCTGAAGAAAAATAGTGTCCAAAGGCTTTCTTCAGGGGCTGTTTTTCCTAAAGAAGCTTTTTCTGTATTTGTGTTTTTAGGAGTTTCCTTGCTCGCAGTAACAGAATTTGCTGTGTTGTTTGTGGTATCCTGTTTAGTAATCGATTCGTCTTTTGCAGGCAAATATGTATTTTTTGTTTCTGTAACTGCGTTTGCTGTTTCTTCGTTTACAATTGGTTTATCTGATTTTTTGAAAGTAAATTTTAAATCTTTTTCTCCCGGAGGCAGACAGCTGTTATCATTACAAACCATAAAAAATATAGTTGCATTGATGGTAAAAGCGTCTGCTGTTTTACGTTCAATATTTTGAGTAAAAACCGCTTTGTCGGCAAAGTATTTAATTCGCATATTAAAAACAGGATCATCAACTTCATGTCCGTCGGGTTCTTTTACACCTCCAATTGTTTTGTAATTCTTCGATTTTGGAAAAGTAAAAGCCGTTGGTGCTGGTCCGCCAGATGGAACGCTTTGCGAATAAATATGCCAGCTATTTTGGATTTTGGCTGTTATAACCAAAATATATTTGTTCTCTCCTCCTTCTTTTACTGAAGTTGTAAACGAAACCGGATCGTAAATTTGGGCAGTAAGGTTGCTTATCGTAAAAAGAAATACGATAAAACAGATTAGTTTTTTCATGTAAAATAATTTTAGATTTTAGGAAGTTTCAATCTTGTCATTTCGACGAAGGAGAAATCTCCGCGAGAAATTCTACAAAGATTGGCGATTTTAATTGTCGAGCCACTTGCGGAGATTTGCTTCGCCTATTCGCTATCGCTCGGGTCTCCTTCGTCGAAATGACAAACTAAATGTGAAAGAATCTATTTGTTTTTATACCTCGTCAAAATCCATTTTGCAATTTCATCCAAAACTTCGGGTGCAAAAACTTCGTCAAGTTCTTTACTTTCGTTTTGTGTACAAGTGGTACAATGCTGATACATATGATTTAAACCCGGATATATTTTAGTCGTTAAATCTTTCGTTCCTAAATATTTTTTAAACGATTCTATATTTTCTACAGCTGGAACCTGAATGTCTTTATCTCCATTTGCTACAAATACCGGAATCGTAATTTTTGGAAGATAATCTTCTGGTTTATAATGAATCGTGTAGCGGTACCATTTTCTGTCAGCATCTTTTCCGTATCTGTATAAAAATGTCTGGTCGCGTCCGTCTAGTAATTGAGTTTCTTTTAAAGTTATAGAATCCTGCTTCGCCATCCATTCTTTTAGTTTTACCGCCATTTCGGGTTGTGCCGATTCTCCGTCTTTGGTATCGTAAACAATTTTAAACATGATGTTGTACATTTCCATTTGTTTGGCTACCGTTTTATCTGAAAACTTATAGCTTTTTAAAATGGCTGTATTTTGAAGATTCAGCATATCCAATCCGCTTACTCCTACTCCAGATAAACTAATCATGAATTTTACTTCTTTGTTTCTGGCGCTAACAATTGACGCAATCATTCCGCCTTCGCTGTGGCCGATTAAACCAATGTAAGAGGCATCGATGTTTTTATCACTTTTTAAATACGCGATTTGCGCATCGACATCATCGGCAAAATCTCCCGTAGTTGCTTCTTGAAAATCTCCAGATGTTTTTCCGATTCCTCTGTCGTCTACACGCAAACTTGCAATACCTTGTTTTGCCAGATAATCTGCCATAACAGCAAATGTCTGTCTACCGGCAAAAGTGTAATTTCTATCGTGCTGACCTGTTCCCGAAATCAAAATAGCCAATGGATATTTCTTTTTATTCTGCGGAATTGTAAGCGTTGCGCCGTAAGTCAATTTGGTGCTTTTTCCTAAAAAAGTCATATCGATAACCTGATATGGATATGGCTTTTTCGGATTTTGAGCAAAATATAATGGCTGGATTTCTTTCTCTTTCTTTAATACAATTGATGCATTTGCAATACTGTAATAATTGAAAATTCCATAAATGGCTGTTTTGGCTGTATTGTATTTTCCTTTAAAAGAAAAACCATACATTTCACTTTTAAAAGAAACACTGTCGGCTTCTACTTTAGTTCCAACTTTTATATTTTTCATTTCAAACTCCGGAATACTTACCATAAGCGAATCGGTTTTGTATTTTGCTAGATCGCCCGATAAAATAATCCGTGTCGAATGATGCTGTCCCTGCCAGATTGTTTGTGAAAAACTAATCTGGCAAGTCAACATTGCGAAACTTAATCCTAAAAGAATCTTGTTTCTTTTTATGTAATTAAAAAATGAAGTTCTCATTATTTATTTTCTGCTTTTAAATGCTCAACGATAATTGAAATTTCGTCTACTAATTCGCTTGGACTTCCGAAGTAACCATTTGACATCCAACGTAATTTTCCGTTTTGATCGATAATCATCTTTTCTGGAATTCCAGAGAAATGAAATGCTTTAGAATATTTATCATAAACCACATCAAATTTTCCTGTTTTAGGATTTTTTCCGTCATAAAGAATATTAAAATCAAAACCTTTTTCTTTTATGAATGCCTGAGTCTGGGCTTTAAAATCTTTAATATATTCCATTGTATCAACAAAATAGAATTTTATATTTTCGTCGCTTTTGTATTTGTTAACCGCCATTTGCATTCCAGGCATTGCATTTTTACAAGGTCCGCACCACATTGCCCAAAAGTCAAGAACTACAATTTTTCCTTTTTGATCTGCCAGTTTTACTTTTCCGCCTTTACTGCTTTCTAATTCAAATCCATCGATTGGAAGATTGATCAATTCTGAAATAATTTTCTTCTTGTGTTCTTCAACATTACTAGCCGATTTTAAAGATTCTAAATAGGCTTCAAAACCTGCAGCAGGTTTTCCTTCTTTTAAATAAATTTCTTTTAAAGAAGCTAACATTGCAGGCGTTACTTGGTTTTCTTTTACAGAAAGTGCCATATATTCTTTAGCTTCAGCTGTTTTTCCTTCTCTTAAAAGCATTCTGGAATAAACCTCATTATAAGTCGCTACTTTGTAAGCCATTACCGGTTTTATTTTCTCCAGATATTTTTTCTCTAAATCGTAGTTTTTAAAGATTTCCTGAATTTTAGCATAGGTAAAAAATTCTCTTGCACTACTTTGTAATGCCTGAGCCTGCCATTCTTTCAACGATAATTTTCCAACGTATTCTTTTGGTACATAAGCTTCTCTGGCTTCTAATTCAGGATAGATTATGTCAGCGTATTTTTTCAACGTTTCTAAAGATGTTTTTTCAGCGCCTTCCTGATCTCTGTCAAACGGAATTGAAACTAAATGCCAGGCGTAATCCATTAAAATATTGTACGAAACTTTCTTTACACTATTCATCGAATAGTTGTAATCTTTGTTTTTTACGATATAATTGTAAGCGATACTTTTGAACATTTTATCGTAAAAAAGACTTTCTGTATCTGTTGTTACGTCTTGGAATTTAGATTGTGGAAAGTTCTTTTCAAATGCTTCGTACTGTTTTACTTTTTTGTCAAAATCAGCTTCGGCGAATATTTTTTTAATTTCAATATCGCGTGCCCAGACTCCATTTGGATATTTTTTCAATAAAACATTCTGAACAGAATCTGCAAAAACTTTATGTTCCGGCTGAGCCATTAAACCAATCGTTTTCTGAATGTTATATTGTGTTATATTATCTAAATTCTTTTCTGCAAGAACATTACGAATTTCTCTTTTTATCAATTTTGGCTGTTGTTCTCCTGTTTCAAGCTGTTTGATTTTTGCTCCTTCATAAAATACATGTGTACGCGCATCCGGATGGTATTTTAATTCGTTATTAATCCAGAATAAAGTGACTTCTTTCTTAATGTAAGCACTATCGTGTACAATATTTGGAACCTGATCCTGTAAGTCTGGACTTCTTAAAAATCCCCAGCCTACATAAGAACCAAGATCTTTTTCTAAAATCCATGAATACGTCATTTTTCCTCCGTTATCTTTAATCGTATCTGATTTAAAAACACAGGTTATAAACGAAGCTTTATCTGAAAGTTTCATCTTTGTCTGCCATTTTTTATCGCCTGCAGATTTAAGCGTAATATCATCTGCAAACCATCTGAAATTATCGTAAGTATAAACTACGCCTTCTACATGTTTTGCATTTGCCAGAGGTGTATCGGCAGCATTATAAGTTATGGTGATTTCTTCTCCTCCATTTGGATGTTCTGGTGAAAGAAGAAACTTTTGTACTGTTTCCTGAGCGTAAGATGCCGTGCTGACACTTAAAAAAAGTGCCGCTAATTTTAATATTTTCATTTTTTTGTTTGTTTATGCACGCTCAGAGATTCTGAGCGTGCTATATTTTTAATTATGGATTTTGTTTTAGGTTTGGTGCGTATTCAAAATAAATTGGAGCAAAAGGCATTTGATAACGATCACTATTTGGGGCAAGTGTAAACGTTTGACCGGCAAACTCATGCGTAATTGTTTTTGCAAATTCCGGTTCTTTGTTTAATCGTTTCAAATCAAACCATCTAAAACCTCCGGTTCCCATTAATTCTCTTCTTCTTTCTGCTAAAACTTTTATTAAAGCATCCTTGCTGTCTGCTGCGGTCAAAGCAACATATTCTCCGGCTCTGAATCTTTTTTGTCTTAACTTATTTATTTCTGCCATTGCCTGTTCTCCAGATCCTGCTCTTGCCAGACATTCGGCTTTTATAAGCATCATTTCCGGTACGGTTGGTCCGGCATTTCTGCTTTCTCCTGTCAAACCTTCTTTAGAATACGTTCTTCCTAAAGTATAATCAGAATTAAAACTGCTTGTTGGCTGCGTAAACATTACATAACGCAAATCATTAGGATCAAACGAATTAACTAATTCGTCACTTAATGATAATAACTGCGGTGCAAAAGTTAAAGTACCATATCCGTTCCATTTTGAAAGTATTAGCTCTTTATCCAGTTTTCTCGACGGATAAGCTGCAAATTCATAATCTTCCAGATTGTTAAGGGTGCTTTGTATTGCCAAAGATTTTTCTGCATTTTCTAAAGCCAATGGATAATTACGCATGTACAGATAGGTTCTTGCCAAAAGTGCGTATGCAGCTGCCCTTGATGGAAATGCTACATTATTACCGGAATTTACTGGTTTCAATCCTGAATTAACTGCATCATTAAGATCGCTGAGAATTACATTATAAGCATCCTGAACAGTACTCCTTTTAGGATCTTCCGATACTGTTGGGGTTGTAAAAAGAACAATTCCCAAATCTGCAGCCGACGTATTGGCATCATATGCTTTTCCAAAAGTATTTACCAAAGTTAGAAAAATAAAAGCACGGTGTACCTCTGCTTCTCCTTTTATGGCTGCTTTTTCAGCTTCGGTTCCATTTTTACTTTGCATTACTTCATTGATAACGATGTTTGCAGTATATAATGCATTGTACAAACTATTCATATCATAATCTGTCTCTCCATCAAAATAAACGGCATCAGACCATTTGTATAAATTGACAAAAGGACGATAATAATCAGACGAACCTAATGCTGTTGTCTGCGCCTCATTTTGAAAACTGATATCATCTGATGGAATATCTACATTACCGTAGGCTTTGTCCAATGTATAAGTATTGTTTAAAAGATATCTATAATTTGAAGTTTCCTCTGGTATTAATTTTCCTTCGGTTTTAATATCAACGTAATTATCACAGCTTAGTACAATGGCTCCAACTGCAGCGATTGTAATATATTTTAAATATTTTTTCATCTTTAAAAAAATTAAAAATTAACATTAAAACCAATTGAGTAAATCGCTATTGCCGGCAGTTTCATATTAGTTCCAGTGTAAGGTAAAAAGTCAGGATCTAATCCATCCTTATTTTTTCTCCAGAAGAAACCAAGATTTCTTGCTGTAAAAGTTACTGAAGCCCCTTTAACAATGCCTCTGTCAATAAGACTTGTTAAATCATATTTTAACGAAAGTTCTCTGAAACGAATATGATCTCCATCTATAATCTGATCTTCTCCATAAACATATCTTACATAGCTTAATCCAGTTGAGCCCTGAATTCCTGGAACAGAAGTTGTAGCTTCATCGCCAGGGTTTCTCCATCTTTGGTCAATAGCAGTATTTAAGTCATATTGGTTAAATGTTCCCTGTCTGTTTACGTAACCTCCATAAGTTGGTTTAAACATCACATAGTCAAATTTATAAGTAGCCAAAATGTATAATGACAGTTTTTTATAATTAAAAGTGTGACTAAAACTTCCATAATACGAAGGAATATTGGTTCCCATGTATTTCATATCTTCAATATTTTTCAGGGAAGTAAAAGAATTTACGATGTTACCGTCTTTATCATATATCTGAGTTCTTCCCGTTGCATCTAATCCTGCTGATCTAAAGGCGAAAATACTGTTTAAAGGATATCCTTCAATTGGCGGTGTTGTTCCTGAACCATTTAAATACTGGCTGTAATTTTGGAAACGTGAATCTGTAACATCCGTTCTGTTAAAAGAAACTACAAGAGCTGAATTCCATGAAAAGTCTTTACTTTTAAGGATAGTTCCGTTTAAGCCCAAATCAATTCCGTGTCCAGCCAAAGTTGCGGCATTTTGTACCAGTGTATTGTTCGAAACTCCATAAAATGGTGAAACAGGAAACTCTACAATTAGATCTTTACTATCTTTTTTATAATATTCTACTGTACCGTTTAATCTGCTGTTTAAGATTGAGAAATCAACTCCAAAATTTAAGATTGCTGTTTTTTCCCATCGCAGATTAGGATTTGCAGGCTGTGTAATAAAAGCATAAGGCTGCTGTGAAAAAGTATCTAAATCACTTAAACTTATATTTGTAAATGGAAAAACATCTAAGTTAATATTTCCATTATATCCGTAACTTGCTCTTAAAGCCAGACTACTAACTAAATTAACATTTTTTAGAAAAGATTCTTCTTTGATATTCCATTTTGCTCCGGTAGACCATAATGGTGTTCTTCTTAATTCTTTACTTACTCCAAAGTTGTTATAGTCATCTAAACGTCCGCTTCCCGTAATTGTATATTTATTTTTGAAAGTATAACCGGCATTCGCATAATAAGATAAAAATCTTCTCTTGAAATCTTTATGTAAATTACCATTACTTAAAGTAAAATTGTATCCGTTAACATCGACATAATTTATTGATGGCAAATCTACAGAAGTCTGAGTTTTTGCATTATAGCCATAAAGTGTTCTCGAGTCCTGTCTTTCTCCTGTTTCTCTTGCTTCAATACCAGCCATAGCATTAATCAAATGATCTTCCCCAATAATTCCGTCATAATTTAATTGTCCTCTCATCGTAGAACTGGATTTTCCAAATCTGTTACTTTGATAAATGCCTCCTAAAGGAATCCCGTATACCAAATCACCACTGTTGTTTATTGATGTCGCCGAATTAATTGCATCGCGGGTATAATACGTATTTTCGTTATACATATTATCATTTGTTGCCGTTGAAGTTTCTACAGAATAGGTACCAACAGCATCTAAACCTTTTAATAACGGAACAGTAGCAGAAATGGTAGCTCCAAAATTCTGTTCATTACTCGTTCTGTCCATATTATTTAATTCATCAATATAATTGTAAGTCCACGGTAAATATCCTGCCTGCTCCAACGGAATCGTTTGTCCGGCATAATAATGACGGTAATAATCGACAGAATTGCCATTATCTCCCACTATCTGATCATAAGGTAATAACGTTGTTTTTGATGTTCCTAAAGGAGAAAGTCCCAAAGCATTTTCATTGTATTTAAAAATCGAACCTCTTAAATTGGTCGTCATTTTTACATAGTTAAAAAGTTTGAAATCCTGATTAGAAAGTAATGTCAAACGCTGTCCGTTGTTTCCTATGGCCTGGGTTTCTTCTTTAGAATAAGACCCGGACATAAAATAAGAATAATCATTTTCGGCTCCGCTAAAAGATAAATCATAATTCTGACTTGTTGAAGCCTGCAGTAAATATTTCTCAGCCTGATCATACGTATTTCTTTGACGCAGAACATTTAATCCTGCATCTCTTTGTGCCAAAGTAATATCGCCTCTCTTATACTGAAACATCAAATCCATACCCTGGCTAACAGGGGAAGTAAGCATATAAGTAATATTTTTTGGATCTGTAACCAGATTTTTATCTACAAATTCCTGCTCTAAATTTAAAACCTGAGACGAATTCATAAGCGGTAATTTTGACAAAGAAGGTTTATTAGAGAAACTATAATTTTGAGAAAAATTAATTCTGGTTTTTCCCTGTTTTCCTTTTTTAGTATTAATTACCATTACTCCATTTGCAGCTCTTGCACCATAAATAGAAGCCGCAGCTGCATCTTTTAAGAAAGTAATTTTTTCAATGTCATCCGGATTTATCGTTCTGATGTCTAATTCTGTTGGAGTTCCGTCAAGTACAACCAAAGGCATTTCGTTAGAATCTAAAGTAGATTTTCCTCTAATGGCAATATTATAAGCAGTTTTTTCAGCTCCTGAACCATATTTTCTCCCGTATACAAAAGTATTATCAGAATCCAATAAATCTAACTGAAGACCGGCAACCTGACCTTCTAATCTGTGTAACACATTATTCACAGGAACTTTTTCCAAATCCTTTGCAGTAATTACCGTAAAAGATCCCGTAGAACGTTCCTTATCAATATTTTGATAACCTGTTGAAATTATTTTCACCTCATCTAATTTGCTCACATCTTCCAACATAATTGGATTAATGATTAAACTATCAGAAACCGTAACTTCTAGTTTTTTATACCCCATATATTCAAAAACAAGCACATCGCCTTTTTTGGCCATAATTTCATAAGAACCGTCAAAATTGGTTATGGCACCATCTTTTGTGCCTTTTACCCAGATCGTTGCACCAATTAAGAATTCTTTTTTAGAATTGGTTACAACACCTTTAATTTTTATTTTTTCCTCCATAACAGAGGCTGTTCCTGTTTTTAATTTGGCATTTTGCGAAATAACAATCAATTTATTATTTACAAATTCTGCTTTATAATTATCACCAATTAACTGTTTTATAACAGCCATTACATCGGCATTATTTACTTCTACATTCACTCTTCTCTGTGCATCAAAAAGATCATCACTGTAGAAAAACTCTACTTTTGTTTTTCTTGTAATGGTTTTAAGAACAGTCGAAACAGACTGATTTTTGGCATTTATTGTTACTTTTTGCGAATAGGCAAAAACAGCTATATGGCCTAAAAAAATGGTTAATATTAGGGATTTCCTCATGATGCAAAGAAATTTATCCCAAAGCGCGGATTTTACCCCACAATCTTTTGCGGATAGTTTTTTTTTCATACTTTTAAAATGTTTTGGTTGGTTAATAGATTTCGAACTCTTTTTTTCGACTAAACAATACTTGCCGGGAAATACGCCAATATTTTCCGGTTTTTTGTTTTTACTTACTTACGGTTACTTCATAGGTTTGGTTTACTTTGGTTATTTTATATTTAATATTTGATGTTTTACTAATGATATCCAGCAGATTTTCGATTGGTTCTTCTTTTAAAACAATGCCTGTAAACTTAATCTGCTCTAATGATTTTTGTTCGAACTTGACATTAAAGCTGTACCATCTCGACATTTTGTTTAAGATGCTTTTGAGATTTTCATTTTCAAAATAAAACTTACCGTCTTTCCATGCGGTGTAAACAGATGGATCAACTTCAACAACATTTAAAACCGCATTTGAAGCTCTTGCCTGCTGACCTGGTTTTAAAATCACCAATTCGTTGTTTTTTGTATTTGTTTCAGATACCTGTACTTTTCCTTCTGCCAGTGTTGCAGCAAAAAGTTTGTCTTCTGCGTAAGCGCTGACATTAAAATGGGTTCCTAAAACCGTAACATTTCCTGAATTTGTTTTTACTGTAAAAGGACTGTGTTGATTTTTACTAACCTCAAAATAAGCTTCTCCTTCTAGGGTTACGGTTCTTTTGCTGCCGCTAAATTCTACCGGATATTTTAGTGAAGATTTTGAATTAAGCCATACTTTAGTTCCGTCTGACAGGTTTACGGCATAAATACCGCCAACGGGAACAATTAATGTATTTTCGCCTGTTGTTTTGCCCTGAAGTGCTTTTGCATCATAGACCAAAACCTGATTTACGTTTGAAATTACACCATTTTTTGAAACGATTTTTTCCTTTTTGGGTTCTAAAGAAACTACTGTTCCATCTGCCAGAACCAAAGTTGGATTATTATATTTTGTTTCTATTGTTTTTACAACAACTTCCTGTTTTTGAATTTCATCTGAAGTATTTAAATAATAAAACACAGCAGAGATTCCAGCCAGAAACAGCACAATTGCAGCATAACGGAATAATCGTTTGTAATTAAAAAGCGGCATTACGGGCGTTTCTTCAAAATTGATTTTTTGCTTTATTCTTTCAAAAGCCAAATCAGTATTTATGCTGCTGTAAAAAGCTTGTTTAGATTTCAAAGTTTCTAAATCAATAACTTTTTGATAATATTCTTGATTTTCGGGTTTAGAAAGCCATTCCTGTAAAAAAGCTTTTTCTTCTATTGATAATTCACCAATAAGAAGTTCTTTCCTTATAAGGTCTGCGATTATAAATTCTTTCTTTCCTAAAGACATAATTTTTGATATTAAGTATCGGTTATTAACACTTTAAGTAAATGTTATATAACTAAGAGTACGAAACATTAAAAATGGGTGGAAAGAATTTTGATTTTTTTTAAAGAAATAATAAAATAAATAAAAGTTCAGAATGATTCTTTAGTTTTTCCTTCAATAAATCTATGGCGCGGGCACGCTGCGACTTTACTGTATTGACAGATATATTAAGTTGTTCGGCAATATCTTTGTATTTCATTCCTTCAAGACAGGAAAGCTCAAAAACTTCTTTGCATTTTTCCGGAAGTGAATTTAAAGCTTCTGTTAAAGCGGCATATAATTCTTCTTCGAGAATGGTAAAATCAAATTCCGGAGTTTCATCAGAAAGTGATGCATCTAATTCGACAATTTTACGTTCTTTTTTTAAAGCCAATAAAGAACCGTTTCGCACCATAGTATAGAGATACGATTTTACATCAATGATTTTTTCAAACTTAATTCGGTTTTCCCAAAGCTGCAGCATTACATTTTCTACCACTTCTTCGGCAAGGAAATTATCTTTTACAAAATTAAAACTGTAGCTCACAAGACGTGGATACAAAGAATAAAAAAGTTCTTTGTAGTACGCTTCATCAATACGAATATTTTCTTGTTCTGAGTTAATTTTGTGTTTCTTTATTTGCGCAAATATAAATTTTATATCAACAAAACAGTGTTTTTACCAAATATTTAGCATCAAAACCATTAAACTACTGTAAAAAAGTAAGAATAAAATGCTTTTTATTGGTTATTATGTTTTACAACATGTTTCAAACTATATTCAATTTCAAAAAAAATTAAACCAGAAATCCAAAATTTAAAATCGAAATATTTCATAATTACATTTTATATCGTAATATTGCAATATTAAATTAAAAGTATGGGAGCTACTAAAACAGAACATTTTACAGATTCACAAAATCAAATAGCAACGATTGCTAAAGCTTTGGGGCATCCTGCAAGAATTGCTATTATCGAATATTTAATGAAAGTTGATGAATGTATTTGCGGCGACATTGTAAACGAACTGCCTCTTGCCCAGCCAACAGTTTCTCAGCATTTAAAGGAATTAAAAAATGCCGGAATTATTAAGGGAAATATTTCAGGAAATGCGATTTGTTATTGTATTGACGAAAAAGCATTTGACGTTTTAAATTCCTTCTTTTTTAAAATAACACAAACCATATCAAAATCTAAATGCTGCTAAAAAGCATTTTTTTTAAATAGTTTATCGCAATATTGCATTTAACAAATAAAACACAAAACAATGAAATTATCAGATATAAAGCAGATTTTACCAACATTAGAAAATGTTGAATTTCAATTAGAAAACGGAAATTATGTTCCTGAACATTTCCATGTTACCGAAGTTGGAACAATTACAAAGCATTTTATTGACTGCGGCGGTGTAATTAGAAATGAAAAAACAGTAAACTTTCAGCTTTGGAATGCTAACGATTTTGAACATCGTTTAAAACCGGCTAAGCTATTGCATATAATTAAACTTTCTGAAGAGAAACTTCATATTGAAGACTCAGAAATTGAAGTAGAATACCAAAACGGTACAATTGGAAAATATGATTTAGAGTTTAACGGAAAAAATTTTATTCTTAAAAATAAAACAACAGCTTGTTTAGCTCAGGATTCCTGCGGAATTCCAGCTGAAAAACAAAAGATTAATTTAATTGAGTTAAATAATGACAATTCGTCCTGCTGTAGTCCAAATTCAGGATGCTGTTAAAAGATTGGAAAATCTAAAAGGGAAATTTTACAGTTTATTGATTTCAAAACATGAAAAAGAAAATACTTATACTCTGCACAGGAAATAGCAGCAGAAGCCAAATTGCAGAAGGATATATGAAATATTTTGCAAATGGAAGAGCCGATATTTACAGCGCCGGAGTAGAAACACATGGTGTTAATCCAAAAGCGATTGTGATAATGCAGGAAGATGGTATAGATATTTCAAATCAAACATCAAATAATATAGAGGAATATAAAAATGTTGATTTTGATTATGTAATTACTGTCTGCGATAATGCTAAAGAACGCTGTCCTTTTTATCCTTCTCAAGCATTAAAATTGCATTATAATTTTCCTGATCCTGCAAAAGCAATGGGAACCGATCTTGAAATTTTAAACCAATTTAGAACAGTAAGAGACTTAATAAAAGATTACTGCAAAAACTTTGTAGAAGAAAATCTAAAGTAAAAAATAGTTTCAATTTATTAATATTCAAAACCTGCAAGTTCAACGATTTGCAGGTTTTTGTTTTTATAAAAATGTCTTTGAGTTTCTATTTCAAGGGGATTTTTTTTCATCTCTGCCATTTTTTTCTTAACTTGTAAATACCAAACAAATCTAATTATGTCTTTAGAAAAAATCCTTTTTATACTCTTTGCCTTTCTTCTATTCTCCTGCAGTGATAAAAAAGAAAAAGAACTGACAGAAAGAGAAAACGCGCTTTTAAAACGCGAACAGCAGTTTGCAGATAAAGAAACTGAATATGAATCTTTATTAAAAATGAGAGACAGTCTTACAGAAGTTAAAGAAGTTAAAGACACGATTTCTGAAATTAAAAACTGGCCGGACAACCTTACAACTAACTGGAATAGCAAAATGGTTTGTAAAGAATCAAACTGCAGTAATTATGTAATTGGTGATCAGCGCAGCGAAACCTGGAAATTTATCTCTGATTCTACAGGAATTTATACAAATGTCCTTAACAATAATAAATTGATACGCGTATTTAAAGCCCAATATAGTCCAGAAAAAATAATGCTTGATTTTGCAAAAGACAGTACTGCAAAAAGTAAGACTAAAATAAATGTAGTTTTAAATGATATTAAACAAAATGTCATCAAAGGCACACAAACAATAACCGGACAGGATAATTGTAGAGCTGTATTTTCTGTTGAGCTTACGCCTGTTCCTAAAAAATAACAAATGTTTCTTAGTATACACCATATCACACTTCCTATAGAAGATCCTCTTTTAAAATTTCTTATAGAACTTATCATCATTTTATGCATACCGCTTTTACTTAATAAAATAAAAATACCGCATCTGCTTGGTCTTATTATTGCCGGAGCTTTAATTGGTCCAAACGGATTTGGGGTTCTTTCCAGAGACAGCAGTGTTGTCGTTACCGGAACAACAGGTTTGTTATATATTATGTTTCTGGCGGGACTGGAAATTGATATGGGCGATTTTAAAAGAAACAAATGGAAAAGCATTACTTTTTCTATTTACACCTTTGCAGCGCCTTTTATTTTGGGGTTTATTGGCGGATATTATATTTTACATTTCTCTGTACTTACTTCGGTTCTTTTTGCGAGTCTTTTTTCATCTCATACGTTAGTCGTATATCCTATGATAAGCAGTTTGGGAATTTCTAAAAATCTGGCGGTAAATATAACCGTTGGCGGAACAATGATTACAGATGTTCTTTCACTTCTTGTTCTGGCAGTTGTAGTTGGCATGTCTCAGGGAGAAGTCGGCGCCTCATTTTGGATCAAATTATCAGTATCAATGATCTTGTTTACTTTGATTGTTCTTTTGATTTTTCCTATAATTGCCCGCTGGTTTTTTAAAAATGTATCTGATAAAATATCGCAGTATATTTTTGTTATTGTAATGATTTATCTGGCCGCGCTGCTGGCAGAACTTGCCGGAATTGAAGCCATAATTGGAGCTTTCTTTGCTGGTCTGGCTCTAAACAGATTAATTCCGCATACCTCATCTTTAATGAATCGTGTAGAGTTTGTTGGAAATGCTATTTTTATTCCTTTCTTTCTTATTAGTGTTGGAATGCTCATAGATTTTAACGCTTTTATACAAAGCTGGGAAACGCTGGGTGTAGCCGTAATTATGCTCATTGCTTCGATAGGCGGAAAATATGCGGCAGCAGTTTTGACTAAAAAAACTTTCAGGCTTACTAATGATGAAGGACAGCTGATTTTCGGTCTTAGTTCGGCATCGGCAGCCGCGACACTTGCGGCGGTAATGGTAGGATACAACATTATTATTTCAGAAACCGAAACGGGTGAACCTATACGTCTTTTAAACGAACATGTATTAAATGGAAGTATTTTATTGATTTTGATATCCTGCACCGTTTCATCTTTTGTGTCTATGGCAAGCGCACAGCGAATTGCACAAACGGATAAAGACGATACAGTATCAGGAAAAAATGAAGAAAACGAAAATATACTGCTGGCCGTTAATCACGAAGAAACTGTAGAGAAAATGGTTAATCTGGGATTATTAGTCAAAACGAATCAAAATAAAAAGCTTTTTGGAATCAATATAATAAATGATGTTGCTAATGAATCATCTGCAAAAAATGCCGAAAAAATATTAGGAACTGCCGTAAGTCTTGCTGCAGCTGCCGATGTTGTGCTTACACCCGTTACACGTCATGATAATGATGTGGTAAGCGGTATAAGCAATGTTGTAAAAGAACAGAAAATTACAGACCTTATTATTGGACTTGAAGAAAACAAAGGCTTTTCTGCTTCATTTATTTATAATTTATACAATGGATACCTTCATAATAAAAATATAAATGTAATGGTATATCATGCCGTACAGCCTGTTGGTACTATCAAAAAATATACTGTGCTTATTCCGGCCGAAGCAGAGAAAGATGCCGGTTTCTTTCATTCTATGCTTCGAATTTGGAATATAGGGCGCAATTCCGGAGCGGTAATTAGTTTTTACGGAACAGAAAAAACTTTACAGATTTTAACGCGTATTGCCAAAAAAGCAAATATTGAAGCTGCTTTTAATACCGTAAGCAGCTGGTCTGAAGCAGCAACGGCGGCTTACAACTTAAAATCTGATGAAGGACTGATTATCATGATGGCTGACAGGGGAATGCATTCTTATTTTCCACATATGCGCGAAATACCGGAGCTTCTTAATAAAAACCTAAGCAATAATAATTATTTATTGATTTTCCCTTTTTCGAAAACAGAACAAAATACGACCGAAAAAAGAGCTGTAAGCAATGTAGATGATTTTGCCGAAATTGGAAAAATCATTGGAAGAATATTCAAGTAGCCTTTAGACTGAAAGCAAAATTCAGGCTTTTCTCTTAAATCAAGCGAAACGATTTTATATCAGATATATCAGAAATCCAGTCCATTTTCATGACAGTATCCAGAAAAAACTTTATTTCATTGTACGAAGCAGGTTTTACTGCATAAAAAGAAGCTCCAAGATCAAAAGCGGTTTGTATTGTAACAGGATCATTTGATGTAGAAAGTATAATAACAGGAATATCTGCAAATTTACTTTGTGTAGCTTTCATCATTTCAAGACATTGCAGTCCTGTATATTTAGGCATATTTATATCCAGAAAAAGAATATCAGGAATCGACGATTCAGAGTGAAGTGCATTCATAAGCTGCAATCCGTCTTCAAACTCTGTTAAAAGTACATTGGGTTCTAATTCAGATAGTGCTTCGGCAAAAATACTGCGATCATCTATATCGTCATCTGCAATAAAAATACTGCGCGGATTAATCTTAGTTTCTAAATTCATCACTTAAATATTTTTGTCGACAAAAACATAAGACAAGGATTTAAAAATCTGCAGATATTCATACAAGCGAGCACCCGTAAATCAATAAAAAAATGAATTATATCCGTGAAAACGGTTAATTTGGTAAAAATAGCATTTTTATCCCATTTTATATTAGATTTAGAGGAAAACCTTTCTTAATTAACACAATATAGCTGTGTTTTTACAAAAAAACTCAATTTTGTATTTTTTCTCTTAAAATAAAAAATTAAATGTTTTTCTATTAAATATTTTGAAAATCTATTATCAATTGCGATTTGCATTATTAGCCTGTCTGATTCCTTTTGGGTCAGTTAAATTAAAACGGTACACAAAACTAAGTCTGTAACGAGCAGCGTTGGGCATGCTGTTTTGTGTAAAATAATAATTTGTTCCAATTGTGGTGCTTTTGTTTTGGCGTAAATCAAAAGCATTGGATACATCAAAAACAATCGTCGCTTTATCTTTTAATAACATTTTACTTAAACCAAAATCAAGTGACTGCAGAACATCGTTTTTTGTTTGCGCATTTTGCTGTGCGCCCCGAAAATTATAGCGTCCTTGAAAACTGAATTTTGAAGGTAATTTAATCTGCGTGCTTAAACGTCCGGTAAACGTTTTCCCTTCGTAATCCAGATTTTCTTCCTGATAACTTCCTTTTTGAGTAAAATGGTAAAAATTCATTTCCAGATTTAACTGAAACCATTTTAGTGGATTGTACAATGTAGAAAGCTCAATTCCTGTGCGTATTTCATGCTGAATATTGATAGGTGTTGTAAAAAATATTTCATTTTCACGATAGGTATAATCCTGAATATAACCGCTTTCCCATTGGTAATAAACGGAAGGATTAAGTGTAAACTTTTTCCATGATTTAAGAAATGCCAGCTCATAAACATTAGAATAAGATGGATTAAGGTTTGGATTACCAATATATTGCGCGTTTAAATCTGTTAGTTCGTTAAAAGGATATAAAGCATACAACGGCGGACGGTTAATGCGCTTGCTGTAATTTAACTGCAAAGCAGCGTCATTAAACTTATAACTTAAATTAACCGTAGGAAATAATCTATTATACTTTTTATCATCGCTGTATGTGTTTTTAACATCTGAAATAGAAATTTTGGTAAACTCCGTGCGTACGCCCAGCATATAATTAAATCGTCCGGCTTTGTTACTGTATTGAGCATAAGCACCCGTTATGGTTTCGCTATAATCCATATCATTATCAATACCCTGATAAACGTTCCAATTTTCTTCTTGCTGCTGTTGGGCTAAAAACTGGCTGGACACTTTACGAATTTCTGTTTTTACGCCAATTTCAAATACAGAAACACTATCAACAGGCTGAATAAAATCACTTTGAAGAAGTAAATCTTTACTATTGCCAACAGAATTGGTTCGGATACCCGGATAATTTATGGTCTCTGGATACAAACGCTGTGTTGTAAGATTCCAGTTTTTATCACTATTCCACCAATCGTACTGCAAATTAACTGTCCATTTTTTTGACGGGCGTTTAAAAGTTTGAGTATAATTAAATTCTAATTGATTATAATCTCTTTTTTCTAATGATTTTCCTTCTCTTGTTACAGTACTGTCCTGCATAGCATTGTCTTTCGTATAGTTGTAAAACAAGCGGGTTTTATCGTCGTCTGTTGTCGCATTTTTTAAAAACGCAGCCGTAACAGTACGATGTTCATCAATATAATAATCAGCGCCCAAATACATGAGTTTACCATCGTCATGACGATCTTCGTTTTGAACCCGATCCAAATAGTGAGGTGTACCATTATCTGTAGTAGTCTGATTAGTCGTGTATAAACCAACATAATCCGAAGATCGAATACTAAAATTTGAAAAAATATTGATTTTATCTGATTTGAAATTGATACTTGGATTAAGACGGCTGTCATTTGGCGAGCCGGCAACCAATCGCACCTGACCGCTAAAACCGCTTTTTTTATTTTTCTTTAATATAATATTGATTATTCCTGCTGATCCTGAAGCATCATATCTGGATGACGGATTGGTAATAACCTCGATACGTTCAATTTGATCAGCCGCAATTTGATCAAGAGCATTGCTTTGCGTTAAACCAGACTGGCGTCCGTTAATTAAAACCAGTACGCTGCTGTTACCTCGAAGACTTATGCCTCCCGTTGGACTTACTGATACCGAAGGAACTCCATTTAAAACGTCGTGTGCAGAACCATTCTGCGAAAGCACATCTTTACCAACTTCAAATACTTTTTTATCAAGTTTTAGACTTACATTCGATTTTTGTCCGCTGATTTCTACTGCGTTTAATTCTACAGCATCCAGCTGTAAATTAATAGTTCCCAATTCTGCTTTTTGGTCTTTATGAGTAATTTCAATTGTTGTAGAATAATTTTGATATCCTATATAATTAAACAGAACCGTCATTCTGCCTATTTGAATTCCTTCTAATCGAAATAAACCCTCATCGTTGGTAACACCCACGGCGATTGTTTTAGAGCTTTTATCTTGTATAGATATCGTAACATAAGGCAATACTTGTTTTGTGCTGTTGTCCAGAACTTTTCCAGAAATAACAGCTTGCTGTGCTTTAGCAAAAAAGGAAAAAAAGAAAAGTAAAACACTGGTTGTTAATGCTTTCATATTGATTAGTTTTATACAGCAAGATTAATTCATAAAATAAAACACTGCTCTTTAAAACATTCAAACGGCTCTATAGTCTTGCAAAATGCATTTCTTGATTCGATATTTATTTTATCTTTATCTTATGTATCGATCTCTATTTTTAACAGCTTTAGTTTTACTATTGTTTACATCATGTAAACAATATACCGAATATGTAAAATCTGATGTAACTTATTACACAGATGATGATAAGCCTTATGATTATTTAAGCCCTTTACCCGATTCTGTTTTTAAGGTTGATGTTGTGGTCGATCTTTTTAAACGCGAAAATCCTTCAGCCCCGCTTGGATTACAGGTTAATGCTTTTGGCGCTTTTGATGTGTACTGGGATGGCGTTTTTGTGGGAAGCAACGGAAAAATGGCAAAATCCGGTCAAGCCGAAGTACCTGGCACAGAATTAACATATTACCAAATACCCGAAAAACTAGCCTATAAGGGCAAACATATTGTTACTATAACCGGAACACAAACCCAGCTTAGAGAAACACTGCGGGGAATCGACGTAAAGCTTGAAAGTTATTTAAGACTGCATCGTGCACCGCTTATTGTAATGTCTTTTATGAATCTTATGGCGGGTGCTTTTCTTATTGCATCTATTTATTATTTCTTTCTATACATTAACAGCACTCGTAAAGAAGCGACAGTTTTAGTTTTTGGCATAATATGCCTGCTCTTTTTCTTTCTGCTTATTATCGAATACGTAAAATTTTATATAGACATTCCATATACCCAATTCTACACACGATTGCAAATCGTGGGCTTACTCACTTTTATAATTTCAATATTAGTTCCATGGTATTTTATGCTGCAGTTTGGTTTTAAAAGAAAACGACTCTTTCTCTTTCTTTTGTTTGCCAGCCTTATAATAATCTACATTAGCTATTACGGCCATTACGATAGAACAGCTATATATTTTAGTTATGCTATGTGCTTTATCTCGATTATTATTGCTGTCGACGCTGCATTTAGAAAAATTAAAGGCGGTTTAATTGTCGTTTTCGGTTTATTGGCCAGCATCGTGGTAAATAAATATATGTTTTATGATTTTGGATTGTTTATCGCTTTCACAATTATTGTATTATCAATGCTTTATCTGCATACAATTAGAGCCAAAGCTTTAGAAGAAGCTCATAATGCATCAATACTCCTTTCATCCCGATTACAATTAGAACTGGTTAAGAAAAATATTCAGCCGCATTTTCTTCGCAATACGCTGACTTCACTTATTGACTGGATCGAAGAATCACCTCAGCAGGGCGTTGTGTTTATTCGTGCGCTGGCAGACGAGTTTGATATTATGAATTCAATTTCAGAAGAAACTTTAATTCCTATTAGACAGGAAATTGAATTGTGCAAAAAACATTTAGAAATAATGTCTTTTAGAAAAGAAGTATGCTACAACTGGGAAGAAAACAATATTGATGAAAGCGAAGAAATTCCGCCGGCAATTATTCATACTATTATCGAAAACGGAATTACGCACAGTTTACCGCCAAAAGAAGGCTGTATTACTTTTACTTTGAGTTTTTCCAAAGAAAAAAACTATAAACAATATTCGCTGCTGACCATGGCAAAAAACAGAAACAGAAAAAACAAAAACAGTATAGGCACCGGTTTTAAATACATCAAAGCCAGATTAAACGAAAGTTACGGAAACAACTGGTATTTTGAATCTTTTGCTGTAGAAGAAGGATGGCGTACTGAAATTAAAATTTTTGACAAAAAATGAAAATTCTAATTATTGAAGACGAGGCTCGAATTGCAAAACGAATCGAAAGAATGACCAGAGATTTTTTTGATAAAGATGTTCAGATTTTGCTTTCTGATTCGGTTGAAAACGGATTAATTGCTATCGACAATAATGAAATAGATTTATTATTGCTGGATTTAAACTTAAACGGAGAAAACGGATTTGATGTCTTGCAAAATGTCGTTGCAAGGGCTTTTCAAACCATTATTATTTCTGCCTATACAGATAAAGCTATTACGGCATTTAATTACGGGGTTTTAGATTTTGTACCCAAACCATTTGACGAAAACAGACTTGCACAAGCTTTTACCAGATACACAACGCCAGAAAGAAAAGACAATCAGGATATTCAGTTTCTGGCTGTAAAAAAAGGTAAAACCATTAAACTCATACCTATTAAAGAGATTCGATATATAAAAGGCGCCGGAATTTATACAGAACTGCACTTAACTGACGGACGCATAGAACTGCATGATAAATCGCTGGAATCGCTGGAAAAACTTCTTCCTGCTGCGTTCGAGCGAATTCATAAATCGTATATTCTTTGCTGGCTTGAGGCAGAAAAATTAGTAGTAGAACCGGGCGGTAAATATCATATGCTTTTAAAAAATGGAGAAATACTTCCTGTAGGCCGTTCTAAGTATAAAGAAATCAAGCAAAAACTGATTTAGAAAACTTCAGATATATATAGAAATGAAAATTTAGCAATCCAATCTCGAAATTATATAAAATTGCCAGAAACAAAAAGTCATATTTTTAATTTATTCTAATTGAGAAAATTAGATCCATTTTTAGTCTATTAATTAAAAACTTATATAAATATGATTTCTGATAATTACTATTATACTTCTGAGGAATATTCAGGAGATATTACCGCTTATGAAGAACAACTGCTTTTGAATTATGACGATTATCTTCAGGGAAATTTATCCAGCTCATTTGCAAGCAATCATTACAATCTTGAATTAGACGATCTTGAAGATGAATTTCTTGATGACGATATGGATTCTGAATATGATGAAAATGACTGGGAAGAGGAAGAAGATGATGAAGCAGAAAATTATGAAGAAGAAGACTCTCCAAATGAAACTTTTCAAATGAAAAGCTGAAATTGGATGCACAAATATTGGTAAAGCCGATGAGTTTCTCATCGGCTTTTACTTTTTGGAAGATTTGTTTTTTTTTTATTATCCTTTATGATAAGGACATCCTGAACCTGCAGTTGAAGATGCCGGTTTATGTGAAGTCGGAAATTGTTCTTCAATCAGATTTTGTTGTTCCGGTGATACATCTTCTATTTTTCGAAGTGTATTTACCTGAATGTGAGGCCAGCTTGTTGTACCTCCGTCATCTCCAAAATCAAATTCAAAAAATATAATCTGTTCGTATTGCAGCTGCAAAATTTCTTTTCCTTCTTCAATAACGGTTTCAATCCACATTCTCATATTCATTTCAACTGTCGTAACAAAACGGTTTACAAACGGAACATTTAATATACCACCCTGTGCTCCAGTTTTATTTTTTGATGACATTTGAATAAAAACGTGGTTCTTAACATTTTCTCCTTTTAAAGAATCACGAAGCCTTAAATCAGGTCTCACAGAATAAGGATATAACGGATGCGCCAGAATTCGCTGTGTATAAATTCTGTTTTCCTGAGGATCATTATTTTTGTCTAATGTTTCGAAAACCCATTTAGGCGGCGCCTCATCAAGATTTATAGGTTTTGTTTCGCTTGCTCCTGCTCCGCCCATAGTTCTTGAAATCGAAAGATGGTCATATTTCCATGCTGCATCGCCATATGGAAATACTGGTGCGTCTTTAACTAAATAACCTGATTCACCAGGAGTTAAATCTCCTAATAAAGTTATGGTACTTCCGTGGGGAATTACACCGCTTCTTGAAATCGAATAATCCGGTATGAAATAAGGCCCAGTTTGTCCGGCTCCGGGTTTAAGTTCTTTAGATGGCAAAATGGCTAAATATGGTCTTCCGTTTAAATTTTCAAGAGTTACATATTCTTCTTTTCCTAAATCATTTACAATCAAAAACAGTGTTTCATCTTCATAACCGCTTTTGTATAAATTTTTATTGGGATTGGTTGGCGATACAGCATGAATTCCGCGGTCTTCTTTAATCGTTTTTTCGGTAGCGGCGTAATTAAATATATCACTAAGCCACAAATACATACCATTTTCTTCGTGAATTGGCGTGTATTTTAATTCCGAAGAATCTTTTACAGCATTTACACTTTTAATGCTTTGTTCGTATTTTACAGCACCGCAAAATTGTTCGTTTGCACCGCCACGGTTTCGTACTCCACCCGGCACTAAATCAAATGTTAGTTTTTCGATGTATTCTTCACATTCAAAACTGTATTTACCGGGAATTGTTCCGGCATTTGTGCCCGGCGAAGGCATAATAGTAGTATGAATACCACTTCCTACTAATCTTTTATCATTTTGTCCGTTATGATTGTAGCTTACCCAAGTGCCTTGCAAAGCTCTTAAAATACCATAATCTACATTGTCTACAATTTTCTGTAGATTTTCTTCATGAAAAGGTCTGATAGGATCTTCAATCTGAACTTTTGAATAATCGTTCATCAAACTTTCTAATATGCCTTTACTCTCCTGAAGGGATTTAAAAGATATTTCATTTTGATCTGTAATACTATTTTCTGCTAAATGAGGTAAACTTAACTCATCAGCAAGGTTTTTGCGTCTTAACATAGTTTTGTCTGTTTTTGATTTTTTCTTGTTTACTCTGAGGATTTTACCATCCTAAATAATAGTTTTCAGGCAGCCAAAACGGACGATCTAATCCATAGTAATCCTGCAGCATTTTTTCTGCTTCACAAAATGCACCTTCTACCCAGCCCTGTTGATCAGAATAGGCTTCTCCGCAAATATGAATTTGTTCGTCTTTCTTTGGTTTTCTCATATATTTCATGACGTCTCCAACAGAATAACCTGCTTTCCACGCATGATATCCTGCTCCAAAAGGCTCATCTGTCCAGTCTTTAAAATACGTTACATAGGGTTCCGGAATGGTTACGTCTTTACCGTGCAGTTCGCGAAGCTGATTCATTAATTCACCAACCATTAATTTTGTGGCCTGAACATCATTTAATTCATGAAGTTCTTTTAGCGATGCTGATTTTGCTGCTTTTACTTCAAAAAGTATTTTATCATCAGAAAGGGCTTTCCAGAATGTTTCTGTTTCCATATCGCCGTAACTTCCTAACAGCATTGAGTTTTTTGTTTTTTTATCTGTTCCAAAGTAGTAACATTGTCTCATTGGCAGATCAGTAATCGAATGTCCGGCTTCAATTCCTAATTCTTTCCACCAAGGATAAGTAAAGCCCATTAAGATTTTAAAAGCCGGTTCCATAATAACCGAACGGATATTTTGATTTAAAACCGAGTTTTCGTTAACATCAAAAAAGAAATTGTTTTGATCTAAAAGTTCTAAAGATTTTCTCGGCATAGCCAAAACAATAGAATTTGCATACACATGCCATTTACTGTTGGTTTTTAGATTTAAAAAAGTCAACTGATATTTATGTGTTTTTACAGAATGTTCTTTAGAAAAAGTAATCAGTTTATTTTCAGACCAAATACAGGCGCCTTCGTGTTCCATATACGAATTGGCAACTGCATACGCAATACTGTCGTAGCCTTCTTCGATCGTTTTATAAATGGTTCCTGCCGAAAAATCGCCCACCATATAAGGGAAAGCTTCGGCTGAATTCCAGTTAATAGTATTAGAATAATAACCTCCGGCGTTCGCTAAAAATTCATAACCTTCCTGCGAAACCTGATCTTTAATTAAATTCCAGAATCCTAAATCGTTTACTTTTCTTTTATCATAAGGCGATTTTGGAAAATTATAAACCAGTCTTGGTTTAATTTGATCCCAGTCTTCGCTGGTTAACTCAAAAGTATAATCGTAAATGTTTTTTCCTTTTTTGATTTTCTTTTTATACGTTTTAGCAACCCATGGATCTGCCATTAAAACATCATAAATAATTTTATTAAAAAGCTGATCTGAACTAAAACCCAAATCATTTTCGTTTAGGTAATATCGTGTTTCCAGCTTTTCATCTTTTTTTTGAGCGGCATTCCATGCATTTTGTTTAAAACGTTCTTTTCTAAGATACATTAATAATTTTGACGACGGACCACCGCCTGGTTCATCACCCATTGGAAAAGGAACCGGAGTCATTTTATCTCTTAAAACAGGAATACGTTTTTTAGGATTTTTTGGAGATTCATATCCTTCAATTAATGTGGTCACGATTTGCTGTGAAGTCAAGTAGCGCATTCCTCCTAATTCGCCCCAAAAATCCATTCCGGGCATAATTACAGATTCCAGTCTTCCGCCTAATTTATTGCTCATGTCAAAAATCTGCACCTGATCTGCGGTGTATTTTTTATCGGTTACCAAACGATATGCCGTATATAATCCTGAAGTTCCGGCACCAATAATAGCTGTTTCGATTTTTAAATCAGGTTTCATTCCTGAATTTAAAGGTGTATTTTTATTCATAATGTCTTGATTTTTAAAATGCTTTGAAATATTTGTATCCTAATTGAAATGGTGTAATATCAAAATCTGTATGTCCGTCCAGAGCAAGATCTGACATAATTTTCCCTAAAAACGGAGTAAATTTTGCCGCCCATCCGGTCGCATACAAAACAATGTTTTTGTGATTAGGCACGTAACTTGGTGCAAAATCAATAAGCAGTTCTTTATTGGCAATTTTACTTAAGGAAATCAGGCAGGTTGAAGTATATTCAGGTTCTGTATTTAAACCTGACATATGGTCTCTAACCCAGTCAGATGTATAACCTAATTCCTGTGCATTCGGGATCAGAGTTCTGTCGCTTGGTTCTTCAAGAGGATTTATAACAAAATCCGGCGCAACGCGTATATAATCTGGATTATCCCAATCTACAGATGGAAAACCATAAAACTGATTGCCATTTTCGCCAATTGCATTTTGAAACACAAACCATGTTGGATATTGAATAGCAGGATCAGCTTTTTTAAAATATGCCGAAGACATATTCCAATACGTAGCTTCAATTTTAAAATCGAGCAGATTAATTACGCTGTTAATGTAAGGTCCGGGAATAATTGCCAGTTTTTTGGCAATATAGATTCCGTTTGGTGTAGTAAGTTCAAAAAGATCTCCATTTTGTTTAATATCAATTACAGGCGAATCTTCTTGTAATGTGACAGTTTCTTCTTTTCTGCACAAATTTAAAAGCGCTTCGTTTGTGGCTCTAAAATTTATACTGGCGCCATCAGGTTGAAATAATCCGGTATAGGTTTCCGGCAGGTTTTTAAAATGGTATTTTTCTTCAATTTCTTTTGCCGTAAGAGTTTCATAAGGAACTCCAAGCCCTTTTAATGCTTGTTCGGCTTCAGCAATATTTCCTTCGGTAGAATGTACAGCAGGATCTCCAAACCAAAGTGTACCAACTTTATCTAATAATGAAGTATTGGATTCTTTTTCTAAAGCATCCCAGTATGGTTGTGCATCTAATGCCATTTGTACCATATATTCCTGTGGATAAGGAATTCTAAACTGACGCGAAACTCCGGCAGAACTTCCTAACTGGTTTACAAACGTAAATTGTTCCAGTACTAAAGTTTTTGCTTTTCGTTTACCCAAATGATAAGCGGTCGCTAAACCTATCGGGCCTCCGCCAATAACAATTACATCATAGTTTTCTGTATTCATAGTTTTTGATTTATAGTAGTTTTTGGGAATATGTTTTTAGAACAGCACATATTGTTATGAGTCTAAATTATTGCAGATAGAAAACTGATTCTAAAAAAATGACATGAAGAGGAAAATATTCGTCACAAAACATCCTTTATAGAGGATGAGAATTTGAAGCAAAAAAATGCACAAACTCAAAAGTATTTGTGCATTTTGATAACAGTTTTACAGAAAAAGAAAAGAGGTTACCTCACAAATCGTGAGATAACCTCTTTTTATATTCGGTTTAAATTTTATACGAAATACAATTTATTTTGCATCAAACCATAATTTCGTTGTAAGCAGATCTTTTCCTTGTGCTGTTATTGCTGCCTGATAACTAGTTCCGTTTAATGATTGTTCTGTTCCCGGATAAAAGAATCGAGAAGGAATTTTTCCGTCTAAAACTGTAGCCGGACCAGCTGTTAATACAGGATAATCTAATCGTCTCCATTCTGTAAAAGCATCAAGACCTTGTCCGTAGAATGCAATCCATTTTTGTGTTCCAATTGATTTGGCATAATTTGAAGCATCGTACTGCACAGATGCCTGGTTAAGATAATTAGAAATCACTGCAGCATCTGTAACACCAAACTGATTAAAAGATGCTGTAATGGCACTTTTGTAAAGCTGCTCTGCATCTCCCGAAATAAAACCACGCGCCGCTGCTTCTGCAAGATTAAAAAGTGTTTCAGAATAAGAAACAATTACAGCCGGAGATGTCGAGGTTAAGAAATAAGTTCCCGGTTTTGATGTTTTAGCAAATCCCTGACTATTGGCATCACTGTTTGATAATCCGTTACCGCCGCCAACATATTTACCAACACTTGCATCTGATGGAAGCTGCGCATAAACCGGTAAACGAGGGTCAGATAATTCTGTTAATTTATCGACCATTGTTTTTGAAATACGGAAATCATCACGAGTTTCAAACCACGCCGAAGCCGGATTTTGCTGAGGAGAACTAATATACGTAAACTTAAATGTATCATTATTGCTTGTAAATACTCCTGCTGCATCGCTTGTTGCATCAATCGCAGCTTGTTTTGCTAATTCAGGTTCTTTGTCTGAAATTCTTAATGCTATACGCAGACGTAACGAGTTTACCAGTTTTTTCCATTTTGTAATATCACCTTTGTAAACTAAATCTCCTGTTACAGCGCCATTTGTTGTACCTAATAAAGATTGCGCTTGTTTTAAATCCTCAAGTAATCCTGTATATACGTCTTTTTGAGAATCGTATGCCGGTGTTACTTTTTTTCCAGCTTCTTTGTAAGGAATATTTCCGTAAGCATCTGTCAGCAATAAAAATGTCCATGAACGCAAAGTCAATGCAATTCCTTTATAATTTGAATTTGCCTGAGCTTCCGGAAAATTTAAAATTGTATTTAAATCTGTGATTAAAGTTGCGTATCCGGTATTCCACAAGGAAGTGAAAGACGTATTTGAAACATCATATCGATCTGGTTCTGTATATTGGATTTTTGCCCAATGCTGTACGAACAACAAAGATGAGTTAAAATTATTAGCATCTCCCCAATATAAATCGGCTCCTTGTTTTAAAGAACCTGTTAACAGATAAGGTGCCAATGGTGTTTCTGTTGCATTTGGATTTTTATTAATATCATCCAATGTGTCGCTGCAAGAAGTCAGCGTCAATGCAAAAAGAGTTATATAGGCTATTTTTTTTAGCATGATTCTGTAATTTTAGAATTTAAGATTAACATTAAGACTGTAATTTCTGGTTGTTGGCAGAGATAAACTCTCTAAACCTTGTGCATTTCCAGTATTGAAAGCTGTTTCAGGATCAATATTTGGCGCATCTTTGTAAATAAAGAACAGGTTACGACCCACGGCAGTAATACTTGCTCCTTCTAATCCCAGTTTCTTAACAAATGATTTATTGAAATTGTAAGCCAGTTTTATTTCTCGCATTTTAACAAAAGTAGAACTGTAGATATAAGCTTCGCTAATGTTGTATGATGCTTTATAATATTCCTGCGCACTGATTACCTGAGTATTTGGATTTCCATTATCGTATACACCATTAAAAATCATACCGTCATCGTATACAGCAACTCCTGCCGGCGCAGATCCGTTTACCAAAGTTTTAGTTGTGCCATTTAAATAATAATTTAAACCTCCATTTTCAGCATCACGTCCAGGAAGTGTTTGAGCCAATACTCCGGTATAAGTACCAGTTCTGTTAGTTCCTGAGAAAATTTCTCCTCCTACGCTGGCATCAACTAAAAATGAAAATTCAAGATTTTTGTACGTTAACGTATTGGTAACTCCAGCTAAATAATCAGGAGTATAATGTCCTAAAACTTTCTTCGTTGGGTCAGCTTTTGGCAATCCGTTTGTACCTACCACAATATTTCCATTAGCATCACGCAAATAAGCCGTTCCATAAAGAGCTCCGTAAGGCTGTCCTACAGATGCTAATACATCTACACCTCCTGAAGAACCAATTGTATAGTTTTGAATCTGCTTATCATAATCAAGAATTTTTACTTCGCTTATATTTTTTGAATAATTTACACCAATATTCCATTTAAAATCCTGAGTCTGAATAGGCGTTCCATCTAACTGAACCTCAATACCACGATTATTAATTTTACCTGCATTGATTAATTGTGTATTATAACCGCTTGATGTTGTTGTTTTAATCTCTAAAATCTGGTCAAAACTATTTGTATTATAGTATGCTGCATCAAAACGAAGTCTGTTTTTCCAGAAAGAAGCTTCCACACCTACTTCTGTAGAACGAGTAGTTTCTGGTTTTAAGTTCTCATTAAGTTTCTTTTGCGAAGAAGTCTGAATTGGATTCCCGTCAAATGCAGTCTGAAAGTTATAAACGGTAGACAATTGATACGGATCTGCATCATTACCTACTTCAGACCATCCTCCTCTTAATTTTAAGAAATCAAGCGTATTGCTTTTTAAATTTAAAGCTTCAGATAAAATTAAACTACCGTTAACAGATGGATAAAAATAAGAACGGTTACTGCTTGGCAGTGTCGATGACCAGTCGTTACGAGCTGTAAGATTTAAATAAGCATAATTTTTATATCCAAATTGTGCCGAAGCGTATGCACTATACACTCTTAATCTTGATAATGAGTTTGATGACGTTAACGGATCTCTTGAATTCGTTAAAGTATATAAATCAGGAACGGCTAATCGAGGTGCTTTTTGATAATTGTTTGCATCGCTGTGGTTACGAATATTAAATCCGGCAAGAGCATCTACAGTAAAATCATCGTTTAATTTTTTAGTATAAGTAAAGATACCTTCGGTATTTTGTTCATTTACAGTGTAAGCATCTTCTGCATACGATCCAAAAGGAGTTCCGTTTGTACCATACTTAATCGTATATTTTCTACGATCGTTATAGTAATCAACTCCTGTACGGAATTTAAAATTAAGACCTTCTGCTAATTTTGCATCTAAATGGAAATCTCCAATTATACGGTTACGCTGCTGGCTTGTAGTATTGTAATACGCATTCCAGTACGGATTGCTGTAATAACTGTTGTTCCAGTTAACATCTCTGTTATTTCTAAGCTGGTTGATATCAACCTGACGTCCGAACCAAAGAAACTGAAGCATTACACCCGCAGCACGGTTTCCTGACGGACCTCCTGGTAAAGCCGGCGCATTTGTTGTAATGTAGTTTCCTGTTACTCCAACTTTTAAGTTTTTAGATATCTGGTAATTTGTATTAATCGTAAAGTTGATTTTATTAACTTCACTATTAGGCACCGTTCCATTTTGTTTTTGATTATTGATTCCAATACGGAAATCTGATTTGTCATCTGATCTAGCTATCGAAACACTATTATCAAAAGTAAGTCCGGTATTAAAAAAGTCTTTTACATTATTAGGATGTGCTGTAAAAGGTACAGCTTCTCCATTTGAATAAAATTGAGGAATAAGACGACCATCCATTTTTGGTCCCCAGCTTTCATCAACACCGTCATTAATGCCGCCTCCTTTACCATCTACATAACTAAATCTTCCGTTTGACCCCTGACCAAACGTATTTTGAAAACTTGGCAAAGTAGCAACCTGAGAAATTGTAATACCAGTATTGAAAGTAATTCCTAATCCTTTCTGGCTTCTTCCAGATTTTGTAGTAATTAAAACAACACCATGTGCCGCACGCGAACCGTAAAGAGCAGCCGCATTTGGACCTTTTAATACGGTCAGCGTTTCAATATCCTGCGGATTTAAATCAGCAATAGCATTTTTAAAATCACGCGTAGCACCGCCCACACTTCCTAACTGTGAGTTATCTACAGGAACTCCGTCTACCACAAACAATGGCTGGTTATTTCCAGCAATCGAAGTTTCACCGCGAATAATAATACGAGACGATCCCATATCTCCCTGAGAATTCGTAATACGAACTCCGGCAAGTTTACCGCTCAAACTGTTCAAAAAGTTAGTTTCTTTTGTATCAGCAATATCTTTGTTTTTAAGCGCTTGCGTGGTATATCCTAAAGATTTCTTTTCTTTTGAAATTCCAAGTGCCGTAACAACAACTTCTGATAATTGATTTTGTTCTTCGGTAAGTTCAATAACAACCGGGTTTTCATTTACGATAATTTCTCTCTTTTTATACCCCAAAAAACTAACTATTAAGGTATAAGGAAATTTTTGCCCGGTTTGAAAAAAGAACTTTCCATCAAAATCTGTATTAACACCGTGTGTTGTGCCTTTAATATTTATTGAAGCACCAATAACAGGCTCTTTTGTAACAGCGTCTATAACTGTTCCTTCGAGTTTAGATTGAATCAGCGGTTTAGTCTCTTGAGCTTTTATCCCTATGGAGATCAACAAAATACATAACCATGTATATCTTTTTAATATTTTTTTCATTACTTTGTTTTAGTTTAATAAATAAGGTTGCTTATGGATTTACTCCATTATGCTTTCCTTTTAAGAGATGTACAATTTCTTTAAGCTTCGCCATTTCTGCTGCAACAGAAATGGTTTTCTTTTTTTATTATCTGCAACACATTCGTTTTTTCATTTTTCTTTATTTTGGATTAGTATTATTTGAATTGATTTCACAAGATTTCCTCCCTAAAACTTAAGGCTTGATCTCTTAAAAATTGGTATGAATTTGAGATTGCAGAATTGTTAGCGGCAACAATTCAGAAGACAGAAATTGTAAAATGATTTCGTAATTGAAACGTATCTACAGTCTTTAATCTTTTAATTATTTTTAAATTCTACTAATTTGATAGAACAAAAGTAAATTAAAAATATTATTTTGAAAATTTTAATTAAACTTTTTGCAAAAAAAATGTTAACTAAATCTCCACAACAAACACAAACAATTAAAAACCAATAAGTTATTACACACACTTAAAACTTACCAAGTGTAAGATTTTTTTTAAACAGGGACTTAATTATTTCCATTTAAAACTATTTAAAAAAAATGACGCCTGATTCTTTAATAGAACCAGGCGTCATTTTTTAAAACATTAAAACAAAAAAAATCCAAATCCCATTTAAATTGGAATTTGGATTTTTATATAGGATTTTATTTTTTTTAGTCTAGAACAAAACTCACACTTACGTTTGCAGTAATTTCGATTTCACCAATTGCAAGTGTTTGATTTGAAGCACCAGAAGCATCCATCATTTCAGATTTCATGGCAGCATACATTGGTCTTGGCTGGTAAACCTGAGAGTTATCAGAGATCGTAAAAGCTTTACCCACTTTTTGACCTAAAACAGATACATATTCTTCTGCTTTTACTTTAGCATTTTTCATTGCTATTTTTCTAGCTTCAGACTGATATTGCGCTAATTTAGAAGACTCAAAAGAAACATTATCAATACGATTAATTCCCTGTTGTACTAAACCCTCCATTAATTCATCGTATTTATTTAAATCTTTTAATACGATTTCAACAGTTTGAGTTGCATTGTAGCTTGTTTTCTTTTTTTCGTAATCGTATTGCGGATTAAGCGCTACTTGTTTTGTTTTGAAATCTGCTGTTGGCACATTCATTTTTTTAATGAATTTTAAAACAGCATCCATTTTTTCATCGTTTTGTTTTTTGACGTCCTTAGCATTATTCCCTTTAGTTTCAACTGTAGCTGAAATACAAACCTGATCAGGGGCTACTTTTACTTTTCCTTCTCCATTAACATTAATTAGAGGTATTTGTTTGATTTCCTGCCCGTAAGACAAAGTCATAAACATGATTGTTAAAAATAATACTAGTTTTTTCATTTTTGTGATATTTTAAGTTATTTGATAAAGGCATTTCAAAAGTTATGCCAGCATTATATTTTTCCTGATTTTGCTAAGACAAAAAGTATCAAAATTGGAATTGCCAGTAGAATTACCATCAAGGTATGATCTGCAAATAAATAGGGCTGTTTGATCAAAGTAATTAAGTATCCGCCAATTGCGCCGCCAAAATGTGCTGTGTGGCCAATATTATCATTTTTAGCACGCATTCCGTAAATGGAGTACAATAAATATAAAATTCCGAAAAGATAAGCCGGAACCGGAATAACAAAAAATACGCCCAGCATCATATCCGGATGAAGCAGTATGGCAGAATATAAAACTCCGGTAACTGCTCCCGAAGCCCCAACGGCACGATAGCTGTAATCATCTTTATGAAAAAGCATCGTAAGCAGACTTCCAAAAATTAAACTTCCAAAATAAACCAGAACAAAAGAAAAGTTCCCAAGTTCATTAATAACAACGGGGGCAAAAAACCAAAGCGTAAGCATGTTAAAAGCCAAATGCATCATATCGGCATGCAGAAACCCGGACGAAAGCATCCTGATTTGTTCACCGGCGCGGATACTTCCTACATGAAATTCAAATTTTCTAAAAAAAGCATAATCATTAAAACCTTTATAGCTTATAAGTACATTGGCTACTATAATTCCAATTAAAATGGTATTCATAAATAATATTTAATGTGAAATGTAAATATAGTCAATATCGGAGATATCTTACTGCGAATCCAAAATATCAATCATTATTCATTTTTGCTTTATATTTGTAAAAAAAATATACATGCAATTTCTTATTTATATATTGGCCTATCCTTTACTATGGCTGATCTCTATACTTCCATTTCGCTTATTTTATTTATTCTCTGACTTTGTTTATGTATTAGTATACCGAGTTATTGGATATCGTAAAAAAGTAGTCCGCGAAAATCTGGCACAGACTTTACCACATTTAAGTGATGCTGAAAGAAAAATTATCGAAAAGAAATTTTATCACCACATGTGTGATATGTTCTTAGAAATGGTAAAAACCATGAGCATTTCTGCAGAAGAAATGGAAAGAAGATTTCAGGTTACGAATATCGAACTTGTACAGGATTATGCTAAAAAAGGAAAAAGTGTAATTCTCGTAGCTTCACATTATGCCAGTTATGAATGGCTTTTGACTATAAATCCTAAATTGGGTTTTCAGGGAGTTGCTGTTTATAAAAGACTTGCCAATCGTTATTTTGATAATTTAATTAGAAAAATACGTTCGAAATATAATACCGAAATGGTCGAAACCAGAAAAGCAATCCCAACAATGGCACAAAACCAGCGAAGCGGAAAACTTAGTTTATACGGTCTTGCTAGTGATCAGTCGCCAAAACTGGACCGAATTTTCCATTCGATGAAATTTATGGGAATTGAAGTTCCTGTTCATACCGGTGCCGAAATGCTGGCCAAAAAATATGACCTAAGTGTAATTATGGTAAAAGTAAAAAAGGTAAAAAGAGGTTTTTATGAAGCGACTTTTTTAACCATTGCAGATAATCCGCATGAATATCCTGATTTTGAAATTACAGAGAAATACTTAAAAGAAGTAGAAAAACAAATTTATGAAGCTCCTGAATTTTATTTATGGACGCATAAAAGATGGAAACATCGTGTGAACTAAATATCATAAAAATACCTTAAAAGTCTGAAAAGCAGTGATTGTTTTTCAGACTTTTTGCTTTAATAAAGCAGCTTTGAACATATCTCCCTGTTTTTTGCGCACAAAATAAATCAACGCATTACTTAATAATAGTACAGCAAATTTTACGTTTTGTAATAATTATCTTAATTTATTTGTTAAATTTAAATTTTATTACCTACGTTTTTAAATTATGCTTTTACGATTATTTTCTTTATTATTTTTTACTTTTTCTGTAACTATTTATTCTCAGTCAAAAGAATTAATTGACAGCTTAAACAGCATTACTGACAGTGAGAGAAAAGTACAACTATTCCTGAAAATTGCTTTAGAGATAAAGAACTCTGATTGGGAAAGGGCAATAAAATATATTGATCTGGCTGAAGCTGAGGCCAAAAAAACAAACGATTCAAATCTTAATTTAGCCCAGGTTTACTGCACCGCTGGTAAACTGTACAATTCTAAAGAAGCTTTTGATATTGCACTGCAATATTATTTAAAAGCATACGAAATTTATAAATCTAAAAATAAAACAGAAGAAGCATCCAAACTGGAAAACAATCTGGCAATTATTTATGCACAAGGAAAAAATAAAGAAAAAGCGCTTCAATTCTTTCTAAATGTCTATCACTATCAAAAGACTCAAAAAGACCCTGTTAAACTTGTCAAAATCTTAAATAACATAGGAACTATTTACTTACAAAAAAATCTTGACTCCTCTTTGTTTTACTATCAAAAAGCTTATAAAATAAATAAAAAAATAAAAGAAAATACTCTTAAAATTTATGTCTGCACCAATTTGGCACGCGCTTATGCACAAAAAAAAGATCAGACAAACACGACCTATTATTTTAATGAAGCTTTTGCTTACGTAAATAAATCTGCTGATCCAGAAGTAAAAGCTTTTGCCTATGAGATTTTTGCAGAACATCTGCTTGAAGAGAAAAATTATGATGCTGCGATTTTAAATGCTAAAAAGGCAGTCGAATTGAACAGCAGAAATCTTTATACTTTTTCAGGTTTAAAATTATACAAAATGCTTTATCAAGTTTACATTAACAAAGAAGATTATAAAAGTGCTGTTTATTTTTTTCAGAAATATACAACAATAAGCGATAGTGTAAACATTGAAGAAAAAGCTGTAAACCTGGAAAGAATTAAGCTGGAACAGGATTATAAAATTAGGGCTCAGGTAAAATCTTTGATTGAAGAAAAGAAGCGCTTTAAATATTACGCTGCCGCCATGATATTAGTTGCTGGTATCCTGATTTTGATAATTTTACTTATAAAATACAGAAACAAGGATATTAAAAGTCAATTAAAAAAAGAAAAACTAAAAACCAAAATGCAGTCGTTAAAACAGAATCTTGATGCTAAAAACAAGGTACTTATTGGAAAAGCAATGGCAGAAATACATCGCACAGACAGCATTAACGAAATTCTGGCCGATCTTAAAAAAATCAAAATCAAAACCATCAATAAAGAGATGCAGCAAGCTATTGATATAGTCTTAAAAAGTCTCCAAAAGAATTTGAATACGGATATTTGGAAAGAATTTGAAATAAGTTTTGAACAGGTTCATAAATCTTTCTTTGATAAATTAACAGCAAATTATCCTTCGCTTACACCAAAAGACCGAAGATTGTGCGCTCTCCTATATTTAGATTTAACTACAAAAGAAATTTCACTAATTACGGGACAATCCTTCAAGTCTATTGAAAATGCCCGAACAAGACTTCGCAAAAAGTTTGATTTGACTAATGAAAAGGTAAATCTGTCTACCTACCTAAATACTTTTTAAACAAATTAAACTAAAAAAATAAAAAACGCAAAACACTAACAAACAACCACTTAAACATATATGAGTGTTTGCGAGGGGGCAATTTTGCTTCTGTGAGTGTTTTTACAATAGGTTCTTTTATAAATCATTTAGTCTCTCTATTTTACATTTACAACACAATGTAATACGCCTAAATAAATGCCACAAGATTAACATCTTCTAAATAAATATATCCCCCTTAAAACTTCCAAAACTGACTGCGATAAATCAAATTTTACATTGATTTTCAAAAACGACTGTAAGGTAAATAGACCTTTTTTGCAGTATTTAATTAACTCTTTTTATTCACTTTTAAACTTACAAAAATGAACAAAATTTACTTCAAGACTAAGTATTTGTTTTTTCTGTTAGGCTACTTTGTTTGTTCTGTCGGAATGGCTCAATCTCCTTTCCCGAAAACAAATATTAACAACATGGCCACAGCAGCTGGTGCTGCAAAAGAACAGGTTTCAAAACAAACCCACGTTCTATCTTCCAATTCTGAAAATAGTAATGCTGATGTTTTTGCACAGCCGGAACAAAGTACAGGAATTGAACTTTCAGAAAAAGAAACAGAGTCGGTTAAAAAACAAATTCAGGAAAGTCAAAAATTATTTGAACAACAGCCCACTATTACTAACAAACAAATCACTCCCAGAGATTCAGTTAGTACAAAAGTGAAATCATTTGCTAAAACGGTAAATCTTACTGCGAAAAATATATTTGATGTTAAAAAGGACGCTTTTGATTTGTCTACATCTGATAAAATGCTTTTAAAATCAGTTTCAACTGCAAATAACAGAACGCTGGTCACTTATCAGCAATTGCATAATACAATTCCTGTAGAAGGAGCTATTTATAAGGTTAGAGAAAACAAATCCAAAATTGATGCATTTGGCAGTATTAGCCGCAAACTGCCTGCAGCTGGTCATTATAAAATAAGTGCTTCAGAGGCACTGGAAAATGCGCTTAAAAATATAAATGCCAAGCAATACATTTGGGAAAGTAAAAAGTTAGGGCCTCTTGTTGATAAAAAAACAAGCACAAAACCTTCGGAGGAATTGGTTTATGTTGGGCCTAACTTTTCTACTGAACTAAAAGAATATCATCTGGCTTGGAAATTTGACATTTTCGCAACCAACCCACAATCCAGCCAGACCGTTTATGTAGATGCAAACACAGGTAAAACAGTTTTAACTTTAGATTTAAACAGAAATGCATGTATAGCGGGTCAAAGTCTGGGGCAAGGTAAATCAAGGTATTCCGGAAACGTCGTTTTTAATACAAAACAATATGCTGATGGATACAGACTGGAATCTTTGCAGGGAAAATATAAAGTACCAATCTATACTTTTAATTTAAATCATGAAGTAAATGCTTCAGACGAAGTAATTACTGATTTTATTGATGACGATAATATATGGAATGAACTTCACAACAAAGACAATGACGAAGCTGCTATAGACATTCATTGGGGAATGCAAAAAACGATCGATTATTATGAGGAAAAATTTGATCGAAATAGTATTGATAACAAAGGAATGGCAATAATAGGTCTGGCACATTGGGGCCAAAATATTGAAAACGCTTCCTGGACTGGCGGCTGGGCCCAATTTGGAGATGGAAACAATACTCCATTTGTAGGTCTGGGAACTACTGCTCACGAATTAACCCACGGCGTAACACGTTTGACCGCGGGATTAATCTATCAGGGGGAATCCGGAGCTATGAATGAATCCTTTAGTGATATTTTTGGTGCAGCTGTAGAATTTTATACAGGAAAAACCGCCAAGGAAGATATCTGGCTGCTGGGCAATGAATTATATAATCATGGAAGCATGAGAAACATGTCTAACCCAAAAGCGCAAAATCAACCGGATACATATGGAGGAAAAAACTGGGCCAGTACAACAAACATTACTTACGATAATGGAGGTGTACATATAAATAGTGGTATTACAAATTACTGGTTTTACCTTTTGAGTGAAGGCGGCTCTGGTGTAAATGATCTTAATAACAGTTATGACATTAAAGCTATTGGTCTTTCTAAAATAGAAAAAATTGCCTACTTAACGCTTACAGAATACTTGTCACCATCGTCAAATTTTAGTGATATGCGTCAGGCAACACTTATGGTTACAGAAGATTTATATGGATTAGGTTCTGAAGAATACAAACAAGTAACAAATGCCTGGTATGCAATTGGTATTGGACCTGCATTTTCAGACAAACAATTATCCATTGTTTCTATTGAAAATCCATCAACTGATTGTGGTTCTTTAAAAGGGACTGAACCCTTTTTTATTAAAGTTAAAAATACAGGTCTCACAACAATAAGAGTAAATGAAAACTTAAATTATAAATTAAGATTAATGGTAACTGGTTTTGGCGGGAGATTAAATTCAGTTTACGATAACAATGGCATCATCACTCTAGAAAAAGATCTGGCAGTAGGTGAAGAAACTATTATAAAAATACAGGACAAGCTTCCCTATGTTGTAAGTACTAGTACAATTAATTATGTTGAAGTTAAATTTGATTTCAAAACTATTACAGATTTTGGAACAAAAGACGGTATTTCATTTGTTTCTTCTTTTATTGTTCTTCCACAGCAAAAAGATTTCGACATTAAATTTGTTGGATTAAACCTTCCCTCTTACACAGGAACAGGATTAACTAACAATCATTCATTAGCAATAACTTTATATAATCTTGGATGCCAGGATATACCCGCAGGTTCTAAATTAAAAATAGGATATCAAAATACTCTTCCCGGAAATGAAACAGTATGGAAAGAAATTACATTAGATACTGACTTCAAAAAGAATTCAGAAATGACATTTCCATTTGACGGAACTATTGATTTATCTGCTATTGGTCTACATACCTATGAAGGTTTTGTTTCTTATAGTCCTGATCCGGTTGCTGCTAATAATAGCGGTATAAATTCTGTATATAGCGACCTTATTACTCAATTTCCTTATTCTCAGGATTTCGAAAGAACTCAGGGGGGCTGGTTTTCAGAGTCTTTAGAAACGAACCAAAAATTTAAATGGCAGGCAAATTCTTATTCCTTTAGAGATATTAAATCAAACTATATATGGGCTTGCACCACACTTGGAACTTCTGAAAAGATAACTCCAAATGCTGATTTTACTTTACAATCTCCAATATTTGATTTTACTAATATTCAGGCACCCTATATCGAATTTGATATGATTTATTTGTATTACAGAGGATATGATGGTGTTATTATCGAGTATTCTGATGAAAAAGGACAAAACTGGAAAAAAGCGCAAGATGTTGATTATCCGGAAACCATACATTATAATGATTTAACTGCCGGACCTTGGTTTACAGGAGTTAATAACAGCGATAAAAAACCTTATTCCATACGTTTAAATGAACTTGCTGGTAAAAAAGCTGCAATACGTTTTCGCGTTCTTATGAGTTCTTATCAAAGTAATTATCTGGGTTCTTTTATTGATAATATACATGTTGACAATGCTCCATACGACATAGAAGTCCTATCAGCAGAATTGAATGCTGGAAGCTGTGTCATTAACAATAACAACATAACATTTAGTGCTAAAATTGTAAACAATTTTGCAACATTAAAAGAGCAGTTAAATGTAAATTTTAAAATTCTTGATGATACAAATAATGTAGTTTACTCAAAGAACGAAAAATCAGATTTTATATTTACTAAATTTAAAGATACACTAAGCTATTCTATCTCAAATATTAATCTAAAAACTGTTGGTGAACACAGGGTTGTTTTCTCTGTATTTCCAGACGATACTACTCTGGATCTTAAACCGGAAAACAATACTTACACATCTGGTTTCGACAATTGGAACAATGAAGATATGAAAGTTTCTGTACTGCCGTACACTATGGACTTTGAAGATGTTTCTAGGTTTAAAGGCTGGAGAACCACTGAAAACAAAAATAGTGCCGGATGGAAATACGGAACTAGCGCTGAACTGGAATCTCAAGGCTGGAATCTTAAAGAGCATGGGCATTTTATGGCAAGTAACGATGATAAATGCAAATGCGACTCTTCTAATGACATGTTGATTTCTCCAGTATTTGATTTGAGTAATTATAAAGAGGCACACTTAAAATTTGATGGTTTTGGAGATGGAAAAAGACTCTCTGATGGATATGTAAAGGTAAGTACAGATGGAGGTAAAACCTGGGAAACGGTATTTAAAATGTATTACATCAATAATTGGATTGAATACCATGTAAATTTAACTCCTTATGCAGGTAAACCATGCGTTCTTGTTGCATTCAAACATGATGACAACGGATTAGCTGCAAGTGGTTTCGCTGTAGATAATATTGTACTTAGCGATAAAGCAGAGCATTTGCAGCTTTCTAATTTAAGCATTCCGGAAAATATATATGAAAATACTTCTTCTCATGAATTTTTTGTAAGTGCTAAAAATGTTTATTACAATACTGTTGAGAAAGTTATGATCGAATATCAGATTTCTCAAAACGGAACTCCAGTTGGTGAACCTGTTCTGCTTGAAAGAAAAACTCCAATATTACAATACCAAACGGTTGCTTTTACCATAGACAACATACCGCAGCTGGCAGCTGGCAATTATAATATTAAAGTAAAATTGATTATAGACGGACAGCCTAAAGAACTGGCCGAGAGTTTGACTGGAAGCTTTAAAGTTATTGAAAAAGCGCCAATATTAGATATCGAAACTTTTTCAACTGTTCCAACAGGTTCACTATTTGGAGCAAGAGGATTTGTATCTAATAAAAGCGATGACAATTATGCATGGAAAGCAGTAACTACTCCAGATAATCCTTATTTACCTATCCCTAAAAAAGATCATACAGGAGATACTGCTGCTATAATGCTTTACAATCAACTCGAGAATTATGATATTTACGGAGAGCTGGTTACTCCAATGTATAAGCTATCTGATCAAGCCACTGCCTTAGAATTTTATTATGCAATGCAAAGTAATTATCTCAATGCTTTTATTGTTGATATTAAAACACCAGAGGACAAAGATTGGACAGAAATATGGAGAGTTTCATATAGTGGGTCTCACGATGACAAACAATGGCAAAAAGGAGTTTTAAACCTGAACAAATATGTTGGGAAATCTGTACTATTCAGATTTAGACATGCTAAAGCTGCTGGTTATTCTTATATGATATTAGATGATTTAAAAGTAATCACAGATCCGGTTTTAGATGTATCAGTACAGATCTTATCTCCAAGGGATGTTTGCGGCGGATCTGATTTTAAAGTTAAACTGACTAATGAAGGACAACTTCCTATTGCCGAAAAAGCAATTCAAATAGATTTACAGTACACAAACACGAATGAGTTTATTTCTGAAACCCTTGAAGCGGGAATTCCAGTCGGAGAAAGCATCGAATATACTTTCAAAAAACAGCCTAAACTCGATAAAAGCGGAGATTCACATCAATTTAATGTTGTTGCAAACTTAGAGAATGATGTAATACAGGATAATAATAAAATATCGAATTATATATATCAGGGAAATGCCGGAGATTTCAAAATATTTGATACTCCAAAAATTCATGGATATGCTGGTAAAAGTTTATACATTGATGCCAGAACTAACTTTTCTGCTAAAAAACTAAGCGTTGCTTCTTATAAATGGAACACCGGTTCTACTTCTAATGGTATAGAAATAAATACAGCAGGAGATTATACGGTAACTGTAGTAATGAAAAATGGATGCACAATTACAGAAACAATTACTGCTGCTTTTGATACTTTTGAATCTGAATTAGCAAGCGGTACGATCTGTGGTCCGGAAGTTGTTTTATCTCCTGGAAATTACACTTCTTATGAATGGTTTGATGGGTCTACAGTACCAACTTTTACTACAACAAAAAGCGGAAATTACTTTGTAACCGTTTACAACGAAAATGGTATTGGAAAAACCTTTAATACAGATATTGTAATACTTGAAAATAATACAGCAGCTGAAATTAAAATTACAGGCGATAAGAAACTAACATCAGCAGCAGATGCATCCTCTTACCAATGGTTTTTAAATGGTAAGGCCATACCAAACGCTACAGAAAAATCAATGATAACGATTTGGGAAGGAGAATATACTTTACAGACCACTAATGATAATGGCTGTAATAATATGTCTGCCCCATTTGACTCCAGAGGAATGCTTTTAGGAAAAATTACAAATCCTTTCAGAGTATTTCCAAATCCGGTGACTGACAATGTAAATATCTTTTTAGCAGATAAAGTACAAGGTGAAGTACAAATTAAAATTTATGGAATGGATGGAAGTACAATTTCGACTAAAAAATATTCAGTCCTGCCTTCAAACATAAATGTAAACGGATTAACGCAAGGTGTATATATTTTAGAATGCAGTACATCTGAAAGAAAATATTCTGCGAAAATCATTAAGAAGTAATATTGTAGAATTAGACAACTCTCAAAGAAGAAAGTTGTCTAATTCTCAAAATAAAAAATACTATGAAAAAAACGATATTAATTTTATGCACCTTATTCCTTAGCTCAAAAGCTGCTGCTCAGGATCACAAAGTAAAATTAGGAATAAAAGCTGGCTTAAACATTACAAACCTAACTTATGATGAAAGTGAATTAAATTCATCAGCAAAAACTGGTGTTATCGGAGGTTTAATGCTCGAAATTCCGTTGATAAAGAACTTTTCTTTACAACCCGAATTATTATATAGTCAACAAGGATCAAAATCTTCTTATTCTGATCCAGATGTAACCAACTCAAATTTTAAAAGCACGATCAAATTAAACTATTTAAACATTCCTGTAATACTGAAATATTATGTTACAAAAGGCTTAAGTCTGCAAGCAGGACCACAAATTGGCATTCTTTTAAAAGCAAATAACAAATACGAGGATAATTTTTTAGGATTTGAAAACAAGGAAAATATGAACTTAAAAGAATACGCAGCAGGAATAGATACTTCTGTAAACTTCGGTTTGGGATACCAATTCAAACAGAAATATTATGCAGATGCAAGGTACAATCTTTCCTATTCAAATATTTTTAAAGAAAGCGACATGAGTTACATCATTAATAACGACATGAAAAATAGAGTTTTTCAAATAACTTTAGGTTATTTTTTTTAATAGTTTTTTGTAGTTTTTAATAAAAACCACTCATTAATTTTGAGTGGTTTTTTGATTTTTACAACCTTGATTAAATTCCTGCAATCACTTTTATTTCATCAATAATACGAAGCGCTAATTTATCAGCAGCATCCTGCGAAGGCGCTTCTGTATAAATTCTGATAATTGGTTCTGTATTTGATTTTCTTAAATGAACCCATTCTGATGCAAAATCAATTTTTACACCGTCAATTGTCGAAATATCTTCGTTTTTATATTTTTCTGTCATTTGAGTTAAAATCGCATCAACATCAATTTGAGGTGTTAATTCAATTTTATTTTTACTCATATAATATTCAGGATATGAAGCTCTTAATGCAGAAACCGACATTTTTTTATTTGCCAGATGCGTTAAAAATAAAGCAACTCCAACCAGACTGTCACGTCCGTAATGCAATTCTGGATAAATAATCCCTCCGTTACCTTCACCTCCAATAACAGCATTATTTTTTTTCATTAATTCTACCACATTCACCTCACCTACTGCACTTGCTTCATATTTTCCATTATGAGCATTTGTAACATCTCGCAATGCGCGAGAAGATGACATGTTAGAAACCGTATTTCCAGGAGTTTTACTTAAAACATAATCTGCAACCGCAACTAATGTGTATTCTTCACCAAACATTTCTCCGTCTTCGCTAATAAAAGCCAAACGGTCAACATCTGGATCTACAACGATTCCAAAATCCGCTTTCTCTTTTACAACCAGTTCCGAAATATCCGTTAAATGTTCTTTTAAAGGTTCCGGGTTATGAGGAAAATGTCCGTTTGGTTCGCAGTATAATTCTACCACTTCAACGCCCATTAATTTTAATATTTTAGGAATAATAATTCCGCCAGATGAGTTTACACCATCAACTACAACTTTAAATTTTGCCTCTTTTACAGCTTCAATATCAACCAGAGGAAGATTTAAAACTTCATCAATATGAATATCCATGTAAGCATCATTTGGCGTGATTTCTCCAAGATTATCAACATCAGAAAAATCAAAAGCTTCTGCCTCTGCAATTTCAAGAATTTTAGCTCCGTCTGAACCGCTTAAAAATTCACCTTTTTCGTTTAATAATTTTAAAGCGTTCCATTGTTTTGGATTGTGCGATGCTGTAAGGATGATTCCGCCGTCTGCTTTTTCAAGCGGTACAGCAACCTCTACTGTTGGCGTTGTAGAAAGCCCAAGATCAATTACATTGATTCCTAAACCAATTAAAGTATTTACAACAAGATTATGAATCATTGGTCCAGAGATTCTAGCATCACGGCCAATTACAACTGTCAGTTTCTCTTTTGAAGTATTATTTTTAAGAAAAGTTCCGTATGCCGATGCAAACTTTACTGCATCAACAGGAGTCAGGTTATCTCCAACTTTTCCGCCTATTGTTCCTCGTATACCCGAAATAGATTTTATTAAAGTCATTTTTGTGAGTTATGGTTATTTTATTACAAATATAAAAAAGTTACTAAGGTTCTAAGGCACTAAACTGCTAAGTTTTTAAAATATCTCATGAAAGCTGTGAGATACTGCTGTTTTAAGATTTCTCACTATTTTTATAAAAACCTTAAAATTTTAAACTAAAATCAGCGTTTATAATCTTATGTAAAAAAGCTTATACTATTTTATAATTTAACGCGGCGTCTTAGCAGCTTAGTATCTCAGCATCTTTTAGAATGAACATAATCATCTAAAAAAGTTTTCATACTTTTACTAAAATAACATCGTGTATTTGCCTCTCACAACTTAGCATCGTAAACAATGAATTTCCTCGCCCACATATATCTTTCCGGTGAAAATGACTTAATTAAAATTGGCAATTTTATGGCTGACGGTATTCGTGGAAAACAATTCGAGCATTTTCCGGAAGATGTACAAAAAGGAATTCTTTTACACCGATTTATAGACACTTATACTGATTCTCACGATATTTTCAGACAGAGCACAAAACGCCTTCATGAAAAATACCATCATTATTCAGGTGTCATTGTCGACATTGTTTACGATCATTTTCTGGCAAAAAACTGGAGCCTTTATTCTGATGAAAAACTGGAAGATTTTATCAATAGATTTTATCAGTCACTTCATGATAATTACAATATTCTCAGCGAAAAAACACAGGGTCTCATGCCGTATATGATTGAAAGAAACTGGCTTTTGAGTTATCGAACTGTAGAAGGAATCCATCAAATTTTAACACAGATGGACAGAAGATCCAAAAATGTTTCTAAAATGCAGTTTGCCAGCGAAGAACTAAAGGAATTTTATACTGATTTTGAACAGGAATTCACTCTGTTTTTTGAAGATCTCCAAAAACACGCCAAACAAAAATTACTTTCATTATAAATAAAACCGATTATGAAAAAAATTTCACTTCTATTTTATTTTATTTCTATTTACAGTTTCGCGCAGACTGCACACCCAACTGGTTTAACGGCATCAAAAGCAATGGTAGTTTCTGCCCGCGAAGAAGCATCAAAAATTGGTGTCGAAATCATGAAAAAAGGCGGAAATGCCTATGATGCTATGGTGGCAACAGAACTGGCTCTTGCAGTAGCATATCCGTATGCCGGAAATATTGGCGGAGGCGGATTTATGGTTTACAGAAAAGCAAACGGCGAAGTAGGAAGTTTGGATTATCGAGAAAAAGCGCCATTAGCGGCTACAAAAAATATGTTTCTTGATAAAGAAGGAAATGTAATAAAAGGCAAAAGCACTGAATCGGCTTTGGCAATTGGTGTTCCGGGAACTATTGCCGGAGTTTTTGCTGTTCATAAAAAATTAGGTTCACTGCCTATGTCTGAAATTTTAAAACCTGTAATAGCTTTAGCAGAAAGAGGTGTTGTGGTAACCAAAAAACAACAGAAACAATTAGAAGCATATCATGATGCCATTGTAAAGGCAAATGGTTCAAACACCTTAATGGCAGGAAATTTTAAAGAAGGCGACACTATAAAATATCCCGCTCTTGCCAGTACTTTAAAACGAATTTCTAAAAATGGGAAAGATGAATTTTACAAAGGCAAAACGGCGCAGGTTTTAGTTGATTATTTAAAGAAAAAAGGCGGTATTATTACGCTGAAAGATTTAGCTGTATACGAAGCAAAATGGAGAACACCATTGCAGTTTGATTATAAAGATTTAAAAGTAACATCGATGGCACCGCCAAGCAGCGGCGGTATTTGTCTGGCTCAGATTATGAAAATGATTTCTCCTTTTTATCTATCAAAAATGGGACATAATTCTGAACAGTCAATTCAGGTAATTGTAGAAGCAGAAAGAAGGGCTTATGCCGACAGAAGCCAATATTTAGGAGATCCGGATTTTGTAAAAATTCCAATAAAAGGACTTCTTGCAGATTCTTATTTAAAAGAAAGGATGTCAAGTTTTGATTCAGAAAAAGCAACTTTATCATCAGACATAAAAGAAGGAAAAGTAACTTATAATGAAAGTACCGAAACCACTCATTATTCTATCGTAGATCAATTTGGAAATGCTGTTGCAGCAACAACAACACTTAACGACGGCTTTGGTTCAAAATATTACTGCGATGAACTGGGCTTCTTTTTAAACAACGAAATGGATGATTTTAGTGCCAAACCGGGTTCTCCAAATATGTTTGGATTAGTTGGAAATGAAGCCAACAGCATTGCACCTCAAAAAAGAATGCTGAGTTCAATGACACCTACAATTCTGGAAAAAAATGGAAAATTATTTATGGTTGTAGGTTCGCCGGGCGGATCAACTATTATTACATCAGTACTGCAGACTATTTTAAATGTTTACGAGTACAATATGAGTATGCAGGATGCTGTAAACGCGCCTCGTTTTCATCATCAATGGCTTCCGGATCTTATAACTTTTGAACCGGATACATTTAATTATAAAACCTTAGAAAGCTTAAAATCAAAAGGATATTTAATCAACGAAAAAACAACTCCGGTAATTGGAAAAGTAGATGCCATTTTGATTTATCCGGACAATACACTAGAAGGAGGTGCCGATTTTAGAGGAGATGATAAAGCAGCAGGATTTTAAACACAAAAAGATTTAAGTAGAAAAATTTGATAAAATTGAATGTTTAGAGCTAAATTTGCATTCTCGGTAAATTTTTAAAATACTAATGATAAAAAATCTGTTTAAACGACTGGAAAACATTATTGCTTTGGCTCAATCTATTTTGACACCCAAACAATTCATTTTTTTATCAAGTGTTTTAGTTGGAATTTCCTGCGCCTTTGCCGTAATTGTTTTAAAGACTTTTGCCCATAGTGTTTTTTCATTTGCTACTTATATAAGCGGTATTTTAAAATTAGGTTTTATTAACAGTATCCTGCCTATAATTGGTATTTTACTGACTGTATTAGTAGTAAAAAAAGTTTTAAACGGAACGATTCAAAAAGGGACATCTCAAATTTTATATGCCGTTGCTAAAAAAGCAAGTATTATCCCGAAAAAGCAGATGTATGCTCAAATTGTAACCAGTTCGTTAACGGTTGGTTTAGGTGGATCTGCCGGATTAGAAAGTCCAATTGTTATAACAGGAGCCGCTTTTGGTTCTAATTATGCCCAAAATTATAAGTTAGCTTACAAAGACAGAACACTGCTTATTGGCTGTGGTGTTGCTGCTGGAATCGCCGCTGCATTTAACGCACCAATTGCCGGAGTTCTTTTTGCTATTGAAGTTCTGCTGGTAGATGTTAGTATTTCTGCATTTACGCCTATTATGATTTCTGCTGCCACGGGTGCATTAGTTTCGGCAATTGTATTAGACGAAAGCATTCTTTTATCTTTCAAAAAACAAGAAACATTCGATTATCATAATATTCCGTTTTACGTGCTTTTAGGAGTGTTAACCGGCGCAATTGCCGTTTACTACTTCCGAAATTTCCAAAAAGTCGAACATTATTTTTCCGAACTAAAAATGGGACCTTATAAAAAAGCCCTTATTGGTTCTTCTCTTTTGGCTCTTCTTATTTTTATATTTCCAACTCTTTTTGGTGAAGGATACGAAAGCATTAAAACCCTTTCTGAAAATGATCCTGGACAATTATTAGACAATACTTTATTTGCCAGCTGGAGAAACAACGAATGGATGCTGCTTCTTTTTGTAGGCTGCACCATGATGGTAAAAGTTTTTGCATCTGGACTTACAATAGGCAGCGGCGGAAACGGTGGTAACTTCGCTCCATCGCTATTTTTGGGTTCTTATTTAGGTTATTTCTTTTCAAAATTTATTACGCTGACAGGATTGTCAAAATTGCCTATTTCTAATTTTACAATGGTAGGAATGGCCGGAATCCTTAGCGGATTATTTCACGCACCGCTTACTGCAATATTCCTTATCGCTGAAATTACAGGAGGCTACGGACTTATGATTCCGCTTATGATTGTTTCTTCGATCAGCTTTGCCATTTCTAAGCGTTTTGAGAAATATTCGCTTGACGTAAAAAATCTGGCAAAAAAAGGACACGCCTTTACCAGCAATAAAGATTCGAATATTTTATCGACTCTGGATATCGATACCATTATTCAAACCGATTATTTAACCGTTTCTCCCGAAGATCATTTAAGTAAACTCGTAGATCTTATTTCACACTCAAATCAGGTTGTTTTTGCTGTTGTAAACAACGACAGAGATTTAGTGGGTATAGTACATTTTAATGATATCAGAGAAATTATTTTTAATGCCTACCGCGTAAAATATACTTTGATTAAAGATGTTATGAAAATGCCGGCCGCCACAATTTCTTCAAATGACAGCATGGAAATTGTAATGACGAAATTTGAAATGTCAAAATCGGCTTTTCTGCCCGTTATTCGAAATGAAAAGTATTTTGGTATCATTTCAAAATCAATCGCGCTCGAAGCTTACCGAATGAAACTGCGTTCAATGACAATTGAATAAACTTAAAAAAACAAGCCCTAAACCCGTGTTAATTTGTTACTAATTGTAACATAAACTTTTGCATTTGAGTACAAAAAGAACAAATCAAAGTGGTAACTTTGCGTTTTGCTCAATTTTATGCTAGATAAAGACAACACTATTGAAGTTCTTGGCGCAAGAGTTCATAATCTAAAAAATATCGATATTTCAATTCCGCGTGAAAAACTGGTTGTAATTACCGGTTTATCAGGTTCGGGAAAATCATCTTTGGCATTTGATACTATTTATGCTGAAGGGCAGCGTCGTTATGTGGAAACTTTTTCGGCTTATGCCAGACAATTTCTCGGCGGATTAGAACGCCCTGATGTTGATAAAATCGACGGACTTTCTCCCGTTATTGCCATCGAACAAAAAACAACCAGTAAAAGTCCGCGTTCAACCGTAGGAACTATTACTGAAATATATGATTTCTTAAGACTTTTATACGCTCGTGGCGCAGACGCATACAGTTACAATACAGGCGAGAAAATGGTTTCCTATTCTGATGAACAGATTAAAAATCTGATTATTGAAGATTACAAAGGAAAACGCATTAACATTCTAGCTCCGGTTATTAAAGCCAGAAAAGGACATTATGCCGAATTATTCCAGCAGATTACAAAGCAGGGATTCCTGAAAGTTCGTGTAAACGGGGAAGTTCAGGACTTAGTCGCAGGAATGAAACTTGACCGTTATAAAACACACGATATTGAGATTGTGGTTGACAGAATGGTAATTGAAGATAATCCAGATACTCAAAAAAGACTTGCTGAAAGCATTAATACCGCTATGCATCACGGCGAAGATGTATTAATGATTTTAGATCAGGATTCTAATGAAGTACGTTATTTCAGCCGAAATTTGATGTGTCCTTCAACCGGAATTTCATACCAAAATCCAGAACCTAATTTATTCTCTTTTAACTCCCCAAAAGGAGCCTGTCCGCATTGTAACGGACTGGGAACGGTTCATGAAATCAATGTAAAGAAGATTATTCCAAATCCAAAATTGTCTATAAAAAGCGGTGGTTTAGCTCCGCTTGGTGAATATAAATCATCTTGGATTTTCAAACAGCTGGAAACAATTGGAGAAAAATTTGGGTTTAAAATAACCGATCCAATCGAGAAAATTCCACAAGAAGCCATGACGATGATTTTGTATGGCGGAAAAGATAAATTTACCGTAAGCTCAAAAGATCTTGGCGTTACACGCGACTATAAAATTGATTTTGAAGGAATTTCAAACTTCATTAAAAATCAATATGACGAAAGCGCTACAACAAGCATTAAACGCTGGGCAAAAGATTTCATGGACGAAATTAATTGTCCTGTCTGCGAAGGTTCACGTCTTAAAAAAGAAGCCTTATTTTTTAGAGTAAATGAAAAAAATATCACAGAATTATGTGATATGGATATATCTGATTTAACAGCGTGGTTTCATGATTTAAATGATCATTTAACAGACAAACAGCTTTTAATTGCATCTGAAGTTGTAAAAGAAATTAAAGACCGTTTGAACTTCCTTATGAATGTTGGTTTGAATTATCTGGCTTTAAGCCGAAGTTCAAAATCACTATCGGGCGGTGAAGCACAGCGTATTCGTCTGGCAACACAAATTGGTTCGCAATTAGTAGGCGTTTTATACATTCTGGATGAACCAAGTATTGGTTTACACCAAAGAGATAATGAAAAACTAATTCAGTCTCTGGAACAATTACGCGATATTGGAAACTCAGTTATTGTAGTAGAACACGATAAAGACATGATCGAAACAGCCGATTATGTAATTGATATTGGTCCAAAAGCCGGAAAATACGGCGGGCAGATTATCAGCACCGGAACACCAAAAGAAACTCTGGCATCAAATACTATTACCGCTCAATATTTGAATGGTAAAATGAAATTAGAGATTCCTAAAGAAAGACGAAAAGGAAACGGAAAGTTTTTAAAACTAACCGGAGCCACAGGAAATAACCTGAAAAATGTTTCGATTGAAATACCTTTAGGACAATTAATCTGTGTAACAGGAGTTTCAGGAAGCGGAAAATCGACTTTAATTAATGAAACGCTCTACCCTATCCTGAACGCTCATTATTTTAACGGCGTAAAAAAACCACAGCCTTATAAAAAAATTGAAGGTTTAGAACATATAGACAAAGTTATTGATATAGATCAAAGTCCGATTGGAAGAACCCCTCGTTCGAATCCGGCGACTTATACCGAAGTTTTTACCGAAATTAGAAATCTGTTTACGATGACTTCAGAAAGTATGATTCGTGGTTATAAAGCAGGACGTTTCAGTTTTAACGTAAAAGGCGGACGATGCGAAACCTGCGAAGGCTCTGGTGTGAGAACAATCGAAATGAACTTTTTACCAGACGTTTATGTAGAATGTGAAACTTGTCAGGGAAAACGCTTTAACAGAGAAACACTTGAAATTAGATACAAAGGAAAATCAATTTCAGATGTTTTGGATATGACGGTTGATGAAGCAGTTCCGTTTTTTGAAAATATTCCGAAGATTTACAGAAAAGTAAAAACAATTCAGGATGTCGGTTTAGGATATATTACGCTTGGACAGCAAAGTACAACACTTTCCGGCGGAGAAGCACAGCGAATTAAACTTGCAGGTGAATTATCTAAAAAAGATACAGGAAATACATTTTATATTCTGGATGAACCTACAACTGGACTGCATTTTGAAGATATCCGAGTATTAATGGACGTTATTAATAAACTGGTTGATAAAGGAAATACTATTCTGGTTATCGAACATAATATGGATGTTATTAAACTTGCCGATTATATTATCGATATCGGTCCGGAAGGCGGAAAAGGCGGCGGACAATTAGTTGCTAAAGGAACACCGGAAGAAGTAGCTAAAAATAAAAAAAGTTATACGGCTAAGTTTTTGAAAAAAGAGTTAGAATAAAAAACACCTTTGTCAAAGTTTAAAACTTTGACAAAGGTTCATTCGACATTTTGGAATGGATTAAAATCTATTCAAAAATATGAATCAATCCTATGCATCTTTGTTGGGCATGATATATTCTATGACGGATTAAAATCCGTCGCTACAAAATAATTCAAGCCTACGGCTTTTAAAAAAAGTCTCTTAAGAACGGTAAATATTGTATGAATGTAATTTTATCCTTTGAAATTTTTATAACACCGCAAAAGATTTTCGTAGGAAGACAAATATTGTAGCAACGGATTTCAATCCGTTGATTTTTTTACCACACCAACAAAAGAGTTCCGTAGGAACGAAACATATCTTTTTTTATATTTCCATAACCAATTGATAATTAACTCAAAGAATTACTTCAATTGTTATCGCAAGATTACTTTTAGATTATAAAGTTTCTTTTTTATAACAATTCTCAAAAAAAGGGTTAATTTAGTATCCGCTTTTTTAAAAAAATCAATTTTAATAAAAGACTCTTTCTGTTAATCCAATTGTTTAATGGAAACCAAATGCCCTAGCCCTGATGGGAACGGCATCCTTTTGTTGTGGGGTTCACAACAAAAGATATAGTGGACAGCAGGAATCAGCTCCTAATTCTAACTATAAAAAAATAGCAGCATAATAAAAATATAAATTATAAAATACCTAAAATGAGATTAGAAGATTTTGATAATGACGACGACAAAATAATCCAGGACAGTTTAAAACAAAAAACCTGGAATGAAATTAAAACAAATGACAGCTGGGCAATTTTTAAAATTATGTCTGAGTTTGTTAATGGATATGAAAGAATGGGTCGTATTGGTCCTTGTGTTTCCATTTTTGGTTCGGCAAGAACAAAACCAGATGACAAATATTATTTACTGGCTGAGAAAATTGCTTTCAAAATCAGTAAAGCCGGTTATGGTGTAATTACGGGAGGAGGCCCGGGAATTATGGAAGCTGGAAATAAAGGAGCACATTTAGGCGGCGGAACTTCGGTAGGTTTAAATATCGAACTTCCATTTGAGCAGCACTTTAATCCTTATATTGATCACGATAAAAACCTGAATTTCGATTATTTCTTTGTGAGAAAAGTAATGTTCGTAAAATATTCACAAGGTTTTGTGGTTATGCCGGGAGGTTTTGGAACACTTGACGAAATGTTTGAAGCGATTACTTTGATTCAGACTAAGAAAATTGGAAAATTCCCAATTATATTAGTTGGAGTTGAATTTTGGTCTGGATTAATCGAATGGGTAAAAACAGTTTTGGTCGAAAAAATGCACACTGTCAGCCCGGAAGATTTAAACTTATTTAAAATCGTAGACACTGAAGATGAAGTAGTTGAAGCGCTTGATAAATTCTACAAGAAATACGATTTAAGTCCAAACTTCTAAAATTTAAATTACATATTATCACAAAATTTGAAAGCTGTTTTTTTAAACAGCTTTTTTTATATTATTTTTACCGAAAACCGAAAGGCGTTTATACACGTAACTTAAGGAATATCAACAATTTTACTCCAATTCTTGAAATCATATTATAAAATTATAATACTTGTTTTTGTTTTATTGACTTCGATAAAACAATACGCGCAACATCAATCTAAGATGGAAGTGGCGGTTAATCTTGAACTTAAAACACTTAATACCAAACAAGATATTACGTATTATAATACATCAAACGACACGCTGGATTCGATTGTACTTAACGATTGGAATAATGCTTTTGCTGATAAAAATACGCCTTTGGCAAAACGCTTTTCTGATGAATTTTATCGTGGTTTTCATTTGGCAAAAGCCGCTGAAAGAGGAAATACAACTATTTTAAGCCTTACTGATTCTAATTTTACAGCTTTTGAATGGGAAAGAACCGAAAAAAATCCGGATTTTATTATTGTTAAACTAAACCGTAAACTTTTTCCGGGCGAAAAAATAGATCTGCATATTACTTATATTTCAAAAATCCCAAGTGATAAATTCACACATTACGGATTTGACCAAAACGGAATGAATTTAAAAAACTGGTTTTTAACTCCTGCCCGTTTCGAAAATCATTCTTTTGTAAAATACAACAACTTTAATCTTGATGATATTGCCAATGCCACGGCAGATTTTCAGCTTGAAATAAAAGTTCCAAACAATTATTCTGTTATAACCGATTTAAATTCGGTTTCTAAAGACAGTTCAAATACGTCTTACGATATTTATTCCTTTTCTGGAAATAACAGAACTGATTTTAATTTGTTTATTGAAAAAGAAAACAATTTTAGAAGTTACGATAACGGAACAATCGAAGTCTTATCTGACCTGAAAAACAAAAAGATAACCGAAATTGAAAAAGCCATTGTCATTAATCGTGTGGCCGCTTTTGCGAATGAATTTATAGGAAAATATCCTCACCAGAAAATCACGGTTTCGCAGGCTGATTATGAACGAAATCCATTTTACGGGCTCAATCAGCTTCCTTCATTTATAAGTCCGTTTTCAGATGAATTTATGTTCGAGATTACGTTTTTTAAAACCTATCTCAACAATTACTTAAAAAATTCACTTCGACTTGATCCGCGAAAAGACAACTGGGTTTACGACGGAATTCAGATTTATGCCATGATGAAATACATGGAAGAATATCATTTAGATGAAAAAATGCTTGGAAAGCTTTCTAAAATGAAACTTTTTAAAAGTTACAACATTACCAATCTTACCTTTAACGAGCAATACAGCTATTACTATATGCTTATGGCGCGTAAAAATCTGGATCAGCCTCTTGGTGATCCAAAAAACACTTTAATAAAATTTAACGAACAGATTGCCAGTAAATACCGTGCAGGTTTAAGTTTAAGCTATTTAGACGATTATTTAAATCACAATATTGTACCTGAGAGTGTTCATGAATTTTATGAACTCAATAAATCACAGCAGACCAATCGTTATGATTTTGAAAAAATTCTAATTACTAAAAGTCCAAAAAATCTTGACTGGTTTTTTAATACCATTATTGATTCAAGAGAAATTATTGATTATAAATTTACAAACGTATCCAGAACTGCAGACAGTGTTCAGTTTTCTATAAAAAGCAAAACAGATATTTACGCACCAATCCCGATTTATGGACTTAAAAAGAACAAAATCGTTTTTAAAGAATGGATAGAGCCTAAACAACCGGATTCAATATACCAATTCAGCCGAAAAAACGCTGACAAACTGGTAATTAATTATGATAATGAAGTTCCGGAATTCAATCAGAGAAACAACTGGAAATCATTAAAAAGTTTAGCGATTACCAATCGTCCTATAAAATTTAATTTTGCAAAAGATTTAGAAGATCCTTATTACAATCAAATTTTATATATTCCTACGCTTACTTATAACTATTATGACGGTTTTACGCCGGGAGTACGTTTTCATAACAAAACCATATTAGACAAACCTTTTATATTCGATATTAATCCGGCTTATTCTTTAAAAGCAGGAACATTATCAGGTTCGTCTGCTTTTTCATGGAGTCAGTATTACAGAAACAGTACTTTATATAATGTAAGATATTCTCTAAGCCAGAACTATTTTCATTACGCGCCGGATGCAACGTATTTAAGACTAAACCCTATGGTGCAGTTTCGAATTCGTGAAGAAAATTTCAGAGACAACAGAAAACAACTTATCCTTTTGCGTCAGGTAATTGTAAACCGCGAAGCAAGTTCTTTTATTACAGATAATTCAAAACCTAATTATTCTATTTTCAACGCGCGTTACGCCAACACCAAAACGGAATTAGTAGATCATTTTAATTTTATGACTGATGTTCAGTTTTCAAGCGGTTTTGGAAAAGTTTCAGGAGAAGTAGAATATAGACGATTATTTGAAAATAACCGAAAGTTAAACTTGAGATTATTTGCGGGAAGTTTTATCTACAACACAACAAATTCAGATTATTTTAGTTTTGGTCTAGACAAGCCAACAGATTATTTATTTGATTATAATATTCTGGGAAGATCAGAAACAACAGGCTTTTTCAGTCAGCAGTATGTAATTGCCGAAGGCGGATTTAAGTCCAGACTTAATCCTTCTTATGCCAATCAATGGATGGCGACTGTAAATGCCAGTTACGCTCTTTGGAACTGGATTGAGGTGTATGGCGACGCCGGTTTTTTAAAAAATAAACATCAAAAAGAGTATTTTGGTTATGACAGCGGAATACGCTTAAACCTTGTGCCTGACTATTTTGAACTTTATTTTCCGGTTTATTCAAATAACGGATGGGAAATATCACAAAATAAATACAACGAAAAAATTAGATTTGTGATAACTTTTTCACCAAGAACATTAGTCACTCTTTTCACCCGAAAATGGTTTTAATTGAATAAATTTTAATCAAAAACATAAATAATTATCAGAAAAAGAACAAATACAATAAAAATATCATAAATAAAATACGTAGTTTTTTGGTTTTAAATACAAATAATTGAATTATATTTATTTTAAAGAATTATGATTATTGATTGTTTTTAAGTAATTTCGCAGACTCAACATGACCCCTACAAGATTATGATAACAGAAAAAAGCAATACTACTTTAACCTTTGAAGATTTCAAAACGGAGGTATTGACGGATTATAAAATTGCCGTTACTAGCCGCGAATGTAGTCTTTTAGGCCGTAAAGAAGTATTAACCGGAAAAGCTAAATTTGGAATTTTTGGAGACGGAAAAGAAGTACCACAGCTTGCTATGGCTAAAGCCTTTAAAGATGGGGATTTTCGTTCTGGATATTATCGTGATCAAACTTTTATGATGGCGATTGGCGAATTAACCGCAAAACAATTTTTTGCAGGTTTATACGGCCACACCGATTTAGATTATGATCCAATGTCTGCCGGAAGACAAATGGGCGGACACTTTGTTACTCACAGTTTAAACGAAGACGGATCTTGGAAAGATTTAACTAAACAAAAAAACTCAAGCTCAGATATATCGCCTACAGCAGGACAAATGCCAAGATTATTGGGATTGGCTCAGGCTTCAAAAATTTACAGAAACGTTGATGGAATTACCATAAAAGACAAATTTTCTGTAGAAGGAAATGAGGTTGCATGGGGAACTATAGGAAATGCCAGCACATCTGAAGGTTTATTTTTTGAAACCATTAATGCAGCCGGTGTACTTCAGGTTCCTATGGTTATGAGTGTTTGGGATGATGAATACGGAATTTCGGTTCACGCCAAACACCAAACTACAAAAGAGAATATATCTGAAATATTAAAAGGCTACCAGCGCGATGAAGACTCAAAAGGTTATGAAATCTTTAGAGTAAAAGGCTGGGATTATGCTGAACTAGTTTCGACTTATGAAAGAGCCGGCGCAATTGCCCGCGAAGAACATATTCCTATTTTAATTCACGTAAACGAATTAACGCAGCCTCAGGGTCACTCTACTTCTGGTTCTCACGAACGTTACAAAAGCGCAGAAAGACTGGCTTGGGAAAGAGATTTTGACTGTATTCGTCAAATGCGTTTATGGATGATTGCTATTAACATTGCATCTCCGGAAGAATTAGCAGAACTTGATGCTCAGTTAAAGAAAGAAGTTCTTGATGCTAAAAAAGAAGCTTGGAATGATTTTATCAATCCAATTATCGAAGATCAGAACAATCTTTTAAACTTATTGGAGCAGATTGCAGAAGCAAGCATCAACCATAAAGAAAGAATCAAAAAATTAATTTCTGAATTGGCAGCTATTAAAGCGCCTTTAAAGAAAGAATTACTGGTTTATGCACGCAAAATTCTTCGTTTTATTGAAGTTCCAAACAGCAAGGTTCTTTTATCAAACTGGATTACTAATTTTATTGAACTTACTCAGGAAAAATTCAGCAGTAATCAGCATTCAGAATCAGCTCAAAATGTATTTTCTGTACAAAAAGTACTTCCTAAATATGCCGAAAATGCAAAATTGGATCTAGACGGAAGAATGATAATTCGTGATAATTTTGATGCATTATTCAATAAATATCCTGAATTATTGATTTTTGGTGAAGATGTTGGAAACATTGGTGACGTAAATCAAGGTTTAGAAGGCATGCAGGAAAAATACGGAGAACTTCGTGTTGCCGATGTTGGAATTCGTGAAGCCACTATTATTGGTCAGGGAATTGGAATGGCGTTAAGAGGTTTACGTCCAATTGCCGAAATCCAGTATTTAGATTATTTACTGTATGCAATTCAAATCATGAGTGATGATTTGGCAACATTACAATACAGAACGGTTGGAAAACAAAAAGCCCCATTAATTATCAGAACCCGCGGGCACCGTTTAGAAGGTATCTGGCATTCTGGTTCTCCAATGGGAATGATTATAAATGCAATTCGAGGAATTCACGTTTTGGTTCCTAGAGACATGACACAAGCAGCAGGATTTTACAACACGCTTTTAGAATGTGATGAACCTGCATTAGTAATCGAATGTTTAAACGGTTACCGATTAAAAGAGAAAACACCTCTAAACTTTGGAGAATTTAAAACACCAATTGGTGTTGTAGAAACTTTAAAAGAAGGTGCAGATATTACTTTAGTTTCTTACGGATCTACTTTAAGACTGGTTCAGCAGGCAGCTAATGAATTATTAGATTTAGGAATTGACTGTGAAGTTATAGATATTCAGTCTTTACTTCCGTTTGACGTAAATAAAGATATTGTAAAAAGTATTGCAAAAACAAATCGTTTGTTAATAATCGATGAAGACGTTCCGGGTGGAGCTTCAGCATTTATCTTACAGCAGATTTTAGAAGAACAGGACGCATACAAATATCTTGACAGCAAACCGCAGACTCTTGCTGCAAAAGCCCACAGACCGGCTTACGGAACTGACGGTGATTATTTCTCTAAACCTTCTGCCGAAGATATTTTTGAGAAAGTGTACAGCATGATGAACGAAGTTAATCCTTCTAAATTTCCAGCTTTATATTAAGAATTTTAGATTTTAGATTTTAGATTTTAGATTTTAGATTTTAGATTTTAGATTTTAGATTTTAGATTTTAGATTTTAGATTTTAGATTTTAGATTTTAGATTTTAGATTTACTATAATAAAAAAAGCTCCTAAGGAGCTTTTTTTATTATTAGAACTGTTTTGTCATTTCGACGTAAGGAGAAATCTTCGCAAGAAACTCCACGCAGTAAATCTTCAATCTTTGCCGAACTGCTTGTGGAAATCCTTTCCTCCGCGATGAAAATCAATCATCAATTAACTAAATATCCCTAAGCATAGCTTTCGCCTTTTCTAAATCTTCGGCTGTATCAATACCAATTCCAACATGAGTTGTTTCGACCATTTTAATACGTTTTCCAAATTCTAAATAACGCAATTGTTCCAGTTTTTCAGAAGCTTCTAAAGACTTCATTGGAAGACTGTAAAAATCTAACAAAGCTTGTTTTCTAAAAGCATAAATCCCAATATGCTGAAAATATCTTACTCCGGCATTTTTTTCTCTTGGATACGGAATTACTGATCTCGAAAAATACAACGCAAACTGCGCCTGATCTACCACAACTTTTACATTATTTGGGTTATTGATTTCGTCTTCATCTTTAATTTCACGCATTAACGAAGCCAGATCAACCTTTTTGTCATGATCGTCTCTAAAAACAGATAAAACCTGCTCTAAAGGGCCGGCTTCTGTAAAAGGTTCATCGCCCTGAACATTTACCACAATATCCACATCAAGATCGGCAACAGCTTCAGCAATACGATCACTTCCGGATTCGTGTTCTTTGATACTCATAATCGCTTTTCCGCCATGAGAAACAATTTCATCAAAAATTAAATCCGAATCTGTAACTACAAAAACATCATGGAATAAATTGGTTGAAACTGCCGCTTCATACGTTCTTAGAATTACTGTTTTGCCTCCCAAATCCTGCATAAGTTTTGCAGGAAAACGTGTTGATGCGTATCGTGCCGGAATTACCGCTATTATTTTCATTTTAAATCTCGTTTTAAGTAAAACAAATGTAAGTAACTTTTAAATTTCAGCCACGAATTTCACAAATTACACTAACACAAAATCTTTAAAAAAAATTCGTGCCGATTCCTGAATCGACCGATATCAAATAGACAAAGTAAATTTGTTGCCGCAAATATTATTCTTCAAAACTTTCGTCTTTAAATCCTATTAAATAAAGTTTGTTTTTTGCACGTGTCATTGCAGTATAAAGCCAGCGTATATAATCGTGATCGATACCGTCCGGCAGATAAGGCTGTTCAATAAAAACCGTATTCCATTGCCCTCCCTGCGATTTATGACAAGTTATCGCATACGAGAATTTTACCTGAAGTCCGTTAAAATATTCGTTTTCCTTTACTTTTTGGAATCTTTTATATTTTGTTGGTTCATCTTCATAATCTTTCATTACCTCTTCATACAAACGATTGGTTTCTTCATAAGTTAAAGATGGAGATTCACTTTTTAAAGTATCGAGAATTAAAACCGTTTCAAAAGGTTTTTGGTCAGGATAATCCACCATTCTGATTTTTACTTTGGCAAAACTAAATCCGTATAATTCGCGGATTCCAAAAAGTTCCAAAACTTCAATAATATCACCATTGGCAATAAATCCCGCATGATCACTTTCTTTCAGCCAGAAATAATTGTTTTTTACCACCATTAAAAAGTCACCAACAGAAAGTTCGCTTTCTTTAAACAAAATTCGGCTTCTAATTTGTTCGTTGTATTGATTTGCCCTTTTATTTGAACGCACAATAAAAGCAGTATCTTCAATACTATAATTGCTGTAAGCGGTATTTATAGCATCCTGAATATCATAACCGTCAGTTAAACGTACAATATCTTTAAACTTTTTTACATTGAATTTAAACTCAGTAATAAAACTCTCTTTCAATAATTCGCGTAATTCTGTGGCATTGTACAAAATACCGGAACTCTCTTCCTGACGCATTACTTCGTCTAACTCAATATGTTCTATTTCTTTATCATAATGAACGCCAAGCGTATGAATATCCAATGCAGGACTTATATCAAGATTTACCGGAGGAAGCTGTGCGGTATCTCCAAGCAGAATCATTTTACAATTGGTTCCCGAATACACATAATAAATCAAATCGTCCAAAAGTGAACCGCTGTCTAAAGTACTGTCTGAAATCATTGAGGCCTCATCGACGATAAAAATGGTGTTTTTATGTTTGTTGACTTGTTTGGTAAAAGCCACTCCTCCACCCGACGATTTTTTAGGAAAATATATTTTTTTATGAATCGTAAAAGCCGGTGTATTCGAATAGTTTGCAATTACTTTTGCGGCGCGTCCCGTTGGCGCAAGCAGAACAAATTTTTTATTAATGTCTCCCAGATTATTTACAATAGTCGAAATTACTGTTGTTTTTCCTGTTCCGGCATATCCTTTCAATACAAAAATTGTATCGTTTACAGGTTCGGTTAAAAAAATGGCAATTTTTTGAAAAAATATATCCTGTTTGTAAGTAGGTGCAAAAGGAAATCTTTTTTGCAGAATGCCGTAAAATGAGGCTGAATTCATAAAGTAAATTTGAAATACAAAGGTCGTTTTTTTAAATGGCAATGGCAAAAATCAATTGCAGTATTCAATTTCTATTATCAAAATTAAAAAACACAACCTCAAGTTAAAATTTACTTATACACCTGATAATAAACACAATGATAATACTTAGATAACTTTATTGTAATATTATTTTTTGAAATTGCAATTACTTTATGTGATTGCATTGAAATGCAATTAACATTGTTATTTTTTTTATTTGTAAGTTTGTGGTCACCTTTAAATTCTTTCTTGAAACAAAACAGGTAACGAATTGTAAATCAATTATGTCAATACACAATAAAAATATCACATCAAAAAATTATAAAAAACTTTCGATTCAGGTCTCTCTGAACGGATTTTCATTTTGTTGTTTTGATACTTTAAATAACACGATTACTGCTTTTAATGAAGTTTTGTTTGATACTCAAAAACAAAATAAAATTGAAGATTTATATGCTTCAGCTTTTAAGAATCACCCTGAATTAAAAGAAACGTATGACGATATTTTAGTCATTCACAATAATAATCTTTCCACTTTTGTACCTACGGCGCTATTTGACGAAGATTATCTGGGAAGTTATTTGCAGTACACCACAAAAGTATTCGATACAGATTTTTTTACGTACGATCAGATTTTGAATTACGAAATGAATTCTGTTTATATTCCGTACATCAACATCAATAACTTTTTAATTGATAATGTGGGTTCATTCGATTACAAACATGTAAACAGTATTTTGGTCGAAAAAATTCTTGAAGCTTCAAAAAATAACGACGAGAAAAAAATGGTAGTTAATTTTAATCCCGACCATTTTGAAATTATCGTTGTTCAAAACCAAAAACTGCTGTTATTTAACTCTTTTGAATACCAGACTCCTGAGGATTTTATTTATTATATTCTTTTCACAGCAGAACAGTTAAATTTAAATCCTGAAATTTTTCAATTAGAATTATTGGGTACAATTCATCAGAATGATCCATTCTACGCTATTGCTTACAAATACGTTCGTAATATTTCTTTTCTTGACGTTAGCACGTTAAAAGAAAGAAACAATTATACAACTGCTCAGAATCAAAAACATTATATCTTATTTCAATCATGAGAATCATTTCAGGAAAATACAAAGGGCGCCGGATTTTTCCACCAAAAAACCTTCCTGTAAGACCTACGACTGACATGAGTAAAGAAGCATTGTTTAATGTTTTAAATAATCATTTTAGTTTTGACGGCTTAAAGGTTTTGGATTTATTTTCGGGAACCGGAAACATTAGTTATGAATTCGCTTCACGCGGAAGCGCTCCAATTACGTCTATCGACGGCGATTTTGGATGCGTAAAATTTATTAAACAAGTTTCATCAGAATTTGATTTTGATATTGCAGCGACAAAAAGTGATGTTTATAAATTTTTAGAAAACTGCAAAACAACTTACGATATTGTTTTTGCCGATCCGCCTTACGGATTTGATCAGGCAGCTTTTGAAAAAATTGTTCTTACCGTTTTTGAAAAAGAATTACTTTCTGAAGACGGAATGATGATCATCGAACATTCTAAATATACCAAAATGGATCATTTAAGTAATTTTTCATTTCAGAAAAGTTATGGCGGTTCTTTTTTTAGTTTCTTCGAATTAAATTCTACAGATGATGATGAAGAACTTCCGGGCGAATCGCCATTGAAAATTGTTGAAGAAGACGAAGGATAATTTATATCAATTTTTAACTTTTTAAAATCCCAAATTCCAAACTTCAATTGGAATTTGGGATTTTATCCCGAAACTTCGGGATTGGAATTTTTCATTTTATCGAATTCTACTTTCGTTTTCATTTACATTTTTGTCTTTAAATTCTGTTTCTTTAACTTTCCCAAAAGAATATTTAACCGAAATTGAAATCTCATGCGCATCAACTACATATCGGGCTGTTGAACTGACATTATTTATGATAAATTCTTCTGTTTGAATTACATTTTTAAATACATTATTAAAGTTCAAAGTACAGTTCCATTTTTTTAAAAATGTTTTAGAAAGCGCCAGATCTGTAACAAACCTCACATTTCTTTCAAAAATACCGCTCGTCTGCCTCGTTAATCCCCAAAAACTCACTACAAACGAATATTCTTTTGGAAGTTTAAATTCGTTATTTGAATAATAATATAAATAAGGTTTTGAAGCGAAAAATGCTGCCGACGGATCTTCAATTTTTTCCAGAATAAAAATAAGCGAATTACTTGTTGTCCAGAATTTATATGCAAACGGAATTTCAAAATCGAGATTTAAACCAGATTCCTTCTCAAAATTTATGTCTTTAAAAGTCATTATATTTGTTTCTTTATCAAACAAAAAACTGTTGTAAACCGGATTTCTATTTTGGTAATAACTCAGTTTTACTGATTTGTCATTGTATTGAAAAGTCGATGAAATTTCATTGGTAAATGTCGGTCCCAGATTAATATTTCCGGAATATAGAAAATACGGATTTATATAAGTCGCAATATTACTTAAAGTGGAATACTGCGGTCTGGAAATACTTTTAGCATAATTAAAACTAATATTTTTTGTACTGTCTATAGCCATAGACAACTGCATTTTAGGAAAAACATTGGTGTAATTTTTATCAATTAAGGATGAAGAATCGGTTCTGTATTTTCCGTCGACATTTGTATTCTCAATCCGAACTCCGGCAGAAAAACTAACTTTTTTAATTTTTCCCGAAAGCTGTGTGTATCCCGCCAGATTTTGTTCTTTAAAATCATAATTTAAATTTGTATTTTCATCATTTTCAAAATCAAAAATATCAGTATCTGATTTTGATTTTGCGGCAGAATAAAGTGCTCCGTATTCCAGATTTATTTCGTTTTTAAACTTCTTTTCCAAATCCATTCTTCCGGAAAAATAATCGACATTAAATTTCTGATTTCGGTTTTGAGCCGGATTAAACTCGGTTTCGTTGTAATTATTTTTGACTAAAGTTTTTAAATCCTGCTGAAAATTAGAATATTGAAAACCGGCAAAAAGCTTGGTATCAATTGCTTTTATTTTCTTTGAGTAATTCATAAATATATTTCCATAATTCTTTTTGCTCGAATTATCACTCCACGTTAAAACATTGTTTTCGCCATCTGGATTTTTGTTATACGTAAATGTGTTAATTGGAAAAGTATCATCGCGGAGTCTGAAAGCAGCACTAACCGAAAAATAATCGTCTTCGTTTATTTTATAAAACAAACTTCCTCCATAAATATATTGTTTACGTTTTGTAGTCGCTGTAACATCATATTTTGAAGCAATATCGGCACCTGCGATTTGATAATCAATGCTGTGATTTTCCCACGGATTTAATCTGTTGTAATTAAAATTGACTTTCCATTCGAGTTTATTTTTCTTAAAGCTCGAATTAAATCCCAGATAATTGTTGAAATTTTTCTTAAACGACGCCACTTCAGAAATATCGGTTTTAAAGCTGTCTTTTTTACTGAACTTTCTGGTAATTAAAATTACAGATCTTCCCTCGGCTTCATATTTAGAAGAAGGATTTTGGATAATTTCGATCGTTTTAATATCAGCAGGAACCAATGCATTTAAATCGTTTATTCCCACTTTTTGATTATCAATATAAATCAGAGGATTTCCTTTTCCTACAACCGTAATACTTTCTTTATCAGAGCTTACTTGTATTGTTGGCAGTCTGGACAATAAATCGACTGTATTTGGAATGGCATTGTAAACCGAATTGGCAACATCTACTTTAATATTTCCGTTTGTATTGGTAAACGTTTTCTTGTTCTGGCTGATTACAACTTCTTTTAATTCCTGATTTGCAATAGAATCTTTTGGAGTTTCATTTTGAGCATTTGCAAAAAACGAAAGACAAAAAAGCAAAATTGTTATTAGAATTTTTAGCGGTAAATAAAGATTCATTTTATAAGTTTAAAGTGATTAGATTTCATTTTTCTAAGCTGTTTTAATTTAAAAGCCACTTTAAAAGACTTTCTCTTTCAACCAAATTCCATGAATGCGGTTTTTTATTTCCTTCTGCATCAAAACCTCTGTCTGTTGTTATTATAAATTCAGTTTTTTCTGCCCCCAGCTTTAATAACGATTTATAAGTCATTTCCAGCTGAAAAGCATTCAGTTCTTCATATTTCCTGTTTTTATTTTTTAAAAACCACTCTAAATCCGGTTCACAATACAATCTAACTTTGATGTTTTTTAGATATTCGATATTTTGTTTTGAATCACAAGACATTAAATAAGGCGAAAGTGCTTTATAATTCTCAATATTGTCTTTAGGATTTCCTAATTCGCTATTAAATAATTGCAGTAAGTAATTCCCTTCTTCAACCGCTTCTTCACTTACATTCTTTTTTACATCTTCTGCTGCTCCATCATATAATCGCTCTAAATCTAAAGGCGAATCGACAACAAATAAGCCCTTTGATTTTAAAGAGTTTTGTGTTTTTATGAGATAATTTGACAACAAAACCGCAAGATTTCCGCCGCTGGAAAAACCTCCTATAAAAATATTTTCTTTTACGACTTTGTTTTGCTCGAAAATTAAATTCAGTTTTTTAGCCAGTTGTTCTTTTTCCAATTCTGTTAAATAGAGTTTCATATTATAATTTAAAAGAATCGTTGTAACCCCTTCTTTTGCAAGGTTTTTTAAAAACCCTGCTTCTTTTTTGGTATGTTCAATACCGCACGGAAAACACGGAAATAAAATCAAAACTGCTTTTTGATTTGGAGCAATATTTAGTTCATAAAATCTTTCCTTTTTTTTCATTTCACCTGCATGACAATTGATTAAAAAACAGAAAACAATTAAAACTTCACTAATCTTTTTTAGTCTTTTCATTTTGATTTTTTTGGTTTGAGATGCAGCAAAAATGCTTTAAAAAAGGAATTGCGAAAGTTAATCGAAGGTTAATGGAGCGTTAATCTCCTTTATGTGTGGTAAAAGCTGTATTTTTGAATCAGAATTTCAAATGAATATGAAACAAAGAATCAATTTATTAATCGCTTTTTCGGTTGTCGCGCTTATTGTTTTGTCGACTGTACAGTGTTATTTGGTAAAAACCGCTTATGATTATAAAGTGGCACAGTTTCATACGCAGATTAAAAATGAAATTGCACAAATTTCAAATGATTACAGCGATATCGATTCGGCTTTGGTTTCAAAAAAAGAAGAACTCTATAAAAGTTTATCCGAAACGTATTTTCAGGGACAAAAAAATAAATTAGACATTAAAAATGAGGTCTTACGAAATGAATATCAAAGCGCTTTAACCCGAGAAATTCAACGAAAATTTGAAAGAGATCTTCCTAATTTCAAAATCGATTTTGCGATTGTTCTCAACAAATTCATTTTATATCAAAACACCAAAAAAGCCGATACTATTTTTTCTGAAAAACCTTTTATTCGAAATAAATTATACGGAAATCTGGCTTCGCTTAATCACGCTTTTCTGGTTCGCAGTTATGTAGGCACAACAAACGGAACTTATAAAAATCAGGATTATAAATTATTGACCGAAGATTCTATGTATGTTTCGGTAATCGACTGGGAAATGATTATTTTAAGACGCATGACTTTTGTGCTTATATTGTCATTATTATCGATTCTTACACTTATAACCTTATTTGTAATTGCGCTTAAAGCTTTAATAAAACAAAAAAAAGTAAGTGATGTAAAAACAGATTTTATCAATAATATTACACACGAACTAAAAACGCCTTTAGCCACTTTGGGCATTTCGACAAAAATTTTAGAGCAGAAAAACATTCGTGAAAACGATGCAAATTTTACGGCAATTGTTAACACTATTTCACGCCAGAACAATCGCCTTCAAAATCTAATTGATCAGGTGATGGCTAATTCATTGGCTGAAAATGAAATCGAACTGCAGAAAGAAAAAATTGAAACCGAAGATTTCCTGCAGACTATTGTAAACGATTTTAAAATCACATATCCAAAAATCAACATTCAGACTCATTTTGAAACTCAAAAAACGAATCTTGTTTTAGATAAATTTCATTTAACAACAGCCATTTTAAATGTGTTAGAAAATGCTGTAAAATATGGTTCCAACACTATTTTTATCCGAACAAAACAAATTGAAAATCAATTTTCTATAAGCATTGAAGACAACGGAATTGGAATTTCTAAAAACAAACAGGCGCTTCTTTTTGAAAAATTTTATCGTGTTGAACAAGGCAATCTTCACAATACAAAAGGTCTTGGTTTAGGTTTGTATTATGTTGATCAAATTGTAAAAGCGCATCAGGGTTCTGTTAACGTGATAAGCGATTTAGGAAAAGGCGCTCAGTTTACTATTTTATTAAAAGTTTAAATACCTTATTTTGAAAAGATTACTTTTAGCGGAAGACGATTTTGATTTTGCTGCCATTTTAAAACAATATTTAGAACTGCATCAATTTGAAGTAACCTGGGCAGAAAACGGCGAAATTGCTTTGGATTATTTTAAAAAACAAACTTTTGATATTTGTGTTTTTGATGTAATGATGCCTAAACTGGACGGATTTTCGCTGGCCGAAAAAATAATTACTATTAATCCCGACATTCCGTTTATTTTTCTAACGGCAAGAAAGTTAAAAGAAGATAAACTTATTGGTTTAAAACTAGGCGCAGACGACTATATTGCAAAACCTTTTGAAGTCGATGAACTTGTTTTGCGTTTACAGAATATCCTGAAGAGAATTGAACAAAAAAGAACTTTAAACGGAAATAATATTATTGAAATTGGTTCTTATATTTTTGATAATGAACGCTTAACTCTTAACAATAAAAATCACGTTCAGCAGCTTACAGAAAAAGAAGCTTCTCTTATTGAATATTTGTATCTAAATCATAATCAGTTATTAAAAAGAGAACAGATTTTAATGTCGGTTTGGAAAAAAGATGATTATTTCTCCGGCCGAAGCATGGATGTTTTTATCAGCCGACTTCGAAAATATTTCAATTCAGATCCAAAAATCAGTATTGAAAGCGTGCGCAGTATTGGTTTAGAATTTAAAATAGAAAAATAACTTTTAGAGATCGTGAAAATGATATAAGTTTTAAAATCAATTGTATAATGCATTCTAAGTAAATCGATTATACATTTGGATAACATTAAAACTAAAAGTCATGAATCTAAAACGCTTTTTTGGAGGCTTATTAACGATTCTCGGAATTGTTGGCCTTATTTATACCGCGGTTATTTTTGCCGGCACTTCTGGCGGCACCAGAGATATAAAATCATTAATTATTTACGGAATATTAGGAATAGTCTTTTTTATGTCGGGAATCAGCCTTGTACGTGCTACAAAAGATGAAGCTTGATTAAAAGTGACAAAGTAACAAAGAGACAAAGATTCAGAGTTAGAACTTTGTCTCTTTGCCTCTTTGCCACCAAAAAAAACTATTCTTCATAAACAGGATCTAGATTCAATTCTGTAAAATCACGTTCTGTTTTTGAGATTATAATGGTTGCGACTGTGTTTCCTATTAAATTGGTAATCGCTCTTGCTTCGCTCATAAATTTATCTACGCCCAGTAAAAATGCCAAGCCTTCTACAGGAATTTTATGCAATGCTGTTAATGTCGATGCTAAAACAATAAAGCCGCTTCCGGTAACGCCTGCCGCTCCTTTTGAAGTAATCATTAAAATTCCGATAACGGTTAGAATTTCGAAGAAACTTAAATGCACATCATATAATTGCGCAATAAAAAGCACCGACATCGAAAGATAAATAGAAGTTCCATCTAAATTAAAAGAATAACCTGTGGGGATTACCAGTCCTACCACGGATTTACTGCAGCCCATTTTTTCCAGTTTGACCATAATGCTGGGCAGAGCAGCTTCTGAAGAAGATGTTCCAAGAACAAGTAAAAGTTCTTCTTTGATATATTTTAAAATCGAAAGAATACTGATTTTGTAATACCTGAGAATAGTTCCCAAAATCAAAAAGACAAACAACACCATTGTTAAATAAACACAGAGCATTAATTTTCCTAACGGAATTAAAGTTGCCAGACCAAATTTACCAATCGTATACGCCATCCCGCCAAAGGCACCAATAGGCGCGAGATACATAACGTATTTCAAACCAAGAAAAACTACTTTTGAAAAGCGTTCTAAAACCAAAATCGTTTGTTCTCTTTTTTGATAAAAATTTAATGCAATGCCGCAGATAATTGCAGCCAGTAAAACCTGAAGTGTAAAATTTGAGAGGAAAAACTCCAGCCATGAAAAATGTTCTGAAGCACCTTTAGTATATTGGCTTGCATCTCCAAATGTTAAACTCGATTTATCAATTTTTCCGGGTTTAAACAGGTAAGCTACAGCCACGCCAATTGCCAGAGCAACAGTCGAAACAACTTCAAAATACGTTAATGCTTTTACACCAATTCGGCCTACTTTCTTTAAATTTCCCATTCCGGAAATTCCTAAAACAATGGTCAGGAAAATAATCGGGCCAATAAAAAGAGAAATCAACTGAATAAATTTCTTTCCTAAAAATTCCATTTTTACTCCATTTTCAGGAGAAAAATGACCAAGCAGAATACCCGATATAATAGCAATTAAAACCCAAAACGTAAGATTGGTTACAACAGTTTTAAAAACACTTTTCTTAGTATTTAAAGAAGGATTGGGTGTGGTTATATTCATGAAATTGGTTAGATAATTTCACAAATATATAAAAAATGCAGACCTATAAGCCGGATTCTGTCCTTGATAAATCAAGGCCTTATCATTTATCTAGATTCCGAATTACTCCGGAACTCAAGCTGCCTACCCTTCAGCAACGGACGAGAAACCCTTAAATGCTGATATACTTGGCATTTCACCGCATAGAGTTTACCTGGTTTCACTACAGCATTACCTGTACATACTTTCTGCTGCACTTGTCCTAATCCTCTTGTTCCAAAAAACGAGAGAACCGACGGGCGTTACCCGCTATGCTTCTCTGTGGTGTCCGGACTTTCCTCCCTCCTAATAAATCAGGACGGCGATAAGGCGGTCTGCGCGGCAAAAGTACAATTTTATCATCTAACTATATTCATTTTAAATTTCCGATTTTATGATTTTTATTCTAACTTTTTAATTTTAAAATAGTTATCTTTAAAAATCTATAATTTTAAATTCAGTTATCATGAAAAGAATGTATCATTACGCAACTGTCTCAAAGGCTTTAGATCAATTAAATGAAAAAGGATTTACCTGCGATTTTAATAGAAATGCAGATATGATTAAAAAAAATCCTGAGAAATTTGAAATTGTTCATGTGTATAGATACGAAGGGGAATCAGACCCGGCGGATGAGGCAGTTGTATACGGAATTAGGTCCATTAATGGCAAAAAAGGTGTTTATGTAGCAGGTTTTTCTGCCGATTCAGATCAGGAAACTGCCAAATTTTTATTTGATTTAAGTATTAGGGGGAGGTAAAATTGAAAACCCAAATTAAAAAAATCCAAATTCCAATTGTACAGATGTAAAATTGGAATTTGGATTTTTTTTATTGGAATTTTTCAAATTTTATACCGTGGGTATTTTTAATTTCCAGCCCGGCTGAATTAAATCAGGATTGGTAATAATATCTTTGTTTGCTTCGTAAATATCCTGCCACGAAACTCCATATGCTTTTCCTATTTTAGAAAGAGAATCGCCAATTTCTACTGTATATTCTCTTGACATACTTTCTTCAACTTTAATGTTCATTACAACATCAGCAGATCTATAATCAGGATCGATTGTATTGTAAGCATTCCAAAGTTTTTCTTTATCTGCCGCAGATTTTGCCGTGCCGTCAATGTACAGTACATTATCCTGTTCTCTAACTTCTAAATCAGCTATCTGTAAATCGTCAGCAGCAGTAATTAAATCTCTATATTTTTCTTGTAAGCTCATAACAATCTATTTAATAATTAATTTATTGTCAACCTTTTTGGGTTTTAGCTCCTGAATTCTTTGAATTAAAGGCTGTAACTTATCTCTTTTAATTTCGCCGGAAAGTGTTACAACACCGCCAACAACAGTTACGCTTACACCATCGTAAGAATCTACAACTTTGTGTACTGATTTATCTAATTCAGCATCAGAATTTATGATTACTGCAGCGGCAGCTGGTTCTACATTAGGCTGTGGAATCTGACAGTTATTTACGACCGTTTTTACACCTTTAACAGATTTTACAGAACGCTCGATATTTTTTTTGAAAGCTTCATCATCGCAAGTTCCAACAATTGTAGCTACACCTTCATGAACAGTAACAGTTACTTCGGTTGTGTCGCTTAGTTTTTCCATGATTGCTTTTTCGATATCTGCGTCTTTAGGAGCGCAGGCAATAAGAGAAACTGCAATTCCCATTCCCAATAAAATTGATTTCATTTTCATAATAATAGATTTTAATAATTAACCACTTTCAAAATTAAAGAGATTAAAAATCAAAACATTATAGGATATTGTCACGGGTTTTATATCTTTTCCAGTAAAATAAGGGTAATTGATTTACTGCAAAAAAATTATTTGATTTTTTGAAGATGTTTTAAATATTGCGAAAGCAGGTTTGGAATCTGATTTATTTTTTCCTGATAGGGATCAACATAATATACTTCATTTTCATGCATTCCTTTTAGAACATTTCTTTTTGAAGCGTGAATATCGCCTTTACGCACAATTATAATTTTATAATAATTATTTTGATCATTTAAAGTCAGTTCATTAAAATCAGATAAATTGGGATCGTTATTAATATTTTGCTGACCAATATCGGCACCCAAATAGGTTTCAAAACTTTCAAAATTATAATATGGATTTTGATTGTCGAAATTTCGATAGGTTTTTCGATTTCCTTTTTTCAGAATAAAACCTTTGACTTTTTCAAAATCAGCAACAGAAAACGCATTGGTAATTTTTATGAAATTTGAAGGAATTACATTCATAGTCTGCGATATTGATTTTGAAAAACAAAGAATTGCCAAAAGAATAATAAGTCTTGAAATTTTCAGGTTTTTCATGATTTACTCCTGTTTTGAATATCTGATCTCTTTTTTATCAAAATCAGAAAGCATGTTTTTATCTGTTTTATACTAGAAAACTTTATTATCGAAATAATTTCTAATCATTAGGCCTTGTCGAAGATCTTCTAACTTTTTAAAAATCGACTGCAGCGTATTGCAGAATTTTTTAATGTGACTATAGCTGATTGCTATTATTTAGTTATAAAATTTGTATCTCAAATTATTTTAGAGCTTAATTTTAAAATGCTAACGATTAATGAACTCATTTTTATGTTCGCGAATATATTTTACTCTTAATTGTCTTAAGTGCAAAGTATTATTCAAATCATAAAACATATCGTCAAATTTTCCTAAAGGATTTTTTTCGTAAGATTTACTAAAACTTTCAGCCGTTCCATTATAAAAAGCTTCTAATTCTTTTTTATTTTCTTTAAAGACTTTATTAGCATCAAACATTAAATCCGAAAATTTATGAGCATTCAAAGTTTTAAATCCTTTATATGCAATTTCTCCTAACTCAATACTATTATTAAAATAAAATTGATTAAATCCGCCATTATTTACTTCTCTTTCAACAATCCAAGTGGACCAATACATTTGCTGACCGGCACTTAATTTTTCAATATTTGCAAATTCCGTATCACTATTTGCACTTAAAAACCGAAAAATATCTTCATAAATAATTTGCTCAAGGTTTTCATCTGAAGAATTATCTATAATTTGTTCCGTTACAACATAAACTTTTGCAGGCTTTTCAAAAATTTCAACCCTGTTAATAATTTCATTATCTATAGAATTAGGGCTTTCTTTTTTATTACAACTTGTTAGAAGAATGATAAATAGTAAACCGAAAAATTTCTTATTCATTTTTATTGAGATTAAGTATTTGTTTCGAAATTAGTTTTTTTTCTAATACAAAAAATTAAAAAGTGAGACCCAATTTCCGTAATTAACTTACTAGCAATCGTTAAACTTAAAGTGAATACTCCACTTAAAAATCTTTCAATTTTTAAATTTTTAAATCCGTAAATTATACTCTATATTTGCTATCCAATAAAAGAGAATATGGAACAATTTGTAGTATCGGCTCGTAAATATCGCCCGCAGACCTTTAAGGATGTTGTGGGGCAGAAAGCCATTACAAACACTTTGTTGAATGCTATTGAAACTAATCACTTAGCCTCTGCTCTTTTATTTACAGGTCCGCGTGGAGTTGGAAAAACTACGTGCGCACGTATTTTGGCGCGAAAAATAAATCAGCCCGGATATGACGATCCAACTGAAGATTTTGCGTTTAACGTTTTTGAGTTAGATGCTGCTTCAAACAACTCTGTTGATGATATTCGAAGCCTTATCGATCAGGTTCGAATCCCGCCGCAAACAGGACAATACAAAGTATATATTATTGACGAGGTGCATATGTTGTCTTCGGCCGCTTTTAATGCTTTTCTTAAAACATTAGAAGAACCGCCAAAACATGCTATTTTTATTTTAGCAACAACAGAAAAACATAAAATCCTTCCAACGATTTTATCGCGCTGTCAGATTTTTGATTTTAAAAGAATTACAGTAAAAGATGCTAAAGAACATTTGGCTGATGTTGCTGAAAGTCAGGGAATCGTTTTTGAAGATGATGCACTACACATTATTGCTCAAAAGGCAGATGGTGCAATGCGTGATGCTTTGTCTATTTTTGACCGTGTGGTTTCCTATTGCGGAACTAACTTAACGCGTCAGGCAGTAACCGAAAATCTAAACGTTTTAGATTACGAAACGTATATTACAGTTACAGATTTGATTTTGGAAAACAAAATCCCGGATCTTTTAATTGCTTATAACGACATTCTTGCCAAAGGTTTTGACGGACATCATTTTATTGCCGGACTAGCGTCTCATTTTAGAGACTTGCTGGTAAGTAAAACGCCTTCGACTATTGCTTTACTAGAAGTTGGAGAACAGGCACAGCAAATGTATGGTGTTCAGTCTCAAAAATGCTCTCAGGAATTTTTACTAAAAGGAATTGATCTTGCAAACGACTGCGATTTAAAATATAAATTGAGTCAAAATCAACGTCTTTTAGTAGAGTTATGTTTGATGCAATTGGCCTCTATCAACTTTGATGGAGAAAAAAAAAAGTTGAGCAATTCATAATTCCGCCCACTTATTATAAAAACGGAAGTTTTTCTATTGTTGAAGTAAAAAGCCAAACTTCAAAAACAGAAACTCCAGCTGAGACAAATACTCCTGTTTCAAATCAGCCAACATCAAATCCTGTATCTGCTGAATCTGTCCAAAAAACAGAAACTCCTCCTGTACCTAAGGTTGAAACTCCAAGAGCTGAAACTGGAGAACCTAAAGTTTCTGCATTTTCTTTAGCGAGTATCCGCAAGAAAAAGGAATTGGAAGAAAGCAGTAAAACTTACGTTAAGCCTACTTCTGTTTTACCTACTGAAGAGTTTAACGAAACAGATATGCGTCTTCACTGGAACAATTATGCAGAACGTTTAGGTAAGAAAGGTCTAAAAATCATGGAATCTATTTTGCAGATCAGTGATCCTGTTTTAGACGGAACTAAAATTAGTTATGAATTGCCAAACGAGGGTTCAAAACTGGAGTTTGAAAGCCAGATGAATGCGTTATTAGGACACCTAAAAGGACATTTACATAATCATGATATAACAATTGAAGTAATTGTTAATGAAAAGGTTGAAGCCAAAAAAAGCTACAACAATCAGGACCGTTACAATCGTTTCTTAGAAATCAACCCAAATATCGAACTTTTGCGCTCAACATTTGGATTAGATTTAAAAGATTAATTTTTTGCCACGGATTACACGATTTTTTTACAAATTATTTAATTCGTATAATTCGATACTTCTTTATTTATTTTGAAGTCCAAAATTATAGACTTTTTCGAGCCATTTTTTTCGTTGATTTTCATCAGAAGTTTTGATGATTCCAACATAGCTGACTTTTACAGGTTTTATACCGCAAAATTCAAGAGTCGATTTCTTTAACTGATTTACGCTTGGTCTTCCAAAAAACAATCGGTAATACCACCCAGGCTGATCGAGAGTTGTAATAATATGGGCCGTTTTTCCTTTTAGCAGTTTATCCCACCAAACAGAATTTTCGCGATATTGAAAAGCCATTCCGGGTAAAAACAAACGATCAATAAATCCTTTTGTAATTGCCGGAAGCCCGCCCCACCAAACAGGATGAATCCAGACTAAATGATCTGCTTTTTTAATTTTTTCCCATGAATCCAGTAAATCAGGTTCTAATTCTGTTCGTTTTTGATAACCAAATTTCAAATTTGGATTAAAGTTTAAATCAGCAATTACAATAGTTTCAACCTGTGCTCCTGAGGCAATGGCTCCATTTTTATACGATTCCGCAATTCCAAAATTGAAGCTTTCTGGATTTGGATGTCCGTTTATAATTAGTATTTTTTTCATATTGAAGTTTTTTCAAAAATACTTTTTGGTGCCCTCTTTTTACTGGACAAATGTCCTAAAAAACCGTAAACTAGCTTTTTATTTTTCCCGCAGATTAAGCTGATCATCATACTCAAAAATCTACTAATTCATAAGCAGATAAGATCTGTTTAATCTGTGAGGAAAAAAATAATTTTAAACAACAGCTTTTCTAATTCTGCTTAAATGTCTTGGCGTGATTCCTAAATAAGATGCTAAATATTGAAGCGGAATTAACTGAAGATATTTTTGATGATTTTCATACAATTCCTGATAGCGTTTTGCACCGGATAATTTTTGAAAAGAAACCATTCTCTTATGAAGATTTACAAATTCTAATTCAGTCAGTTTTCTTCCTGTTTCCTGCCATTTAAAACCAGATTCGTATAGTTTTTTGAGTGCTTTTTTATTTAGAATCTGAAGTTTTGTATTGGCTAAAGCCTGAATATTTTCTTCGGCTTTTTCTTCTGTAATAAAACTGGCAAAAGAAGCCATAAATTCATTTTCAAAGGCAAAACAATTGGTAATTTCGTCTCCTTTGTGATTCACAAAAAAGGAACGGAGAATTCCTTTTTCTATAAAAACAATTTCATTACAAACTTCATTTTCAGTCAATAAAAGTTCTCCTTTTTTAAGCGTGCGAAAAGTTATTAAATCATCTAAAAGAGATAATTCGGCAGAAGAAAAATCCTGAATGGACTGAAAAATGGTTTTCATTATGGTAAATTTTTAGCCACGAATTCACGTATTTTTAGTAAGCTTTATTAAAATTCGTGAATTCGTGGCAGAAAAAATTATATTTTCCCGTAATACATTGCTTTTACGATACCATCTGAAAGTCCGATTTTTGGAACATAAATCTGGCGCGCTCCACTCCATTTCATCGCATTTAAGTAAATACGTGTTGCATGGATAATTACATCGGCACGGTCAGAATTCAATCCTAATTCGGAAATTCTCTGCTCATAAGTCAATGAATTTAAAAAGGCATATTGCGAATTAATATAAATGTACGAAAGCGGTTTTTCCTGTTGTTTTCCGGACATTTTAAACAATTTATTAATGTTTCCTCCAGAACCAATAAGTGTAACTTCATCGTAATCTGCTGTGTTGGTTTTAATCCATTTTTCGATTTCATCCCAAACAACGTCATGTACCATATTGTTTAACAGACGGACCGTTCCTGCTTTGAACGATCTTGACGTAATCATTTTTCCAGAAGAGAAAAGAGTAAACTCGGTGCTTCCACCACCAACGTCAACAAAAAGATAGGTTTCGTCTGACTTTATTAAATGATGTAAATCTGTAGAAGCAATAATTGCAGCTTCTTTTTTACCGTCTATGATCTCGATTTTTATGTCGGCTTTTTTCTTTATTAATGCTACAACTTCTTTGGCATTATAGGCTTCACGCATTGCCGAAGTTGCAAACGCCATGTAGCGTTCTACTTTATGTACTTTCATCAAAAGGTTAAATGCTTTCATAGCATCAACCATTCGGTCTATGTTTTCCGGTGAAATTTCACCTACAGTAAAGGCGTCCTGCCCCAAACGTATTGGCACACGGACAAGGGAACTTTTGTTAAACTGCGGTTCTTTTCCATCTTGTTCTACAACGTTCGATATTAGAAGCCTCATGGCATTTGAACCAATATCTATCGCTGCAAATTTCCTTATATTAATCATGCTCACTATATGATTTGTAATTGAATTTTAATTATTTAGTTTACTTTTTGAGGAACCTCTTCCAGTAATGCAACTTTGTTTTGATAATATTTATAGGTTTCAAATTGTGCTCTAAATGGGGCATGATGATTTCGAGGCTTATATTTATTATCCAGTTTATATGAATGATATCTTACTTTTACGTTTCCTTTCCAGGCAATATTAAAATTGTCGATTAATTCTTTTTTGATTTCGTGATCGTAAATTGGACAGGTAACTTCTACTCTGCCGTCAAGGTTTCTGGTCATAAAATCGGCAGACGAAATGTATACTTCGTTTAAACCGGCATTACCAAAAATATATACTCGCGAGTGTTCCAGATAATTATCGACAATACTTATGGCTTCGATGTTTTCGCTCATTCCGGGAATTCCCGGAATTAAAGAGCATATTCCTCTAACCTGCAGCTGAATTTTTACTCCGGCATTGCTCGCTTCGTATAATTTATCGATCATTTTAAAATCAGATAAACTATTCATTTTTAACTTAATAAATGTTTTTCTTCCGGCTAAAGCGTGAAGAATTTCTCGATCTATTAATTTAACGAACTTGGTTCTTGTATAATGCGGCGATACTATTAAATGCTTGTATCTGTGTACTCTGTAATTAATATCGAAGAATTCGAATATTTTAGATGTATCTTTTAAAATTCCCTGATGACAGGTAAAAAGGGTTACATCTGTATAAATTTTAGCAGTCGATTCGTTGAAGTTTCCTGTTGAAATAAATCCGTAACGACGATTTTTTCCATCTTCGGTTCTTTCTATAACACATATTTTACTATGTACTTTTAGACCTTTGATTCCAAAAATAAGTTCGATTCCTTCGGTTTGCATCTGCTCTGCGTAGGAAATATTCGAAGCTTCGTCAAAACGCGCCTGAAGCTCAATTTGCACTACTACTTTTTTTCCGTTTTTGGCAGCATTTATAAGCGAACTAATAATCTGCGAATTTTTTGCCAGACGATATAAAGTAATTTTAATACTGTTTACTTTTGGGTCTAAAGCTGCTTCACGCAAAAACTTAGTTAAATAGGCAAATGACTGATATGGTGCGTGTACCAGATAATCTTTTTTACTGATTTTTTCCAAAATACTTCCGTCAAGGCTTAAACCCGGAACCGGAAGAGGTTCATTTGGTTTATAAAGCAGATCGTAACGCCCAAGATTTGGAAAATCCATATAATCACGTCTGTTATGGTATCTTCCTCCCGGGATTATACTGTCGGTTTCGACGATTTTCATTTTATCTAAGAAGAACTTTAAAGTATCATCTTCAATTAAACTATCGTATATAAAACGAACAGGTTCTCCAATTCGGCGGTCTTTTACAGAAGTAGCAATTTTTTCGAGCATACTTTTACTCAAATCACTATCGATATCTAACTGTGCATCTCTCGTAATTTTAATCATATGTGCCGAAACACTTTTATAATCAAAAATATTAAAGATGTTTTTTAGTTTTAAACGAATTACGTCATCAATCAGAATTACGTATTGTTTTTCATCGTCAGATGGAAGTACAACAAATCTGTTTATAGTTTTAGGAATTTCAATTAAAGCGTAACGAACCTCATCATTTTTTAGTTCAAGACGAACGGCTAAATATCCTGCGGTATCTTTTAAAACAGGAAAAACAGCCAGATCATTCAAAATAATAGTTACCAATTCAGGACTTAATTTCTGCATGAAAAAGTCTTTTAGAAAGCATTCCTGTTTTGGTGTTATCTGGTCTTCGTTTATAATAAATATATTTTCGGCTTCCAGTTCGCTTTCAATATTACCTAAAATACGTAAACTTTCAGATTGCTGCTGAATTACGATTTCGGTAATATCCTTAATTAATTGGTGCGCAGAGATTCCTCCTAAATATTTTTCTCCGGAAATTCCTGAAAGGCTTAATCTTCTAATTGCAGCATATCGAACTCTAAAAAACTCATCTAAGTTGTTTGAAAAAATTCCAACAAAACGCAGTCTGTCTAAAAGAGGAACGGTATTATCTGCCGCTTCCTGAAGTACTCTTGCATTAAACGCTAACCAGCTTTTTTCTCTATCGATATATTTTTGTTCGTACACTGTAATTATTTTAAGTCTTTGGGGAATATAGTTTTGTTGGTTTTGCCTTTATCGATTGATTCCCAGCTTTCTGAATCAAATTGCAGTGATACAAAGCCGGAAGTTGGAACATTATCGATAAAAACATCTCCAAATTTATTAACAAAATTTGTAATAGCCTCGTTATGTCCGAAAAGAATAACGCTTTCGAAACTATTATCACACGATTTAATAACCTTTTCTAATTGTCTTTCATCAAAAGTATATAAATCGTCTTTGAAAACTATGCTTTCTAAAGGATACGAAATGTTTTGAGCAAATATTAAAGCAGTTTCTGAAGCACGTGCAGCAGTACTGCTCCAAACGATATAAGTTTTAGGAAGGTATTTTGAAATATGAGTAGAAACTTCATGCGCATCTAAAATACCTCTTTTTTGTAAAGGTCTGTCGAAGTCCTTTAAAGGAGCTTCCCAACTTGATTTTGCATGACGTATTAAAATTAAATTTTTCATAGACAAAAGCTTTTTAAACCACAAAAAAGAAGTGTGATTTTATTGAAGTTCTAATTTACAAAAGAAATTTTAATAGTATTCTTTTTTTTAATTCTGTTAACATTCTGGGGCAATTTTAACAAGAATTAATTATCCTCAAAATTTTAACAATCTTAAAAATCAAATTCTCCCATTTTAAGAAAAAATGTACTTCATCTATCAAAACATACATTTAGTCGATTTTTTACAAATCAACAACAAATTAACTAAATATTTGATTTTTAATCATTTACACAAAAACAATAGTTGTGTTTTTCATTAAAAATGAAAGAAAAATCGATCTAAAATTTTAATCAAATAAGCTAAAAAAATATTTTTTTGAGTCAATTTTTAACAAAAAAAGAGTAGTTAAACGAGTTTTTAGGTTAGTTACAGATAAAAAAATTTAATTAGAAAAACTCTAATATAATTTTGATTCTGTTAAAATTTGAGAAATACCACTAACAAAAATCCTAAATTATGAGAACTACATTAAATCTTGAAAAAGCGGTGAAATTTGTTAATAATTGTAAGTTCATATTTTCTCTTAGGAATATTTTTAAGAAAAAATTATTGATCTTATCCTTCCTTTTAACAACTACAATTTCATTAGCACAATCTGGTTCGTGCAACGCAGCTTTGATTGTTGAAAATAATGGAAACATCAGGAGCACCCCTCTCGATGGAACATATTACTCAATGGTCCTGACAAACAACAGCTCATCTGCAGACACTTTTGTTTTAGGTTCAAAGAATATTAATGCTTCATGCACCAATACCGACGGAAGTTCAACATCTGGAAATGTAACCATCAAAACCGAATTTATAAACTCAGAAAGAAACTCTATAAGTGAACTAACTCTAAATGCAGGACAATCCGTAAATTTTTATGTTCACATCACGGTTCCTGCCGGCACTTCGCCCCAAAAATGGTCTTGTAATCAGATTACCGCGACTTCTACAAACTGTTCCAGCTATACTGCTGATACTGTTTTGCACACTTACATCATTAATCCTGTTAATGATTAAAATAAAATATATCAAGTATTCCCTTAAAATGATTTAAAATGGAAAAACTATTACTTTTTTTAAACAATTTTTTACGAGATATAAAAAAAATACAATTCGTTGTATTACTTCTTTCCACTTCAATTGGATTCGCACAAACTATAACTACTAACAAAACAGTAACAGCAAATGCCAGTAACTGCGGAATTGTGAATGTAAAAGTAGATATTACAGGCGCTAATCCAATTACCCGAAATTCGGATGTGATTCTGGCAATCGATATATCCGGAAGTATGGGTAATACGATTCCGGGAGATTTTAAAACTTCGATGGATTATGCCAAAGATGCTGCTCTGGCTTTTTTGAATCAGGCAAAAGCAAATCCTCAAAACCGAATTGCTATTGTTGCCTATAGCACTACTGCCAGTTTAAAAATTGGACTGACGTATTTGAATGCTGCCGGCGTAACTCAGATTACGAATCAGATAAATGCTTTACAGGCTACTAACTCTACAAATATTTATGCTGGAATTGTACGATCTGAAACTGAATTGGAAACTAACGGCCGTTTTGACTGCAGCACTGCAAGAGCTATAATTTTACTTACTGATGGAATTGCCAACGTTACCGGAACCAGCGGTAATACAAGTTGTAATGTAAGCAAAACATCGCAATGTGTTACTGATGCTATAAATGCGGCTGCGAATGCCAAAACGACCACCAAATCTAGTGTTGTATATAATAATCAGGTTTTTTCTGTGGGGTTATTTGGAGGTATCAGCGGTAATATAAATACCAACAACAGCGACCAGAATATTGCTAAATATACTTTAGATAATATTCAGGGAAGCGCTGCTTATATTACTCAAAGCGGTGCCAATTTAACTGCAATTTATAATCAGATTGCAACTCAGATTTCATGGGTAGCTCAAAGTTTGGTTGCAAAAGAAACGATTATTCCTGGTTTTACGATTAGCGCTATTACCACAAGCAAAGGAACTGCTTCGTTATCCGGACAAGTGATTACCTGGAATACTGATTTTTTAAATACGGAAACAATAACTTTAAATTATCAGCTGACTCCAACGGGAAGTGCTTGTGGAAACCAAACGGTCAGTACATCAACGCTGAATTATCAAAATTCAACTTGTGCTAATGATTCAAAAGCAATAACAAGTCCGAGTTATTTTGTTCCTTGCCCTCCGGTAATTACTGGAGCTTTAACAGCGTGTGGTTCTACTACTTTAACAGCAACTACAAATGCCGCTTCGCCAAGTTATGTTTGGTATAAAGACAATGTTGTAATTTCCGGTCAGACTTCTGCAACTCTTACAGCAACTGCAAGTGGTGTTTATAAAGTGAAGGTTAAAAATGGCACTACAAACTGCGAATTAACTTCGGCAGATTCTACTGTTTCTATAAGTCCCGCTGCTGCATTAGTAGCTCCTGCAAATGCAAATATTTCCGGATGCAGTACTGCAGCAATAACTGGGCTTCCGTATAGCGCTGCAAGTAGTAATATAACACTTGCTCAATTAAATAGTGCGGGAGGATCATTATCAAACAGCGGTTCAATTGGAAGTTATACAATCTCATATTCAGATACTGCTGCAGGAACATGCCCAACCGTGGTTACCCGAACTTTTACGGTTACTACAAGCTGCGGAAATGTTACTGCGATACAAACAATTAGCATTCAAGACACAACGGCTCCAACTTGGACAACTGCTGCAAATGCTCTAAATGTCACTTTACAATGCAGTGATACAGCGGGATTAAATGCTGCGCAGAATCAAGCGCCTGTTGCAACTGACAACTGCGGAGGAACCGTAACTTACACTAAAACTTCAGGAAGTTTTTCTGCTGGTTCTTGTGCTAATTCAGGAACTTATACTAATACCTGGACTTCAAAAGATATCTGCAACAATACTTCAACAGTTTTTACTCAGGTAATTACAATTCAAGATACAACGTCTCCGACTTGGACTACCGTAGCAAACTCTTTAAATGTGACTTTGCAGTGCAGCGATACAGCCGGATTAACTGCTGCGCAGAATCAGGCACCTGTCGCTTCTGACAATTGTGGCGGAACTGTAACGTATACTAAAACCTCAGGAAGTTTTTCTGCCGGAACTTGTGCTAATTCTGGAACGTATACTAATACCTGGACTGCAAAAGATATCTGCAACAATACTTCAACAGTTTTCACGCAGATCATTACAATCGAAGACACAACAGCGCCGACTTGGACAACTGCTGCAAATTCTCTAAATGTGACTTTGCAGTGCAGTGATACTTCAGGATTAACTGCTGCGCAGAATCAAGCGCCTGTTGCAACTGACAACTGCGGAGGAACTGTAACGTATACTAAAATCTCAGGAAGTTTTTCTGCAGGAACTTGTGCTAACTCTGGAACATATACCAACACTTGGACTGCAAAAGATATCTGCAATAATACTTCAACCGTTTTTACTCAGATCATTACAATTCAGGATACAACAGCACCGACTTGGACAACTGCTGCAAATGCTCTAAATGTAACTTTGCAGTGCAGTGATACTTCAGGATTAACTGCTGCGCAAAATCAGGCTCCAGTCGCTTCTGACAATTGCGACGGAACTGTAACGTATGCAAAAATCTCAGGAAGTTTTTCTGCCGGCTCTTGTTCAAATTCTGGAACTTACACCAACACTTGGATTGCGAAAGATGTCTGCAATAATACTTCAACAGTTTTCACACAGGTTATTACAATTCAAGATACAACTGCGCCAACTTGGACAACCGCAGCAAACTCTCTAAATGTAACTTTACAATGCAGTGATACAGCGGGACTAACTGCTGCGCAGAATCAAGCGCCGATTGCAACAGATAATTGCGGCGGAACTGTAACGTATACTAAAACCTCAGGAAGTTTTTCTGCCGGCTCTTGTGCAAATTCTGGAACATATACAAACACGTGGACTGCGAAAGATGTCTGCAATAATACTTCAACAGTTTTTACGCAGGTAATTACAATTCAGGATACAACAGCGCCGACTTGGACAACTGCAGCAAATTCTCTAAATGTCACTTTACAATGCAGCGATACAGCGGGACTAACTGCTGCGCAGAATCAAGCACCAACTGCAACAGATAATTGCGGCGGAACTGTAACGTATACTAAAACCTCAGGAAGTTTTTCTGCCGGCTCTTGTGCAAATTCTGGAACTTATACAAACACGTGGACTGCGAAAGATGTCTGTAATAATACTTCAACAGTTTTTACGCAGGTAATTACGATTCAGGATACAACTGCACCGACTTGGACAACTGCTGCAAATGCATTGAATGTAACTTTACAGTGCAGCGATACAGCGGGATTAACTGCTGCGCAGAATCAGACACCTGTCGCTTCTGATAACTGTGGGGGAACAGTAACTTATACTAAAGTAAGCGGAACTTTTTCTGCAGGAACTTGTGCTAACTCTGGAACTTATACCAACACTTGGACTGCAAAAGATATCTGCAATAATACTTCAACCGTTTTTACGCAGGTAATTACGATTCAGGACACAACAGCACCGACTTGGACAACAGCGCCAAATGCTCTAAATGTCACTTTACAATGCAGTGATATTTCTGGATTAACTGCTGCACAAAATCAAGCGCCAATTGCAACTGATAACTGCGGCGGAACTGTAACGTATACTAAAACCTCAGGTAGTTTTTCTGCCGGTTCTTGTGCTAACTCTGGAACGTACACCAATACCTGGACTGCTAAGGATATCTGCAACAATACCTCAACAGTTTTTACGCAGGTAATTACAATCGAAGACACAACAGCACCGACTTGGACAACTGCACCAAATTCTCTAAATGTGACTTTGCAGTGCAGTGATACTTCAGGATTAACTGCTGCGCAAAATCAGGCACCTATCGCTTCTGACAATTGTGGAGGAACTGTAACGTTAACTAAAACAAGTGGCGTTTTTTCTGTAGGCTCTTGTGCTAATTCTGGAACATACACTAATACTTGGATTGCAAAAGATATCTGTAACAATACTTCAACTATTTTCACACAGGTAATTACAATACAAGACACTAGCATTCCAACTTGGACAACTCAATCTGGTTCTTTAAATAGAACTATTGAATGCAGCGATCAACAAGCTCTTGTTTCGGCACAGGCTTTATTCCCAACTGCTTCAGGCGCCTGTGATATTGATTTAACAAATATCACAAAAGTGAGCGGTCAGTTTATGGCTTCTGCAGGTTGTGGTAATGCCGGAACTTATATCAACACCTGGACTGTAAAAGATGACTGCGGCAATACTTCGGAAACTTTTACTCAGGTAATCACAATTCAGGATACTACTGCACCGACTTGGACAACTCAGAATAGTTCGCTAAATGTAACTTTAGAATGTAGTGATACTTCTGGTTTAACTTCTGCTCAAGCCTTATTTCCAACAGCTTCTGATTTATGTGATGCTGATGTAAGCAACATTACAAAAATAAGCGGTCAGTTTATGGCTTCTGAAGGATGCAGTAATGCAGGAACTTACACCAATACATGGACAGTAAAAGATGACTGCGGTAATACTTCTGATACTTTTACTCAGGTAATCACAATTCAGGATACTACTCCACCGACTTGGACAACGCAAACTGGTTCACTAAACGCAACTTTAGAATGCAGTGACACAGCAGGATTGGCATCGGCGCAAGCCTTATTTCCAACAGCTTCTGACTTATGTGATGCTGACGTAAGCAACATTACAAAAATAAGCGGTCAGTTTATGGCTTCCTCAGGTTGTGGCAATGCCGGAACTTATACCAATACCTGGACAGTAAAAGACGACTGCGACAATACTTCGGATACTTTTACTCAGATAATCACAATTCAGGATACTACTGCACCGACTTGGACAACGCAAACTGGTTCTCTAAACGTAACTTTAGAATGCAGCGATACTTCTGGTTTAGCATCGGCTCAAGCTTTATTTCCAACAGCTTCTGATTTATGCGATGCTGATGTAAGCAGCATTACAAAAGTAAGCGGTCAGTTTATGGCTTCTGAAGGATGCAGTAATGCAGGAACTTACACCAATACATGGACAGTAAAAGATGACTGCGGTAATACTTCTGATATTTTTACTCAAGTAATCACAATTCAGGATACTACTGCACCGACTTGGACAACTCAGAATGGTTCGCTAAACGTAACTTTAGAATGTAGCGATACAACAGGATTGGCATCGGCTCAAGCCTTATTTCCAACAGCTTCTGATTTATGCGATGCTGATGTAAGCAGCATTACAAAAGTAAGCGGTCAGTTTATGGCTTCTGAAGGATGCAGTAATGCAGGAACTTACACCAATACCTGGACAGTAAAAGATGACTGCGGTAATACTTCTGATATTTTTACTCAGGTAATCACAATTCAGGATACTACTGCACCGACTTGGACAACTCAGAATGGTTCATTAAACGTAACTTTAGAATGCAGTGATACAACAGGATTGGCATCGGCGCAAGCCTTATTTCCAAAAGCTACTGATTTATGCGATACTGATGTAAGCAATATTACAAAAGTAAGCGGTCAGTTTATGGCTTCTGAAGGATGCAGTAATGCCGGAACTTACACCAATACCTGGACAGTAAAAGACGACTGTGGCAATACTTCGGATACTTTTACTCAGGTAATCACAATTCAGGATACTACTGCACCGACTTGGACAACTCAGAATGGTTCTTTAAACGTAACTTTAGAATGCAGTGATACAGCAGGATTAGCATCGGCGCAAGCCTTATTTCCAACAGCTTCTGATTTATGCGATGCCGATGTCAGCAGCATTACAAAAATAAGCGGTCAATTTATCGCTTCTGAAGGATGCGGTAATGCCGGAAATTACACCAATACCTGGACTGTAAAAGATGACTGCGGTAATACTTCTGATACTTTTACTCAGGTAATCACAATTCAGGATACTACTGCACCGACTTGGACAACTCAGAATGGTTCTTTAAACGTAACTTTAGAATGCAGTGATACAGCAGGATTAGCATCGACGCAAGCCTTATTTCCAAAAGCTACTGATTTATGCGATGCTGATGTAAGCAATATTACAAAAGTAAGCGGTCAGTTTATGGCTTCTGAAGGATGCAGCAATGCCGGAACTTATACCAATACCTGGACTGTAAAAGATGACTGCGGTAATACTTCGGATACTTTTACTCAGGTAATTACTATTCAGGATACCAGCTCACCAACTTTTATTGGAGAACTTCCTGCAGATATAACTGTTTCTTGCGATGCAGTTCCAACACCTGCCAATATGGAAGTTTCTGATAACTGCAAGGGAAATTTACCAATCGTATATACTGAAACAAAAAGTGATATTCAAAACGAATGTGCTTCAAATTATACTTTGACACGTAATTGGAAAACCAGCGACTGTTCTGGAAACACAGTTTCTCACACTCAAATTATTACTGTAAGAGATACAACGGCTCCTACCGGAACTGCTCCTTCTGATGTTGCAGAATTACAGAGTATTACCGAAATACCAGCCGGAAATGTACAGGATATAAAAGATGCTGCTGATAATTGCAGTTCAAATGTTTCTATTACAATATCTGATACCAACAACGAAGGAAGCGGCTGTCAAGGAAGTCCTTACATCTTAACAAGAACTTATACGCTGGCAGACTGTGCAGGTAATAAAACTGAATTAGTGCAAACTTTTACAGTTGAAAATAAAGTTTCTGTAAGCGGTATTGCGACAAATACTACGTGTCTTGGAGGTAAAGACGGTTCAATTTTAGTAACCAGCAGTCCAGGCTCAACAGTTGTTATCACAAATGATAAAAACGAAGTGGTTGGCAATACCAATTTACCTGCCGGAACTTACACGCTTACTGCATCATCACCTGTAAATGAAAATCAAAATTGTACTGCTAAAGCAACAGTAATCATTACAGAGCCAAGTTATACTGTAAAAATATCAGGTCAGGTAATTAATGTTGATACTCACACCGGAATCGCTAATGTTCCTATAACGTTGATTCCGCAAAGTCCAACAACCGGTCCGGTTTTATTACACTTAACTGCAGCCGACGGAAGTTACAGCTTCTCAGGCATGCCGGCAGGAAATTATTTAGTTCAGGTTCAGGATGCTAATTTAAACAGTGCTTACCAATTATATCCTGTTAATTCAAGCTTGTTCTTTACCACACTTGAAGACTGTAAAATTCAAAAACATGATTTTGAATATGGTGCTTCTACACTTCCTGTTTTAGGAGATTATGTTTGGTATGATACGAACAGTAACGGAATTCAGGATGAATGGTATGATGCCAACAATGACGGAATTGTTACCAAAAATATTGCTGATTCTAACGGCGCAATTGATTACAGCCTTTGGGAATGGATCGATTTAAACGGTGACGGAAGCTATACCGGACCTCTAAATGCAGGTGAATTGAATGCCGGCGGTTTTGGTAATGCCGCTAACGCAAATGTAATTATAGACGGACCAAATGGCTATCACCAAGAAGTAATTGTTGGTATTGCAGGATTCTGGAGAGACAGACCAAACAGTCAAAATCCGTATGGTGAATATAAAATAAAATTAGTTCGCGAAGCCAATTTTGACGCCGTGGCATCTGCATTAGGCGCTACAGGTTTAGTTAAAGTTCTTCCTTCTGTAACCGATAAAAAAATTACATCAAAAACCAGTAAATCGCAAACACATATTGTTTGTTCAACTACAACTGAAAGCGGTTACATTGTAAATATAACTCCAGAAGATTTAGTACACTTAGATATTGATTTCGGCGTAAGCTGCAAAACGTATTTGGATATAGTAGCTAATGATGATAATGCGGGACCAATTGCTGGTGTAAATAACATAACACATAATGTTATAAATGTTCTTACTAATGACACACTTGAAGGCGCGCCAATAACATCTTCTCAGGTTATTATAACAACCGTAACGCCAAATGAGTTTTTACAACTAAACCCAGATGGTTCTGTAGATGTACTGCCAAACGCTCCAACAGGAACTTTAACATTGGTCTACCAAATATGCGAAGCAGATCAGACTTCAAATTGTGACACAGCAACGGTTACCATTACCATTGAAGCTCCGGTTATGACGGTTACTGCCACATCAATTTGTGTAAACGATGTTCCTTATATTGATTATGTGGTAACTCCGGTAAACTTCACACCTGTAAACGGCGTAACCATTGCGTGGGCCAATGCTCAAAATACGGTAATCACCACAATGACTAATCTGCCACTTTCCGGCAGAGTGTTATGGCCTGGAGCTTTAGTAGATGAAAACGGAAAAGGCATTGACTGGCCGGGCTGGATTTTTGAAAACAATAAATGGATTCAGGGCTCAGATGGCTTCGAGTCACTACGTCCAACGGTTAACATTACAGTATCAGTAAATCCAAGTGAAACTATTACTGTAAATTATCCTCCAGCTGATCCTTATTGCACTGCCAGACCAACATTTGCAATCGTGGCAAATGATGATACCCCAGCTCCAATCACCGGACCGGCAGGAGTAATAAATATAGTAAATGTTTTAAATAACGACACATTAAACAATAGCGCCATAAATCCTATTGATATAACGCTGACAACAGTAACACCAGATCCAAAAGGAGTTTTAACTCTAAATCCTGACGGTTCTGTAGATGTTGCTGCAAATGCTCCGGGAGGTACTTATACTTTAGTGTATCAAATTTGTGAAAAAGCCGATGCCGGAAATTGTGATACAGCAATTGTAACTGTAACCGTTCTTGATTCTCAAGTAAATGCCAATGACGACAATTACGTAAATATAGGATGCAACACATTTGGATTAGTTGGTAATGTTTTAAGCAATGACTTAAAAGGACAGCTTCCTGCAACATTAAAGCTGGTAACTTTTACACTGTTGAATGAAAACAATAATGCTGCAAAAACAGATCCTAACATTACTATCGATGCATCTGGAAATGTAACGGTATCAAGCTTAACACCTGCCGGAACTTATACTTACATGTATCGCATCTGCGGTAAGCAAAACTCAGAAAACTGTGACACTGCAACAGTAACGATTACAGTTGTACCAAATGGAACAACAAATATTACCAGCAAAGCCTGTAACGACGATACAACACTATTGAATTTGTCTGATTTATTACCAGAAGGCACTCCTTTAACAGGAAGCTGGCTAGATACAAGCAACAGCAGAGCATTGCAGGGAAATATACTTAATGCGTATGGTCTTGCTCTTGGCAGTTATACATTCGAATATAAAATAGTTAATGAAAACTGCCCAAGAAGTATTTTACTGACTATGGAAATAAACGACGACTGTAAAGTATTGGCTTGTCAAAGTATTTTGATACACAATGCTTTTTCACCAAACGGTGACGGAAAAAATGACTTTTTCGTAATTGATGGTATTGATGATTTAACCTGTTATCCAGAAAACACTGTAGAAATTTATAACCGCTGGGGAATATTAGTATTTGAAACCAACAATTACAACAATACTACGAATGCCTTCGACGGAACATCAAGAGGAAGAACAACCATCCAGCAATCTGATGGTCTGCCTACGGGCACCTATTTCTACATCGTGACTTATAAATCACTAGATGGAAACAATGTTATTCAAAACAATAAAAAAGAAGGGTATTTATATCTGTCCAAATAGGAACAAAAAAGCAATGCGTTGTACAACGCAAAACGTATAACGCATTGCATATTCACTAAACAATACACATCTATTATGAGAACAAAATTATTTTTTTTCGTCATTATGTTTGTAACCATTGCGGGTTATGCACAGCAAGATGCACAGTATACGCAATATATGTACAATACAATTAATATAAATCCGGCTTATGCAGGATCACGCGGGGCTTTAAGTGTTTTTGGACTATATCGTACCCAATGGGTTGGACTGGACGGAGCGCCTGAAACAAGCACTTTTTCTATCAATACTCCAATAAACAACAGCAATTTAGGAGTTGGACTTTCGCTTGTAAATGATAAAATCGGACCTACAAATGAAAATAATATTTCAGCCGATATTTCGTATACCGTTCAGACTTCTGCTGATTTTAAACTATCATTTGGTATTAAAGGAACTGCCAATATATTCAATCTTGATGTCAACAAACTAAATCCGGCAGAACAAGGCGATCCGCAGTTTCAGGATTTAAGCAACAAATTTACTCCAAACGTAGGAGCCGGAGTTTATTGGCACTCAAACAAAGCATACATTGGTTTATCTGTACCTAATTTTATAGAAACCAATAGATATAGTGATAATGATATAGCCATTTACAAAGACAAAATCAATTATTACTTAATGGCAGGTTATGTTTTTGATCTCGATAAATTACAATACATCAAGTTTAAACCGGCTGTTTTAACCAAAATGGTCGAAGGAGCTCCTCTTCAGGTTGATGTTTCTGCCAATTTTATGTTTATTGATAAACTTGTTTTGGGTGTTGCCTACAGATGGAGCGCTTCTTTAAGTGCCATGGCAGGATTTCAAATCACCGACGGACTTTATATAGGTTATGGTTACGACCGAGAAACCACCAACCTAAATAATTACAATTCAGGATCGCATGAAATATTCCTGCGTTATGAATTCTTCAAAAACAATGGTAAAATGACAACTCCTCGTTTCTTTTAAAAATAAGTATTATGAAAAATTATAGACTTCTTTGCTTAATAATTCTAAATGTTTTTTATAGCTATCCGCAGCAGGCAAAGCTGAATTCGGGTGATAAAAAATATGACGGTTATGCGTATATCGACGCTATAAAAACGTATGAAAGGGTTGCCAATAAGGGATATAAATCCGAAGATTTGTTTAAAAAACTTGGAAATTCTTATTATTTCAATTCAGAGTTTGAAGGCGCTGCTAAGTGGTACGGAGAATTGTTTGCCATGAATACATCTCCCGAAGCCGAATATTATTACAGATATGCACAGTCTTTAAAATCAACTGGACAGACAGATAAGGCAAATAAAATAATGAATGAATTTAATGCCAAATATAAGAATGATTCCAGGGGGAAACTTTACAGAGAAGATGCTGATTATCTTACCGAAATTAAAGCAAACTCCGGACGTTATAAAATTGAAGATGCAGGAATTAACTCTAAATACTCAGATTATGGAAGCTTTATTTACAACAATACTATCTATTTTGCTTCTGCCAGAGATACTGGAAATTTTTCGCAGAGAAAACATAAATGGACAGGAGAATATTACACTAATATTTACAGCGCCAATCTAGACCAGCAAAGTGGTACGGTTCTAAAAACCAGCAAGTTCAAAACTGCTTTAAACAGCAAGTTTCATGAAGCCACTCCGGTTTTTACAAAAGATGGAACTACCGTTTATTTTACTCGAAATAACTATATAGACGGCAAAAAAGGAAAAGATGACAACAAAATTACTTTAGTAAAAATTTATCAGGCACATTTAGAAAATGAAAAATGGGCTAATGTTAAAGCTGTTTCTTTTTCAAGCGATAATTACAGTACAGCACATCCTGCTTTAAGTCCAGATGAAAAAACAATGTATTTTGCATCAGATATGCCGGGAACTGTTGGACAGTCGGATATTTTTAAAGTCAGCATAAATCCCGATGGAAGTTTTGGGACACCTCAAAATCTCGGATCTTCTATTAATACCGAAGGAAAAGAAACTTTTCCGTATGTAACAAGCGAAAACGAAATCTATTTTGCATCAGACGGTCATCCCGGACTTGGAGGTTTAGATGTTTTTGTGGGACAAATTGAAGACAACGGTACAATAAGCGGTATTCAAAATTTAGGAAATGATATTAATTCTCCTAAAGATGATTTTGCTTATATCATTAATCCGGATACCAGACAGGGTTATTTTAGTTCTAACAAAGACGGCGGGCAAGGTTCTGATGATATTTATAAATTTCTCGAAACTAAAAGATTAAAATGTCTTCAGGAATTATATGGCGTAATCACAGATTCTGAAAGCAAGATTGTACTTCCGGGAACAAAAGTTACTCTATATGAAAATCATAAAATTAAAAACTCAACCGTTTCCAGTACAGCCGGAGAATACAGTTTTGCAGTAGAGTGCGGCAAAACTTACAGCGTTAGAGCCGAAAAACCAGACTATGCTACAAAAGAAGTTGATATAACGATTCCGAGAACAAACGGAAAAACCAATCTTCCTATTGCATTAGACAAATCTGTATGTAAAGTTGCTATTGGAGATGATCTTGGAAAATGTTTTGGTATTAAAATGATTTATTTTGATCTTGACAAATCAAACATTCGTACCGAAGCTGCTTTGGATTTAGAAAAAATACTAGATGTATTAAATCAATATCCAACAATGAAACTCGACATTCGTTCACATACAGACAGCAGGGCTTCTCACCAATACAACGAAGCCTTATCTGATCGAAGAGCAAAATCGACCATAAACTGGCTTATCAAAAACGGAGTCGCTAAAAACCGTTTAACCGGAAAAGGCTATGGTGAAACTGAATTAGTAAACCAATGTTCTGATGACGTAAACTGTACTGAAGAAGAACATCAAATGAACAGAAGAAGCGAATTTATCATTACTGGATTATAATTAAAAACAGACTAAAATAAATAAAAGCTGTCTTTTCAGACAGCTTTTATTAAAAAAACGGTCGTTGCAAATCAGGAATCACAACGACAACTAACCAACCAGTTCAAACGTTTCTCTTTTATAATTTTACGAAAATATTCGTGTAGTATTTTCTTCCGGAAGCATCTGTCGAAACAGATAATCCAAAGTGAGTGTAGTCACCTTCAATATTCTCCTTATGTCCGGCGCTTTCAAGCCAGGCTTTTAATGCAGCTGCAGAAGTTTTGTAGTTGTAAGCCACGTTCTCTCCTATCTTTTTAGCTCCAAGAACAGTCATGATATTGTTAGAACGAGCTGTAAAATCGTTATGATTTACAACATTATTGTCAATCATATATTTATTATGCTCTTCGCATTTAGAAGAAATGTGATTATTTTTTTCCAACGCATTTAAACCAATACTAACTCTGTATTCGTTTATTAACTGCATCGTTTCCAATTCAGATGAATTGTAATTATAAGTAGTAACTACAGCTTCTGGAGTTGTAGTATTTTCATTGCCCTCGGCGCCGTCGGCAGAGCATGAGTTCATTGTGATTGACATCACAATGAACACCATAGCGCACATAATCTTTTTCATAATCAGTAGTAGTTAAGTTCTAAAGTAAATGTTGGGGCAAATGCTTTAAATTTATTATGTGACAAATTGCTCTAAATTTCTTACGTCAAACGTATTCAATTTATCGGTAAACTACAAAAATAATCGATGAAATGCACTAATATTTTTTATTATACTATATTTTTCTTACAAATATATAAAATTGTATTTACTTAATTGTAAACCTGCCAAATTTTGACAGTTTAAATTTATTATTATTCATAATGTATATCCCAGTTTAGATCACTATAAATGATTTGATTTATTTCTGTTTTGTAGCAACCGAGTTTGTTTAAACAGGCTAAAAAATATTCAAAAGTATCGAAATTATCATCTTTATGTTTTTCATCGTAAGGTTTACAAAGCATAGTTACTGCTAATAATTGCAGAACTTCTTTTGTAAGTTTCTTATTGTCAAATAAAGTAATCCCGTTAGCTTCTTTTTTCAATATTTTATACTGCGCATTTATTTCATCAACTGGATTATATTCTCCCGGATAATAATTTTCCCAAAAAGAACGAGCAATATCTATAGATTGTTTAACAAGAATGGGAGAATCGACTTCAAATAAATCCGTAAGATGCAACATACATAATACAACTTCTCTATAAGTGTATTCATTATTATTATCATACCAATAGTCCATTTTATTTATACTTTGGATTAGTATATCAGTATTTATTGATTTAATTTTAAGTGCTTACACATATTCTGTTTATTACAGAAATCAAGTGAACTGTTGTGAAATAGCATCAAAAACTTCAAATCTGGATTTACATTTGGGGCAGTCTATTTCACCAAACAAATAATTAACTATTGATTTTAGAGAGAAAATATTAAATTTTTCAATATAAAATGTTAACCATTCCAAATTATTATTTTCTGTAATTATGTGAGACGATTTTATATTTTCTTGTAATTTTTCTTGAATTAAAAACTCCTCTTGATTTTTATTAAAAACGGGATCATCAGTATATAAAATCAATTTTTCTTCAACATTCCACAAGTAAAATTCTTCATTACATTTCGGGCAATTACAAATATATTCTTCGTTTTCTGAATAAACAGAAAAAACTTTTGCCATTTTAAAGTTTTTATGAGCTACTGCTAAAGATGCTAAAAAATATCTCTTTTTTATTTCTTCTTTTTCAATAATAAAATCAAATAATGAAGTTGCTATTGATTTTAATTTTTCAAATGATATTTTAAAAGTTTCGATAATATCTTTTATCGTTTCTTTATCATATTTACTATTTTTAAAAGTATCATAAAGTAAATTTTCGTTGCGATCCAATTCACATAGAATTACTCCTAAATTTAAAAAAAGATCCAATTTATGCCCTTTGTTATTTGTACTCTCACAAAAATCTATCAAATAGGGTACTGCAGCAAAAGTAACTTCATATAAGCTATTTTGATGATATATACATTCCCAACAAAGCTCATCAAGTATTTGACTTGAATATGCTATGTTCAATTCTTTAATTAAAGCTGGAATTTTTCCTGAATTAACAGATGGGCTATTCAATTTTTCCCAAGTTTTAATCTCATCAAGTTTTACCATATTTAAAATATATATTGATATTTTATTTCTTTTTCTAAGACTAAGAAATTACAAATATAAGAATAAAACTACAAAAAAAATAGCGAGAAAAAATAACTTTTGCTCTAAAGCTGCAACGATTAAATAAGTGATTAAAAATATTTTGTTTATCCAGATTCAGAAATATAATTTTAAGAAGAAAGACGTTCAATTGTCCACGAAAAATCAGATTGGCTCGTATAACGAATTCTATCATGCAGTCGGTTGGGTCTTCCCTGCCAGAATTCTACCTGTAAAGGTGTTACTAAATAACCACCCCAATTTTCAGGTCTTGGAATGGATTTTCCTTCAAATTCAGCTTCCAGTTTTTTTAAATTTTCTTCTAAAAAAGTTCTGGAAGGAATAACTTCACTTTGATGTGAAACTATAGCACCAAGTTTACTTCCGTCTGGTCTTGAATCAAAATAATTATCAGAAATAAGTTCAGATGTTTTTTGGGCAATTCCTTTTATAATAACCTGACGCTCCATTTCCTGCCAAAAAAATGACAAACATACATTTGGATTCGCTTCAATTGCTTTTCCTTTTTCAGAATTATAATTGGTGTAGAATATAAAACCTTCTTCTGAGAATTTCTTTAAAAGCACAACACGCGATTTTGGAAAACCATCCAATCCAATAGTCGAAACCGTCATGGCATTTACCTCACCGCTTCCGCCAAAATCTTCCACTTCATGAAACCATCTGTTAAAAAGATTAATAGGATCCTCCGGAATATTACTTTCCAGTAATTCACTTTTCTCGTATGATCTTCTATAATTGCTTAAATCATTCATGATTTTAAATTTTAGATTTCTAAATCTTTGTCACTTTGTTTCTTTGCACCTTTGTCGCTTTTGACTAAAACTCAAACGAAACCCCGTCATCTGCTAAAAGCACATTTGGAAAAACTTGTTCAGCTTCTTCTTTAAAACGCTCCAAACCATCGTATCGTGTTGAATAATGACCTAAAATTAACTGTTTTACATTAGCTTTTAAAGCAATTGTTGCAGCTTCTTTTGCAGTAGAATGCAGTGTTTTTTGAGCCAAAGGAGCTTCAGAATTTAAAAAAGTTGATTCGTGATACAAAATATCAGCATTCTGTATAATTGGAATTACTGCTTCATGATAAACCGTGTCAGAACAAAAAGCATAACTTTTTGCCGGCGGCGGATCGAAAGTCAGTTTTTCATTTTCAATTACAGTTCCGTTATCCAGAGTTATATCACTTCCGTTTTTTATTTTCTGATAATAAGCAACGTGTATATCATATTTTTGAACAGCTTCAACATCTAATTTTCTTTCATCCGGTTTTTCCTGAAACAGATAACCGTTTGTGTACACACGATGTTTAAGCGGAATTGTTTTTACAATAACCCGTTTATCTTCAAAAATTACTTCACTTTCTTCAGATTCTAATTCGTGGAAAAACAAATTATAAGTTGTCCATGATTCTGTGAGCTTTAATTGAAGCAGAATCAGTTCTTTTATTCCTTTTGGACCATAAACATGTAAATCTGTTGTTCTTCCTAAAAGAGAAAAAGTCGAAATAGTTCCTATTAAACCATACAAATGATCACCATGAAGATGGGAAATAAAAATATGGTTGATTTTTGAGAATTTAATCTTATTTTTTCGAAGTTGTACCTGAGTTCCTTCGCCGCAGTCAATTAAAAATAATCGGTTTTTAATTTCTAAAACCTGCGAAGTCGGGTTTGTAAGTGTTCTGGGAGTCGCTGCATAACAGCCAAGTATTGTTAATTTCATTTACTGATTTTAGATTTTATCCCGAAGCCTCGGGAAAGATTTTAGATTAACTACCATTTTAGATTTAGTATTCAAAAAAATCTAAAATCTAAAATCTGTCCCGAGGCTTCGGGATAAAATTAGAATCCGAGGTCTCTTTCAATTTCTTCCATTTCGATAATATCGTGAGCTTCTAAAAGCGAAGGTACAACGGCTAATTTATCCGAAATAGCGTTAAAATCAAGATCAGAAGCTACAATTACAAACGATTTTTTTGCTTTTTTCTGAAGCTTAGAAAGCGGTAAAAAAGCTTTCAAATCTTTTTCTGTAACCGAAGCATCTGCTGATAAATCGATGATAATATTTTGTTTTTCAAAGGTTTTAAACTGCTGCGTTACTTTTTCTAAGAAAGCGTTTACATCTCCTTGTGTATCTTTAATAGTAACGGTATGTCCTTTTTGATCTACTTTCATTTTTTAATTTATGGGGCTAATATAAAAATTGATTTTCGAGAGCTAAGGTACGAAGATTTTTTTAGTGTTCAGTGTTCAGATTTTTAGTAATCAGATTCTTTTACTGATCAGTGGTCAGGTTTTAGTATTAAGTCTTCTCCTTAATTCTTCCAAGTTTTCAGGCTGATTAGAGTCGAAGCTCTTGTTGTCAAATTAAGTTCTCATTAAAAAAGTCTTTCGAATTCATTCAGGTCAGTGAGACAACCAATAACTGAACACTAAAAATCTGAACACTGAACACTAAAACTTTACTGAATCTTAGACGCCAAAAGATAAATAACCGCCATTCTAATTGCTACACCGTTTTCAACCTGATTTAGAATTACAGAATGATCAGAATCAGCAACTTCAGAAGTAATCTCAACTCCTCTGTTAATTGGTCCCGGGTGCATGATTACGATTTCTTTATTAAGCGAATCCAAAAGTGGTTTATCTACTCCGTATTGCTGTGCATATTCACGCGTTGACGGGAAGAAATTGACATCCATACGTTCATTCTGCACACGAAGCATATTGGCAACATCGCACCATTCAAGAGCTTTACGTAAATTCGGTTCAACTGTAACTCCAAGAGATTCAATATATCTCGGAATCAAGGTTTTTGGCCCGCAGACTTTTACCTCAGCGCCCTGCATCTGCAAAGCATATATGTTTGATAAAGCAACTCTCGAATGCAGAATATCACCTACGATTACTACTTTTTTTCCGGCTACATCGCCTAATTTTTCTCTAATAGAATAACTGTCTAACAAAGCCTGTGTTGGGTGTTCGTGCGCTCCGTCTCCGGCATTTACGATACTCGCTTTGACATTTTTAGATAAAAAATAAGCCGCTCCGGGATTGGAGTGGCGCATTACAACCATGTCAACTTTCATGGAAAGGATATTATTTACTGTATCAATCAAGGTCTCTCCTTTTTTAACCGATGACTGAGCTGCAGAAAAACTGATTACATCAGCAGATAAACGTTTCTGCGCTAATTCGAAAGAGAGTTTGGTCCTTGTACTGTTTTCGAAAAAAATATTGGCAATGGTAATATCTCGTAATGAAGGAACTTTTTTAATAGGTCGGTTAATGACTTCTTTAAAATGATCTGCCGTTTCAAAAATCAGGTTAATATCATTTTCATTGATATATTTTATTCCTAATAAATGATCTACGCTTAATTCTTTCATTGGTGTTTCTTTACTATTATTTGTTTAATTCTGAATGATGAAATTTTCTTCATTCCATACTTCTTTAAAACAGCTGTCCTTATTGGATCATTCTGTCTATAACTTCGCTGTAATCCTGCAAATCTCTTCCTTCTTCATCAAAAATCTGCTGCCATTTGAAACCCGGAATTTCAATTTTTCTTTTTGCAGAACCATCCCAGTTGAGTTCAAAACCATTATTTTTCAGCACTTCTGCAACTTTATTACCCACTCCAATCGTAGTTTCTTCATCTGAATTATCTACTTTCTGGAAAGCGATGTACAAACTCGGATTTTCTGGATCGATTGCTCTTGCTAAATCCTGTTCGTGGTAAAAACAGTAACCGTCTGATTCAACTTCATTTTCACGAAGTTCTCTTTCAACCTCAACTACTTCGTATTCACCATCGCTTGTTGTGTATCCGGCGTTGTGAAGTGCGATAATGTTCTGATCACATAATTCATCAAACGCTTTTATAAGCTTTTCAGTATCAGTCGGGCTTTTCCATTGTTTACTTTCTTGAAGTAACTTTTGGTATTCTTCGTCGATTTTTTCAAAAGCCCAGGCTTCTGAAATTTCATCTTCAAATTCGTTGTCTTCAATTTCTTCCATGATATTTTCTTTAATATCATCAATAGAAAGAAATCCCATTCTTACCTGATTAAAAATTGATTCATAAATAAACTCTTCGTTCTCTGTCATGACTATATTTTCAATTTTTAATGATTACTATATTAATTGGTAACTAAATGAACTACGTCTTCTCCATCATTTTCTTTCCAGCTCACGATTACTTTTTCGCCATTAATAGCATCTACCTGACGACCGCGATAATCGGGTTGAATTGGCAAATGACGGCTGAAACGTCTGTCGATTAAAACTAACAATTCAATTTCTGAAGGTCTTCCGAAAGACTGAATCGCCGTTAAAGCCGAGCGAATGCTTCGTCCTGTAAACAATACATCGTCTATAAAAATGACTTTTTTGTCTTCGACTATAAAATTAATCTGGGTTTTATTGGCTTCAAGCGGTTTGTCTGTACGGCGGAAATCATCTCTAAAAAAAGTGATATCCAGATATCCCAAAGAAATTTCAGGAACCTTGTATTCGTTTTCTAAGATTTGTTTTAAACGTTCAGCTAAAAAAACACCACGAGGCTGAATTCCCACTAAAATAGTATCCGAAAAATCTAAGTGTTTCTCAATTAACTGACAAGCCAAACGATGGAGTATGATAGTAACTTCTTTTGAATTAAGTAATACTTTTTGGCTCATAATAACTGATATATTTAGTTGGGCAAATATACGGAATCTGATTTTATTTGTTTGAATTATTAGAATAGAAATATTTTTTACATCTACACTAACTGTATAAATTCCGCAGGAATGAAACATTTTATAGCAACGGATTTCAATCCGTTGAGAAATTAATCAGCATTCCGTCTAGTTCTATAGGAACGATACATATTATAAACGCTTAAAATGTATCGAACCTACGGCTCTTAAAACCTCTACTCGTTATTACAAACCGGATTAAAATCCGGCCCTACAATATTTGGCCGAGCCGATGGCTCTTATTTTCTTCGAAATGTATCTCCAAATCCTAAAACATTTCTCAAAAATTCTATAACACATTTTCCTGATTCTGGTAGTAATTTTAATAATGAATTTAAAAACTCAAAATCATGCAAAATAAAATACTAAGATTGTTAATGGTATTTGTTATACTGTTTTCATTTACAAGCTGTGAAGTTATAGGAGACATTTTTAAAGCCGGAATGGGATTCGGGATATTTATCGTAATTTTTGTTATTGCGATTATCATCTGGATTTTTGCCAGGATTTTTAGAAAATAAAAAACATAAAAAAATCCCAAATTCTATTCATTGGAATTTGGGATTTTTTTTATTTGGAATTTTGTAAATCTTACTGATTAAAGATTATACATCTTCTTTCTCTGTTCCTGAATCTTTTCATCATCAAGATATTCATCAAATGTCATGTAACGGTCGATAACTCCGTTTGGTGTCAATTCTACGATTCTGTTACCAACAGTCTGCGCAAACTCGTGGTCATGCGTTGTGAAGATTACAGAACCTTTAAAGTTTTTCAAAGAGTTGTTAAAAGCTGTAATCGACTCCAAATCTAAGTGGTTTGTTGGTTCATCCAGCATTAAAACATTGGCACGCTCCATCATCATTCTAGACAACATACAACGAACTTTTTCTCCTCCAGATAAAACTCTAGAAGTTTTTAAAGCTTCTTCTCCAGAGAAAATCATTTTTCCTAAGAATCCTCTAATGAAAACCTCATCACGCTCTTCTTCAGTTTTAGCGTACTGACGTAACCAGTCTACTAAAGACAAATCATTTTCGAAATATTTGTGGTTTTCAGCTGGTAAATAGGCTTGGTTTGTTGTAATTCCCCAGTCAAAAGTTCCAGAATCTGCTTTTTGTTCTCCATTTAAGATTTCGTAGAAAGCTGTTGTAGCACGTGAATCTTTTGAGAAAAGAACGATTTTATCGCCTTTTGCCATATTCAAATCTACATCTTTAAATAAAACTTCGCCGTCTACAGAAGCTGCTAAGTTTTGAACATTCAAAATCTGATCTCCAGCTTCACGATCCTGATCGAAAATAATCGCAGGATAACGACGGCTAGATGGTTTGATTTCTGCAATGTTTAATTTCGAAATCATTTTTTTACGAGAAGTTGCTTGTTTAGATTTCGCCACGTTTGCACTAAAACGACGAATAAATTCTTCCAATTCTTGTTTCTTCTCTTCTGCTTTTTTGTTTTGCTGTGCACGTTGTTTTGCCGCTAATTGGCTAGACTCGTACCAGAATGTATAGTTTCCTGAGTAGTGATTGATTTTTCCGAAATCAATATCAGAAATATGTGTACAAACCGCATCTAAAAAGTGACGGTCGTGAGATACAACGATTACAGTGTTTTCGTAATTTGCTAAGAAGTTTTCTAACCAAGCGATTGTTTCGAAATCCAAATCGTTGGTAGGCTCATCCATGATTAATACATCAGGATTTCCGAAAAGTGCCTGCGCCAAAAGCACACGTACTTTCATTTTTCCTTCCATATCAGCCATTAAAGTATAATGATCTGCTTCTGAAATTCCTAAGTTCGATAACATTGATGCTGCATCAGAATCGGCATTCCATCCGTTCATTTCTTCAAACTGCACTTGCAATTCTCCAATTCGGTCTGCATTGGCATCATTATAATCTAAATAAAGTTCATCCATTTCTTTTTTAACAGCATACAGAACTTTATTTCCCATTAAAACGGTTTCCAAAACAGTATGTTCGTCGAACATGTTGTGGTTCTGGTTTAAAACCGACATACGTTTTCCCGGCTCTAAATGGATATGTCCAGAAGTTGGATCCATATCGCCTGAAATGATTTTTAGGAAAGTAGATTTTCCAGCACCATTGGCTCCAATAACTCCGTAAATGTTTCCGTGAGTGAAAGTTGTATTTACTTCATCAAATAAAACTCTTTTACCAAATTGAACTGATAAATTATTGACTGTTAACATGAATGTCTTTTTAATTAATTTGGTGCAAAAGTACGGAAAAAGGTTCAGAGTTGCAAAGGTACAAAGTGACTAAGTTTTCTCTGCTTTTTTAAACCATCTAAGTTATATAAGTTTATTTAAAGAAAGTGCTCTCAATGTTTTAATCTCGCAAAATCGCTAAGACGCAAAGTTTTGTTCTATTCAGATTATTAACACGTAATCTTGTCATTTCGACGAAGGAGAAATCTCCGTAAGCAGCTCGACATGCAAAATCGCAAATCTTTGTAGAGTTTCTCGCGGAGATTTCTCCTGCGTCGAAAAGACAAAAAATGAGAAAAAAAACTTTAAAAAATCTTATATAACTTATATGGTTTAAAAATCGCTTTCTTTTTCCAAAGCGACTTCAAGGCTTTCGTAGTTATTTAAAACCTTGGCAATTTTTCCTTCTTTGTTAAGAATAAAATGGGTTGGAAATGCATTTAACTGCAAAGTATTATTCATGTATTCTTTCATGTTTGGAATAACAGAATATGACAATGGTTTTCTGGCTAAAAAGGTTTTTAGCTGTTCTGGATTATCTTCGGCAAGACTTACAAAAACAATATCTTTTCTGTCTTTGTATTTTGAAACTAATGCGTTTACGGCTGGAAATTCTTTAATGCAGGTCGCGCAGTGAATGTACCAGCATTTAATTACGATGATTTTTCCTTTCATGGTTTCGTTTGAAACTTCATTTCCGTTTAAATCTTTAAATGAAAATTGCGGAAAAGGTTTTCCTTCCATTTCATAATTTTTTAAAGCATCAAAAGCTTCTTGATTCATAGTCGCTTTAATACTTGTATCTGATTTTGGAAGTATCTTGAATAATTTATAAACGTAAACCGAATCTTGAGTTTTTAGACGAATTGGAATTAAACTTGCGTTTGTTAAAGCGGTTAAAAAAGCTTCTTTTGTTATTTCTTTTGATGCATTATCTAAAGCAGTAAAATCTCTCGAAAGCATTATTTTTTTATTGTATGCCGACCAAGTAACATAGTCTTTTTGAATTTGAATGGGATCAATTTCCGGATTTCCGAATTTTGTTTGAGCGGTACTTATTGTAAAAATAAAAAGAGGTGTAATGAAACTAATAAATTTCTGCATGGATTCTGAAACAATGTATATTATATCAAAAGTAGTAAAAGTTTTTTAACCGCAAGGACGCGAAGGTTTCCGCAAAGTTCGCAAAAGTTTTTTTAGTTTAAATCTTATCTCAAAAAAGCATAAAACAAACATTTTCAACACTTTGACACAAATTTGTGTCTAATTTTAAAATAATTATTCTTTAAATTTGCAAAAACATAAGATTATAACTACAGAAAGTGTTTCAAATGAAATTCAAACTAGATTAAACAATCTTTTTACAGATGATATTGATTGTTAAGAAATGGCAAAAATAATTCGAGAAGTAAATCATGCACTTTCATTATGCGCAATGAGAAGATGCGAAACCATAGAATCTGAAATAAAGAATATTGATGATAATTTTTATTGGCTCAATAAACTTGCAGAAGTTTTAGATCCTTATTTGGAGACTTAAACGTTATTTTAAAACATAAAAAAACCTGGCAGTAAAAACTGCCAGGTTCATAATGCGCTTCTTTAGGCAAAAACCAAATAACAAATTACCTAAAGCCGCATTTGTTCGAAATAAAAAAAGTTAAAAAATAAATAACCAAACTCAATTTTAACCGTCCCATCTTTTTATTTCTAAGTTTTCAAATCATTCTGTTTAGTTTAAAAAGTTCATTACTTTGAATGATTTTTTATTTCCTGCTTTGTCTGTTACGACTACCAAAAACAATTGTTTAGATGAGAAACTTTGGTTTTGAAGCAGTACTTCTTTATTGTTCTGAACATTTCTGTGACTTACTAAATTTTGTCCTAAAACGTTGAATACATCTACTTGTGCAATGTCTTCGTTTTCGTTTGTAACAGATAATGCATTGTTTCTAAAATAGGCTATTGTAGCGTTGCTTTTTGCAGAAATATCGTCAAGCGCCAATGTTTTTGCTGCCGACTGTGATGCGAAATACGCGGCATAAGCTTTCGATAATTCAGATGAATTACCACAAGAAGAAGCATCCCAGTTTACAGACCAAGTCATTAAACCTCTCAAATTAGGATAAGGTCCGCCTGGCTGCATTGTGTATGTTCTTCCAGAAAACGTAGTTCCGGTTCTTAAATAATGCATCGCATTAATTCCTTCAGTAGGCGTTAAATAACCGCTTCCTGCTGCACTTGGACAAGCTGGTAATGCAATAAGAACTTTAGAAGCCGGCAACCCATCAAAACGCATTCCTGTTGAGGCAATATTATATCCTTTTATTACCATGTCAGTCAGAGCTGTTACCATGTTTGATTTCTTAGCTGTACCATAATATTGGCCATCTAATCCGTTTTCTCCTCCAGTATTATACAATTGTACGGCTAACAAATCTAATTCATTACGTAAGTTTTGAATGATTGGCAGGAACGAACCAAATGTATCTGTATAAGTAGAATACCCTCCTTGTACATATTGTGTTTCCGGAGCTGCAGTTAATAAAAATCCAGGACCATAGTAGGCTTTTAATTCTTTGAAAGCATCTACTACATTTTTTAATCTTGGATAAGCAGAGATTCCCGCATACGAAATATCTCTTAAATTTCCTGCGCTAAAATTCATCGATCCGCCTTCAAAATCAATATCAACACCATCAAATTGATACTCGTCAATAATCGCTTTTAGACCGTTAACAAAAATATTTTTTTGTGTTACATTTTCTAAAACAACATGACCGTTTTGACCTCCAATAGAAACAATAACAGGAACACCGCTGTCTCTTAAGGATTTGATATCGTTTTTCAACAATTGTTTATTGAAAACACCGTTAGTCAAATATCTGGTATCATTTGTAGTTAATATTGGTGTATAACCATCTCGATTAACTGTTTCTACGAAAGCATAATCAACTACATTAAATTTGCTTCCCACCATTTGAGAAAAATATAAAAATGGGGCACCAGCATTTTCCCAAGAATGAGCATATCCTAAAATTACTTTTGAAGGAAGCGGAATGAATCTATTAGTACCAACCGTAGCAATTTTAATAGTATTGTTTAATGTCGTTACGCCAGACTTGTTATCCGTAGCTTTGATTACAACTGGATAATCCTGATATGCAGATGGTGTAAAATTATAGGTGTAAGTATTATTTGTACCTGCTGTCATGTTAAATGTGCCTCCATTAATTGTAATTGTAACACCAGAAACAGTACCGTCGCTGTCAACAGCTGTAACTGAAATTGGTACAGCTTGGAAAGAACTTTGGTAGATAGTAGTATTCGAAGGTGCATTCCAAGTAATTACAGGTAATGAATTAGGACAGTTTGAACCTGAACAATTTAATGTAAAACTATATGTTTTTGATTCTGTTGTTCCGTTTGAAGCTGTAGCCGTAACAGTTAGCGTATGACTAGCCGAAAATTGATTGGCTGCCGGTGTCCAGCTTGCTGTATAAGTTCCCGAAGAATTTGTGGCACTCAAAGTTTGTCCGTCTAAACTAAATACAACTGATGAGATTGTAGTGGCATCAGCAGCACTTAATCCAACGCTTGCCACAAAATTAATTACTGCTCCTAAATTTATAGAAATTGCAGAAGCTGTTGGCGCTGTTATGGTAACCACCGGCTTAGTTGTAACTACTGCTTGTCTATTAAAATTATAAACTGTTGGCACAGTTGGAACCGCAAAGTTGGCTAAGTTATTTGGATAATATGTCGCTTCACCATTTTCCCATGAATTTAATTTCAAACTTAAAATTTGTGTATAACCTGCTACAACTGAATCATCAAAGGCGTAATTTCCTGATGCATCTGTTGTTGCTAAAACACTTTTCCAGTTATGTGTATTATCTGTCCAAGGTAAAACGATTTCTACTTTTGCCCCAGCAACCGGAGTTGTTCCGTTTTTAACTGTTCCGCTGATTAAGTTTGCAGCTGCAGCTAAAGCCGTTTTTGCAGTTGAATTTGTATTAAAATTATAAACTGTTGGATTTGCAGGAATAGCAAAGTTGGCCAGATTATTTGGGTAATAGGCTACTTCTCCATTTTCCCAAGAGTTTAATTTTAAACTTAAAACTTGTGTATATCCGTCAGTCACTGAGTTAGGAAAGCTATATTTCCCTTGTGCATCTGTGGTTGCTAAAACGCTTTTCCAGTTGTGTGTATTGTCTGTCCAAGGCAAAACCAATTCTACTTTTGCACCAGCAACCGGATTTGTTCCGTTTTTAACTGTTCCGCTGATTTTGCTTGAAGTTGAAACAACATCTTGTGCAAAATTCAATGTTTTATTGGCATTCAAATTAGAATAAACTGTAGAAGCCGGAGTAAATGTCTGTCCTGTTAAAGCTGCAGTCACTGTATAATTGCCGCCAGAAGCTAAACTTAGAGAATAAGCTCCACTTGCATTTGTAACAGCCGTAACATTTCCTGCCGTAGAAGATGCTGTAACGGTTACACCAGAAACTGGAGTTGTTCCGTTTAGAACCGTTCCGCTAACTGTATAATTAACAACAGCTGGTCCTTGTGTAAAATTCAACGTTTTATTGCTGCTAATGGCATTATAAACCGTTGATGCCGGAGTATATGAAAATCCTGATTTTGCAGCTGTAACTGTAAAGTTCAGTCCAGCTGTTAAACCTGCAATATTATAAGCACCGCTTGTATTTGAAACCGCTGTTAAAGTTGTGCTGCCAGAAACTGCCGTAACGGTTACTCCTGAAACTGGCGTTGTTCCGTCAAGAACAGTTCCGCTTACGGTGTAAGTTGGCTGGCTTCCGTTGATTACAACTGCCGTTTGGTTTGTCGTAACATTTGTAAGCGTTACAGGAATAAATGTATAAGTCGCCTTTAAGGCTGTCAGCGTATAGTTTTGTCCTGAAGTTAAATTGTTGAACGAAAAGTTTCCTGTTGCTGAAACTACTGTTTGTAGAACTGCATTTGAAGCATTGCGTAACTCAACTGTAACATCTGTAACTAATGCTGATCCGTTTTTTGCAGAACCGGAAATACTTACCGTTCCCGGAACAACACTTCCGAAAGATGTGTCAACTTGATTTAATAATGAATTTGGAATTGAGCCTCTTGTATCCTGAGATAATTCCCAAATCATACCTCCGGCTAAATTTCTTGATTTTATATACTGAACTTTTAAATCCATTGACTGTTTATCTTCATAAGAAATAAACTCTTTTGTAGTCGCATTATATAAGTAAGGAACTTTTGTTGTATTATCGAAATAGCGAACCCATCCTGCAGAAGCTGCAGACGACGTTACCATCATAGTATTTGGATCAAGATAAGCGTGTGAATTTGTTACCGGATTCCCCACTAAATCACAGATTTCGATACTTCCTGATTTTTCACAAGCCCCAGAACCATCCCAGGTTCCTGTTGGGTTTTGCGGATTGGTACATCCGGGAACAACATATCGTGGCGCCGAAACAAATAATCCGTTAGTTGAATTTGCGGCAACATTATCAAATTTTTTCCCGTAAAAAGGTAATCCCATGATTAATTTATTGGCAGGAAAACCAATTACATTCAAGTATTGATTTGTTAATTCGTCTAATGATTCTGATTGTGCTGCGCCATACAATGGATCGTTTGGATTTCCGCTGGCATATAATGGAGCATTGTAGCACGTTTTGTCGTACCAGTTTCCTCCAAAATCATATCCGAAATAAGTAATATAGTCACAATAAGTAGAAATATCTTCGCTCATACCATATTGTGCTCTGTTGTTTGGTCCTAAATATTGTTTCGAAACATTTCTAACATTGTTTCCTGCAGCAATTGTAACCAGTTTATTTGGCATTGCCTGACGCATTGCTTTTAATAGAAGCACCAAATTTTTATTGTCATCAGGACTGTATTTTTGCGGAGGCACAGGCATTCCGTTCACAATTTCCGTTCCGTCAGTTCCGCCAGAAAGAGGATATTCCCAATCGATGTCGAAACCATCAATAAACGGATAAGTTACAATGAAGTTTGCCATATCTGCAGCCAAAGCAGCTCTTGCAACCGGACTGGCAGCAATTGGAGAAAGATCCTGGCCTTTTGTCCAGCCTCCTACAGAGATTAAAATTTTAAGATGAGGATACTTTTCTTTTAATTTTTTCAAATCATAAAAGTTTCCTTTAACTGGTGCATCCCATGGAATTCCGCCTTCCATGTGCTCAAAATCGGCATAAGTGTCTAAACATTTCAATTTTGTATTTTCAGGATGCGCGGGATCAAAGGTTGTCCCGTAAAAAGAATAATTTAAATGCGTCAATTTACTTCCGTCAATCTTCGGAACGTTAAAATCCCGGGCATAGATAGACCATTGCGCATAATACCCCACTACTTTTTTTCCGTGAGCCGGCTGGGCTAACGCGAGTAAGGGAAACAATAACAAAAAGAGTAATCTGTAATAATGTTTCATAATTAATAAATATTGGTTAATAGAAAATAAATACTTGGGCCGCAGAAACTAAAAAAGCTTCCGGGTTTCACTCAACTGCAGGTTGGAAGGCTGCTGTCGATTGGAAATAAACTCAAATTACATTCTATAGATAAATATTACTATTTCTGATTCATTCATAATCATTAGCAAATAGCAGTGATTGATATTTATTTATAATTTTAAAAATTAATCTTAAATACAAATGATAAATTTGGGACTAATCATCGATCTATACTCTCGTTTTTGTCATGTTTTGTTGTATTCTTTTTATTTGGTTTTTTAAATGTTAATACTCCTTTAATGGTTATTTTTTTTAATGCTTTTTAATTTGACTTGGAATTTGAAAGTTTAACTATAATTACCTCTGCCAAATAGTTTTGGCAGAGATAATCAGCACTCTTAAAACACTGTAACTTAAACTTACTAAATACTAATTCAAACCAAATCTTAAATTAATTTCTTTAAACTTTCGTATACTGACAGTTCAACATCAGCATGATCTTTTGTATTACACTGCTCTACTAGATTTTTCAAGTCAGCTGTTTTTAAAGTCGATTTATTATCCAGTACAAGAAGCAGTTCTTGTGATGCATCGCTTAGCTTTTTAGATAAAGGTAAAATAGGCTGTACTAAAGGTGCATTGGCACTAAGTTCAACTAACCCTTTATTAACTGCAATCCATTTATTGAAAAATGCGGCCACTTTTGCTTTGTTATCAGCTGATTTATTGGCAAGATACTGGCTCACAGCTTCATCAAAAGCCAGAGAATCTTTGGCATCCGGCGTACAAGCATCAGCAAAAAGTGTAAACGGGGAATACATTTGATATTCTGTTCCACCTTTATTTCTTGTATATCCTTTTAATGGTTCGCAGACATTTGAAAACTCATTAACAGATTTGATACTCTGATTATTAGCTATATTTCTTAGAATAACGACTTTGTTTCTAATATGGGTTAATCCTAATTCTTCGAGCCTAAATGATACGGTTTCAAGACGTTTGCGCATATTGGCTACATCTGTAATGTTTTCTGCAGACCATAAACGTTCTGCAATTGCTGCGGTTCTTGGCCAAACTCTCGAATCAAAAGTTGTTTCTGTTGCAAGTTCAGTCCACATTGTAGCTTCACCTCCCAGAATTCTTGCTTTTTCTTCAGCAGATAAATTGGCACCTTTTGGCATTGGATCATTTAAATAATGACTTGCAATAGGATACATTAAGTCAATATAAAAACCATTTGACAATACTGTTTTGTATCCTTTTTTAACAGCATCTACTAATGACTGTCCGGCCACTACTCCTTCATTTGGTCCTCTCCAAGAATGTACAATTGCTTCTTTTGAAAGGTCTTTGGTTAAAATCTCTTCCCAGCCCATTAATTGCTTGCCATGCTTTTTTAACATTGGCGCCAATTGCATGGTAAAATAGGTCTGTAATTCGTGATTTGTTTTTAGATTATGTTTCTTTTTAAATTCCTGAATTTTTGGATTGGCATCCCAGTCTTTCCCTTCATTCTCGTCACCCCCAATGTGAAAATAATCTCCGGGAAATAATGGGCATATTTCATCAAAAAGTTCATTTAATATTTTATACGTTTTAGGATTTGAAGGATCTAATGTAGGCGAAAATATACCTGCATTTCTTTCAATTCCATAGGTAGTGATTGCTGTACCTTGGATATTTTTTTCGGAAGTTCCACCAGTCAGTGTGATCACTTTGCTTCCAATTTCTGGGTAAGCCGTAAGTATTGCAGATCCATGACCCGGAACATCTATTTCTGGAACAATTAAAATACCGCGCTCATCTGCATATTTTACGATATTTCTAATTTCCTCTTGTGTGTAATATAATCCATCCGAAGCTAATTCGATTAATTTTGGATGTTTTTTAGTTTCTATTCTCCAGCCTTGATCATCAACCAAATGCCAGTGAAAAACATTCATTTTCATTGCTGCTAATGCATCTAAATTTCTTTTAACCACATCAACCGGCTGAAAATGTCTTGATGCATCTAGCATTAAACCTCTCCATGTAAATCTTGGAAAATCTGAAATTTGAGAAACTGGAAAATAAAATGATTTACTGTCATTTTGAAGCAATTGCAATAAAGTTTCTAATCCGTGCAAAGCACCTAAATCGCTGGTTGCATTGATTGTAATTTTGTTTGCTTTTACATCTAAGCTGTAGCTCTCGTCTTCATATAAACCTATTTTTCCACTTTTGTTACAGTTAACCTGTAATTCAGCATTTGGAAATTCATTAAGTTTAGTAATGTAACCTTGTTCAAAAAAAATACCTGTTCTACCATCTAATCGTCGTAAGAAACGAGTTACGCCTCCAAAAATCCTTGAATTGGGATTTCCGGAAATATTTACTTTAAAGTTTTTAGTTAATGTAAAATTTCCGTCGTTTACAACAACATTTTGAGGCCAGGGCATAAGGTTTAACTGCTCTTTTTGAATTTGAGAGTTTGCCATTACGCCTGCTAATAGTAGTACAAATAGATATTTCATTTTATTTTTTTTTGGTTCGATACTCATCAAGTATCTTTAGAAATTAGAAAAAAACAAAACTCAGAATGACTTCTGCTTACCTCACACTCGCAAGGTCAAACTGAATTTTGAAATTTTGATTCGCTCTCACCCGAATCGGTTTTAAAACAACTTTAATAATCAAATCGTTTAAAAGCTTCAATAGCTTCATATTCTGCCAGTCCTAATTCATCGTATAGAACTGCTGTATTTTTATTTCGGTCTTCTGCCCTAACCCAGAATTCTCTTGAGTCATTACCCTGGAACATTACGCGGTCTTTTTGAGACTGGTGGTATAAAATAGCATGGCGTTTCAACAATACTTCTGATGGAGAAAGCGGTACAGCCATATCAATTTCATGAATATCCCACTCATGCCAGGCGCCTCTGTAAAGCCACAACCAGCAGTCGTCCATGTATTTCTCTGGTTTCAGTTCTTTCATCGCTGCAAAAATAGCGTTTAAGCAGACTTCATGTGTTCCGTGCGGATCGGCTAAATCTCCGGCAGCAAATACCTGATGCGGTTTGATTCTGGCAATGATTTCTTTTACAATGGCAATATCTTCGGCTCCAAGCGGGTTCTTTTTTACCTGTCCTGTTTCGTAAAACGGAAGGTCTAAAAAGTGCGTGTTTTCATCTTTTAAGCCAATGTATCTTGTAGCTGCATAAGATTCTCTTCTTCTAATAAGTCCTTTTAATTTGCGGACTTCAAGTGAATCAATCTGATTTTCTGATTTGTTGTTCAAAAATTCAATTACTGATTTGAAATTGATGTCTTTTGGAAGATCTGCACCAACAAAATCGTTGCATACTTCTGCAAATTTCAATGCCTCATCATCAGTTACGGCAATATTTCCGGAGGTTTGATATACAACATGTACATCGTGGCCTTGTTTTATCAGTTTTGAAAAAGTTCCCCCCATCGAAATCACGTCATCATCTGGATGCGGACTGAAAAGGATTACTCGTTTTTTTGCAGGATTAGCTCTTTCCGGACGATGTGAATCGTCTGTATTTGGTTTTCCTCCAGGCCATCCTGTTATGGTGTGCTGCAGGATATTAAACATATTGATGTTCATATCGTACGCAGAACCTTCTTGTGCCAGTAAATCAGACATTCCGTTGTTGTTGTAATCACGGTCTGTCAGTTTTAAAATAGATTGTTTGGTTTTCTGGCATAACCATACAATAGCTTTACTTTTTAATTCTTGTGTCCAAATGCATTCTCCAACCAGCCAAGGTGTTTTAAATCGTGTTAGTTCTGATGCTGCAGACTGATCCAGAACGAAAGTAGCGTTTGGATGATTCTGCAGAAATGTAGCCGGAACTTCTGAGCTTATATCGCCCTGAATAGTTCTTTTAATGATATCGGCTTTATTTTGTCCCCAGGCCATCAATACAATTCTTTTAGATCTCATGATGGTTGAAACTCCCATTGTAATGGCTCTTTTAGGAACATTGTCAATTCCATTAAAGTCAGATGAAGCATCAACTCTTGTAATGTGATCTAAAGTAATGATTCTGGTTCCTGAGTTAATGTGCGATCCCGGTTCGTTGAAACCAACGTGTCCCGTACGCCCAATTCCTAATAATTGAAAGTCAAGTCCGCCGGCTTGTTTAATATTCATTTCATAGTCGATGCAGTATTGATTAAGTTCTTCAATCGAAACTGTTCCATCAGGAATATTAACGTTTTCAGGTTTGATATCGATATGATTAAAAAGATGCTGATGCATGAAATAATGATAGCTCTGATTATTCTCTTTGTTCATTGGATAATATTCATCCAGGTTGAAAGTGATTACATTGCTAAAGCTCAGTCCTTCTTCTTTGTGCATTCTTACTAATTCTTCATATACTTTTATAGGAGACGAGCCTGTTGCCAGACCTAATACACAAGATTTATTCTTTTCCTGCTTAGATCTAATCAATTGAGCAATTTCCTGTGCTACAATTACTGAAGCTTCAGCAGAACTTTTGAAGATTTCGTTGTGGATTTTTTCAAATCTTGTTTCTTCAAATTTACCGGCGCTCTTATAACTGATATCAGGTTTTATTTCTAAAGCACTTTTCATTTCTTTTCTTTTTTTGGTATATACAATTTTGGTTTTTGAAATGGCGCAGGCAGTTTGCACGGCCTGCACCATTTGCTAACCAAACTTAAAATCTGTAATGTATTTTGTTTATTTTTTTTTAGAAGTTAGGAGCATTTACATCCCACCAAGTTCTGGTTCCTCCGTTATCAGGACCATTTAATTTTGCTACACCAGTTGCAACTCCTCCTGAATTTCCTGCTTTTTCAGATTGCACAAAGTTTACTCTCCTTACACCAAATTCCGTCGTAATTGCTCCTCCGCTGTAATTTTTCAAAACAGGGAATAATTTAGGATAACCAGTTCTTCTATAATCAGACCATGCCTCTTGTCCTTCAGGAAAACCTGCGATCCATTTTTGAGTGATAATTTTTTGAAGTTTAACTTCATTTGTAGCAGCAGCATCCCAGGCAACTGTAACGTTATTTACAGCTGGTGAATTGTTTTCAGGGAAATTTGGATCTACATATGCAGCAGGAGTTTTTGTATTATCAGCTATATAAGCAGCAGCACCAGATGCCCCTCTTTGATCGAATGAAACTTTAATACCAGCTTCATATAATTCTTGCGCTGTACCACCCATATTCCATCCTCGTAAAGCACCCTCTGCTCTTAAGAAATAAGCTTCTGCAGCATTCATAAGATAAATTTCTTTTGATCTTACAACAGCACCAATTCCAGAGAAATCCTGATGATCTGATTTTCCACTAATTGCAATTCCAGTTCTTACTCCTTTATACTGTCCAGGAAATTGTTTTGAAGTATCAAAATATACAGAAATTCTAGGGTCTTGATAACCTTTCATAATTGACTCCATATCTGCAGACATGCGAATATCTAACCATGAACCACTAAGTGTCGCAATAGGATTTGAATATACTGGTGAAACAATTTTAAAAGAGTCATCGTTAACCATCATGACACCAAATTTCTGGGCAATAGCTTTTTCTGCTTCTGTTTTTGCTAAAGCAGGTTTAATTTTAACGATACGCATAGCCAGTCTTAAACGTAATGTATTTGCAAATCTAACCCATGATTCATATTTCCCGCCATAACCTGTCATATCTGTAGTCGCAAAAGTTGAAGCTTCTCCGGCATCTACTCTTTTCGTTAATTCTGCAACAGCTGTATCCAATTCAGCAAACATTTGAGTATAAACTTCTTCTTGTGAATCGTAGGCGATTGTCGCATCTGTTGAACCGAATTTAGAGTAAATTATGGGTCCAAAAGTATCGGTCATTCTGTGCATTCCCTCTACTTTAAGAATTAACGATAAGGCATAAAACTGATCGTATTTTCCTTTTGATTTATTAGCAATATCAAACGCATTAAACATTACGTTTTTATATCCATAATCCCAGATAAATCCATTCCAGTTGTCTAACAATGAATATGTCGTGTTATTTATACCTCCTTCAAAACCAGTTGGAGTTGCCATATATCCTGACCATATATCAGAATTAAGTCCTTGCTGTAACTGGTAAACCCATTCAGGAGTCAGAACCTGTATATTATTAAACATTGGAGCGAATCCACCTTTAATATGATTAAAATCCTGCTCAAAATCCGGAAGCGAAATACCATTCGGATTTGAATTTATATCTTCGAAGTTATCTGTACAACCCACTGATGCGAGCAATAAGCTGCAGATAGCTGCTGTTGTTATTTTATTTAGTTTCATGATTTTAGAATTAGAAAGTTACATTTAAATTAAGACCAATACTTCTGGTAGATGGTAAGCCATAAATATCTACTCCTTGTAAACCTTGTCCTGTACTCAATGCAATATTAGGATCGAATGGTGCATCTTTATAAATAAAGAATAAGTTTCTTGCAATTAATGAAATACTTGCAGACTGAATAAATGGTAATGATTTTGGATTAAAGTTATATCCTATAGAAACCTCTCTAACACTTACATTCGTTGCATCATACATATATTCACCTGTAATACCTGCTCTTCCACCTACTTGTGTATAATAAGCCTGAGCATCCATAGTTGTTACAGCTGTACCGTCTGGCATTACAGCGTTTATTTTAACACCTCCTGCATTTCTTGCATCTCCTGTTGCTTTTGAAACTCCAAATGCATCATTTTGTGCTTCTGTTAAGCTCATAACATCACCTCCAAAACGTCCATCGATTAAAACGTTTGCAAAGAAAGATCCTAATTTGAAAGAGTTAGAAAAACCTAACATAAAATCAGGATTTGAATTACCTAATTCAACGAATTCAGTTTTCTGAATTTTGCCATCACTATTTAATAAAATTCTTCCCTGATCATCTTTCAACATTTTATAACCTTCAATAACTCCAAAAGGTCTTCCTTCTGTTAAAGTATATTTGTATCCATTAACTCCAGGGTCTGTTAAATTTACTTTTCCTCCTAATTCTTCAGGTATTTCTTTTACTTTATTTTTATTTTGTGAAAAGTTAACTGCTGAATCCCAAGAGAATTTATCATTTCTAATAATTCCTGCATTTAATACAACCTCAAAACCTTTATTTTCTATACTTCCTGCATTAATTCCATAAAAATCAACTCCATAAACGTTTCCAACAGGAGCAACTACTTGTAAATATTGATTTTTTGTTTCTGAATTATAATAAGAAATCTCAAAGCCTAATCTATTATTAAACATTCTCCATTCTGTACCAAATTCAAACTCTGATTTTAATTCTGGTTTTAGTGTAGTTCCAGGTTTTGGAGCAACTAACGGATTAAATTTACTACCGCTGCCATTTGGATAATAGTTAGCCGGACTTGAAATAAACGGATAAATATCATTACCAACTTGTGCATATGTACCACGAACTTTACCATAATTGATCCATTCTGGCAGTGTAGCCATTTCGCTGATCAAAGCAGTTAATCCAACTGATGGGTAAAAATAACTTTGAGTCCCAGTATTTACTAAAGTAGATGACCAGTCATTTCTTCCTGTAAGATCCAAGAACAACATGTCTTTGTAACCAAATGTTGTTGCCGCAAAAACAGACTGAATCTCTCTGTGTGAATCAATTGTTTGATAATTTCCATCATTATTGTTAAAATTGTGCAGAGTAAACCAGTTAGCATATTTTAGACCCCCTCCAATTCCAGAATCCAAAATTGTTTTTTGATTCGTCATCGTGTTATTTATACTTGCACCAACATTGGCTGTAAAACTAAAATTAGAAGCAAATTTGGTATTAATTGTTGCAATTAAATCACCGTAACGTTGTGTACTTAAAGAATTTTCGTTGATATAACGCCCGTTAATATGAGAAAGAGTACCTTGTGTTGTAGCATAAATTCTTTTATCATAAATACTTGTTACTCTGTTATAACTATATCTTGAAGCAATGCTCAACCAGTTATTTACTTTGTATGTTAATGATAATGCACCATTAAAGAAATCATTTTTATCTTCAGATTTGTTTCTGTTAACTGCCCAATACGGATTTTGCATAATATCTCTATTAGTCATCCAGTTTTGCGCCATTAAGTTTCTTGAAGGATCAAAAACTTCATATTCATCCTTGTAAGCATTAAAATCATAACCCCTAGGCATTAAATAAACTCCCGTAAGAGGATTAAAATAAAAACCATTTACAGGTTTATTAATAATAGTTTGTGAAGTATAGTTTGCATTAGCCGCGAAAATTAATTTTTCATCAAAAAATTTAGCAGTTTGTCTAACTCCAAAGTTATTTTTCTTTAAACTATTTTCAGGAATAACTCCCGTTGCAGAAGTATTAGCGTAAGAAAAAGCTGTAGAAGAATTTTCAGACCCAATTGAATAGCCTAATGAAGTAATTTGAGTAGTACCAGTTGTAAAAAAATCTTTTACATGATCTCTTGTTTTTCCTGCAGGACCCCAAGTTTCATCTGCTCCAGGAGCTGCAACATAATCAGTTTGGAATTTAGGCATGTAAGCCGCCTCTTCAAATGTTGTTACAGAAGAAGCTGTAATATTTGCTTTTCCTGTTTTAGCCTTTTTAGAAGAAAGTAAAATAACTCCATTAGCACCTTGAGAACCATATAATACAGAAGCTGCAGCACCTTTAAGTACAGTCATTCCTTCATAGTCATCCGGATTAATTAAAGAAACAACATCTCCTCCGTCACGGTTACCACCTGCTAAACTACCAAATGATTCATTCGGTTGTCCAGATCCTGAGTTCAGCATTGGAATACCGTCTATAACGTATAAAGGCTGGCTATTTACTACAGAAGAATTTCCACGAATTATTACTTTTGTTGAACCTCCAGTACCTCCAGAACTTTTCGTTACAGCAACACCGGCAATTTTACCTGCAATTGTATTAATTACGTTAGCATCCTTAACGCGTGTCAACTCTTCTCCTTTAAGCTCTTGAGCTGCGTAAGTAAGTGATTTTCTTGTTTTCTTGATACCTAATGAAGTCACAACTACTTCACTTAATGCATTTGAAGCTGCTTGCTGCATTTTTACATTAATTGTAGCAGCATCGCCCACAACTATGTTTTGTGTTTCAAGACCTACATAGCTAAAAACTAATGTCTGCCCTTTTTGAACTTCAATTGAGTACAATCCGTCAAAATCGGTAGTAGCTCCTTTTTGACCTCCCTGTACAGCAACAGATGCGCCTGGTAACGGCATCCCATCAGAATCTGTAATCACACCTTTAACATTTTTTACCTGTGCAAGCGAAACCTGCGCCGTAAAAACAATCATAAAGATTAAGAAAATTTTTTTCATGTTAATTTATTTTGTTAGTTATGAGGTAAAATTATTCTTAAGGGATTGTTAAAAAAAATATTTTATACAAACTACTATAATTTTTAAACGAACGACATAAAACAATCAATAATCTGCTGCTCGAAAACGTTTTCATTTCTATAAAAAGCAGAATTATTCCTATTTACAGCAATTATATTCTGTAAAACTTAAATTTTACTAAAAAATATTTAAAATTATCAATTATCTATAAATCTGTTATTTATATAAAAAGTAACGCTTCTTTTAATTCAAGAGAATATAAAAGAAGCGAAAAACTTATTAATTAATCTATGTGTAAGAATCACATCTAATTACCACACATAGAAGATGTTCTAAATTTTAGATCGGTATATTTTCTATGAATGACATCTAAAAGAGAATAATCATCAAAAGAATCCTGAGCTAATTCCCAAATCATAATGCCTCCTGTATTTTTGGCCGCATATTCAACTTTTTTAGAAATAGTAAGCCTGCCGTTATAATAAATTTTACCTATTTCATCCTGGTCTGCAAATTGAGTTCCTGTTAACACTATTTCACCAAAAGTCGAGCTTGTTACAGCTGGATAAGTAAAATTATATCCGTAAAAAGGAACTCCTAATGTGAGCTTATCACTTGATACATTTTGCTTAAGCCAAAACTCCACCCCTTCTTTTGCAAATTCAAAAGAACTGTGCTGCTCGATTTTATTTGGACTCCATGGACCAGTACTGTCATACGCCATTATATTTATAAAATCGAGAGCATTTAGCGCATCTGCATTTATATTTACAAATCGGGTATTGTTTGGGAGTGCTGCTGTGAGGAGTTTTTTACTATTGGTTAGTTCTTTTCTTAATTCAACTACAAATCCGCTGTATCCAGATGTTACTGAATTCCATTCAAGATCTACATCGACCCCATCTAGATTATGCTCTGTAACAAATTTTAGAATATTTTGTATAAATGCCGGCCGGTTTTGTGGTGTATCAATCAGCGAAGACCAATTTGCGGCTTGTTCTTCAGAAATAACACCGCCAGCCAGCGAAATACTAATACTGATTTTTGGATTAACAGATCGTACATATTTAGTTACTGCATCAATATCTCCGTTAAAAATTAGATTTCCATCTTTATCCGGATTAGCAAATGCAATATTCAAATGTGTGAGTTTGCAAAACTGAATAGAGCTTATTTTATCAAAACTATCTGAAGACAAATACCCGACAACTCTTGCTGTTTTTCTTTTTAACTCTTCTGAATTATTATCTTTTTCGTTTGTACAACCGTACATTGAAATTGAACTAATAAAAAAAAGGATGCCTAATAAGGCTTTATTTTTTATCATAATTTTAAATTTAAACTTTGATTGAAATAATACCTTATTAGGCATAACTATATTTTAGGATTTTTTTAGTTTACATCCCACCAGACTTTACCTGTCCAGTCGTTTTTACCTCCCATTCTTGCTACAGCTTCTAAATAATTTTTCTCATTTTTCTGCATTTCGTCATTTGGATAATACAAACGTGTAGGTGTTACTCCTCCTGTTTGAGATTCCGGACTTGTAATAGGTACTAAATGAGGATATCCAGTTCTTCTCCAGTTTGAATATGCTTCGATACTGTTGAATAAATAAGTAACCCAAAGCTGTGTTCCTATCTGTTCTTTTTCTGTTCCTGCTACTAAAGGTTTCGCAGAAAGATAAGTATTGATACTTGCCTGACTTGCAGCAGGTGCTCCATAAATTTCTAACTGTTTTACCCCAGCCTCAACTCCTTTTTTATAATAATCTGCAGCCGCACCTGAAACCCAGCCTCTATAAGCTGCTTCTGCTAATAACAATTGTGATTCAGAATAACTCACATGCAGAAAAGGCGTTGTTAATTGTTGATAGTAAGGCTGAATATCTGATACTGATTCAGAACCTGCAGTAACCTCCCATATAAAACTTCCAGGAACTACTCCTTCATATAAACTTTCACCAGGTTTTGGCGCTCCTCCAGTTGAACTTACTGTTTTTGGTGTCGCCAGCATAGTTAACCTTGGATCTCCATTATCTCTCAAGAAATTAATTAACAGAGAACTAAAATGATCGCCTCCCTGATCTGAAATAAAACCGTAAGACAATCCATTTCCTCTAAAATCCAGTTTCGCAGGATCATCGTTAAAAGGGAAATTTAAATGACGCATAATACAGTTATCATCATTACTTTCAAAAACTCCGTTTTGAAAAGCAATTTTTGCCTGCTTTTCAGCTTCTGCCGGACTAACCTCAGAAATTCTCATTGCCAGACGCAAACGCAATGTATTGGCTAATTTTTTCCACTTTGTAATATCTCCATCATAAAATAAATCTCCTTTAACTGAACCTCCTCCTGCATTTAACTGAACAAAAGCTTCTTCTAGTTCTGCAAAAAATGAATTGTAAATATCTTGTTGTTTATCATATTTTGGTGTTACAATCCCTGCAGAAAAACCTAATCCGGCTTCTGAATAAGGAACATCACCATAAATATCTGTTAAACGCTGTCCAATCATTACTTTCATAATTTTAGCTACTGCATTCATATTAGATGCAGCCGGATCTTTACTGGTTTTATCAAGAATATCTACAACGCTTTTCATTTCGTTAGAATACGCACTTCTCCATAAAGCGGTTGCGTACTCATCGTTTTTCTTAAATTTACCTCCATACTCTGTTACAGCCCATGAACCCGAATAATGCTGTACAAAACCTCCTGAATAAATTAAATTTGTTCTATGCTGATAAAAACCATTACCCGACATACATAACTGAGTAAATGTAAGCTGACCAGCCGGATTTGGAGATAACGCAACGGGGTCTTTCATTAATTCGTCAAAGTTCTCTGTACAGCCTGCCGTCGTAAATACTGCCGCTACGGCTATTATTATATGTTTAATTTTCATAATTTACTATTTAGAATGTAACCTTAATATTAAAACCATACGATCTTCTTGATGGCAGTGAGCCATACTCAAATCCTTGTCCGTTTCCTGAAGTATACATTGATTCCGGGTCAATGTTTGGCAAATCTTTATTAAATGTCAACAAGTTTCTTGCAAAAGCAGAAATATAAATTGAATTGATTTTTGCACCATTAAAAACACTTTTCGGTATAGTGTATCCTAAACTTACCTCTCTTAATTTAACATACGAGGCATCATAAATAAAAGGTGCCGGAGTATTATCAAAAACACTGCCCCAATATGCCTGAGGATCTACAGGTTTTGTATTTTTAACATAAACCGGATTTTCAGCAGTTCCTGTATTTACTACTCCATTTGCTACATAACCCGCTGTAGCAACATAAGTCGACGGATTAAAATTAGGATCTGTTGCTGCTGCCTGCGCTCTTGCTGCATTATAAGCATCACGTCCTTCTGTTGTAACATCCAAAAGTCCTTTTCCTGCTGCAACAGCATTAGTCATAGAATATACATCCATACCAAACTTCATATCCAATAAAAATTGAAGTGTAATTCCTTTGTATGAAAATCTATTAGTTAAACCAGCTGCCCAATCCGGAAGACCTTTTCCTAAAGCAACTTTAGTATCTGTGTATAATGGAAGTCCATTTGCATCAACAATCATTTCCCCAGAAGGTGTTTTTTGAAAATCTTTCCCAATAATAGTTCCGTATTGTCCGCCAACTTGTGCAACAATAGCTGCGCCGGCCCATCGAGCTTCAGAAATAGTGTACGTATTAATATCCGGATGTAAAGAAAGAATTGAGTTTTTATTCTTAGAAAAGTTTAAGTCAATTCCCCATTCAAAATCTTTAGTTTTAATTGGTGTACCCGATAAAAATATCTCGATCCCTTCGTTTCGCAATTCTCCTGCATTTACTGAAAGAAATTCATATCCTGATGTTGCCGAAGATGCTAAATCAAGTGTTTGATCTGAAGTATCTTCACGATAAACCGTAATATCTGCTCTTAACCTGTTTTTAAAAAAGGCCGTTTCCAATCCAAACTCAATTCCTTTTTTTGTTTGATACGTTAAATTAGCATTTGGTGCCGCTGTATTCTTAACATTTACAACACTTTGTCCATCATAAGCTGAATAAGTAGTATAATTTAATGCATTTTTATAAGCTCCCGGTGCATTCGAAACTTTTGCCCATGAAGCTCTGAATTTTCCATATGAAAAGGCATCGCTTTTGATATTAAATGCATCTGAAAAAACAAAACCTAATGAAGCTCCCGGATAAAAAGCATCTTTATTGATAACGCTGAACCAGTCGTTTCTTCCTGTAAACTCCGCATATAAATATCCTTTATAATCAAGTTTAGCAGATCCGTAAACAGAATTTGTTCTTGTTTTAGTCTCTGATGGCGCATTTATAGTTTGATTAGAGAAATTACTAATATATTCTGTTCCCGGTTCAATAATATTAGTTCCAAAACTAGAATTTTGCATTCTTCTAAAATCTCTTCTGCTTGTTCCTAAAATTCCAGACAATGTAAGATCAGAAACCAGTTTAATTTCACTAAAATTAGCGATGATATCTGTATTCATTTCAGAAACCGTTATATCATCCAAGCCCAGATATCCGGTTTCTCTCGCCGGCCAGGTACCTCCAGGCGCCATAAAATCTTTAGAACTAAAAACATAAGTATCTAAACCTGTTCTAAAAGTTAATCCAACCCATTTTTTAAACTGATAAGTTCCGGCTGCATTTCCCATAAAACGATTTTTCTTAGAAGAGTTATGATTTGCATCTACCGTAAAATAAGGATTCAATTGATAAATATTATTATTCCATTTATAAATTTCACCCGTTTCTTCATTCTTATAATTTTTCAACCAAGCCTGATCAATATTAGGTGCCAGACCAGTTAAAGAATATCCAACATTATTTGGCGAATCTCCTAAACCAGGTCTATTTTCTGTATTTTCTACCATGTAATTTACATTGGCATCCAAAGTAAATTTATCTGATTTTAAAGTTGCATTTAAACTAGCGTCATTTCTTTCTAAACCTGAACCCGGAACAACGTCTTCATTTTTCAGGTTATTATATCCAAAACGAACATATGCGTTTTCACTACCTCCGGATAATGCAATTCCGTTAGTGGTTGTAACTCCGGTTTTGAAGAATCCCTGAATATTATTGTCAACTTTAGCATAAGGTTTCATAGAACCATCAAATATTTTAATCTGCTGTCCAACTGTTTCAGAAAATTTAGGTCCCCACGAACTTGTAGTGTATCCGTATAATTCATCCGGAGCCTTTGAAGGATCTGGTAAAGCTCCACGGCTTCCACTACCATAATCAGATTGAAAATGATCATATTTAGCATTCACCCTGTCAAAACTAACACCGCTCGTAAACTCTACTTGTAATTTTCCTTTGCTTCCTTTTTTAGTTGTAATTAAGATTACACCATTTAACGCTCTGGAACCATATAAAGCCGATGCCGCTGCTCCTTTTAATACCGTAAGACTTTCTATATTATTTGGATTGATGCTTGAAATTCCGTCTCCACTGTCTCTTCCGTCAAACCATTTGCTGGCTGCAGCACTATCGTTATTCAACCCCGAGTTATCAATTGGAACCCCATCTACAATATAAAGCGGCTGGTTACTCTCGCCTATACTGGATATACCTCTAATAATAACCCTTGCACTACCTCCTACACCAGTTGCAGGTATGGAAACATCAACCCCAGCAACTCGGCCAGAAAGTGCTGTAGCCACATTAGTTGTAATTACTTTGCTCAATTGATCTCCTTTAACATCCTGAACAGCATAACCCAATTCTTTTTTCTGTCTCTTAATACCTAAAGCCGTAACAACAACTTCATTTAAATTTTGAGTATCCTGAGCTAATACTACATTTACAGTTGGCGAAGTACCTACTGTTACAATTTTAGTCTTAATTCCTATATACGAAAATGCCAAAACATCTCCTGCAGATGCCTGAATCGTATACATACCGTCATAATCACTTTGAGTTGCCGTTTTTGTACCTTGAATAATAATACTTACTCCCGGCAGCGGCAATCCGTTTTGATCGCTTACCAAACCTTTGATCGTTTTTACTTGTGCAAGAGAAACCTGCGCTGTAAAAACCATCATAAGGGCTAACATAATTTGTTTCATTTTTATCATGGTTTTGATTAGTTGTCGATAAATTTATTGTTAACGTACTGTTAAAAAAAATAATTTATACAAACAGTCAAATTTTTTAAACAAACGACATAAAACATTCAACATTATGTTGCACGAAAACGTTATACTATTTAAATAAAATATTAATAAGCTTTTATTACAAAATATTTTTCAAAAGAATTGCGATTTTGCACATAATTATGTAAAGTTGCACTACTATTACTATGCGCGCATCCTTAATAACAAAACGTTAAATAACAAGTTGAACGAAATCCGAAAATTGAAATTTGATATCAAGCTTAAAAATCACATTTGGTTTTGGGGAAGCTATTTCACTCTCAACTTTTTACGATGGGGAGCTTACTTTAACGATTATCCTTATTCGTTTAAATCAAACTTAATTGAGTTTTCATTACACATACCCCTGGTATATTTTAACCTATTTATTCTAGTCCCAAAATATGTTTTAAAGCAAAAGTACATTACCTATACCGCTGCTTTAATCGCAAGCTTGTTTGGAATTTATTTACTCAAAACCGTTTTAACGTATTATATAATATCCGAAAATATCTGGCCTGAGGCAAATCGAGAGTATCACCCGTTTGACATTAACCACATTCTGGCCGTGTGTATTGGAGAATTGTATGTTCTCGCTATGGCTTCTTCTGTATATCTAACTCTAACCTGGCTTAGAGAAAGAGAACGTAATAGATCTTTGAGAGAAAATCAGTTTAAAATCAAACTTAAATATCTCGAAAACCAAATTCAGCCGCATTTCTTTTTTAATACCTTAAACAATCTATATGCTTTATCTTTAGAATCTTCAGATAAAGTGCCGGATGTGATCATCAAACTTTCAAATTTGATGGAATATGTTTTGTATGATGTAAAAGGAACCAAATTTGTTCCGCTTATTAAAGAGATAGATTACATACAGAATTATATTGAAATCGAAAAATTACGCTTTGAAAATGTAGAAGTTACAATAAATTTAGAATCAAATATCGAAGATATTGTTGTACCTCCTCTAATCTTTATTTCGTTGGTCGAAAATGCCTTTAAGCACGGCGGAATTAACAATAATAATCTAAAAATTAAGATCAATTGTAAAGTTACAAACAACAATATGTTAGACTTTGAAATCTTAAATAATTTTGTAATTTCACCAAATCATAAATCTAAAGGTGGTATTGGTTTAGTAAATACAAAGAAAAGACTTAAGTTAATTTACAAAAATCATTTCAGCTTAAAAGGCACGACAAAACTTAATTACTATATAATCCGCTTGCAAATACCTATTCAGAATGAAGATTAAATGTGTATTGATCGATGATGAACCTTTAGCAATTAAAGTGCTGCAAAATTACTTTAACAATTTTACAGATTTTGAAGTTATAGGAACATTTAACAACTCGCTGGAAGCACTGGATTTTATAAACAGTACTTCTGTAGATGCTGTTTTTCTAGACATCAATATGCCTATGATGACCGGTTTTGAATTAATCAGCTTAATTGAAAACAAAACAAAAGTTATTATTACAACCGCGTTTAGAGAATTTGCCGCAGAAAGTTATGATCTTGATGTTTTAGATTATTTAGTAAAACCTATTCCGCTGCCAAGATTCATAAAATGCATTAATAAAATCACAACCGAATACAATTTAAAAAACAATATTAAAATCGACACCACAAAAGGCGATTCTCATATTTTTATTAAAGTCGATAAAAAGATGATGAAAATTAATATTGAAGAAATTCTTTTTATCGAAGGAATGAAAGAATACATTAAAGTTGTTACTCCTGATAAAACCTATATTACCCACAAATCTCTCACTTCTTTATCTGAAGAATTGCCGGCAGATCGCTTTTTGCGCATACATAAATCCTATGTAATTGCTTTAAATAAGGTAAAATCTATAGAAGGGAACCGCATTCAAATACAGTCATACACCATTCCAATTGGAAGAAATTACAGCAAAGATGTAAAAAACCGAATTCTGGAATAAAAACTTTAACATTTCTAACTATATATAAATTAACACATTGTTGAATAAATAAGGTAGTTCGTTTAAATTTAACATTATTTTCAATCAATAATTTTTTTTTGACTTACGTAACAAATATATTTACGGTCTTCAAAAAACAATTTATTAAAAAATTAACCTTATTACAATTATGAGTTCAGAAAATGTTCAAACCAAATGGGGACAGTTTATCTCATTGATAATCGTCTTCTTCTTTTGGGGTTTTGTTGGTTCTGCCAATGATATCCTGATTCCAGTATTCAAAAAAGTATTTACTTTATCTCAAGTACAATCACAACTAGTTGCTTGGGCATTTTATGCTGCATATTTTGTAGGCTCAATAATCTTCTTTTTAGTTTCTTTAAAATTAGACGTACTTCAAAAATTTGGATACAAAAAAACACTTTCAGCTGGTTTAGTTCTTTCTGCTGTTGGATCATTTTTATTCGTTCCTGCTGCAACTATGGAAAGTTTCCCTTTCTTCTTAACCGCTTTGTTTACTGTTGGTTTAGGTTTTTCAATTCAGCAAATTGTAGCAAACCCTTTAGCTATTAAAATGGGAAGTCCAAACACTGGAGCACACCGTTTAACATTAGCAGGAGGAATTAACTCATTCGGAACAACAATTGGAGCTATCTTATTAGGTATTGCTTTATTTGGAATGGGAGATAACAAAAAAACAGCTCTTTCATTAGAAGACATCAAATTACCATTCATCATACTTGGACTTGCTTTTATTGCAGTAGCAATTTTCATGAACTTCTCTAAAATTGAAGATCCGGAAAAAGAAGAAGAAGCTATTATAAAAGACGCACACAGTAAATTTAACATCTGGGATTATCCACAGCTTTATCTTGGAATGTTAGGAATCTTCATTTATGTTGGTACAGAGGTAACTATCATTAGTAACTTACCGGCTTTGTTACATACACACGAGTTTGGAAATATTCTTGAAGACGCTGTAGCACCATTTATCGCTCTTTACTGGGGAAGTTTAATGATTGGACGCTGGAATGGCGGTGTAAACGTTTTTGACACTTCAAAACTTGTAAATACAGCTTTAAAATTCATCGTTCCTGCTATTGCTTTTGGAGTAATTATTGGAGCTAACATTTTTGCAGCACACGACGTATCTTCATTCTACATTTACCCAATCTGGATTTTAGTTTTTATTGGAGTAAGTTTCGTAGGAGGAAAAAATGCCGGAAAAACTTTAATGCTTTTCGGATTATCAGGAATCACAATGATGGTTGCCGGATTAGTTTGGCCAGATCCATCAATTGCTAAATTCTTCTTTATCTCTGGCGGATTATTCTTATCTATCATGTGGCCTTCAATCTTCGATTTAGCTATTGCAGGTTTAGGAAAAAACACAGGAAAAGCCTCTTCATTCTTAATCATGATGATTCTTGGAGGAGGAGTTATTCCTCTAGTTCAAGGAAGTATCTGCGATTTAGACCTTACTAAACCAGAAGGAATTTTTGGTATTTCATGGACACATTTCTCTTATATCATTCCGCTTCTTGGTTTTGCATATTTAGGTTTTTATGGTTTCTACTGCCCTAAAATCTTGAAAAAACAAGGAATCAGCCACGTAGAAAGCGAAGGCGGAGGACATTAATATTTCTTTCAAAAAATCAAAAAGCCGTTTTACAATAGTAAAACGGCTTTTTGGTTTAAACATATAATACAATTTATCATTTCGACCGAAGGGAGAAATGAAAGATTTCAAAAAAACTTAGCACCTCAGACCCTTAGTAGCTTAAAACTTTTATTTAGCATTAATAATATTCTCCAGATTCTTCTTAAAAACAGCTTTATTCTGCACCGAAATTGGATATACAACATCTTTATCAGCATGAACAATAACTTTATCTATATTCGCCTCCAAAAGCGCTTTTGGATCTTTAATTTTTAAAGTACACGCACCATCAAAAAAGCCATCATCTTCAATAATCTTTCTGGCTTCTAAAACAGTCCCATCACTCAAAACTGCAGAAATAGTCATTTCGTTATTCAGCGTTTTCGAATAAAAACCATCCATAACCAAAAGCAGTCTGTAAGTATTTTTCATTTCCGGCCCTTTAAATTCATGTCGGGTAATATTATACCTAAGTCCTTTTGCCAAGCTTTGAAATTTTACCGTACAATCCAGCTCAAAAGTTGCCACATCACCCGCATCATTTACACTTTTCAATACTTTTGCCGTTTGTGCATAAACCGACACATTAAAAGCAAAAAAAGACAGTATCATCACTATAACTTTCATATTCAACAATTTAAGTTTTACATAAAAGTAAAAAAAAATCGCCTTTTCTATTTCAAGAAAAGGCGATTTTAATTTTATAACTATCTAAGGATTACTTGTTTCCTTTTTCAAAGTCAGCTACAAATTGAGCTAAACCAATATCAGTTAACGGGTGTTTCAACAATCCGTAAATTGCAGAAAGAGGTCCTGTCATAACATCAGCACCAATTTTAGCACAGTTTACAATGTGCATTGTGTGACGTACAGAAGCAGCAAGAATTTGAGTTTCATAACCGTAGTTATCATAAACCTCTCTAATTTCCTGAATTAAGTTTAAACCATCTGTAGAAATATCATCTAAACGGCCAACGAATGGAGAAACATAAGTAGCTCCCGCTTTAGCAGCCAAAATAGCCTGACCAACAGAGAAAACAAGAGTTACATTCGTTTTAATTCCTTTATCAGAAAAATATTTTGCAGCCATAACACCTTCCTTAGTCATAGGCAGTTTAACAACAATTTGGTCATGTAATTCAGCCAGCTCCTCACCTTCTTTAACCATTCCGTCAAAGTCAAGCGCATTAACTTCAGCACTTACATCACCTTCTACAAGATTGCAAATGTCAACATAATGCTTCAAAATGTTGTTTTTTCCTGTAATCCCCTCTTTCGCCATTAATGACGGATTCGTTGTTACACCATCTAAAACACCTAAAGCTTGTGCTTCTTTAATTTGAGCTAAATTAGCTGTATCAATAAAAAATTTCATAATCTATTATATTTAAATGTGTTGATTTTATTTTGAGCGTGACCACAAGGGTCGGGCTTTCGGCTGTATCTTTTGTTCCGTTTCTCTTCACAAAAGGATGTCGCCTCTATCCCTCACGCAAATCTCGCAGCAAAATTACGAAATCAATATCAATAACAATTTCAAAAACAAAACCATTTTCAAATTATATGTTACAAATAAGGTTAATTAACCGCTTTTACAACTTATAGTGATTCATCAGCATCTTTTCGTACATCTTATCCGGAAGTGCACGTTTTAAAACAATCGAAAACTTTTGCATAAATACACCTACTTTGTAGTGCACTTTTGGTTTATCTTTTTGAATGATTTTATAAATCGCTTCAGCCATTTCATTTGGATTGCTTCCTGCATCAACATGTTCGTTCATAGTTGCAAGTGTATCGCCATATACTTTTTCATAAGCAGAACCTTTTACAACCGGAGCATGGTAACGTCCAGAAGCAATATTAGTGGCAAAATCTCCCGGAGCAACATTCGTAATTTCGATTCCAAATTGTTTCACCTCCATTCGCAAAGCTTCAGTAATTAATTCCAAAGCTCCTTTTGATGCCGAATAAACACTTCTGTACGGAAGCCCCATATAAGCAGCAATCGAAGTAATATTAATAATTAAACCAGATTTTTGCTCACGCATCTGTGGTAAAACGCTTTTCATAACCTCAATTGGGCCAAAAAAGTTCGTTTCAAAATTATTCTTGATTTCATCCATCGGAATCTCTTCAAGAGGTCCGGTAATTCCAACTCCGGCATTGTTAATTACAATATCTAAACGTCCGGAAGTTTCAATAATTTTCGAAACTGCCGTTTTAATCGAATCAGCATTTCGAACATCTAAAGCCACTAAAGGAAAAACAGAATTCAATACTTTTTCAGGATTTCTGCTCGTTCCGTAAACAACGAAACCTTTTGCATGCAAAAACTCACCAATAGATTTACCAATTCCTGATGATCCTCCTGTAATTAAAACGACTTTATTCATTTTTTAAGTTATGAGTTATAAATTATGAGTTATAACTTTTATGCTGAAACATCTTTTGAGTTATAACATTACGAAAGGTCCAAAAATAAAAAAATCCTCCCGAAGGAAGACTACTTTTATACAAATTCTAAAAAATAAAAAATGGCAAGCGACCTACATCGCACCGCTCAACCACGTACCCTTGCTATGTTCCCATCCTGGGGGAGTCTGCAGGAGCTGGTCGTGTAGGACTTGCCGGTGCAAATATACAACCTTTTTATATTTTTGCAAGACCTTTGCGGCAATAAAAATATCGTCGTATATTGCCTTATTCAAATTTTAAACTATGAAAAAATATAACTTCCTAGCTGTCATTTTATTAGGAATCACATTAATTGGATGTGGAGAAAAAAATAAAGGTGAAAATTCTTTATTTACTATCGATGATTCTGCTTTTCCGGCACATCTTACGCAAAAAGAAGCCTTGAATATTGGAATTTTAAACCCAAAATCGAAAGAAATTGACAGTATTGCCTACTTTGTAAATGACAAAAGAGTTGGAGGTACAAAAGGCACTGAAAATTTTAGATTTGAATTATTAGATCAAAAATTAGGTTATCAATACATAAAAGCTAAAGTCTATTTTGGCGGAGATTCATCTGATGCTACAAAAAGAATTGAAGTTGTTTCGGATATTGAACCAAAATTATTGAAATATAAAATCGTAAATACTTTTGTTCATGACACTACAGCATTTACAGAAGGTTTGGAGTTTCATGATGGAAGACTTTTTGAAAGTACAGGTCAAAAAGAAGATTCTTATTTTAGAGAAGTCGATTACAAAACAGGAAAAGTAATTAAGCAGGTTGATCTTCCAAAAGAATATTTTGGAGAAGGAATTACTTTTTTTAATGGTAAAATATACCAGCTTTCATGGCAGGAAAAAACTGGTTTTATCTATGATGCAAATACATTTAAATTAGAAAAAACTTTTAAATATGATAAAGATATTGAAGGATGGGGAATGACACATGATGACAAATATATTTATCATTCTGACGGAACTGAGAAAATCTGGAAAATGGATCCGGCAACGCAAAAATTATTAGATTATATAAATGTATATTCTGGTACTTCAAAAATTAAAGCCATAAATGAGCTGGAATTAATAAATGGAAAATTCTATGCAAATGTGTGGCAAAAAGACGCCATTGCTATAGTTGATCCAAAATCAGGAGCAGTTGAAGGAATTTTAAATCTGGCAGATCTACGCAAAACACTTAAAGGTAAAAATGCCGAAGTTTTGAATGGTATTGCATATAATCCTGTTACCAAAACTATTTTTGTTACAGGAAAATACTGGGATAAAATGTTCGAAATAACAGTTTCAGAATAAGTCAAACACAAAACAATTTTACGAATTTCACAAGTTTTCACCCTTTAATACGTGAAAATTTGTGAAATTTGTTTTTTATAATACATTCAAGAAAATGACAACATTAATAAAAAACATACAAGAACTGCTTCAAGTGCGCGAAACATCTGTTTTAAAAGTTTCGGGTTCTGAAATGGCAGAACTTCCAACCATAAAAAATGCCTTTTTAATTATAAAAGACAATTTAATTGAAGATTTTGGATCAATGGAAAATCTTCCGAAAATCAATGCAGACAAAGTTATTGATGCTGCAGGAAAAGTAGTTCTTCCAACTTGGTGCGACAGTCATACGCATATTGTTTATGCCGGAAACCGCGAACAGGAATTTGTAGACCGCATAAATGGATTTACTTATGAAGAAATCGCCAATCGTGGCGGCGGCATCCTAAATTCGGCTAAAAAATTAAATGAAACTTCTGAAGAAGAAATCTACGAGCAGTCTAAAATTCGCTTAGAAGAAGTAATGAGTTTAGGAACCGGAGCTGTTGAAATAAAATCCGGTTACGGATTGACAATCGAAGGTGAATTGAAAATGCTTCGCGTAATTAAAAAACTGGCAGAAAATTATCCCGTTTCTATAAAAGCTACTTTTTTAGGAGCACATGCATTTCCAACACATTACAAAGAAAACAAAGCCGGTTATATCGATGAAATCATAACCAAAATGCTTCCTGAAATAGCTCAGAATAAATTAGCTGATTATGTCGATGTTTTCTGTGAAAGCGGTTATTTTTCTACAGAAGAAACTGAAAAAATCATGCAGGCCGGAATTGAATTCGGCTTAAAGCCAAAAATTCACGTTAATCAGTTTAATTCTATTGGAGGCATTCAGTCAGGAGTTAAATTTAATGCGCTTTCTGTAGATCATCTTGAAGTTATGAATCCGGAAGATATTGAAGCTTTAAAAAACACCGAAACAATGCCGGTTGCACTTCCTTCATGTTCTTATTTTTTAAGCATTCCGTACACGCCGGCACGCGAAATGATAAAAGCCGGATTACCTTTGGCATTAGCAACTGATTTTAATCCTGGTTCTACTCCATCCGGAAATATGAATTTTGTTGTTGCGACAGCCTGCATCAAAATGAAAATGACTCCCGAAGAAGCTATAAACGCCGCTACAGTAAACGGAGCATACGCAATGGGACTTTCAGAAACTCACGGAAGTATTACTAAAGGAAAAAAGGCCAATTTAATCCTTACCAAACCTATTTCATCTTATTATCAAATTCCATATGCTTTTGGAAGTAATTTAATCGAAAAGGTTTTTATCGAAGGGAAAATTATCTAAATAAAACTGCATTTAAGCAGGAAACTAAAGATTTAAAAAGAAAAAAGGTCTGTGATAACAAATCACAGACCTTTTTTATGTGGTATTTATTTTGCGAGATTTAAATTATCTCAAGCTGAAACTTGTTTTAGAAACTAATTCGTCATTATCAAAAACATTGATAAAATAAGTTCCTTTTGCGAAATCTTTTCCAGGAAGATCTTCTGTTACATTTACAGATTTGTTCTCATATTTTACAGTTGTTTTAAAGCTGTATGTTAGAGAATTATCTCCAAAACTTTCTGTTTTTTTCTCGCCTAAAACGTTGTTTTTTGCATCGATAACCTGAACATAATATGTTTTATCTCCAGATTTAGCGATTTGGTTTTCAGCAATAGTAAAACTTACTTTTAAGATATCAGCACGACTTGCTTTATCTGTTTCAATTTGTTTTCCAGAGCTTTTTAATTTGTAAGCAGAAGTTTTAGTGTTCAAAATAGATAATTTAGAACCTTTTTCAACTGTTTTTGCAAGCTCTTCATTTTGTCCTACAAGTACTTCGTTGTATTTTTTAGACTCTCCTAAAACTACAATTGTACTGTCTCTTTGAGTTGTTAAAACACCATTTTGTTTTTTCAATTCGTCATTTTCTGCAACAAGAGTTTTCATTTTACCCTGCATTGCCTGAACCTGGCTTCTGTATTTAGAAACATCACCTTTAGATTTATTTAAATCATCCATCAAAGCGACAACTTTATCTCTTTCCTGAATTAATTCGTCTGACATTGATGTATTTTCAGCAATTGCAGCGTCGTAAGTTGCTTTCAATTCCTGTAAATCTTTCATTACAGACTCTTTTTCTGTCATTGTAGTTGTAAGTTCTGTCTTAACTACATCAGTATCAGAAGATAATTTAAAAATATACACTAAGCTACCAATCAGTAGGACTGCTAAAACCGCTATTACCGCTTTTAGACTTGAATTGTTGTTGTTCTTTGGGTTTTCCATATTTAATAATTTTCTTTAAAAACAAATTTAAGAATTAATATATCTTAATAACGTAAGTTGATACAATTATATTATTTTTGGAAAATAAATTTTTTTCATGGAGAAATTGATTCCTTTTACTGTCAATGATTTGGCAAAAGTCACAAATCATCGTAGTGGTGAAATAAAATTCGGAGAAAAAATGATTGTGCTTCCTAAAGGAGCAGATAAAGTCAAATTTTTAGAAGAATCTGAGGCGAAATATGTTCTTTTGGGAATTCCGGAAGACATTGGTGTGCGTGCGAATTATGGAAGGCCCGGAACTGCTTCAGCTTGGGAAAACGCTATTAAAAGCATTGCTAATATTCAACATAACCGATTTTCTAAAGGAAGTCAGATTATTGTTTTAGGACAATTAGATGTTTCTGCAGAAATGCGTGATGTCGAAAATTTAGATTTTAACGATATCGACGACCGCTCAAAATTAAGCCAGCTGGTTGAAAAAATAGACAAAGAAGTTTCGCATATTATTTTTACGATAATGAAAGCGGGCAAAACACCTATAATTATAGGTGGCGGACATAATAATGCTTATGGAAATATTAAAGGTTCGGCTTTAGCCAAAGGAAAACCTATTAACGCTGTAAATTTTGACGCTCATTCTGATTTTAGAATTCTTGAAGGCCGTCACAGTGGTAATGGCTTTTCGTATGCGTATGAAGAAGGATTCCTTAAAAAGTATTTTATTTTTGGGCTTCACGAAAACTATACTTCAAAAAGCGTTTTAGATCTTATAAAAAAACTGGAAGACCGCGTTCGTTATAATACATACGACAGCGTTAATATCCGTAAAGAAAAAGATTTTACCAGAGAAATGGCTCTGGCTTTAGAATTTATAAAATCGGATGCGTTTGGAATTGAAATTGACTTAGATGCTATTCCTAATATTGCCAGCAGTGCTATGACAATCAGCGGATTTTCGGTAGAAGAATTAAGACAGTTTATTTCGTTTTTTGGACAGCATAAAAATGCGGCATATCTACATATTTGTGAAGGCGCACCAGATCTGGCCGATTCTCCAAACAATAATTTAATTGGAAAATTAATTGGGTATCTCGTAACTGATTTTATTAAAGCCAATAACGAAAAAGAGAAAACTCAATGAAGAGCAAGTGGCTTAAAACCACACATTTCCCAAATAATACAAGATTCAAACAGCCGATTGACTGAATAAAACTATCTTTGCACAGAATTTAGTACTTAAAACTAAAATTCTTAATTACTAAGATATGTTATTCGAAGATTTATCACTTTCAAAAAGTATACAAAAAGCCGTATTTGAAGAAGGCTATACAAATCCCACTCCTATTCAGGAAAAATCTATTCCGATTGTTTTAGCCGGAAGGGATTTAATTGGCTGTGCGCAGACAGGAACGGGAAAAACGGCTGCATTTGCAATTCCTATTATCCATCAACTGCATAGAATTGTTGGCTCATCAAAAAAAGCCAAACAAATTCGTGCGCTTATTGTAACGCCAACACGTGAATTAGCGGTTCAGATTGGACAGAGTTTTGACACGTATTCTAAATATACCAATTTAACGCAATTGACGATTTTTGGCGGCGTTTCTCAAAATCCTCAGGTTGATGCTTTAAAAAACGGTGTCGATGTTTTAGTGGCAACTCCGGGAAGATTATTGGATTTACACAAACAAGGTTTTCTTGATTTTAATCATCTGCATACTTTGGTTTTAGACGAAGCTGATCAAATGCTGGATATGGGCTTTATAAACGATGTAAAAAAGATTGTAAAGCTTACGCCAAAAAACAGACAAACTTTATTATTCTCTGCAACAATGCCTCTTGCTATTCGCGAATTAGCAGAAATGTTTTTGCAGGATCCTGAAAAAGTGGAAGTTTCTCCGGTTTCATCAACTGCAGAAAATGTAGAACAGCGTATTTATTTTGTCGACAAAACAGAAAAAAGAAACCTGCTTTATCATTTAATAAAAGAACAAAATTTATCGAACGTACTTGTTTTTTCAAGAACCAAACACGGAGCTGATAATGTTGTAAAAGCACTTCGCAAAAAAGATATTCCGGCAGAAGCAATTCACGGTGATAAATCTCAAAATGCAAGACAGCGTGTTCTGGATGCTTTTAAAAATAAAGAAGTAGGCGTTCTTGTTGCTACAGATATTGCGGCAAGAGGAATTGATATTGAACAACTTCCTTATGTTATCAATTTTGATTTACCAAATATTCCCGAAACTTATGTACACAGAATTGGACGTACTGGACGTGCTGGAAATGGAGGAATTGCTATTTCTTTTTGCGGAAAAGACGAACATCCGTACTGGAAAGACATTCAAAAATTAATAAAAGTTGATGTAAAAACCATTACAGATCATCCGTATCAATGGCATGCCGGAAGTCCGGAAGCCGGAGAAAAACCTAAAAACTCAAACAGAAGCGGCGGTGCTCATAAATCGAGAAAATCAAGTGCTTCAAAACAAAATAAAAAACGCTGGTATTAAAAACCGGCGTTTTTCGCTTCTAGTATTAAGTAGTTCATAATTTTAAACAATTTTACAGGCTCAAAAGGCTTAACAATAATATCGTTCATTCCGGATGAAAGTGCCTCGTCTGTAATTTCATCTTTATCAAACGCAGTCAATGCTACAATAGGCGTTTTAATTCCCAGCAGACGAATTCGTTTTGTAGCTTCAAAACCGTTCATTAACGGCATATTAATATCCATTAAAATAAGATCAAATCTTTCTTTTTCTAATATTGAAAGCGCTCCAAAACCGTCATCTACAACCTTGCAGATAAAATTATTTTTTTCGATAATTTTCTTCGTAACCAGCTGGTTAATTAAATTATCTTCTACGATCAAAATTTTATATATTTCACTTGATGTCAAATCCACTTCGATATCTTCAATTATTTTTTTTGTTTTCAGCGGGTCGTGTTCAAACGGAATGACAAATGAAAATGAAGTTCCCGCTCCTAAATCACTTTCTAATGTAATTGTACTTCCAAAAAGACCTAGTAATCGCTTTACAATGCTTAAACCTAATCCTGTTCCCTGATAATCTTCGTCTTTTCTTCCTACTTGAACGAACTTTTCAAATATTTTATTTTGATCGACTGCAGCAATTCCAACTCCGTTATCTTTTATCAGGAAATCCAGATAATGGAGTTTCCCTTCAATCCTGTCTAATTTTACAATAATGTCAACTTCTCCATCTTTAGTAAACTTCAAAGCATTGCTGACTAAATTCATCAAAATCTGTCCCAAACGAAGTTTATCTCCAATTAAATACTCCGGAATACTATCATCTATATCAACATTGATTTTGTTGTTGTTTTTTTGAGACAGAAAGGAAAGCGAATTTTTGATCATTGTAATTTCATCAGAAATATTAAATGTCAAGCTTTCTAAAACCACTTTATTTTCTTCAATTTTATTTATTTGAAGAATATCATTCACTAAAGAAAGTAAATATCTCGCTGAAAATTTTAAAGCGCTTAAATGCTGGCTTTGCGATAATTCTTTATGTTCTTCCAAAAGCATATTTGTTATCCCTACAACACCATACAAAGGAGTACGCAATTCATGGCTTATAGTCGAAATAAATTGTGTTTTGAGCAGTGAGGCTTCTTCTGCAATTTCTTTTGCTTCCAGAAGCTCTAAATTGTGTTTTTTCTTAAATCCTATATTCTTAATCAGCGTAACAATTAAGAAAAGCAGAATTAGAGAAGTCAGAATAAACAGAATTACAATAATTCGGGATTTTTTAAGACTTTGTGACTGCGACGTTTTCTCATTTTCAATTTTATCAATCTGTCTTTTATATTCGTCAAGTTCTAAATTAAATCCTGCAATTGAGGCTTTTTTAAGTTTCTCCTGATTATAGAGTTCTTCGGTAATTTCATTAAACTTTATCAGATGCTTATAAGCATCTTTGTAATTTTTTATTTTGGTTAGAAATTTCGAATATTCTAAATGCGTATACGACAAATCAGATTGTTCATCAGTATTTTGTCCTGCTGCAATTGCTTTTATAAAATAAGAATTAGCCGCACTATTTTCGTTTTTATAGCTGGAATACATTCCGTTCAGCATATACACAATAATTTCTGTTGAAGCATCACCGTACTTTTCTACATGATCTCCAACAAATTTTAAATACGGATATCCTGCATCAAACTTTCCAATATCAAAATAAGCCCAGGCAATATTGACGTTTGTAAAATAAATTTGATCTGTATTATTGGTCTTTAAACTGTAAGCAATTGATTTTTGATAATAATCAATTCCTTTATCAAACTGTTTTTTTTCAAAACAGTAAATATTACCAATGTTGTTATGAAGACTGTATTTTAACGAATCGTTATCTGTTTTATTGGCATAATACAAACCTTTGTTGTAAAAGAAAAGAGCTTTATCTATCTCTGATAATTCATTGTAATTACCAGCAATGACTTTATAGGATTTTGCAATTAAATTATTGTCTTTTACTGCAGTAGCATAATTTAGTGCAACACGCGAAGTTATAAGTGATTTTTCAAAATTAGATTCTTTAAAATCGTTCCAGGCTTGTTTAATTAATTTATTAATCCGGGCCTCAGAAACAGGCTCAGATTGTCCAACGACCGAATTGCTGAAAAAATTCAGAAAAAGAAGTAAAAATAAAAAAATCCGTATGTGGGGCATCAATCGGCTAATTTTACCAAATATACACTTAAAAATAAAAAAAAGCTGTATTTACTTAAAAAATACAGCTTTTCTTTTTGTTTATTTAGTATCGTTTTCTCTTATAAAAACGATTAATTTTCTAATACATTTTCTGTAGTATCATTTCCTTCCCATTGACCTACAACTGAAGTTGCAAGTGCATTTCCTAAAACATTTGTTGCACTTCTAAACATGTCGCAAAAATGGTCTATTGGCAAAATCAATGCAATACCTTCCACCGGAATATCAAACATACCGCAGGTTGCAGCAACTACAACTAAACTTGCTCTTGGTACTCCTGCAATTCCTTTACTGGTAAGCATTAATACTAAAAGCATTGCCATTTGTGTTCCTAAATCTAAATGTACATTATAAAACTGTGCTATAAAAATACTGGCAAAAGTCATATACATCATACTTCCGTCAAGGTTAAACGAATAACCAAGCGGCAGCATAAACGATACAATTTTATCTTTTACACCAAAACTCTCTAATTCTTCTGTTAATTTAGGAAAAACAGCTTCTGAACTTGTTGTTCCAAAAGCAATTGCCAAAGGGCCAATGATTCGTCTTAAAAGCTCAACCATTCTTCGTCTTAAGAAAATAAAACCAACTGCAATTAAAACAACCCATAAAGTACCAATTCCTAAAAGGAATGATCCAAAAAATTTGAAGTAAGTGATTAATAATTCTTCGGCATCGCGAATAGCAAAAACTGCTGCAATGGCACCAAAAACTCCAATTGGAGCAAAGTTCATTACATAGTTTACCATTTTTAAAACGATGTGCGAAATTTTATCTAAAGCGCCAATTACAGGCTTTACAGTACTTCCTAAAGATGCTGCAGCTAATCCGAAGAAAATAGAGAAAATTACAATTTGTAAAATCTCATTGGTTGCCATTGCTTCAATAATACTTTTAGGAACAATATGCTCTACGAAGTTTTCGAAAGATAAATTTTGTGTTTTAGCTGTTACTTCAGAAGCCGAAGCCATATCTACATGACTTAATTTTAAACCTACTCCGGGCTCTAAAATATTAACATAAAACAATCCTATTAATAATGAGATAAAAGAAGCTGTAAAAAACCATCCAAGCGCTTTTCCTCCAATTCTCCCTACTGTTTTTATATCTCCTAATTTTGCAATTCCCACGATTAAAGTGGTAAAAACCAAAGGAGAAATAATCATTTGCACTAATCGGATAAAGATAGTCGCAAGCATTTTAATTTTTGTGCTGAATGACTGCGCTGCTTCAGGCGAAATTGAATTATGCAGTATGATTCCGAGCGTTGCTCCAAGAACCATTGCTATTAAAATCTGACCTGTAAGTCCTGTTAAAAATGATTTTTTCTTAGTTTCTGTTACTTGCATTAATTTATTTTTTAATTATTAAAATATAAGACCCTCACTGTCTTAACTTTACTAATATGTTTTATTGATTAAATAAAAATCAGCCAAAACAATTGCAGCCATCGCTTCTACGATTGGTACTGCACGAGGCACAACGCACGGATCATGACGTCCTTTTCCGGTCATTGGTGTAATGTTTCCTTTATTGTCTAAAGAATCCTGAGTCTGCATAATCGTTGCAACAGGTTTAAATGCTACTCTAAAATAAATATCCATTCCGTTGCTTATTCCACCCTGAATTCCTCCGGAAAGATTTGTTTTTGTAGTTCCGTCAGGATTGTATAAATCGTTGTGTTCACTGCCTTTCATTTCAGAACCAGAGAAACCGCTTCCGTATTCAAAACCCTTTACGGCATTAATAGAAAGCATTGCTTTTCCTAATTCGGCATGAAGTTTATCAAAAACAGGCTCGCCTAAACCAACCGGAACATTTTGAATTACACATGAAACTACACCGCCAACAGTATCTCCCTGTTTACGAATGTCACGAATATATTCTTCCATAATTGCAGCTGATTTTTCATCAGGACAACGAACAGGATTACTTTCAATTTTAGAAAAATCCAAATCCTGATACGGCGTATCTAAATGAATTGGACCAACTGAGGATACGTAAGCATTAATTTTAATTTCAGGAAGCATTTGTTTTGCAATAGCTCCGGCTACTACCCTGCTTGCTGTTTCGCGTGCAGAACTTCTTCCGCCTCCGCGATAATCACGAAAACCGTATTTTTGGTCATACACATAATCAGCATGACTTGGTCTGTAATTATCTTTTATATGTGAATAATCGTCTGATTTTTGATTGGTATTTGGAATAATAAAACCAATTGGGGTTCCGGTCGTTTTTCCTTCGAATATTCCAGATAAAAACTGAACTGCATCTGGTTCTTTTCTTTGTGTCACGATAGCCGACTGTCCTGGCTTTCTGCGTGACATTTCAACTTCAATTGCTTCGAAATCAAGTTCTATTCCTGATGGACAACCATCTATAATTCCGCCTAAAGCTTCGCCATGAGATTCTCCAAATGTAGTAACTTTATATAGGGTGCCGTAGCTGTTTCCTGCCATTGTATTTAGTTTTGAGCAAATGTAAGTTTTATGAATTAAATTAAAAAATTAAAAATTGGTAATATTAATTAAAGATTAAACAGTTTAAAAATCACAATTTATTAAAATTGACCCAGAATTAGTAACCTTTTCATAAAATAATTCCTCTTATAATTTCTTTTATTTGTGGAACTTCAAATCAAGAAAAATTGAAAAAACGAAATGTCGAGCTGGTCATTATTTCTGATGTCCATTTGGGAACTTACGGAAGTCACGCCAAAGAGCTAAACAACTACTTGTCAACTATTAAACCCAAAACTTTAGTCCTAAACGGCGATATTATTGATGCCTGGCAGTTTAGAAAATCCTATTTTCCAAAAGCACATTTAAGAGTCATTCAGCGAATTATTGGCATGGCTTCAAAAGGCACAAAAGTATATTACATAACAGGAAATCACGATGAAATTCTTCGTAAATTCAGTGATATGACGATGGGTAATTTTTCTTTGGTCGATAAATTAGTTTTGGAATTAGACGACGACAAAAAAGCGTGGATTTTTCACGGTGATGTTTTTGATGCTTCTGTACAGCATTCAAAATGGATTGCCAAACTAGGCGGTTTAGGTTACGATTATCTTATTTTAATGAATCGTTTTGCAAACTGGTGTCTGGCAAAATTAGGCAGAGAACCTTATTCGTTTTCTAAAAAAATAAAAGCCAGCGTTAAAAAAGCCGTTAAATTTATTTCTGACTTTGAAACTACCGCAACCGATCTGGCAATTGAAAAAAATTACGATTATGTAATATGCGGCCATATTCATGAGCCAAAAATCCTTACTAAAGAAAACAAACATGGTTCTACTTTATATTTAAACTCCGGTGACTGGGTCGAAAATTTAACTGCTCTTGAATATCACAAAAAGCGATGGAAATTATATTCGTACACTCACACTAACTTTACGGAGGAAGAAAATTTATTTGAAATGGAAGACATTTTAACTTCACAAATGTTATCAAATATAATTTTGAAAAAATAGAAAACCTGCTTTTAAAGCCCTGTAGACGTTGTTTTTAACTTTTGGATATTGTAAAAATTCAAAAAAATGTGAATTATATAACAATTTCTAAAAATATTATACGTTCTTCATAAACAAGGAAATCTAAATTTGACAAAAATTAATTAACCATTTTTATGAAGAAGATTATAGTATCTGCCATTATGCTTTTTGGTTTTGCATTTACGGCACAATCACAAGAAATTTCAAAACACGCTTTAGGTATTCGTTTAGGAGACAACAACGGATTTGGAGGTGAAGTATCATACCAATTAGGATTAAACCAAAAAAACAGACTTGAATTTGATTTAGGCTGGAGAAACAGCAGTGATGTTGACGCTATAAAAGGAGTTGCCCTTTACCAATGGGTTTGGAACATTGACGGCGGATTTAACTGGTACGCTGGTGTTGGGGGTGGTTTAGCCGCTTGGGATCACGATTACTACAACAATAATTACAGATACAACGACAGCGGAACTTATGTTTTTGCAGCCGGAGATATCGGTATCGAATATAGATTTAAAGAAGTGCCTATTACACTGTCATTAGATGCAAGACCTGAAATTGGTTCTGGATACTATGACGATGACAATTTTGGATTTGACGTTGGATTAGGAGTTAAATTCAGATTCTAAATTAAAATAAAAAATAATTGTAAGAAGAAACCTGTCGTTAAAATGCGGCAGGTTTTTTTTATTTAACCGCAAAGAGCGCAAAGTTTTTAAATACTTTCCTTTCAAAACAGAAAGTTCGCAAAGCTTATCAATTTATAACTTTGCGAACTTAATGTCTTACGAAGTTTTATATAAAAACTTTGCGCTCTTTGCGGTTAAAATCATACCTGAAATTATTTAATTATAATTTCTTTCTTAGAATGAATTTTTACAACAGTATAAGGATATGAAATTACCTGCATCGTCATCGCGTCTTTTGCAGGGCTATTTTCTTTTACCGTTATAATGATATTTTTATCTGTTTCTTCAACCTTTTCAACACCAATCGAATAACCGCTGGTATTTTTCTCTCCCATATTCAAAATAACATAATTTGAGTTATCAATATCGGTATCTTTCATTTTATGAGCCAAAAGCGGATCGTTCTGGAGCATTTTGATTTCGTTTGGTTCTGTCAAAATCTCAAAAAATCGAATATTACCGCCTCCACTTGACTGTTCGGTTAAAATCTCATAAAGTGCGGTTGATGAACCTGTCGTTTTTGATGCGCCGCAGGAAATCAAAACAAAAATTACTAAAACTGAAATTACTTTTCTCATTACGTTCAAATTTTTAAATCGATGTTTTTAATCTTTATAATCGTCAATTGCTTTTTGATACAAAGCTTCGTATTTAGGCAGAATGTTTTTAATGTCAAAATTCTTAGCTACTTCAAGCGCATTAGTTTTAAATTCCTGCAGTATTTTATCATCTTTTAAAATTTTAATAGCGTTTGCAGCCATTTCATCGACATTTCCAACATCGCTTAAATAACCGGAAACACCATCAAAATTAACCTCTGGCAAACCTCCGGAATTACTTGAAATAACAGGAACACCACAAGCCATAGCTTCTAAAGCCGCTAACCCGAAACTTTCTGTTTCTGATGGAAGCAAAAATAAATCGGTCATACATAAAATCTTATCGATTTCATTACTGTTTCCAAAGAAAATTACTTTGTCGTAAATTCCTAATTCCATACACAAAACCTCTGCTTTTTCCTTTTCAGGACCGTCACCAACCATCATTAATTTAGCCGGCATTTCTTTTTGAATATTATAGAAAATCTTAATAATATCCGGAATACGTTTTACCTTTCTAAAATTACTTATATGAGTAACAATTCTTTCATCTTCTTTTGCCATAACATATCTGTGACATGGTGCAGAAGGATCTTTTTTAACCTTATCTAATTCGATAAAGTTTGGAATTACTTTAATTTTATTTTTGATTTTAAACAACTTTAAAGTATCATCTTTTAAACTCTGTGATACAGATGTTACATAATCTGATTTATTGATACTGAAAGTTACTGCCGGTTTATAAAACGGGTGATTTCCTACCAGCGTTATATCAGTTCCGTGAAGTGTAGTAATCATTGGAAGATTAATTCCCTCATTTTTAAGCATTTGTTTTGCCATATACCCTGCATAAGCGTGCGGAATGGCGTAATGTACGTGAAGAACTTCTATTTTATATAATTTTACCATATCTACCAATTTGCTTGACAAAGCTAATTCGTAGGGCTGATAATGAAATAAAGGATATTCTGGAACGTTTACTTCGTGATAATGAACATTAGGGTTTAAAAGTGCCAATCGTACTGGCTGACTGTATGTTATAAAATGTATTTCGTGTCCTCTTCTGGCTAATTCCAGGCCTAGTTCTGTTGCAACTACACCACTACCGCCAAATGTTGGATAACAAACTATTGCTATTTTCATGGATTAAATTTAATTCTACGAAAATACTCAAAAATAGCGTTGAATTGACTGTTTAAATTGTTAGATTTTTGTAAATCTTAGATATATCAGATTATTAGAGTTTTAGCTTTTATAAGGCTGACTTTGTCTAAGTTTAATTTTGACACTCGTTAATTAAACCCGGCATGTTTTAAAACCTGTCGGATTTCTAACTTAAGACTTAGCAAAACATGAAAAACAAAAAAGGCGTAAAACTTGAGTTTTACGCCTTTTAAATATCTTAATAAATGTGCTTAAAAAAATCTGCTGTGCCAGCTGTCAGCAGCGGGAACTTCCCAAGCATCGTTAAATTCTTCAATGTTTGTAACAAGATTATTAAAAACAATTGTATTAGCAGTTACTGCTTTATCCTTAACCATTTTTTTGAAATCAATTAATGGTTTGTGAGCAATATGTTCTCCTAATTTAAAAGTAACATTCATTTTGTCTAATAAATCAACATCGTACTTTTTCTCTAATCCCTGAATAAATTCTACAGAACTATCGATAGAACAGCCAGTCGCTGCCTGCACATCCTGATTTACTGCTAATATTATAAAACGATTGTATTTAAGCAAAAATGATGCTTCAAGACTTGTGCCATGTGCTGCCCATTCTTCTACAAAAGCTTTTAAATCGGTTTCAATTTCAGAAAATTCTTCCTCAGAAAATTTTCTGTTCGATTGGTAAATCCATACTCTTGATTCACCTGGTAAATTTTCAAAAGGTATATACATTTTTTAATTTTAGATTGTTGATTTTGGATTTTAGATTAAAAGTTTGAAGCTAAAAAAACTTAGAAACTTAGAATCTCAGATTATAAATCCTGTGCGTTTGCAATTAACTCAGCAATGTCCATTACTTTTACTTCTCCTTCTTTATGTGCATGTTTAATACCGTCTGTTAACATGGTATTACAAAAAGGACAGCCTGCCGCGATAATGTCTGGTTTTACTTCCAGAGCATCTTCTGTACGTAATACGTTTACTTCTTTGTTTCCAGGTTCAGCATCTTTAAACATCTGCGCTCCACCTGCACCACAGCATAATCCGTTTGCTTTAGAACGTTTCATTTCTACTAATTCAACGTCTAATTTTTCGATTAAATCTCTTGGTGCTTCGTAAACTTTATTGGCTCTTCCTAAATAACAAGGATCGTGAAAAGTAATTTTTTTACCTTTAAACTGTCCGCCTTCAACCGTAAGTCTTCCGTCATTAATTAATGATTTAAGGAATTCTGTATGATGAATAACTTCAAAGTTTCCACCTAATTCAGGATATTCATTTTTTAAGGTATTGAAACAATGCGGACAAGCGGTAACTATTTTTTTTGCTTCATAAGCATTTAAGACCTCGATATTCATCATGGCCTGCATTTGAAACAAAAACTCGTTTCCAGCTCTTTTTGCAGGATCACCGGTACAACTCTCTTCTGTACCTAAAACTGCAAAAGAAACATTAGTACGATTTAAAATACGCACAAATGCTTTTGTAATTTTTTTTGCTCTATCATCAAAACTTCCTGCACAACCTACCCAAAACAAAACTTCTGGTTGTTTTCCTTCGGCCAGCATTTCTGCCATTGTTGGTACTACTAAACTTTCTGACATCTCTCTATTTTTTATTAAATCGGTTTGCTCACAGTAAACCTCAATATATTTTAAAAATTGATTAAACGATTAAACCTATTAATCAATAAATTTTAATTTTCATTTTTCCAGTTCAAACGGTCTTGCTGGCTGTACTGCCAAGGCGCTCCGTTATTCTCAATATTAGTCATCATGGCATTTAACGACATTGGCGCAGCACTCTGCTCCATTACTAAATAGCGGCGCATATCCATAATAATAGATAAAGGACTAATATTTACCGGGCATTCTTCTACACAGGCATTACATGAAGTACAAGCCCATAATTCTTCCGGTGTAATGTAATCGTTTAGCAACGTTTTATTATCTGGAACAAAAACACCTTTGTTGGCATCTATATTTTTTCCTACTTCCTGAAGACGGTCTCTTGTATCCATCATAATTTTACGCGGAGACAATTTTTTTCCTGTCTGATTCGCCGGACATGCCGATGTACAACGACCACATTCTGTACAGGTGTATGCGTTTAAAAGCTGAACCCAGTTTAAATCCTGAACATCACTTGCACCAAATTTTGCCGGAGCTGCATTTTCGTCGGCTGGAGCTGCTGCAAAAGGATCTGCATTTGGATCCATCATTAACTTAACTTCTTTAGTAACTGAAGCTAAATTATCGAACTGTCCTTCCGGATTTAAATTGGCAAAATAAGTATTTGGGAAAGCCAAAAGAATGTGTAAATGTTTTGAAAAGTATAAATAGTTCATAAAAACCAAGATACCTGCAATATGTAACCACCAAAAAGCTTCAAATAAAATGGCAACTAATTCGTTTGACATTCCGTTGAAAATTGGCGCAATAAATTGGCTTATTGGATAGCTTCCTGCTTTATGAAAATGAGAAAATCCCCCCGGAACATTCTGCAAATGAAAATCAGATGCATTCATCAGTAAGAACAAAATCATCAAAACAGTTTCGAAATACAAAATATAATTGGCATCGCTTTTTGGAAAACCAGTTAAATCAGAATGTACAAAACGTTTTAATCTGATAAAGTTTCTTCTGAGCCAGAATACTGTAACGGCAAAAATTACAAGAATTGCCAATATTTCAAAAGAAGCGATTAAAACATCATAAACAACGCCTAAGTAAGGCGCAAATATTCTATGGGTTCCAAACAACCCATCAATAATGATTTCCAGTAATTCGATATTAATAATTACGAAACCTACATATACAAAAATATGAAGTATTCCAGCTACAGGGCGTCTCACCATTTTTGACTGCCCAAGAGCAATCAATGCCATGTTTTTCCAGCGCGCTTTAGAATTATCTTTTCGATTTACATCTACTCCTAAGTTAATGTTTCGGTATATTTTTTTTACGCTCACTGCAAAAAAACCGAAACCTACTATAAGAAGTATGGCGAACAAAATATTATCTAAATAACTCATTACAATTATTTTTTATCAGTTGAATTAGCATCTTGTGCAGGTGCTACATAAGGTTTGTTTTTCTTTCCGAAAAGCGAAACGTTTACATAACGTGTTGGATACAAACGAACGTCTTGTAATAACAATTCTAGTTCTTTTGATGTTTTGGCAAGATTATTATATAGAGCATCGTCGTTTAATAATTTTCCGGCTGTACCTTTTCCTGAATTTAAATTAGCCATAAGTCCATCAACTTTTGCCAAAGTCTGATTAAGATTACGTACTGTTTTTCCTAAATCAGCTTTATTTAAAGAATCTGATATCTTATTAAAGTTGCTTGACATTTTATTAAAGTTTGTCACAACTCCGTTAATTTGTCCTTTATTGCTGTCTAAAATAGTATTAAGAGTACCCGAAGCTCTGTGAAACTGCTCCATCGTCTGGCTTAATTCTGCTAAAGATTTCTTAATATCTTCTTGTCCTTTTTTATCTAAAACATTATTTAATCCTACTACTAAAGTATTAATATTAGCAAGCATTAAATTTAATTTTTCCTCAATAGGCTGAATTTTACCGCCTAAAGATTCAGTTAATCCTAATTCTACAGCACTTTCTATTTTTTGACCATCCTCAGAAGGGTCTTTATCAGCAAGATTAGGCAGGATTTTAATTTGTTTACCTGCAATTAAACTTGGTGCATATAAAACTGCTTTACTGGTTTTAGAAATTGGGAAATCGGTTTTAAGCTGAAGTTCTACTAATAATTTCCCTGTATTTTCGTTGATTGTAATTTTACTTACTTTCCCTATTGCAAGTCCGTTTAAAGTAACGGGAGCTGATGGCGACAGATCTTCAACGTTGTCATATTCAACATACAATGTATGGTAATTTGTAAAAAGGTCTTTACCTTTTAAAAAACTGTAGCCCCAAATAAATAATAATATTGATGCGATGACTAAAATAGCCGTTTTAATTTCTCTTGTTACTTTCAAAATCTTAGTGTTTGTTACAAAATTAATATAAATATTCGAACTTGTGACGATTATTTGATCGCGTCCTGAATACTGATCTTTTCTCCGTCTTTGGTTGCTACTAAAAAGGAAGCGCCATATCCTTTACTTTTAGCCTCTTCCAGATATTTTTTTGCAGTTTCGTAATCTGGAGTTTCCTGATAGAAATATTTATAAATATTATTTTCGTATATCATAGATACATTTTTCAAGCCTTTGAAGTTTTTAGGCTCTAATGGTGTTTTTTTAATGCTGGCGATAAGCTGTACTTTGAAGAAAGTTCCTTTTGGGCCGCTTTTAGCTGGTTCTACAACTGTCGTTTTCTTTGGTGTTGAAGTATCTTTTACAGGTCTGGCTTCAGTTGCTTCTGTATTTCCAGAACCAAAATATTCTCTTTTATAACTCAAAATAGCCTCAGCAATAGCTTTTGCAATATCATCTTGTCCTTCTTCAGAATTTAGAATATTTCCTTCTGTAGGATTAGATACAAATCCAGTTTCAACCAGAACTCTAGGCATGTATGCTTTGTGAAGTACCATAAAAGGTGCTTGCTTTACACCGCCTTGTCTAAGTTTTTTTCCTAGTTTTTCAAAGTTATCTTCAATTTTAGTAGCTAATGAAATACTGTTGTCCAAATATTCTTCCTGCATTAAAGTCATTCCAATCATTGATTCCGGCGAATTTGGATCGAAACCTTCATACTTACGTTTATAATCTTTTTCAAGCGTAATTACCGAGTTCTCTTTTTTTGCAGCTTCTAAGTTCGATGCTACTTTACTTAAACCCATTACATAAGTCTCTGTTCCGTCTGCCGCTGTATTTTTATTAGCATTACAGTGTATAGAAACAAAAATATTAGAATTGGCTCTGTTGGCAATATTAGCTCTTTCAACCAAATCTATAAAAACATCGGTTTTACGAGTATAAATTACATTTACATTAGGATTAAGCTCTAAAATTTTCCCCACTTTTAAAACAATCGCTAAGGCAATATTTTTTTCGATCCGGCCGCTGTAAACTGCTCCAAAGTCATGATCTCCGTGTCCGGCATCAAGTGTTACTTTAAAAACATTTGACTGACTATAAGAGCAAAATGACAATATCGTTAGAAAAAAAGTAATGATTACCTTAATTTTGTTTAAACCATTCATAAATCTAAAAGTTAATTTTAATAAAATGCAGCTGTTATAATTTTTACAATTGATTATTTTTGCCAAAAAATTATATGTAAGTTTGACATGTCAAAAAACAAGCCATAATTTTACAAAAATAGTATTTAAACCTTTGCATACAAACTTATTTAATATCGTTTTAATATCATTTTTCCTAACAATAGGATGTGGTAATTCATATTCGCAAGAGATAAAACCCAAAAAAAAATCTTTACCTGCTGGAAAACAAACTAATAAGCCCGGAACCACTCCTGCAGCATCTGCTTCTGCGACTACAGCGGTTGTCGACACTATTAAACTAGATACGGTAAAACCTAAAAAACAGTTTCTTGACGCACCTACAAAATATAAAGCTAAGGATTACGCAAAATATGACAAGAAGAACAAATTGCTTACTTTGTATAATGAGGCTGAGTTATACTATAAAGATGTAGAGCTAAAATCTGGTATTATTATTTTAAATCTTGAAAAAGATGAAGTGTATGCGGGAAGAATAAAAGATTCTGCCGGCGTTTTAGTACAATATCCAAATTTTAAACAAGGTTCTAATGAAGTTCAGCCGGATTCTATTCGCTTTAATTTTAAAACAAAAAAGGCTTTAATCTATAATTCAAGAACCAAACAAGGCGAATTAAACATTAAGGCTTCTGTTACTAAAAAAGAAAATGATTCTGTTTACTTTTTAAAAGGAGCGCGTATTACAACTGCAGAAGATATCGATAATCCTGAATACTATTTTCAAACAAGCCGAATTAAATTTGTACCGGGCAAAAAAATCGTTGCAGGTTTGACGCAAATGGTTATTGCCGATGTTCCTACTCCGCTTGCTCTTCCTTATGGTTTTTTCCCTTTAAGTAAAGAAAAAAGTGTTTCGGGTATCATTATTCCAAGTTATAATGATTCTAACACAAGAGGATTCTCATTACAAAATGGAGGATATTATTTTGCATTAAGCGATAATTACGATTTAACTGTTTTAGGAGATTATTATACCAACGGAAGTTATGCCATGCGATTTGAGTCTGCCTATGCGCAGAGGTATAAGTATCGAGGAAATGTCAACATTCGTTTTGAAAATCTGATAAATAGTGAGAGAGGTTATCCTGATTATTCAAAACAAAATATTTATAATATTCAGTGGTCGCACTCTAAAGACACTAAATCGAATCCAAATTCAACTTTTTCTGCTTCTGTTAACATGGGTAGTAGTAAATATTTTAAGCGATCGATTAATCAGGCCAATATTGGATCTAACTTAAATAACACTTTAAGCTCTTCTATTTCATACAATAAAACGTTTAACACCATTCCGGGATCTCGTATATCGCTTTCGGCTACGCATCAGCAAAATACACAAACGGAAGAGATTTTAATGACGCTTCCTAACTTTCAGGGAAGTATCGATCGTGTATATCCTTTTGTTGGAAAAAATGGAGTAAAAAAAGGTTTCTTTAAAAATATTAACTTACAATATAACGTAACCGGTAAAAACAATTTTAAAACTACCGATTCATTATTCTTTAAACCGCAAATGTTTAAAGATGCTCAAATTGGTATGCAGCACAGTATTCCAATCAGCACCAATTTTAAGTTATTTAAATATTTTAGTGCGGGGGCATCAACTAATTATCAGGAAACCTGGGTAACTAAAACTATCGATAAAAATTACAATGCCAGTACAGGTGCAGTTGCTAATACTACTGTAAATGGTTTTGATGCTTTTAGAACTTATAATTTCAGCACCAACTTAGGAACTACAATTTACGGTACGTTTAACTTTGGAACTGATAAAAAAATTCAATCGATTCGTCACGTCATGAGACCGAGTATTACGTATGCATATACTCCAAGTTTTGAAAGATATTACGATCATTATACTGTAGATGCTGCCGGAAGAATTTCGACAGATGAATATACAAGGTTCGAAAACGGTATTTACGGCGCTCCTGGTAAAGAAAATTCAAACATTGTAGGGTTTTCATTAAGCAACACTTTTGAAGCCAAAGTAAGAGACAGTGACAGTACCAAAACAGAACCAAAGAAAATCATGCTGTTAAACAACTTAAATTTCAGCACGAGTTATAATTTCAATGCAAACGGTAAAGAAACTTTAGCATGGCAGCCAATTATTGTAAGCGGTGGAACGCAGTTCTTTGACAATAAAATGAATGTCAATTTTGGAGCCGTTTTAAACCCATACGCCATTGACAATGCCGGTAATGTAATGAACATTTACAACATTGATAACGGAGGAAGTTTGTTTAGAATGACAAGTGCCAATGTCACTATGAATTATTCATTTTCTAATAAAGGAAGCGGTAAAGAAAAAAACGCACAGAGTCAGCGAAATGGTGGACGTAATGATGATTTATTTGGAACCAATACTGATTTGAATGACAGCCGAAATAGTCAGTTTAATGAAGATCCTGATCGTAAAGAAGATGTTATAACCGAATTTTTCAGTTCAAAAATACCGTGGGATATGACTATGGCATATTCACTTACTTATTCTAATGCTAACCGTGAAAATAAGATAACCGGAAACTCTATTATGATTTCTGCCAATATGGATATCACACCAAAATGGAAAGGCGGGGTTTCTACAGGTTTTGACTTTGTTCAAAAGGGGGTTACTTTTACCCAGTTCCGTTTTGAAAGAGATTTATTAAGCTGGAGAATGGCGTTTAACTGGCAGCCAATGGGAACAAATTCAAACTGGAATTTCTTTATTGGTATTAAATCCGGTATGTTGAGCGATATTAAGTGGAATAAACGAAGTACTTTAAATCGATAATTCGTCGACAGACTTAAAATAAATTTATTATGAAAAAAATAATCTTTACAGAAAAGGCTCCAGCTCCTATTGGTCCTTATAATCAAGCTGTTTTATCTGGAAACACTCTTTATGCTTCTGGTCAGATTGCGATTAATCCTGCTTCTGGAGAACTTGTTACTGATACTATCAATAATGAAACGACTCAGGTAATGGAAAATATTGCTGCTATTTTAGAAGCTGCGAACATGACTTTTGAGAATGTGGTAAAAGCGACTATCTTCATTATGGACATGAATAATTTTGGCGCAATAAACACAGTTTACGGCTCATATTTTAACGAAAAAACCGCTCCAGCACGTGAAACGGTTCAAGTGGCATGTCTGCCAAAAAATGTAAATGTTGAGATTTCTATAATTGCTGTGCAATAGCATCTAATAATAATTGTGCCGTTGCTTCATTGGTTGCCAGCGGCACATTATGCACATCGCAAACACGAATTAACATATTGATATCAGCCTCATGCGGATGACTTGATAATGGATCTTTAAAAAAGAAAACCATTTGTGTAATCCCTTCCGCTACTCTTCCTGCAATCTGAGCATCACCTCCTAAAGGTCCTGAAAGCATTCTTTGGGTTTTAAATCCCGCTGCTTCGGCTTTTCCTCCAGTTGTTCCGGTACCAATTAATTTGATTTTTTCATTATGAAGAATTGCTTCATTTTTAATCAAAAAATCAATTAAATCGGCTTTTTTACCGTCGTGCGCAATAATTGCAATTTCCATAAATCCAGAACTATTGATTAGCGACATGGTAAGCAATTAAACCATCGATAGGTCTTCTTAATACATTTCCTAATTTAAGCTCGTATTTATCAAAAGTTTCTTGTAATTCGTCTTTTAAATAAAAGGCAATAGAACCAACAAAATGCACAGGAACTTCCTGACAGTTGTCAAACTGCTTGATATAGTTTTTAACGAAAGATTTCATCCCTTTGAAAATGATTTTTCTACAGAATTCTGTGTCTTTGTGTTTAATTAAAAACTTAGCGAAAGTTGCTAAATAAGCATTTGGATTTGGTTCTTTGTATAATTTATTTTTAATAAAATCAGGATCAACGTCGTATTCTTTTTCGAATTCAGCCGCTATCTCTTTTGGCATTTTATTAAAATAGTATTTTCTAATTAATTCTTTTCCAAAAACGTTTCCACTGCAATCATCCATTACGATATATCCTAATGACTGAACTTTTTGATGCAATACTTTTCCATCAAAATAACTGCAGTTAGAACCAGTTCCTAAAATCGATACAATTGCTTCTTCTCCTTTTGGAGTTGTAGCATAAACAGCTGCATAAGTATCTTCCTGAACGTCTACAATAGCGTTAGAAAAATATTCTTGAAAAACTTGTTTTAAGTACTCTTTCATTCTGTCTGTACCACATCCGGCACCATAAAAGAATAAATGAGTTGCTTCTTTTTTATTTTGTAAAATATCAAAACGGTCGTTTAGTCTTGAAACAATTTCAGGTCCGTCAAGAATTTCAGGATTTAATCCTAAGGTTTGTGTGGTAAACAATACTTTTCCATTATCATCAATTGCAATCCAATCGGCTTTAGTAGACCCACTATCAACTATTAATTTCATTTTATTTTTTGTTTTTGGTTTAGTTATTCTTTAATAAGTGTGTTTTGTACATTAATTAAAGAAGTAACAAAATAAGAAAATCCCGTTACTTTGGTGATAACGGGATTTTGCAAAAATATATAATATTATTTTAAACCTGCGATATGCACAGACAAATCAATTAATTTGCTTGAGTATCCGTACTCATTATCGTACCAAGAAACTAATTTGAAGAAAGTAGAATTTAATCCAATTCCTGCAGTAGCATCAACGATAGAAGTTCTTTTGTCTGAGATGAAATCCTGAGAAACAACTGCATCTTCAGTATAACCTAAGATACCTTTTAATTCGTTTTCAGAAGATTTTTTCAATACAGCCATGATTTCTTCGTATGAAGTTTCTTTAGCTAATTTTACAGTTAAATCAACTGTAGAAACGTCAGCTGTTGGTACACGGAAAGCCATACCAGTTAATTTTCCATTCAAATCTGGAATAACTTTTCCAACTGCTTTTGCAGCACCTGTAGATGAAGGAATGATATTGATTGCAGCTGCACGTCCACCTCTCCAGTCTTTTCTAGAAGGTCCGTCAGCAGTCATTTGAGTTGAAGTAGTTGCGTGAACTGTTGTCATTAAACCTTCAACAATTCCGAAATTATCATTGATAACTTTCGCTAATGGAGCTAAACAGTTTGTAGTACAAGAAGCGTTAGAAACAACTAAATCAGAAGCTTTTGCAGTTTCGTGGTTTACTCCCATTACAAACATTGGAGCATCAGCAGACGGAGCAGAAATAATAACTTTTTTAGCTCCTCCTTTTAAGTGCTCACTTGCAGTTTCGATAGTTGTGAAGATACCAGTACATTCAGCTACTACATCAACATCAACTTCGTTCCATTTTAAGTCAGCAGGATTTCTTTCTGCAGTAATACGGATATTTCTTCCGTTTACATACAATTTTCCTTCTTTAACCTCTACAGTTCCGTCGAAACGACCGTGAACTGAATCATATTTTAATAAGTAAGCTAAGTGATCTACGTCTAATAAATCGTTGATTGCTACAACTTCTACATTATCTCTATTGAAAGATTCTCTAAAAACGATTCTTCCGATACGTCCAAATCCGTTTATTCCTAATTTTACTTTTGACATTTTACTAAATTTTTGCTTTTGTTTTTATTATATTAATTCAAAGTCTAATTTCCTCACAATAAACTTCTTCCCTTTTAAACTTTTATACTATGTAATTATGTAGACATAATGTCTGACACTCTCAATAATTCTCTATCAATTTCTGATTTTCCTTTAATTGCCTGCTCAAGAGGAGTCAAAATCACTTTGTCTTCTTTAAGACCAACCATGTAATTTGATTTTCCTTCAATTAAAGATTCTACTGCTTTTACACCAAGACGGCTTGCCAGAACACGGTCAAAACAAGATGGCGAACCACCACGCTGCATGTGTCCTAAAACAGATACTCTTACGTCGTATTCAGGTAAATTAGCTTCTACATAATCTTTTAATTCGAATACGTTTTTACCAATTTTATCTCCTTCGGCAATAACAACTATACTTGATGATTTTCCTGAAGCTTTACTTTTTTGAAGAGAGTCTAACAATCTGTCAAGACCTAAATCTTCTTCAGGAATAAGGATTTCTTCTGCACCGGCACCAATTCCGGCATTAAGTGCAATGTGACCTGCATCTCTACCCATAACCTCTACGAAGAATAAACGGTTATGTGAACTTGCAGTATCTCTAATTTTATCTATACAGTCAACAACAGTGTTTAAAGCAGTATCATACCCTAGTGTAAAACTTGTACCGTAAATATCATTATCGATTGTACCAGGAATTCCCATTACAGGAAAGTTATATTCTGAGTTAAAAATTAATCCTCCGGTAAAACTTCCGTCTCCTCCAATAACCACTAAAGCATCAATTCCAGCTTTTAAAAGGTTTTCGTGAGCTTTTTTTCTACCTTCCGGTGTTCTAAAGTCTACAGAACGAGCCGATTTTAAGATCGTTCCTCCTTTGTTTACAATATTATTAACGCTTCGAGGGCCCATTTCTTTAAAATCTCCTTCGATCATTCCTTGATACCCTCTATAAATTCCTATGCATTCTATATTATGATAAGCACATGTTCGAACAACTGATCGTATTGCAGCATTCATTCCTGGTGAGTCTCCTCCTGAGGTAAGAACACCTACTTTTTTTATTGTTTTTGACATTATTTAAGTATTAAAGTTGTAAATTTAGCAAACATTCACCACTTCTTCGGTTATATTTATTATAATTTAATAAAATCTGTTAAATTCAAACGTTTTCGTTAATAAGTTTTTTGATACCAAAAATTTCATTTAAAATAATAAATAGGTCGTTTTTTAATTAATTCTTTAAAATTAACAATACCCAAACGAAGTGTTATAAAAATCTTATTTTGAGTTTATTAGAAAAAACTGACCAAAATCTTAAAATTAAGCATAAAAAAACCATTCGTTGCTGCGAATGGTTTTTTTATGCTCTTTTTAACGATTTTAGAAGTCATCATTATCAGGAATAACACCTTGATTATTGTTTTCAGGTTTAGGCTTTTTCTCCTCTTCTTTTTCTTTTTCCTTTTCCTGTTTCTTTTTGTCTTTATCAGTCTTTTTAGTACTGTTAAAGTTCAAATAATCGGGATTTAGGTTTGAATCCTGAAAATCATCTGATTTTTTAATTGCTCGTTCGAGTTTATGGCTTTTGAATAGTTTATTTACAAGTTCACTGAAAGTATCAAAATCAACTTCATAAGAAATACCAACTCCCTGCGTATAACCTATTCCCTGTCCTATATAATTAATGTCATTTTCTTTATTAAACAAACGAAGGTTCATAGATCCGTCTTCGTTTACACGATATAAAATTTCGATGTCACCCACAATAGCCGATTCGTTTACACCTCCTACAGGGACACCAACTTTACCATTTATCGAAATTCTTTCATTAATCTGCGATGAAATATTAGCCACAAATTGTCCGTCGGCTTCCTGACCTAATCTTCTGTCAGCAGAAATAAAATTCAAGTCAATATTAATAAGGTCATTATCTGATTTAATAATCCCTCCTAACAAACTCGCAGCCGTTTCTGCAAATGTTCCCGACAAATCGCTTTGGTTAAATCCGTCCTGACTCATAAATGAACCTGTAGATAACAAATATAAAGCTTGTGTCTGCCTGATATCTTTATCGTCTAACTTATATTGAATTTCTGATTTTAACACACTGCTCACCGATGGAAACTGAATATCAAAATTAGGTTCCGGACTAGTTAAATCTCCTCTTAAACCAATCACAACTTCTACAGGCACTTTTTTATTGAAAGATGAATTATCCAGCAATACGGCAGGGTTTGCCGAAGTTCTGTAAACGGCTTCCAGATTCAGCTGGGCTTTCATTGGGTTTCCTTCCCAAATAATAGATCCACCTTTTTTAACCGCGAATTTTTTATCAATTAAACCACCGTATTTAAAGTTATAAGTACCTTCGTATGCCTGGAAATCTCCCCACATATTAAATTTACCCAGCGTGTTAATTTTAAATAATAACGATCCGTATCCTTTTCCTTTCATTCCATGACCGGAATTCCTGTCAAGAATTACCTCTACTTCGGCATCTGGCGTAATATCAAAATCAAATTCTAATTCCAGACCATTATAATTTCTGGTTCTTTCTACAATACCTTTAGACAGATTGTATTTCTCTTTTGGGGTTACAAAATGAATCCAGTTACTTTCTCCGGAATTCTGAACATTACTAATAGGAATCTTAACTTCTGTTCCTTTTTCAGATTTTGCATCAACCTTTATAAATAAGCTTTCTGTTGGTCCTTTTATGCTTGCTGTTCCGTTTATAAATGCTGTACCAAAATATGCCGCATCTTCACTGTCTTTTGTATCAAGAGCAAGTAATCGTTTTGACGTTATATTTAAATCCAGTTTCCAGTCGCCAAAATTATGATGCTCAATTGTTCCATTCAACAATCCTTTGGTCTTAAACTTAGTATCGGTTAACTGATTATTTCTAAACAAGAATTTTTCATCAGTTAAATCAATAACCGTTCTATCGCTCAACTCATAATCAGTATTTAGGTACGGAATTGTCATACCGGCTTTTTCAACATACAAACGTCCGTTGATTTCAGGCTTTTTCAAATTACCTATAACAGCCGCGTTTCCGGAAACAGATCCTCTTATGTTTGACAAAACATCGCCTCCTACGGTTCCTAAAGTCGCGAGATTAAATCCTTCGAGTTTTAAACTCAAATCCATAAAAGTCTCTTTGTTCTCGATTGCAAAAGTTCCGTTTGCTCTAAACGATTCTGCAAAACCATTTATGATAGAAGAATTTACAGTAAACTTTCTAAAACTCTGATCGCCCGAAATATCAAAATTCAATGTTCCTAATTCGACTTTATTTAAATTAAGATGATCGACCTTAATATTGGCCGTGGGCTGATAAACATTCTTATTTTGCTTATAATTGATATTTCCGTTTAAATTACCATTAAAAACAAACTTAGAATTATAAGGCGTAATTTTATTAATGTCTACATCTTCAAAATTGAGGACAATATCTTTATAATCACTTCCTTTTATCACTCCGTTTAAATCAATTTTCTGATTTTCGTGCGATAAAACAATATTATCAATTGTAAAGTTTTTAAAATACTGATCAAAAACGATCTGATTATCTCTTGCTGCATCTTCATTTAAATACCATAAATAGTCTTTAAACTTCATTTCAGATTTCTTGATACCTACAATATTGTTTTTCTTTTTATCGATGGTATGAAATAAATCGAGATTGAAATAATCCTGACCTTTATCGCCGCCTTTAAACTCAGAACGAACAAATAAGGTATCTTTTGAAGTTACATTGATTAAATTAAAATCACGTATTTTATAGTAAGGCGTTTTAATACTGTCAAGTTCAACGTAAGCATTGTAAAGCGGGTTTTTATTATCAATGCTAATTCTGATATTATCAAAAGTATTTTTTGCTGCCGTAATTTGTTTAGATCTAAAACCAAATTTAAACTCTTGCAAATCGGCATCAATTTTACCACGAACAACAGTGCTTGAGTCAATTTTCATATCAGGATACAGCATTTCTACTACCTTATTATATACATGAAAATTGAAACGCAGAAATTGTCCTTTTTTAACCTTAAAAGGCTTATAATTAGTATACAAACTACCAACTGAGTTCATGACCAGTTTATCCAGCTGTGCAAACTGAAATTTTCCTACAATTCTTCCTTCAACAATATCAGAAGAATTAATGGTTATAGTTCTAAGTTTGTCGGCATCAAAATTGGAACTTATCGTAACATCATCAAAAACATACGTTTCTTTTGGATTTTGATATTCGGCATCTTTAATGAAAATATTTCCCTGAAGATTTTCAATAGAGTTTCCGGTTACCTGAACAACGGCATCTCCTTTAAAATGAGAAATAGAATCGTTTATAAAGCGTAGTTTTTGTAAATTAGAATTTTCAACGTTTATATGAAAATCATAACGGCTTTCTTTTTTACTTAAATCAACTAATCCATCAAAAGTTAAACTTAAATTAGGATCGTTTATAGAAACCTCACCTTTATAATAAGGCAGTTTAAAATTACCGTTTACAACAATATTACTATATCTATATTTATTGTAGTCTAATTTGTTAATATCGCCTTTTATAATGGTGTTGAGATATTTCTCTGTAAAACCAACGCCGTCAACGTCTAAATTTAAAGTCGTTCTTCCCAGATCTTTCCGGCCTAACAATGCGCCAATATTAAAATTATCCAAAATAATATTTCCTGAATACGAAGCTTTATCGATAAATTCCATATTATTCATATGAAGATTAACTTTACCGTCTCCTAAATCAGTAGCCATTCTAAAATCGGTTTCTAATGCCGTTGTCGAAACTTTTGCTTTACCAACGATATTAAATTTACCAATTCGTTTAAGTTCTTTTGGAAGTTTTTTTCCTAAAATCCCCGGAAGTATAAAAACCAGATTGTCATAACTTGCAATCAGCTTATCGAACTTACCTTCCATAGAAAACTTCTGCTCTTTTGTACCTAAAAGATTTTTAAAGTTGATGTTTCCAAAGATTTTAGTACCGTTTGCATCACTTAATCTAAGATGATTTAGATTTAAATTATTTAAAGGCCCTTTAATCTTGGTTTTAACTTTAAAATGTTGGTTTTTACCCAATCCGTCATAAAAAAAGCGAATATCATTTGAAGCAATTGAAGATGAATCAAGTGCTACATCAAACTGAACTTTATCTGTAAATTCAAGGAAATACTGAACTTTATAATTCAAAATTGCTTTTCCATAAATCCACGATCTTTTTGTTTTTATGGCTAAGTTTTCAACTTTAATCTGTTTTTTGGTATAACTAAATTTTCCAGTAAAATTAGAAACATACAAACCACGATGATCTAAAAATGAAAACCTGTGAATGTTTGTATTTACATTTGGGCCGTATAATTTAAAATCACTGATATAAGCATTCAGCTTTTTAAAATCTAAAAATCTTGGAGTATTCTTATTCTCATCAACAACAGAAAAATTTCCGTTAGTAATGTATGCGTTTCTTGCCGTAAGCAAAAAATGTTTATCTGATTTGGGAGTTTGTTTTCCGGTTTCAAACAATTTAATAAACTTATTAATATTGTTTTCTTCTTCGTTTTTGTAGGTTTTTAAATTAAAAATCAAACCTGTTAATCGAACATCACCAAAAATCAAATCGCCGTCAACCAATCTTTTAACACTCAAAATATCAGTATTTATGATATCAGAGTAGATTAAAGTTTTTTTATGATGATCTAAAATGAGTACTTTTTTGAGCTTAACACCGCCAAAAATATTAATGGCTACTTTATCAATACTAATATTGGTTTTAAAATCAGTATTAAGCGTTTCTGTAATATATCTTGCAATTTTCGTCTGTACAATAGGCAGAGACAGAGTGATAGCAAGTACCAGCAAAAGTAAAATTAAGCCAATCAGGGTTCTGGATACTATTTTCTTAACTCTTTTGATAACTCCTATTATTATTGTTTTTGTATAAATTTAATTTGAACAGACAAAGGACGACTGTTTTGATAAAAATTCTTTAATTTTGGCATCTGCTTCAATCAAATAAAAATCAAAATTTGATTTGTCAAATATAATCCAAAATTCGTGCCTTTATATGCAAAATTCAGAGGTTTTTATTCTTGCCATCGAAAGTTCATGCGATGATACTGCCGCCGCGGTTTTACATAACGACAAAGTACTCTCAAATGTTGTAGCCAATCAGTTAATTCACAATCAATATGGCGGTGTTGTACCTGAATTAGCTTCGAGAGCACACCAACAAAACATTGTTCCGGTAATCGATGCGGCGCTTCGCAAAGCAAATGTACAAAAAGAACAGCTAAGCGCAATCGCCTTTACACAAGGTCCCGGCTTAATGGGATCGCTTTTAGTGGGAAGTTCTTTTGGTAAATCATTATCATTGGCATTAAACGTTCCGTTAATTGCTGTAAATCACATGCATGCCCATATTCTGGCGCATTTTATTGACGAAGAAGGATATGATAAACCCGAATTTCCTTTTTTAGCTTTAACAATTAGCGGCGGACATACTCAGATTGTAAAAGTTAACAGCTTTTTTGACATGGAAATCATTGGCGAAACTACTGATGACGCTGTTGGAGAAGCTTTTGATAAAAGTGCCAAAATACTTGGACTTCCTTATCCGGGCGGCCCTTTAATCGATAAATATGCCAAAGAAGGAAATCCAAAAGCTTTTGCGTTTACTAAACCAAAAGTTCCGGGATTAGATTTCAGTTTTTCAGGATTAAAAACAGCAATCTTGTATTTCATTCAGAAAAACAAGCAGGAAAATCCAAATTTTGTAGACGAAAATTTAAATGATATCTGCGCTTCGATTCAGCATACCATTATTGAAATTTTAATGGATAAGTTAAAACTGGCTGTAAAAGAAACCGGAATTAAACAAATTGCTATTGGTGGCGGCGTTTCGGCAAATTCAGGTATCAGAACAACTTTAAAAGAAACTGAAACCAAATACGGCTGGAAAACTTTTATTCCAAAATTTGAATACACCACTGATAATGCAGCCATGATTGGAATTGTGGGCTATCAAAAATTTTTATCTAAACGTTTTGAAGACTCTTCTGTAGTTTCTAAAGCCAGAATTCAATTTTAATTATGCAGTTATTTTATAATCCTGATATAGACGAAACAACCGAAAGTTTTTCTTTTGATAAAGAAGAAAGCAGACACATTATTAAAGTTCTTCGCAAAAAAGATTCAGACATTCTATATGTTACAAACGGTTTAGGTTTTTTGTTTGAAACCGAAATTACACTGGCTTCAGACAATAAATGTATTGTAAATGTGCGTTCTGTAACAAAATCACCTGAACCAAAATTCAAACTGCATTTAGCCGTTGCGCCAACCAAAATGAACGATCGTTTTGAGTGGTTTTTAGAAAAAGCAACAGAAATTGGCATTCAGGAAATTACACCAGTAATCTGTGATCGTTCTGAAAGAAAAGTGATTAATTTAGAACGTTTTGAAAAAATCATATTATCGGCCATGAAACAATCAAATGAAATGTTTCTGCCAAAATTAAATGATGCTGTTTCGTTTAAAGAATTCATTAAACAAAAAAATCAAGGACTGCAGTTTATTGCGCACTGCGAAGAAACCGATAAAAAATCTTTGAAAGAAGCCTTAAAACCAAATGAAAATGTAACTTTATTAATTGGTCCCGAAGGTGATTTTTCTGAAAAAGAAATTGCATTGGCGATTGAAAACAACTATCAGCCGGTAACTTTAGGAAACACACGCCTGCGTACAGAAACCGCTGCCGTTGTAGCCTGCCATAGTGTAGTGTTTTTTAATGAATAAATAACGTTTTGTTACATAATTAAGGTAGTTTTGTCATTTCGACGAAGGAGAAATCTCCGTTAGAAACTCCATCCAGAAAAATCACCAATCTTTGTCGAGCTGTTTGCGGAGATTTCTCCTTCATCGAAATGACAAGAATGTGTATAAAACTAAAAAATTATAAGACATCATAATTACATGAAAAAAATATTCTTTCTGTTTTTACTAATTTCATTTTCTTCCTTTTCTCAGGAAATTGCATTGCTAAAATACAGCGGCGGCGGCGATTGGTATGCTAATCCTACTTCTCTGCCTAATTTAATTCGTTTTTGTAATTCGAATATTAATACACGCATAAAAGCAAAACCTTCGACTGTTGAGCCGGGAAATCCTGATTTGCTTTCGTATCCGTTTGTACATATGACAGGACACGGAAATGTAGTTTTTAGTGACTCAGACATTGCAAATCTTAGAAATTATTTAAACGGAGGCGGTTTTCTTCATATTGATGATAATTACGGAATGGATCAATACATTCGAAAAGAAATCAAAAAGATATTTCCAAACAATAATCTGGTAGAAATTCCCGCAAATCATCCTATTTTTCAAAAGCCTTTTCCCTTTCCTAACGGACTGCCTAAAATTCATGAACACGACGGAACACGTCCGCAGGCATTTGGCATTTTTGTAGAAAATAAACTCGTTTTACTGTACACCTACGAATGCGATCTTGGCGACGGCTGGGAAGATGCCGAAGTGCATAACGATCCGGCAAATGTTCGCGATAAAGCCTTAAAAATGGGTGCGAATATTATAAACTATATCTTTACCAACTAAAAATTTAAAAAGTGCAGCTTACTCACGAAGAAAATCAATTTGAGCGAAAAACATTTCCAATAACTTTAGTTTGCGATCATATTTATTTTCAGCAGAATATTGGTTCACTATTTAGAATTTCCGAGGCTTTTGGTGTAGAAAATATTATATTTTTAGGAAAAGATATTCCGCTTACCCCCAGAAAAATTAATAAAACTTCGCGAAGCACACACCTACACGTACCTCATCAAATAGTTGAAGAAACTTCAGAATTAATTGGATATCTGCAGCAAAATAACTTCGAAATCATTGCTTTAGAAATTACAAGCAACAGTAAACCTCTAAAAGAAGTTGTAATTCCTGAAAACAAAAAAACAGCTCTTGTAATAGGAAGCGAGATTAATGGAATTTCTGATGAACTTTTACAAATCTGCAATCAAGTTGTACACATTAATATGTTTGGCCAAAACTCAAGCATGAATGTTGTACAAGCTGCGAGTATCGCTTTATACGAGATTACTTCTTAAGTCTCGAAAATTCCTTGCAAAAACATAAAGGCAAACTACATTTCTTACTAAAAACCAAAATCAAAGTTTTAAGAAATCATTATCTTATTTTTATAAAATCCGATAAAAAGCAAATAATAACGTTAAAATACACCTAAAAAAACATTAAGTAAGAAAAAACATCATAATATTTAAAATATTAATTTTGTAGGAATCAGTATTTACAAGGGTTTGTAAAATTCTGACAAATAAATCTATATAAAAATTTGGCTACAAAATGAATTTGTTATAAAATTGCGATCTGGTTAACCAAAACTATTAATTTATAACAAAAACCCCCTAGATTTATGAAAAAAGTTATTATTACCGCAATTACAGCATTAGTGCTGTTTTCATGTCAAAATGATCAAGCTGAAGGAACAAATTCTGAAGCAGCTGCAAAAGCAACTCTTCGTACCTGCGCAAGTCAGGATGTTTTAGAAGCTCAATTAAAAGCTGATCCTACATTAGCAATTAGAATGAACGAAATTGAAGCTTATACAAACAAAGCTTTACTTTCTGGTAAACTTGTAAATGGAAAAATTGAAATTCCAGTTGTAGTAAATGTTCTATACAGAACAACTGCAGAAAATATTTCAGCAGCACAAATTCAATCTCAAATTGATGTTTTAAACAAAGATTTTAACGCTTTAAACTCAGACTATAATAGTGTTCCTGCATTATTCGCTGGTGTAAAAGCAAACGTTGGAATTACATTTGTATTAGATCAGATTATTAGAAAATCAACAACAAAAACCTCTTGGGGAACTAACGACGCTATGAAAAAAACAGCTCAAGGCGGTCTTGCACCAACTTCTCCAACAACAAAACTTAATATGTGGTCTTGCACAATTGGAGGCGGAATTTTAGGTTATGCACAATTTCCTGGTGGAGCATCTTCTACAGACGGAGTTGTAATTGATCCAAAATATTTCGGATTATCTGGTGCAGCAAATGCTCCTTATAATTTAGGAAGAACTGCTACTCACGAAGTAGGACACTGGATGAATTTACGTCACATTTGGGGAGATGCAACTTGCGGAAGCGATTTAGTGTCTGATACTCCAACTCACAACACAGCAAACTATGGTGTTCCTTCTTACCCACACTACAGCACTTGCTCTGGTACTCCTGTAGAAATGACAATGAACTACATGGATTATGTTGATGATGCAGCGATGTATATGTTCTCAACAGGTCAGAAAAACAGAATTGCAGCGATCTTTACAAGCGGAGGCGCAAGAAATTCTTTTGCACAACCATAAATAAAAAAAATCCAATTAAAGGCGAGATGAAATCATCTCGCCTTTTTTTTGACTATCATTTTAGAACGCCCAAAACTTTAGAATTATAAAAGCTTTTTCCTATATTTATAATCTTAAATTTTAAATATGATAACGTCAAAAACTATCTCTAACGGGATCTTAAGAGCTTTAGCAACTATCTTGATAATTGGTATTGTTTTATACTTTCTATATGAAATACAAACTGTAATTGTTTACTTATGCATATCGTTGATTTTGTGCTTAATAGCAAATCCGCTTGTATTGTTTTTAAAAAACAGGCTCAAATTCAGCAACTCAATGGCGGCAACAACAACAATTATTCTTTTTATATTTCTAATTGTGGGCTTTATATTATTATTTGTACCATTAATTATTTCGCAGGCCAATAATTTAGCTTTGCTGGATACGGCACATCTTCAGGAAAAATTTATGGAAACAGAAAAACATCTGGAAGAATACTTTAATATTCAGCATATTGACTTAAATAAAGTCATAAAAGATTCTAAATTGACATCAGTATTAGATTTCAGCTACTTTACCCGTTTTATCAATTCGATAATTAATTTTCTGGCAGATATGGGAATGGGACTTGTATCTGTATTTTTTATTACTTTCTTCTTTATAAAAGATCAGGCTATTTTTAAAGATCAGGCCAGAAGAATACTTCCAGACTCAAATGAAGACAAAATATTAAATTCTATAACTAAAATAAACCATCTTTTAACCCGCTATTTTGTTGGTTTATTACTGCAGTTAATTGTTGTATTTATTTTATACCTCATCGTATTAATTATTTTTGGTAATAAAAATGCATTTGTAATTGCCTTTTTATGTGCCATTTTAAATGTTATACCTTATTTAGGACCTATTATTGGAACTACTTTAGCCGGTATTTTAACCATGATTAGTATGATAGGACAGGATTTTCAGTCAGAAATTCTTCCTAAGACGATTTATGTAATTATAGGTTTCTTAGTAGTTCAGGCCATTGACAATAATATCAGCCAGCCAATAATCTCGTCAAAAAGTGTAAATTCGCATCCTTTAGAAATATTCCTGATTATTTTAATCAGCGGTATTACATTTGGAATTGTAGGCATGATAATCGCTGTTCCTGTGTTTACAATGATTAAGGTAATTTTAAAAGAATTTTTTCCAGACAATAAAATTGTCTCCGTATTAACCGAAAGAATTTAGCATTGAACAACAACATTTTAAGAAAAGATATTCAGGAGTTTATTATTAAAAATACCGGTGCTGATATCACAAAATTAGCGCTTCAAAAAAATCCGTTCCCAGATGTGGAATGGATTTTAATTTTAAACCAGATTGAAGCCCGAACAAAAGCCAGAGAAAAACTCCCAACTTGGTTTGCAGCAGAAAATATTATTTATCCAAGTAAAATTTCTGTAGAACAAACCTCATCAGAAAAAACGGCTGTCTACAAAGCTTCTTTAATAAATGGTGAAAGTTTAATTGATCTTACAGGAGGTTTTGGCGTAGATGATTATTATTTCTCTAAAAAGTTTAAAACAATTGCACACTGCGAAATAAACGAAGATTTATCTGCCGTTGTAAAGCATAATTATGAGCAGTTAAATGTGCAAAACTGTAGTTTTTATGCGGATGATTCTACTAATGTTTTACACGATTTAAAACAAAAATGGAATTGGATTTACATAGATCCTTCGAGACGAAATGATGCCAAAGGCAAAGTTTTTATGCTTAAAGACTGTCTGCCTAATGTACCGGAATCTCTGGATTTTTATTTTGAAAAAAGTGATTCTATTTTAATAAAAACAGCACCTTTACTGGATATTTCGGCTGCTTTATCTGAACTTAAATTTGTAAAAAACATTCATATTATTGCCCTTGAAAATGAAGTTAAAGAATTGCTTTTTGAAATTCATAACCATTATTCCGGTGAAATAACTTTAAAAACAGCAAACATTTTAAAAGACAAAACTGAAACTTTTGATTTTGTTCTTGGTTCAGAAAATGATTTTACATCCTATCATCTTCCGCAGAAATATCTTTACGAGCCCAATTCGGCTATAATGAAATCAGGCGGATTTGATCAGGTAAGTTCTTTCTTCAAAATAAACAAACTGCATAAACATTCGCATTTGTACACTTCAGATGATTTAATCGATTTTCCGGGCAGAAGTTTTGAAATCGAAAAAGCCGTTTTGTACAATAAAAATGAAATGAAAAACACGCTTTTAAATCAGCAGGCAAATGTTACGACACGTAATTTTCCTGAAACAGTAGAAAATATTCGAAAAAAATGGAAAATAAAAAATGGAGGAAATCTGTATAGTTTTTTTACAACTGATAAAAATGATAACAAAATAGTTTTAATTTGCAGAAAAATAAACTAGAAATGAAACAACTAATTACACTAACTCTTTTTTTATTAGCCTTTACAGCATTTGCTCAAAAACCATGTGAATACAGCGCCAATGTAACTGACTCTATTGGTACGTACAAAATAACTAACGAATACTTAATGAGCGAAAAGTATTTTGGAGGTTCGTTTAACTACATTTTTTTCTCACTGGCGCAAACTGACGGTCTGCCGACTTTAAATTTACAAAATATTCAAAAAAGCAAAGATTTTATAAAAGCGAATTGTTTTGATAAAAACTCTAAAATCTTTTTACAGTTAGAAAACGGAAAAATTGTAACATTAATGCATATTAATCAGGAAAACTGCGGAACGCTTGTTCGCGATGATAAAGGTTTTGACAACCGAATCAATACCGGAATTTTTATGTTTATGAAAGATAATTTTGATGAACTTAAAAAATCGCCTGTATCTATTATGCGAATTAAATATCTTACCAATACAGAAGACTATATCGTAAAAGCTGATCTTACTTCGGAATTAACGGGTAAAGTAACGCATCCCAATACTTACTTTATGGAAAATATCAGATGTGTAGAATAAATTAGTTACAATTCCACTTTTGATTCGAAACGGCATCTTTTAAACCAGCTTTTAAGTTATAATGCCACCATTCTGAATCAAATGAATTGAAACCATTTTCTATCATTATCTTTTTTAAGAATTTTCGGTTTGATAAAACTTTTTTAGAGAAATTGCTATAATTATGACCTGCTTCGGGTCCAAAAAAATCAAAAGCAGTTCCCATATCCAATTCTTTTCCGTTATTGTCAACCAGCGAAATATCAACGGCTCCTCCTCTATTATGGATGGAGCCTTTTTTTGGATCGGCAACATACTTAGGGTTGGATACAATTTCCCACATTTTCTTCTGGATCGACAAAGGTCTGTAACAATCGTAAAGCTTTATTTTATATCCTTTTTTAATAAATTCTTTATTCGCCGCAACCAGTGCTTTAACCGTTTTTAAACGCAGTAAACATTCGGCACAATCATATACTTTCGCTTTTAAGAAATTATCTTCTGTGGCATATTTCATGTCATACACAAAATCTTTACTGTAATCTTTTAAATTTACAAAAGCAGTATCGGCAATTTTATGTTCTACAGGTTCTGCATACGCTTCGTGTTGTGCCTGTACAGAAGTCATCCAAAAAAATGCAGTTAAAAAAACGGAAGATTTAATAAAATGTAACATGAAGTTATAATTTGAGTCTTTACTGAAAGTAAATATATAAATTATAATTAAATTCGTTCAACTTAAAAGCTTACGAATATGAATAACAAATCATTGTTTTTACTTCTGAGTTTATTTTTTGCTGTTTCACAACTCTTCGCACAGCAGACAAAATCTTTAAAATCAGCCAATACAGAAACCGATTACGACATTCAGGACAGCGTTTCTATAACTACACGCGACGGCGGCATTTTATCTGCAATGATGGCACACAAAAAAAATGACAACAATACAAAACCCGTAATTCTTCAATATACAATTTACGTTCGTGACAAAGGAAGAGATCTAAAAAGTATAAAAGAATCTGTAGACAAAGGCTACACTGGAATTATAGTGTATGCGAGAGGAAAACGTTTCAGCCCTGACGAAATAAATCCGTATGAAAACGAAGTAAATGATGTTTACGACGCCATAGACTGGATTAGCAAACAAAAATGGTGTAATGGAAAAGTGGCTATGTACGGCGGCAGTTATAATGGTTTTACACAATGGGCAGCCTGTAAAAAAATGCATCCGGCTCTTAAAACAATTGTCCCTGCAGTAGCAAACAGACCCGGAATGGGACTTCCTATGGAAAACAACGTTTTTATAAACCCAAATTACGAATGGGCTTTTTATGTAGGAAACAATAAATATCTCGATACCGTAACGAATAATAACAGACCCCGTTTTAGAGGTTTAAAATTTAGATGGTGGGAATCCGGAACGGCCTACAGAAAACTAGACAGTATTGACGGTGAGCCCAACAGATGGTTTCAAAAATGGATAAACCACCCGTCGTTTGACGAATACTGGCAGAAAATGGCGCCTTATAAAACTGATTTTGCACAAATAAATATTCCGGTTTTAGCGTTTGACGGATATTATAACGATTCGCAGAATTCGGGTTTATATTACTTAAAAGAACTTCAAAAATACAGTCCAAAAACGCCTTTTTACCTTATAATTGGTCCTTACGGGCATTTTGGAACTCAAGTTGGCGGTGAAGCTGTTCTAAATGATTACAAAGTCGATCCCGTTTCTTTAATCGATATAAAGAAAATTACTTACGAATGGTTTGATCATATTTTGAAAAACGGCTCCAAACCGGAAATTCTAAAAGATAAAATCAATTACGAAGTCATGGGTGCCAACGAATGGAAAAGTGCTTCTTCATTTGAAAAAATGCACAATGATTTCCTGACTTTATATTTAACTACAAATAAATCAGATGATTTCCATAAAGCCGATTATAAAAAGCCTAAAAAAGAAGAATTTCTAATTCAGGAAGTTGATTTTGCAAACAGAGAAATCAGCAATAATAATTATTATCCAAGTCCGATTATTCAAAAAGAAGTCAACAAAAATGATGGTTACTTTTTTATCAGCGAACCTTTAATCCAGCCTTTAATTGTAAATGGTTCTTTTTTGGGAGAAATCAAATGCAGTATCAACAAAAAAGATTTTGATTTAGGTGTAACTCTTTATGAAGTCACGCCAAACGGAGAATATTTTCATCTTTCCTACTACATTGGACGCGCCAGTTATGCACAGGATATTGAAAAACGACAATTGCTTCAGCCTGATAAAATAGAAACTATTACATTTTCTAACACGCATTTTGTGAGTAAAAAACTCCATAAAGGAAGCCGTTTATTAATTGCCGTTAACGTGAACAAAAACGCTTTCTCACAACTAAATTACGGAACCGGAAAAGACGTAAGCGATGAAACGATTCTAGATGCTAAAGAACCTTTGCAGATAAAATGGTATAATGACAGTTTTGTAAAAATTCCTGTTTTAAAATAATCCTGATTACAAGGCTTGCAAGCAGTATTTTTTGAGAACATAACTACACAAATTTCACAATAAAGCAATATTATCTTGCAGACACGACCTAACAATTATATCTTTACACCCGATTTTGGTCTGTTTTTTCTTAGGAAAAAATAGTTAAAAGGGAATCAGGTGTAAATCCTGAACAGACCCGCTACTGTAAGTTCTATAGAAGTCTTTAAACATTACTTATGCCATTGTCCCGAATTTCGGGGTGAGAAGGCCGTTTAAAGATGGAACAAGTCAGGAGACCTGCCACGATCACATAGTTTAAAACTTTCGTGGTATGAAGTTGACGACACAAGATGGTAACCTGTTATAGGACAGCAGGCCTATATCTGTCTTTTTGTAAGTACATCACCGAAAGTTTTTTTAAATCAATCGTGATGTATAATTTTAGAAAAACACTTTTAGCTTTTATTTTATTTTTCCCTTTTTGGCTTCATTCGCAGGCAGTCACAGATAGTTCGCGTGTTTTAAAAGAAGTTGTTTTAAAAGGAAAACCCTATCAGGAAGTTATTCCCGTGCAAAGTCTTTCTGGCGTTTTGCTCGAAAAACTGGCGAGTCATAATGTGGCAGATGCGCTTCGGTATTTTGCTGGCACACAAATCAAAGATTACGGTGGTGTCGGCGGACTTAAAACGGTCGATGTCCGTAATATGGGAACACATCACGTTGGTGTTTTTTATGACGGGATTCAGCTTGGAAATGCCCAAAATGGTGTAACCGATCTCGGAAAATATTCGCTTGACGATATGGAATCATTGACTATGTACAACGGTCAGAAAAGTGAAATTTTTCAGTCGGCTAAAGATTTTGCTTCGGCTTCAGCCATTTATTTACGAACAAAACGTCCTGTTTTTTCGGGGAATAAAAAAACAAATCTGCTTGTTCGTTACAAAACCATGTCGATTGATTATCACGATCCTTCTTTTAGATGGGAACAAAAACTCAGCGATAAAGTCAGTTTGAGTGTGAGTTCTGAATACATCAAATCTAACGGAGAATATAAATTTAGATACAAAAGAAAAAATCAGGACGGAAGTATTGCCTACGATACCACAGCAACAAGATACAACAGCGATATTGAAGCGTTTCGATTTGAATCGGGAGTTTACGGAAAAATAAACAACGGTTCTTGGGACACCAAAGTCTATTATTATGATTCTGAAAGAGGCGCGCCGGGAGCGATTGTCGAAAATAAATTCAGAGACGGATTCAGGCAGTTTGATAAGAACTTTTTTGCGCAGAGTTTTTTCACCAAAGATGTTTCAGAGAAATATAAATTTCAGGCAAAAGGAAAATTTGCTTACGATTACACACATTACATTGCGCGAGATACTACGAACGTTTTAGGCGAAGTAGTAACCGAAGGCGCACAATCAGACGACAGTTACTTTCAGCAGGAAGCCTATTTCTCGGCCGTAAATTTATACAGCATTTTACCCACTTGGGATGTTTCGCTTTCAACCGATTTTCAATACAATAAATTAAATGCAACACGACGCGGTATTCAAACGCAGTTTTCTTTCCCGCAGCGTTATACTGCACTCGTTTCGCTTGCGACTTCTTATCGACACGAAGGTTTTAAAGTTTTAGGAAACGTTTTGGCTACCCGAGTAATCGAAGAAGTAAAATTCAACGCCAAAGCGCCAAACAAAACCGAATTTACACCCGCTTTATTCCTTGGTTATACGCCATTTAAAAAGTACGATTTCAATTTAAGAGCCTTCGCAAAACGTATTTTCAGAATGCCGACTTTCAACGATTTGTATTATACAATGGTCGGTTCAAGTACTTTAAGACCTGAATATATGAACCAATACGATGTTGGTTTTACCTATAATTTTTCTCTTAAAGAAAGTTTTATAGACAAATTCTCCATTCAGGCAGATGCTTATTATACCAATACCAAAGACAAAATTGTAGCAGCACCGACAGGAAATTTATTCCGCTGGATGATGACGAATATTGGACAAGTAAAAGGAAAAGGAATTGAAACGGTTGTCAATCTAGGAACTCATATAGACAAAGTTAATCTAACTGCAAACTTAACTTATACGTATTCTCAAAGTCAGGATTTTACCAAATTTTCAGGTTTAGAATTGTCTTCTTACGGCGATCAGATTCCGTATACGCCTTGGCACAGCGGTTCTGGAATTTTGAATGCAGGTTACGAATCATGGAACTTCAATTACAGTTTTATCTATGTTGGAAAACGTTACAATGGAAACGTTAATAATATTAAAGTAAATGAAGTACAGCCTTGGTACACACACGATTTGGCAGTTCAAAAGGCTTTTACTTTCAATACATACAAATTGAATGCAACAGTAGAAGTCAACAACGCCTTTAATCAGCATTATGAAGTGATTTACAATTATCCGATGCCGGGGCGAACATTCAAATTTATAATCAGTTTTGAAATATGAAAAAGAGCATTATAAAAATACTATTTGGTTTAAACATTGCCATTTCGCTGGTTTCATGCCGTGAAGACGAAACGATATTTCTTTCGTCAGATGTAAGCGTTGCTGCGCCGAGAAGTGACGGAAATATTGAAGGATTTTATCTTCTTAATGAAGGTAATATGGGAATGAACAGAGCCAGTATCGACGTTTTTAATTACCGAACAGGAAATTATACTACCGATGTTTATTCGGAACGAAACCCGAATGTAGTAAAAGAACTTGGCGATGTTGGAAACGATATTCAAATCTATGGCAATAAAGTGTATGCCGTAATTAATGTTTCGAACAAAGTTGAAGTTCTCGAAAAATGGACCGCAAAACGCATCAAAAAAATCGATATTCCCAATTGCCGATACGTTACTTTTTACAAAGACAAAGCGTATGTGAGCTCGTATGCGGGACCAGTAGCGATTGACCCAAATGCAGAAATTGGTTTTGTTGCCGAAATTGATACGACTTCTTTAGAAATAAAAAGAAAAGTAACTGTTGGTTATCAGCCGGAACAAATGGTGGTTCATAACGGAAAATTGTATGTAGCCAATTCAGGCGGTTATCGTGTACCAAATTATGATCGAACGGTTTCGGTTATTGATTTGGAAACTTTTACAGAAACCAAAAAAATAGATGTCGGCATTAATCTCTACGGAATGCAGATTGACAGTCGAGGCGATATTTATGTGAGTTCACGCGGTGATTACTATAACACGCCTTCGAATCTGTTTGTAATTGATACAAAAACCGACGAGAAAAAAATGCAGTTAGATATTCCTGCTTTGGGAATGTGTCTCGTTGATGATCTGCTTTACTATTATAGCGTTTCGTGGAGTTATCTCACCAACAGCAATAAAATTACGTACGGGATTCTAGATACCAAAACCAAAAAAGTCATAAGCGATAAAATTATTACCGACGGAACCGATAAACAAATCATGATTCCGTACGGACTTCAGGTCAATCCAGAAACTAAGGAAATCTATATTACCGATGCGCAAAACTATGTTGTAACGGGTTACATCTATTGTTTTACGCCAGAAGGAAAATTAAAATGGAAAACTACAGCGGGAAATATTCCTGCACATATTGCCTTTATAACCAAAAAATAAAAAACATGAATTCAAGAGTACTTAAACATTTTCGAATAGCAGTATTGACCATTTTGTCGATCATGCTTGCAAACTGTTCAGGCGGTGGGGATGACAATCCTGAAACGGGTGGCGAATCGCAGACTAATGAAGTTAAAACACAACGTTTTACGATTGTGACTTTAAGTCCGAAAACAACGGCAAGTTCAGATGCGACTTACAGTTGGTCGGCTGCCAATGTTTCATCAGAAAATTATTCGCTAACCAATCTTACTTCAAAAGAAGCTTTGTTTGCTGCTGCAGCAGAAGGAACGTATGCATTTAATGTAATCATTACAGATAAAGGAACGACTCAAACGGAAAAAGTAACCGTTACGGTAAATGCAGAAGCCAAAGAACTAAAAAGCTTTATTTCTAAAGTATTTGAATTTAAACCTGCTCCGGGACAATTTGTAAATGATCTTCCGGTAGCCAATGACGGCGATACTGCAGATAGAGTTCTAGGAAGAGCCAATTCGTATCTGGCAAAGAAAAATGGAGATCTTATTTCGCTTGGAGCTTTTGGCGGTTATGTGGTTTTTGGTTTTGACCACAGTATTGTAAACATAAAAGGAAAGCGTGATTTCAGGGTTTTAGGAAATGCTTTTTGGGCAGAAGCCAATCCGAATCCGAATGCAGAATTTCGAGGCGGAAGCAGTGAAGCAGGTGTAATTATGGTTTCGTACGATAAAAACAAAAACGGACTTCCGGATGATGAATGGTTTGAAATTGAAGGCGGTGGTCATAAAATGGCAAAAACAATCCGCAATTACGAAATCACCTATCACAGACCAGATCCAAATAAAACTCCGGTTCCAGGCGGTGGAACAGGATCGGTTCTTTTTACTGATATGGAATATATCTATTGGAAAGACAATCAGGGAAAAGAGGGATATATAGTGCAAAATAACGCTTACAATCATTCTTTGGATTATTGGCCAAAATGGCTTAAAGATCAGGCTACGATTACTTATAAAGGAACAAGATTACCCGATAATGCGGTTGACGAAAGTGGCAACGGAAGCTATTTTGTGCAATATGCATTTTTATACGGTTACGCCGATAATGCGCCAAACAACGACGATGATTCTGCAATTGATATTGATTGGGCAATAGATAATAATGGTAATAAAGTCCAGCTTCCCGCAATAGATTTTGTGAAAGTTTATAACGGATTGAATCAGCAGGCGGGATGGCTTGGAGAAACTTCTACAGAGATTTCAGGCGCGACAGATTTGCATCTTTTAGGAGAAAATATTCCAACCCGATAAATTTTTAACTAGTATCAAATCAAATATATTATATCCAAATTATGAAAAAAAATGTTACCCATTTTTTGTTGTTTGCCTTTGCGTTTGCCTTTGTTGGCTGCAGCAGTGACGACAAACCAGACGAAAATGCCAATAAAATTGAAGTTACGCTTCAGGAAAAGTATGAAACGCCCACTTTTACGGTTTTAGACATTACAGCTTCAGATGCTGGCACTAATGCTGTTTACGAATGGATTATGACTAAAAACCCTGTAGATCAGGTTACCGATTCTATTGTTGGAAATACAAAAGACTTACGATTTACAGCGATTTATGCGGGTTCGTATGAGTTTACTTTGAATGTTACTTCTGGTGAAAAAAAAGGAACAAAAAATACGACTGTAACAGTTATCAACGAAACTGCTGACTACAATCCGTACATCACAAAAATTTTCGATTTTGATCCTGCACCGGGAATGTTTGCCAACGATTTATTTAAAGACGGAAATTCTAAAGAAGATTTAATGAAAACCGTTTTAGGAAGAATTGACAAAACAAGTGTTGGATATCCGTTAGATTTAGGCGGTTTTGGAGGTTCTATTATCGTAGGTTTTGATCATACGGTTGTAAATGTTCCGGGAGCAAACGATTTTAGAGTATATGGAGGAGATATTTCGAACCCAACAGTTCCTAAAGCAAATCCGTCGGCACCGGGATTAATTTTTGTGGCTTATGACAAAAATAAAAACGGAAAACCAGACGAAGATGAATGGTATGAAATTATAGGAAGTCAGCATGCCAAATCAAATACCGTAAAGAATTTTAAAGTAACGTATCGTAAAAAAGGAGCAAACGAACCTTTGGTTACAGCAAGTGCACTTTTTCTGGATTACGAACATGTTTATTGTGAAAATAATCAGGGAGAAAGTTTTTATCTGGCAAGGCCAAGAGCTAAGAAAGAATTTTATCCTTTATGGAAAACACAAACCGAAGTGAGTTATGAAGGAACCAGACTCGATGTTGATTTTGAAACTGCACGTCCGGGACAAACTACTTTATGGAATTCTACTCTGCCGGAATGGGGCTATGTAAATGCCGTAAATCCAGATATTGATATTGATTGGGCTGTAGATAAAAATGGAAATAAAGCTAACCTTCCAGGAATCGATTTTATTAAAGTGGTCAATTGTGTGAGCGAACCAATGGGGCTTTGCCAGCAGCAATCTTCAATGGCAGCAACTTTTGCAGGTGCAGGAGATCTTCATTTATTAAAAAAATACAATTTAAAAAAAGCAAAAAACTAAGAACATGAAAAAGTATTTAAAATATAGTTTATTTCTAATCGCTTTTGCTTCTTTTAACGCCTGCAGCAATGACGATTCTAAACCAGAAGTTATAGTTGAACCACCGGCTCCAGAACCTGTAATCACGCTGAAACTGACTTCAGAATTTTCTGTATCACAATATGATGTGGTAGAAATTGCTCCAGAAGTAACCATCGAAAATGCTGCAGAAAAAACGCCATTATACCAATGGTCGACTAAAGTTACCGGAAAAGACGGTATTGTTAAAGATTCTATTATTGGCGACAGTAAAACTTTATTATTTATTACGCCAAAAGCGGCAACTTATGATGTAAATCTTAAGGTTACACTGGATAAATTGGTTAAAGAAACGTCTACCAAAGTTACAGTTTCTGAAACTGGAAAAACTTACACTGCAAAAGCTTTAACGCTTGTTGATTTTTTACCAGCGCCAAGTTACAGTGTTGCGGCTTACACTACAAAAGAGGAATCGTTGCAGAAAACACAGCAGATTGTAAAAACTGGCGGTGCGGTTTCTTTAGGAACATTTGGAGGTTATATCGTAACAGCTTTTGATCACACTGTTGTTAATGCTTACGGAAAACGTGATTTTACAGTTAAGACGACCGCAGGAAATGCTTCAATAAAATATTCTCCTGTAAGTATTGCTGTTGCATACGACGCTAACAAGAATGGGATCGCAGATGAAAATGAATGGTATGAAATTGCAGGAAGCGAATATCATAAATCGACAACGGTTAAGAATTATGAAATTACATATCAAAGACCAAATGCTGCGGCAACTCCCGTTACAGGAGCATTAAGCTGGCAATATGATACAGCCTATCTTCCGTGGACAGATAATAAAAACGGTTCAGGAACAATTACAAGAACTAATACCAGAAGAAGAAATAATTATTATCCGGCTTGGGCAGCCGACAGCTACACTGTAAAAGGAACAAAAATCGCAATACCTGCAAAAGATGTAAGCGATGGGGCTGGTACAAGTTTTAATGTCGGCACTTTTGAATGGGGTTACGGAGGTATAAAAGATCCTTCAATCGATATAAGCTGGGCAGTAGACAAAGACGGAAAAAAAGTGCACTTGCCGGGTGTTGATTTTGTAAAGGTATATGTACCCACATTTACTGCTTTAGGATCGCTTGATTTACTGACAGGTTCTTTTGAGGAGGTTTCAGATTTAAATTTTCCAAAGTAATTATAAGCTTTAGACCATAATGCAATTGAATTCAAACCATTAATTATTAACCCTAATTTTTATAAATCATGAAAAAAGTACTTTATTTTTTGACATTGGGACTGGCATTGGGATTTTCTTCCTGCAGCAGCGACGATGATGTTTTAACGGTTGACAATGCAAATTCGGCATTAAAAAACTCAAAATCAATCACTTCAAAAACAGCAGTTACAGATCCTTCAATTGGAACCACTACAACGCTTAATCTTACAAGTTCATTATTAAGCAGCGGTACTACAACAACGGGCGGGAAGTATTGGGAAAACACTTATGTATCTAATACGAATTTAAGTGTTGACATTTTTACTTTTTCGCATACTGCAACTTCTGTTGGTTATAATTACTGGGACGGTTTTATTGTTTCTAATGTAAACGATATTACAAATTACGGTTCTGGTGCAGGTCCGGGCGGATCAAACGGCTGGGTGCCTCATCAATGGGGAGCTATGGCAGGAAGCGGTGCAGGAACTGCTTCGACTATTACACCGGGAACGCCGGGAACAACAGGAGATCCTTACATCGTGGCATATTGGTCAAGTTATTTAGATCCTGCTTCTCCACAAGGAACTACTTTTAGCGAATCTTCTTTTTCTAACTGGATTAAAGTTGGAAACACAGGATCGTATGAAGTTTTAGGGTTAAAAATCAATATTCATCCATGGCCTTATTATGGTTGTTTATATGGAGATGGATTTACACAGCCTTTTGCATCAGGAGATCATTTTGAACTTTTAATTTATGGTGTTGATGATAATGGTTTAATTACAAACCCAATCACACATACTTTAGCTGACTATACTGGATCATCTTTAGTTATGCCGACAGGATGGGTTGATGTTCCTGCATCTGAACTGGCAAAATTAGGCGATGTACAATATATTGTTTTCCAAATGGCTTCTACAGATTCTGACCCAATGTATGGTATGAATACAGCAGCTTATTTCTGCTTGGATAAACTTTCTGTAAAACGTTCTTTCTAGGCGAATATTTTGAATAGTAAAAAGCCTGAGAATTTAGATTCTCAGGCTTTTGTTTTTAATATATTTTAAATTTATTTCTTTTTCTTTCTGCCCCACCAGATATAAAAACCCGTAATAGGTAAACTGGCACAAATTAAACTCGCCACAAAATAGATAATCTTGGTTGTTAATCCGCCAATCGCACCAACATGAAGGCTGTAATTGGAACGGCTCATCCAGTCGTGAAATTTTTCGTCTCCAATATATTTTCGTGAATTTGGGAGTAATTCTAAGGTTTTCTGGTCAAAGTAAAGATCTCTCCAATTTCCGTTATGCATATCCGTGCAAGCATAAAAATTATCTTTGGGTTCGTCCGGAAAATGTATAATTACGGCTTCTTTATTATGTTTTGCGATTTCTTTTCGGACTTTATTAAAAATTATATCCGAAGCAGTTAACACATCATATTTTGATTTAGAAAGTGTATCTGTTTTTATTACTGCAACTTCTTTCTTTTTCTTTTCGTTTGTAAAGCCTCCTGTTATCCAATAGGTACTTTCGCGAACCCAGTGAAAACTCATTATTAGTCCCGTTAGCGCAATTAAAAATGCCAAAAGAAGCGAATAAAACCCTAAAACATTATGCAGGTCATAATTAAGTCTTTTGAATTTGGCATTCCATTTAATTTTAAAACTGCTGTTTACAGTTGTTTTATTCCATTTTTTTGGAAACCATAAAATTATACCGCTTATCAGCAGAAAAAAGAAAATTAAAGTCGCCCATGACGTTACTGCTGTACCTACTTCTCTGCCCAGCCATACATAACGATGCCCCTCATCTATTTCATGAAAAAAATCTTCATGATCAACTATTCCGGTTATTTTACCATTATACGGATTTACATAAATCAAAGAATCTGATTCAATATCAACTTTTATTGTTTTATCTAAACCATTATACCATACACCGTGAATTTCTTTTTCAGGAAGCGCTTTCTTTACTGCTGCATATATTTTGGAAGGCGGTAAAACTTTTTCCGGACTTTGTGCTTCAACCTTTAACCAAGGTGAAGTTAGTTCTTTAATTTCGTGTTCAAAAACCAAAATACAGCCTGTAATTCCCATTATAAAAACTACTATTCCCGAAGCAAGCCCTAACCAAAGATGCAGCCAGGCATTTATTCTGCTAAAAAGAGACTTTCCTTTCGATTTTGGTTTTGATGATTGTTTTTTGATAACACTCATTTTATTCGTTGTTTAACAACATAACAAAACCACATAATCATTGCATTGAATACAATGATTATATGGCTTAATATGCAAAAAATTAAATTGTACTGCTTATTGTTTTTTAGTCAGTCTTGTCATTGCCGGTAAGTCAACACCACCAGTAATTACAGCTCCTGCTTTTGCTACACCAGTTGCAATATCAATTTGGTAAACACGTCCTTCTGTATTTGTAACGAAGCTTTTGTAGATTTTACCGCTTTCAATTAAAGCACTTCCAAAACCAAAATAGTTATCTCCAGAGTGGTCAGGTAATCCTGTAACTTGTGTAATTGCTTTTGAACTAAGATCGATAATAGCACATTTTAAGCTGAATGATTTATAGTTTAAGAATCCCCAGTTTGGCTGTGCAGCATCAATATCCGAAGGAATATAGTTAACTAATACTTTTTCTCCTCCTGCAGGGTAAGCAGATAATACTTTTCCTTTAAGAACACTTGTTTCGATATCTAAGAAATAGTTTGCATCAAATTCTGATTCTCCTTTTTTGATTCTAAGAATTGCTGAGTGAGAAGCCGTTGGCTTATAACCGCATAAAACTGAGTTAGATGAGAATGTATAGATATCTCCAGATTCTGTCTGAACCATCCCAGTATTTGTATAGTACTGACCAATAGCTGTTGTACGAGAATCCTCAATAGTTTTTAAGTATTTCAAAGAAGGATATTCGTATACTTTTATAACTGCTTTGTCTTGGTATAATTTCCAGTCTTTGTCACGCTCAAATGTAGAAATAAAAAGTTTGTTTCCTGAAACATTTACACTAGTAGGCCATAAAAAGTGTCCGTTTGGAATTGCGAAATCATCATAGATACGATTTGAAATTTTAACCGTAGCAGGATCATAAATTAATATTTCATTTTGAGTAGAACTTGCATCCCATGGAGAATTAACCATAACTAATTTGTTATCATCAGTAGTTCCGTAAGCGTAGCTGTCTCCTGTAAATAAATTAGCAGTCGTGCTTAATTTACCTTCCATATTAAGGTAATATCCAATAGATCCTTCAGCATTTCCTGTTAAAGCAAAAAATGTATTTGCAACCGGTACAAGACCTCCCGCCTGCTCGATTCCTTTACCAACCATGTTGATTGATCCTGTCATCAATTCGTCAACAGATTCAAACTGCCAAACGTATGTATCGTAATCTGTAGTTTGGTAAGAAAGAACATAAGTTTCATCTGCCGGGTTTCTTACCTCTGAGTTATCGTTGTCGCTGCTGCATGAAAAAAATACAGCTGGCAGAACTGCTAAAGCTAAAAGGTTTTTAATTCTTGTTATCATTGTATTGAATTTAAAATTATATAATTAGTTTAAAAAATATCTAAGTTTAACAGCAAAAGCTCTTCCCGGTTTTTGCACTTTAAAATAGTCATAGACTTTTGTATCAGCAATGTTGTTGCACTCTAAGCCAATATTATATTTACCATTTTGAAAAGCATAAGATGCCGCAATGTTTTGTGTGAGCTGTGATGGAATTGTATTTCTGGTACTTGGAGCACCATTTCTTGTTGATACTAAATAATATTCGTCTACATAGTTTGTAAATAAATTAATCATCAAGTTATCATCAGTTGTTCTTATCTTTCTAAAATTTAAACTAACACTTGCATTAGCATAAAATATAGGCACGTTGGCTAATTGAGAACCATTATCGTAATTTGGAATATTAGATCCCGGCGGATCAAATTTGTTGGTATCAATTGTTTTTTGCTGTGTGGCATTTACTTCAACTGACAGCCAGTTTTTGAAAGCATAATGCAGTGAAGCATCAAACCCTGTAACTCTTACACTGTACTCATTTTCATAAATAGACTGAAATCCCTGCGTTTGAATGCGGATAAAATCTTTTGCATCTCTGTAAATAAAATTTCCCTGAATACCAAAAGAATGGTTTTCTAATCCTTTTTTATAAGCGATTCCAGCATTGAAATTATCGCTTGATTCCGGTTTCAAAGTCGGTGCTGGTCTAAGATTTAAACCATCTCCTAACATTTCATCTCCAGTTGGCAAACGATAAGCGTGCTCAAAAGATGTTTTCAATTGTATATCGCTTGTTAAAAAATAAGCCAAAGCAGTTCCATAGCCAATATCATCAAACGAACTTTTGATTGGCGTATAAACATTTTTACCATTTACATACTCCAAAACATTCATACTGGTATTTAAGAAATATTTCTTTCCGAATGCTATAACCGATAGTTTTCTGTCAAACGCTGCCAGATTATAAGAAAGCCCTAAAATGTTTTTATTTACAACCGGAGATCCTGGTTTAGTAATGGTTCTAACTTCGTCGTCTTCTTTTCTTTTTAAAGTATTAACAGAATAGTTGAAAGCAAAATACTGCTGCTCATTCAGATCATATTTAAAATTAGTATTGGCCTGAAATGAATTATCGTCATATACATAAATTGTTTTTTCATCATTAAGTTCTCCTCCGGCATTACTTACTTTACTCCAGGTACGGCTTCCGTCCCAGCTGTATCTGTAAGAAGATGTATCTACAGAACGGCTTTGAACAACATTATAAGAAGCAATTAAATTAACAGACAAGTTTTTAGTAAAAAGACTGTCTTTTTTAAATTTTAAAGAAGGAACAAAAGCTTTACTATCGTTAAAAGCAAGACCAATTACTCTTTGCATGGTTGATCCTGTTTGAATTTCTTTTTTATTTGCCGAAGCCATCATACCAATTAATAAATAATCGGCATATTTTTTTCCTTTCACACCAAACTCAGCAATAATAGCTCCCGATTTATAACCATCGTGAAAATGCTTGTATTCACGTTCCGGATTAAAAGTTCCGTCTGGATTAGATGTTGTAGCAGTTACTTTATAACTATTGTCTGTATAGTTTCCAAAAGCATTAATATTAGTTACAAAACCTTTTTTACTGGTAAATCTTGTATTTACTGCAGCTCTATGGGTATTAAATGAACCAAAGCTGTAAGATGCATCAACATATCTTTTTACTGACTGATTGGTAATAATATTTACCGCACCACCCAAAGCGTCACTTCCTAACTCAACCGGCACAACTCCTTTGTAGACCTCAATACGTTCGGCCATATTTACTGGAATATTATTCAATGTAAATGAAGAACCATAACTGTCAATTGGAATTCCATCCATAAAAAATTTAACCTGATTTCCCGAAAATCCATTCAAAGAGAATTTAAAATCAGATCCCATTCCTCCTGTTTCTCTTACACGAACTCCTGTAGTGGTACTTAAAACCTGATTTAAATCAGCAGATGAATTATATGTCTTCTTTAAATCGATTGCAGCAATATTAAAAGGCTGTTCACGAACACGCTCAACTTTAGATTTTCCAGTTACCTGAACTTCCTCTAAAGCAGCCATATCTTCCTGAATGGTAATAGTTGGAATTATTTTTGGGGATTGATCTAATTTGATCTTAGTTTGTTTTGATTTAAAACCTACCGAAGTAGCAACCAGAGTGTAGTCTCCTGGTTCAGCATTAAATTCATATTCACCTTTTTCATTTGTTAAAGCCGAATATTTTGTTCCTTTTAGTGCTACAGAAACACCTTCTGCAGGTTGTCCGTTTTCTGCTACTATTACTCCTTTTAAATTTACTTTGCCATTTTGTGAAAAACCTTGAACCGCTGTCAGCAAAGCAAACATTAAGATTACAACTCTTTGAATTCGCATTATGTAGAATGAGTTTAAATTAAAATTTGAGCCAAAAGTAAATACTGAGTTACTTTTTTACAAATTATTTTTAACTATTCTAAATAAATTTTATATCTTACTTTAAAAATCATAGATTAATAAAAAAAACTCCTTTTCTCAAGATTATCTTAATTTAAAATTAAAATAACATTAAAAAAATGTAATAGGATTTTATTAAAAAGAAAAATTTATTATAAAAAAACTTATTAAAAAATGAAGTAAAAGGCTTGATTTGCGGAAATGGCAAATTGTGACACACATCTAAGTAAAAAGATGGTGTAGATTATATAGTCAGGTTTGATGTGTGAAACGGTTAAAGAAAATATATAAAACTAATAACAAACAGCAATTTTAAAATCTTAAATTTCTCCTGTCGTTAAAATGTTTTCTCTAATTCCTTTATCCCTCAGCATTCTAAAATGCGATCGAATGGCATGATAAAAAGGATAGGAAGTATAAGGAAGATCATATTCCTGAGCATAACGCATTATAATTGGCGTAATGTAAGGGTAATAAGTATGCCCCACCCCCGGAAAAAGATGATGTGCAACATGATGAGTAAAACCGCCGTATAAAAAATTAGCAAGTTTACTGTTGGTGCTGAAATCCTTTGTAACAATCATTTGGTGTACAGCCCAGGTAGCAGAAAGATTTCCATCTTCATCGGTTCCCGGAAAATTTGCATCTTCATCAACATGAGTAGAAACCAGTGCCACCACTCCCAAAACACTTCCAAATAAATGCATTGAAAGCCAGGCAGTCAAAACGAAATACCAAGGCTGATTTAAAACTATCATAGGGACAAAAAGAATATAAATCAGATTTACAACTTTTGCACCAAATAATAAAAAAACCTGCTTTAAAGGAATTTTATCTACAACCTTTTTTACATAGTTATTTCTGGTCCCAAAAAAATCTTTAAAATCACGGATATAAATCCAGTTTAAGCTATATAACGGATAAATAAACCACATATAAATATGCTGATATTTATGGTAACTAAAAAGCGGGCTGTTTGGAAAAATCCTGATAATATCGCTTTGTTTGATATCTATATCCCAATCCGGTACATTAGGATAAGCATGATGCAGGTTTATATGACGCCGCATCCAGAGCCAGTGGTTACTTCCAAAAAGTTCTAAAACATATAAAAACCATTCATTGTGTTTTGCTTTTTTAAATAAAGCACCATGTGCCGCATCATGAAATGCATTTATAAAAAGTACAATCATGGTAAAACCGCACAAAATGTAAAAAAGAAAAAGTAAAAGTGTGTTGCTGCCAAATATTAAAATACAGCCATAAAACAAAAAATACAAAAACAAAAGACCTAGAGACTTGAGAATATTTAAACGGTACAAAGATGAATTTTGCAAAACAGTTTCGTTCACTTCTGTGCGTAACTTTTTAAAAAAATCATCGGTACCAGCTTTAACATAAACCGGGCGTTTTAATTTTTCCATAATTAATGCTGCTAGAAATTGTACTATCAAATTTAATAAAAAAAAGTTAAAATATTTGATTTACAAGTTTTTACACTCTCAAAAAATAATCTTATAAAACCTGTTCTAAATTTTATAATTTTACTAAAGTCAGAAATGCCATTTTCCAATTTATCACATAACTGATATTTACATTCAAATTTTCTAAGAATGAAAAAAAGACAAAAACTGCAAACCATTAGAAAATACTACCCTAATGCACTAACCACAATTGATTTTATAAACAAGATTATCGATTATATCGAAGAAAAACTGGATCTTGAACCTGCCGAAATTATGTTTGCAGACAGCATTTGCAGCGATGATGTAAACAGTATTCAGTATCCTGTAAGAGCAAATGAGTTTCTGGGACCTTTTAAAATGGGTGGATTAGATGGTTTTCCATTTACGGGACTCACCGGCATGCAGGCTTTTGCAAGTCATGTTCCTGATGACGGTGCAGTCTTTATTTATTACGGACCTCATATTGGCATTTCAAAAGAAGGAACAGTTGGCGAAATTAATCGTTTTGGACAGCACAAACCGTCGAGCTGTTGCGGCGCGGCCCACGGCGCACTTCATAAATTATTAGATAATGCTATTGAGCCCGGCCATGTGACCGAAATAGATTATCAAATGAATACAATTGAGCAGATTCTTTACAACCAAAAAGACCGAATTCTTAAAGCAGAAATCCCTCTTTTTGAAGCCACCGAAATTATTTACGAATCGATAGACAAACGCATTCAGGAATTAATCGACGGTACAAAATACAATTGTAAATATCTTGTTCTTGTGGGAGCCGTTTTAATAAACAGCGACAGTGATATTGGTTCTTTTACCTCAACAAAAAGATTTGACGTTATCAATTTAAAAAAAGGCACGAGAGAAGATTTACTATTTACTATAAACTCAAATCTTTAAAAAAATATTAATTGACCTAATAAAATCAAATTTAAACCTCATAATTAACTGCATTAAAATGAAAAACAGATTTAATTTTACGCTCCTGCTTATTATGTTATTCATGGGTCAGATGTTTGCACAAACCCAGACCAATTATGATACTTTATCAGTTAATAAAATAAAACAAATTATTTCTTATACCGGAAATCAAAACTCACCTCTTATACTTTTTTTACATGGAGGCCCCGGCAGTTCGAGAATGAGACAGGCAGAAAGTTTTACAAATAAACTTAAAGATCATTTTTTAGTGGTGCAATGGGATCAAAGAGATGCCGGAAAAACACTGGCTTTAAACAAATCTGATGTCCCTATTACTCTAGAATTAATGGAAAGTGATACTTATGAAGTAATCAAACTTCTTCAAAAAAAATTCAACAAAAAGAAAATCTATCTTGCGGGCGAATCTTGGGGAACTGTTTTAGGATTTAAAATGGCCCAAAAACACCCCGAAATTCTAAACGCTTATCTTACATTTAGCTCCGTAATCAATCAAACAGAAAGCGAAAAAATACTGCTGGATAAACTCAAAGCTTATTTCAAAGAAAAGGGAAATATAACCGCCGAAAAAGAATTAAATACAGTTAAAATTCCTTTTGAAAATTCAGATCAGATTTATTATTCCAGAAAATGGATGTTTGATTACGATGGACAGCCTTTGCCGGATAAAGATACCCTTGCCATAAAAGAATACCTAAAAACGTGGTCAGATATCTGGATGTCAACCTGGAACCAAGCCATACAGCAAAATCTTTTTAAAGAACTTCCTAAAGTCAAATGCCCTGTATATTTTTTCATTGGCAAAAAAGATCTTCAAACCAATTTTACAATTGCCGAGAAATACTATGCAAGTCTAAAAGCGCCCAAAAAGAATATTTTTGAATTTGAAGATGCAGGACATTCAGTTCTTATCGAAAAATCAGAAGAGGTGCAAAAAATAATTATTGAGCAAATCTTAAATGGGGATTAAAAAATCCCCATATTTTCAGGTTTAATAGTAAATCCTAAACGAATCATACTTTTATGTTCCTGATAATCAATTAAACTTTCGGTATATCCCACAAACCATTGCAAAGTGAGGTAATAGTTTTCATCTTTATAAGGACGCCAGTTTAGCTGTGTCTGCAAAGAACCATAATTAATTAAACCACTGCCTTTTCTAAAAAGAACATCAGCGCTCCATCTTCCGGGTTTTATTTGATAAGTTGCACTCGCTTCACCATAGCCAACATATTTGGTAAGTCCGGGATTATCTTCTTTATCTACAAGTGGAATCCAGCCTCTAAGCCCAACAGTCCATCGAGGCGAAACCTGCGATTTTAAAGAAAAAGCCAGCATATTCCAGGTTCTGGAATAAATTGAATCTCTTCCGTTTGATTCGTGTTCCAATGAAACTGTTCCGTATGTAAGCCTTCCTCCTTTTAGATAAAACGGACGGACAAGCGCTACTCCGGGATTAAAATTAATTTCAGAAAACGGTTTTGAATTCGCATAAATATCCCAAAATGCTTTTTGTGTATACATTAAATACGGAAAAAAACCGCCCCACAAAGGTTTAGAATTTAATCGGAGTTTAAAGCTGACCTGATATTTAACATCAGCAGTATTTCGGGTTATATCTTGATCCAGCGGAACTCCCGTTAAAAAATAATTATCTCTGTGAACAGAAAAACTATGTTCTTTAAGAAGCGAATCAGCCGCTCGGAAATTTTTTTTATCTTCTACAATTTGTGAATTTGCTGTAATTGTAAACAAAACAAAACCTAGTATTATATATTTTAAATGCATTTTTTTAGTTTAAATCAGGGCTTATATTGAAGCTTTTGTACTAATATACGTTATTTCTGTGAATTTAAAAACTTCTTTCATTCGATTTTAATACCTAAAATGCATATTGTAAATTTGATTTTAAAGACTAACCTTTTTAAGAACCAAATGAAAAAATCAATTACAACATTTGTATTACTGTTTGCCGTTTTATTAATAAGCGAAAATAGTCTGAGTCAGTCATTAAAAAAATCTAAATTTAAAGTTTTGGTTTTGTTCGAAAACGGCGGACATCATCTGGATTTTACCAAAGCTGCTAAACCATGGCTTAACGAACTTGCTGCTCAAAACAATTTTACAATTGATTATATCGAAAACACAAAAACAATCAATGAATCTCTTTTAAGTCAGTATAAGCTTTTCATACAACTCGATTATCCTCCTTATACATGGAGTGAAGAATCAATGAAAGCTTTTGAAAAATATATAAATGAAGGCAGAGGCGGATGGATTGGTCTTCATCATGTAACACTATTAGGTGAATTTGACGGATATCCAATGTGGAATTGGTTTTCTGATTTTATGGGAGGAATAAAATTTGTAGATTATATTTCAACATTTGCCAACGGAAAAGTAAATATTGAAGATCGTTCACATCCAGTTACAAAAGGAGTTTCTCCTCAATTTTTGGTAAAAAAAGAAGAATGGTACGTTTATAATAAAAGTCCTCGAAACAATGTTCATGTACTGGCTTCGGTAGACGAATCTACTTACGAACCTGCTTCAAAAATAAAAATGGGAGATCATCCTGTAGTTTGGACAAACGATCATTTTGCATCGCGAAATATATATATTTTTATGGGACATTCTCCTGAATTATTTCAAAACAAAGATTATACGACAATGCTTAAAAATGCTATTTTTTGGGCTGCCAATAAAAATAATTAACCTCAAAAAAACCTTGAGTTATATTATATTTGAAGGATAATAAAAAATAATAATGATCTTAAAAGTAGACAAAAGCGAATACAAACATTTGATTTCTGTTTGGGAATCATCTGTAAAAGCAACGCATGATTTTTTAAAACCCGAGGATTTTATATTCTACAAAGAACTTATTCCAAACTTTTTTGACATCGTTACATTACATTGCATAAAAAACGAAAATGAAGAAATTATTGGCTTTATAGGTACAAATGAAAAAAGCTTAGAAATGCTCTTTGTAACTGCCAGTGAAATTGGAAAAGGCATTGGCAAAAAACTTTTACTATTTGCTCTGGAGAAATTAAACATAACAAAAGTCGATGTAAATAAAGACAATTTACAAGCTGCAGCATTTTATTATCATTTCGGATTCAAGCTTAAATCAACTTCAGATTTAGATGGGTGCGGAAAACCTTATCCAATTCTGCATTTAGAGCTATAAATATAAGAGCTTAATTTTTAATTATTTTCCTATCTGCACGTTTCCTTTTCCAATATAAAAGATACAGAATTCCTAAAAATAAAACCAGAATATCTATTTTCATTATTTGTGGTATGCGCACAATCTGGTCATTATAATAAGTACCGCCCAGCAGTGCCCCAAGTCCAATTCCTATTTCCATAGAAATATACATGGTCGCAATCGCTTTGCCTCTATGTTGCGGATTGCTTAAATCAATCGTCCACGCATTAATGGCCGGCGATAAAATTCCAGTACCCATTCCGTAAAGAGCTGCGCCCGCTAAAAGTATCGGAATACTGTTTCCTGTACTAATTACAAATAAAGCAATTGAAGTAACTACTAAACCGGCCAATATTACATTTGTGCGTCCGTGTCGGTCAGAAACCTTTCCGGCACCAAATCTTACCAAAACAGAAGCAATTGTAAAAGCAGTAAAAAACACTCCTTTATTTTCTGCTCCAAGATGCTCGCTCCAATCCGGAATCAAAGTAAGTATTAAACCATAAGCTGTGTACGAAAAGAAAGTGATAACTCCGGCAGGAAGTGCTCCAAGATCTATAATATCTTTTCGGCCTATATAAAACATTGATTTATGAAGTTTTTCTTTTGTGGCTAAAGTTTCTTTCATATTCATAACGATCACGATAGACATAAAAGCAAGAAATGACGAACTGTAAAACATAACATCAATTCCATAAGCATTTACAACCATTCCTCCTAATGCCGGCCCTAAAGCACCGCCAATACTAAAACATAAACCGTGCATACCTAAAGCTTCTCCCCACCGTTCCTGCGGAATAATATCGGCGACATAAGCCGAAGTTGCTGTTGGTTTAAATCCTGTAGAAAAACCATGAACCAAACGCAGAAATAAAAATCCCGAAACTGAGCTTAATACCGGATACAAAAAACCACAGATAAGACATACCACAGACCCAACGGCCATTACAGGAACACGTCCCCATTTATCTGTAAGCTTACCACTGAAAGGTCTCGATATAGCCGCCGTAAGAGTAAACAAAGAAATAATCAAACCTTTGTATTCTGCCCCGCCCAAACTGCTTAAATAACTTGGGAGTTCTGGTATAATCATATTAAAACTAGACGAGAACAAAAGAGAGCTCAAACAAAGTAAAATGAACTGAAGGCTATAAATTGATTTATTTTTTGACAGCATTATTTAAACTCTTAGAATAATTTCTACAAAGAGAAAAAGGAATAAAATTAAGAGTGCAAATATAAGCTTCTATTTAATTAAATCTCAAGAGTTTTGCATATTAAGCTTTATTAATCTCTGCAGATGCAGTAAAAGAATTAAAAAAATCATAAGCCCTTTTCTCTGCATAAGAATATGTAGAATCACGAAGCGGAAAAGCACAATGTCCGCCATATTTTGGCGTTTCCAGATAAACATAAGCACTGTCTTGTGCTATTGCTCTGGGATAACATCTTTCACCCAAAAACGGATCGTCGAGAGAATTAATAATTAAAACCGGAGTAGTAATATCTTTAAGATAAAATTCCGGAGAAACACGCTGGTAATAATCCTCACGACTTGCATAACCATGCAGCGGTGCCGTAAAATAATGATCGACCTCATCAAAAGATGTAATTTTATCAATCTGGTCACGATTTATAAAATCAGGAAATTGAGCCGCTTTGTATTTGAGCTTTCTTTTAATGTCAATCGTAAAATTCTTTAAATAAACCCTGTTAAACCCTTGCTTAAGGATTTCTGCACTAGTCGCAATATGAGTAGGAACAGAAATAGAAACCCCAGCCTTAATACGTTTATCAATTTTTGTCCATCCAAAATAATTTAAAAGCTGTACACCGCCCATTGAATACCCAATCAAGTACACATCTTCAAATCCTTTTTTAAAAACAAATTGAACCACCTCATCTAAATCATCTACCGCGCCATGATGGTAAAGTCTTGGCAGGCGATTCATTTCTCCTCCGCAAGTGCGGTTATTCCATGCAAAAACCGAAAACCCTTTATCCTGAAAATAAGCTGCACAGCTATTATTATAAGTCCTGCGAGAATCACCTTCCAAACCATGACATAAAATAACTGCCTTTTTAGAATCGTTTATAATAAAATCGATATTGATAAAATCCCCGTCGTTTAACTCAAGTTTTTCTCTTGTATATCCAGGAACTTCAAATCTTTTAAACAAAGCAGCATAAATAGTCGAAACATGTCTGTTGCGATGAATAATCGAAGGAAAATTATATTCTGAATGATCAATTAGCGGCATAACAAAAAATTTTATGGTGCGTACTACAAATCTAAGAAATCAATCAATATGTAACTAAAAACTGTCTTTTTATTTCTTTTGAAAAACAAAAAGTAATTTTAAAACCTCTAATGATATTAATTCAAAACAAAAAACTAAACCCTTTATTCGATTTAGATGAAAAACCATCTTCGAACTTTTTGATTTCTCTTTCAAGATATTCTTCATATTGATTTTTCATGAAGTTTCTAAAAATATCAATATTATCTTCATTTCTAGTGTCAATCAAAGCTTGTATATATTCCTGTTTATCTTCGCTGTTAACAATTGCCATTGGAATATCATAAAAAGCTTGAATATAATTCATAAGTAAACGTGAAGTTCTTCCATTTCCGTCATAAAACGGATGAATACTGACAAGATTAAAATGTGCATCAAAAGACAAATTCAACTTTTCATCAATAGTTAAATTACCATTCATTTTAGAATTAATGAATTTAACAAGCTCATTTGTCAACCTTTCAACCTTATCATAATTAGGAAAATAAGAAACTCCTGCAGTAACATTTCCTTTTCTAAACATTCCTTTGCTTGCATCAACCTCTCCCAGCATCGTATTATAAATACCACCGGTACTCTTCATCACGTACGAATTAATTTCTTTAATTAAATTGGTTGAAACCGGCACTTTATTTTTGGCTTTATCTATAATAAAATGCAAAGCTTTAAAATGATCCGTAACCATTAATGTATCATTAACAGGTTTCCCTTTTGGTGTAAGACCGTCATCCAGAAGAATCTGGGTTTCAAGTTCTGTTAATGTAGAACCCTCAATTTTAGTTGAATGGTGGCTTATCGAAATCAAATTGAATTTCTCGTAATGCAATACATCAGCAATTCCTAAACTTTTATATTTTAATATAAGAGATTCCATTGATTCATAGTATTAGAAAAGTTTAATATAAAAATACAATTCTAAAATCAATTAAATAAACAACTTCTCAAAAATCATTAGTAAAATCGAATTAGATTGTTTAAAACAAAAAAGCCACTCGATTGAGTGGCTTTTTGTGATCGCAGAAGGATTCGAACCTTCGACCGCCTGCTTAGAAGGCAGGTGCTCTATCCAGCTGAGCTATGCGACCATTATTTTTAAAACTTTATCGCTTAAAGTTTTAGTCGGGGTGGCAGGATTCGAACCTGCGGCCTCCTGCTCCCAAAGCAGGCGCGATAACCGGGCTACGCTACACCCCGAGGCAAAATCTAAGCGGAGAGACAGGGACTCGAACCCTGGCGACGGTTACCCGTCGACAGATTAGCAATCTGCTCCATTACCGCTCTGGCACCTCTCCAAGCTCAAGAAACGTGTTCTGTTTTGCGGTGGCAAAGGTATGACAACATTCCATATCTCACAAGTATTTTTTCGCTTTTTTTGATTTTTTTTTCATCTTTTTTTCAAAAGACTTCACAATCAAACAAATAGAATTAACAAAAATTTCATCTTAAATTAAAAATATCCCCATTCAACACAAAATTTGAATTTATTCAAACTAAACAGTAAATTTGCTAGATAACTATTATTAAACAGAACATGAACAAAAGAGTTGTTATCGTTTCTGCCGTTAGAACACCTATCGGAAGTTTCATGGGCGGGTTATCTACTGTACCTGCACCAAAATTAGGAGCTGCTGCCATAAAAGGAGCACTTTCAAAAATTAATCTTGACCCAAAACTTGTTGATGAAGTTTTTATGGGAAATGTAATTCAGGCAGGTGTTGGACAAGCTCCGGCGCGTCAGGCTGCATTATTTGCCGGATTGTCTGAAGAAGTTGCTGCCACAACAGTAAACAAAGTATGTGCATCCGGAATGAAAGCTGTAATGTTCGCTGCTCAGGCAATTGCATGCGGTGACGCAGAAATTGTAGTTGCCGGAGGAATGGAAAGCATGAGTTTGATTCCGCATTACGTGCAAATGCGTGCAGGAAACAAATTTGGCTCAGCTACAATGTTAGACGGAATGCAAAAAGATGGTTTGACAGATGCTTACGATAACAACGCAATGGGAGTTTGCGCTGACTTATGTGCATCTGAATACAAAATCAGCCGTGAAGAACAAGACGCTTTCGCGATTCAATCTTACGAAAGAAGTGCAAAAGCTTGGGAAGCCGGAAAATTTGATAACGAAGTTGTTCCTGTAGAAGTTCCTCAAAGACGCGGTGAACCAGTAATCTTTTCAAAAGACGAAGAATACACTAACGTAAAATTAGATAAAATCCCTTCTTTAAGTGCTGTTTTCACAAAAGACGGAACTGTAACTGCTGCAAACGCTTCAACAATTAATGACGGAGCTGCTGCTTTAGTTTTAATGTCTGAAGAAAAAGCAAACGCTTTAGGATTAAAACCCTTAGCTTACATAAAAGGTTATGCCGATGCTGCGCAAGAACCAAAATGGTTTACAACAAGTCCGGCAAAAGCATTACCAAAAGCATTAGACAAAGCAGGAATTTCAATTTCAGATGTTGATTTCTTCGAATTCAACGAAGCTTTCTCTGTTGTGGGATTAGCCAATGCAAAAATCTTAAATCTTGATAACGACAAAGTAAACGTAAACGGTGGTGCAGTTTCACTAGGGCATCCTCTTGGAGCTTCTGGAGCGCGTATCATTGTAACCTTACTAAACGTTTTAGAACAAAACAATGCAAAAACCGGAGCTGCTGCAATTTGCAACGGTGGCGGTGGCGCATCAGCAATTGTTATCGAAAGAGCTTAAAACAATATCAATAAAAATCAGGAGTTATAGTATATAATTCCTGATTTTCAACTTATAAATTTCCATACATGTTCGGAATCTGCAATCTTGCCATAGTACCCGTTCGAGCTGAAGCTAGTGACAGAAGTGAAATCGTAACACAGCTTTTGTTTGGCGAACACATCGAAATTTTAGAACGCCATAATCAATGGGCTAAAATTCGGATTCAGTTTGACGACTACGTAGGTTGGGTCGATTCTAAACAATATCAGGAAATTTCAAAAGAGCAGTTTGATCTATTGAGCAAAGAGGCCATTATCTTAAATGCCGATTTAATTGATTATATCACAGCTCCAAATAATCTTTTGCTTCCAATTCCGCTGGGCGCTTCATTATCATTTTTGAATAACAGCGAAATCAACGTTTCTAATTTTGATTTTGAAGGAACCAAAACAAGCGGTATAAAACCTAAAAGTGCCTTGATCAAAACGGCTTTCATGTATTTGAATGCTCCGTATTTATGGGGTGGAAAAACACCTTTCGGAATCGATTGTTCTGGTTTCACCCAAATGGTTTACAAATTAAACGGCTATAAAATTCACCGCGACGCCTCGCAACAAGCACTTGAAGGCGATCCGTTGAGTTTTATTGAAGAATGTGAAGCAGGCGATTTGGCTTTCTTTGATAATGACGAAGGAAACATTACCCATGTCGGAATTATCATGGAAAACAATTACATTATTCACGCAAGTGGAAAAGTACGTATTGAACGTTTGGATCATACCGGAATTTACAATCCAGAATTAAACAAACACACTCATAAACTTCGTGTAATCAAGAAAATTATCTAGTAAAAACTCCTTAAAAAAAGAAGCAATGGCAAAACTTGAATTATCCAAAAACGGCTTTCAGATCAACAACGTAAACATCGAATTCCCAATTGATATAACAGTTTTAAAACAAGCTTTAGGAGATTCCAGATATATTAAAAAAAAATACAATCATATTTATACTTGGGATGATGAAGGTATAATGGCTTTTTCTAAAGAAGGAGACCAAGTAGAAAGTCTAGCGATTGAGTTTGAAGTTAGAGAATATGATTATTGTGCAAAAAGCATTTTTACCGGAGAATTTATTTTCGAAGGAGAAGAATTGTTTAAATACTACGAAAACAACAAAAAACAGCTTGTAAAACTCTTTAAAGACGACAGAAGCGGTGCTTTTATCCTCAACGGAATCAGCGTTTGGTTTGATAAAGAAGACGGTAAAATAACAAGTTTAAGCATTTCTCCACGCGAAGAAGAAGAGAAAAAAGTTTCAGCGCCCGTTGATCCCGAATTTAAATTCTTTGAACCACTTTGGAAAGAATGGATTTCTGAAATCAACAAAATCGTTTCTGAGAACAATGATTATTACAATCTTGCAGAAGGAATTTCAGAAGAAGACATCAATAATCACTCGGTTATTGAAGACGAAATAACCATCCCTCCTGCTCTAGTAAATTTCTACAAAGTTCAGAATGTAGATTACGACGGTGTAACTTCGGCTTTTCAGATTTTAATCAACAATTGGCCTTACGAATTAATTCCGTTTCAGGACATTGCAGAAGAATGGAATTCAATTCAAGATTTACAATTTGACGAAGATGATCTTCCAGAACAGGAAATTGACTTCGAAAAAATCAGTACAGACAATTACGCCAACCCAAAATGGATTCCGTTTGCTACAGGAAGAAACGGAGATTATTTACTTTTTGATACCGATCCCGCTTCAAAAGGTAAATACGGACAAATCATCGAACTTCAAAATGAATCGTGGTCACGAGATATTGTCGCAGATTCTCTGGAAGAATTAATTCAAAACGAAATCAATAATCTCAAAACCGGCAAAACCGAACATTTTGACTTTATAATTGGGAAAGAAAATTAAATTTTATTCTCACGCAGATTTAGCAGATTGTGCGGATTTATTCTAAAAAAATCTGTTTAATCTGCTAAATCTGCGTGAGAAAAAATTATCAAGTCACAAAAAAAATCCTCTATAATCAATTTAATCTGTGGCAAAAAAATTAGTGCTATTGGTGTAATTCGTGGCTAACAAAAAAATCACGCACTCAATCGAATCGTTTTCCTAAATTCAGAAGGACTATACCCCTTTTGCTTTCTAAAGAATTTATTAAAGTGGCTTTCATCCGTAAAGCCAAATTCATACGCAATTTCATTAATTCGCTTATCGCTGAATTGCAGTCGATGCTCAATCAGTTTCGTTTTATAGTTACTGATATATTGCTGCATCGTTTCGCTGGCATGTTTCTTAAAATAACGACCTAAATACGTATTCGAAATTCCGAAATAATCACTAATTGATTCTGCTTTAATCTTCTCAGGATAATAAATATTGTTCTGAATGTATTGCAGAATATCCATTGCTTTTGCCTCAGTACTAATCGAAACCTGTTCCGGAAGATATTTCGCAATATTTCGCGCCACAATAATAATCAGCGTATTAACCAATTGCTGAATCAATTCCTGATTATACACATCTTTATCCTGATGTTCACGACAAATCGCTTCAATCATCACTTTTACCAAACATTTATCAGGATCATTTTTTAAAATACAGCCCGGCTGATGATTGGCATTTTGAAGAATATATTCCAATCGTTGAATGTTTTCATTCTGCAGACTCGAATTTTTCAAATAAATATCATTAAACCTCAAAAAGAAAAATTTCGTCTCCGTTTCAATCGTAAAATTGTGACAATCCTCAGGCGTTAATAGAAACAAATGCCCTGGATCATAACTAAAAATATTTTTATTGATACATTGAGAACCAGTTCCTTCTAGAATATAAACCAGTTCAAAAAAATTATGACGATCCCCAACATCCGGATATTCACTCAAGGTTTCAAACGAAACCGTAAAAGGCTCATATAAATTTTCTTTTTTCATGTCGAAATTATTTGAAGATGCAAATATACCTAAAAAAGACAAATATATACCAAATACAACTCGTAAAAACGGTATAATTTTGCCTCATCAATTTTAAACGAAAAAAATCATTATCATGGAATATAGAAAATTAGGCAACTCAGAACTTGAATTATCAGCCATAACATACGGCGCGTTTGCGATTGGAGGAACCATGTGGGGCGGAACCGAAAAGAAAGATTCAATCGACTCGATTCATGCTTCTATCGACAATGGCGTAACCACAATCGATACCGCTCCTTTTTACGGATTTGGTTTAAGCGAAGAAATGATTGGCGAGGCCATTAAAAGCGTAGATCGTTCTAAAGTTCAGTTATTAACTAAATTCGGTTTAGTTTGGGACGGAAGCAATAACAGGAAAGGTGATTTCTTCTTTGACGCCGACGACAACGGTAAAAAAGTTCCGATTTACAAATATTCATCCAAAGAAAACGTAATCAAAGAAATCGAAGACAGTTTAAAACGCCTTCAAACCGATTATATTGATTTACTGCAAATTCACTGGCCAGATTCAACAACACCAATTTCTGAAACAATGGAAGCGGTAGAAAAATTAATTCAACAAGGAAAAATCAAAGCTTTTGGAGTAAGTAATTACAATGTTGATCAAATTAAAGAAGCACAAAAAACAGTTCAGATTGCCTCAAACCAAGTCGCTTACAGCATGCTAAACCGCTCAATCGAAGCCGATTTAATTCCGTTTACAGTTGCAGAAAACATCGGAATCATCGCTTACAGTCCAATGGAAAGAGGTTTATTAACTGGAAAATATTTCACAGACAGCAAACTAAAAGAAAACGATCATAGAAACGGTTATTTCGGAAAATTCGATTTACAGCAAGTAAAAACTTTAATTGAAGAATTGAGCTCATTGGCAAACGACAAACACATTTCGATTTCGCAATTGGTTCTTCGCTGGACAACTTTACAAAAAGGAATCTCAATTGTTTTAGCCGGAGCCAGAAACGCAGAACAAGCCATTTCGAACGCCAAAGCACTGGATTTCGATTTATCTGCTTCAGAATTGGAATTTATCAATCAGGCTATTTCTAAAGTAAAATAATATTCTTTTTTAAACACATAGAAACATAGTTTCACTTTGCGCGTAAAGGCGTTTCACTTGCATCAATTCACATAGCTATGTGTTAGAAACTAGTTTCTTTCCATCATCTTTTTAAGAAACAAAAATCTATGTTTCTATGTGTTAAAAAAACTCTCAAACATTAATATAATTTGGGTGTGCCCCTCCGGGTCGGGCTTTCGGCTATATCTTTTGTTCCATTTCATTTCACAAAAGGATACCGCCTCTATCCCTCACACATCCGTTTTCAAAAGAAGTAACAATTAAAAATGAAAAAGATATTTATAATAAACGGCGGGCAGAAATTTGCCCATTCAGGAGGACAATTCAACAAAACCGTTCAGGACTGGACAGTTGAATTTCTTTCAAAAAACAACAATTACGAAATAAAAACAACCCACATCGAAGACGAAATCGACCTGCAAAAAGAAGTAGAAAAATTCGTTTGGGCAGATTTAATCATTTATCACACACCAGTTTGGTGGTTTCAAGTACCGAATCTTTTCAAAAAATACATCGACGACGTATTCACACAAGGTCACAACAACGGAATCTACAAAAGCGACGGAAGAAGCCGTGTAAATCCCGACATCAATTACGGAACTGGCGGAATGTTACACGGACGTAAATACATGCTAACCACAAGCTGGAATGCTCCTGCAGCCGCTTTTACGCTTCCAGGCGAATTCTTCGATGAAACTTCTGTAGACGACGGCGTAATGTTTGGTTTCCACAAAATGAACAAATTCACCGGAATGGAACGCATAAACGGATTTCATTTTCATGATGTCGAAAAAGGCGCTACACCAGAAAATATCGTTATCTTTAAAGAGAATTACACCAAACATTTAGAAAAAACCTTTAAAAACTTATAATTATGATTTCAATTACTGCCATCTTAAAAAGCAAACCTGAGAACTTAATTGAAGTTCAAAACATGCTGACACATCTGGTAACCGAAACCAGAAAAGAACCAGCTTGCATTCGTTACGATTTACATACTTCTGATAATGTTTTTATCCTTTGGGAAGAATGGAAAGATCAGGTTGGTTTAGATTTACATAATAATCAATCGTACTTAAAAGAATTTATTCAAAAAACCGAAACCTTGGTTTCAAGCCCAATTCAGGTTTACAAAACAGCTCAGATTTTATAAAATATCCTAAGCATTCCTGCAAGGTTTCCAAAACCTTGTAGGTATTAATCTATTACCTATCAAAAGGCCTACAAGGTTTTGGAAACCTTGCAGGACAAAAAACTGTTACAGATATAACTTATTTCTACAAAATAATTATTCAGAAAAAAGCTAACTTACCGAAAAATCAGAACCATATAAATTATGAGCAACTATCATCTTGCTGAAATTAATATTGCCAAAATGAAAGGCGTCGACATCAACGACCCGATCATGAAAGAATTTGTAGATAACTTAGACACTGTAAACACTTTAGCCGAACAAAGCGAAGGTTTTGTCTGGAGATTAAAAGACGACGAAAACAATTACAATGCAACAAGTCTGAATCCGTACAATGATGAACAGATTATCATCAATGTTTCGGTTTGGGAAAGTATCGAAACTCTGGAGCATTATATGTACAAAACCTTTCACAGCGAGTTCTTAAAACGTAGAAAAGAATGGTTTCAAAAATTCGGAAAAGCGCACACCGCCATGTGGTGGATTCCAAAAGGACAAATTCCAACTATGGAAGAAGCGGTAGAAAAATTAGATTATTTACAGAAAAACGGCTCATCAGAATTGGTTTTTGATTTAAAAAATAAATTTCCAAAACCAAAAGAGGTTAAACTCTAGCGAATTCCTGCAAGGTTTCCAAAACCTTGTAGGTATCTCCAAAGTCCTAAGAAAAAGACCTACAAGGTTTTGGAAACCTTGCAGGGCATAAAACAATCTTATTTTATACCGCCGAAAGCACCGAAACACATGTTCTTATGTAAAATTTCGACTTTAGAGAAACCCACCTTTTTCATCAAATCCAATTGGTAATTCATTGATCTAGGAGAATCTTCTTTTTCTATATAATCCAAAACTTTCTGTCGATATTCGGCTCCGCCAATTCCTTCCAAATAATCTCCGTAACGCTGCCATGTATATTCATTTAACAAATCGGTGTCTTGTGTAATTAAGTCAGAAATCATTAAACAGCCTCCAGGTTTCAATAATGTAAACAATTTAGAAAAAGTGTTTTCCCAATCGTTATCGTCTCTTAAATGATGCAAGACCGCACCCGCCAAAATAAAATCGAAATGATTTTCCGGTAAATCTACTTCACGAATATCACCTTGCTTCACTTCAACTTTTCCTGAAGTTTCAGCAGAAACTCGTTCTAATGCTTTATTCAACATTGGTAAACTCAAATCGACCAAAGTGCAATTTAACTTTGGCACTTTAGAAAGCATTTTCAAGGTATAATTTCCAGCTCCGCAACCGATATCCAAAACATTTTCAGCATTCGGAACAATTCTTTTGCAGGCTTCCGTTATTAATTCTAATGAAATTGTCGCATCGATAGTTGCTACTTGTCCTGTTTCTAAATTGGCAAAACGTTCAACATCATTGTCAAAACGTTCTCTGATTTCTTCAATAGTTGATTTTTTCATCGTGTCTGTTTTTTTTTAATCTCCCGTAGATTTTACAGATTAAGTGAATCTTTGTGCTATTATAGATTGGAAATTGTAGTTAAAATAATTTTATCAAAACTAATAATCTGCTCAATCTACGAGAGTATATTTTTTTATCAAAACTAAAACTTCGATATATACTTTAAAAATACTATTTTTATCAACTAATAATACTTTTAAAGTATCATGGAATTACGTCACTTAAAATATTTTCTGGCTGTAGCCGAAGAACTGAACTTTACGAAAGCTTCAGAAAAACTCTTTATTTCGCAACCGCCATTAAGCCGTCAAATAGCAGAATTAGAAGAAGAACTTCAGGCAAAACTTTTCATTAGAAATAATAAAAAAGTAGAACTTACCGAAGCTGGAAAATATTTTGAAAAAGAAGTAAAACAACTTTTTCAAAACTTAGAACACATTTCTACAAAAACGAAAAAGATTGCAGAAAACGTTTCGGGAGAATTCAGGATTGCTTACATCAGTTCAATATATTCTTCTATAATTTCAGATTTGATAAAACATTTGAAAGCACAATTTCCATACGTAAATTTCAAACTTTTCGAAATTTCAACCACCAAACAAATCGATGCTCTAGAAAAAGGAAAAATCGAAATGGGAATTATCAGATCGCCTATTCATTCACCCAAAATAAAATCTCATTTATGGTTTAAAGACGGATTTTCTTTGGTTTACAATAAAAAATCAGTTCCCATAAAATCAGAAAATGAGATTTTAAAACTAAAAGACGAAACATTTGTTTTCTTCAACAAAGATTACGCACCGCATTATCATGAAGTTTTATTGGAACTTTGTGCATATTATGGCTTTTCGCCGAAAATTATTCATGAAGCAAATAATATTAATTCAATCGTTCAATTGGTCAAAAACGGTTTAGGAATTTCGATTGTTCCTTCAAATATTGCGAAAAACAATCCCGATTCGGAAATTGGTTTTATCGAATTAAAAAAGGTTAATTTGTTTACGAATGTTTCACTAATAACTTCAAAAGACGATCATTCTGAAATCACGCAATCAGCGGTTGAGTTTTTATTGCCACAAAGTCGCTAAGACACAAAGATTTTTTTTAATCTCGCAAAGGCGCAGAGTCGCAAAGTTTTGTTTCACGCAGATTTTAAAAGATTTAAGCGGATTACGCAGATGATTACTCTCATTTTTGCCATCCTGAGGAACGAAGTACCATACAAAAAAACTTAGCGCCTTAGCGCCTTCGTGGCAAAAAACATATCCATAACAAAAATTCGTTACAATTTAGTACAGAAATCCACATTAGAAAAAGAGAACTTTTAAATATCTTAGCAAATTATAATTCTACAATAATACAATCAATAAAAATGGCTGAGCAATCTTCAATTCAGTGTCCAAACTGCGGAACTCCTATCGATGTCAATGATGTTTTAAAACATCAGTTGGAAGATAGCATCCGTAAAGAATTTCAACAAAAGGCTAATGTTCAAAACAAGGAATTAGAGCTTAAAAACGAACAATTGGAAAAAGCCAAATTGGAATTTGAAGCGAAGAAAAAACAGGAAAACGAACTTTTTGCTGAACGTTTGGAGCGCGAGAAAAAAACAGCTGAAAAAGAAATTGGCGAAAAATTAAAAGCCAAACTCGAAGAAGAAAACAAAGACCGTTTACTTTTAATGGAAAAAGAGCTCTCTGAAAAATCAGAAAAAATCAGAGAACTGAATAAAATGGAAGGTGAAATCGCCAAATTACAGCGTGAAAAACTGGAAATGAAAGAAGCAATCCAAGCCGAAGCAGAAAAGCAATTAAATGCACAATTGGCTTTGGAACGTGAAAAAATCAGAAAACAGGAAGACGATAAAAACGAACTGAAATTTAAAGAACTTCAGAAACAGCTTGAAGAACAAAAAAAGCTGACGGAAGAAATGAAACGCAAGCAGGAACAAGGTTCGATGCAATTGCAAGGCGAAGTAATGGAATTAGCAATTGAAGAATGGCTTGCCAATAATTTCCCTCTTGACAGTATCGACGAAGTTAAAAAAGGTGCAAATGGAGCCGATTGTCTTCAGATCGTAAATACACGCGAACATCAAAATTGCGGTTCTATTTATTACGAAAGCAAAAGAACAAAAGCATTTCAACCTTCGTGGATTGAGAAATTCAAAAACGATATTAGAACCAAAAGAGCCAATATCGGAGTTTTGGTAACCGAAGTTATGCCTTCGGGAATGGAACGAATGGGAATGCGCGACGGAATCTGGATTTGTACATATGAAGAATTTAAAGGTTTGAGTGCCGTTTTACGTCAATCGTTAATCCAGATCAATCAGGCGGTTCAGGCGCAGGAAAACAAAGGCGATAAAATGTCGATGTTATATGATTTCTTAACGAGTAACGAATTCCGTTTGCAGATTGAAGGCATTGTAGAAGGTTTCACTCAAATGCAAAGTGATCTGGATTCTGAGAAAAGAGCGATGCAGAGAATCTGGAAACAACGCGAAAAACAAATCGAAAAAGTCGTTCATAATACTTTAGGTATGTACGGTTCGATTCGTGGAATTGCCGGAAATGCGGTTCAGAGTGTGCGAGCTTTGGAATTGGATTTTGTTGAAGGTGATGATGAAGAAAATGAGGAACCTAAAGAATTGTTTGAGTAAAATTTTTCTTCACTTTGTGTTCCAATGGTTGAAACCATTGGCTATGTTTTGATTTTATAGTACAACGAATTCGTTTAGTTTGTCATTTCGACTGAAAGGAGAAATCACACAAGAAACTCCACAAAGAGAATCACCAATCTTTGTCGATAAACTAGTGTGATTTCTCCTTTCAGTCGAAATGACAAAAATAAAATCTGCAAAATCTGCGGGAAACAAACCTTTAATCGACCTTCTTAAAAACAACCAGTTTAGCAGAAGAATTCGACAAGGTCAATTGATTATTCTCGATAGAATAAGTCGTTGTACTTTGTAAAGCCTTCAAAAATTCACCTTCTTTATTTCCTTGCGGACAAGCCATTAAAGTTGAAATCACTTTGGTAAAGCGTAATAAATCTTTTTCATAGAAAATTTGCCCGCTTATGGCATTACAACCTCCAAAACCAGAGAATCTATTTTCTGCCGAATTAATTTCGATTCGAGGCATTTCCTTCTGAAAATCGGTTGCAAAAACTTTATACCCGTTTAATTCTTCCAAAACCCAAATATCATGCAAACGATAATCGGTGAGATATTTTCCGCATCCGCTGAGTTTTTGAGTTTCCAATTCTGAATTATTCTTTATTTCGACCTTTACACTATAAGGAGAAATCACGCCCGACATAGAATCCTGACAATCCAATTGCTGAATAGAAACGGTTGCTGTTGTTTTTTCGTTACTTAGTTTATACATTTTCACATTGGCATCCATAGCTTTTATAGGTTCTGAATGCGAAAAAGTTATACTTTCTTTTCCAGGAATTAAAGAAGTAAAAACAATTTGTTCCCTTCCTATTTTAATTCCCCAAAACGGTTCATTTCCTGTGGCTTTAAAATAATATTGTAAATCTTCTTCTGTAGAAGTTCCCGAAGAAGTCGTATTAGAATCCTTGCCTGCTGTCGATTTACAGCTCGTTATTAGCATTAATAAAAGCAAAACTGCGAGTATATTTTTCATGGCATTTCTATTTAGAATATTGATTTTCATCAAAACAAAAGTAAAATTCTTATGAATTTACGACAATTTTCTGAAATCCTTATTTAGAATCTATTCAAATTTGATAAAATCATGAATTTTCTATTTTGCCTAAAACCCGCTCTACGTAAAGATTAAGACATAATACGTAGATATTTTTAAAAAATCATTTAGACAAAAATTACACATTACGTATTTTTATAAGTATAAATACTTATATTTGCGTAGTAATACTTAATTAAAGAAATCATGAGTAAAGTAATAGTAGTTGGAAACGGCATGGTTGGTTATAAATTTTGCGAAAAGTTTGTTGCAAAATCAGGACAGGAAAAGTATCAAGTTACTGTTTTTGGTGAAGAACCAAGACGCGCCTACGACAGAGTTCACTTAAGTGAATATTTTGGAGGAAAGACCGCAGACGATTTATCATTGTCTACAACCGAATGGTACGCAGAAAATAATATTACTTTAAATACCTCAGAATTAATTACAGATATCAATCGTGAAGCCAAAACTATACATACGCATTTAGGCAAAACTCATACGTATGACTACTTAGTTTTAGCAACAGGTTCTTCGGCTTTTGTTCCGCCAATTGAAGGTGTAGAAAAAGAAGGTGTTTTTGTTTACAGAACCATCGAAGATCTGGATGCAATTATGTCTTACGCCAAAAAAATAAAACAAAAAGGAGCTACAGAAGCGGCTGTTTTAGGCGGTGGATTATTAGGATTAGAAGCAGCAAAAGCCGTTCGCGATTTAGGTTTGAATCCGCATGTAGTGGAATTTGCTCCACGTTTGATGCCAAGACAATTGGATCAAGGCGCGAGTGATATGCTTCAATCTAAAATCGAAGAATTAAATATCGGAATTCATCTTAACAAAGCAACACAATACATTGACGGAAAAGAAAGTATAACCGGAATGATGTTCGCCAACGACGAATTACTAAAAGTCGATATGCTGGTAATTTCAGCGGGAATTAAACCACGCGATGAACTAGCTAGAGTTTCAGGACTTGAAGTCGGTGTAAGAGGCGGAATCGTTGTTAACAATCAAATGCAGACTTCAGATCCTTCTATTTTTGCGATTGGAGAAGCGGCACTTTACAATCATAATATTTACGGATTGGTTGCTCCAGGTTACGAAATGGCCGATGTTGCTGCTGAGCAAATCTTAAATGGTTCTAAAATCATGAGAGAAACCATCGATATGTCGACCCAATTGAAATTAATTGGCGTTGAAGTAGCGAGTTTTGGTGATCCTTTCATTGAAAATAATGACGTAACGGCTATTATTTATGAAAATAAATTAAGCGGCGTTTATAAAAGAATCAACGTTACTAAAGATTCTAAAAAGCTTTTGGGTGGAATTTTAGTCGGCGATTCAAGCGATTATAATTCCCTTTTCCAAATTTATATCAACGAAATGGCACTGCCTAAAAATCCGGAAGATTTAATTCTGGGTTCACGCGACGGATCAGAAGGTTCTTCTATGGGAAGCGTAATGGATTTGCCAGATACAGCTGTAATTTGTTCTTGCGAAAATGTCACAAAAGGCGCAATTTGCTGTAAAATTTTAGATGAAAGTTGTGCAACATTTTCAGATGTCGTCAAAGAAACTAAAGCCACTTCAGGTTGTGGAGGCTGTAAACCAATGGTTTCAGATTTGGTAAAAGCGGCTCAAAAATCTTTAGGAAAAGAAGTAAAAGAAGTAATCTGCGAACATTTCAGCTACACACGTCAGGAATTATTTGACTTGGTAAAAATCAACAAATACGAGAACTTCTACGATGTACTTGATCATCACGGAAAAGGCGACGGATGCGAAGTCTGCAAACCTGTTGTCGCTTCTATTTTCTCTAGTATTTACAACGACACGGCAAATAAACACGTTACAACTCAAGACACAAACGATAGATTTTTAGCGAATATTCAACGTAACGGAACTTATTCTGTAGTTCCAAGAGTTGCTGGTGGTGAAATTACAGCTGAGAAATTAATCGTAATTGGTGAAGTAGCCAAACAGTTTGATTTGTATACCAAAATCACTGGAGCGCAAAGAGTCGATTTATTCGGAGCACATTTAAGTGATTTACCAAAAATCTGGAAAGTCTTAATTGACAATGGTTTTGAAAGCGGTCATGCCTACGGAAAATCACTTCGTGCCGTAAAAAGCTGTGTTGGAAATGCCTGGTGTCGTTACGGAATGGACGACAGCGCCGGATTTGCCATCGAACTTGAAAATCGTTACAAAGGAATCCGTTCTCCACATAAACTAAAAGGTGGCGTTTCGGCCTGCATTCGCGAATGCGCAGAAGCCCGCGGAAAAGATTTCGGATTAATCGCCGTTGAAGGCGGATGGAATTTATATATCGCAGGAAACGGCGGTGCAAATCCAAAACACGCTGTTTTATTAGCCGAAAAAATCGACAAAGAAACCGTAATCAAATATATGGACCGTTTTTTAATGTATTACATAAGAACTGCTGGTCCGCTGATTCGAACTTCAACCTGGTTAGAAAAACTTGACGGAGGTTTAGAGTATTTAAAACAAGTTATCATCGAAGACAGTTTAGGAATCTGCGAAACGCTTGAAGCCGAAATGCAAACGCTTGTAAATACTTTCGAATGCGAATGGAAACAAGTTCTTGAAAAACCAAGATTATTAAAACGTTTCAGTCATTTTGTAAACACAGATGAAAAAGATGACAATATTGCTTTTGTGCCATTACGAGATCAAAAAGCACCTAAAGCTTGGTCATAAAAAGCTAATTAGAATTGCTCGCAAAGGCGCTAAGTCGCAAAGTTTTATTGTAAGAATTAAAAAATAAAAAACTTTGCGTCTTTGCGACTTTGCGAGATTAAAAAAGACAAAGAATAGAAAAAAACTTAGCGTCTTAGCGCCTTCGTGGCAAATAAAAAAATCAGCTCCAAAAAAAATAAATTAAACGTTTGCTGTCCTTCTTACCCTCTTTTTTACTGCGCCATCAAAACTCTCTTGATTGTAAAAAGAGGGCTAAGAAACAGGAAATCAACAAAAAAACATCATGGAAGAAATTTTAAACTTATACGAAACAGTGCACGCGAGCGATGCAACAATTTGGTTCAAAGCCGGTAAAGTAGAAGATTTTCCAACCAACCGAGGCGGGTGCATTAAATACAAAAACAAACAAATTGCGATTTTCAATTTTACGCGTCGCAACGCTTGGTACGCGTGTCAAAACGCCTGCCCGCACAAAATGGAAATGGTGCTTTCAAGAGGAATGACAGGCTCAACAGACGACATTCCGAAAATCGCCTGTCCGATGCACAAAAAAACTTTTTCTCTAGTTGATGGTTCAAATCTAAACGGAGACGATTTCAAAATTGCAACGTATCCAGTAAAGGTTGTTGAGAACGAAGTTTTTGTGGGATTTGCAGATTAGTTTATAGCCACAGATTAAAAAGATTAAAAAGATTATTTTTTCTTTTAGCCACGAATTTCACAAATTACACTAATTTAATTCATGTAGATTCTTGAAATTCGTGTCTAAAATAATTACGCCCAATTATTTAATCCTTTTAATCTGTGAAATCTGTGGCAAAAAATAAACAATAATTAGTGCTAATTCGTGAAATTCGTGGCAAAAAAAACTTATTTCCGTATCTTTGAAATCTATTACTAAACCAAAAAATGACAACACCTTTCCAAAAAGCAAGTGAATGGATTGATGCCGAAAATGCACAAGATCCGAATATTGAAATCGATCAAAACCAGGAATATCCTAAAGAATTATTGTATTCAAACAGGATGTATGAAAGACTGATGCAGTTTGAACCGAATGCTTCAGAAGAAGTTCAGATTGCTTCAAAAGCACAGCATATCTGCCGTTGGAAAGTAGCGCGCGAATCGTATCCTATGGATCGCGTGGGTTATTTAAAATGGAGAGGCGATCTTAAAAAATTTCACGCCGAAACTACAGCCGAAATTTTACAAAAAGCTGGTTACGATCAGACTTTTATCGATCGTGTTTCTTTTTTAATTGAAAAAAAACTCCTTAAAAAAGATGCCGAAACCCAATTGTTAGAAGATGTAATTTGTCTTGTGTTTTTAGATTATTACTTAGAACCTTTCGTAGTAAAACATGACGAAGAAAAACTAAAAAACATCATCAAGAAAACCTGGGATAAAATGTCAGACAAAGGACATGCCGAAGCCTTAAAAATCAATTATTCTGAAGAAAATTTAAACCTAATAAAAGCTTCTTTAGGATTGTAAGACACTATGAGAAAGGACAATCAGGAAGCAGAAAAAATCACTTTCAAAAATTTACGACGACTGTATTTTTTTGCGCTTCTTACTATTGCCTTAACTATCATTATCAGTCAGTTTTTGGTTCAATACAATTTGAATCAGCAATTGAGTGATTCTAAAATCATTAATTTTTCTGGTAAACAAAGAATGCTGAGTCAGAAAATCGTTAAAGAAGTTCTGATTTTGCATTATGTTTCTGATACCGCTTCATCGAAACAAATTTCACATTTAAACGAAGTTTTAACGCTTTGGAAAAAGAACCAAAATGCACTAGAAAATGGCAGTGACAGCTTGGCTTTTCCAAAAGAAAAAAGCGAAACACTCAGAAAATTATATCTTGAAATTAATCCGATTTTCAATAAAATTGAACAATCTACCGATTCTTTTTTATTGAATTTAAAACATAAAAAACAAGCTTCAGAAAATCAAAAATTAGTTCAGACTATTTTAGATAACGAAGGTGTTTTTCTTTCAAAAATGAACGAGATTGTAACCCAATACGATCTCGAAGCCCACGAAAAAGTTACCGAACAACGCCGAATCGAATATTGGATTTTCGGTTTTACATTGTTGGTTTTACTTCTCGAATTCTTCTTCATTTTCAAACCAACAAACAAAAAAATCGAAAGACTAATTGCAAAGCTTTTAGCCTCAGAAAAGAAAGCCTTAAAACTCGCATACGATACCGAAATCATCAGCGAAATAAAAGAAAACTCCGTAAAAGAATTGAAATCGCTTAATTATGCGATGGAAAATACTTTATTATACTGCCGAATATCTCCAGATGGTTCGATCATTCATATTGGAGAAAAATTCGCCAAACTTTTAAATTACACCAAGTTTTCATCCAACAAAAAATTCTCAGAAGTCTTAACCGAAGACGAAAAAGAACAAGTCAATTTTGACCGCCTTATTTTCGAAAAACAAAGAAGTGGCTGGCAGGGCGAAATGAAAATCGTCAACAAAGACGAAAAAGAAATCTGGCTCGATTTGTCCATGGTTCCTGTAATGATCAAAAAAGACGAACTGGAACTTTTGATCGTTTGTTTCAACATCACCGAACGCAAAAAAGCACAACGTGAAGTCGAACGTTTAAATCTTGAAAACACCACCGAAAAAATCAATCAACAGAAGATTATTTCAAGCAAAATCGTCGAAAATCAGGAAAACGAACAAAACCGAATCGCCAAAGAAATTCACGACGGAATCGGTCAAATGCTGACGGGTTTAAAATTCAGTTTAGAAAGTATTAATCTCGACGACAGAGAAAAATCAGAACAAAAAATTGAGTATTTAAAGAAACTTTCGCTTGACATTATAAAAGGCGTCCGCACGGCAACTTTCAACCTAATGCCACCAGAATTAAGCGATCACGGAATCGTTTCGTCGCTTTCAAAACTAACGCAAGAACTTTCAAAACTAACCGGAAAAGAAATCCTTTTTTACAATAAAACCGATTTTGATCAGCGTCTAGATTCGCTAATTGAAATCAACATTTACCGACTCACACAAGAAGCGATCAACAACGCCATAAAATATGCCGAATCGTCGCATATTATCGTGCAACTTTCGCATAGCGAAACACTTTTAAGCATCATTGTAGACGACAACGGAAAAGGTTTCGACGTCAATTCAGTCGACAAAAAACGCAACAGCGAATCCGGAATGGGACTTTTATTCATGAAAGAAAGAATTCAATATATCAACGGCAGAGTTTTTATGAATTCAATTCCCGGCGAAGGAACCAGAATTACTTTTAATATTCCGATTCTTAAATAGGAAATCTCAATTTTTAAATTCCAAATTCCAATTTTTGACAACTAAGCGAGTAAATTATGGAATAGATGTCTAAAAACCATACTATCAATTGCCTACAGCTTTAGCTGTAGGAATATAAATAATGCTCTCTGAAAAGGCTTTAGCCAAACTTACACATTTTGCTAAAGCCTTTTTTACTTTACCAACAAAAACCTCCAGCTAAAGCTGGAAGCAATTGATACCAAAGCTTGTGAAAGTTAAAAACTTTGACAAAGTTGAATCCACAAGTATTATGGAATTTGGAATTTATTTATTGGATTTTATCATCATGATTTCTAATGATTTTTTAATGTTGCCATTTCGAATTTAAAAAAATTGGAATTTATTTTTAAAAAAGTACGTATATTAGCGTCTTCGCTTTAGATGAATATACGTAAAAAACCAGATTAAAAAGTAAGTAAGCCATGAGTAGTACTATAAGAGTTGTTTTAGCCGATGATCATGTTTTTGTTAGAGACGGAATCAAATCTTTATTGGAAAACGAAGCAAACATTGAGGTTGTAGGCGAAGCGATTGATGGAGCTGATGCACTCGAAGTAGTTGCCGAAACCAAACCCGACTTACTTATAGTAGATATTCGTATGCCAAACTTAACAGGTATCGAGGTAGTAGAAAAACTTAGAAGCGAAAAAAACACCGTAAAAATCATCATGCTTTCCATGCATGAATCGGAGGAATATGTATTGAAATCAATAAAAGCAGGAGCCGATGGCTATTTACTAAAAGGTTCAAGCAAAGAAGAATTTTTAAAAGCACTTCACACGGTTTCCGCAGGTGGAAAATATTTTAGCGGAGATATCTCTTCAATCTTAATCAGCCAGCTTACAAACGGCAGTTCATCATTAGAACCTAAACAAACCTTAGGCGAAGAAATGATGATTACCAAAAGAGAAAAAGAAATCCTGACACTTCTTTTATCTGGAAAAGGAAACAAAGAAATTGCAGAAGCTTTAGATATCAGCAAACGTACTGCTGAAGTTCACCGTTTTAACTTAATGAAAAAGCTGAAAGTGAAAAACCTAATGGAACTTTCAAACAAAGCAACTGAGTATTCTTTAATTTAAAAAATACGTATAAATACGTAATTATTTTTCAGAAACTGCGTTTTAGCAGGTTTTAACTAAGTTATAGTACTTATTTTTACATAAAAATATAAGTGCTATGAAAAATACAAACTCACTATCGCAATCACACAAAATTTTATTTTTGAACACATTGGCTTTTACAGTGTGTTTTGCCTGTTGGACATTAAACGGGGTTTTAGTAACCTTTTTAGTCGATAACGGAATTTTCCACTGGAGCGTTGTTCAGGTTGGATGGCTTTTAGGGATTCCAATCTTAACCGGATCAATTATGCGTCTTCCAATCGGAATCCTAACGGATAAATTTGGTGGTAAATATGTTTATTCGCTTTTATTACTATTATGTTCAATTCCACTATTCCTCCTTCCCTACGCTGACAGTTTTACCATGTTTGCTTTACTAAGCTTTTTATTCGGAATGGTCGGAACCAGTTTTGCGGTCGGAATTGGATATACTTCAATCTGGTATCCAAAAGAATGGCAGGGACGCGCTTTGGGAATTTTCGGAATGGGAAATGCCGGCGCCGCTATTACAACTTTTTTAGCGCCATCTTTATTAAATCATTTTTCTGTTGATGATCCGCAAAATGGCTGGAAAATACTTCCTGTAATTTATGCCGTTTCATTAGTCGTAATTGGGATTGCCTTTTTGATTTTCGCCGAAAATAAAAAATTAGAAAGCAACGGAAAAACAATTTCTCAAATGCTGACTCCATTAAAATCAGAAAGAGTTTGGCGTTTTGGAGCATATTACTTTTTAGTATTTGGCTGTTTTGTAGCTTATTCACAATGGTTATTGCCCAATTTTATGAACGTCTATCAAACCAGTTTAGTTATGGGCGGATTATTTGCAACGATGTTCAGTTTGCCTTCTGGTGTGATTAGGGCTTTTGGCGGCTATTTATCAGATAAATTCGGTGCACGAAAAGTGATGTATTGGGTTTTGGGTTCTTCGGTAATTTTAAGTGCTTTGCTTTCAATTCCGAAAATGGAAATTACTACTTCTGGCCCTGGAATATTAGCTGCTAAAAAAGGTGTTGTTAATGAAATAAACGGCAAAACCGTAAAAGTGGGCGATAAAGAATATCCAATTGCGCAAAAAACTGCTAATACAGCCGAAAATGCTATTTTCCCAACTTCTACAAGCTGGCAGGATGTTGTCGTGGCACACAACCAAAGTATAGCAAAAAAAGAACTAATCGCCAAAGGCGTTACAGTAATCAAATTTGACGCTAATATGTGGGTATTCTTAGTTTTAGTAATTCTAATCGGAATTTCTTGGGGAATCGGAAAAGCAGCGGTTTACAAACATATCCCAGAATATTTTCCAAATGAAATTGGTGTTGTCGGCGGTATGGTTGGAATGATTGGCGGTTTAGGAGGTTTCTTCGGTCCAATTATCTTTGGATATTTATTGACAGCAACCGGAATCTGGTCAAGTTCATGGATTTTCATTTTAATATTCTCAACTGTCTGCTTAGTTTGGATGCATTACACTATAACACAACTAACTAAGAAAAAAGAAGTTAAAACAAGTAAAATAGAATTAGAGCCGGCATATTAAAATCAGATTAAAAAAAAATTAGAAATATGATCTCAGTCATAGTAAACGACGGCTTTTTCTTATAAATTTACCGCCGATTAAAACATAACTATTTTATGAAAAAACTAAAACTAATTTTAATACTTATTGCAGGATTAAGTTTAGAAATTCAGGCGCAGGAGTTGGATGTAAATTTACAGATAAGACCACGTTTTGAATATCGAAACGGCTACAAACAACTCTTACAAGAAGGTCAAAAAGGAACTTCGCAGATTTCACAGCGTTCCCGCTTAAATTTCAATTACAAACAAGACGATTTAGTAGTAAAATTAACCCTTCAAAATACCAGAACATGGGGTGATGTACCAACAACGGCAGCTGCTGATAAAAACGGTGTTGCAGTTTTTGAGGCTTGGGCACAATATAATTTCACTGAAAAATGGAGCGCAAGAATGGGACGTCAAGTGCTTTCATATGACAATCAGCGTATTCTTGGCGAAATGGACTGGGCACAGCAGGGACAAAGCCATGATGCACTTACGGTAACTTATCAGACTGCAAAACAAAAATTAGATTTTGGGGGAGCCTACAATTCAACAGCTGAAAATGTGGTACAGACACCTTACACGGTTACTAATTATAAAGCATTGCAATATGCTTGGTATCACAATCAGTTCACAGAAAATTTTGGCGCGAGCTTTTTAGTATTAAATACAGGTTATGAATACGCTCCTAATCCAAATCCAGATAACAAACTATTAGTTGATTACAAACAAACTTTTGGACCTTATTTAGCTTATAAAACAAGTAAAATAGACACTAACTTTTGGTTATACGGACAAACTGGAAAAAGTACCGATTTACAGGTAAGCGCCTGGAATGCAGCTGCAAATTTTAATTACAGCATAACTGAAACTTTTAAAGCTGGTTTAGGCTACGAATTTTTATCGGGAAAATCGACAAACGATGGAAGCACTGTAATTAAATCATTTAATCCAATTTTTGGAACCAACCACGGTTTTAATGGTTATATGGATTATTTTTATGTTGGAAATCACTTAAACAATGTTGGTTTACAAGATGCATTTATAAAATTAAACTACAATGTAAACAAATGGCAGTTTGCTTTGATTCCGCATGTATTTTTATCTGCAGCTGATGTTGTTACACCTCTAAATGAAAAATTAGATTCATATTTAGGAACTGAAATTGATGCCACCTTTGGATATAATTTCAAAAAAGATATCACTGTTACAGGAGGTTATTCGCAAATGTTTGGTTCTAAAACTATGGAATTTATTAAAAATGGAGATGCCGGCCATACCAACAATTGGGCTTGGTTAATGATTTCTGTTAATCCAAGAATTTTTAGCTGGAAAAAATAATTTTTCTTCAAAATAAATTGACATATTTTACCCTTTTCCCAATTCGGAAAAGGGTATTTTTTTTTGATTTAACAGACGCATATTATATACTTTAATTATTTATATTTGAGCAAATTATGAACCCCAAATTCTCCCCAAATGAAACCATTTTTAAAATTATCTATGTTGACCTTTTTGGTGACACAGACTGGTATTGCTCAAAAAATTAATAATGATTTAATTTCAAAAAACTCAGAAATAAATTTTGCAAAAACCCAAAAAAGAGGAATCAAGAAAAACAACATTATTTATTATGTTGAAAATGATTTACAAACTATTTCTGCATACAAAAGAAAGAAACTAAAATGGCAGACTAATGTAATTTCTGTTTGCGGAAAACCAAAATTAGGAGAAGCTCAAATACGATACGTAGGTTATAACTCAGACAAGCTACTTATTGTTATGGGAAAACATCATTTTGCAGAAATTGATGTAAATAGCGGTCAAACAACACTTGTTGGTTAAGATTCTAAATTTAAAATCATATATAAAAAATCCCCTTTTTCAAGTTTTGAGAAAGGGGATTTTTTTTGAATAACGACAATTCTTTTTTAATATATTTGATTGAATAATTTACTACAATTTATCTATTGGAAAGAAAAATAGAAATAATAACAATTAATTCCGTCAATCAAATTCCTTCATTAGAAGAAATTAGACAAATATCCCGAACTAAAAAACTAAGAATTGTATTTGAAGATTCTGTTCAAAGTCTTAGAGAATCAATTGGGCAAAATTAAAAAAAAGAATTAGATGGATTTCTTGTTGGAATCCACACCATTAATCCAGAAATAAATATCTCAAAATTAATAACAGACAAGGAGATTGAAGATCATCAGATTTTCTTTGAAAACTGTGCAAAAGATTATCGTGAATTGGCCGAACGATTAATATTTTATCTGGCAAAAAAACTTAAAACAGAAATTAATCTCGAGTTTCCACTATCTACTTTCAACAAATACAAAACTGGATGGCGAAAAGTGGATGAATGGAAATATTTTGTTCATGGGTATCACTGTCTTTTCAAGAATACTAGAACAAAACTAGAAATCGAGGTTCCATTAGTTTTTGGTCTTGAATTCGGTGATTTGGATCCTTATTTTTTTATCAATTATATTAAAACAAATCCTCAATACAATCCTTTACCCGTTAATTTTTTTGATGAATATCATGATGGGTGCAGAATAAATGATAAAATGCTCGCTTTAGGAAAATTTGAAAGAATAAATTCTAATATCAAAGATCACTTTGGAATTGCGGTTACTGACAGAAACAAAGTAGAAATTAAAGTGTATGATCCAGAACAGGATTATATAAAACCAAAATTCAATTTTTGGAAATTTATTGGCTTAAAATAATATATAATGAACAACACCTGGACACAAAGATGGGATGACCGTTACAAAAGCGAAGAATTTGCATACGGCGAAAAACCCAACAATTACCTAAAAGAACAAATTGAAAAACTAAAAACTGGCGCTATTCTTTTCCCTGCAGAAGGCGAAGGAAGAAATGCCGTTTTTGCAGCAAAATTAGGCTGGGAGGTTTTTGCTTTTGATATTAGCGAAGAAGGCAGAAACAAAGCACTTCTTTTAGCAAAAAACAATAATGTTTCTATTGATTATCAAGTTGGAGAATTGGAAACTTTAGATTTCGAAGAAAATCAATTTGATGCTATTGCTTTAATCTATGCCCATTTTCCGGCAGCGATAAAATCTCAAATTCACAAACAACTTGATAAACTTTTAAAGAAAGACGGTATTATCATTTTTGAAGCTTTCAGTAAAAAACATTTGGAATACGTAATCAAAAATGAAAAAGTCGGCGGACCAAAAGACATAGAATCTTTATTTTCTGTAGAAGAAATCAAAGCTGATTTTCCTAATTATGAAATCATCGAATTAGAAGAAAAAGAAATCGAACTTAACGAAGGTTTATTCCATAATGGGACAGGTTCTGTAATTCGGTTTGTGGGAAGGAAAGTATAAGTTATTATATTCAAAGAAATTCGTAAATTTGAAAAAAAACTTAATGAGATGGATTTACAAACAAGAAAAATAGAATTTGTGCAAGAATTTCTTAAAATTCAAAGTGAAGAAGTCATTTCTCAACTTGAAAACTTATTAAAAAGAAACAAAAAAGATTTGGATGAAAATGAATTTTTCTCTCCGATTTCTATTGAAGATTTTAATAAAAGAATAGATAAATCTGAGGATGACTTTAAAAATGGACGATACAAAACAACTTCACAACTTTTAGAAAAATATAAGTAATGAAGTTTAAAATTATATGGTCTGAATTTGCAGAAAATGAAATTGAAAAAATTTACGAATATTATCTTGATAAAACTGGAATAAGGACTGCTAAAAAAATTATCAAAGAAATTATCTCTGAACCTAACAAACTCCTAAGTGACACTTTTTTATCGCAAATTGAAGATCTTTTAATTGATCGAGAAAACCAATATCGATACCTTGTATGCAATAATTACAAAATTATTTATTGCATCGACGAAGAAAATAAATTAATCAAGATTTCAGATGTTTTTGACACGCGACAAGATCCGTCAAAAATCAAGCGAACAAAATAAAACCTTTGAACCTCTTTTCAAAAATACTTATGCTCCATAATCTCAGATCTTAATTCTGAAATTCCTAAAATCCCAACTCTTTTTCCTTCTGTTTTAATCAAAGATTCTTTTTTAAGACTAGACAAAATCCGAATCGCCTGCTCTTCTGTAGTTCCGGCGAAGTCTGCGATTTCCTTTCGCGAAAGCTCAATATCAATCAAACCATTTATTTGTCCGAATTTGCGATGAATGTAAAGCAGTAAATCAATTACACGTTCGCGTACATTCATGTGGGCAATTTTGCGGATATTATTTTCGCTTTTGTTTAATTCTTCAGCATAAAAAAGCATCAAAGCATACGTAAATTCGGGAATATGATGTAGAATTTCAATCATGGTTTCGTTGCTAAAATTACACAAAACCGTATCTTCCAACGCATAAGCTCCAATCAAATAACGTTTACTGGTTCCGAATCCGCGGAAACCTATAATGTCACCATTTGTGGTTAAGCGAACTATTTGCTCACGTCCGTTGATTCCGGTTTTTACCGTTTTTGCTTTTCCTTTACAAATAAAATAAAGTCCCTGCAAAGGCGCACCTTCCGTAATAAACTGATCCGATTTTTTGCAGCTTATATTCTGTTTTTTAGAAATATAAGTCGACATCTGCTCTAAATGCAAGTGTTTCTTGATGAAACAATTTTCATTGACACAGGAATAACAAATGGTTTGCTCTTCTTTCATGAGTTCTAAATTTTCAGCAGATTAAAAACTAAGTTGTTGTTCCTCATTTATTTTCATCAAAAATAAAAAAATAAATCTTAAAAATACGTATTAATAAGTAAAAATACTTATTTTTGTATAAGTACTTTTTCTAAAGTCAGACCATTCAATAAAAGTAGTATCTCAAAATAGAACTCTAATGCAAACTACGAAGATCAAAACTACCTGTTCCTACTGTGGCGTTGGCTGTGGTATAATCGTAACCAACGATGCTAAAAACGGCGTGATGGTCGAAGGCGACAAAGATCATCCCGTAAACAAAGGAATGTTATGTTCTAAGGGAATGAACCTGCATTACGTAGTTAACGATACTTCTGACCGAATTTTATATCCCGAAATGAGAGGAAGCAAATCCTATCCGTTAGAACGCGTGAGTTGGGATACAGCTCTTGATCGCGCTGCAGCTGTTTTTTCTTCGATAATTAAAAAACACGGATCAGACAGCGTTGGTTTTTATATTTCGGGTCAATGTTTAACGGAGGAATATTACTTAGTCAACAAACTCGTAAAAGGTTTTTTGAAAACCAATAATATAGACACCAACTCCAGACTTTGCATGAGTTCGGCAGTTGTGGGTTACAAAAAAACTTTTGGAGAAGATTCTGTACCAATTGCTTATGATGATATTGAATTGGCTGATACTTTTTTGATTACAGGCGCAAATCCCGCTTGGTGCCACCCTATTCTTTTTAGACGATTAGAAAAACACAAAGAGAAAAATCCGAAAACGAAAGTAATTTGTATCGACCCGAGAAGAACAGATACTGCCACTTTCGCTGATTTACATTTGCAGATTATTCCTGGTTCAGATATTATTTTATATCATGCCATTGCCAAACGTATAATCGAAAAAGGTTACGTAGATCACGATTTTGTAAAAAACCATGCAGAGAATTTTAAACAATATAAAGATCTTGTTTTAAGTACTTCGCTAGAAAAAGCATCTAAACTTTGTGGTATCTCTGTTTCCGACATCAAACTTGCTGCTGATCTTATTGGGAAAGCAAAAGGTTTTATTTCGCTTTGGGCAATGGGATTAAATCAAAGTGCTGTCGGCGTTGATAAAAACACGGCTTTATTGAATCTGTCTCTTTTAACGGGACAAATTGGAAAACCAGGTTCTGGACCATTTTCATTAACGGGACAACCCAACGCGATGGGCGGACGCGAAGTTGGCGGAATGGCAACACTTTTAGCGGCGCACAAAGACATTGCAAACCCCACACATCGAAAAGAAGTTGCTGATTTTTGGGGCGTTGACGAGATTTCAGACAAACCGGGTTTAACAGCAACAGAAATGTTTGAGGCCTTAGAATCTGGAAAAATGAAAGCCGTTTGGATTATCTGCACCAATCCGTTAGTAAGTTTACCTGATTCGAGAAGAGCCGAAAAAGCGCTTCAAAATGCCAAATTTGTTGTCGTTCAGGATATTTCGCACAACGCAGACACAGCAAAATTTGCCGATTTACTTTTACCTGCGGCGGGCTGGCTCGAAAAAGAAGGCACGATGACAAATTCGGAACGCCGAATTTCTTATTTACCAAAAGGAATTAATCCGCCGGGAGAAGCGCTTCCTGACATTGAAATTTTAATTCGTTTTGCTAAAAAAATGAATTTCAACGGATTCAATTTTAATAGTGCCGAAGAAATTTATAAAGAACATTGCGCGCTTACCAAAAACACCAATATTGATATTTCCTTTTTAAATTATAATCGTTTAAAGAACGAAGGAACTTTTCAATGGCCTGTGCCCGATTACAATCATCCGGGAACGCCGAGATTATTTACAGATAAAAAATTCTATACGCCTTCTGGAAAAGCGATTTTTAATCTTCCTGTTTCTATTGAAAATACATCAGTTCCGCCAAATGCCGAATTTCCTTTTATTCTAACGACAGGAAGAATCCGCGATCAATGGCATACGATGACAAAAACAGGAAAAGTATCACGATTGTTAACGCATATTCCGAGTCCGGTTTTAGAAATCAATCCGATTGATGCTTTTAAAAATGATATAAAAAATGGCGATATTGTAGTTGTTTCCAGCAAAAATGGAGAAGTTCGCGTAAAAGCAAAAGTTACCGATTCCATCAAAGAAAAAGTCCTTTTTCTGCCGATGCATTGGGGAAAACAACTTGAAAATGATTTAAACCGAACTAATAATTTAACGAACACGGTTGTTGATCCCATTTCAAAAGAACCTGATTTTAAGTTCACAACCGTTTCAATTAAAAAATATGTAAAACCATTTCAGAAAATTGCAATTGTGGGCGCTGGAGCGGCTTCTTTCCGATTCATTCAAAACTATCGCGAATTCAATTCAACCGACGAAATTATTGTTTTTTCGAATGAAATAAATCCGTTTTACAATCGCGTTTTACTGCCAGAATATATGACGGGTGAATTCAGTTGGGAACAGCTTTTAAAAGTAAAAGACGGCGAAGCTTTCAATAAATTAAAAATTACAATGAAAGCCGGAACTGCGATTGAAAAACTAGATCCAAAACAGAAAACAATTGTAGACAGCAACGGAGAAATTCACACTTTTGATTCTTTGATTTTGGCAACTGGAAGCCGTCCTTTTGTTCCAGAAAATGCACAGCTTCATCTTCCTGGCCGTTTTACAGTTAGAAAAAAAGAAGATGCCGATCGTTTGAAAAAGCATTTAGACAGCACAAATCTTCCGCCAGAAGAACAACACGTTGTTATTATCGGCGGTGGATTATTAGGATTAGAATTAGCAGCAGCTTTAAAACATAAAAAAGTAAAAACAACTATTGTTCAGCGCGCCTCTCGTTTAATGGAACGTCAATTGGACCGAATTTCAAGTAAATTATTGGCCGAGGAAGTACAGCTTCGAGACATTCAGATTTATTTTGATAATGAAGTCAGTACGGTTTTTGAAACCGATAATCCAAACGAAATTGAAATTGCTTTAAAAAGCGGTAAAATCATCACTGCAAATGCCATCGTTTATACCATTGGAACAATTCCAAATATCGAAATTGCTCGTGAAAGCGGTCTTTCGTGCGGACGCGGTGTAAAAGTAAATCAGTATTTACAAACCTCAAATCCGGATATTTTTGCGATTGGCGAAATTGCAGAATTTAATAATAAACTATTCGGAATCACTTCTGCCGCAGAAGAACAAGCCGATATTCTGGCCAACTTTCTTGCCGGAGATATCAGCAGCTATTACAAGGGTTCGATTTTAATGAATATCCTAAAACTGGAAGACATTAATTTATGCAGCATTGGTGATATCGAAATTCCAGAAAATGACGATTCGTACGAAGAAATTGTTTTCACCGACTTAAAACAGCGTTATTACAAAAAATGTATCGTAAAAGACGATCTTTTAGTTGGCGCTATTTTAATGGGCGATAAAAACGAATTTGCCGAATTCAAAACCATGATCGAAAGCAAAATCGAATTATCAGACAAACGAAATACACTTTTAAGAGGGAGCTCAAATGCAAAACCGGTTTTAGGTAAATTGGTTTGTTCGTGCAGTCAGGTTGGAGCTGGAAACATTGAAGATACAATTAAAAGCGGCGTAAACGATTTTACCGAATTATGTAAAAATACAGGCGCAGGTTTAGGATGCGGAAGCTGTAAAACAGAAGTTAAAGAGATATTGGCGAAATGTAAGGTTTAAAATCTGCGTTCCTGCAAGGTTTCCAAAACCTTGTAGGTATAACTGTCATGACTTTATTTTAAAAAGATTTTACCTTGTATAAATATCTAAATACCTACAAGGTTTTGAAAACCTTGCAGGAAACGGTTAAAATTAAAAACCTGAAACAAAAACTATGGAACTAACAAGACTTATAGTAAAAGGTGGCGTAATATCGCCGGGAGAATTACGAGAAGTGGTAAATATTGCTTTGGAAGAAGGTTTAGATTCAATTTCATTTGGTTCTAGACAGGATATTATTTTTCCGAAGGGGTTTAAATCATTACACAAAACCACTTTAGGCAAACATCATTTTGTTTATCCCGATCAAAAAAGCGGTAACAATATTGTTTCTTCTTATGTTTCAACCGATATTTTCAGAAATACCAATTGGCTTACCGGAAACCGATTTTTATATGTTTTAGAAGAATTCAAAGAACAGCCCAAACTAAAAGTCAACATAACAGATCCGAAGCAGCAATTGGTTCCTTTGTTTACTGGGCATTTGAATTTTATTGCTTCAGAGCACGAAGATTATTGGTATTTATACATTCGTCTTCCGAAATGGGAGAAAATGGAAGTATATCCCGTTTTAATTTACAGCTGGGATTTGGCTAAAATATATTACGAAATCGAAAAGATTTCTGAAGAAGAATCAATTGATATTGAAATGCTTTTTACTTTGGTCAGCGAAGCTTTAGACACCAATAATCGAACAATTGACAAACCTTTGAATATTCCATTTTATCCATTTCCATATTACGAAGGAATGAACAGAATGGGAATCGATCAATATTGGCTGGGTTTATACTGGAGAAATAATCTCTACGATTTGGATTTTCTAAAGGAAATGTGCGATTTGTGTTTTGAATGCAAAATCGGGAAAATCTGTATTACGCCTTGGAAATCTTTCATTATAAAAGGAATTCCGAAAGATCGAAAATTGGAATGGGAAAAATTCTTAGGCAAAAGAGGTATTAATGTTCGTCATTCTTTATTAGAACTAAACTGGCATTTACCCGTTGCAATGGAATGGGCTTTGAACCTTAAAACCTTTCTGGTTCGTACGCTTGATCAATTTGACATTAGTACTTATGGATTAAATTTCGGAATTTCAGAATACAATCGCGATGGACATTATTTTACTTCAATTGTCATTGAAAAAAACGAACTTCCAGCAGCTTTAGAATCTATCAAAATCAGAGATACTTACAATGTTTTATTTGCCAAAAATTTCGATCCGAATACGCGCGAATACATTGTGCATTCACAAGACATTGACAAACTGGAACTTCCAACAATTTTGATTGAATTAAGCAGGAAATATTTTGAAGAACTCGGAAATTCAGTTTCAGGAACAACAGAAACCAAACAGAAGAAAGAAAAACCGCAATTGGATATTTACCAATGTCAGGAATGTTTAACGCTTTATAATTCAGAATACGGCGATGAAACACAGGGAATTCCAAAAGGTCTTTTATTCGAAAATCTTCCTGAAACCTATTGCTGTTCACTTTGCGAAGCACCAAAAAGTAATTTTAAAATATTGGAAATAGCAGTGAACTAATTTTCATAATCTGATATTTATTTGAATGATAAGTCAATTAAAAAATTGAACTTTTTATTATCAATAATCATTAATTAGACAGCAATTTGTTCTTTTTTTTCATGTAGAATTGTTAAGAAATTTTAGTTTCGATTTTTAGAATAAAAATTAACTATTTAGAATTCAGTTTTTTAATCTAAAAAAATACTAAAAAACTTAACATTAGAAACCTTGTTTTATAATTATCTTTACTTAACTGAAACTTAACAATTTAGTTACACCGTTAATTATATCCTCATCTAAAAGCACTTATTAAATATGGAAAACAAGACCACAGAATCTACTCCTGAGAAAATTGATTCTCCGGCAGCAGAAAGCAATCAGCCAGCCGCAGAAAACACAAAAACGGAAGGCACAGAACCTGTAAAAACTCCAGTTCGTAAAGCTCCTGCAAAAACAACAACTGCAAAACCAGCCACTGCATCATCAAAAACAGCAGTAACCAAAACTCCAGTTAAATCCGCTTCAACTGCCACAGCATCTAAAACTATAGCAACAAAAACGCCTGTTAAACCTGCTGCAGCTACAGCTAAAACGCCAGTGCGTAAAGCTCCGTCTAAACAGGTTACGGCACCAACTATTAAACCAATCGTGGTAGAAACTCCTGTTGTAGAAGAAACTACAGCTGCTCCCGTTGAAGTAATTTCTGCTGAAGAAACTGCTGATAAAAAAGAGAAGAAAGACAAAAAATCAAAAGCTAAAAAGAAAGCCAAGAAAAAAGCAAAGGCTAAAAAAGATAAAAAGAAAGAGAAAGCTAAGAAGGCAAAACTAAAAGCAGCTGCGAAGAAAAAAGCTAAAGCTAAAAAAGCAAAGGAAAAAGCTAAAGCCAAAAAAAATGCTAAAAAGAAAGCAAAATCTAAAAAAAAGGTAAAAGCAAAAAAGAAAAAATAAGGGATTAAATTCCAAATTTTAAAATTCCAAACTCCAGTTAGAGATACTGTTTGTCATTTCGAGGAACGAGAAATCTCCGCCAGCGGCTCCGTAAAGTATATTCTTTGTAGAGTTTCCAGCGGAGATTTCTCCTCTGTCGAAATGACAAAATACTGGAAATTCTAGCTTCAAAAACAAAATTATCCTCCAATCGCAATCATACTGCGATTATCAAAATGTTTTGCCGGATCATCCATTTCTGAAACACTCACCATTCCGGCGCGTATTTTTTTCTTGTTTTTTATCGATCTTGAAATCAACTCTTCAATAGATTCGTCATTTCTAAGAGCAGTAAGCAAATCAGTTTCTGAATTGGAGAAAAGGCAGTTTTTAATTTTTCCGTTTGCCGTCAGACGGATTCTGTTGCAGGAATCACAAAAAGGATTTGTAATGGAACTAATAATTCCGAAATCGCCTTGAAAATCTTTTATTTTATAATTTCTGGAAGTGAAGTTTTTTTCGTCTTCTAATTTTTGAATTTCTTCTGATGAAAAAGCAGTTGAAACCTGAGAAAGAATTTCGTTTTGCGAAACCATTTTGCTTCTGTCCCACTCGTTTCCTGCAAAAGGCATAAATTCGATAAAACGAACTGAAATGGGCAAAAACTGAGTCAGTTTTACAAAATCCATGATTTCGTTCTCATTAAACCCTTTCATCAAAACAACATTTACTTTTACTTTAAAATCATTATTTAAAAGTAAATGCAAGTTATCAATAACCTTTTCAAACTGATTTCTAAGCGTGATCGAATGAAATTTAGACGAAACCAAAGTATCTAAACTCAAATTGATTTTATTGACATTAAATTGCTTTAAAACCTCAATATGACGATCAATTAATATTCCGTTTGTTGTGATTGAAAGTGAAACCTCCAGATCTGATAATTTCGATACTATTTCGGGAAAATCCTTTCTTAATAAAGGTTCTCCGCCCGTTAATCTAATTTTATCCACACCATTTTTCACGAAAGTCTGGGCAATTGCAAAAATCTCATCGGCCGTCATTAAATCGGCTTTTGGAGACAGGGCAATTCCGTCAGCAGGCATGCAGTACGTACAACGCAGATTGCATTTCTCCAACAGCGAAATACGCAAATAATTGTGTTTTCGCCCAAAATCATCCGTTAAAACCGTGTTAGAGGCTGTCATGATTTTTACCTTTTAAAATATGAAAAACGTGCAATAAATGCGGAAAAACAGCATCCATAGATTCTCTCGCTCCGTTTGTTGAACCCGGCAAAGCCAAAACTACTGTTTTACCCAAAGTTCCAGCTACAGTTCTGGACAACATGGCATAAGGCATTCTTTGCTGACCATAATTACGAATGGCTTCTTCGATTCCTGGAATTCTACTTTCGAGAATTGGTTCCAAAGCTTCCGGCGTTACATCTCTCGGAGACAAACCTGTTCCGCCAGTAAAAATCACTAACTGATTTTCTTTAGCCAAAGCTTTTGTTTTTTCCTGAATAATATCTAATTCGTCTGGAATAATTTCATAATGTGAAGTTTCGACTCCACAATTCTCTAATTTTTCTACGATTACTTTTCCAGAACGATCTTCTTTGTCTCCCGCAAAAATCGAATCTGAACAAACAAAAACTGCCGCTTTAATGGTATTCGAAAATTTATTTTTAAAAGACGATTTTCCGCCTTCTTTATTTATCAATTTGATGGTCGAAATCTCAATTTCTTTATCGATTGGTTTCAGCATATCGTACATCGTCAGCGCCACAATCGATGCGCCGTGCATCGCTTCAACCTCAACTCCTGTTTTGTAAATGGTTTTTACTTTGAAAATAATATGAATTTCTAAACCTTCAATTTTATAATTCACCGAAGCAAATTCAATCGGCAAAGGATGACAATCCGGAATAGACAAATGCGTATTTTTTACAGCAAATAATCCAGCAGTTTTTGCCATTTCGAGAACATTTCCTTTTGGCACAAGATTTTTCTCGACAGCTTCAATGGTTTCTTGTCTGCTGACTTTTACAATTGCCGTTGCGGTTGCTTCTCTTAATGTGCTTATTTTATGCGTAATATCTACCATTTTAGGTGTTTTGTTTCCAAGTGAATGTATCGTTTTCAAACATTTCTTTACCAAAAATTGGTACATCGGTTTTGATCCAGTTTACGATTGCTTCTGTGGCTTCGTAAACTTGTTTTCTTCTTTCGGCAGAAACAAAGACAAACAAACAGATTTCGCCTGCTTTTACAACACCTAAACTGTGGTAAATGTGCATGCAGGTTAAATTGAATTTTGCAAAAGCTTTTTCACGAATCGTATATAGCGCCTCGTTTGCCATGTCTTTATAAGCCGAATAATCAATCGCTACGACTGTGTTGTCGTGAATAACATCAGCACGAACTTGTCCCAGAAAAATATTGTGCGCCCCAATTGTGTGCTTCGATTGATGTTTGGCAATCGATTCTGCAATAAATTCGGGAGAAATTGGTCCTTCTACAAATACATTTTTACTCATTGTTTATGTTTTTTTCTTGCCACAGATTAAAAGGATTAAATTGATTTTTTTCTTTTGCCACGAATTTCACTAATTTCACTAATTTCTTTCTTTGAAATTAAATAAAATTCGCGCAATTCGTGGCTAAAAATATACACATAGAAAAAATCCTTTAAATCTGTGTAATCTGTGGCTATATTTTTTCTTCTTTTAATAATTTCTTCATTACCAAAGCTCCGCCAATAATACTTTTTGCATTTTTAAACTGATACTTTTCAAGCAATTCAACTGCAATTTTACTTCTAATTCCAGATTGACAGAAAACGTAAATAGTCTGGTTTTTATCCAGTTTTTCAATTTCGTTTTCTAAATGCATTAACGGAATTTGCATTTGATTTTTGAAACTCATTTTTGGCGATTCGTCAATATTTCGAACATCTAAAAACAGAACATTTTCGTTTTCAATTTCATCCAAAATCAATTCAAATTTTATTTCCTTAATTTGATTTTCTTCTGAACTGTATTTTCTCTCAAAATCTTCTTTTGTTATTTCAAGATTTGAACTTTTTTCAAAATCATATTTCTGCTGTTCGTTTTTTAAAATATTATAAACCAATATTTTTCCGTTTAAAACTTCGCCGATTCCGAGAATCATTTTGATAACTTCATTTGCCTGAAGCATTCCAATAATTCCAACTGTGATTCCTATTACACCCGCATCTTCGCAGTTTAAAGCATTGGTATTTTCATCAGGATACAAACATCTGTACGTTGGTCCGTTTTGAAAATTAAAAACCGAAACTTGTCCCTGAAATCTAAAAATCGATCCGTAAACCATTGGTTTATTGGTAATCAAACAAGCATCATTTATTAAATATTTAATCGAAATATTGTCTGTTGCATCAACAATTATATCATATTTTTCAAATAACGAAATGGCGTTTTTTCCTGATAATTTTTCAGCAAAAGCGGTAACTTTTATTTCTGGATTTAATTCCGAAATCATCAATTGAGCTTCTTCCGCTTTCGATTTTCCAACGGCAGAAGTTTTATAAATAACCTGACGATGCAGATTCGAAACCTCAATAACATCGTCATCTACAATCCCGATTTCACCAACTCCAGCCGACGCTAAATACGGCAAAATCGACGCGCCCAAACCTCCTGCACCAATTACCAAAACTTTCGCTTTCGATAATTTCTGCTGGCCTTCCTCTCCTATTTCGGGAAGTATGATTTGTCTGTTATATCGGTTGTCTGAATTCATACATTATCCTCCTGCAAATGGCGGCAGCAAAGCCACAATATCGCTGGTTTGTAAATTATAATCTGTTGTTTTTGGAACTATTTTTTGATTTACTGCAACGCTGAAAGTCAGAGATTCAAATTCATATTTTTCGTTTAAATCACTCAAAAGTTTTTGCAGTGACACTTCTTCCGAAAAAGATAACTTTTCGAATTCGCATTTCGTTTTTTCAGCGACAGCTCCAAAATATTTAACCTCAATCATTTTTATAAATTTAAATTTTGAAAAATGAATTCATCATCAAAATGTTCCTGAAAATATTCCGTCAGTTTTGATGTATTTTTCACGACTTCGCCAATCACAATGATGGCGGGCGAAGAAATATTTTTTTCGGATACCAATTTAGTAATTGTACTAATAGTTCCGATTACTTTTTGCTCTGAATTTTTTGTTCCGTTTTGAATAATCGCAATCGGTAAATCGTCATTTCTGTTTTCCTGATAAATTGAAATGATTTCATCTAATTTATGCATTCCCATCAAAATCACCACAGTCGCATTTGATTTTGAAGCCAAATGAACATCTTTTGATAATTTATGATCGGATGTTGTTCCCGTAATTACCCAAAAACTCTCAGCAATCTGACGTTGCGTCAAACTGATTCCCGCCGAAGCCGGAACGCCCAAAGCTGATGAAATTCCCGGAACGACAGCTGTTTCCAAACCAAATTTTACGGCATAATCAATTTCTTCGCTTCCTCTTCCAAAAACAAAAGAATCTCCGCCTTTTAGACGCACAACATGTCCATGATTTTTGGCCATCGATACAATTAAATCATTAATTTGATCTTGTGTATAAGCGTGGCATCCCAATCGTTTACCAACAAAAATAATCTCGGCATTTGATGCATATTCCAGTAATTCTTCGTTGACCAAAGAATCATACAAAACTACATCGGCACTTTCTAAAGCTTTGATGGCTTTTAATGTAATCAATTCAACATCGCCTGGACCTGCGCCTACAATTGTCAATTTTGGTGTTTTAAAATTTAGCATAGTCTTTAAATTGAGTTGATATTCAGGTCGTTTAATTCGTCCGCCGAATTGATATTAGTCAAAGGAAAGTTTTCGCTTTCTTCTATATTTAAAATCTGATGTGGCACTTTTGCTAATAAATCCATCATTTTTAACTCGTCAGAATCTATTGCTTCTTTAATAATTGGCAAAATATCTTTTGAATAAATTCCAATTAATGGATGCGTTTTACTTTCGGAAGCAAAAACCGTAATTCCGGCTTCTTTGGTATGTTTTGAAATCAATTCCTGCAATAATTCGGTTGAAATTAACGGAATATCGCAGCTTAAAATCAAATTAAATTCGGTTTCAGAATTAGACAATGCCGTGTAAATTCCACCCAAAGGTCCTTTATCTAAAATAATATCCGGTATTTTTTCATATTCCAGATAATCATATTCTTTTGATCCTGTAATCAATTTTATTTGATCGGTTATTGGCAGAATGGCTTTTATAATATGCTCTATGAATGGCTTTTCCTGAAACAAAACCAATCCTTTTTCTGACTGCATTCTGGTGCTTTTTCCTCCGCAAAGAATAAATACTGTTAGTGTTTTCATGTTCCTTTCCTTTCAGGTTAATTTTAACGCAAAGCACGCTAAGATTTTATTCGTTTTTAAGCTTAAAATTAAGTTCGCAAAGCTGGCTCAACACAAAGCTTTGCGAACTTTGCTTTTTTATAAACCGCTTTGCAAAAAAACCTTGCGTGCTTTGCGGTTAATTTTTTAAGGTTTTAAGGAAAAATCAATTTAATACTCGCCATTAAAATAACTGTTCCTAAAACCATTTTTAATGTTCTGTTCGAAAAAGAACCGCTTCCGTAAAATCCTCCTAACATTCCTCCTACAACCGCAATTGGCACTAAATAAAAACTTTCCATGGGGATTGATTTTCCTCCTAAAAAGAAACCCAACATTCCTGCTGTCGAATTCACAAAAATGAATAAACTCGAAATTGCCGCTGATTCTTTTACATTCGCCCATCCTAAAAATAATAGAATCGGACTTAGAATAATTCCCCCGCCAATTCCTAACATTCCGGATAATAATCCTATGGCGAAACCAATTGCTAAAGCAAACGGAAGGTTTATTTTTACTTCTTCTTTTTCTTTAAAATTAAATATTCCAAATAATCTCAATGCTGCAAAAACCAATACTACTCCGAGAATTATTTTATAAATCGTATTATCTAATGTTATAAAACCTCCAATAAATGCCGCCGGAATTGAGGCAATCGCAAATGGATAAAAGAGCTTGGGTTTGAAATAATTCTTTCGATAATAAAACAAAAATGAAATACTCGAAACAAATAAATTCAACAACAAAGCCGACGGTTTCATAATCGAAATGGGAAACGCAAAAATGCTCATTAATGCCAGATATCCCGATGCTCCGCCGTGCCCTACGCTAGAATATAAAAAGGCTATTATAATTAATGCAAAACTGAATAGGATTATATTTTCGGAACTTAATAGGTTCATTGTTTTTGGTTTGTTTGTTTTTGGTTTATTGTTTTTGGTTTATTGTTTTTGGTTGTTTCAGGTTTCATGTTTCAAGTTTTCCGCAATCTTGTCATTTCGACGTAGGAGAAATCTCCGCGAGAAACTCTACAAAGATTGGCGATTTAGTTTGTCGAGCTACTTGCGGAGATTTTCTTCGCCTGTTCGCTATCGCTCGAGTCTCCTACGTCGAAATGACAAACTAGACGATCTACTATAATTTAGGATTCGGATCAATGCTATATGTTTTTATTTATACAGCGCTTTCCATCATCAACCTCAAAAATCTATTTTCTTTAATCTTTATTCTATTTTCTAAAAAAAACTCAATCAATTGGCAGTAAAGTTACCAATTGACCTTTTTTATAATTTTCTATATCATCCGGAACAATCAATAAACTATTAGCTGTTGCGAAGGTGTTTAACATCGCTGAACTTTGTCCGTTTAAAACAGTTACATTGGTTTCGTCGTATTTTGCTTTTAAAAACAATGTTTTGCCTGTATCGTTTATTACATCCGAATTTAATTTTCGGACTAATTTTGGTTTATGAATTTCCGAAAATCCCATTCTGTTTTTAATCGCTGGTAAAACATAAATATAAAAATTGGTCAGCGATGAAGCCGGATTTCCGGGAAGCGCAAAAACTAAAGTTTCATTTTTTGAACCAAAGAACATTGGTTTTCCCGGCTTTTGATTGATTTTATAAAAGAGTTCTTTTACTTCATTCTGCAATAAAGCTTCTTTTACAAAATCATAATCGCCAACTGAAATTCCGCCGGAAATCAAAACAATATCATTATTTTTCAAAATGCTTTTTAAAGCTTTTTTAGTCGCTTTTAAATTGTCTTTTACTCTGTAAACTTTCGTTTTATTTATTCCCGCTGTTTGTAACGCGGCCTGAAGCATAATAGAGTTACTCTCAAAAATTTTTCCTTTTTTAAGTTTTTTACCCGGCTCAACTAATTCATTTCCTGTTACTAAAATAGCTGTTTTTGGCTTTTTATAAACCGCTGCTTCTGTTATTCCTAAACTGGCTAAAAAACCAATAGCCGCTGGTGTTATTAAAGTACCTGCTTCAAAAACAACAGCATCTTTTTCTATCTGCTCTCCCTTTGGACGAACATTTGAAAATTTTTCGGGCATTGAAGCAATTAAAATCGAATTTTTGTTCGACATTACATGTTCCTGCATGACAACTGTATCTGCACTGTCGGGAACATAAGCACCGGTAAATATTCGAATTGCTTCTGTATTTTGCAGCTTTATATTCTTATGATCTCCTGCCTGCGATGTGCCCACGATATCGTATTGATGTCTAATGCTGTGTGTAAAAGCATATCCGTCCATAGCCGACTGGCGAAATGGCGGCATAGAAATAGGCGAAATCACTTTTTCTGCCAAAACATATCCTAATGCTTTTTTTATCGAGATTTGCTTTACAGGCATTTTAGTACTGCTTGTTTCAATAACCGCTATGGCTTCTTGTACTTTTATCATGTTTCGGAATTAAAAACTACGTATAAATACTTATTTACAAATATAAGTATTTATTAATAGCTTGATTAAAAAATTTCATTTTATTTTAATATCTATAAAATTACTTCATTTTACTTAAAGTCAATCTTAAAAATAGCGTAATATATTCATTAAAAATCTTAATACAAGATGAAAAATTAATATTTAGACTGCTCATTTTTAATTTTTTAGCGAATTAAAAATAAAGAAATTAAAGATAAAATACTACAATTTCATTTTAACCTCAAAATAATTTTAACATTGCAAAAACTACCCAGCTGGGTCATAAACCTTTATAAAACAACACATTACGACGACTAAAACAAACATAACTATCTAATTATCAAATTATTTTCAAAAAAAACACATGAAATTTTTGGTTTTTATTATATTAAAATTAACTTTGTCTATAGGATTAGTAGAGTTTATAAATGATTATTTGAAACTAAAAAAACTATATTGTGAAAACAACCGAAAGCATATCATATTACATTCTTCCTAAAAAATATACGTATAACACTTTTTGTTATATGTGTTTCTGTTGTTAATGACCAACATAATCCTTTCGTTTTAAAGATTACCAAAAGTCTGGAAACGAAATCTCAATTTCACCACAAGATTATTTTACTGAATTGCAAATATCTGATTGATGCATAAACTGCAGCAAAAGATTTTGAATATATGTATGTTTTATAAAGAAAAAAATTAACCAACTAAAAAAACTAAAATGAAAACAATGCAAAGCTGCTGCTGTAAATAAAAAGAAAAGCCATTTCTGCGGCAACAGAAATGGCGGGGCTTAAAGAACATTTATCACTAAATCAAGGAAACAGTTAGAGGGTTGAAAATTCAACGCTCAGGGCGCCTTGTTAATTATTTAAACCATTACAAAGAAATGAAAAAAAATATAAACCTCATTTTATGGGTTACAATTTTGTTAACATCCCTGCAATTTCAGGCACAAAATACAACACCGCTTATTCAGTCTAAACTCGACGGAACGGTAGTCGATGACATTACAAATCAGCCAATTATAGGCGCATCAATAAATATTAAAGGTACTACACACGGTGTACAGACAGATGCAGAAGGAAAATTTTATTTTCAAACGGGTCAGAAATTTCCTTATACATTAATCGTAAGTTACATTGGATATAAGAAACTGGAAATTGTAGTCGAAAAAAATCCGGTTATTATTCACTTAAAAGAAGAGCGTCAGGAACTCGATGAATTAGTGGTTTTAGGTTATGGAACTCAAAAAAGAAAAGATATTACGGGTTCTGTAGCTTCGGTTCCAAAGGCAAATTTATCGCAGGTTACCTCATCAGCAGATAATTTATTACGCGGTGCTGTTTCGGGTGTGGTAGTTACACAAAGTTCTGGACGCCCCGGTGCATCTTCAAGCGTGCGAATTCGAGGCGGAAACTCAATTACAGCTGGTAACGAACCGTTGTACGTCGTAGACAGTATTTTGATTTACAACGATAATTCTAACAGCTCTGCCGGAGTTGCAAATGCCGGAGCAAGTTTAAACGTTTTATCTACCATAAATCCGGCCGATATAGAATCGATGGAAGTTTTAAAAGATGCTTCGGCAACGGCTATTTACGGTTCACGCGGTGCAAACGGAGTCATCATCATTACAACTAAAAAGGGAACGAAAGGACAAGACAATATTTCGTATCAAGGTTATTTCGGATTTCAGAATATCACAAAGAAACTAAAACTAATGAATGCCAGCGAATGGGCAAGTTTACGTAACGATGTTCAGGCAAGTATTGGTCAGGCACCTTCTTTTTCAGCTGCTCAAATCGAAGCTTTCAAAACATCTGGAAATTACGACTGGCAGTCGGCGGCATTTAGAACAGCGGCTCCGGTTCAAAATCATCAGTTATCATTTTCAGGCGGAGACGAAAGATCGAGATATGCAGTTTCGGCTGGTTATTTTGATCAGGAAGGAATTGTTTTAGGCTCTGATTTTAAACGAATTTCACTTCGCGCAAATTACGAAAGAAATTATTCTCAGAATTTTAAATTTGGTGTTAATTCCAATTATACAAACTCAATTTCTAATGGTATTGCATCAAACTCAAGCGGCGGTAGAAATCCTAACCCGCTGAGCAGTGTAAATCTTACGGCACCTGTTGTTCCTATTAGAAATGAAGATGGAACCTACAACGTAACCAACAATCCATACGCTACTTCTGTAAACGGTTTTGTTCCAAATCCAATTAACGATTTAGAAAACACTATTAACGAAACTAAAATCAACCGAATTTTAACGAGTTTGTTTGGTGAATATAAAATTACTAAAAAACTTACGGCAAAAGTCGCAGTAAGCGGTGATGTACTAAATACGAAACAAAACTATTATGCTCCGGCAAATACGTCAAACGGAGCCGGAACAAAAGGTTCTGCTGCTGTGGGAGATCGTTTGGTAAGTTCTGTTTTAAATGAAAACACGCTGAATTACAATACCAATTTCGGCGAAAACCATAAATTTTCGGCTTTAGCAGGCTACACACTTCAATATACACAAGGCGAAGTAGTTACGGCAGGTGCAAATACTTTTATAAACGATAATACAACGTATAACGCTCTGCAAGACGGCGTGCCGACAAAACCTGGAAGTGATGCTTTTGAAAGTGTTTTAAAATCTTGGCTGGCTAGAATAAATTACTCATACAAAGGAAGATACAATTTTACACTTTCCGGACGTGCCGATGGTTCTTCAAGATTTGGAGCTGAATCGCTTTGGGGTTATTTCCCTTCGGCCGGTTTCTCCTGGAATATTACAGAAGAAGAATTTGCAAACAATATTAAAGGCATAACCGAGGCTAAATTAAGACTTAGCGCCGGAACAACAGGAAATCAGGAAATTGGAAATTACCTGTCACTCGCTTCTATGGGTTCTGTAAATTACTCTTTTGGAGGTACAACCTATACTGGTTTAGCTCCTACCCGACTGGCAAATCCTGATTTGAAATGGGAAAGAACCAATCAGTACAATGTTGGATTAGATTTATCATTACTGGATCGAAAAATCAATTTTGTTTTTGATGTGTATTACAAACAGACCAAAGATTTATTAATCAATGTTCCTGTGCCTTTAACTTCTGGTTACGCAACTGTTCTTCAAAACATTGGAGGTGTTGAAAATAAAGGTATCGAAATTGGTTTGAATACCGAAAATATCAAAACAGAAAAATTTTCATGGAATTCTAACATTGTATTTTCTGCAAACCGAAATAAAGTTACTGAAATTGGAAACGGCGTAAATGAATTTTTCCCGGTAGTTCCAAATGGTTCATTATTGCAGCAACAACCGGTGATTGTAAAAGTGGGACTGCCTTTGGGAACTTTTTGGGGATACAAAACCAACGGAATTTTCCAGACTCAGGAAGAAGTAAATACACAGCCAAAAATCAACAGTTTAGCCAATACAAAAGTGGGAGACAGAAGATATGTCGACACAAACGGCGATGGCGTTATTACCGCTTTAGACAAAGGAAGTTTAGGGTCGTCTCAGCCAAAATTTGTGGGGAGTTTCAGCAACACAATTTCATACAATGATTTTGATTTAAATTTCTCTTTTCAGGGATCTTACGGAGGTAAAATCTTCAATGCATTAAATCAGCAGTTAGAAATTTCTACTCTTGGAACCAATGCTGCGGCAACTTTAAACGACCGCTGGACACCAACAAATCCAAGTAACGAAATTCCCAGAGCAACCAGTTCTCCGTTAGGAATTGTTTCTGAAAGATATGTAGAAGATGCTTCTTTCTTACGATTGAAATTAATTACGCTTGGATACACACTTCCTAAGAGTGTTTCTAAAAAACTGGGAACCAAAAGCGTAAAGTTTTATGTATCTGCCGAAAACCTGATTACATGGACAAAATATACCGGATATGATCCGGAGGTAAGTTCATACGAACAAAACAACTTATATCCGGGAATTGATTTTGGTTCTTATCCAAACTCAAAAACATTCATCTCGGGCTTGAACGTAACTTTCTAAGTAAAAAAATATAAAATGAAAAAGATTATCATAACATTCTTATTGAGTGCCGGTTTATTGGTATCGTGCACCGAACTGGAGGTAACACCAACCTCTTTTACAACCGAAGATAAATACTTCGTAACTCAGGATGACGCTGTTGCAAGTGTAACGGCAGTATACGCTTCTTTAAGCATAGATCCAGGCGAGCAGAGTTTATTTGGAAGAAATTTGTATTTCTTAACCGATATGGCAACAGATTATGCTGCAGCGGGAGTTTCGGCTACAAATCCACAGGTTCGAGCTTTGAGCAGTTTAACACATGATGCGACTTCAGACCGTGTTCAGGTAGCGTGGAGACAAATTTATAATGGAATAAACAGAGCCAATGTTTCTATCGATAATATTCCGAAAGTTTCAGGATCTGAAGTCATTAAAACCCGATTAATTAACGAAGCAAAATTCATTAGAGGGCTTCTTTATTTTCAGGCTGTTCGTCTATGGGGCGGTGTGCCTATTGTATTGCACGAACCAACTTCAATTCAACTGGAAAGCTTAAAATCAAAAAGGGCCACTGTAGATGAAGTTTACGCTCAAATTATTAAAGATTTAACCGATGCCGAAGCTTTACCTGCCACTTATACATCTGCCGATGCCGGACGCGCAACATCCGGAGCCGCAAAAGCTATTTTGGCAAAAGTATACCTAACCCGAAAAGACTGGCCAAATGCCATTTTAAAATCAAGAGAAGTTATAAACGGCGGTTACGGATATGCTTTGTTTGAAGACTTTCAGGACATTTTTACTAAAACCAAAAAGAACGGAAAAGAACATATTTTCTCTGTTCAGTTTGAGCCAAATCAGGCCGGAAACGGTTCAAGCGGAAGCACTTTTCAAGCAACATCATTTACTGGATTTACAGCAACAGAGCCTGCTGATATAATCTCAGATGTTGCTTTGTTCTATGATATTTATGCAGCAGGAGATAAAAGAAGAGATGTAAGCTACGCAAAACAGCTTCTTAACCCAACAACGGGAACTTTATATACGTTTCCTAAACCTATTTTTAAAAAATATCTGGATTTAACCAATCTGGCAACTCCGGCAAACGTTGCAATTAACTTTCCTGTAATTCGTTATGCCGACATTTTATTGTCTTTGGCAGAAGCCATAAACGAACAGGGAACGCCAACTCCGGAAGCATTTGAACTTCTTAATCAAATAAGAAGAAGAGCATTTGGAAAACCTATTACTATGCCAGATCCAACCATTGATTTAGCAGGGTTAGATCAAGCGGGTTTTAGAGCGGCACTGCAGGAAGAACGCAAAAAAGAATTTGTTCAGGAAGGGCAAAGATGGTACGATTTAGTGCGCTGGGGAACTCTGGTTACCGAAGTTAAAAAAGTAACAGCTAAAAATTCTGTTACAGAAAAAAATAACTTCTACCCAATTCCGCAGAGCGAAAGAAATATTGACCCCGTGGGTTTACCTCAAAACCCTGGATATTAATAACCCACAAACCTAAAAACTATTAAAATGAAAAAATTAAAAATCAATAATGCTTTCAAAAGTCCAAAGAAAGGACTTTTGATTACTGCATTGCTTGCTGTACAGCTTGGAATTGCACAAGAAAAAGAAGAATTTAAAGGAACTATTGGAAAAACTTTAGCTGATTCTAAAGAATACTGGCCGGATCCTGTAACCGCTCCAAAAGGCGCTCCAAATATTGTCTGGATTTTATTAGACGATGTTGGATTTGGAGCTTCAAGCACTTTTGGAGGTTTAATCAATACGCCGACTTTTGATAATTTGGCTAATAACGGACTTCATTACACGAACTTCCATACAACAGCTATTTGTGCTCCTACCCGCGCTGCTTTACTGACTGGAAGAAATTCAGGACGAGTTCACGTAAGCGGATTTTCTCATACTATTTTATCAGCAGGTTTTCCTGGCTGGGACGGAAGAATTCCATCTGATAAAGGAACTATTGCCGAGATTTTACGTGAGAACGGCTACAACACTTTTGCAGTTGGAAAATACGGTGTTACGCCGGATGAAGACGCAACAGATGCAGGACCATTTGACCGCTGGCCGACAGGAAAAGGTTTCGATCATTTCTACGGATTCTTAGGTTCACAGACAGATCAGTACAATCCTGATTTGGTTGAAGATCAGACTCACATTAAACCTGACGGACGCCATTTAAATGAATTGATTACAGATAAAGCCATCAGCTACATTCAAAAACAGCAAAAAGCAGCGCCGGGAAAACCTTTCTTTTTGTATTATGCGCCGGGAGCCGTTCACGCACCTCATCAGGTTGCCGAAAAATGGGTAGAACCATACAAAGGAAAATTTGACGAAGGCTGGGATGTTTACCGCGAAAAAGTATTGGCAAACCAAAAGAAATTAGGAATCTTTCCTCAAAATGCAGGACTGCCAGATCGTAATGCTTTAATTACAGAATGGAAAAAACTAACTCCGGATCAAAAGAAAGTTTACGCAAGATTCATGGAAGTTTATGCAGGATTCCTGACGTATACCGATTATGAAATTGGAAGAGTTGTAAATTATTTAAAAGAAAGCGGACAGCTTGACAATACTTTAATTTTTGTTGCCATTGGCGATAATGGAGCAAGTAAAGAAGGGACATTGCAGGGAACAATCAATCAGAGTTTATTCTCTCAGGGAAAAACAGACGAAGAGAACTTCCAAAGCAACCTGAACAACATTGGAGAAATTGGAACTGCAAAAGGTTTAAATACCAATTATCCGTTAGGATGGGCGCAGGCAACCAATGCTCCGTTTAAAAACTGGAAACAAGATGCACATTCTGAGGGAGGAACTCGTAATCCGCTGATTGTTTTTTATCCAAACGGAATTAAAGATAAAGGAGGCATTAGAAATCAATACAGCCACGTAACTGATCTTTTACCGACGACTTTAGATATCGCAGGTATCAAAGCTCCGGAATCTATTAAAGGTATTAAACAAGACATTATTCAGGGTTCAACCTTTAAAGCTTCTATTGATAATCCAAAAGCAGAATCGCTGCACAAAGTACAGTACTACTACATTTTTGGAAACAGAGCGATTTACAAAGACGGATGGAAAGCTTCGGCTGCTCATTTACCGGATTCTTTCGCAGTAAAAAAATCTATTGGAAGCAACGAAAAACCTGCCCCAAGCAACTTCGATACTGATGTTTGGGAATTATACAATTTAAACGAAGATTTTAACGAACGTAACAATCTGGCAAAAAAATATCCTGAAAAACTGGCCGAACTTCAAAAACTATTTGATGAACAAGCCAAAGAAAACAATGTTTACCCATTGATTGACTGGCAGGATGTTTACAACAGAAGAATACACAACACCGGAGCCGACAAAGGAAAAACAGTTTCTGATTTAATCAAACAAGCTACAAAACCGGGCGGAAGCTCTAATTAGCATAACCAACCTGCAAGGTTTTCAAAACCTTGTAGGTTTAAAGTCTGAAAAAAAAATTATACCTACAAGGTTTTGAAAACCTTGCAGGACAAAAAACGAACCATTATGAAACGAGTAGATTATGAAATCATAGGAAAAAAGATTGTCGTTGGGATAATCTTGTTTTTAGTGCCGCTGGCCATTTTAGCCGGAGGATTAACCATTATTAATCAATTTTTAAAATAAGAAATCATGGCAATAGTTCAAAAAGAAAAATTAGTAAGAGACTTAACAATAAGCTTCTTTATTTATTCATTGCCTGTAGTGGCAATTTATCTTTATTTTCAGCTGGGCGGTACATCTGTAAATGAATCACATATAACAGTACCCTCTTTTTTAGAATTTCTTCAGCCTGCTTTTGTAAACATTCGATCTTGGGGATTAATTGTATTTATGATTGTACTGGGAATCATCGAATTTGCAGCAGGTTTATACGATGATGAATGGACGGGAGAAGAACGCAAAATTGATATTGTATCTTTTCTTGCTCCAAAATTACTTTTACCTCCCGTAATTGCGTTTTTCAGTTTAACCGTTTTACCTTACTTAATACCAAATCTGGAAAACTCATTATCATGGGTCCCGTTTTGGGGAGGCTTTTTCTTAATTGCCATTGCCGATGATTTAACGCAGTACTGGTATCACAGATTACACCATCAAGTGCCGTTTTTATGGCGTTTTCACAGAACACACCATTCGGCTCCGTATATGGGAATGGCAATGGCTTCAAGACAAAATTTTATTTATACTGTTTTCTTTTCACAGATTTATCTAACAGCAACTTTAACATATCTGGGGTTAGGATTACCGGCTTTGTTTGTTTTGGTAATTAAAAGTTTCATCACTTTAGGAGCGCATTCGAGCATTGCGTGGGATAAACCTTTTTACAAATACAAAGTTTTGCATCCAATTGCGTGGGTTTTAGAGAGATTAATTTCTACTCCGGCAACACACCACGCACACCACGCAGACACAAGCGGCGACGGTGTTGGACATTTTAAAGGAAACTTCGGAAACATGTTTTTCATTTGGGACGTCATCTTCGGAACAGGATTAATCACTCGCAAATTCCCAGAATCATACGGAACAAAATCATACAAACAAGAAGAATGGTATGCACAGTTTTTATGGCCGATATTCAAATCTAAAAAAGAAGGAAGTTCTCTTGCCGAAGGTGTATTATCATTTCCAACAAAACCTAAACCAGTTCAGGTTGAAGAAACTCCTTTACCAGTTTTAGAACAGGTTCAGTCTTAAAGATGAAAAAATCAAAAATGAAATGAAGTCAACAAACTAAAAATTGTTTTTGATTACTCCGGATCATTTCTGCGGCAACAGAAATGATCCTTTTTAAAAGTTTATTATTTTTATCATTATATAAACAAATCTTCTAAAATATCAAAACACATGAAGTATCAAAACATTCTGGAAACGATTGGCAATACGCCACACATAAGGCTAAACAAGCTTTTTTCAACACATGAAGTATGGATTAAACTGGAAAAAGCAAATCCGGGATCGAGCATTAAAGACCGAATTGCTCTGGCGATGATTGAAGATGCCGAGAAAAAAGGTCTTTTAAATCCCGATTCGATTATTATTGAACCTACTTCTGGAAATACCGGAATTGGACTTTCGCTGGTTGCCGCCGTAAAAGGTTACAAAGTAATTATTGTTATGCCGGAATCGATGAGTGTTGAGCGCAGAAAAATTATCGAAGCTTATGGTGCCGAATATGTTTTAACGCCAAGAGAGAAAGGAACTTCCGGAGCGGTTGAAAAAGCAAACGAATTAGCGGCTACGATTAAAAACGCTTTTCTTCCGTCGCAGTTTACCAATCGTGCAAATGTTGAAGTACATGAGCGTACAACAGCACAGGAAATCCTTGCTGATTTTCCGGATGGAATTGATTATTTGATTACAGGAGTTGGAACTGGCGGACACATTACAGGTGTTTCTAAAATTTTAAAACAGCATTTTCCTAATTTAAAAACAATTGCGGTAGAACCTGCACTTTCTCCGGTTTTAAGCGGCGGAATACCTGCTCCACACCCGCTTCAGGGAATTGGTGCCGGTTTTATTCCCGAAGTTTTTAATAGAGAATATGTCGATGAAATTGTTACGATTGAAAAAAATGATGCTTTTTCTTTCGCCAAAAAATTAGCAAAAGAAGAAGGTATTTTTGGTGGCATTTCGACAGGAGCTGCATTGGCTGCGGTTTCTAAAAAAATAAAAAATATTCCTCAGGACGCTGTAATTCTGACTTTTAATTATGATACTGGAGAACGTTATCTTTCTGTTGAAGAACTATTTGACTTTTTCTCATAAACTATAAATATCAAACAGCAAACAAAATAAGATTCTAAAAACTTGTAAAGAGAATTTGTTCTCAACGAGATAATTACTTTTTTTGATATTTTAAGTAATTATAAATGCGAAAAGCGATTGTTGTGTAACAATCGCTTTTTTTTAAATATATAACAAAAGAAAGTAAAATTAAGATGCCATAGCAATTTCTATTGGAGCTGCTAAACTTGTTAAAGTAAGCGGACATGAATAACCTGCAAAAAACACATCTAATATTTCCTGAAATACAGGATCAGCATTTTCTACCTGCGAAAAAAGAGTCATTGAAGAACACAGTTTTCTTGCATTTAATTCCCCAAGAATCGATTCAATAGATTTTCTTTTAAACTCCAGTAAAACCTTCGAAATTTCAATAAGATGTTTTGCTAAAACAGGATGATTGAGAAAATTTTCCGCTTCTTTAAGATCGGCAACAGCATAGTACTTTGAGATTGTACTTTTTCCTAAACCTTTTATCTGCGGAAAAATAAACCACATCCAGTGTGTTTCTTTCTTTCCTTTTTTTAACTCTGAATAAGCTGTAAGATAAAGTTTGTTTTGCGCATCTAAAAAACGTGTTAAATCGTTATTTGAGTAAGCCATCTGAAAAAAAAATTAAGGTTAAACAAATTCTATAAAGGTCTTTTTTTAAAGACAGTCAAAACTACTCAGTATCCCGATTTAAAGTTTATATAATTAGTAAGCTTCATTATATAATTTCAATTTCAAAAAAAAAGCTGCAAGATATAATCCTTGCAGCTTTAACCTTTTTATAATAAAGTAAAATTGACTTTAGTTTTTAAACTCGTTTAAAGATTTCTCGATAATTTCAAGACATTCATGAATTTGGTCTTCTGTCATAACTAACGGCGGTGCAAATCTAATTTTGTTTCCGTGAGTTGGTTTAGCCAGTAATCCGTTATCTCTAAATTTCAGACAGATTTCCCATGCCAAATCTGATTCTTCGTTACTGTTAATTACAATAGCGTTTAAAAGTCCTTTACCGCGAACAAGTGTAATTAAATCATTCTTTTCGGCAATCTTATTTAATCCTGCTCTTAAAATAATTCCTAAACGTTCTGCGTTTTCTGCTAGTTTTTCTTCTTTTACCACTTCAAGAGCAGCAATTGCAACTGCAGCAGCAACAGGATTTCCTCCAAAAGTAGATCCGTGTTGTCCCGGCTTAATCACGTTCATGATTTCGTTGTTGCATAAAACTGCCGAAACCGGATAAACGCCGCCCGAAATTGCTTTCCCTAAAATTAAAATGTCCGGTTGTACGTTTTCATGATGAACTGCTAACAGTTTTCCTGTACGCGCAATTCCGGTTTGAACTTCATCTGCAATAAACAAAACATTATGCTTTTCGCACAACGCTTTTGCTTTTGCCAGATAACCTTCAGACGGAACATAAACTCCAGCTTCACCCTGAATAGGTTCAACTAAAAATCCTGCGATATTTTTTGATGATTCTAAAGCATTTTCAAGAGCTTCAAGATTATCGTATTCTATTTTTATAAATCCATCTGTAAACGGACCAAAGTTTTTGCGTGCCGTTTCATCATTTGAAAATGAAATAATAGTAGTAGTTCTTCCGTGGAAATTATTTTCGCACACAATTACCTGAGCCTGATTTTCGGGAATGCCTTTTACTTCATAAGCCCATTTTCTGCATACTTTAAGTGCCGTTTCTACAGCTTCTGCACCCGTATTCATTGGCAGAACTTTATCAAAACCAAAATATTTTGTTACGTATTCTTCGTAGTTTCCTAATTTATCATTGTAAAAAGCACGGGAAGTCAACGTTAATTTTTGTGACTGATCTACCATTGCTTTTACAATTTTAGGATGGCAGTGCCCTTGATTTACTGCAGAATAAGCAGATAAAAAATCGTAGTATTTTTTTCCGTCTACATCCCAAACATACACGCCTTCTCCTCTTTCTAAAACAACAGGAAGCGGGTGATAGTTATGTGCTCCGTATTTATTCTCTTTTTCAATCAAAACTTCAGATTTTGACGAAAGTATTTCTTGAGTATTTGCCATAATAATTTTCTTTTTGGTGAAACAAAAATATAAAAATTATTTATTTTTAAGTAAAAAACAATTATTTTTAACTCTAAAAATAAGATTAAAATAAAATATCACTTATTTACCTCTATTTTAAAGTCATTTTTAAAATTTCAACTTAAAATTCAAACCAGAGTTTTTTTATCTTTACCAAAATTAAATACAACGGCATGGATATGTTAGATGAATTTGACGTAAAAATCATCAAAGAATTAGAAAAAGACGGCCGAATTGCTTATTCGACAATTGCTTCTAATTTAAAAATTTCAAATACTATGGTTCATCAGCGCATAAACCGCTTGTTTGAACAAGGCATAATTACTGGTATAAAACCTATTTTAAACGAAAAACAAATTGGTTACGACTGGGCTTCGTTTACCGGAATTACACTCAATAAAGATTCTGATTCTGAAAGAATTATCGAAGCTTTAAAAGAAATTCCTGAAATTACAGAATGTTATTTTGTAACAGGTTCTTTTACGCTTTATCTAAAAATCACGGCCAAAAACCATGAACACATGCGCAAAATTTTATACGACAAAATCGATAATATTCCCGGAATAGCAAAAACAGATTCGATGGTAGAATTGGGATGTGCTTTTAAAAGAAATGTCTCTTTGTAAACAATCAGTATTTTATTCAATTTTAAGAATATAAACCTCATAAGAAATAACTTGTGAGGTTTTTTTGTAACATTTTATTTCAGATATTTGTTAAAAATTGTAAAATTATGAAAAATTCGATCTTACTCATTTTCGCTGCAATATTGTTATCAAATACTATGAATGCACAACTAAAACCCGTAAAATATTCAGAAGGAAGCCAGACTTTAAACGGCTTATTTATTAAATCAGCTAAAAAAAGCACGGCTAATCCTGGTATTTTGCTTTTACCAGCCTGGCTTGGAATCGATAATGCATCAAAAGGCATTGCTGAAGATTTATCTAAATTAGGTTACCATGTTTTTATCGCTGATATCTATGGTGAAGGAAATTATCCTAAAAACACCGGCGAAGCAGGAAAACAAGCCGGTTTTTACAAAACAAACTACGAAGCTTATCAAAAACGAATTAATGCTGCTTTACAGGAATTAGTAAAATCCGGAGCCAATGCAGATAATATTGTCGCTATTGGATATTGTTTTGGAGGAACCGGAATTTTAGAAGCTGCACGTGGACACTTAAACGTAAAAGGAGTTGCTTCTTTCCATGGCGGTTTAGGCAAAGATGCAGCCCGAAAAACAGAACCAATCAGTGCCAAAGTTTTAATTTGCCACGGAGCTGATGATCCGTTTGTTCCTAAAGAAGAAATCGCTTCTTTTCAACAGGAAATGCGCGACTCAAAAGCTGACTGGCAAATGATTTATTATGCAAATTCTGTTCACTCATTTACCAATCCTGAAGCTGGAAACGACAATTCTAAAGGCGCTGCATACAATGCCGTTGCTGCCAAAAGATCTTTTGAGCATTTACAGCTTTTTTTAAACGAAGTGCTTAAAAAATAAAACCAAAATAACTACACCAAAACCAAACCGCAAAAACAACCAATGTCACACAATAAAATTAGAGAAGACAAAACCTGTCTAAACTGCAGGCATGTCGTAGAACAAAAGTTCTGCCCTAACTGCGGACAGGAAAACAGCGATTCCAGAAAAACTTTTCATCATTTATTTGTTCATTTCTTTGAAGATTTAACGCATTATGAAAATGCATTCTGGAAAACTATAAAAAATCTTCTTTTTAAACCTGCAACGCTTACTAAGGAATATCTTTCAGGAAAACGCTTGTCTTATCTTGCGCCTGTTCGTCTTTATATTTTTATAAGTTTTATTACTTTTTTATTGATTGCAATGTTTCCTAGCAAAATAAATACAGACATTGATAAAAGTGAAAAAACTCTAAGCGAACAAATTGATAAAACGACTAAAAAGCTGACAGAGAAAGAAGATAATAAATATTTCCATTTTAAGGAAATGAGAGAAGTTGACTCCATCCAAAAATATGGAAAAGAGAGTCAAAAGATGAATGCACTCAGTTATTGGACTTATGAAAAAGTGGTTCACGTAACAAAAAAATACACCAAAAGAGAAATTATTGAGAAATTTGCAGAATCGTTTTTTCATAATCTGCCGAAAATCTTATTTATCATTATGCCTTTTTTTGCTTTTTTTCTGTGGATATTTCACAACAAAAAAAAGTGGTATTATTTTGATCACGGAATTTTTACACTCCATTATTTTTCCTTTCTGCTTCTCATTTTCCTGATTATGTTTATAGTAGACAGAATTATAAGTTTATTTGGAAAAGACAGTCCGTTGCAGTTTATATCCGGGCTTACATCAATTGCGGGAACCATTTGGATGTTTTATTATTTTTATCCTGCACACCATCGTTTTTATGGTGAATCTAGAATAGTGTCATTTGTTAAAAGCGTATTTCTGTTTGTAATAAACTCACTTTTTATTCTATTTTTACTAACCCTTTACGTTCTTTACACATTTATTAATTTACACTAACTATTAGAATGAAAAAATTACTCATTTTATTTTTAATTGCCTCAACTGCTTTTTCGTGCAAGAATACACAGTCGACAGCGTCTAAAGACAATTCAGATCCATCTAAATATGTGAAGCTTATTTCTGAAAAAGATCTTAAAGAAATGCTTTATGTTATTGCTTCAGATGAGATGGAAGGTCGTGAAACAGGATCTGCAGGGCAGAAAAAAGCGGGTCTTTATATGATTGACCAATACAAAAAAAGCGGTGTATCTTTCCCAAAAGGTGCTTCTGATTTTTACCAGCACATTCCGGCATCATATTTAAATGCAAGACGTAACCAAAATTTACCGGATTCTGAAAACATCTGGGCTTACATTGAAGGTTCTGAAAAACCAGACGAAGTTTTGGTTATTTCGGCACATTACGATCACGTAGGAATTAAAGACGGTGAAGTTTACAACGGAGCTGACGATGATGGTTCTGGAACTGTAGCTGTTATTGAAATGGCAAAAGCTTTCGCAAAAGCCAAAAAACAAGGACACGGACCAAAACGTTCTATCTTGTTTTTACACGTTACTGGTGAAGAACATGGTTTACATGGATCTCGTTTTTATTCTGAAAATCCTCTTTTCCCAATTGCAAACACTATTGCCGACATCAACATTGATATGATTGGACGCCGTGATGTAGAACATGCAAATACTAACAATTATGTTTACGTAATTGGTGCAGACAGATTATCATCTGATTTACATAATGCGGTTGTTGCTCAAAACGAGAAATACATTAAAATGGACTTAGATTTTAAGTTTAATGATCCTAAAGATCCAAATCATTTTTACGAGCGTTCTGATCACTACAACTTCGCAAAACATGGTATTCCATCAATTTTCTTCTTTAACGGAGTTCACGAAGATTACCACGGAAAAGGTGACGAACCTCAAAAAATCGAATACGACGCTTTAACCAAAAGAACAAAACTGGCTTTTGTACTTGCCTGGGACTTAGCAAATAGAGAGAACAGACCGGTAGTTGATAAGAAATAAGTTTTTTACGGTTCTAAGATGCTAAGCTTCTAAGGTGCTGAGTTTTCTTTTAGGAACACTTTTATAAAAAAAGGATGAGTTTTTGACTCATCCTTTTTTTATTTATATACCTGATAAATCTTAGAAGCTTAGCATCTTAGAACCTTAGCCTCTCCCTAGTCATTCATCGAAATCAAAAACTCTTCGTTGTTTTTGGTTTTCTTGAAACGGTCGTTTACAAAATCCATTGATTCTACAGGATTCATGTCAGATAAGTATTTGCGCATGATCCACATTCTTTGTAATGTTTTCTCGTCTAGTAATAAGTCATCGCGACGAGTACTTGACGATGTAAGATCGATGGCAGGGAAAATACGTTTGTTTGCAATTTTACGATCTAACTGAAGTTCCATGTTACCTGTTCCTTTGAACTCTTCAAAGATTACCTCGTCCATTTTAGAACCTGTTTCAGTTAAAGCTGTTGCGATAATACTTAACGAACCTCCGTTTTCTACATTTCTAGCCGCTCCAAAGAAACGTTTTGGTTTTTGTAATGCATTTGCATCAACACCCCCGCTTAATACTTTTCCAGACGCTGGCTGAACTGTGTTGTAAGCTCTTGCTAAACGTGTAATTGAGTCTAAAAGAATTACTACATCGTGTCCGCATTCTACTAAACGTTTTGATTTTTCAAGAACGATATTAGCAATTTTCACGTGTTCCTGCGGTTCTCTGTCAAAAGTAGACGCGATAACTTCACCACGAACACTTCTCTGCATATCTGTAACCTCCTCAGGACGCTCATCGATCAATAAAACAATTAAATAAACTTCTGGGTGATTTGCTGCAATTGCGTTCGCAATATCTTTTAAAAGCATTGTTTTACCCGTTTTTGGCTGCGCAACGATCATACCACGTTGTCCTTTACCAATTGGAGAAAACAAATCGATAATACGAGTTGATATAGAACTGCCTTTTTCGGCTAATTTGAATTTTTCAGAAGGAAAAACCGGTGTAAGGTGTTCAAAAGAAACCCTGTCGCGAACTACCTGCGGATCGTGTCCGTTGATTTTTAATACGCGTACAAGAGGGAAAAACTTCTCTCCTTCTTTTGGAGGACGAACCACTCCTTTTACAGTATCTCCCGTTTTTAAACCAAATAATCTGATTTGTGAAGTCGATAAATAAATATCATCCGGAGAAGCTAAATAATTATAATCAGAAGAACGTAAAAATCCGTAACCGTCCGGCATCATTTCAAGAACACCTTCACTTTCGATAATTCCGTCGAATTCAAAATCAGAATCTCTGAAATTGTTGTTGTTCTTTTTGTTTTTGTGATTTTGGTTTTGGTTTTGATTCCCATTATTACCATTTCCGTTCCCGTTTTGATTTGGGTTTTGGTTTTGATTCGGATTTTGATTTTGGTTGGGATTTTGGTTTTTATTCTGATTAGGATTAATCTTTTTAACCGGAGCAGTATTTTCTGTTTTTTCAGCAACAGGCGCTGTAGTGGTATTTTCTGTAGTTTCTTCTGTCGAAACTACTTCTTTTGCTGCTTCTTTTTCCTTTTGCATTGCGACCTTTTTTTCATAAGCCGACTTATTGAATTTGACAACTTTTGTGCCTTTTTTCTCTTGTGTAACGTTTTCAGATGCTTCCTCAGCAGGAACAGTCTTTTTTTCTTCTACGGCTGCAGGAGTTTCAATTTCCTTTGGCGCTTCCTCTGCATTATCAAATTCCAGAACAGGAGCAGTTTTACTTGCTGTTTTTTTAGCAGGAGCAATTCGGGCTCTTTTTGGTTTTTCAGTGTTTACTTCCTTTTCTGCAATAGTTTCCGCAGGCGGTGCTGATGACGCCTCCTGATGCGCTAATATCTGAGTAATCAGAGTATCTTTTTTAACGCCATTAATTTTTATTGTTTTAGCTAACTTAGCTATTTCTTGAAGCTCAGAAAGCTTCATTTCTTTTAATGCAGAAATATCAAACATGAATGTTCTATGAATTTAATTATTTTAAAGGAAATACTGTAAAAAGAATAGGTAGATATTTTTTTTCGATTAACCGCAGTATGAAGTGCTTACGGTATTTTGATGCAATAATACGAATAAAATTTAATCATACAATAGTATTTTAAAAAAAGAAAATATATTTTTGTAAAACAATTTCAAGTTATGTTACAACGAATTCAAACCGTATATTTAATTCTTACCTTTGTAATTACTGGGGTTTTAATGTTTTTTATGCCGCTTTGGACATTAAATACAGGCAAACCATTTTATTTTATGCAAAGCCAGCTTTACACGGTAATTTTAGGCTTAAGTACAATGCTGACTATTATCAGCATTATTTCATACAAAAAAAGACAAAATCAGTTTGTTATGGGCAGACTGAACATAATATTAAATTTAATTTTATTAGGATTGTTTGTATATCGTTCTCTAAATTTATCTGGAGAAACTACTGATGTGGTTTCTGAGAAAGGTATTGGGATGTTTCTTCCTATTGTTGCTATCGTGTTATTAGTTTTAGCTAATAAGGCCATCAAAAAGGATGAAGATCTTGTAAAATCTGTAGACCGTTTGAGATAAACCTATAAACTTAATTTTTTGTGCGAAGAGAAACCCGAATTTTTATTCGGGTTTTTTTTATGGCTTATTTTTCCTCAAATCAAATCATTTTCAAATACCGTTTTTGTAAGATAAATTATTCATAAATTTGCATTTTGTTTGAAAAAGCATTTATGACTAAAATTAAAATACATCTTGCCGATGATCATCAGGTTTTGATCGATGGACTGACCAATTTACTCCAAACGGTTTCAAACTTTGAAATTGTAGGAAGTTCATTGAACGGCCTTACTATATATAACGATGTCATTCAAAATCAGGCCGATATTTTAATTTTAGATATCAGCATGCCTCAAAAAGACGGTATTGAAGTTTTGAAAGAATTTCATCAAAAAGGGCTTCCATGCAAAGTCATTATTTTATCGAGTTATGATGATTTAAAAATCATAAAAGAAGTAATGAAATTAGGCGCCAAAGGTTATTTAACTAAAAAATGCGCGGGCGAAAATATAATTGAAGCTATTGAAGCGGTTAATCAGGGACAGGAATATTTCTCTGACGCCGTACGAGAAAAAATATTCAGCATGTTTTCTCAAAACAACCCGAAACTAAACAAAAATGTTTACATCGAAAATCCCATTTTAAGTCCGCGGGAAATTGAAATCGTAACATTAATCTGTCTGGAATACAGCGGAAAAGAAATAAGCGAAAAACTTTTTATAAGTGTAAATACTGTCGAAACACACAGAAAAAATATCATGAAAAAACTCAACATAAAAAACACAATAGGGCTTGTAAAATATGCTTTAAAAAATCATTTAATTAACGAATAAGCCATTATTCAAAACCAGACAAACTCATGTTTTTTATTCGAATTTTCATATTAGTTTTTTTCTTTTTTTCTGTTCCAAATATGGCTTTGAGCCAGCATCCGGTTTCTGCTCAGGAATTAAAAACTGTTTCTGAAAATCAAAAAAGAACAAGTACAGTACCTCAAATTAAACTGGAACAATTACGCAATAAAAAAGTGGTCAGCTTATCTGTAGTTCTTATTGTATTACTTTTTTTTCTTTTCTATTTTGTTTATCAAAACAACAGGTTAAAGCAAAAAATTAAACGAAAAGACACTAAGCAAAAAATTCTCTTAAATATAATAAACACAGGTATTGACAGCCACGAAACCGAACAAAAAAAGATTGCATCATTTTTACATGACAATGTAAATTCTCTTTTGTCTTCGGCCGGACTGCATTTAAATGTATTTACAACCAAGCATAATATTCAGTCTGAAGAAATTCAAAAAGCAAAAAACATTTTAACAGAAGCGCATGATCTTTTACGTGATATATCACACGACCTTGTCCCTACCCTTTTGGTTCGTTTTGGATTAATTTATGCTTTAGAAGATTTATGCGAACGAAACTCTAATTCGAGTATTCAGTTTAAGTTTTCAAGTTCTGTACCGACAGATACAAGATATTCTGAAAAATTTGAAATGAAGCTTTATTTTATTGTTTCAGAATTACTGAATAATATAATCAAGCACAGCGAAGCACAAACGGCTCAGGTTTCTCTGCACGAAAATCGCAATCAGCTGATTATAATAATTCACGATAACGGAAAAGGTTTTGATGCCGAAAAACTAAACGAAATTGAAGGTTTTGGTTTAAACCGAATTAGGGTGAGAATTAAAAAACTAAAAGGAATTTTCTCTATTATTTCGAGAGCTAATGAAAACACGGGAACTTCAGTTAAAATTAAAGTGCCTGTTTCATAAACTACTTTTTACCAATTTCAATAATTTCTAAATCTTTTATTTTATCATCATCAATCACAAACCGAAGCATGGTTCGCATTTGGTGAAAACCGCTTTTACCTGCCGCACCTGGATTCATGTGCAGTAAATTATTCTTTTTATCAAACATTACTTTTAAAATATGCGAATGCCCGCAAATGAATAATTTAGGCGGATTTAATGCCATTTCTTCTCTAATTGCCGGATTGTATTTGCCCGGATAACCTCCGATATGCGTAATCCATACAGAAACATTTTCGCACATAAACCGATTATGAAGCGGAAATTCTAATCGGGCTTTTGCATCGTCAATGTTTCCGTAAACACAACGAAGCGGTTTTAGTTTTTTAATGGTATCTGTTACATGCAAATCTCCAATATCTCCCGCATGCCAGACTTCATCGGCCTGGTTTACATATTTTAAAATAGTATCGTCGATATGACTGTGAGTATCGGAAAGGAGAAGGATTTTTTTCATTCAAAAGTTCTAAGCTGCTAAGATACTAAGTTTCTAAGTTTTTCTATTCCAAAGTCACAAAAGACAAAGATTTTTATTGAAAAGATTTTATATTGAAAGACTCCACAATGCGTCGTTAGATTTTGCTTTCATACATTTTTTGCCAATTTGTTTTTTCAATTTAATGGGAGACGCACTGCGGTGCGTCTTTACAAATCCATATCATAAAAAAACTTAGAACCTTAGTAACTTAGAACCTTAGCAGCTTTTAAAAAAAACCTTTGTACCTTTGTGCCTCTGAACCTTTAACCTCGAAAGTGAGATATTTTATTCGATTTGCTTATAATGGAACGCATTATCACGGCTGGCAGATACAGCCAAATGCTTCTTCTGTACAAGAAACCCTAAACAAGGCATTGTCTGTTTTACTAAATTCTAACATAAATGTTATGGGTGCCGGAAGAACAGATACTGGAGTTCATGCCGAAGAAATGTATGCTCATTTTGATCTTGAAAAAACGATCGATATTCCGGTTTTGGTTCATAAGCTGAATTCGTATTTGCCAAAAGATATTGCCATTTTTGATATTATTGAGGTTCACGATGATGCTCATTGTCGTTTTGATGCAACGAAACGAACTTATGAATATCATATCAATACGGTTAAGAATCCGTTTTTAGAAGAGTTAAGCTGGTATGTAAGTCAGAAACTCGATGTGGATTTAATGAATGAAGCCGCGAAGATTTTATTAAAGCATGTTGATTTTCAATGTTTTTCAAAAACAAATACGGATGTAAATACTTTCGATTGCACGATTTTTGAGGCATATTGGAAACAAGAAAACAGCAAACTGATTTTCACCATTTCGGCCAATCGATTTTTACGAAATATGGTTCGGGCGATTGTAGGAACTTTAATTAATATAGGTTTACATAAAATTACACTGGATGATTTTGAAAATATCATTGCCAGTAAAAACAGAGAAAAAGCTGGGTTTTCTGTCCCGGCACATGGTTTGTATTTAACCAAAATTTATTACGATTACATCATGAAATAGCCCTGATTGAAGTGAAAAGCTTTTTTGAAAAAAATATAGTTTTTGTGTTTTGATAAAGCGACCAGCGGAAGCTCTTAGCAAAACAATACAAAAACATATTTTTGAAAAAAACTTGTAACGGAAAGCAGGAAACAGCTCCTAAATATAAATGAAAGCAAAAGCATTTGATACCGGATTATTTAAACGGATTTTAAAATATACCAAACCTTATAAATGGCGCTATTACGGCGTTATTATTTTTGCGATTTCACTATCGGTTTTTGCCGCGCTTAGACCTTATTTACTAAAACAAACGGTTGACGGCTATATTAAAACGCACGACAAAACAGGATTACTATTATATATTATTTTAATGGGAGCCGTTTTACTGATGGAAGTTTTCTCTCAGTTTTATTTTGTGTATTGGGCCAACTGGCTGGGACAGGATATTGTAAAAGATATCCGGAATAAACTTTTCAAACATATTTTAAGTTTTAGAATGAAATATTTTGATTTGGTTCCGGTTGGACAATTGGTTACCAGATCTGTTTCTGATATTGAATCGATCGCGCGTATTTTCAGTCAGGGATTATTTATGATTATAAGTGATTTGATGAAAATGCTGGTGGTTTTGATTTTTATGTTTTATATGAACTGGAAACTAACCTGGATTGTAGTGGTTGCTATGCCGATTCTGGTTTACATTACCCGAATTTTTCAGCGTAAAATGCAGGTGGCTTTTGAGGAAGTGAGAACGCAGATTGCAAACATGAACTCGTTTGTACAGGAACGTGTTACGGGAATGAAAATCGTTCAGCTTTTTAACCGTGAAAAAATCGAGGCTGAAAATTTCAGAGTCATCAACGACAAGCACCGAGTGGCGTGGATTAAAACGATTTTATACAACTCGATCTTCTTTCCTATTGCCGATATTATTTCGTCGATTACTTTAGGATTGGTTGTTGTTTTTGGCGGTTTTAAAATTTTAAACGGCGACAACTTTACCACTTTTGGCGATTTGTTTTCGTACACGATGTTTATAGGAATGCTTTTTAATCCGCTTCGTCAGATTGCTGATAAATTTAATGAGATGCAATTGGGAATGATTGCTGCAAATCGTGTTTTTGATATTATCGATACTCAAGATCATATTCAGGATACGGGAACTCTTGAAGCTCCTGTTTTTAATGGAAGTATCGAATTTAAACAAGTCCGTTTTAGTTATATTCCGGAAGAAGAAGTTATAAAAGGTATCGACCTTTCTGTAAGTTCTGGACAGACGGTTGCGATTGTAGGTTCTACCGGAGCCGGAAAATCTACTATTATTAATTTACTGAATCGCTTTTATGAAATAAACAGCGGCGAGATTTATATTGACGGCGAAAATATCGAAAATTATACTTTGGCTTCGCTTCGAAAACAAATTGCTGTGGTTTTACAGGATGTGTTTTTGTTTGCCGATACGATTTACAATAATATTACGCTTCATAATCCTGAAATTACACGAGAAAAAGTTTTAGATGCGGCAAAGAAAATTGGTGTTCACGATTTTATTATGAGTCTTCCTGATAATTATGATTTTGACGTAAAGGAACGCGGTGTTATGCTTTCGTCCGGACAAAGACAGCTTATTGCTTTTTTACGTTCGTATGTAAGTAATCCAAGTATTTTGATTTTGGATGAAGCGACTTCGTCTATCGATACGTATTCTGAAGAATTAATTCAGCGTGCCACGGAAACGATTACAAAAGGAAGAACTTCTATTATTATTGCGCACAGACTGGCAACAATTGTAAATGCAGATAAAATTGTGGTTATGGACAAGGGATTAATTGTTGAACAAGGAACACATCAGGAATTATTATCCAAAACTGATGGTTATTATAAAAACTTATATGATTCGCAGTTTTCGGCCGCGAATTAGATTAAACTATAAATACTTTTTTGAAATTTAAATTAAAAAAAATAACATCTAGACGCGCTTTCGTAATTTACGTAATCGTTTCTATTTTCATTACCGTTTCTTCTGTTTACATATTAAGTAATTTAATTACTGATCTTACCGAAAAAGCAAATGAAGAAACGTCGCAGCGCAACTTTATTAAAAAACAAGAATTCATGTCGCAGGAATTTTCGAAATTTCTGGAACATGAAAACAGAATAAAACATGTTTTAAAAATAAGTAGTCCAGAAAATCTGGCTTCCAACTTACATGTTTTGTCTTCGGTACAAAATACTAATTTATTAATCGCTGATAACTGGTTTCAGATTAACGATAATAAAATCCAGTTTGGAACAGATTCTATTTCTGATGCTGTAAAAAAAGATGCCGAAGATTTTATTCTTAAAAACAAAAACACTGATCATAGCAGCACTGTTTTTTTGCAGGGAAAAGAATGGGTTTGGAGAATTTATTTTAAACTCAATTCAAAAAACACAATTGTTCGTTATGGTTATGACATCAATTTAAAAAAACTTCACGATTATTTTTCTAGTGTAGACAAGTCTAAGCTGGCAACAAACTATGCTTTTATTTTTGATCAATCAGGAACATGTATTTATCATCCTGAATCTGACTTTATAGGAAAAAATGTTTATACGATTTCTTCTACACGATCAATAGATACTATTTTTACTAAAAAGCAGGATTATGTAAGAAGGGTTGCTATATCTGAATTTTTAAAACTGGATGTAATCAGGTTTACAAAAAAATTAGATCTTAAAAATTCGCATTGGTTTATATGTGTCAATTTTCCAAAAAATGTCAGCGACGAAAATGTATCGCTGATAAAAAGATATTCGACATGGATATATTCTATAACCACGGTTATGCTTTTGCTGATTTTTTATTTGTTCTCGTATGCAAACAGACGTGCTTATAAAGAAAAAGGAATTGCAATTAAGGAAAAAAACAGACTTCTTGTTGAAAACGAAAAAATCATAAAAGAAAAAGCACTTATTCAGCTTCAGCATTTAAAGGATCAGATTAATCCGCACTTTTTATTCAATTCGCTCAACTCACTTTATATGTTAGTAGGAAGCGACGTAAAAACAGCGCAAAAGTTTACTTTAAACCTTTCGCGTATTTATCGTTATTTAATCGATCCGCCGGCAAAAAATATTGTACCGTTAAAAAATGAATTATTGTTTATCGAAAAATACATTTTTTTGCAGCAGACCCGTTTTAAAGAAGAACTCATTTTTTCTATTAAAATAGAAGATGATGAAGCTCTGGAAAAATATATTCCGTATCTGGCATTTCAGGTAGTGGTCGAAAATGCTATTAAGCATAATATGGCTACACAGGAAAATCCGTTAACGACGCAAATACTGGTTCAAAAAGATCAGGTAATCATTACTAATAATCTTCAAAAAAAGGCTCATAGTGAACCCAGCACTAATTTTGGTTTAAAATACCTTCTAAGCATTTATAATTTCTATTCAAGAACCGTTTTAAAAACTTATGAAAAAGACGGTAATTTCGTATGTATTCTGCCTTTAATATCCATTCACTCCTAAAAAAAAGCCATTCACTCCGTTTTGTTTTTTTTCTGAGCTATAATCGAATAGTTTCGGCGAAAATTAACTTAAACTTAACATCAAAATGAAGGAAAAGGCATTCCTGCATAATGTAAAATTATTCTGCTTACTAATTTTATTATTATTCATTCCTGTTACAGTTCTTGCACAAAAGAAGAAGAAAAAAGGAACAGAGACTGAAATTGTAAAAGATTCTACTGACGCCAAAAAAGGTAAAAAATATAATGACCTTGTAAAAAAAGGTACTATTAAAAAAGGACTGTTTAATATCATTCAGGTTAAAACTGATGTGTATTTCGAAATTCACGACAGTTTGTTTCAAAGAGAATTTCTGGTTGTAAACAAATTATCTCAGGTTCCTTATGAAATTAATGACGCTGGATTAAATAAAGGAATGAATTATGAGAATAAAGTTATTTCCTTTTATAAAGATACAATTGCAAAGAAAGTTTGGGTTAAATCGTATGTCCCTAAAGTTTCTTCTCCAAAAGAAGATGCGATTACTGAATCTGTAAAAAATAATTTTGCCGAATCTATTATTGAAGTTTTTGATATTGAAACTAAAAATAATGATTCGACAGCTGTTGTAATTAAAGTAAATAAGATTTTTGACGGAAAACAGAAAAGTTTCAATGATGTTTTGAGCAACGTTGGTCTTAATGGTTCTTTAAAATCTGATTTATCATATATAGAAGGATTAAAATCTTTCCCTAAAAACATTGTAGTAAAATCACAGCTGACAACTTCTATCAGCGAAGGCGGTTCCTCATTATCGGTAACGCTTGGTGTGACAAGTAATATTATTTTATTGGATAAAACTCCAATGAAACCACGTTTTTCTGATAACCGAATTGGTTTCTTTAGCGAAAAGCATTGGTATTTTACCGATGCCCAGCAGGCAATGCTTGAAAAAGAATTGATTACACGCTGGCGTTTAGAACCAAAAAAGGAAGATGAAGAACGTTATTTGAAAGGTGAATTAGTAGAGCCGAAAAAACCAATCGTTTATTACATCGATCCGTCGACTCCAAAACAATGGAGAAAGTATATCATTGATGGGGTACACGATTGGCAGGCAGCTTTTGAAAAGGCAGGATTTAAAAATGCCATTATTGCAAAAGAACCTACTGAAAAAGAGCTAGATTTTGATATTGATGATGTACGTTATTCGGTTATTACGTATGCGGCATCTCCAAAATCAAACGCTATGGGACCATCGGTTGTTGACCCTAGAAGCGGTGAAATTATCGAGGCTGATATTATTTGGTGGCATAATGTAATGACTTCATTACAAAGCTGGATGCGAATTCAGACTGGAGCCATTGATCCAAAAGCAAGAGGAAATGTATTCAGCGAGGAACATATGGGAGAAGCTATCCGTTTTGTTTCGTCTCATGAAGTTGGACACACTTTTGGTTTAAAACACAACATGGGTTCTTCTTTTGCTTATGATGTTGAGTCTTTAAGATCTAAAGAATTTACAGCAAAAATGGGCGGAACTGCGCCTTCTATCATGGATTATGCTCGTTACAATTATGTAGCACAGCCAGAAGATAACGTTACAGTAATTACTCCAAAAATTGGAGAATACGATAAATATGCTATTGAATGGGGTTATAGATGGTATTCGCCTAACGAAAACGAAACAGCAAAACTAAACGCCTTAATTACAAAACATCAAAATGACCCCATTTACTTTTATGGCGAACAACAGGGAAATGTAATTGATCCTCGTTCTCAGTCTGAAGATTTAGGAAACGACGCTGTTAAAGCGAGCGAATATGGTTTAAAAAACTTAAAACGTGTTGTAGACAATATCTTAAACTGGACTTATGACAAAGATCAGTCATATAATGAAACCGGTAAACTTTATATAGGAGCTATTGGTCAATGGCAAATGTACAATCAGCATGTAATGAATAATATTGGCGGTATTTATTTAAATAGAACTGTTCATGGCGACAACAAACAAAGTTATGTTCCGGTTCCGGCATCTATGCAAAAAAGAGCTGCTGATTATTTGACTAAAAACGTAATTACATTACCGCAATGGTTGTTTTTTAATGACATTTTAGACAAAACAAATCCGCTGAAGGATTCGCCTATTGGACCTTACGAATATACTCCTTATACACTTTCGAGAGACTTACAGTACGATATTTTGTATAATCTGTTTAGTGATGACCGTTTGCTTAGAATGACTGAAAACGAATTATACCAGCGAAATAAAACCAACGAGAAGGTTTTTACCGTAAATGATTTGTTTAAAAAAATACACCAAAATGTGTTTGCAGGAACAATTCAGAACAAATCGCTTACTATTCTGGAGCGTATGACACAAAAAAATTATGTGGATGTTTTGATTATTTCTACTAACAAGTTATTTGAAAAAACAGATGCTAAAAAAACAATTCAAATACAAGAAACATTACAAATGCCTCATTTATGTTCTTTAGATGATGCACATATGGCAAGAAATATTAATAACACTTTCTTAAAAAGAGTTGCAGAAGTGACTTCTGATAAAAAGGGAGAATTATATAAAGTGCTTCAATTATTAAAAATAAAGAAAAGCACAGGTGATCAATCGACCCAAAACCATTACCTCGATTTAATACAACGAATCGAAAAAGCCCTGAATAATACAACCTTTTAATAATTACAAACCCAAAACATGAAAAAAATTCTACATGCCTTACTGCTGTTCCTGGCCATCGCAGGATACTCGCAGGAAACCCGAACTATTACGGGGATCATTCAAGATGAAGCAGATTTGTCGCCAATTCCTGGTGCATCTATCTTCGTTGAGAATAATTCCATTTCAAACAAAACTGCCATGGCAGGTATTATTCAAAGTGAAGCTATTGGAACTACTACAGATTTTGATGGTAAATTCTCTTTGAAAATCGCAAAAAATGTTACTTCATTGAGAGTTGTTTTCATGGGATACAAATCGTATACTCTTGAATTAGACGGTCAAAAAAACTATACAGTAAACTTAAAATCTGAAACTGCAAAACTTCAGGAGGTTGTCGTAACTGGTTACCAAAAAATCGAGAAAAGAAAACTTACTGCTGCAGTTTCTAAAATAGACATGGCTGCAATCCAGCAGACAGGGGTTTCGAGCATTGACCAATTATTAGTTGGACAAATTGCCGGAGTTGCTGTAAGTACTCCATCTGGAGCACCTGGAGCACCTGCTAAAATTAGAATCAGGGGTACGGCTTCTTTAAACGGTTCACAAGATCCTTTATGGGTACTTGATGGTTTACCATTAGAAGGAAATGATATTCCTAAAACATTCGATAAAGATAATATCGATGTACTAAACAACTACTCTATTGCTGGCTTAAACCCAGACGATATTAAAGATATCACAATCTTAAAAGATGCTGCTGCAACAGCTATTTACGGTGCACGTGCTGCAAATGGTGTAATCGTAGTAACTACTAAAAAAGGACGCGCTGGTAAAATGGTTGTAAGTTTTAATACTAATACCTTTATTACTCAAAGACCTGAGTTTTCTAAATTAAACTTAATGAATTCAAATGAAAAAGTTGATTTCGAACTTGGTCTTGCTGCACGTGAAGATTTAACTTTCAGAGATTCATCTGGTGAAGTTACACGTATCTTAAATGGAGCAAATGAATTAAATGCATACAGAGCCGGAGGATTTTCTGCTTTAAGTGCTGCTACACAACAATCTATCAATACATTAAGAAGTAACAATACAAACTGGGGTAACTTATTATACCAAACTGCAATTAATACACAGCACGGTTTAAGTTTATCTGGTGGTGGTGAAAAATCAGATTACTATTTCTCTTTAGGTTACTATGACGAAAAAGGGACAACTGTAGGAACTGGTTTCAAACGTTACAACTTGACATTAAAGAACAACTACGAAATTACAGATAAATTCAAAGTTGGAGTTGGTATTTTTGGGTCAGAAAACAAAACTACGTCTTATCTAACAGATACAAACGCATATACAAATCCTGCAAACTACTCTAGAAACGTAAATCCATATTTAACTCCTTACAATGAAGATGGAAGTTACAAATATGACAAAGAGGTAGTTGGACTTGTTGGTGGTAATTATATTCCATTTAACTTTTTAGAAGAAAGAGAAAATACTTCTTACGATTTAAAAACAAGATCTATAAAAGCATTATTAGATGCTGAATATAAAGTTACTAAAGATTTAAAAGTAACTTCTCAATTAGGTTTACAATTAGACAATACATCTAGCGAAAAATATGCTGGTGAGAACAGCTATTATACAAGAGTACAAAGAGAAAGATCAAAATACCAAAGCGGTCAAAAATATTTTCTTCCTGTTGGTGGTATCATCCAAAATACAAATGCAGACTTCTTTCAGTATAACCTAAAAACAATGGTGAATTACACTAAAACTTTAGGAGAAAAACATGAAATCGAAGCTATGGTTGGTAATGAGTTAAGACGTAATTACGCAACTTCTATTGCAACTAAAGGTTTTGGATATAATGAAAAGAATTTAACTACACAGCCAATTTTGTTCCCAAATGCATCTTCAGCAGTAGAAAAAATCTGGACACCGTATGCTAAAACTCAAAACGAAAATGCATTTGCATCTTTCTTTGCTACAGCATCATATACGTACGACAGAAAATATAGTATTTTTGGAAGTGTTAGATATGATGGTTCTGATTTATTTGGTGTAGATCCAAAATACAAATACTTACCACTTTATTCAACTTCTGCTTCATGGGCGGTTTCTGAAGAAAATTTCTTAAAAGATAATTTAACACTTTCTAATTTAAGACTTCGTGCTTCATACGGTTTACAAGGTAATATTGACAAAGGTACATCTCCTTATGTAGTAGGTGAAAACAATACAGGTGTAATTCTTCCTGGCCAAATCGAACCTACTGTTGTAGTTTTACGTCCGCCAAATGAAAAATTACGTTGGGAAAAAACTACCAATACAAATATTGGAGCTGATATTGGATTATTCAACAACCGAATCAGCATTGTAACTGATTTTTACGGAAGAAAAAGTACTGACTTAATTGGTCTAAGATCACTTCCGTTAGAAAATGGTTTTGAGTTTACAAACATGAACTGGGCACAAGTAAGCAACAAAGGTTACGAGATTACTTTATCTACAAAAAATATAGACAATCCTAACTTTAAATGGAATACAAGCATCAACTTCTCTCACAACAAGAGTAATGTAGATCGTTTACAAGTTAGAGATAACAGCTTATTACCAAATCAGGAAGGTTATGCAGTAAACGCTGTATTTGGATTTAAAACAAATGGTATCGACGAAAACGGTTATCCTTTATTTGTAAACAAACAAGGTGAAACAGTAAACGCTCAGACTTTCTTTAAATTAGTAGATACTTTGCCAGATTTCCCTGGACTTATATCTGACACACAATTAACACCTGCTGAGTTTAGAGATTTATTTGTTTATTTAGGAGACAGAGATCCTAAGTTTACAGGAGGTATTACCAATACATTTAAAGTAAGTAATTTCGACCTTACAATTGCAGCTTCTTTTAACTTAAAACAAACAGTTACAAGAACTCCTCCATACAATGGAACACAAGTAGACAGAGGACAAAATTACAGCAGAGATATTTTAAATGCTGCATCGTCTACAAATAAATCTAATTTACCTGGAATTACAAGTGAAACAAGTGGTAGTGGAGATTCTTGGATGGCATACCAATATTTCTCAACAATCAATTCTATTCCTACAATGAATTACTTAGATACTTGGGCAAGCGAAATGAGCTATATGAGATTAAGCAGTATGCGTTTAGGTTATACATTACCAAAAACATTTACTGATCATATCAATATAGCAAGTATCAGATTAAATGTTGAAGCTAGAAACTTATTTGTAATAAGTTCTGATTATAAAGGTTACTTTGACCCTGAAACTTTTGGAAACATTTATGCGCAACCAGTTCCTAAATCATTCACTTTAGGATGTAATGTAACTTTCTAACAAATTAAAAATGAAAAAATTCTCAAAATATATACTACTTTTTGTTGCAGCAATTGCTGTAACAAGCTGCGATGACTATTTAGACGTCCAGCCTATGGGAAAAGTTATTCCTGAAACATTACAAGATTATCGTGGTCTGCTTACATCAGGATATGTAACTTATCCTGATCACAAATCATTAACAGCAGTTCGTACTGATGAGTTAATATTACAGTCAGATAGAGAGAACGATATTCCGTTATATCAGGATATCTACACTTGGAAAGATGCAGGAACAGATTACCGAGCGGTAAGTTTTCCATATGCAAACTTATACACTGTAATTTTTTATACAAATGTTATCATTAATGATGCTAAAGGAAAACTGACTGATTCTCCTGAAAAAGATCAATTAATTGGAGAAGCTTACGCTTTAAGAGCAATGGCTTATTTTGATTTGATTAACTTATTTGGAAAACCTTACAATGCTGCAACAGCAGGTTCTGACAAAGGAGTTCCATTAGCATTAAAAGTAGATTTAGAGCAAAATTTTCCTGCTGCAAGTGTAGAAACAATTTACAATCAAATTATTTCTGATACTAAAGAAGCAGAAAGTTTACTTACTTTAGACAAACAGACAAAAGGATTAAACTATCGTTTCTCAAAATCAGCTTTATATAGCTTAGAAGGCCGTATTTACTTATACATGCAGCAATGGCAGAAATCTCAGGACGCAGTTAATAAGGCTCTGGCTATAAACAATGCTTTAATTGACTTAAAAGCAACTCCGGTTTTAGCAACCCAATACGATTTAAAAGAATCTATTTTAGCTCTTGAAATAAACTATGCTAATAATATTCAGATATTATCATTTGCATCAGATGATTTAATTGCTGCTTACAACCAAACAACAGATTTACGTTTTCCAATTTACTTTTCAGCAGATGGAAGTAATTTCATAATCGAAAAAGGTGTTAATGATAAGCAAAAATGTTCTTTCAGAACATCTGAATTGTATTTAATAAAAGCTGAAACTTCATTAAAACTAGACAATCTTGCCGATGCTAAATCTACTGTTTTAACTTTCATCAAAAACAGATATACAGCATCTGGATTTACACAGCTTGAAAGCGAAATCGCAGCAATGAATGCAGCAGATTTAACAACCTTCATTTTAGCAGAAAGACAACGTGAATTTGCTGTTGAAGGACAGCGTTGGTATGATTTAAGAAGAACAACTCAAAAACAAATCATTCACACTTTCGGAGGTCAAGAATATACTTTAAGACAAAACGATCCGCGATACACCATTCCTTTTCCGGCAAACGCGAGATTAAACAATCCCAATCTATAAGTTACCTATTGTTTTTTTTGAAAAAGGTCCAGTTGCAAAACTGGGCCTTTTTTGATTTTTTACCAAAAAAGAATGTTTTAATCACAACAAAAATTAAAACAACATTAAAAACATATTGCAAAAAAACCAGAGAAAATTATATTTGCAAAATCATTTAAGGGTTCTTACGTAAAAATGAAACTTTTTTAACTTTAAGAAATAATGAGAATTGCCATTGTCGAAGACGAATATCTTGCTTCCAGTTATCTAAAATCAATTTTAGAACAGCAGGAAATTTTACAGATTGCAGAAATTACAGTTTTAAAATCGGTAAAAGAAGCCGTCGACTTTTTTAAACAAAACAGTGTCGATCTCGCTTTTATGGATATTCACCTTGGAGACGGAAAAAGTCTTGAAATTTTTGAAAAAACCACAATCTCCTGCCCCGTTATTTTTGTTACCGCTTATGACTCTTACGCCATTTCGGTTTTCAAACATTTTACAATAGACTATCTTTTAAAACCATTTGAAGAACAAGAATTACTTGAAGCTCTTTTTAAATTCAAAAAAATTAAAGACAGTTTTAATGCCGATAATACGATTCAATCTTTAGTAGCATTAGAAAACCCTGAAACAAGCAAAATCCAGCGTCATTTTCTCGTTAACCACGGATATAAACTAATTTCAGTAAACGAGTCTGAAATCACCTATTTTGCAGCATCTGGAAAACATTTGTTTATATATGTAAAATCAGGAAACAGTTTTTTGTACAATAACACACTTACAGACATTATAAACAGCCTCGATCCTTTTACATTTTTTAAGGTAAACCGAAAATATATCGTAAACCGAAACATTATAAAAGAAGTCGTAAAACATTCCAACCAAAAAATAGAATTAATTCTAAATGTTCCTGCTGTCGAAAATGACCCGATTTTGATCAGCAAAAAAGAAATAAATAATTTCAAAAACTGGCTTGATCAATAATTTTGACATAACGTTTTCTTAATTTTTTAACTTTCACCCAAAATCATAAAACTGAATTATTCTTAATTTGGGCACCAAAATCTGTCTAAAAACTGTCAAAACCATTTTAAAACGTTAAAATAGCGTTATAAGAATCATAAATTTGATACTTCATTACCAGCACAATAGCATTCTTCATTTTGGAATTCTTTATCTTTGAGAGACAAAATTTAAATGAAAAAGAAAATGCCACATAATAGATTTTATCCTAACGAAGTATTCAAAGAAATAGAAATAAACGCCTCATTACAACTTAAATATGCCATTTCAAACAGAGGAAGATTAATAAGCTTTACTGACGAAATTGAAAACGGCCGCATCCTGAAAGGCGGTTTAAGCGATGGTTACCCAACCTTTAGATTTAAAGTCAAAAAAGACGATAAAATCATCAACAAATATTTATTTCTCTACAAATTAGTTGCCCAATATTTTATCCCAAAAGATTCTGAAGATCAAACCTATGTTCTGCATCTGGATTACAACCGAAGCAACGACGATGTAAGCAATTTACGCTGGGCTACAAAACAAGAAATGATGGCACACAGCCGTAAAAGCCCAAGAGTTATTCAGGCCAAAAAGAATCTGATTGAACACAACTTAAAAGCCGACGGAAGAAAACTGACTACAACAAAAGTCATGTTAATCAAAAAAATCCTGGCAAGACCAGAACAAAAAACACGTCTAAAAATGATTGCCAAACAATTTGGCGTAAGCGAAATGCAGATTCGCAGAATTGCAAGCGGCGAAAACTGGGGACATGTAAAAGTTTAATTACTGAAACTTAACAAAACTTATAATTCAAATTTTATCACTCTAAGCGAAGTCGGAAATCTTTAAAACACTAAAGATTTCCGACTTCGTTCAGTTAATGAAAGTTTTATTTTGCAGATTTTAAGTAAAAAATATAATTTTCAATTCATAATTCACAATTTGCAATTCACAATTCAATCGATTTCTGTGAAAAGAACAAAATCTGTTTGTGTAAAAACAAATTTTCAGGCGTTCATTTAAAATAAATCCTTAAATTCGCAAGCACAAATAACAAAAGAATCATCGAAAAATGAGTTTCGGAAAAGTATAAACTTCATTTTCGATAGTTAATATTAAAAACCAAAAAAATGAAATACGACGTTATTGTTTTAGGAAGTGGTCCTGGAGGATATGTAACAGCGATTAGAGCTTCACAATTAGGCTTTAAAGTAGCTGTAGTAGAAAAAGAAAACTTAGGTGGTGTATGTTTAAACTGGGGATGTATCCCAACAAAAGCATTATTAAAATCTGCTCAGGTTTTTGATTACCTTAAACACGCTTCTGACTACGGATTAAAAGTTTCTGAATTCGATAAAGATTTCCCAGCAGTTATTCAGCGCAGCCGTGGTGTTGCAGAAGGAATGAGCAAAGGAGTTCAATTCTTAATGAAAAAAAACAAAATTGACGTTATCGAAGGTTTTGGAAAACTAAAACCAGGAAAAAAACTTGACGTTACTGATAAAGATAATAAAGTTACAGAATACAGCGCTGATCACATTATCATCGCAACTGGTGCACGTTCTCGTGAATTGCCAAACTTACCACAAGACGGTGTAAAAGTAATTGGATACCGTCAGGCAATGACATTGCCAACACAGCCAAAATCTATGATTATTGTAGGTTCTGGAGCAATTGGAGTTGAGTTCGCTCACTTCTACAACTCAATGGGAACAGACGTTACTATTGTAGAATTTATGCCAAACATCGTTCCTGTTGAAGACGAAGACGTTTCTAAACAAATGGAGCGTTCTATGAAAAAAGCGGGTGTAAAAATCATGACAAACTCTTCTGTAGAAAAAATTGATACTACAGGAAACGGAGTAAAAGCAACTGTAAAAACAGCAAAAGGAGAAGAAATTCTTGAGGCTGACATCGTACTTTCGGCAGTTGGAATTAAAACAAACATCGAAAATATTGGTTTAGAAGAAGTTGGAATCGCTGTAGACAGAGATAAAATCTTAGTAAACGCTTACAACGAAACTAACATTCCTGGATACTACGCAATTGGAGACGTTACTCCAGGTCAGGCTTTAGCACACGTTGCTTCTGCTGAAGGTATCAACTGTGTTGAAAAAATCAAAGGTTTACACGTAGACCCAATCGATTACGGAAACATTCCTGGTTGTACATATGCAACTCCAGAAATCGCTTCTGTAGGATTAACAGAAAAACAAGCAAAAGAAAAAGGATACGAATTAAAAATTGGTAAATTCCCATTTTCAGCTTCTGGAAAAGCAAAAGCTGCCGGAGCTGCAGACGGATTCGTAAAAGTAATCTTTGATGCTAAATACGGAGAATGGTTAGGATGCCACATGATTGGTGCTGGTGTTACAGATATGATTGCAGAAGCAGTTGTAGCTCGTAAACTAGAAACTACTGGTCACGAAATCCTTAAATCTATCCACCCTCACCCAACAATGAGCGAGGCTGTTATGGAAGCTGTAGCTGATGCTTACGGCGAAGTAATTCACTTGTAAAAATATACAAAGTAAAGATTAATAAACCTTTACGGAGTTATATATAATTTTTCAATTTATAAAATCCGATTTGTTTTCACAAATCGGATTTTTTTTATTTCTATAATCATACAAAAAGTAGTAATTTTCTTTATTTTTGTATTTAAAATAAAAGACTCATGAAAGAGATTCAACTTGGTCCTCTTAGTATATCACTTCCAAATCAAACATCTGCAGTATTTACTATTTTTGAAAATTTAGCAGATTTCTTTGATACCGAATATCAATCAGAAGCAGTAAACTTATTAAATAACGAATTAAAAAAAACTGCATTAAAACCAAAACCCAACATAGATTACGAAAGTGATTATACACACATAGACAGTAGAAGTGCTGATACTATTTTTGCAGTCGCTAAAATCATTAACGAACTTTGTGTTCAAGAAAAACATCAAAAAATTTCTGAGTCGGAATTTAATGAAATTTACAATCAACTAAAAAATCATAAAAGACCACCAAGGCAAAAATGGAAAATAGGTGATGTATTTTCTGTTCCATTATTAGAAAACAATTTTTCATTTGGACAAATAGTTGGCACGCACATAACTAAAACTTCTCCAACATGTATATTAATTGACTTACTAAAAAAGGATCAAAATGTTTCGATAGAAGAATTACAAGATGCCAAAATAATAACCATTCAAAATTTAGATGCAGAATATCTTTCAAATCATACATTTAAAATAATAACAAACATAAATATCCTGGTAGATCCTTTAAAAGCTAAAAAGGGACATTCAACATCAGATAATATTTTAATTCTATTAGCTAATGCTTATTATGGATTTGAACCATGGAATACTTTAGGTGACGAAAAATATTATGATAAAATATTATTTGAAGGAATGGAAAGGCCAAAAAATATAATATGGCTGAATGAAACTGAAAGAAGCAAATACAGAAGAGAAAAATTCAAAATAGACGAAAACAACAATTTCATAAAATAGATAGATATTACAAAATTATGTACGTTTATGAATTCAATTTTGTCATTTCGACGAAGGAGAAATCTTCACAAGAAACTCGACAAAGATGGGCTATTATTTATATATCAACCAGCTCTGAGTTATATATAATTTTCAATTTAAAAATCCGATTTGTTTCACAAATCGGATTTTTTTGTTTAAAGCAGGAAAAAAACATCACATTTTCAGTGTATTACGAATTTAAATTATTTAAAAAACAGGTTTGTCAGCTTTTAAGTTGACAACTTTGTCAAAAAATTGTTTGAGATTTGCACAACCACTAAAAAACTCACAGTAAAGAAGTTTTTCCATTTCCTTTGGAAACAAATAATCAACACACTTTTGTCATTTCGACGAAGGAGAAATCTCCGCCAGTAACTCGACAAAGATTAGCAACTTATTAATGCTATTTTTTTCCTAAGGTTGAAAATGGCAAAACTTTATCGACAAAACTTATGATAAACTTTACGGAGATTTCTCCTTCGTCGAAATGACAAACTTTTTCAATTAACAAATACGAGCATGCTTTATCTAAAACAAAAATCATAAAAGCCATGACAACTATTAGAAAACTAAAAATCCATTCTAAATACCAAAAACGCACTTACAAAGACATTACAATTCCAGAAATAAGACTTGAAGGCAAATGGCTTGAGAAACTCGGTTTTAAACAAAATCATACGATTATTGTAGAAGAAATGAAAAACAAACTGATCATTACTGTCGAAAATAATTGAGGCAAACCAAATACAAACACAAAACCACCATACAAGCCTTTAATTTTAATAAATAAAAAGTTGTTAAAAACTTGACATAAGAAAAGTTCGACATCGTGTTAAAATTCTTATTTTTATTCCGTATAAATAAGAAAGCAATGAAATTACCTTTTATAGAAATAATCGAAGCCACGACAAGCGATCCTAATTTATTGATGTGGAAGTTTTATGATGAAGATAAAGAAATCAAGAACGGAGCTAAATTAACCGTTCGTGAAAGTCAGCAGGTTATGCTTTTAAACGAAGGACAGCTTGCAGATATTTATTCGCCGGGACTTCATACCTTATCTACCGAAAACGTCCCCGTTTTAAGCAGACTTAAAGGCTGGAAATACGGATTCGAAAGTCCGTTTAAAGTAGATATTTACTTTTTCAACACACATCAATTCATTAATAATAAATGGGGAACTCCTGCTCCTATTCTGCTAAATGATCCGCAATTTGGACAAATAAGAGTTCGTGCTTTTGGAAGTTTCGATATAAAAATTGCAGATCCTGCTAAATTCTTTCGTCAATACGCAGGAACTTATCATCAATTGACCATTTTCGAATTACAAAATCAATTACGAGATTTTGTCGCTCCAAAATTTGGAGAAGTTCTCGCTAATGAAAATATCACCGTGACTGATATTGCCGGAAACATTACCCAATTAGGAAAAAAAATCGAACCGTATTTACAACCCTATTTTCTTCAATTAGGAATTGAACTAACCCAGTTTGTAATTACAAGCGTAACCCTTCCGGAAGAAGTTACAGCACATTACGATAAAATTACAAGCATGAATATGGTGACTGATATGGATAAATTTACCAAATTCAACACCGCCACAGCCATTGGAGATAAAGGAACCGCACTTCACGATGCTACTCAAAATGCATTGAGCATGGGAATTCTTTTAAATCAATTACAACAAACAAAAGAAACCCCAAAACAGGAAACAGCAGACGATTTAACTTCAAAACTTCAAAAATTAAAATCGTTGTTTGATGCCGGTTTAATAGACGAAGACGAATTCAAATCCAAAAAATCAGAACTATTAAGTCAATTATAATGGAAGAGAAAAAAGTCAATTCATTTTTAGACAGGCTAAAACAAAAAGCGCAAAACCAAACCAATTATGGTGGTGAAACAGAAATGACCGACGCCAAAATGAATGCAAAAGACTGCCCAAACTGCGGCGCAGGAAGAGCCAAACAAGATGGTTTAACCCACTGTGCTTACTGCGGATTTGAATTCTTAACCGTAAAACTTACAGACGGAGTATATATTAAAAAAGAAGATAATTCAATTTAAAAAATCATATAACGTGTTCGGACTATTCAACAAATCAAAAGACAATCAAAAGGAAAAAGAAAAACCAAGACAGGAAGCATTTCCAGAATGGTATGCAGAACTTCAGGAATCACAGCAAAGATGGTTTACTTTCTTAGAAAAACTGGAAGAAAAAATGGAAGAACTGGCAACAGCTTCAATTCCGGAACTAAAACAGATTTTACAGGAAGATGAAGATCTGTATAAAAGAACTTTTCATAGAGTATATTCCGGCGTTATGGGTCAGCTTAACAATATTCGTGAAAAAGCCAGAAACACTTACGAAGAAAAAATCAGCAGTATTTATTACGATCTGGATTCGAGAATTTCGGTTTTAGACAACAATCACAATCTGCTTTCGGATTTTAGAAGTGCTTGTTCAGATCGTCACGAAGAATTTGACAACAAGTACGATTATTGGAGAAAACAAATCGAGAAAACTCAGGAACGCGATCTTGAAATCGAATATCAAAAAATATTAGACGAATACGAAACCATTAAAAACAAATTCAACTGCACACAATGCGGCGGTAATATCGAAATTGAGAAAATATTTTTAATCGAAACCTATATTTCATGTCCGTATTGCAAAACGCAAAACACATTTGCGCCAAGCACACAGGCAAGAAATCTTCAAAATATTGCCAGAGGTTTAGCCGAGCAGAGAACAGCGCATTTGTATGAAGAATTTGAAATAGAAAATAATAAAGAACGTGAATTGTATCATCAGCGTCATGAATTAAGCCTGAGTAAAATTCACGAAAGTGATAAAAAAATCTTAAGCGAAATTCAGGCAAAAATGGACGAATTAGAAGAACAAAGACAATTTGTTATTAAAAATGCGCCAAAACTGCATCAGACTTATCTAAGAGCAATGTATGACGAATGGAACAAAATCACGCCGGATTTAAAAGAGCACAACGAAAAAATGTATCAAAATCAATTGCAGTATCTATAATTAATTAACCCTAAAATTTAAAAAATGTTTAAAAAACTTTTTGGAGCTCTAACAGGAGACAACAAGCAGGAAAATCAAAACCAAAATTATGAAGCACAAACTTCAAACGATAATTATGAAAATGATTACGAAGAAGAATACACAGAAGTAGAATACGATCCGGAAACTTTACACGGAACACATTATAGTGTAGAAGATTTTGATGCAGAAGTAGCTGAAAGAGCCGAAGCATGGATTGCAGATGAACGCGCAAGCGGCGAAAATCTTGAAGAAAAAGATATTCAAAACATCTATTTCAATTATAGAAGAACAGTTTATACAGAATGGAACAACTGCGACTCTGACCAAATGATTCGTTTTGAACATGCAAATTCTTTAAAATACAGCGGAATCCAGACTTCAGGTTTTGTAAAAGTAGACGATAACAATCCGTTTTTAGAACCTGTACATGGAGTAGATTTAAGAACTTACACTGCAATGTGTCTTAAAATCAGCGCAGGCGTTGATTACCTTGAAGTTTGTAAAGCAATGGGATTTGAACCAGCAGTTTGGGAAGAATTAAACACAATCTGGCCGCAGCGTATGGGCGAAGATACTTCGTTTACGGTTACAACTTTATTTGGTCAGTATTATGCAGAAAACGTTACAGTTCCTCAATTAGAAAACCTTAAAGCAGAAGTTTCTGAAGAAGGAGCTGCAAACTTAGAAAGAATGAAAACGGACCGCTATTTCTACGAAGAACTTGCCGGAGCAAGACAAGCAGCGTATGAATACGGACTTGACGGTGCTCAATGGATTTTGGATAATTTCGGAATCAATTTAGCTGACTTTCAATCTGTGGCAATGCAATGGCTTACAGAACAAAATCAAAACTGGAATTCTGCAGATATTACAGAATTTCATGATTATCAGCAGGAAAAACAAAAAGAATATGCCGCAAAATTTGCTGCAGAACAAGGAGGAAATGTTGCAGATGATGTAAATTTCTAAATTCAATTTCTTTTGATGATAAAAAACCGATTTGCAAAACAAATCGGTTTTTTATTCGTTTGTATTTCTCACAAAACTCAAAAAACCTTTTAAATAATATATAATGGAAAACACGCCTATATTCTTTGCCGATGGAGAAAATCCAAAAATGATCGAAGCCTACCAAAAAGCGCAGGAAACCTTTAAATATTTCTGGAGAGAATTATCATGGGAATATCGCAGAATAATTCCCGGACTAGATGTTGCCTGCGTAAAACTGGCTTTTACTCAGGAAATAGACGGCGAAACCGTAGTTGAACACATGTGGATTAACGATATAAATTTTGACGGCGATACTATCTACGGAATCCTCGTAAACCAGCCAAACGAATTAACGAACGTTAGTAATGGAGACGAAGTAGAAATTCCGGCAAATCAAATCAGCGACTGGTTATTTGCAGCTCAGGGAAAAACCTACGGCGCTTTTACCATACATGCAATGCGCTCAGAAATGAGTGACGATGAAAGAGAAGAACACGACGAAGCATGGGGATTAGATTTTGGAGATTTTAATGATATTCTGGTAGTTTCTGACCAAAAAGAAAAACCGGAAAATCTTGTAGAACATCCTATGAGCAAAAACATGAAGGAAAGCCTTATTGATTTTATAAAAAATAATCCGGAAGAAGTAACAGGAACAGATGAGTTAGGTTATACTTTTCTGCATCGCGAAACCATTGCCGGAAACAGTACATCGGTAGAGGTTTTACTCGAATCCGGCGCCGATGTGAATGCTAAAACCGAAAACGGAAAAACAGCATTAGATTACGCAAAACAGTTAAACTGGGAACACTTAATTCCTTTATTGAAATAATTTTTAGTCAAAATCCGGTTTGTAAAAGCAAATCGGATTTTAATTTTCAAAACCCATAATATTTTTTTTACAAAACATAAATAAAAACTTACATTTGTGGTTTTATTTTAAAAGTTCAAAAAATGTCTTTCAAATTTTCGGCGGCAGTTAAGTCACTATCAAATAAACCGTTTACAGTAGTATTATGTCTTCTTTCTGCTTTACTATTAACCTCTTGTTATTCGTATAAAATTTACCCAAAAGAATATCGAAATGTAAAAAACATTACAGAAAAAGAAACTGTTTATGTTTTAAACGATACCTTAAAAAAAGAACTTAAAATTTTAGAGAAATCAGATCTCTTTACTTTTACCAAAGACAGCACAAAAACCAATTTAAAAATAAAACTTTATCCTATAAGACAATATCCTGCATGTGGAAATCCAATTATTGCTCAGGTGCTTACTTTAGGCCAGTTACCAGTAAACTTACCAAACCAATATGAATATCAATTTGACAGAATTGAAAAAGGAAAAATTACACCTCAAAAGTTTAATTTAAGCATAACCCAGAGATATTGGTTTTGGGATGCATTTACATTCAGTAGAAATTTTGAAAAAAAAGCAGGAAAGGTATTACTAGCCCAATATCAGGATAAACAAAATTAAAATGCTGTTTTTAAAGATTGAGTTATTTTTCGTTTTCCAGCGAAAAACTAATCTTTTTTTTCATCTGTTTAAAGTAAAGAATGTGCTACTTTTGCAGCACCAAATCTAATCCGCAAATGTGATGAAAAAAATATTCTTCATTATTTTAATTATCTTGTTTTCACCAAGTATTGTACTTTCTCAAGCCAAAAAAGAAAAGAATGTAACTGCAAATTCTAATGACTCTTTTTCAAAATCGTATGATTATGTAAACGACTTCGAAAAAATCATGAATGCTGATCAAATTACAACACTCAGCAATACCCTTAAAGCATTTGAAAAAAAACACCTTTATAAAATTACCGTTGTAACTACAGCTTCAATAGCACCTTATAATGCCTTTCCGGATTATGCCTTAGAACTAGACAAATATCTGGCTGCAGATCCAAAATTAGACCCAACTATTTTAATTGTGGTAAGCAAACAGTTAAGACAAATTCAGGTGCAAAGCATCGATCTTATACGCTACAAATTAAGCGACAGCGATACACAAAGCATCATTACCACTTATGCCGTTCCTGAATTTAAAAAAGGAGATTATTCTAAAGGGCTGGAACTTGCCGTTGAGCAAATCATGAATAAACTAAAAACATATTAATTAAAAAGAAACTTCTTTCTTAACTTCAAAACTCATATCTTGTATATTGCTTTAATCATAATAAGATATACATGACATTAGAAGAATATAAAAAAGAATTTTCAGAAGATGATGCCGTTGGATGGCTTGAAATTGATAAGGTATTTGATGAACTTTATCCGGAACAGGAACCCAAACATTTTGCACCAGCTATAAGTTATATGCTTGGCGGTGAACATCCGCTTGACGGCGTCAGCATTTACGAAAGTAAAAAACAAGAAGAACATTTTCATTTTGTAACCTACGGTTTTTCTGAACTCTATTACAACGAAGAAAAAGTCAACGGCGAATTCAGTAAATGGGGATTTGAACTTACTTTTAGATTAAAACCTTTTGAAGCCGATAACGGAAACCCAAGCTGGGCAGTTGCGCTTTTACAAAACATTGCCAAATATGTTTTTGACAGCGGAAACTGGTTTGAAGAATTTCATTACATGCCTGCAAACGGTCCCATAAGACTTGATACCGAAACCGATATTACGGCACTGGTTTTTGTAAACGATCCCGAAATCGAAAAAATACAAACCCCGCACGGCGAAGTAACATTTCTTCAAATTGTGGGAATAACTTCCGCAGAATATGAGCTTATAAAAGAAAATCCAACCCAGGTAGAAGAATTAGTAAATAAATTAAAAGAGAACAACCCTTTATTAATAACCGATTTAAACCGAAAATAAAATGGCAAATTCTTTCTATTCCTACTCTGCTTTTATTGCGCCTGGTTCAAATGCAGATATCGCAATTTTAAAAGATTACCTAGAGTCTTTTTATAGCGAATCTGATGCTGAAAATCCTCAAATTGTGCTGGACAATAATGAAATAAAACTCACTTTTGATGATGAATATAACTTTTACATTTATTTAGCAGAAGAAGAACATATCAATCAGGAAGCTCTTGAAATTGCAGATGATCTCGAAGAAGACTGGAATGAAGACATTTACGATAAAGAAAAATTAAGGGCTTCGAAAAAAAGATTTGAAGTTTGGGGCGATCCCGATTTTGACATGGATTATTTTAACGACAGTCTTTTTATAATAGACCAGATCGAACAATTCAGCGACGTTATTATTTTTCAAAACCAATAAAAACTCTCAAATCCGATTTGTTTTAAACCAATCGGATTTTTTGTTTTTTGGCTGTTAAAAAAACGTTCCAAGCCAGATATTTTAATAACTTTAGGTTCAAAATACCGCATTATGAAAGAAATATCAATTGTTGAATTCACTTCTAATCTGGGTTTAAAAGAACCGTATCCGGGCAAAGAACCAGGCGTAAATCGTTTGCCTGACTGGTTATGGAAACACAATCTGCATAAACTTATTAAAGCCAAAAATATTATAAGAGTCGATCCGCCCAGATATTCAAACATAAAAGATCCTCAAACCAACATTTTAAATGCCGATTCGCTGGTTACCTATTCCAGAGAACAAGCTTATTTAATCAATAATTTAATCAGCGCCAATAAATTCCCTTTTGTACTTGGCGGCGACTGTAGTATTCTTCTGGGAGTTGCAATGGCTTTAAAACAAAAAGGAAATTACGGTTTGTTTTATCTCGACGGACACACTGATTTTATGGATGTTTCTTTATCTGAAACCGGCGGTGTGGGCGGAATGGCCGCTTCTATTGTTACCGGAAACGGACCAGAAAAACTTACCAATATTCTCAATTTATCGCCTTATATAAAAGAAGAAAATCTTTGGTGCGTTGGCAATCGCGAATATGACGACGAATACGAAAATCAAATCAAAAAATCTTCTGCGACTTACATTAGTCTAAAAGAACTGCGGAAACAAGGAATTAAAAATACTGTTGAATCTTTTCTTTTAGAAGTAAAAAGCAAAAAACTCGACGGCTTTTGGCTTCATATCGATGTTGATGTATTAGATGATGCTGTTATGCCATGCGTAGACAGCCGAACTCCCGATGGTTTAACATATACAGAATTTAATGAGCTTACCTCCTATTTGTTTAAAAATCCAAAATTAAGCGGACTCGAAATTACTATTCTCGATCCGGATTTAGACGAAACCGGAGAATACACAAAAGAATTTGTATCTAATATTACGGCGGCTTTCAATCAAAACTTTAATACATAATCTGCAAAAAAGCAGGAAAATGAATTACAGAATGATGTCTAAAATCATAACCAAAAACCAAAACCATGATCAAAAAAATTATATTGTTAATTGTTATTCTCTTTTCTGCAAAAATTACTGCGCAGGAAGAAGCTTTTCAAATTCCGGATTACAAAGCCATTGAAAAAGAAATTCAGGATAAAAATTCTCCTAATTACTATCCAAAACTAATGGAAAGATTAGTAAAAAACGATACACTTTTAACAGCCGAAAATTACAAGCATTTGTATTTAGGTTACGTTTTTCAGCCGGAATATAATGCTTTCTGGACATCAAAAAATGAAAAAAAGTTACGCGAATTATACGGAAAAGAAAAACTGGAAACTGCTGATTATGACAAAATCATCGAACTAATAAACAGTACATTAAAAGAGTTTCCTTTTGATCTGAATCCCATAAATTATCTTGCTTATGTGTATCATTTAAAAGGCGACGAAGGAATGGCAAAATCATTATCCTTTAAATTTCACAGTATCATGAATACCATTTTATCCTCTGGCGACGGCAAAACCTGCGAAACCGGATTTCATGTTTTATTAGTCGATCACGAATATACTCTTTTGAGTTTTTTCGAACTTGAACCAAAAGGACAGTCTTTAGTAGGAAAATGCGATTATCTCAAATTTGAAAAAGGAAAATACAAAGTCGACGGTATTTATTTTAATATTGAAAAAATGCTAGAAAACGAAACCAAAGCTTTCAAAAAATAAAACAGATATTAAATGAAAATAACCGAAGCCGGAAAAAATGATTATGAAGCTTTAAAAAAGCTGTTTTTAGAAGAAAGAAAAAGGACTTTTTCATGGCTTGATACATCAGAATATCAATTAGACGATTTTGAAAAACAAACGCAGGGAGAATATATTCTAACCGCATTAATAGACGATATTCCTGTAGGTTTTATTTCGATCTGGAAACCCAATAATTTTATTCATCATTTATATGTTGATCAAAATCATCAGGGCAAAAAAATAGGAACAGAATTAATAAAAGGAGCAATTGCAGTGGTAAAACTTCCGCTGACATTAAAATGTCTTGAAAACAATACAAAAGCAGTTGAGTTTTATAAAAAAATAGGATTTGCAGAAAAAGGAAAAGGAGATTCTGCCAATGGAACTTACATCATATTTGAACTCACAAAAAATATTGGCTAACCATGAAAATCAAAAGTCATGAACAAAGAAATTCAGGAATACAACGATTTACAAAGTCCGGGAGACAAAAAAATATGCGACATTTTAAGTTCTGAAATTGATAATATTTTAACCGAAGCCGAAAACAAAATCTGGCACAGGCATCCGGTTTGGTTTCTCGACGGAAATCCCGTTGTGGGTTACAGCAAATTAAAAGATTCTGTAAGATTACTTTTTTGGAGCGGGCAGTCATTTGATGAACCAAAACTGAAAAACGAAGGAAGTTTTAAAGCGGCCGAAGCCCAATACACCACATCAGACCAAATCAATATTGAAGATTTAAAAAGATGGCTCGACAAAGCCCGGAATATTCAATGGGATTATAAAAATATTGTAAAACGAAAAGGCGTTTTAATACGATTGAAATAACATTCCTCTTAAAATCATAATTTAAAACGCATTGTTTGCAACTCCACAAAATCAATATTAACATGAATATCTTAATCGTTTACAGTCATCCCAGCAAAAAATCTTATACTTTTCAGGTTTTAGAACAATTAAAATCAGCCATAAAAAAACAAAACTGGAATCTTGAAATTTCAGATTTATATGCATCGGATTTTCAAAGTGATATGTCTGAAGAAGAATACGAAAGAGAAGGCTTTGCAAAACTAAATCTTCCAATTTCAAAAGACGTACAGGCTGAGCATCAAAAAATTGAAAAAGCCGATTGTATTATCTTTCTATATCCGGTTTGGTGGAGTGATTGTCCGGCAAAACTAAAAGGCTGGTTCGATCGGGTTTATTCTGTTGGATATGCTTACGGACAAACAAATGATTTTCCTAGAATGAAAACCATTCCACATGGACTCGTAATCTGCACTGCAGGGCATCCAAATGCTTTTCTTTCAGAAATTGGAATGACACAAAGTATGAAAACCATTATGCTGGAAGATCGTTTAGGAAAACGTTTTACAAATAAAGAAATGCTTATTCTGGGAGGAACTTTAAATCTCGAAAATGTAATGGCAAATCATTTTTTAGAAATAGAAAAAGCTGTCGAAAAAATCAAAAATCATCTCGAAAAAACTCCAAATTAAAACAAGAAAAAATTCAAAACCAACGGCCGATTTTTATTAACAGATTTCAAATTAGAATATCAGTGGAATTTCCTTATATTGCGTAGAACAAAAACTACAAGCATGTCAAAAAATATTGAAAGTCTTATTCCACATAGGGCACCATTTCTTTTTGTCGATGAAATATTATCTTTCACAAATGAAACAATTATTGGTACTAAAATTTTTAACGAAAAAGACAACTGGCTAAAAACTACTTTTAAAATATTTGATTTCATACCGGGCGCTATTTTAATAGAAGCCATGGCACAATGCGGCGGTGCCGGCGTAAAACTTTTAGGAATAACCGACGGAATATTTGGTTTAGTAAGTATTGAAGACGCACAATTTTATGGCAAAGCCAAATTTGGCGAAAAAATAAAACTCGTTATTGAAAATATACGTTTAGGCGAAAAAATAATAAAACAACGAGGAACAGCCTATATTGATGATAAACCAATTGTAGAAGCAGGCTGGATGTGTGTAAAAATTTCTTAGTAAAAATTTTTACACACAATATAATAAATAAAAATATTCTTACTAATACTTTCCAATAAATACCTATTTTTGCTTTCAAATAAATAAAAATGGAAGAAACAGTAATCGAAAAATCTGATTTTAAAGAGATCCCGCAGCAAAAAATATATTCTGAAAAAGCAATTCGAGCTGGAACTTTTCTTGGAGGTCCTCTAGTCGCAGGATATTTTTTGAGTGAAAATTTTAAAGCTTTTAACGATTTCGAAAAAGTAAAAACAACGTGGATAATTACGCTTATTTCTACGGTTATTATTTTTGCACTTATATTTATAATTCCTGAAAATATTAATATTCCAAATATAGTTTTTCCTTTAATTTATACGGGAATTGCTGCGTATTTTATAAAACAATATCAGGAAAAAAACATAAACGAGCATCTTAAAAACGGCGGAGAAGAATTTGGCTGGGGAAGAACAATTGGAGTTTCAATTGCAGGCTGCATTCTAACTTTTGCTGTTATATTTTCGATTTTTTTTGCGATCGATACAATCAACAATCCTTCGTATACAGAAACATCGAAAACCTATGACGCTATGAATCATGAAATTGTTTATGAAGACAATGTCAAAGTTGAGGAAGCTGATAAAATTGCTGAAGCTTTTGAAAAAACAACTTTTTTTGACCAGTATCAAACAAAGTTTGTTCATTTAAGAAAAGACGGGAATACCTATGAAATCTCAATATCGTGTACGGAATCCATTAAGAGTAATCCAACAGATTATTTAGCGTTCGTAGAATTACGTAATAATATGCAGCAGCTTTTTCCTAACAACAAAATTATTTTTAATCTGGTTGTTGATAATCTTGATAATGTTGTAAAACGCATTGAGTAAATTCAATTAATTCTCAAAAAATATGTCGAATGGATATCATGCGATGATGTATTCATGAGAATATTTTGTCCGAAATCCCCCTTAGAATTGTCCTTTTAAAAACCTAACATATTGATTTTTAAAACATAAATTTGATATTGAAATTTAAAAATCATAAAAATGAGTACAACAGATTTTACCACAGTAATACAAGTAGAACAATCTCCGGAAGACGTTTTTAATGCCGTAATCAATGTTCGGGGCTGGTGGTCAGAAGAAATAGAAGGCAATACCGCAAAACTTCACGATGAATTCGAGTATCATTATGAAGACGTTCACCGCTGTAAAGTAGAACTTGTAGAAGTAATTCCAAATCAAAAAATCATCTGGTTAGTAAAGGAAAACCACTTCAATTTTACAGAAGACAAAATGGAATGGACAGGAACAAAACCTACTTTTGAGATTACCCAAAAAGACGGAAAAACAGAACTTCGTTTTACACACGTTGGTTTAACTTCAGAATACGAATGCTTTGAAATCTGCCGCGGTGCTTGGACCAATTATATTCAAAACAGTTTAAAAAAACTTATTGAAACCGGAAAAGGCGAACCAAACGCAACCGGAAAACCCCAAACAGAAAACGAAAAAAGATTATCAAAAAAATAAAAAACGCAGCATCTAAGAACCTCAAAAACTTAGAAGCTTAAAAAAAGACTACAACAATAGTAGATTTGGCTACAGCTGTTTTTTTGATGCGTTGCAATTTTGTAACATCAAAAATTAGAACAGATGAAAATTACTATTACAGGTTCTTTAGGGAACATCAGCAAGCCTCTGGCTAAACAATTAATACAAAAAGGGCATTCTGTAACTATAATTACCAGCAGTGCCGAAAGAAAAACTGAAATCGAGGAACTTGGCGCAAAAGCAGCCGTTGGTTCTGTAAACGATCTAGAATTTTTAACCAAAAATTTTGCAGATTCAGATGCTGTGTACTGCATGATTCCGCGTGCCAATTATTTCGATCAAAATCTGGATTTAGATGCTTTTACCCGCACAATAGGAAACAATTACGCCGAGGCCATTAAAAATTCGGGTGTAAAACGAGTAGTTTTCTTAAGCAGTATTGGAGCACATTTAAAAGAAAATTCAGGAATTATTCAGCGTTACAATGAAATCGAAGCCGTTTTAAACACATTACAAAATGTTTCAATAACATTTATGCGTCCAACTTCGTTTTATTATAATTTACTGGCTTATATTCCTATGATTAAAAATCTGGGATTTATCGCTGCAAATTATGGTGTAGATGCAATGATTCCATGGGTTTCTCCAAACGATATCGCAGAAGCAATTGCAGAAGAACTAACTTCTCTGCCTGACGGAAAAAAAATTCGTTATGTAGCAAGCGAAGAACTGACCGGACAGGAAACAGCAAAAATATTAGGCACAGCGGTAGGAAAACCAGATTTAGAATGGAAATTCATTACTGACGAAGAAACCCTAAACGGATTAATTTCTGCGGGTATGCAACCTAAAATTGCCAATGGTTTAGTCGAAATGTACGCTGCACTTTACAATGGTTTACTGGCAGAAGATTATCTAAAAAACAAACCGACAGTTTTAGGAAAAACAAAACTGGCAGATTATGCACAAGAATTTGCTGCAATATATAATCAAAAATAAGTAATTTAGGTCATGGCAAATCAACAACCACATCGAATAAAAAGTATCAGCGAATTTCATGAGTTTCGAGATTTGCCAAAACCTGAACATCCTTTAGTGAGCGTTTATAATTTTGAAGATTTAAAATACCTCAATAAAGAAGAACCCAAAAGCCTTATTCTTGACTTTTATTCTATTGCATTAAAAAGAAATGCCAATGCCAAAATGCGTTACGGCCAGCAGGAATATGATTTTAAAGAAGGCGTTTTGTTATTTATTGCGCCTGGTCAGGTTTTTTCTATCGAAGGCAATTCAGAACTGCAGCATACAGGTTATTCACTATTAATACATCCCAGCTTTTTGTGGAATACGCCGCTTGCGCAGAAAATAAAACAATACGAATATTTTGGTTATTCAGTTCATGAAGCCCTGCATCTTTCAGATAAAGAAGAGAAAATGATTATCGATATCATGAAAAATATTCAGCAGGAATATCAGGCCAATATCGACAAATTCAGTCAGGACGTAATTATTGCCCAAATTGAACTGCTTCTTACCTATTCTGAACGCTTTTATAACCGCCAGTTTATAACCCGAAAAATAAGCAATCATGAAATTCTTGCGCGTTTAGAAAAACTGCTCGAAGACTATTTCAACAACGATTCGCTTACTCAAAAAGGACTTCCAACAGTACATTTTATTGCCGAAAGTTTAAATGTTTCGCCCAATTATTTAAGCGGACTTTTAAAACATCTTACAGGACAAAGCACTCAGCAGCATATTCACAACAAACTCATAGAAAAAGCAAAAGAAAAACTTTCTACAACCCATTTATCTGTAAGTGAAATTGCTTTCGAATTAGGTTTCGAACACCAGCAGTCGTTTAGCAAATTATTTAAAACCAAGACCAATGTTTCGCCTTTAGAATTCAGGCAGTCTTTTAATTAAAAAATATTTTAACTAAATCGAATTCATAATTTTCATAAATTCGTAAGAATAAAATCAGAATTATGGACCCCGCTTTAAGGAATACTCTGGCCGTTGTTACCGGAATTATTATTGGAAGTTTAATAAACATGAGCATAATTTTAATCAGCAGTTCGGTAATTCCGCTGCCGGAAGGAGCTGATAATTCAACAATCGAAGGACTTCAAAAAACCATTCATTTATTTGAGGCAAAACATTTCCTTTTTCCCTTTCTGGCACACGCCATAGGAACCTTTACCGGAGCTGTTACAACCGCTTTACTTGCTGTAAACCACAAAAAGAAACTGGCTTTAGCAATTGGAGCGTTTTTTTTATTTGGCGGTATTATAAGTGTCAGTTCACTCCCGTCTCCAACCTGGTTTACCCTTATAGATTTAGCTTTTGCCTACATTCCGGCCGCATATCTCGCTTTGAAATTAGTATGCAAAAAACAACTGAAATTCGAATACTAATATCCCAAAAATGAAAGACGAATCTCCTAAACAAAAACCGGCGAAAATGTGTTATGAACATATAGGCGGTAAACTTGGTCAACTTCTTGCCGTAACTTTTGCCGAAAAAGGCTGGATTGAAAAGAAAAACAATTCAGATAAACACTTTTATATTACTGATTTAGGCGAAAAAGAATTCACAAAACTAGGTATCGATATTGCTGAAATAAAATCAGAAAATTTATAAAAAAACCTCTCGTTTTTCACCCTTAACGTACTTCAAAATTTCATAACTTAGTTTCGTTTTTATTTCCAAAAACTATGACTAAGAAAGAAATCACTCAAAACTTCTTAAAACTTGCCGCAAGCGGACATTCGCACGAAGCGTTTCGTCTTCATGTTCATGAAGATTTTAAGCATCACAACGCCTATTTTAAAGGCGATGGCGAAACTTTAATGCTCGCAATGGAAGAATCTGCAAGGAAAAATCCCAATAAGATATTTACAATTCATCATATCATTGAAGAAGAAAATCTAGTTGCTGTACATTCTCATTTAAAACAAACACCTGCTGACATTGGTTTTGCGGTTGTACATATTTTAAAATTTAAAGAAGATAAAATAATCGAACTTTGGGATTTAGGACAACATATTCCAATTGAAACTATAAACGAAAACGGAATGTTTTAATGTAGTTTTCAGTTTTCGGTCGAAGTTTGCAGAAACTAAAAACTGAAACTTTAAACTGTGACTAAAAAACTGATACTGAATACACTAAAAAAATGACCTTTTACAAAACCCTTTCCCTCTTTACAGCAATTCTTCTTTTTACAAATTGTAATTCATTTGCTCAGAAAAAAGATAATTATGCTTCAAAAATCGACAGCGTAATACAAAATAGCAGTCCATCTGATTTTAACGGTGTGGTTTTAATTTCAAAAAACGGAAAAACACTCTATTCTAAAGCAAAAGGATATGCCAATTTAGAAAACAAAAAGCCTTTAACAATCGATTCTCAATTTGAAATCATGTCAAACAGCAAGCAGATTGCGGCGGTTTTGGTTTTACTAGAAGTCGAAAAAGGCAGAGTCGATTTGAATTCTCCCATAAAAAAATATCTGCCGGAATTAACCCAAACATGGGCAGACACCCTTACTGTGCATCAGCTTTTAAATCATTCGCACGGAATTGTCGATTTGAAGAAACCTTTAGCTTTTAAACCCGGAACTGAATTTAAATATGGAAATCTAAGCTTTAATTTAATTGGCAAAATTGTAGAATTCAGCACAAAGAAAAAATACAACGAAACTGCAGATGCGCTTTTTAAGAAATTAAAAATGAATCATACTTTTTGCTATTCAAAAGATAAAGCACAGAATCTGGCAACTGGATATTTCTCTTTAAAAAATGATATGAAACCTGTAAATGGTTCGCAGATTACACCAGAAAGTTTTGGTGCCGATGGTATCATTTCAACCGTTTCTGATTTGGCAATTTGGGATAATAATCTTCATAAAGGAAAAATCCTGAAACCGGAATCGTATAAATTGCTGACAAAAAACACAATTTTATCGCAGCACAATTTCTTCGGAAAAGAAAAAGAACCTTATGGTTACGGAATACGAATTATTGAAAAAGAACCCGTAAAATATTTAGGTCATACAGGCTTAGGCGACGGATTTTCTTCTGTAAATTTGTATTTCCCTGAAAGTGATGTGAGTTTAATTGTTTTAGAAAATCAAATGCCGGAAGATTCTGGTTTGTTTTATGCGGCAGGATTTAAAATCAAGAACATTTTACTCAAAAGCGATTTATTACATAAAAAATAAAGGCAATGGCTAAAAATAAAACTACCGAAACAGAACAAAGTGTAATTGATTTTATCAATGCCGTTCCTGACGAAGCCAAAAGAAAAGATGCTTTTGAACTTTTAAAAATAATGGAAACGCAAACCCAATTTGAACCAAAAATGTGGGGACCCTCGATTATAGGTTTTGGAAGTTATCATTACAAATATGCAAGCGGACACGAAGGTGATGCTCCGTTAGCCGCATTTTCACCAAGAAAAGATGCTGTTTCACTTTATTTAAATTCTGATTTTGAAAACAAAGAAGAACTGCTCTCTAAATTTGGAAAACACAAAGCCGGAAAAGGCTGTATTTACATCAAAAAACTAACTGACATTGATATTGAAATTTTAAAGCAGATGATTTCACTTTCGATTGCCTCAATTCAAAAATTATATCCTTCAAAATAAAATGGTTACATTCTTAATTGTTGTATTACTTCTAATACTTTTTATCTACAATTTTTTACAGCATCCCAAATTTGGAAAAAAGCCTTCCGGCGAAAGATTAGCATTAATTGAAAAATCACCTCAATACAAAAACGGAAAATTTGAAAATCAAAGTTTTACGCCTGATCTTGCAGAAGGCGAAAGTTTTGTTGGCGTATTACTTGAATTTTTCTTTAAAAAAGTCGAGAGAAAAATCCCGAAAGATTTAATTCCGTCAGTAAAAACCAATTTACTGGAACTTTCGATCGATCAGGATGTTTTGGTTTGGTTTGGCCATTCTTCATATTTTATCCAGCTTGAAGGAAAACGCTTTTTAATCGATCCTGTTTTCAGCGGCAACGCCTCTCCTATTTCGGGAACTACAAAATCATTTAAAGGAACTGATATTTATACGGTTGAAGATCTTCCGGAAATTGATTATTTATTGATTACACACGATCATTATGATCATCTGGATTATAAAACCATTCTAAAACTAAAACCTAAAACTAAAAAAGTAATTACAGCTCTTGGCGTAGGTTCTCATTTTGAATTTTGGGGATTCCCGACAGAAAACATAATCGAAAAAGACTGGTTTGAAAAAATAGAACTTGATCAAAATTTAACGCTTTACACAGCGCCTTCAAGGCATTTTTCCGGCAGAAGTTTTAAACGATGCAACACGCTTTGGACTTCTTTCGTATTAGAAACTAAAGACTTTAAAATGTATCTTGGCGGCGACAGCGGTTACGACAAACATTATGCAGAAATTGCAGAAAAATACGGTCCGTTTGACATTGCTTTAATCGACAACGGCCAGTATAATCCAAAATGGAAATACATTCATAATCTGCCAGAAGATGTTATAAAAGCGATGAAAGACTTAAAAGCCAAAAGAGTTTTTCCTGTACATTCTTCAAAATTTGCGTTATCGCTTCATTCCTGGGATGAACCTTTAATCAAAATCACAGAATTAAACTGCTTAAGCGAAAATCCAGTTCCGCTAATTACGCCAATGATTGGTGAATTGGTAGAATTAAAAAATGAAAAACAAGAATTTAAACAATGGTGGAAAGGGATTAATTAATTTTTCAATTTGTCATTCGTTAAAACCAATAATTTGTGCCATGAAACTTAAAATAAAAGTACTATTTGCTGCTCTTTTTGTAACATTAAATATCTTTTCTCAAAATACGTATGTCTTTTTAGGATCGTATAACCGTGATAAATCGGCAGAAGCGATTCAAATTTATCAGTTAGATACACTAAACGGAAAACTTACGAAAGTAACTTCGGCAAAAAACATTGTAAATCCATCGTATTTAACCGTTTCATCAAATGGAAAATATGTATACGCCTGCACCGACACTAAAACGCCAAATGCAGGAAGTGTAAGCAGTTTTGAATTTAATCCGGAAAATAAAACGCTGACCTTTTTAAACAGTCAGAGAAGCGGCGGCGAAAATCCGGTTTATGTAAGTGTACACAAAAATGGTAAATGGCTCGCAAATGCCAATTATACTGAAGGAAGCGTTTCTGTTTATCCGCTTTTAGAAAATGGAAAAATAGATTCTATCGCGCAGAATTTTCACTATTCAGACGGAAGTGTAAATAAAGACCGACAGACAAAATCTCACGTGCATTCGGCAGTATTTTCTCCTCAGTGTGATTATTTATTTCTGCCAGATTTAGGTGCCGATAAAATTCGCTGTTATGCTTTTGATGCAAATCAGAAAAAGCCTTTAATTGAAACTTCAAATCCGTTTACAAAAACTGATTTAGAAGCCGGACCAAGACATTTTACTTTTCATCCTAATCAAAAATGGGGTTATTGTATCGAAGAAATGGCAGGACAAATCAGCGTTTATAATTACGAAAACGGCGTTTTAAATAAAATACAACGCATTCCAACACATTCTAATAAAATAAAAGAAGGTTTTGAAAGTTCTGATATTCACATTTCTCCAGACGGAAAGTTTTTGTATGCAACAAACCGCGGTAAAGAAAACAATATTGCGATTTTTACAATTGATGAAAACGGACTTTTAAAAAACATTGGTTATCAGTCAACTTTAGGCAAACACCCAAGAATTTTTGCCATAGACGAAAGCGGTAAATTTCTGGTTGCTTCGAATGTATTAACCGGAAATGTAATTGTTTTTAGAAGAGATTCTAAAACAGGATTAATAAAGAAAACAGGAAAACAAATTAAAATGGAAAATGTTTCCTGCGTTCAGATAAAAAATATTTAGAAGAACTAACTAGTAAAGCATCATAAAAATGACAACATCAAATTTTAATTTACAGCCGGAAATTCTCGAAGATGAAATCACAAAATTGATTCCGTTAGAAGAAAAACATTTTGAAGCGCTTTTTCAGGCTGCTTCAGATCCTTTAATTTGGGAACAGCATCCTTCTAAAGACCGATACCACAGAGAAGGTTTTACTGCTTTTTTTAAGGCCGCGATGGATTCTAAAGGTTCATTTTTAATTCTTGATAAACAAACGGGGGAAATCATGGGCACAACCCGTTATTACGACTATGACCCAGAAAAATCGAGCGTAGGAATTGGATATACTTTTATTACCCGAAAATATTGGGGCGGGCCATATAACAGCTCAAATAAAAAACTCTTGATTGATTATGCGTTTCAGCATGTTAACTCGATATTATTTCATGTTGGAGCAGAAAATTTCCGTTCGCAGAAAGCCGTTTTAAAACTGGGAGCAGAAAAAGTCAGAGACATGGTTATAACGGCTAACGGTATCGACATGCCTTATTTTGAATATGAATTGAAGAAATAAAGTTAATCACAGTTTTCAGTGTCAGTTTTCAGTAAAACAACATTTGAAATCTAACTTTTAACGTTTACATTATCACAAGAATGAAAAGAATAACTGTCTTCTGTGCCTCTAGTTTTGGCACAGACAAAATTTACGAAGAACAAGCCGCTTTAGTTGGAAAAACTTTAGCAGAACAAAATATCGATGTCGTTTATGGCGGTGCCAATGTTGGTTTGATGGGCGCTGTTGCCGATGGTGCACTTAATGCGGGCGGAAAAGTTATTGGAGTGCTTCCTAATTTTTTACGCTCAAAAGAAATCGCACATTTAGGTTTAACCGAATTAATTTTGGTTGAAAGTATGCACGAAAGAAAAACCAAAATGAATGATTTATGCGATGGCGTAATTGCGCTTCCGGGCGGATTTGGAACTCTGGAAGAACTTTTCGAAATGCTGACCTGGGCACAATTAGGACTTCATAAAAAACCAATCGCAGTTTTAAACATCAACGGATTTTATGATTCTTTGATTGAACTTCTACAAACCATGACCGAAAAAGGTTTATTAAAAGAAGTAAACCAAAAAATGCTGTTAGTAAGCAATGATATTGACGATTTATTAAATCAAATGCGAAATTATGTGCCACCGACGGTTGGAAAATGGATTGATAAAAAGAATGTTTAAAATGTTTTGATTTACAGACTAAATCAGGATTTACTATAATTTCAAAAAGCTTTGCACGTTTATGTAAAGCTTTTTTTATGCTTATTTTAAAATTATCTTCTTAAATTTAGAAGTTCAAAAAACAACTCACGGATTACTTCTTACATTTTACAAATCACCATGAAAACAGAAAACAACAAATATGCAAAGGCCGAAATGCTGATTAGAAAACCTGTTTCTGAAGTTTTTGAAGCTTTTATAAATCCCGATATTACCAGTAAATTTTGGTTTACCAAAGGTTCTGGAAAATTAGAAGAAAATCAAAAAACCGAATGGACATGGGAAATGTACGGTTTCTCGCTTTCGGTTACAACATTGGTTTTACAGGAAAATAAAAAAATTGTGATTGAATGGGGAAACCCGGACGAAACTACTTTAGTAGAATGGGTTTTTACGCCATTAAATGAAAATGAAACTTTTGTAAGCGTTACAAATTCTGGTTTTCAAGGCGATTCAGATAAAATAATCGATCAGGTTCGAAACTCAACTGAAGGTTTTACATTAGTTTTAGCCGGAGCAAAAGCATATTTAGAGCATCAGCTTTTACTAAATCTTGTTTTAGACCGATTCCCAAAAGGATTAGCTTAAAAAAATTTGTTTCAGGTTTGAGGTTTCAGGTTGTTGTATAAAACCTGAAACCTGAAACTTGAAACCTGAAACTTGAAAAACACTATGGAAACTAAAAAGCCCGAAAATATCGACGAATACATTGGAGGATTTCCAAATGATGTTCAGGAAATTTTAGAGAAAGTTAGAATGACGATTCAGAAAGCGGCTCCTGACGCTAAAGAAAAAATAAGTTATTCGATGCCCGCTTTTGACCAAAACGGAATTGTGGTATATTTTGCTGCCTTTAAAAATCATATTGGTTTGTATGCGCTGCCAAGCGGTCACGAAGCTTTTAAAGAAGATCTTGCCAAATACAAATCAGGAAAAGGTTCGGTTCAGTTTCCTTTAAATCAGCCTATGCCTTATCATTTAATTACCAAAATTGTAAAATTCAGAGTTAAAGAAAATTTAGAAAAAGTAAAAAAGAAATAAATCATAAATGAACTTAACGGAACATTACAATCAATTATATACAACTTCTTCAGAAAGTATTGCGGCAGGAAATTATTCTATTGATAAAGAAATTAAAAATGAATCTGATTCGCGTTTTGGTATTACTTTACTCATTCGTCCTAATGAGGAAATTAAAGCCAAAATGCAGGATTTTTTAAATGAATTAAAAAAGACTGAACCAGAACAGTATTATTATCCGGATTCTGATATTCATATTACTGTAATGTCGATTATTTCCTGTTCAGAAACATTTCGATTAAATCAGATTTCGCCAAACGATTATATTCAGCTTATTTGCAAAAGTATGGTCGATGTAGATAAAATTACAATTCAGTTTAAAGGAATTACGGCATCATCTTCGGCACTTATGATTCAGGGATTTCCAACAGATGAAACATTAAACAATTTCAGAAATAAACTTCGTGAGAATTTTAAAAGCTCAGGATTGCAGCAAAGCATAGACAGCCGATATACGATTGCAACGGCACACGCAACAGTGATGCGTTTTCAGGAAAAACTTCATAATCCTAAAAAATTAATTGAAACAGCAGAAATATTTCGTGATTACGATTTTGGAGAATTCAGCGTAAAAAACTTAGAATTGGTTTACAACGACTGGTATCAGCGTAAAAACAATACAAAAGTTCTGGGCGAATTTTGTTTGAGATAGTTTTGCCGTGATTTTCACGAATTACTTTTCAAATAAAACTAAAAATCCGCAATAAAAACTTATTTATTAAATACTCCAAAATGCCATAAAACACCAGACGGATCATGAAGAAAACATTCACTTCCCCAATCTAAATGGCGTATTGGAGTCAGTTTAACACCTTCGTATTTTTCAGGAAGATTTAAAGCTTGAAGTTCGCTGTAATAACGTTCTACGTCATCAACTTCAACAAAAATCATGGTGTTTTCTATCCAGTTTTTATCGTAATAATCCTGAAGATAAAAAGCGGTTTCTCCCGATTTAAAAACAGAAAAATTAGATTCTAAAACGACTTCTTCAAAACCTAAATCGCGGTAAAAACTTCTGGAAATCTCAAAATTTTTAGCACCAATAAAAGGCCGGATTGATTTAATATTATGATTCATATTGTTTCTCTTTTAGAAATTATTTTTCAAAACCCAATTGCTTTCTTAAATCGATGTTCAAGCCATATTGTTCCTGAACCGGAATTATTTTTCGTGAACATTTATTGATATCGCTTCCTTCTGCTGTCCATAAAAACGGATAGAAATTAAAAACTTCGTCGCCTTTTAGTTTTGTAACCTCTTCTCGCCATCCATTCCATCTGTTTCCTTCGTAAAACTTATCGAGATCATTATTAAAACAAAATCCTAAAAATTCTGAATACGAAATGTCAAGCGGTTCATATTCCAGATTATCCGGAGAAAAATAATAAACCTTTCCTGTGTCGGCTCCTAATCCGCCGCCGTTTAACAGATAAAAACCGCCTACAGCATCATCTGCAATTAATAAATATCCCGGAGCTTCGCCAAATTCTTTAAAGGTTTTTCCTTTATTCCAATCCGGAAGCGATCGGTTAAATTTTGCATTTCCTGAACCCAAAATCCTGATCCATCCATCATCAATCAAAAGACCGCCCGTCATAAAAACAACTGCTCCCATAGACGAACGTGTTGTAACCTGAGTTTTGTACAAAGCGTCTTTTGCTTTTGCGGCGTCTACAGGTAAAATCTCAACCTTATTTTTTGCTGTTTTAATCCAGTCTTCAACAAAAGCCCAGCCCGGATCATTTTTATCGATAAGTTCTTCTGCTTTTTTCATTTTGTTTTGTGCAGCTGTCGTAAGAGTTATAAATACCAATACAATTAGCTGTAGTTTTGATTTCATTTTATTGTAATAATTATTATTCTAACTTTTTTTAAGGATGCTTCCTAAACCACGTCCTATCTGCTCAATCGCTTCAATACTTTTGGTTAATGGCGTCGCGGTAAAATCTTCATAAGCATCCATTGCGCTTTCTTTTCGGTCATCATGAGGATAAACCAATATAATATTATTATCGTTAAAGAATTTTTCAAATTTAAAAGGCAGTCGGTCAAAAATAGAATGATACGAAACAGAACCTTTTCTTGATAAATTAAAAACGATTAAATCATTAGGACGGATTTCATCTGAAATAGCCTCAAAATCATCCCATTCTAAAACGCTTTTAAATCCTAATTTCGCATTTAACCGAAGATTATTGGCAATCTGCTGAATTGTCTGATGTGTTTTGTATTCGGCATAAATTACAATAGGAATGCTTAATTCCTGAGAAAGTCTGCATATCTTTTGCAATAAAACCTGAAAACCAACGCCTCTTTCAGAAAATGGCGGACAAATAAAGACAAGTCTTTTATCCTCAATAAAAGTTCTCTGAAACCTGCATATAAACAAACTTTTATCGACATTGTTGATTATAGAATCTACATTTTCTCCAAAGATTTTATCCAGAAAACCGGTTTTCTTTGGCCAGCCAATAATAACAATATCCGACATGATTTCTTTAGACGTTCTGGCAATTCCACTTGCCGGATTATGGTCAATTCTGGCAATGGTATTTATTTTTACTTCTGATGCCGATGCCTGAACTACGAATTTATCAACAGCTTTTCTGTATTTTAAAATATTTTTTTCGGCCTGATCATTATTAGGTACAATCGTTAAAAGTGTTACCGGATTTGAAGATTTCTTATCTTTTATTAAAAGTGCAAAATCTAATAAAGTGGCTGCTGCCGAAGTTTTTGCCAGCGGAATTAAAATATGTTCATCTAAAATTTGATCTTTTCCGGCATCTTCATGTGAAAATTCTTCTTCGCAGATTGCGATTTTTTTAGCTGCTTTTTCCGTAGCAAATGAAGCCACAATACAAGTTATCAGAATTAATATAATAGTTCCGTTTAAGATATTTTCGTCCAGAATTTTCGCTTTAAACCCCACTAAAATTACAGCCAGAGTTGCGGCCGCGTGCGCACTGCTCAAACCAAAAATAAGCTGTCTTTCTGTTTTGGTATATTTAAAAACGATTTGTGTAAAAAATGCCGCTATCCATTTTCCAAAAATAGCTACAACACTCAAAGTAGCGGCAACAATTAAAGCAGTTGGTCCGCTTAGAATTACACTGATATCTACGAGCATTCCAACAGAAATCAGGAAAAACGGAATGAATAATGAATTTCCAATAAATTCGATTCTGTTCATTAAAGCAGATGAATGCGGAATTAATGGATTTAATGCCAAACCGGCAACGAAAGCTCCAATAATAGGTTCTACTCCAGCTACTTCGGCTAAAAACGCTGCGAAGAAAACCACTGAAAGCACAAAAATATAATGGGCGTGTTTTTCACTTTCCAGCTTTTTGAAAAACCATTTGGCAATTCTTGGAATAACCAAAAACATAATCGCAGAAAAAATAGCCAGCGAAATTCCTAGTTTAATCCAAAACGCCTGATTTAAGCTTCCCTGCGCGCTTCCCATAATGACAGCCAGAATAATTAAAACAGCCGTATCAGTTAAAATAGTTCCTCCTACTGTAATGGCAACCGCCTGATTTTTTGCAATTCCAAGTTTGCTTACAATTGGGTATGCAACTAAAGTGTGCGTAGCAAACATACTCGCTGTTAAAAAACTGGCATTAAAATCATATTGCAGTAAATAAAAACAAACCGGAAAACCTATTGAAAGCGGTAAAATAAAAGTAAAAAAACCAAACAGGAGACTTTTGTTTCTGTTGGCTTTAAACTCATTCATATCCAGCTCCAAACCTGCAATAAACATGATATACAAAAGCCCGATTGTCGAAAATAAATCAACCGCTGAGTTTTTTGCTAAAATATTTAATCCGTGCGGACCTATAATAACTCCTGAAATAATTAAACCAATAATTCCGGGAATATTTATTTTTTTAAGTAAAATAGGCGACAACAGAATTATAAAAAGTATTAAAGAAAAAATTAATACCGGATTGCTTAAAGGTAATTCGAATTCGTGTAAAAAATGCTTAAAAAATTCTATCATATTGTAATTTTATCTTTTTGTGGTATTCTAAATTTTCGTAAAAAGACGTAAGCATTAAAACGAAATCATGGGGATAATACAAATATCATCAGGAATAAAAATTCATTGATTTTGGCAATTTGCATCATTACAAAAATACCGAAAAAACATCAACCTGAAACGAAAACCGCATATTAAGCAATTAATTTTATTTCGTTGCCGAATTATTAAAAAATAATATTTTTTTTAACAAAAGCTCAAGATTAACAATCAAAATTAAATCATCATTGCATTATTCAATTATCTTTGTCTTAACAAAACTTGAATAATGGAAGAATGTATCTCTGTTTTTGATATGCTTAAAATTGGTGTCGGCCCTTCAAGCTCACACACTTTGGGTCCGTGGAGAGCCGCCGAACGTTTTTTAGAAGAGTTAAAAAGCGAATCAATTTTAGACCAGATTAAACGCGTAAAAGTCGATTTGTATGGTTCTCTTTCTTTAACGGGAAAAGGACACGCTACAGATTTATCGGTTATGCTGGGTTTAAGCGGTCAGGATCCTGAATATATTCCGGTTGAAAATATTGCCGGAATCATTAAAACAATCGAAGACACGCACGAAATTAATCTTGGCAACGAATATAAAATTCCTTTTTATTTTCTGCAGGATATTGTTTTCAATAAAGATTTCCTTCCTTTTCATGCTAACGGATTAAAATTTACAGCCTACAAAAATGATGATTCTGAATATGAATCAACATTTTACTCAATTGGAGGTGGTTTTGTGGTAAAAGAAGAACGCGAAAATGCCAAAATAAAAGAGGTTATAAAATGTGCTTTTCCGTTTCCGGTTCAAAATGCAGTTGAGCTTTTAAACTATACCGTTTCTGAAAACAAATCGATTTCTGAGATTGTTTATGAAAACGAAAAATCGATGCGTTCTGAAGATGAAATTCACTCAGAATTAATGCGTATTTGGAATACAATGCTGGAATGTATGTACATTGGATGTCATTCTGAAGGTATTCTTCCGGGCGGATTACATGTTCGCCGACGCGCTTTTGATATGCATCAAAATTTAATTGGCTTATCTAATTATACTGATCCGCAGTCGTGGCTGGAAGAAATTAGAAAAACCGAGGTTAAATTTCGCCAGATTTTAAAATGGGTAAGCTGTTTTGCATTGGCAGTAAACGAAGTAAATGCTTCGTTGGGTCGTGTCGTAACTGCTCCTACAAACGGAAGCGCTGGGGTTATTCCTGCCGTTTTAATGTATTATATGGTAATTGAAAACCATAATGCAGGCGAAAAAGAAATCAAACAATTCCTGATGGTTGCCGGCGAAATTGGAAGTATCTTTAAAAAAGGTTCTACGATTTCTGCAGCTATGGGCGGTTGTCAGGCCGAAATTGGTGTTTCGTCATCAATGGCTGCAGCGGCACTTTGCGAATTAATGGGCGGAACTCCGGCTCAGGTTTTAATGGCTGCCGAAATTGCAATGGAACATCATTTGGGTTTAACATGCGATCCAATTGGCGGTTTGGTTCAGATTCCGTGTATCGAAAGAAATACAATGGGCGCCATAAAAGCCATAAACGCAGCCGAATTAGCTCTTGAAACTGATTCTAAAAATGCTAAAGTACCACTAGATAAAGTAATTAATACAATGTGGGAAACTGCAAAAGATATGAATTCTAAATACAAAGAAACTTCAGAAGGCGGTCTCGCCGTTGCTGTAAATATGGCCGACTGTTAATTTTTTTATACCGCAGATTAAATAGATTAAAAAGATTTCTATCTGTGTTAATCCTTTTAATCTGCGGCAAAACATTCAAAATACTTTATGAAAAAAATCTACTTCTTAACTGCATTATTCTGCTCTATTTTACTGCATTCTCAGGAACGTTATTTTTTAAATTCAGATACCAGACTTTATACTTCTCCAAATTCTGCTTCGTTTTTAGGCTATTTTCGATACGGTGCCGAAGTAAGATTATTATCTGAAAGTCAGAACGGCTGGTATAAAGTTCAGGCTGATAATTTTAACGAAGGATTTGTTCAGGAAAAATTCGTTGCAACACGTCTTAATGCAAAAGATGTGAAAATTAAAGATCCACAAAATCCAATTTTAGAAGGCGGCGACGCTTATTACGGAGGCAATCACTTATTTGTTTTAGCCGCTGGTTTAAAAGCCAGAGCGCTGCCGGATAAAAACTCAAAAATCAAAGAAATTCTTTTTACGGGAGATCCTGTTGCTGTAAACTATGTTCCGGTTAATCAGGACGACTGGGTAAATATTAATGGAAATTTTGTTGAAGAATATGCCCAATATACACTCCGAAAATTTATTGGCCCAAGACCAGATTTTGATGCCTTGCTAAAAGAGTTTGACAAATTAAATAAAGACGCATTACAAGACCGCAAAACGGTAAGCGAACGAATTGTAGAACTGGCATGGAACAGCGAATATTCTAAATTAGCTCCGGCATATCAAAGATATTACGAAGTAGTTAAGCAGATTAATGATCCCAAATTAATTGCCGATACTGAAATGAATATGGCTTTAGCCGCTGCTTTAGCAAAACATAAACTGCCTGAACAAATTACGGCTTTTACTCAAAAAGCAGAATTCAGTTTAAAGGGCACAAAAACCAAATCGCTTTATTTATCACAGACACAACTGGTCAAAATATTTGGAAGTCCGGTTAAAAAAGCCAGCGTTGGCGACGAATGCGGTGTATATTTAAGCGATTTATTTTACTATTATCCGGACTTGGAAGTATCTGTTGATGAAAAGAAAAATCAGGCCGAAATTGTAAAAGTCTACATCAACGAAAACAATAAATTTATCATAAATCCAAATACCATTTTAGACAATTCGATATCCGAAAAAACTTTCATTGAAAAATATGGAACTTATATCGAAGCTTCCATAAAATCACCGCATAATTATGCTATTATAATGGAAGACAGTCAATTTAGATTAGTTTTTAAAGACGGAAAGCTATTTTATGTCGAAATAATCTTTTATTGCTGATTCCCAGTTTACAATTATTCAATACTTTTACATTATCAAAAAAAATTAAAATGTCAGTAGCAAAAAAAGATTATAAAAGAATCACAACAAAGTCATTAATTGAAATGAAAAGCAACGGAGAAAAAATCTCTATGCTTACGGCGTATGATTATACAATGGCAAAAATTGTTGATACCGCAGGAGTCGATGTGATTTTGGTGGGAGATTCTGCTTCAAATGTTATGGCGGGTCACGAAACGACTCTTCCTATTACTTTAGATCAAATGATTTATCACGCTTCGTCTGTAGTTCGCGCTGTGGAAAGAGGGTTAGTTGTAGTAGATTTGCCTTTTGGAAGTTACCAGTCAGATCCTAAAGAAGCTCTTCGTTCTGCTATCAGAATTATGAAAGAAAGCGGTGCACACGCCGTAAAATTAGAAGGCGGAAAAGAAATCAAAGAATCAATTAAAAAAATATTAAACGCAGGAATTCCAGTTATGGGTCACTTGGGTTTAACACCTCAGTCTATCTACAAATTTGGGACTTACAGCGTACGCGCCAAAGAGGAAGAAGAAGCTGAAAAACTTATTGAAGACGCAAAAATGCTTGAAAAAGTAGGCTGTTTTGGAATTGTTCTTGAAAAAATTCCTGCAGATCTTGCTAAAAAAGTGGCAGATAGTATTTCTATTCCTGTAATTGGAATTGGTGCCGGAGGCGGTGTTGACGGACAGGTTTTAGTAATTCACGATATGTTGGGAATGAACAATGAATTTAGTCCGCGTTTCCTTCGTCGTTATTTAAATCTTTATGATGAAATGACAAAAGCAATCGGGCAATATGCTGCTGATGTTAAATCAAGTGATTTCCCTAATGCGAGTGAACAATATTAGTTTTTTAAGCTGCTAAGGTCCTGAGATGCTGAGATGCTAAGATACTAAGGTTTTTCTTAGTTTCTAATCTGCAACGTGACAAAGGTTCAAATATCAAAAATAGGATTTGCCTCCAGCTTTTAGCTGGAGGTCTCTTTTTTAAATATCTTAAAGGCTTTAGCCAAATCTCTCCATATAATTCGAAATTCAAATTATGAAAATTATTTCTACTAAAGACAATCTGCAAGTGCTGCACGAAGACAACCATATTATTGTTGTGAACAAACGTGTGGGAGATATTGTTCAGGGAGATAAAACTGGCGACAAACCTTTGTCTGATGTGGTGAAGGAATATATTAAAGCTAAATACAACAAACCCGGAGATGTTTTTCTGGGCGTGATTCATCGTTTGGACAGGCCAACAACCGGAATTGTTGTTTTTGCAAGAACCAGCAAAGCTTTATCGCGAATGAATGAATTGTTCAGTAATCGCGAAACTAAAAAAACATATTGGGCTGTCGTAAAAAACAAACCATCTGAAGCATCGGCAAAATTGGTGCATTATTTAAAAAGAAATGAAAAAAACAATACTTCAAAAGCACATTTAAAAGAAGTTCCAGACAGTAAATTAGCAACTTTGGATTATACCATTATTAAAGAACTTCAAAATTATACGGCTCTTGAAATCAATCTTCATACAGGACGTCATCATCAAATTCGTGCGCAGTTATCAGCAATTGGTTCTCCTATAAAAGGCGATTTAAAGTATGGTGCCGACAGAAGCAATCCAGACGGAGGTATTCATCTGCATGCCAGAAAACTCGTTTTTGTGCATCCGGTGTCAAAAGAAAATATCACAATTATTGCCCCTGTTCCGGATGAAACTATTTGGAATGCGGTATGATTTTTATGATTAAATTGTTAATTTTTTAATTTTTATCGATTAACTTGCATATCCTAAAAAACAAGCTGATCATAAAATGGACTTCAAAAACGACATTGGTTATAGAAAAGAAACGCTGAAAAAGTTACTATACAACATTCAGAAAAATGAAGATCTAATTGTAAAAGCTTTATATGACGACTTCAAAAAACCTGAATTTGAAGCTGTTTTAACAGAAACCAACTATGTCATTTCTGATCTGAAAGATACCATAAAAAACATCAATTCCTGGGCAAAACCCAAACGTGTTCTTCCTTCTATCCTAAATTTTCCTTCATCTGATTACATTTATAAAGAACCTTACGGAAACGTTTTGGTAATAGCACCGTGGAATTATCCTTTTCAGCTTGCTTTGTGTCCGCTTATTGCTGCAGTCGCTGCCGGAAACAGAGTTGTTTTAAAACCATCAGAACTTACGCCTCACACCTCTTCTATTATTGCTAAAATAGTAGAAAAAACATTTCACATAAGCCATGTAGAAGTTTTTGAAGGCGGTGTCGATGTTTCAAATAAACTGCTGGCAGAACGCTGGGATTATATATTTTTTACCGGAAGTGTTGCTGTTGGAAAAATTGTTGCCAAAGCCGCTGCCGAAAACCTCACTCCTGTTACTTTAGAGTTAGGTGGAAAAAACCCTTGTGTAGTCGACGAAACAGCTAATTTAAAACTAGCAGCTAAACGAATTGTCTGGGGAAAATTTATAAATGCTGGCCAAACCTGTATCGCGCCGGATTATATCTTAATTCAGAAAAACATGAAGGTTAATTTTATTTCTTTTTTAATGGAAGAAATTGTTAACGCTTATGGAAAAAAAATAGATAAATCACCGGATTTTGCACGTATAATCAATACCAAAAACTGGGTGCGTCTGGACCAAATGATTGAACGCGAAAAAGTAATTTTTGGAGGAGAAACTAATCACGACAAATTATATATTTCGCCAACATTAATTGAAGAACCAAGTTTAGACAGTCCTATAATGAAAGAGGAAATTTTTGGTCCGCTATTGCCTATTCTCACTTACGAAACTCCTGCGGAAATCCATAACGTAATCAGCAAGTACGAAAAACCTCTCGCATTTTATATCTTCAGCGAAAATAAATCATTTGCTAAAAAATTAATTTCAAATTACTCATTTGGAGGCGGGTGCATAAACGATACTGTTGTTCATTTTTCCAATAAAAGACTGCCTTTTGGCGGTGTTGGCCAAAGCGGTATTGGGGCTTACCACGGACAAATGAGCTTTGATACTTTTTCTCATCATAAAGCAATTGTAAAAAAAGCAAACTGGCTCGATTTACCTATGCGTTACGCGCCTTACAAGGACAAATTAGCTTCAATAAAACGAATTTTAGACTGGATTTAAAATTCGAAAACAATTTCGTAATGTTTTGTAGATTTTTACACGGAATTGATTAAAAATATTATATTTACGTCAAGCAATTATTATCATAAAACGGAAAATATAAAACAACTTTACCTTTAAAATGAAATCTACACTTGACCAGATTGAAGACATCAAAAAAGATGGCTATTCAATAGACTTTTCTACTGTATTTAATTATGCTGTTGAGAATTACAAAAAAATTGCTCTTTACTCAGGACTAATAATTCTGGTATTTTCGGTTGTAGCCGGAGCGGTTGTTATGGGATTGGCGGTTACATTTTATGGTCTGCAAAGCATATCTGAAAATTTTCTGGAAAATTTTAAAATTCAAAATCTAAGTTATGTAGAGCAAATAGCTACGGCAGCATCTATTGCGGCTGTTACGGCATTATTTGCTCCGCTGGGTGCAGGGTTCTTAAAAATGGCTGATTGTGCAGACAAAGATGAAACATTTAATGTCTCTACAATTTTTACATACTACAAAGCACCTTATTTTCTTCAACTGTTTTCCGTTGCATTTATAATAGGAATTGTTACTAACGGAATTTCTTATTTTACAGAAACTCTAGGTTTTGGATATCTGGGAACAGTGGTTTCCTTATTTGTAAACTTCTTTACCTTTTTCACCATTCCGCTTATCATTTTTGGAAATTTAAAAGCGATCGACGCTATCAAATCAAGTTTGGTTTTGGTAAGCAAAAATCCAGTTACCATATTCTGTTTATTTCTAATAGGTTATATTGGATCTTTAGTAGGTCTTGTAGGCTGTTGCGTGGGAGTGATTTTTACAGTCGTTTTTAATACATGCGTTACTTATGCTACCTATTTCTCCATTTTTAATGAAGAAGAAAAACAAGATTCAATTGATTCGATTGGAAGAACGGATTTAGAATAAAAACTAAAAACCTGAAATAAAACCTGAGACTAACCAACTCATTTTAAAGGTTTTTAAAAACAAATTAACTAAACCAAAAACATCCCCAAAATCTATGGTAGAAAGCTGTAGTTTTTTCATTTTGTTGGTTTCGGGAATTGCCGGTGCTGGTAATACCCTGAAATCAATTATGGCAAACTGGTACGTTTTCAACTCAGATATTATTTTTTACAACAATCCAAAACTTATAGTTCTTGGATTTTCATTACTGGGATTCTTATCCTTATTAGTTTATCAGTTTTTTCGAATAAAAGCCAAAATTGGAAATTTTATAGAAAAAAAGAAAGAAGCCGAAACTGTTGGAAGAGAATACCAGCTTTACATTTTATTTTTTGGAATTGCCGTTATTGTAATCGAAATTATAAATGAAATATTCAAAATCAGACCTAAGAGTTTATTAATTACCAATATTTCAATTGGAATTACAGTTCTCCTGATTTATCTCATAACCGATAAAATAAAATGGCTTCGCGATAGAATACAACGATTTTTTATCTTCGGTTTTTTCGTCTACATCAGTTATGTGTGTTACAATATTATTTTCCTTGCCAATGATGTAGTACCTGTAATTGTTTTCCTGATTTCATTTTTCTTTTCATACAACATCTTAAAACCCATAAAAATTTATTGGCTTTTTGTAGCGCTAGTATTTACATTCTTGATTATAACGGTTGTATTTCATTTAATTCCCATAAAATCATCTATATTATTAATTAATTTCTGCATTTTAATTTTTATTATCAATCAGGTTAAATATGCAGTTTTATTAAATAACCGCGACAATTTTAGGTTTGCTAATGAAATTGTACACAAAGGAAATTCCCTGACAATTGCCACAGATCAAAAAGGTGAAATTTTATTTTGCAGCGAAACCATAAACTCAATTTTAGGTTATTATCCTGAAGAAGTCATGGGGTTAAATTTCTGGAAACTTACAAAAGGCGAAAGATACAATGCCAACATTCACCCTATTCATCACCATGAAAATAAAGTTTATACACGAAAACTAAAAAGTAAAAACGGAGAATATAAATACATTCAGTGGAAAGATAAAAAATTCTCTGATAATCTTATTATCAGTATTGGTCAGGATGTTACGGAACAAATTTTAGTTCAGGATCAGTACAAAAACTTAATTCAAACCGCCACCGATATTATTTTTGAAGTAGATGCCGAAGGTCATTTTACTTTTATAAATGAATTCGCTTATTCTGTTTTAGGCTATTCAGAAGATGAAATTGTAGGCAAACATTACTCCAATTTCATACATGAAAATTATTCGATGAGTGCCGTTGATTTTTATGAAAATTTTGAAAATAACGGTTATAAATTTCCCATAATAGAACTTCCAATCGTAAAGAAAAACGGACTCGAATTATGGATTTCTCAAAAAATTATCATCCGCAAAAATGATTTGGGACAAACAATTGGTTTTGCAGGTATAGCAAGAGATATTACAGAAATTAAAAATGCCGAGAACGAAAAGAAAAGACGTCTGGAAAAAATTGAAGCTTATAACAATTCAACCAAAAAGCTGTCAACTACAGACTTTAGCACTTACGACAATTTAAACACCGTAATTGATTACATTATCAAAGAAGCTTCGACGGTAAGCAAATCAAATCGTGTTAGTTTTTGGAAATACTATAAAGACCTCATTACCTGCAAAAACCTTTACAGCATTGACAATCAAAATGTAACCGATAAAAATATTTTAGATAAAGAATCCTACCCTATCTATTTTGAAACACTAAAAAACAAAGCTATAATTAACGCTCCGGATGTTTTTAATAAATTAGAAACATCAGAATTTCAAAAACTCTATTTCACCAAAAACAAAATCAAATCGATGCTCGATGTCCCAATTTTCTTAAGCGGACAATTGGCCGGTGTGGTTTGTTTTGAAATCACAGAAGAGCAGAGAGAATGGGATAACGAAGATATTAATTATGCCAGAACTATTTCTGACGTGATTTCGCTGGCTATTTCCATGCAGATGCGCTTAGAAACAGAACGTCGATTAGAATTTAAAAGCCAGCTTCTTTCTGCGCTTTCTCTTTGTACCGAAAAGTTTTTACTGAGCAAATCGACACAGCAAATGTTTCAGGAAACTTATGATTTAATTGGAAAAGCTTCAAAAGCTGATCATATGTTTTATTATGAAAGAGATTTTTCGACCAATACCGTTACCCAAAAATACAAATGGTCCAGACAAGGCATTACGCATCAGATTACGCCTTTGCGACACATGACCGAAGATAATTTAAAGGAAATTTTTGAAGCGGCAAAAAACAAACGAATCGTAAATACTTTTACAAGAAAACTCGAAGATTCCTTTTTTAAACAGTTGTTAATCAACAACGAAATCAAATCTATTTTAATTCTTCCACTATATATCAACGATATTTTTACCGGTTTTATAGGTTTTGATGACTGCAGCGAAGAAAGAAAATGGCTGGAAGAAGAAATCTATATTTTTCAGGTTTTAGCCAATAATATTTCGTCGGCCTTAGAAAGAAACCGAAACGAATCTAAAATTATTGAAAGCGAAGAAAAATTCAAGTTAATTGCTAACAATATTCCAGGAACCGTTTATTTGTCAAAATTTGATGCTTTTTCTACAAAAATCTTTTTAAATGATGAAATACAGAATCTTACAGGATATTCAAAAGGAGAATTTATAGAAAATAATCTATCTTTTTTATCGCTTATACATCATGACGACCGAGACGAAGTAATCAATAACCAGATTGATAATCTTCAAAATGGAATGCCTTTGCATAATATTTACCGAATAAAAAGAAAAACCGGCGAATACATTTGGGTTGAAGAATTTGGAGACGTAATTAAAAAAGGAGATGAAATTGAATTTGTTGGCGGTATCTACTTTGATATTACCAATAAAAAAGAAACCGAAGACGCCATTAAAGCCAAACAGTTAGCTGAAGCAGCAAATAAATCAAAATCAGATTTTCTGGCCAATATGTCGCATGAAATCAGAACACCGCTTAACGGTATTATAGGTTTTACACATTTATTGATGAAAACGGAACTTGAAGAAATTCAGGAAAAATATATGACAACGATTAATCAATCAGCACATTCACTGCTTGAAATCATAAATGACATTCTTGATTTTTCTAAAATTGAAGCCGGAAAACTGGAACTTTTTATTGATTTATACGATATCAAAAAAGTACTGGGTCAGGTATTTGATTTGATCGTTTTTGAATCAAATCAAAAAAATCTTCAGTTAGAACTCAATGTAGACGAAGATGTTCCAAAATACATTTGGACTGATATTGTTAGAATTAAACAAATTTTGATAAATCTGCTTTCCAATGCAGTAAAATTTACGAACGAAGGTTCTATAAAATTAAATGTCTCTGTTTTATCCAAGACAAAAAACAATTTCTGCACGATACGTTTTTCTGTAATTGATACCGGAATTGGAATCATGGAGAAAAATCAAAAGAAAATTTTTAAAGCTTTTTCGCAGGCAGACAGTTCTACAACAAGAAAATTTGGCGGTACCGGTTTAGGATTAACCATTTCCAACCAGCTTTTGGCATTAATGGAAAGCCGATTACAGCTGGAAAGCACAATTGGCGAAGGAAGTAACTTTTTCTTTGATTTAAATTTAAAAACCAGCAATCAAAGCATTAACGAAAAATATAACAGCGAACTTAAAGGCATCAGCATAAAAACAGATGCAGACAAAAATGAAACCAGCAGCAAAAACATTCGTTTTTTAATTGTTGAAGACAACAAAGTCAATATGCTTCTTTTAAAAACAATTGTAAAAAACCTGTATCAAAATGCATTTATTTTTGAATGTGAAAATGGCTACGAAGCTGTAAAACAATTTGAAAGCATTAATCCAACACTTGTTTTTATGGATATACAAATGCCAATCATGAACGGCTATGAAACTACAAAAGCCATTAGAAATACCATGAGCGGCAAGCATATTCCTATTATTGCAGTAACTGCCGGTGCAGAAAAAGAAGAACGTAACAAATGTATTTCTGCCGGAATGAACGATTATATTTCAAAACCTATTATGAAAGGCACTGTAGAAGAAACTTTAGAGAAATGGTTAAAATAATTGAAACTAAATTCTCTTAAATCATAAGTTTTTCCTAAAAATTATATAAATTCGTACAAGAAAAAACTCAAAAAGCTTAAAAACAATATACTATGAAATGGCAAGGCAGAAGACAAAGTGATAATGTTGAAGACCGAAGATCAGTTTCCGGCGGTAAAATAGCCGTTGGCGGAGGGATTATTGGTATTATCATTCTGCTGTTAAATGTTTTTGGCGGTGAAAATGCCCAGCTTATTACGCCTGTTTTAGAACAAATGCAGGGTGGACAAAACCAAACCGAAGCTGCTGCTCCGTTAAGCAAAGAAGATGAAGAAATGGGACAATTCGTTCGGGTTATTCTGGCAGATAACGAAGATATCTGGGGGAAAATATTTCAAGAGCACGGAATGACTTATAAAAACCCAAAATTGGTGCTTTTTAGAGGTTCTGTTCAAACTTCATGTGGCGGCGCATCATCAGCATCCGGACCATTTTATTGTCCTGCAGATCAAAAAGTATATATGGATTTAGGTTTCTTCGAAGAACTTAAAACAAAATTTGGTGCCAAAGGCGGTGATTTTGCTATTGCTTATGTTATAGCGCATGAAGTAGGCCACCACATCCAGACTCTTTTAGGAACATCTGCAAAAATGCATCGCGACCAGCAGGGAAAAAGCCAGACTGAAGCCAATAAACTTTCGGTTGCTCTAGAATTACAAGCTGATTTTTATGCCGGAGTATGGGCGTACTACAATCAGGAAAATTTAGATGAAGGCGATATAGAAGAAGCGTTAAGTGCCGCCAATGCTGTAGGCGATGATGCGATACAAAGCAAAATGCAGGGACAGGTTGTTCCGGACTCTTTTACTCACGGAACATCAGAACAAAGGATGTACTGGTTTAAAAAAGGTTACAAAACCGGAGATATTAAACAAGGAACTACATTTGAAGAAATAAGATAATACATAAACCAAATATAATAACCGCTCGAAAGCACGACTTAACCGTCGTGCTTTTTTTATTTAAAAATAAAAGCAAATTTCAATTTTTTAAATTCCAAATGCCAAGATTGTATTTATCATTTAGACTGAATAGTTAATGAACAAAGATACAAGACCTGTGCCTGTAGAGCTTCTTATGCTATTTCTCCTTTCAGTCGAAATAACAAGCTATCGTTAAATTGGAATTTGGAATTTAAAAATTGAGATTTGCTGTTTTTTGTCCACAAAAAAAGCCTTGAATTTCTTCAAGGCTTTAAATCTGGGTGGCTGACCGGGTTCGAACCGGCGACCCGCGGCACCACAAACCGCTACTCTAACCAGCTGAGCTACAACCACCATTTTTTTGCTTAGCGAGTGCAAATATATAACAAAGGTTGAGTTCTACAAAGAAAAAAATGAAAAATTTTCATAAAAATTAAATCAAATTTCCTAAGCTGTTGACTGCCAAACACCTTTCAACAGTAAAACCTTCGGCAAAATCTTTCCCAACTAGTCTTCCTAAGTCCTGCGCACGATAATTTAAGCTTTCAAAAAAGTTTTTACTCGTAATTGGCGTAGAAGGTTCATTTGATTTTGGATCATAAAATTGCGTTTTATAAGCCATAATCGCTTCAATTTTCTTTTCTTCAAAACCGGTAATGTCAACAACAAAATCCGGCGTGATGTTTTTCCACTGAATATAATGGTATACAACCTTTGGTCTCCATGCTTCCTGCTGTACTCCATCAATCGAAGTTTCGATTTTCATTAATCCCGAAAGAAAGCAGGCATCAGAAACTAATTTACTTCCTTTTCCGTGATCGATATGACGATCGTCGATTGCGTTGCACAATACAATTTCAGGTTTATATTTTCGGATCATTTTAATGACCTCTAATTGATGTTTTTCATCATTAACAAAAAAACCATCACGCATTGCCAGATTTTCACGAACCAGAACTCCTAAAATCTCTGCAGCATCTTTTGCTTCCTGATCTCTAATTTCTGCCGTACCGCGCGTTCCTAATTCGCCGCGGGTTAAATCAACAATACCTACTTTTTTCCCTAAGGAAACTTCTTTTAAAATGGTTCCGGCGCATCCTAATTCAACATCGTCCGGATGTGCGCCAAAGGCTAATATATCTAATTTCATACTTTTTAATATCAATGTCAAAAAATCAATTTCAATGTCAAAAATCAATTTCAATGTCAAAAATCAATTTCAATGTCAAAAAATCAATTTCAATTTCAAAAAATCAATTTCAATTTCAAAAATCAATTTCAATTTCAAAAATCAATTTCAATGTCAATTTTCAAAAACAAACCAATCTTGACTCTATTTTCTTTATTCTATTTTCTTTATTCTATTTTCTTTATTCTATTTTCTTTATTCTATTTTCAAAACTCTCTTCATCGTCATTGATTTATTGACGCTTTCCTCCCACTCTTTTTCAGGAATACTTTCTTTTGTAATACCGCATCCCATGTATAAAATGGCTTTTTGCTCCTGAATCTGCATGCTTCGTAAATTTACGAATAAATCAGAACTTACTTCGTTTCCTGTAAAACTGCAGTTCAATTCCCCCAGAAATCCGGTGTAAAAAGTTCTGTCGTAATTTTCGTTTTCAATAATAAAGGCTTTCGATTTCTTTTTTGGAAGTCCACATACGGCAGGCGTTGGATGAAGCGTATCAATTACCTCTTCTAAAGTTGAATTCTCTTTTAAAACTCCCGAAATATCGGTTTTAATATGCCAGATCGATCCTGCTTTTAAGCTGTACGGTTCAGAAACAACAACCGAAGCCGTAAATTCACGAAGCCTTTTTACAATAAAATCAGTTACAAACTGCTGTTCGTCTTTTTCCTTTTGCTGCCATACAATTTGGGTTTCGGGAATATCTTTCTGCGTTCCTGCCAAAGCCATAGTTTCAAAAACATTTCTGTTTGCTTTTAAAAGCTTTTCTGGCGTTGCTCCCATCCACATTCCAATTTCCGGATGAAAAAAACAATAACAGAATGTCGCCGGATAAATCTGAACCAAATGCTGAAAAGTTTCAATAAAATCAAATTGAGCTAAAGAAACTTCTTCGCTTCTGGATAAAACTACTTTTTTAAATTCTTCATTTTTAATTGCCTCAACACCTTTAGCAACTAAATCTTCGTATTGTTTTTTGGCTTTGGCATCAAAACTTAAATCGTCAATTTCAATAGGTTCAAAGGAAGTTACTTCATTTTGAGCCGTAATAATTTCCGATTCATTTTCCGGAATTAAAATCAGCTGTTTTTCATCAAAAGAAGCAAAAACAAATCCTTTTTCTGTATAATCTGAAACTTTATACAAAGCATTATTTTGCTGTAAAAAACCAATAAGAGTTGAAGAATTGGGTTTTGAATAAAGTACAAAAGGCAAATTTTGTTCTTTATGTTTTTTAATTTTTAAGAAAAATGGATTCATAATTTATTCACTTTTCTTTCTGTCTAAAACCATATTTGTCAGTTTGCAAAGCGAAACCAAATTTCCGGCTTCATCAGTAATTTTAATTTCCCAAAGATGAAGACTTCTTCCTTTATGAATAATTCTGGCTGTACCAAAAACATAACCTTCACGAATACTTTTTAGATGATTTGCCGAGATTTCGATTCCTCTTACTTCCTGCTCTTTTGGGTTGATAAAAAAGAAAGAAGCGGCACTTCCAACACTTTCTGCCAAGGCAACAGATGCGCCTCCGTGAAGCAATCCCATTGGCTGGTGAACACTTGGATTTACAGGCATTTTTGCAGTTAAAAAATCTTCTCCAGCGTCGATATATTCAATTTTGAGCGTTTCCATTAATGTGTTTTTTGTAAACTCATTACAGCGCGCTAAAATCTGCTCTTTTGTATAATTCATTAAAACAATCTTTAAAATCGTAAAATTAAAGAAGATATTGACACAAATTGAAAAATCCCTTCCGAAAATTAAAATTCAACTTCAAACATGTAAGTTTTTTGTTATTTTTACAAAAACAATCAAAATCAATCTTTGGCTAAAAACTATTATTTTTTTGCCACAGATTGCACAGATTATCACAGATTATTATTATTATTTTGATTGTTCAGAAATCATTTTAATCTTCTTAATCTGCAGCAAAAAATAAAATAAATGCGTCAAAACTTTATACTTTTCATTTTCGGAATAATTATAGCGTTCAGTTCCTGTCGAACTGATTTTGATACTGTTGCCAGTTCCGGAGATTTAAAATTTTCAAAAGATACTGTTTACCTCGATACTGTTTTTAAAAACATTGGTTCGAGTACGTATCAGCTTAAAGTACACAACCGCAGTAAAAATGATATTTCGATTCCAATTGTACAACTTAAAAAAGGTTTGAATTCTAAATACCGAATGACTGTAGACGGAATGAGCGGTAATCAGGGAAAAATCTTTAAAGATGTTACGCTTTTAGCAAAAGACAGTTTGTACATTTTTATTGAAACAACCGCAGATATTACTGATGCAGACCCAGCTGATTTTTTATATACTGATGAAATTCAGTTTGACAGCGGTGCCAATTTGCAGGAAGTTGCTTTAGTTACTTTGATTCAGGATGCTGTTTTTCTATATCCAAATCAAAATCCCGACGGAACAAAAGAAAAAATTAAAATTGATGACAAGGATGTTGACGGATTTTATTTGGAAGAAAATGAACTGACTTTTACAAATCAAAAACCGTATGTAATTTACGGCTATGCCGGTGTTCCGGAAAATAAAACCGTAACTTTTGAAGCCGGAGCCAGAGTTCACTTTCATGCTAATTCAGGTTTGTATGTTGGTAATAAAGCTTCTCTTCAAATAAACGGGACTGTTTCGACAACCGAAAAACTAGAAAACGAAGTTGTTTTTGAAGGCGATCGACTAGAATCAATTTACTCTGATATTCCCGGACAATGGAAATCAGTTATTTTTGAAAAAGGAAGCGCAAATCATTCGATCAATCATTTGACTTTAAAAAATGCTTTTACAGGACTTGAGTTTAGAAGTCCATCAAACACTATTGAAATTAAAAACTCACAGATTTACAATTGCGCCGAATATGGTATTTTAGCTCAAAACGCTCATATTATTGGCGAAAACATGGTTATAAATTATTCGGGAATTGCCAGTTTATCTTGTGTTTATGGAGGTAATTATAATTTTACGCATTGCACTTTTAATAATAATTGGTCAAACAGTTCTCATTTTGCAGTCAATTTAAGTAATCGTTTATCTGGAGCAGTTCCTGAAACTAATCCGCTTACGAATGCTGTTTTCAATAATTGCATTATTTACGGCTCAAGCACCAACGAATTCAATTTAGACAAAAGCACAAATGTGGCTTTTGTATATCAGCTGAACAATTGTTTGTTGAAATTTGGCTCAACAACAAATGCCGATTATCAGTTTAAAACCGACACTGAACATTATAACAATATAATTCTAAACGAAAATCCCAAGTATTATAATGTTTCTAGAAATCAATTGAATATTGACAAGACTTCATCTGCTTTCGCAAAAGGAAATCCAGCTTATATAATTCCAACCGACATTTTAGGAATTACAAGAACTTCGCCTCCTGACTTGGGCGCTTATCAAAGCAAAGATTTTCCTAAATAATTACATTGAGAATACTAAAATTGAATATAAAAAGATTCTTTGATTCTAAAAAGTAATATTTTTCTGTATTGATTTTTATTATTTTTGCCATATAAATTTACCGTTTAATAATGGAAGAGAGAATTATAGTCGCTTACAATCTTACTTGTATTGACAATCATGAATACTTTTTTGAAAATGCTCCTGAGACTATTTTCTGTAATAAATGTGAATGCTGTATTGATTTTTCCTATTTACCAACTGACTTTAAAATACGAAACAAAGCAGATTTTAGTGCTACTTATGATCAAAGATTTATTGCTTCTTTAAAATTTAAAGAATATATAGAAGAATTAAATTTTCACGTTGATTTTCTGCCCCTAAATGAGGATAGTTCTCTATTCTTAATGAAGCCTTTGGAAATTTTAGAATTTTCAGCATTGCAGAAAGAAAGACTTTGTGATAAATGCGGACAATATAATGATCAGGTTATACCTGTTCCGGATTTTTTCCTTAAAACAGGAAAAATAATCGAAGAGGGAATATTTTCTACCAGTATAGGTTTTGGAAGCGGACGAGAAATAAATCCATCAATTATTTTAGGAATTAGGACGGCTCAAATAATTAAAGATACAGCTAAACAAAATAGCTTTAGAGGTTTATCCTTCAATGAGATAAAAAGCTTAAAAATTAATTAGAAATAATCTTTATAACTCAGTAAGAAAATATATCTAAAATTAAACATTGCTTAACGCTGTGTATTCATAAAAGTAGTAGATTTGCTACAATACATTTTTAACCTGTTAAAATTCAAAACTTTAAAAAGGGTTAAAAATAAATCTGTAACCAAATCTTAAACTATTAATTATGAAAAAAAACTACTTTTTGCTTTTATTGATGTTTACCGCAGTTGGTTTTTCTCAAATACCTTCGGGTTATTACAGTACCGCAACCGGAACGGGTTATACTTTAAAAACTCAACTGTATAACATTATAAAAGACCATACTAATAATGGTTACGCCGGACTTTACACCACTTACCAAACCTCTGACGTTGATAATTTTTACGAAAACGACGGAACTATTCTAGACATGTATTCAGAGAATCCTTCAGGAACAGACCCATACAACTACACAACCGGAACAACACAGCGATGCGGTAATTATTCTGCCGAAGGAGACTGCTACAATAGAGAACACATAATTCCCCAATCTGTTTTTAATGAGCAGTCACCAATGGTTGCCGATGCGCATTTTATTACGCCAACAGACGGAAAAGTAAACGGAATGCGTTCGAATTATCCGCATGGAAATGTAAATTCTGCGACTTATACCTCTCAAAATGGAAGTAAATTAGGCTCAAGTGCCGTTTCCGGATATTCAGGAACCGTATTCGAACCCATAAATGCTTTTAAAGGTGATATTGCCCGAATGTATTTCTATTTTGCAACACGATATGAAAACACTGTTGCCGGATATTCTTATGCAATGTTTAACGGTTCAAGCAATCAGGTTTTTACAACTGCTTTCTTAAATATGCTTTTAGTCTGGCACGCACAGGATCCTGTGAGCGCAAGAGAAATCGCGAGAAACAATGCGATTTATGCCCGCCAAAACAACAGAAATCCATTTATTGATCATCCTGAATACGTAAATCAAATTTGGGGCGGAACTTCGGGATCTGGAGATACGACAGCTCCAAGTACACCAACGAGTTTAGCTTCGACTGCAAAAACTGCCACTTCAATTACTTTGACTTGGAATGCATCTACAGACAATGTGGGAGTTACTGGTTATGATGTTTATGCTAATAGTTCTTTAAAAACAACTGTTTCTGGAGCAACAGCTACCATTACAGGTTTAACAGCATCTACAGCTTATTCGATTTATGTAAAAGCAAAAGATGCAGCTGGAAATACTTCAGCATCAAGCAACACAATAAGTGTTACTACAAACAGCAGCGGAACAGGAACTTCAACAGATCTGCTTTTCTCTGAATACATTGAAGGTTCCGGAAACAACAAAGCTTTGGAAATTGCCAACAATACCGGAAGTTCTGTTAACCTATCTGCTTACACGATTAAAAAGCAGACAAATGGTTCCGGTTCATGGAGTACAGGTCTTGCATTAAGCGGAACTTTAACAACTGGAAGCAAATTTGTGGTTGTAAATAGCTCAATGTCATCAAGCTGTTTTCCTTCCAGTTCTGCTAATATTTCAACAACAGCAACTGAACTTACTTTTAATGGAAATGACGCTGTAGGTCTATTTAAAAACGGTGTTTTAATTGATATTATTGGAACTTTTAACGGCGGAACAGCCAATTTTGCTGTCGATGTTACTTTAAGAAGAAAATCGACTGTAACTTCTCCAAGCACGACTTTTAACTTAAGCGGCCAATGGGATTCATATTCACAAGACACCTGCAACAATTTAGGAAGCAAAAAAGTGCCTGTAACTGAAGAAGAAATTGTTGAAATTTCAAACGAGGTTTTAATTTTCCCAAATCCTTCTGACGGAAATTTCAATATTGGTTTAAACAATTTCGATTCTCCTTATAACTTAGAAATATTCTCTTTTACAGGACAAAAAGTTTTCGAAAAGCAAAACAGCACAGATTCTGTAATTGCTGCGGGTCAGCTTGCAAAAGGAATTTATGTAGTTAAAATTGAAAAAGATTCTCAAACGATTATTAAAAAAATAATTGTAGAATAATATTTTTTTTCACTCATTTGGCAGATAAAACAGATCAGCAGCTTAAACTTAAAAATTAATTGACACAGATTTTTAAATTACTCTAACAAATAAATCTGCGCAATCTGCCAATCTGCGTGAAACAAAACCTTTGCACCTGTGCACCTTTGTCCCTTTGCGACTCAACCAAAAAACAACCACATTCTTAATTTTTAACTTAATTTCAGTTCAATTTCATTTTTTTCAAAAGAGTTTGTTATCAAATTTGCGCTTGCTATTTATTTAAACTAAATTTGCAGCTCAATACAACAAACTACACATCACAATGATCCATTTCTTTGAAAACCAAAGCAAAACTGTTTTTGCCGTACAAACGCAAAACGAAATTTCAGCTCAAGACATTTCAAAATTAAACTGGCTTTTTGCCGACGCAAATAAGATCGAAAAATCCGCACTGACGGGTTTTTTTGTTGGTCCCCGTGCCACTATGATCACACCGTGGAGCACAAATGCTGTAGAAATCACTCAGAATATGGGTGTTCCGGGCATTATTAGAATTGAAGAATTTCATCCGGCAACGGAAGATTTTACTGATTTTGATCCGATGCTTTTCCAAAAATTCAACGAATTAGATCAGGAAATCTTCACGATCAACATTCAGCCGGAACCAATTTTGGAGATTGAAGATATTGCAACTTACAACAAAGTTGAAGGTTTAGCTTTAAGCGAAGAAGAAGTTGATTACCTAAACAATCTTTCAACAAAACTTGGAAGAAAATTAACTGACTCTGAGATTTTTGCTTTTTCTCAAGCGAATTCAGAGCACTGTCGTCACAAAATTTTCAACGGAACTTTTGTTATTGACGGCGAAGAAAAAGAGACTTCTCTTTTCAAATTAATCAAAAAGACATCACAGGAAAATCCTAACGATATTGTGTCTGCTTACAAAGACAACGTTGCTTTTGTAAAAGGACCAAAAGTGCAGCAATTTGCACCAAAATCTGCTGACAAACCAGATTTTTATGAAGTAAAAGAATTTGATTCGGTTATTTCATTAAAAGCAGAAACACACAATTTCCCAACAACTGTAGAGCCTTTCAACGGAGCTGCAACAGGTTCTGGAGGAGAAATACGTGACCGTTTAGCTGGAGGTCAAGGTTCACTTCCATTAGCTGGAACTGCTGTTTACATGACTTCATATTCTCGTTTGAAAGAAGACAGAAAATGGGAAAATGCAGTTGAAGAAAGAAAATGGTTGTACCAAACGCCAATGGATATTTTGATCAAAGCTTCAAACGGAGCTTCTGATTTTGGAAATAAATTTGGCCAGCCGCTTATTACTGGCTCTGTTTTAACTTTCGAACACGAAGAAGAAAACAGAAAAATTGGTTACGATAAAGTAATCATGCAGGCAGGTGGAATTGGTTACGGAAAAGTAGATCAGTCAATTAAAAACAAACCAAAAGAAGGTGATAAAATCGTTATTCTTGGAGGTGAAAACTATAGAATCGGAATGGGTGGTGCTGCAGTTTCTTCTGCAGATACAGGAGCTTTCGGTTCAGGAATTGAGTTGAATGCAATTCAGCGTTCGAATCCAGAAATGCAAAAACGTGCTGCAAACGCGATTCGTGGTTTAGTAGAAAGCGACAATAATCCAATTATTTCTATTCACGATCACGGTGCGGGCGGACACTTAAACTGTCTTTCTGAATTGGTTGAAGAAACTGGAGGTTTAATCGATTTAGACAAATTACCAGTTGGAGACCCTACTCTTTCTGCAAAAGAAATTATCGGTAACGAATCTCAGGAAAGAATGGGATTGGTTATTGGTCAAAAAGATATCGATACATTGCAAAGAATTGCTGACAGAGAGCGTTCACCAATGTACGAAGTTGGAGATGTAACAGGCGATCACCGTTTTACATTCCAATCTCAATCTAATGGCTCTAAACCAATGGATTATGCTTTGGAAGATTTCTTCGGAAGTTCTCCAAAAACAGTAATGACAGATAAAACGGTTGACAGAAAATATGCTGATGTTGCTTACAACTCTGCAGATTTCGAATCATATTTAAAAGACGTTTTACGTTTAGAAGCGGTTGCATCTAAAGACTGGTTAACAAACAAAGTTGACCGTTGTGTTGGAGGAAAAGTAGCAAAACAGCAAAATGCAGGTCCGTTACAATTGCCTTTGAACAACGTTGGTGTAATGGCTTTGGATTATTTAGGAAAAGAAGGTATTGCAACTTCTATCGGGCACGCTCCTATCGCTGCTTTGATTGATCCTGCTGCAGGTTCTAGAAATGCAATTGCAGAATCATTATCAAACTTAGTTTGGGCGCCAATTATTAACGGAATCAAAGGTGTTTCGCTTTCTGCCAACTGGATGTGGGCTTGTAAAAATGAAGGTGAAGATGCTCGTTTATACGAAGCGGTTCAGGCTTGTTCTGATTTCGCTATCGAATTGGGAATCAATATTCCGACAGGAAAAGATTCACTTTCGATGAAACAAAAATATCCAAACGACGAAGTAATTGCGCCTGGAACGGTTATTATTTCTGCAGCCGGAAACTGTACAGATATTAGAAAAGTAGTTGAACCTGTTTTACAAAAAGACGGAGATTCAATCTATTATATCAATTTGTCTCAGGATGCTTTCAAATTAGGAGGTTCATCTTTTGCACAAATTAGAAACACAATCGGAAACGAAACTTCAACTATTAAAGATTCGGCTTTCTTTCAAAATGCATTTAATACGATTCAGGAATTAATTGGTGAAAACCAAATTTTGGCTGGACACGATATCGGAAGCGGTGGTTTAATCACAACTTTATTAGAAATGTGTTTTGCAGATGTTAATCTTGGAGCAAAAATTGATTTCAGTGCTTTCGCAGAAAAAGATTTATTGAAAATTCTTTTCGCAGAAAACATCGGAATCGTATTCCAGGCAAACTCAAACGAAGCAGTTGAAGCGAAATTAAAAGTAAACAATATCGAATTCTTCAAATTAGGTTCAGTTCAAGAAACTGCAAGTTTGGAATTTGGAGATTATAAATTAGATATTCCAGCTTACAGAGATATTTGGTTCGAAACTTCTTATTTATTAGATCAAAAACAATCGAAAAACGGAAGAGCTCAGGCACGTTTCGAAAACTATAAAAATCAGGTTTTAAACTATACTTTCCCTGCACATTTTACAGGAAAAAAACCAGAAATCGATAACTCTAAACCTCGTCCAAAAGCAGCAATTATCCGTGAAAAAGGAAGTAATTCTGAGCGTGAAATGGCAAACGCTATGTACTTAGCAGGTTTTGATGTAAAAGACGTTCACATGACCGATTTAATTTCTGGTCGTGAAACACTTGAAGATATTCAGTTTATCGGCGCTGTCGGCGGTTTCTCTAACTCAGATGTTTTAGGTTCTGCTAAAGGCTGGGCCGGAGCTTTCTTATACAACGAAAAAGCAAAAACAGCTTTAGATAATTTCTTCAAAAGAGAAGATACTTTATCTGTCGGAATCTGTAACGGATGCCAGTTGTTTATGGAATTAGAAGTGATTAATCCAGAACACGAAATTCACGGAAAAATGCTTCATAACGAAAGCCAGAAACACGAAAGCATCTTTACTTCTGTAAAAGTTCAGGAAAACAATTCTGTAATGCTTTCTACTTTGGCAGGAAGTACTTTAGGGGTTTGGGTTTCTCACGGAGAAGGTAAATTCAAATTGCCTTATGCAGAAGATCAATACAACATTGTTTCTAAATATGCTTACGAAGGATATCCGGCAAACCCGAATGGTTCTGATTACAACACAGCAATGATGTGCGACAAAACTGGAAGACATTTGGTTATGATGCCTCACATTGAGCGTTCGACTTTCCAATGGAACTGGGCGCATTATCCAAAAGACAGAAACGACGAAGTTTCTCCTTGGCATGAAGCGTTTGTTAACGCCAGAAAATGGATTGAGAAAAACTAGTTTTTCACCATTACGACAGAACTTAATTAACTTAATACCTTAATGGTTAAAGTTAAATTGTATAAAAAAAATGCCTCGACGCTATCCCTAAGCCGAGGCATTTTTTAATTTCTAAAGGTAGAAGCAATACCGGTAACCACATTTGAAGCACCAAAAGCAAACAGTCCCGAAGCTACTGCGTTTTGACCTGCAAAAAATTGATTATCCAGGATCGCGTTACTAAAGAATAACCCGCCTGCAGCTCCTGCAACAAGGCCAATTCCTATTAATGTAACAGTCCACCAAGGTTCTGGATCCGGCGGAGGCGGCGGATTTTTCCAAAAACGTCTCCACCAGCCTGGGTATTTGGTTCCGCACCAGCCCATTGCTAAAAATAAAGCAGTTTCCATAATTTCATGATTTAATTTATGCCTACTCTTTTGCTTTTCGGCTTACGCATTTAATTAGAGTAAAATTAGGATAAGTGCAATCTGTTTTTATAAGGTAAACTACTGTTTTTCAAAGGGGAAAAATCCCTTTTTTTTATTCATTAACCATACTCTAACTGACATATAAGAATAGCTTAATAATATCTTAAGGCAGTTTTTTAAGCTTTCTTTCACTCGGCAGATATCTTTGTCTCATGAAAAAAATGACTCAAAATACCGCGCTTATTATTCTTTTATTTCTTGTACATCAATTTTCATTTGGTCAAAAAGCTTCTTCTGTTCAAGGAAACGTTACAGATGGAAAAACACCTTTAGAGTTTGTTGATGTTATATTAAAAAAGACAGCCGATTCTACAAAAACAGCAAATTATACAGTAACTGATATTTCGGGAAATTTCTCTTTAGAAAATTTAACCGAAGGTGAATATGAGCTGCAAGTCAAATTAATGGGGTTTAAAAACTATACTAAAAAGGTTAGAGTAACAAATTCTCCTGTCTCAGTTGGTACTATTATTTTAGAAAACGATACCAATTTGTTGAATACTGTAGTGGTGAATTCGCAGAAAAAACAAATTCAAAAAACAGATGAAGGTTTTATTTTTAATGCTGTTTCCAATATTTCGCAGTCTGGCGGAACAGCAATTGATATGCTGAAGAATATTCCAACCGTTGCTGTTGATGCCGATGACGCCATTACGCTGCGAGGAAAAACACCTTTAATTTTAATAAACGGAAAGAATTCTGCTATTACAAACATGGATCAAATTCCGGCGAGCAGTATCGAAAGTATTGAAATTATTACAAGTCCAACCGCAAAATACGATGCCAATGCCGAAAGCGGTATTATTAATATTAAACTTAAAAAGAATAACCAAAACGGCATAAACGGTGCGGCTGTTCTGGGCGCCGGTTTTGGTGCCAAAGGAAGACTTAGCAGTTCTGTTATTTTGAATCAAAAAACAGACAAATGGAACATTGGTCTTGCTTACGACAACCGATTTGCCGGACGAACTAAAAAAATCAAAGCAGACAGGACTAATTACTTTATTGATGACGAACATTTTATTGACCAAAACAGAAGTGACCAACGCACAGAAGGCCTCCAAAATTTAAAACTGAATGTTGATTTTTCGCCAAATGAAAGAAATATTTTTTCATTTGAAGCTCTTGGCAATCTTGAAAACAAAGACAATGAAGAAATTTTAAGAACCAACATTTTCAATAATTCGAATCAGTTTTTCTCTGGAAATCAACGTTTTTCTTCAGAGATACAAAAAGCCAAGGCGACAGAAATGTCTTTTAATTATGACAGGAAATTTTCTGATGACCAAAAAAGTTTAAACGCCAGTATTACGACTTCGTATAACTTTGGAAGAGAAAACACAGATATTGACACTAATAATTATGATGAAAACGGCACAATAACTGGTAATCCGTTTTTACAGCAAACACATAATTATTCAAAAGAAAACATTTCGAATGCTATTGTAAATTATGCTTTTCCTGTTTCAGAAAAATCTATAATCGAAACAGGTTATAAAGGAACTTTCAGATTCTTTAATTCTGATTTTCAAAGCGCAGATCAAATCAATGGCGAATATGTAATAAATCCGCTTACTAGTACTATTTTTGATTTTAATGAGCAAATAAATACTTTTTACGCACTTTTAAATTCGTATTCAGGTTCTAAAGAAAATCAAAAATGGAAATACAATTTAGGACTTCGGGCTGAACAGGTTACAAACAACGGAAAAACAGAAAACGGAAGTGATCATTTTTCTAATCATTATTTCAAATTTTTCCCTTCGGCATTTGTACAATTAAATTTCCAATCTGATGAGTCGTTAAAACTAGGCTACAGCAAAAGAATCAACCGTCCGGATTTAGACGATTTGAATCCGTTTGTTGACATTACCGACGCCTTAAATCCACATGGAGGAAATCCATATTTAAAACCCGAAATAATTCATATTCTGGAATTAAACTATAACAAAGCGTGGGATAAATATTCGCTTTCTGGAAATGCTTTTTACAGAAACACCAATAATACAATCAGACAATATTCTATTCTTCAGGAAAACGGTGCCGTTTTATTACAGCCTCAAAATATAGGAAATATGGTTACTTACGGTGTAGAGGCAATCTTGAGCATCAAACCATTTACTTTTTATGATGCCAATATTAGCTTAACTGCTTTTGAACAAAAAATAAGCGGTGTTAATTTACCACAAAACGAAAATCTGGTAAATAGTGCTTTTAGCTGGTACGGAAAACTGATTAACAATTTTACTCCCTGGAAAGGCGGAAAGTTGCAATTAATTGGAAATTACAATTCGGCAGTAGCAACTCCGCAGGGAAAAAGAATTCCTATATACAATTTCGACATGGGTTTTCAGCAGAAAATAGGAAAAGGAAATGCCCGTTTAGGCTTAGTCGTAACCGATATGTTTAACACACTCGAAAGCGGTTATAAAAACAATACAGCGCTTTTTAGTAATAACAGAACCAACAAATCAGATACACGTGCTTTGATGATTACTTTTGCCTATACTTTTAAATCAGATTTTAAAGAAAAACTGCTCGAAAATCAGTTTTCGACAGAATAAATTGTCATAAAAAATTAAAACCTCAAAAAATAGCATTCTTGCATTTCAGATTTACTATTCTATTAAAATTTAGATTATATTAGCCCCGAAAAATTTACCGCTGATTTTTCTCTAAACGCCAAAAACACTTAAACCTACATAGAATGAAATCTGTACATGTATTCCTTGCTGCCCTATTTTTTATTGCTGTAAAATCATACTCTCAAGTCGAAGTAAATCAAATTACACACAATTCAAAAGAACGTTATATTACCACTACAATTGGTTATCCGGTTCAGGGAACTTACGCACCTATTGGCATGAAAGAACCAATTACGGTATTAAACCCGGACGGAACAGGTTCTATTCAGGCAGAGGATTTAAGCAAGAAAAAAATCAATTGGGGAATTGAATGTTCTGAAGAAGGTGTTGCCATTTTTAAAGAAGGTTTTAACAGCAAATCCTACACATTTTGGTACAGACCAAACGACAGCAACGAATGGTACTATTCTCAATTTTCTATTCATTTTACAAAGAAAAAAATGTTCTTGATGGGTGAAAGAGTAAAAGCATACGAAGATTATAACGTGCAATAGACCTTTAAAAAGAGGTTTCAAATTAAATTTTTCTTGATTTTTTGTAAATTTTACAAGAAAAAAGAAAACGTTTTCGTTGATTTTTAATAGTCTATATAAATTTTCCCATAAAATTCCATAAAATAAAAAATCATACCTAAATTTTATTTAATTTGCAGTAAAATTCAATATATTAAACATGGTTTCAATCACACGACTTTTTGATTTTCCCTATTATCAACAAGAAACTTATAACCTTCCGGTTGCTCTTGCAACTAAAAAAAATGGAGTCTGGGAAAAAACATCCAGTCAGGAATATATTGCAAAAGCTAATGCCGTATCGAGAGCATTATTACGCATGGGTGTTCAAAAAGATGATAAAATTGCCTTAATTACATCAAATAATAGAACAGAGTGGAATATCATGGATATTGGTATTTTGCAGACTGGAGCTCAAAACGTTCCTGTTTATCCAACCATCGCCGAAGAAGATTACGAATACATTTTAAATCATAGCGGCAGTATTTACTGTTTTGTTTCTGATGAAGAAGTTTTACAAAAAGTAAATGCTATTAAAGCCAATGTGCCAACATTAAAAGAAGTTTATTCTTTTAATGAAATTTCAGGCTGTAAACACTGGTCAGAATTACTGACTTTAGGTGCAGACGAAAGCAATCAAAACGAAGTTGAAGCCAGAAAAGACAGTATTAAAACTGATGATTTAGCGACTATTATTTATACTTCAGGAACTACAGGAAGACCAAAAGGTGTTATGCTTTCTCATAAAAATATTGTTTCTAATGTTTTAGACAGCGCGCCAAGAATTCCGTTTGACCCGGGAAAAAGTACCGCTTTAAGCTTCCTGCCTATCTGCCATATTTTTGAAAGAATGATTTTATACATCTATCAATATTATGGTGTTTCGGTTTATTTTGGAGAATCTATTGATAAAATCAGTGATAACTTAAAAGAAGTTCGTCCTACAGTAATTACTGCTGTTCCAAGACTTTTAGAAAAAGTTTACGATAAAATCTACGCTAAAGGAGCTGAATTAACAGGAATCAAGAAAAAACTGTTTTTCTGGGCTATCGATTTAGGTTTAAGATATGAGCCATACGGAGCTAATGGATTTTGGTATGAATTTCAATTAAAAATTGCCCGCAAACTGATTTTCAGCAAATGGAAAGAAGGTTTGGGAGGAAAATTAGATTTAATGGTTTCTGGAAGTGCAGCTCTACAGACACGTTTATCAAGAGTATTTGCTGCGGCTGAAATTCCGGTTATGGAAGGTTATGGTTTAACTGAAACTTCACCCGTAATTGCTGTTAACGACCAGAGAAACAAAGGTTTTAAAGTTGGAACTGTAGGAAAACCAATTCGCAATGTTGAAGTTAAAATTGCCGAAGACGGTGAAATTTTATTAAAAGGACCAAACGTAATGTTAGGTTACTATAAAGACCCTGAAAAAACTGCCGAAGCTGTAATCGACGGTTATTTCCATACTGGAGATATTGGAGAAATTGACAGCGAAGGATTCCTGAAAATTACAGATCGTAAAAAAGAAATGTTTAAAACTTCAGGAGGTAAATATATTGCACCGCAAATGATCGAAAATGCTATGAAACAATCTCGTTTTATTGAGCAGATTATGGTTATTGGTGAAGGCGAAAAAATGCCGGCCGCTTTTATTCAGCCTAATTTTGAGTTTGTAAAAGAATGGGCTAAAATCCATAAAATTACTTTAGGAGATTCTTCTGCTGATATTGCTTCAAATCCAGATGTTATAAAACGTATTGATACTGAAGTAGAAGAAATAAACAAAAAATTCGGACACTGGGAACAAATCAAACGTTTTGAATTAACTCCGGATGTTTGGTCTATTGACGGCGGACAGCTTACTCCTACTTTAAAATTGAAACGTAAAATTATTAAAGAAATTTACAAAGATCTTTACGCAAAAATCTACGGAAACAATTAATAAATCAAAATAATATAACCAAACGAAAAAGGCTGTCTTTATGAGACAGCCTTTTTTACAGTTATCAGCTATCCTTTTGATAACTGTAATTAACAAAAATTAAATTCTAATTTTTAAGACACCAGTTTAATATCTTGGCGATGTTTTTAGCATCGTCAATTCCGCGGTGATGGGTTCCTTCCAGAGGAATATTCAGTAAATGAAGTGCACCATTCATTCCTTGGGATTTTGTAAGTCCAAATTTTTCTGTAAATAATGTTTTAACATTGATATGCTCGCCTCTCATAGGATATTCAATATCACGTAAGCGGCATTGATTTTTAAGCATATTCAAATCGTACTGCCCATAACTTGCCCAAGTATATAAATAAGGTTGATATTGATCTTTTAACTGTTTGATCGCTTCTTCAAAACTAACGCCGTTTTTATCCAGCAAATCCTGAGTAATGGTAGTAAGTTCTGTACAAAACGGACTTACCATTGAACGCTGCGGTTTAATTAATATTCCTTTATTTTTCGAAATTTCGCCGGTTTCTGTATCTAATACGGCTAAACCAATTTCAATAATTTCATTTTGCTGTCCCTTCGGGACTGCACCCTGCCAGCATGTGGCTTCTAAATCGATAATGATAATTTTATCTGTAGTTTTCATTTTTTTTAAAATTTTAAATTGAAACCATCAGCCTCTGACTAATGGTTTCTGTTGAATCTTATCTGCTTTTTTTTAGAAAAACATGCTTTTAAAATCCATAAAGAAACTTCTCTTCTTAGACTTTTTTTCTTTTTTTACAGCACTTTTCTTTTCAAAAACAGACTTAACTTTCTCAAGTTTTTTACCTGATTTTATTTCTTGAGTTTTAGCAATTTCATAGAATTGCTTAAAAGGACGCGGTTCAAAATCTACCAAAATTGCTGCCATATTAACAGCATCAATGTTTGATAAATCTGTTTCACCTTTAAAAAACGTTTCGATAGGTCTGAACTTGTCTTTCTTCTCCTTAAACTTATTCTTTTTGGTGTGGTCGAAATCTAATCCCAATAGATTCTTAAAAACATTCAAATCATCCTGAGCTGGGTTATTTTCGAAAATGAACCAGCATAAATCACGAAGTTTTCCACGAGAGGGTTTGTACAAGTAATCGAAGTATTTACCTTCTTTTTCTATCTCGTATTTAATTCTAATTGCCTTTTTATATTGTTTTAGTGTATTGTTGTTCATGGCATTCTTTTTTTGTAATTCTTGGAAATCTCAGAAATCAAAGGCTTTTCTGGGAAATCCAATATCACAAAAGGTCAAAAACACCCTTGTTTTATTAGAGAAATATCTCTAAATAATATCAATCATTCCTTAAAATTTACCTTCTCATTCCATAGGATAATGAATTCTAAATCTGCTCTTTTAATCGAGGCAAATGAAGATTCACTAAACTCCGCTGTATCTGTTTGATCGTTATGGCTTAACCCAAATCCTATTTCTTGATTCATCCTTAATTTTTTATTATTAAATTTAAAACTATCAGCATTAAATACTGATAGTTTCTAGTTTTTACTTTACTGTTTTTTTGCGTTCTTTAATCAATATTACTACGTTAATTAGCACAATCCTGTTTTATAAGTAGTGTTATTTTACGAAGATTTCTTTTAATTGACCAATTACGTTTCCACCGCCAGAAATGGTAATTTCACCAATTTTATCAGCGATTTTTTCAACGTATTCCATCTCTTTCAATTTCCACAACATTTCGTTTTCTTCCATCAGCTTTGCCGTGTTTAACAAACTTCTTGTTGCAGCAGTTTCTTCTCTTCTCATAATGCTGTTTGCCTGAGCTTTTTTCTCAGCTACCAAAACCTGATTCATGATTTCTTTCATATCGCCTGGAAGAATTACATCTCTTATTCCTGCATCAGAAATTTTCAAACCTAAATCTTCGATTTTAGCTTTCGCTTCATCTAAAATTGCTTCGGCAATTGCATCTTTTTTAGTTAACAATTCATCTAAAGTCAAGCCTCCAACAAAGGCTCTTAAAGCCAATTGCATAGCTACATACAATTGTTTCTCAAAATCTTTATTTTCAGTCAAAGCTTTCATGATATCAACCACTTGGTATCTCACAAAAAAGTTGATTCTCAATCCTGCTTTATCTTTAGTCAGCAATTCCTGGCCGGAAATCTCCAATTGCTGTTGTCTTACATCAACGGTTTTTACTTCTATTGTAATCGTGTTATTCCAGAAATAATGTGTTCCAGATTTCAATTCTTTCACGAAAGTGCCATTCACAAATAGCAAAGCTTTGTCATTGCTTGCTACAATAAACTTTCTTATGAAGAATCTCAACTTAGCGTTTTCTAATAAGTTTACTGGAATGTTTTCTGTAATTTCAATCTTAGACAAATCTGCTTTAATGAATTCATTTTTTACAACTCCTTTCCAAAAAGCATACTTTCCTGGCACCAAGATTTCTTTAAAGTTTCCTTTCACGAATTGTAATACAATTTCGTTATCGGCAACCTCAACCACTTCCAAAAGAGAGGCTAATACTTCATTTTGCAATAAAATATCCAACTCAAATGGAGCCTGAAAAGATCCGTTTAGATCGTAAATCATCACATTTTTGTCTCCAAAAATCCAGTGTAATCCTTCTTCTAATACTTTAATTAATTTTCTATTTTCGAATACCAAGCCTACTTGGAAATTTTCGATTTTAATTCTTTTTATCATGGTTATGTTTTTTTTAGTTTTGTTTCAAGTTTAAAGTTTCAAGTTCTGAAATCTATAACCTCTATTATCTTTTATCTATTCTCTTTCTTCTTTATAAATAAAAAAACCTCATTGTCTCTCTCCTCTAAGAAAAACGGACGAATAGTTTGTTCTTTGTCTGTCTGAATTGTTTCTGATTCTATTTTATTGAGAGAATCCCCAAATTCTCTTAACAATCAAATCAAAAAGAAAACAAACTTTTCAAAATACATTTCTATTGGCACTGGCTTTATCAGAGTGTGAAACTTCGAATCTACAATCCTAATTTCACTGACAAAGACAAATCAGTTTTTTTCTAATGGTCATCTTTTTAAGAGTGATGGTCTCTACTGTTGACAGATTTTCAGTCTGTTGACTTAAACCGGACTCGTCCAACCAATCGAAATTGGTGCAGGATTCGAACCTGCGTAAACACTCTAATGCTCTATCCTATTGAGCCACCGCATTACTGCGAGTGGGATTCGAACCCACAACCCTTAGATCCCTTGTGTGAGATAGTTTTATGGAAAACCATCAAAACCTCCAAACCAAGCTGCATAGTAAAACATAATACGCTTTCGCGAAAAGTCTGCTACAATAGTGCTATACCGAAACACCCAACAAGGCTTGTTTGATATTTTTACTCAAAGTTTCCTTTGATGTCATTTCATTTTATTAAAGAACGTTTTGTTTCTTGAACAAAGATTCAAATGATCCTGCGCAATTATTCTGCGTAGAAAATAAAATCTGTATTTTTGTACAGGAAGAGAGACTCGAACTCTCAGAAAACTGATCCTAAATCAGTCGCGTCTACCAATTGCGCCATTCCTGCTTTTTTTAAGGTTTTAAGTTGCTAAGTTTTTTACTTTTATAACTTTAGGTCTCAGTAACTTAAAAATTAATTCATTTGTCTGGGAAGCAGGATTCGAACCTGCGACCTCCCGCGTCCAAGGCGGGTAAACAACCTCCGTTATCTTCCCAGTTTTTTAACTCTCAATCTTTTCCCTTAGTTCCTTAGCGACTTAGCACCTCAGCACCTTTGTAAAAAAAAGCGGCTCATACGGGAATCGAACCCGTTTCTCCCGAGAGACAGTCGGGAAGGTTAGCCAGTAACCCCAATGAGCCAGTTCCTTCTAGAGAACGAGCGATTTCGGGTGGAATCGAACCACCAACCTTTTGATTAACAGTCAAGCGCTCTGCCAATTGAGCTACGAAATCAGTAATTTTGGGCATAAAAAAAGCACCCGATTAAAGGTGCTTACAAGATTTATAAGGATATATGTATCCTATTGTCCATGTTCATGCACCTGTATTTTTATACACCCAAGATCTAGGCTCGGACGTTGTGATTCTATTCTATATGCGAAATTGAATTTCATTTTATATGCTGTATTATATTTTAAAATCGTTGTTATTTGAAAACCGTTGTTCTGATTTTCTTCGGCAAAGATAAAGTCGAAAAAATCAATTCTCCAAATTTATTTTTCAATTATTTTACTGATTACCAATTAATTATGTTTGTTTTTAAAACATAAAAATCCTTGTCCGCTTTCTTTTGCAGATTATTATTTTTATCAAATGACTGTCTCTCATCCAATTACTTTTCAATATTATATTTCGCTATTTTGATTAATCATTAAACATTTTGTCAATTATTTTTTTGATTTTTTTTTAGTTATGGTTTGATTCTCTTCAATTTTTACTTCTTTTTTGTCTTGCTTAGGGATTTCAAAGCGCTCACAAAATTGTCTTAAACAAAAAAAGCGTCCTACTTTGAGGACGCTTTTTATATTTTATGACGAGTTTGACTCTAAATTTTACATTTTAATCTCATAAAAATACATATTGCATCCTGATACTTTAGCCGGAAGTGATCCTACCAAATGGTCAAAATATTTTGCTGTTGAAAGTGTCATATGTATTTTTCTATTTTTAATTACGGGAACAAATGTAGCTTTTTATTTCAAAATTTAACAAAATTTGTTAAAAAATTTAAAAAACAAACATTTTCCGCTTTTATGAAATGGTCATTTTTACTGCTAAAATATGCTTACAGATTCCTCTTTTTCCTTGATATGCCGTAAACCAATCGCAGGTACATTTTTGAGAATTGCTGTCGATTATTACTTTATGCACCACGCCTGAGCCTTTTACTTTTGCTTCGATATAATCTGCTCTGCGTTCTGTGATTTCTACTTCTTCATTATCAATTAATTTTTTGGCATTTTTAAGTCTTGGATTTAAAGACAAAATTCTTTCTGTTTTAAACGGAAGACGTCTGTAAAAATGTGCTTTTTCACTTAAATCATATCCTAACAATCCCATTGAAGATAAATTAGAAGTCAGATTATCCATCGTTCCAAAATCAATATCATTTTCGATAGAAAGCATTGTTGGGTCAAACATTTCATTTGATTTCAAAAGACTATTTAAACCATAAACCCATTCCATTGGCAAATTTTCAGTCATCGTTTCCAGTACATTTCCTTCTCCTGAAAACCCGCGATAAGAATCTGGAGAAAATGCCATTAATAACTGCATTTTTCCAAACTCGCATACAATCGAACAGGTTTGTTTATCTGATGATTCGTAAACGAAGATTTTATCGACTATTGAAAGAATTCCTTCTAACAAACGCAGTCTTTGTACACCACCAATTCTAACACTGTCGGCAGTTGCTAAAGTCGAAAACATAAATTTTCCAGCTCTTTTTGTAATAAAGAAATCGCCTTTTACGCTTCCCTTTGGCAGACTTTGAAATAACTGAATGGTTTGAATTTTATTAAGTTCGAATTTCAAATCCATATCAGCTAAATACAACTGAACGCTCGTTAAACCTTTTATCCATCTTGGCGGCAGTGTAACTTTTTTCTCTACTACTTTTGCTTTGCTGGTTATAACCTGAACATCCTGTTGACCAACAGCTAAGGTTACTTTTTCATTTTTTTGAATAGCGTTTAAAGCATTCAGCATTGGATCATTAAAATCGACGTTTGTTGTCCCATTTGCTATAAATTCGCCGTCTACAGCTTCCGGTTTCATGTCTAGTCGTACGTAAACGCCGTTGCAGGAAGAAAATCCTTCAAAACGAAGTCTTTCTGATCCGGCAGAAACAATTGGATCGCGCAGACTTGGCGGAATTGGTCCAAAACTTGAGCGAACGACTTTGGCAATCGTACTCCAGCATTTTGCCGTAACATAAGGATCTGTAAGACTTCCCCAGAAAAAACACGGAATATTGTTTACTTCTTCAATTTCGGTTTGGTGTGCCAAAACGAGATTATTAATCCCTTTTGTTTTGCTGTAAGTCGAAACTCCTTTATAATTATATTCTAAATCTGTCATTTTCTTTATTTTAAAATTTGCTTAATCAATGATTTAAGCGAAGCATTATCTTTCCACTGTTCAAAAAATGCGATTACTTTTTCTGATGGTTTCTGATTGGTTTTGATTAAAACATCGACATAGTTTTCTACCATTTTTTTGAAGTTTGTCGGCAGCTTTTCTTTTACATCGAGATTAGCAAAGAAAGCATTAAAAAACTGCAGTAACGCGCTGTTATGCAAAGGCGAAATATCTTTTAAAGCAATTATACCGTCTGTTAATCTAGAAAAAGCGCCGTATTTTCCTGTTGCTGTAAATGCAGCTTTTTCGGCAAATTTTTCAATATCGATAACTTGTTTTTCGATTAAATTAATTAAAGTTTCTGATGCCAATAAACGCAGGTCTTTCTTTTCCTGAAAGAAACAAAGTGCGAATAAAAACAAAACGTTTTCAGAGAATCTGAATTCAGGTCTGTTTATAACATCAATAAAACCTCTTAATTCCGGTTTAGAACCATCCGGAATAATACAGTTATTTAATAAAGTCATTGCCAAAGCATCTGGATTCTGCGGCGTTAAACTGTGCCAGTAAAAGGTATTTCCGGCGTAGTTTAAATTGTAATCCCAGCTGTTTGATCTTTTGTAAATATCAAGGCTGTATAATAAATAATTTGGCGTTTTGGTGTATTGAGGCAGTTCAAAACGAAGTTCATACCACGACGGCGATCTTTCTCTTTCTCCGGTTTTGTAGTGTTTCCATTCGTTCCATTTTTCTTTAAACGAAAATTCGGTTTGGAAAGGCGAAACCACAAACGGAACTTCTTTTAAATAGGTATTTTCAAATTCGGCAAATGTGTCGTCTGGATAAAATGTTCTTGCTGTAACTGCCCATAAAGACAGTTTTCCGCTTTCTTTTGTTGTTTTCCCTAAAGCGGCCAAAGCTTTAGAAACTAAAGATTCTGAAGTAATCTCCATTTTATTAGTTGCGCCTAACGCAAACGATAATAAAGCTTTCACTTCGCCTTCAATTTGATCTAATAACGAAATAGCTTCTTCGGTATTTTCTCTTGGCATTCTGGCAATTGCAATGGCTAAATCCAGAGAATCAATTTCTTCACCTGCTTTTTGATACGCAATTATTCTTTCTACTAAAACTTTTGGAGCTACCCAATATGGTTTATGACTTGGGAAAGAAAGCATTGGAAGTTTCAAATTCGATTCTATTTTCTGTTGTACTTTATCTAATAATGGCTTGATTAAAGTAAGCGTATTTATTTTTAGATAATGTGCGTTTTTAGTATCAAAACTACTGTTGATATTGGCAATTTTCTGAGACAAAAAGAATTTCATGTAATTCTTATGAACACTTTCAAAATAGTGTTTGTTAAGCTGTTTTTCGTACGGCTGCAACTGCGCGCTGTAATCGGCTGGAAATAAATCTCGCTGCTGGATATACGTATTCATCAAAATTTCGGTATCCAAAACTTCCTCTGATGCTATGAAATTTCCAAACTGAAACAAAATTTCGTTCCAATCCTGCGGTAGAGTTACTTCTTCGGTTAAAAGCGATTCTTTTTTGACTTCAAAATGATATTCTTCAAAACCGGTATCATCTCCTGCTAATGAATCTTCATCCAGAAACTGACTTAAACCCGATTTGATATTCCCCTGCATTAATGAAGTATACGAAGACAACTTTTCTTTCAGCACTTTATCTTTTACAGAAGCTAATTTGACAAGAATTTTACTTGCTCGTTCCTGCAGTGTTAAATCGGCGATTACATAAATATCGGCAATAATTGAAGCAATCTGATTGTTTAATTTCGGATTGGATTTGCTTATTTTTTCTAAAATTGGCAAGGCGCTTTTTATTCCGGCTTTGCAGTCACTTCGCATCATCATTGGCTCCAGCCATTCTAAAAATGATTTGGTTTTGAATTTTGGATGTGTGTAGATTTTCTTCACCAATTCGACTCCATAGCTCGTAATTGGCGGATACGCATTGTGCAAAAGCGAAAATATATTTTCCTGATATACGATTAGTTCGTCTTCTGTGGCATTAAATTCTTCGATTCTTTTTCTAAAAAACGATTTAATGTTGTTATTCCATTCTTTGGTTTGAATCTGGATGGCGTTTTCGAAAAACAAAGCGCGATCCATCTTTTTTTGATCTAATAACTCTTTGTAAATAATGGCCCAAGTGCTGAACTCGTCGTATTTTTGATCGTCGTTATCTCTAAAGAAAATATTATGCAGAATGGTTTCGTAATTAAACAGCTCTGGAATATCTCTTTGATACGTTTTTTTATCTTCTAAAACCTTGGCAATAAAAACTCTGGTTTTTACTTTCGCACGCCATTCGTTGGTATTGGCAAGACATAAAGCATACAACTCTGGATTGAATTGTATTAATCCCTGTTCTTCAAACTGACGCAGAATATGGTAATTAAAACTCAGCCAGTCTGATCTTCTTACTTTTTCTAGAATAAAGGTTTCGAGCCAGTTTGGTTTTGCCCATAATAAGGTTTCTAATACATAGGGTTTAATATCGGCTTCGTCTAATAATTGCAGGGCTTCATCCCACGAATTAATATCGGCTTTGTCAAACAAGGCAATGGCGCTCAGGGTAATAATTTCTTTTTGTTTATGATCGCCTCTTGTTCCCCACGAAGAACCCCAATTGTTATTGGTTTTATTCTTTTTTAGAAATTCCGGTTCTTTTGATAAATCGATATATTGCGTCCAGTATTTTTTATTTTTTTTGATGTGCTTTTTTAAAGCTTCGATATTTCCTTTTGAATTTTCTTTTAGAAACGGAAGCATCAAATCGATATCTTTTGCTTTGATAATAGCGTCGTATTCTTCTAAAACAGCGGCAACGCCAGCACCTTTTACCGACTTAGGTTTTGAAGCCACGGTAACTTCTCCGCTTTCAGAATATCCTTTTTTCAGTTTTTCGTTTACTAATCTTTCGGCGGTTCTCAGGCATTCTTCGTCTGTAGCAAAACTTTTTGTCTGCGAAGTTCCTGCGGTTCCATTTTTACCGTATTTAACCGTAAATTCAAATCCTGTCACGTTTATTTCCCAGAATTTATCTGAATTTCCATCAATGTATTTGAGACTTTTTTTCATTATATTAGTATCAATTATATTCTAAACATATGTCTTATCAATCTGACTCAAAATAGTCGGGTCCTGAATTTCATCATCTTTAGCAAACAATAAAACTTTAGACATCACCTCAGCCGATTTCGGATCATCATCTGCAAATGGCAGGAACAAACGTCCTCTATGCTGTGAATGAATTGGTAAAATCGACAAATATTTACCTGGCATTTGGTGTACAACTGCACTTCCTAAATGCACGCTATACTCTGCAAGTTTTCCTTTTATGATCGCATGATTTTCTTTAATTTCCACATTTTTGACTTTAAATAATCGCAATGTTTCTCTTAGTAAAACCGCTCGCATTTCGATAGAAGAATGGCTTGCTTCCGGATCTACACCTCCAACATGAGCAATACTTACTACCAAATCAATATCGCGCATTACTTCTGAGAAAATCCTCGGATTGATATCTTCAAAAGCAATGTTTTTATAATCCTTTAACGAATGAAATTCAATCGTTTCTAAAGTCGGACTTTCTACATCTGCTGGCGAAAACCAATCGGCCATGGCATACATTTTTACCTGATAGCCTTCTTTATGGAAAACTTTCTGCAATCCTTCTTCGTAATCTACTTTCCAGCCTCTTGTTTTCAGTAATGCCAAAGTTTGGTTTGGCTGAACCTGATGACCTGCGTAACGTCTTGAAATTGATTTTTCTTTCAACTCGTCTGGCGTTGGAACATACAATTCTCTGAAAATCTGTTTAAACGGCTGTTGCACTTTATTATCAAAACAATACGATTGAAAATCAACCCAAACGCCGTTTTTATGTAAATCGAAACAATGCGCAATTCTAAAAGTCTGATTTTCGTTTAGCGAAATCATTTCGCCCAAAGCCGAAATCAGATTTCCACCTACATAAAAACCAATTTGATTGTCATTAGAAACAAAAACCAATTTTTCTAAATGTTTCGAAATAATCGGATGCTCAAAAAGGTTTTGCATTTCTGCGAATAAAAACTCATCTCCACGAATCATACTTTCTTCTAAACCTTTTCTCGAACGTGTCCATTGTTCACGCATCGTTTTTCTGTAAGCGGTTAATTCCAGAATGCCTTTGTCTTTTTTGTATTTGGCTGGAATCGCTTTTATTTCTTTATCACCTTTAAAAGTAACCAGATCGGCTTTTCCTTCTTTATTAATTACAAGACTTACCGTAATATCATCTAGTTTTATTTCTGTTTCTTTAGACAAAATATTCTGAACTTGTTTCGTTTCCATCGCCCATGTCAAACGAACAGGATCTGGATATCCCGCATTTCTCGCCAAATTCTCTAAAGCTACACGAATTGCCAAAGCCTCACTCGCCTGCTTCATCGAACCAAATTCTTTACTTTCTTTTTTAAACTGCTGTAAATATTCGTAACGCGCCAAAATATCTTTTTCCGGACTTGTTTTACTTAACGGAACCAATCCGTAAACTCTTAAATAATCCTGATCGCGTTTGTCTTTTACTTTTGCCGTTACTTCTCTAATTTTCAAATCGCCTGTAATCGTATCAGCATACAATCGCGCACGCCTTTGACCATTTCCGTCTGTTACATATTTGGCAGATTCGTATAAAAGTTCCCATTTTGCTTTTCCTAATTTTTTGTAAGCCGATGTAAACCAATCTTTGTCGACTGCTCCATCTTTAAAATCTTGCAGGTCTAAAGTCGAAAATCTTGCTGCTTCACTTTCCAGTTCTGAATTTGCAGCACTATAAGATGCCGTTTTGGTATGCGCATGAAACCACCAGATTCCTTCGTCCAGACCATTCCAATCCAAATAGCTGCTGATAAACTTTTGCCATTGAGGTGCATAAATTGCAGTCTGAATTAGTCTTTCTTCAGAGATTTTGGCTTTTTTAATTAAAGCATTAAAACTTTCCTGCGTATCTGTTGCTAACGGATAACATCTTTTCAATAAGAAACTAAATAATTTTTGTTTGGTTAAATCGGTGTAACTCCACGAATAGATATAACCTTTGTACAAACTTGCTTTTCCGAGTGCTGTAATCAATTCGACCAAACGGTTGGCACCAAAAATCTTCTGGAAACTCTGCACCAAATGCGTTACAGTTGTATTAGAATCTCCACGTTTCACCTCAACATCCAAAAACGTTTCTCTGATTTTATCAATCATCGGAACCAGAAACGGAAACTTCTTAATTAAATCTTCGCTTCCAAAATGTCTGTAATGTTTGGTTTCGCTGGTTAAGACCGAAATTCTTTCAGGTTCTAAAATACCTTCGTACAATTCGCCTTCGGTAATTAATTTTTGTTCAAAAGCAACACAATACAAATGAATTGGCGGTTTTGTAACCGCAATATTTTTCTCCAAACCGTTCAATTGTCTCCATCTGTACAGATTCCAAACCTTGGCATTTTGTTCTTCTGTTAAATCAACTAAACCAATTTTATTCAGATAAATATCAAAGAAACCTTGATTCTGCCAGCCGTTTCCGTTGTTGTTATTGTAATAATACTCATTTTTACCAGGCACGTATTCAAACTCTTTTACAGATTCTGGAAGATTAGCATACAAAGTACTGCACGCATCGATAAGGAAATCGGCTTTTTCTTCAAATGCATATTTTATTTGCAATGCATTCAGAATATTCAAAATCGCATTATCCCAATCGTAACCTCTTTTGTTTTGGTGAGGCAGTAATTCTTTATAATAAAAAACATGCTTCTCTAGAAAATCTCTCCAGATTTTTCGATCGCAATTGCTTACCATTGTCATCAAAAACAAATCTCTATTGGCAAGACCCGATTTGGTAAACCATTCTTCCCAAACCTCATACAACGGATAATTGGTGGCTGATAATTCTGAATTCTTATCGTCTTTCAGTTTTTTTAATGTTCTAAAAGTATTCCCCAATAAAACAGTCGATTTGCTGTTATCGTAGTTTTCAATTTCGTATTCGTAATTTCTGTTTGCTTCAAACAATTGATAAAGCTTGGCAATTTCAGCTTTAATATGCGACATCGATTTAGAAAAACCGTATTGATGTTCTTTTACCGCTTTTACATATAATGAATCTGCTTTTGGTTTTGGCAATTCGTAAGCCGAAATTTCGTTTGGCGTAAAAAATCCGTAACCGTTTTCTGCGCTTAATAAATCTTGTTTTTTAGACGGTTCTAACTGCTCAATAAACTTAGATTCTTTTTCGGTAATTTTTGGTCTTTTCAGATAATCCTGAACCCAGTCGTTTACTTTATCCGTCAGTTTGTTATTTTTCTGAAGTTGCAACATAACATCCAACATAGACATACGCTGTTCTAAATCGCCTTTTTCGATGGTCTGATCCACAAAATTGACTACTTTTTGATCTTCTTGTTTGATTAAAATCGACGTTAGGTTTTTCTTTAAATTGGAATTTTTACGTTTAAACATTTCCTGAAAAATCGCCAGTTCCTCTTCTGTTAAACTCAAATCTTTTAAAACATTAACGGCCGAAGCCACAAGAGATTCTCCTCTGTCTTTTAAAATACGTAAGGCAAAATTTCTCTGGAATTCAGTTGGTTCTGCTTTGGTTTGATTGTTTTGATTACTGTAGTACGAATAACTATAAAAACTTCCCAATAAATTTCTGGTCAGTTTCTCTCTTAAATTGATTGAGAAACCTTCAAAATGCTGTAAAACCGCTTCTAATCTTTCGTTGTTATCGCCAACCAAATTAATGGCCGAAGCATAAAGTGTATCACGTTCAAACTTTACATTCAACCAAGAAAATACCTTTCCTTCAAAAGTTTTTTCTTTTTCGGTAATGCTTTGCGCAAGATTGTACACTTTATCAAAGAAGTTCGGATAATCTGCGTTTTCGATATAGAATTTCGATTTTGTATTCGCTTCCAGCAACATATTCATTCTCGGAACGGCAAAAGCCAAAACTTGTAGATTTTCGTCGTCTAAAGCTTTAAAATACAACGGCATTTCGATGTACGGATCGTTGGTTTCTCCTGCAAATTTCAGCGCCAGAGATTTCTTTTCGACCGAACCTTTCTCTAATAATTCGTGCAGATACGGAACGGTTTTCTCCACATCTAAAACGCCCTGAACCCAAAGCGCCATATAGACTTCATTATTGTTTTTGCTTTTAACGCCAGTTGGAATTGTTTCTGGTTTTGAAAAATAACCCGAAGCCAATTCGATAATGTTGCGAACGGTCGTTTCTTTTTCAGAATCCCAGCCTAAACCTGTCCACGTGTCGATTGCTCTTACAACCGATGAAAAACGCGTTAGTTTATTATCAATAAGCACTTTAATCATGTATTGCAAAGCGCCGATGCTCGTTTCGTCTAAAGCTTCGAGAATAGTCTGGCGCAAACCTTCCTGACGTTGTGCAGCTAAAAGCAGTTTTTCTACCAACTCCCAATTTTGTTGTTTTTCGCTGTTTAAAAGTGCTTTGATGATATTTCTGGAAACTTTTCCGTGTGTATCTTTATTGAAAATAATGTCTTCAAACAATAGATAAAGCCCTTCTTTTTCAGCATCGAGTGCCGAAGACCAAACCATGAATTTATTGATCGAATTTGAAATCTCTGTATCGTAACGAATTTCATCTTCGATACTTAAATTGTAATAAAAAGTACTGCTGTCCTGATAATTGTATTTGAAAGGTCCGTTGAGCAGAGAACGCAGAAAATTGATCTGATTGACCAACAAATATCTCTGATGATTCGGCGCTCTAAAAGCTCTTCGCGTATAACCCATCTGATACATTTTTTGAGGCAGTCTGTTCCAGGCTTCTTTTACGTACGAAGCATTTTCTTCGCCAAAAAAGTAAAGCAGTAAATCGTAGTAATTTTTATCTTCCCAGATGTTCTCTTTTACCAAAGTCGCAAACTTTTCGGCTTCTTTAGAACCTAGCGAAATATAATTGCTGTAATAATTGTCCTGAAGTTTCAAGAGTTCGAGACCAAACTCTGCCACTTCTTTTTTCAGTTTTGATCCAGAAAATAATTTCGTAACCAGATTGCTGTTTACAATTTCTTCCAGTTCTTTTTTAAATCTCTTAATCGGATTTTCGATTGCTTTACTTTTTAAAAGATCTTCTATTGTCATGTTTTGATATTTTAGATTGTTGTTTTTTTTTTGAGAAAATAGAAAATAGAATAAAGAAAATAGATTTTATACGTAACGCTTATTACAGATTCTTCTCTTTACTCTATTTTCTATTTTCTATTTTCTCTACTCCTACCAGTAACTCCCCGCCAAGAAAGTCAGCCTAATAAACATTAGGTTTTTATTTTGAGATAAATCGATTTCCTCTGAAAGCGTTTCCAGCTGATCGTCTCCGTAGAAAACGGCATACAAACCATCTTCAAACGCTATGATGGCATTTTCCTGCGCTTTGGCTACATCTACCTGATTGTGATTGTAAATTGCGCCGAAACCTACTTTTCCGGTATCAGTAAGAATGGGAAGGTAATTTTCTTTGGGAAGATGGATTTTGTCTTCGTCTTCAAACTCAAACGACGATGAACGGAACAATTGTATCTGATAATCTACAATAGATTCTATGAGTTTTTGTGTGGTAATAACAGGATTTTCTATGGCCAAAGCGATACTTTTTTCCTGAAGCAAAGGATGTTTTTTTCCTAATTGTTTAACTGAGATGCTTATATTCATCTTTACTGGCTTTTATTTTTTGAGGCGGTAATGTAAGAATTTTAAAACGATTTTTTCTTAAAAGAATGTCTTTTAAAAGTTAAAAAATCTTACGATTTAAAAGTACGATTTAAAGACAAAAAAACACCCCGCAAATTGGTATTTGCGGGGTTTGAGTTTTTATTGGTAAGTTTTTTTTAAAAGATTTATATTTTACTTTTCAAAGAAATGTTAAACTTAGAATTAAAATCAGCGATTATAGCTATTTCATCTTTATCTAAAACAATATCATAGATTCCTAAATCAACATTGCTCATAGAAAATCCAAAATTATCATGCTGAAATGAACCTGCTTTTTCAAGTATTTTTTTCTTCACAGTTGAAATATTTTCAGTTAAATCGCGCGTTGTCTGCTTTTTAACTTCATTAATAATCAAAGGTTTAAAAAGCGTCGATATAGCCGGATAAAATTTATTATCAACTGTCATACTAAAATCTAGATCCTGAAGCTCAAATTTCTTATTTTCTGTCATGACAGGTTTCCCTACCAGATAAACCCATCCCGTTACTGGCAAGATATTTCCTGGAAGTTTGGCTTTTAACTTTACACCTGCGACAATTTCATCGCCATTTGGATATAAGCTCATTTCAAGCAATTTAACTTCAGCTTTCTTATTTAAAACAATATCTGGTTTTAAAACAACAGCATTATCTTTTAAATAGTTATTGGCAGTATGTTCTATATCCTCATATTTAATTAATAGAGGAAGAAAGGCTTTAACTTCACTATCAGTTACAGACTGTTCTTCTAATAAAGGAAGCGAACCAGTTGTATTAACGACATTATCATTAAAACTAATATTCCCTTTTATTCCCGCATATAAAGCCAAAGAATCATTAGACACTTTTAAACTGGAAAGTGCAGCTTTTGAAGGATTAATATTCAATTGATATTGCTTTCCATTTGCAAGTGCAGGCAAACCAACGCCATAATATCTCCATTTGTCTTTAACAATATCTTTGATCATTTCACATTTGATTTGCTGATCTATTACCTTGCTTACATTGTCTTCAATTTCTTTTAATTTTTTATCGGTAATTCCAGTCAAAGAAATATAAATATTATCTAAGATCTCAATTTGCGGATTTGATATCCAGGAATGTGTTACTGTCAGTCCTATTTTAGGGCACCATTCTGGGGTAACCGAAAAACTTGTATTCACAAAAAACTGAATTTCCCCATCAACATTCTTTCTATCAAATTGAAAAGTATCAGGTAATTTTCCTTCTAGCCCTACGACTCCATCAAATGATATAGGAACAGATATTTTTAAGGTATTGTCATCAACATAAGTTAATTTTATATCTTCCTTCAGCTTAAAATCAACATCATATTTATAACCAATTGCCACTGCCGGACCTTTAGTTTCGATCCATTCGTTCGGATGATATAAAGGATTATTGGTCTCTATCCATTCATTTGGATGATATGATGGATTTTTTGTTTCTATCCATTTGTTTGGGTGATACAAAGGATTTTTTGTTTTCATTCCGAAAGGTCCTTTTAACCATTTTTTTGGATTATATAATGGATCTTTCGTTTTCAACCATTTATTTGGATTGTATAATGGATCTTTCGTTTTTATTGTTTTGTTGGGATTATAAAGCGGATCTTTTGTTTTTATCCAAGATCTATATTCAAACGTTCCGTTATCAGAAATGCTGTATCCTTCTTTTAAAACATCATTTAATTTGTTTTCTAGAGTAGTTAAGTCAACTTTTAAAGCTAGAGCAAAATTACTTTCATAAGTAGGCAATTCTACATTTTGATATAAGCGTTCCGGTTTTTTTGTTATCTCTTGATAACTTTTGCAGCTTGCAAATATAATTGCTGCTGCAAGTACTGATAAGTATTTGGTGCAGTTCATAGTAATTGGTCTTAATGATTAATACTTTGTTTGTGCAACTTTGAAAATTTGTGCACGTAACGTAATTAGTAATGTGTGTTTTAAGAAATTGAAAATGGTTTGTAGTTATTAATTTTCTTCAATTCCTTTATCGAGACTGATTTTCTTTACTTTAGATAAATTGTAGGTAATTCCAAAAAAGTGTCCAAACTTAAACTGGTTCTGGGTAGGAACATCGCCGGAATTTCCCAAATTATAAGAACCGCCAACAGAATAAGAATCAGCAATTCTGGTTACTTTCCCCATAGTAAGTCCACCAGAAAAAATAATACGTTCTTGTTTTCCTAATATTAAACCTCCGCCTAAAAGTATTTGCAGTTTTTGATTTTGAGTTATAACCGCACCAAAATTAAGTGTTGGCACAACCCAGGAATTCATACGAATGTAAGTATTTATAGTAGAGCCAAATGCTAAATCGTAATCACCGCCATTTTTTAAAGTTATAATTTTATTGCCTGCAATGGCTGGATCGTCTTTTGTATTAAGTTCTGAATCGTAAAGCGAAGTAAAAAACAATCCGGCGCTTACGTCTATTTTTAAACCACCTTTTATCCAGATATTGTAAGGAGTTGTCGCGAAATCTTTATCTTCTGATTTAGTTTCTTTATTAAAACGACGTAATTTAAATTCTACAACATCAATATTTTTACCTTGAAGGTCAATTGGTGGTGTACTAACATTTAAATCAATAGTATAAAAATTTTGAATTATATTTTTGATACTTTTTTCTGCTTTATCTTTTGTCTCAATTAAGCTTTTTTGTGCACTTGAGTAATCAGTCTCATTTTCAAAATTCTTTAAGTTGTATAATAAATCATAAGAGTTCTTTAAGTGTCCTTTTGCAATATTTAGAAATTCTTGTCTTTTACCGCTATAATCGTTTTCTACGAGCTTACTTTTTTGTTTTAAAATCTCATAAAGGTTTTCAGTTTCAAAATTTAGGCTGTCAATACTTTGAACCAAATTTTTATTTTTACTAAGAATGGCTTCAATAGATTTATTTTTTATAGAAGTTCCTTTGATATCCAAGTTTAAAAACTCCAATTGCATCTTTTTAAGAGTTTCATCTGCTTTTTTCTCTTCATTGTGAAATGAAATTTCTTTGGTATCAATTTTAAAAGTATTTCTCAAAGGATTACCATTTATTAATTTTATGGAAACCAGTTCTCGTGACTTTATAGAAATCCATTTACTACTGTCTAATTCTTTTGACAGCGAATCTTTATAAATTGTAACACTTTTTTTGTGTGGTTTACTTAAATCAATTTCTATAATTTTAGTAGCCACCTGACTATAGCAGATTATTCCAAAGAATAAAAAGTAAATGATAAATAAGGTTGTTTTCATGATTTCTAATGTTTTTAGTTAACGTTTCAAATGTATTTTGAGAACAGTATATCAATCAATTACCCTTTTGGGTAATATTTTATTTTTTGTATTTCGTATATTTTTTTTTGTAAGTTTATTCCATAAACACCATTTGTCTTTTTTGAGTTAATTCTAATATCACCCAAAAGGGTAATTGCGGTCAATGAACTTATTGCACAACTTTGTAAAAGAAAATGTAACGCCATGAAAATACGAGTAGCCATAGTAGAAGATGATAAGAATTACAATCAGGCCTTAAAAAATATCATCGATTTTCAACATGATATGGAATGCGTGGCTCAGTTTTTTAATGGTAAAAATGCGCTTCAAAAATTAGAAGCTTTAGAACCAGACGTGGTTTTAATGGATATTCAGCTGCAGGATTTATCAGGTATTGATATAGTCTTTAAACTAACCGAATTAATGCCGGGCACAACCTTTGTTATGTGTACGAGTTTTGAAAACGACGAGAAAATCTTTTCGGCCTTACGCGCCGGTGCAAGCGGTTACCTTGTAAAAGGAGATCCGCTGGACAAGATAATTCAGGCGATTCAGGAAGCACATAAAGGCGGCGCTCCTATGAGTTTTGCGATTGCAAAGCGTGTTTTACAACATTTTCAGGAAACAAAAGTACAGGTACAAACCCTATCGTTACTGACAGTAACCGAAAAAGAAGTTCTTGAATTGCTGGCGCAGGGACTTCTTTATAAAGAAATTGCCGATAAAAAAAATGTCACCATTGACACCATTAAAAAACACATTGGCAATATCTATAGAAAGTTACAAGTAAGCAACAAAATTGAAGCTATTAATAAGTTTAACACCAAAAACTAAGAAATTATGGAATTAGAAAAATTACAAGAAAAAAGTACTCAGGAATCTCTTTTACAAATAATGAAAATTGATTTCCTTGACATTATGAAAAAAGAGGATATCAGATCAAGAAGAGGTTATTTAGAAGCATTGGGAATTAAAGAAATAACCTATGAATTTTCAGTTGACGCAATGAGTTTTATTCATGCAATAAGCAATTTGTATAAAGGCGTAAGTATACAGGCAAAAAAAGAATTGGATTATTTTAAAGTCCATTTCTTGCAAGATGATGAACATAGTTCACTTTCTATTGGTTTTTCAATATCTTCTAAAGAAAATACTAATGATAACAATGATGCTTTTTATGCTATTGATCCTGAAAGTAAAGAATTAACAAAAATTGACAAACCCTCTTTCGAAAAGAAAGCTGTTTATTATAAAGAAAATTTACTTAAAACAATTAAAAAATGTACAAAAACGGATAAAAACACAGAAGCAGTTATATATAAAATTAAAGATGTTTACTTATTTCTTATCAATCATTTTATATTAAGTGAAGGCTACGAAAGTTTATTTTTTCAAGTAATTAAATTCGAGGAAAATGCCAAAGAGGTTAATAATAGAAATAGATTAAGTTTGGTTGTTCATGCAATTAAACCAGATAAGGATAAAGGTGAAGGTCATGACTTCGGAACTGTTTATCCTTAAAACATGGATATCTTATTACTCTTGTATTTAAGTTGTCTTGTTATCACTACAACTAAAGCAATAGTTTTGGGCGCTAAGTATTCACTAAGTGCTCAAAACTATTTAGTGTTTTATTTAATTGTTACACTCAGCTTAGAAATTTTTGGAATAATCAAAACCTATTTAAAGCAATTTGATTTCGCCGTTTATTTTAACCTATACGCTGTATTTTGTGTTCTGTTTTTTGGAATTTATTTTTCAAGGATTTTTATCGAAATGTTTAAGAAAATTGGAATTTCGGTCTCTTTATTACTTCTAATTTATATCTTATTTTTTGTTGATTTTTTAAGCAAAAAATTTTTACCACAATTAGGAATTTTAGTAGCGCTATTTTACATTTTCAGCTCAATTTTATGGTTTTACCAAAAACTACAGCTTCCTGTACAGGGAAAAATTACAAATGATCCTAATTTTTGGATTTCGACGGCATTACTTTTCTGGAGTACTTATATCATTTTTAGGTTTACGCCTATGTATTTGTTTGAAAAAGAAGATCAGTTTTTTCTAAACTTTTTAAGAAAAATCGGTTATATAGTAAATTTAATAATGTATGCTTTGTTTTATTCAGCTTTTTTAAAATATGAAAAGAATCTTAAAAAAACAGATTGATGAAACAACTGCCCCCAGAAATAAAACTAACCTATATTATTGCCATCATTTTGATGCTTCTTTTAGTATGCTTTATCATTATGGTTGTTTTTATTTACAACAAAAAACAGCTCATTCAGCAGCAGGAAAACCAACTTAAAGAAAGCGAATTTCAAAACCAATTACTGCAAAAAGAATTAGAACGCCAAAAAGCAATTCAGTTGGAAAGGGAACGAATTTCGCAAGACATGCATGATGATCTGGGCGCAGGAATTTCGGCTATAAAACTTCAGGCTGAATTTTTAAAATATAAAATGCCCGAAGAAAGTTTTTCGGAAGATCTCGAAGCTATAATATCAACTTCAGAAGATATGAATCTCGCCATGAGGGAAATTCTCTGGAGCCTGAATTCGCAAAATGATACTATTGGAAATTTTATAGAATATACAAGTTTGTATGTGAAACGTTTTTTGGATAAAACCAATATTACGTTTCAATTGAATTCGAATATTATTGAAAAAGAAACTAATTTATCTGTAAAAGCCCGAAGAAATCTTTTTTTAGCCGTTAAAGAAGCTGTACATAATACATACAAACACAGCCAGGCAAATGAGGTTTTTATTGCATTTGAACAAAGTGAAGCTGTTTTGAGCATTACAATCTCTGATAACGGAATTGGACTATCTGGCGCTAATCAAAAAGGAAATGGCTTGACCAATATGTCTTTAAGAATGGAAGGCATAAATGGAACTTTTAAAGTTATTCCTTCTCAAAACGGTATGCAATTGTTGTTTGTGTATCCATTACAAGATTAGAATTTTCCTATGCTTTTGGGCAAATTAAGTAGTTGTGATTTCCTGTTTAAAATCATTTTTTTAGATAAAAAATACCCCACAAATTGGTGTTTGCGGGGTCTGGTTTTTTATTGGTATAATTCTTTTCTAATTTTTATCAAAGTTTGAATTACTTTTTTTTCATCTGGTTTTTCAGGCAGAATCGAAGTTAAATAATGATTTTCGATTGAAATAATTAAACTATCAGCCATTTCGAGTAAATCGTCATATTCTTTATTTCCAGCTTTTATATCTAATAATTCTTCGCGGTTAGAAACCCTTATATTTAATTTTCCTGTTGAAAGAATCTGTTCTGCCGTTTGCAAAAGTCGAATCGTGTGCATCATGTTTTTGCTATCGTAATTTTTTCCGTGTTGCTGATTAGTATTGTAACGGTCTTCGTTTCGTTTTTCAATCCAGCTCCAATATTCGGTGTACTCTTTACAGTATTTAGAATAACCATCTTGATTACAGGATAAATAACCGATCAATTTTTCGTTTTTAGGAATTGATGACAGCGAAACTTCATTTGAGGTTTCTTTCTGAATAATTCCTTTGTAACCTAAACTCTTTTCAGGATCGTAAAACATGGCAAACATTCCTTTTGAATTGGGCAAATCGACCAAACCAATTTGTTCTTGTTTCCAATTATTTACTGCCAAAAATTCTAAAACCGAAACCGTTTTATAATCTTCCAAAACATAACAAAAATCCAAAAGGTTTTTCTTTTCTTTCGGCAGCGGATTTACGATTTTCTTGTTTAAACCTCTCGCCTTTTTGATCTGCGTAACGGCATAACCTGCAAAAGAATCTTTGCAGAGTTTAGATAGAAAATCTTCGATTTTAAGCTTTTCCATTAACGGATTTTTGTACAAAATACAATCTTCCGGCGAAGCCAAAATCTCCAATATGTTAGGATTATTTTTGAGCAGTAATTCTACAAAACGGCCAATTTCATAATAAACCTCATCATTGGTTTCATTAGAAACCTGCGGAATATAATCTAACCCAAAGAATTTCTCTTTCGGAAGATAATAAACGCCTTTTATATCGGTGTCTGATGTTGGCATATTTAATCCAAAAGATTTACTTCCCGAAATGACTTCGAAAAGGATTAGGTTTTGGGATTTTAAATCTTGGATGGTCATTTTCTATTCTTTTATCCAATTAGCAAAAAACAAATCCAATTCCTCAGCCATTTTCTTCCCGCTTTCTAACTTACTTGCATTTTCCTGATTAAATTTTACCGTTTCCAATAAAAAATCAGTTATCAAAGTTTCTTTTGGGTGTAAGTACGTTTCGTTTTGGTTCGCTTTTATTTGTTGTAATTCTAGTATTTTTTCTTTTATGTTTTTTGGTGCAATTGGCAATAATTCGTCAAAAGCTACAGGCGGAAATGTATTCTTTTCTATAATCCATTTTCCAGCCAGTGCGGTGCGTAAGGCGTAGAAATAGTTTTTTAGTTTTACTTCTTCCAATTTGCAGACTTCCATAAAGTTTTTTGTTGTTCCTAAATAATGGTGCAAAACTGATATTGGCGAAAAAAATTCTACGGCTAGCTCACGCATTTGTCTGGCAAAAACTTCATTCTCAAAATACACAATCGGCGAAAACAACCATTCTAACAAAGGTGCATTAGATTTTGCTAATAACTTTACGGTTTTCCGTAAGTCCCAGCCAGAACCGTCAAGATCGTCTTCGGTCATGAATTCGATTACATCTGGTTTTTCCCAAAGCGATAAATAATATTCAGGTTTGTGTTTGTATATAAAACGGATATCATAGTCGCTATCCGGAGAGGCAAATCCCCAGGCGCGGCTTCCGGATTCTACAGCAAAGAGTATTTCTACATCTTTTTGTTTTTCTATCTCTTTAAGTTTTTGAAGTATTTTTTCTTTCATGACTGGTTTCAAATGTAAGTAAATGGAAATGTTTTGAAATACGTATTAGACGTTTTTTTTGCCACTAAGCTTAAAGTTTTTTAAACTTTTTATAGTAGTTAGATGTGCGGGACTTGAACCCGCAGCCTCCTGCTTGAAAGGCAGGTGTTCTTCCTATTGAACTAACATCTATTTTTTTGTGGTATTAATATCCTAAAGATGCGGTTTTTTTTGAAAGCCAAATAAAAGAGACTTTGCGCCTCTATGAGAAATAAATCTTTGTCTCTGGAACTTAGTCTCTCAGTATCTTAAATTTAAAAGTATGGTGTACGGGACTCGAACCCGCAGCCTCCTGCATGGTAGACAGACGTTCTTCCAGATTGAACTAACACCATTTGTTTTTGTTTTTGGATTTATTACAAAAGAAAGGTAAATTAATAAATAATTACCAAGATTAGATCTTTGCACTTTTGAATCATAAAAAGGGTGTGCAAGGACTCGAACCTGCATCCTCCAGTTTAGCAAACTGACGCTCTTCCAATTGAGCTAACACCCTAGCGGATAGTTGGGACTCGAACCCAAAACTTTTCCTTTGGTGGGAATGTTTTTCCAATTAAACTACTATCCTGACTTTTACCAGTTGCTAACCTTGTAATTTTTTATCAGGACTCCAAATATACTATTCCCTTTTATTCCCTGGACTATCGGATCAAAAATTCTGCTGGCACCGTCTACAGAATCCAACGGCGGAATATATCCATCTTCAAATTGTTTTTTTCGTAAACTTTCTTTTGCTCCAGTCGAAATCCAGCCTACATCTACGCTGGTCATAAAAATGGCATCTTCGGCAAATTCTTTGGCAGAAGTCAGTGTCATCATATTCAGCGCCGCCTTTGTCATATTAGTATGCGGGTGAAAAATGGTTTTGTTGGTGTAACTGAAAATTCCTTCTGACGAAGTTACATTTACAATAAAACGCTCTTTAAATTCTGAATTTAAAAACAACGGTTTGAGTTCTTTTATTAAAAAATAAGGCGCAATCTGATTGATCAAATTTACCTCTACCAATTCATACATGCTGATTTCTTCTAAAGTCGAATTCCAGCTTGTTTTTTCGCGGTTGTCTACTGGCTGTCCAAAACGTGAAAGTGCTAATTCTGTCTTTTCTTCAAAACCATATTCTAATGCTTTTACTTCTCCTGCAACTGGAGTTTTATTTGCGATCAACTTTTTATTTGAAGAAAATAGATCTAAAAGATTCTCTTCTTTTCGAATTAAAGGCTGATAATATTCGTCAGTATATTTTATCGTTTGCGCTGCATTATTAATCAAAATATCTAAACTCACAAATTTGGATTTGTAAAATGATATAAACTCATTTATAGCATTTAAATTTCTTAAATCCAGACCATAAATCATCAAATTATCTTTCCATTGCTCAAAGTCATTCTCTTGCTTAAACTGTTCTAAAGCAAGCGCAGGAAAACGAGTTGTAAGCACAACATTTGCATTATTTCGTAAAAGTCTTAAAGCGGTTGCAAAGCCCACTTTTACACGTCCGCCAGTAAGAATTACGTTACGTCCTTTTAAATCAATGTTTTGAAAACGTTTTTCATAATTTTCTTCCGCACATTCTGGACAAAGTCTTGTATAAAAACTATGTGCTAATTTATAAGAGCGGTTGCAGGCATAACAATTTTTAGGTAAATTCAATTTTACAAACTGCTGTTCATCTGGATTTTCTTTTTCAGCAAATAAAGTTTCTCCATTTAATGCTTTTGAAACCAAAGCAGCACTCAAACTTACTTGAAGATCTTCTTGTTTTTTAGAAGAATAACTTACACTGCGCAAGTTCTTTTTAGCATTTTTATGGATCTTCGTAATCAAACCCGCGAATAAATCATTATCTGGATTTTCTAACGGGTTGTCTTTGAGCGATTCTAAAACTCTAAGACAAGTCTGCCACTCTTCTTTGCTAAAAATATATTTTTTTTCTGTTTCCATTTTTTATTCCTCTAAAAAATCTTCTAAAAATCCGATGAACTTTTTTCCATCAGCAGACCATCTTAAACCTTGTCCATTTTCTACTCTTATTTCGTAAACCAAACCATGTTTGTAATGGTAAAAAATATTCCACCATGTTTTATGAACGATAATGTGCTCTATCAGTTTTTCTACTTTTTCTTTTTTCTGGAATGTGTTTCCTTTTATTTCTCCAAAAATACTGTTTTTATTTCTTCCCACATGTTTTTCCCAAGCTCTCGCAGCTATTGAAATTTCTTTATTATAAGGCAAAAAACAGCTTTTTAAAAGAATATCTTTTGCTGGCGGAATTCCGTTTTCGTCACGAACACTAGCCGGGGTTAAGCGCTGTCCTAAAATAAGTAATATACTCTTAAAAGGTGTTTTTTCGAATGCCTGAATTAAACTCTTCTGAACTTCATCTGAATCATTCCAAAAGTCTTCCAGCACTTTTTCGAAATATGAAACAGCTTCCTGAACTGAAACTATAATTTCGTCTTTGAAATAAGGCAGTCTCACAACTTCTGTTTTCTGATTGTAGAATGAAATCAGGTTTTTAGAAAAAAGATGCAGATTTTCATCTGTTAAAAACACAGCATATTTTTCTTTCCAGTTTTTTCTAAGACTCGGAATTACAGCTTTTATTTCATAAAAAAGTAAATTTGTTTCATTTTTATTCATGGCAGATTATTGTTCTTTCTTATAAGATTACTATATCAAATCTATATCCTTTTTTATTCCAAAACTCTTTATAAAAATTTAAACTTTCTAGTATAAAACCTAAGTTATACCCCTTGTTAATACCAATATGATAGTCTTTTATTATAATCATAAAAGATTTTGGTTCAATCCAAAATAAATCTCTCATATAATCATTCAACACATTCAAATTGTATACTTTTTCATTCGCTATGTTAAATGCTTCCCAGAATTCATCAATGAATTGTTTTTCTGTTTTTAATTCACCTGCCGTAAATTCAGCAACATAAACTCCTTTTTCAATAAATGTTCTCATTATTCATATTTTAATGGAATTACTGATTTAACATCATTTTACTCACAGCAGATTACAGTTTCTTTTTCACTCATTTGCGAGAGCATATATTTCATCAAATTGAAATTTGAAGAGGCATGATCTAAAATCCACGCATCAGAAGTTAAGGCAATGCTATCACTTTCAGCCATTAACTTATCGGGATTATTTACCAATTGCACTTCCCAGTTCAAATGATGTGCTGAAGCAGTTTCTTCTATCATTTGTTTTAATCTTCCGCTGTTTGAAACGGGTTTATCAAATAACCAAAGTGCTTTTTTAATTTTCTCTTTTCTAAAAAAATCAGCAATCATTTCGATCGCCTGAGAAGTTTGTTTTACCTTTTTATAGGTTCCGTAAACACTAGACAAATCACGAATAAAACCATCCTGACCTTGAAAAACATATGCATTAGACAATATACTTTCGAGCAAAATGAGCACATTAAATCCATCAAAACAAATCTCTTTCCCCTCCAAATCCTGACTCGAAATTTCTTTTGCTTTTCGGTCTTCGATCTGCTGTTGAGAAGCACTCATTCCACGAACTGCTTGTTGCTGGCGTGCATTGAGTCTGTAACGGTTTCCGACTAAAACCAAAGTTGCTTTTTCACCATAACCTCTGCTCAAAAAATAGTGCATATCGGTTACGGCTTCTTTTAGTTTGAACTGCATTTTTACATTTCCAAACAAAGCATCGTCGCTGGCTTCTTTTCCTCTGTTTTTGAGATTTGTCATGCTGTAAAAATATGTCGCTCCTCTGGAGCTTAATTACCTTTAATCTTTATTTTCTATAAATATATCATCCCTCTGGGATTTTTACTAGATATTAAAGACGTTTTTAGTGGTTTCCTCCACAATCTTATCCAAAGCAATTCCTTTAAACTGCGCAATAGTTCCCACTTATGTAGCAGAAAATCAATAATCTTCATTCTCAGGTGGAGCGGTTTTATTTCGGGTTGCGATTTCCCAATTTTCTTTTTGATACGGATTATCAATTTTTTCAAGCTGCACTAAAAAACGAAGTTCGTTTTTCTTTGGGTCATTCTGCTGAATTAATACTCTAAAGCTATATCCTTCTACCGTTTCTATAGATTTGTCGGTTACTGGATTTTGTTCGTAATATTCTATCATCACATCGATCTCTTCCGAAAACTGAGTATTAGCCGATAAAAATTTTAAAAGTTCTAAAGTAGTATTCTTTCTAAACGAAGCATTTTTCAGCTTACTTTTTTCGACTATATAATCGGTATCAAAAGTCAGTGATAGGTTGTCACAACCTTCTAGTTCAGCATGAATAAACCTATCGTTCTTTTTATACGTTTCACCAATAGTTTCGCAGTAATTATGCATTTCAATGCTTCGAATACGTTTGGTTACTTCGGGCATATCATTAAAAATAGTTTTAGATTCTAACTGTGCGAGCTTACAATCAGACAAATACGATTCTTCATATAAATTTCCATCTTTATAAATAAAAGATAAAGAAGCTGTTTTTAGATCCTGAGTACTATACGTTCTAAAATTTTGAGTGATTTTTACTTTAAATTTATCTTCCTCAAACTTTGCTTCGTCAATTATATTATAAGAAAATGGTGCATAACCCAGAATAGAATGCGCTTCTTTGTAATTGACCTCATCTTTCATGATGTAATAGATATAATCCTGGTTTGTATTTGCATTTCCTCCCAACATTCCATTTGAGTCTCTAAACACTACATAATCTATAATTCCGTCGTTATTAAAATCCTTTTCTTTTATAATATCAAACTCAACAGAATATGGATCTCCATCATTAGGGAAATGAATACTATAAGGCGCTTTTTCTATTTGCAGATCATCATATTTTTGCTCGCCAATTTCTTCTTTTACCAATTGTTTCAGAAAATTGCTTTGAGCCTCCTCTAGAATTCTTCCTTCGATTTCTTTTTTTTCAGGTTCAGCTTTTGCAACTTCTTTTTTAATGCTCTTTTTATGCTTGGTTTTCTTTTCTTCTTTACAAGAAAACAGTACTAGCAATACTGTCGAAAATAAGATTAATACGTTCTTTTGAATGTTCATTTTATGTTATTAAAATTTGAGATTAGTATTCTATTAGAATATATTTTCATCATAATTGCTTTCAAATATAAATAAATTGAAAACTACAATGTAAGTAATTACATATATTTTTTATTTTATTCCTGAGTCACTAACCTACAAACTTTTACACCTCATATTTTATTCTAAATCCCAAAAAACCTCTTAGCATTCTTCGTCGTTTCCTCCGCAACTTTATCCAAAGCAATTCCTTTAAACTGTGCAATAGTTCCTGCAACGTAAGGCAGAAAAGCAGGTTCGCAACGGCGTTCGTGGTATTTTTTCAAAAGGCTGTTGGGTACATTTTTCGGAAGCATAAACGGCGCATCGGTTTCGATCATCATTTTGTCGAGCGGTACATACTGAATGACTTCTTTTAAATGTGCGAAACGTTTGCTGTCTGAAATCGCTCCCGTAAAACCAAGATAAAATCCGTTATCGAGATAGGTTTTAGCTTCTTGCAAAGTTCCCGTAAAACAATGTACAACGGCTTTGGGCAGTTTCGGCAGATAGTCTTTTGTAATATTCAGAAACGAACTAAAAGCGTCTCTTTCGTGCAAAAACAACGGTTTCTGTACTTCTATCGCCAATTCGAGCTGGGCTCTGTAACATTCTTCCTGTTTATTTCGGGGCGAAAAATCACGGTCAAAATCGAGTCCGCACTCGCCTACCGAAACCACATGTTTCAATTCTAATAATTTCCGAAGCTTCGAAATACTCTGATTATCAAAACTCTTCGCATCATGCGGATGTATTCCTGCTGTGGCGTATAATACGCCCGGATATTGTTTCGCAATCTTTGCAGATTCTTCGCTATTTCTCACGCTTGTTCCGGTGAGAATCATTTGGGTAACGTCGGCATCTACCGCGTCTTGTACAACATCGTCTATGTCGTTTTGGAATTGTTTGTTAGTCAAATTAATTCCGATATCTATGTATGTCATTTTTTTAAAGTTTCTAAGGTTCTGAGAGGCTAAGTTGCTAAGCTTTTTCCTCTTGGAACGGTTATTTATTTTGTTTTTTTTGTCACTAAGGCGCTAAGGCACAAAGTTTTTATTTTTTTCTTTGTGTTGAATTAATCTCGCAAAGGCGCAGAGACGCAAAGTTTTTTCTCATTTTTTGTCATCCTGACGAAGGAAGGATCTCCGCAAGAAACTCCGCAACGTATGTCAATCTTTGTCGAGCTACTCGTGGAGATCCTTCCTTCGTCAGGATGACATACAATACGATGTAATCTTACTTAAAATAAAACTTTGCGCCTTCGCGACTTTGCGCGATTTTATATTTTATTCACTTTGCGTGAGAAGCAATACAGTGCGCCTCTACACTGAAAACTGAGACTGCGACTGAACACTAAAAACCTGAACACTAATCTTCTCGGCTTCCATCATCAGCCATTCTCACTAATTTCGGCGTAAACTTGGCAACAACATCAACCAAATCCTGTTGTGCTTCCATCACCTGATTGATATCTTTATACGCCATTGGTGCTTCGTCTAGTCCGGCACCGATAAGAGTAACGCCGTGATCTCTCAGGATCGATTTCATTTCGGTTTGTGTAATGTTTTTAATCGCCTGAGTTCTGCTCATTTGTCTTCCAGCTCCATGCGAAGCGGAGTTTATGGCGTTCTCCTCGCCTTTTCCTCTCACCAAAAATCCCGGTGCGGTCATAGAACCCGGAATGATTCCCATAACGCCTTTTCCGGCTGGAGTGGCTCCTTTTCTATGTACGATCACTTCTTCGCCGTTCCAGATTTCTTTCCATGCAAAATTATGGTGGTTTTCGACTTTGGCTAAAATCGTTGCTCCCAACGCACGTTCCATTTTGTTATGGATAATCTCGTGACAAGCCGAAGCGTAATCTCCCGCCAGATTCATCGCCATCCAATATTCCTGACCTAATTGCGTGTTCATATCCAAATAAGCTAAATTTCTCGCTACTTCTGGAAGTTTACATTCGTCTTTGGCAATTTTAGTGTAATGTCCGGCAATTGTTGCACCCATTCCGCGTGAACCAGAATGCGTTAACAAAGCGACATATTTTCCTTTTGGGATATTTAAAACAGCGTCGTCTTTCGCAAATTCCATAATTCCGAATTCAACGAAATGGTTTCCACCGCCCGAAGAACCTAATTGCGACCAGGCTTTATCCTTCAAGTTCTTCACAAACGGATTCATATTGAAAGTATCATTTTCCAAAACCGCATGATCTGATTTGTATTGACCGTGAAATCCGTGACCTGCTCCAAAAATCGAATTCGCTATTAATTCTCTTTTGAATTTGGCTTCGTTTTCAAAGTAAAAATCTTCTGGAATATCATAAACCGACAATGCCATTCTACACCCAATATCAACGCCAACGCCATACGGAATAATAGCATCTTTTGTGGCTAAAACTCCTCCAATTGGTAATCCGTAACCTTGATGCGCGTCCGGCATTAAAGCGCCGGCAACAGTAACTGGAAGTTTCATCGCCACTTCCATTTGTTTTCTGGCACCGTCTTCGATATGATCCAATCCGTAAGCAGAATACGCATTCGGATTTTGATTTAAAGCAATAAAATCTTCTGGTTTTTCATTTGATTTTTCGATTAAAGCCACAGCCAGTTTGCTGAATACTTTATCGTCTATATAATTTTCCGGAGCTTCTAAAACGTTTTTATAATTCTCGATCATTTCTTCTCGGGTAAATCCGTTTCTTTTGCTGTTTATTTTTAAGGCAATTCCAATTATTTTTCCTTCTGGAAATCCTAATTCTAATATATCTGTACCGTTTATTTGTGTTTTCATCGTTTGTTTTATTTTGATAGCACAAAGGTTGTTTACTACTGCGCAGTTATTTTGCGTAGATTTTAATACCTTAAAAATTCATTCCTCAAATATTCTTTTAGATTATTTCCGTAAACAATTATATCTGAACCCCAAACTGAAATAACAGGTGATTTTTTTTTATCTTTAAATACCACAAGTGCTCTATGTCCATAAATTGGAATGTAACCCACAATTTCAGATACATTAAAACCTTCTTCAGAAAGAGCAAGTTCTGCTTCATTTTTAAAAGCAGTAATTTCTTCAACCAGCCATTTTGATTTTTTTAAATCTCTTGGATACTGGTAAAATCTATCGTCATAGTTGACTCTATATTCATCTTCAGGATCAATCGATATATGAGATTTGTCAAAACCTTTAAAAATTAAAAGCATTTTGCGATAATCATTTGGAAAAACAAAACCAAAAAGTTTTTCAAGTTCATCAATCTCACTATCAGTTATTCCATTTAAAAACTTGGTTTCAGGTTGAAATTGAAAACCGTAAATTGACTTTTCTTTTTTTATACCATCCAGTTTTCTTTGTATTTTAAGTTTTAATGATTTCATGTTTTTTGATTTTAAATTTCTGAGTTAAAGATTTAATCAATACGCACAAATAATTTTGCACATATTGATTATTTCAGGCAGATTTAAAAAGATCTGAGCAGATAAAGCAGATTATTTATAAAAAAATCCTTTTAGATCTGCTCAAATCAGCAAAATCTGCGTGAAACGTCACCTTTGGCACTTTGCAACTATGCCCCTTTGTCACTTCTAAATTAAATTAATCTATTAACAACTGTGTAACAACCGCTGGGTTTATCGCCCATTGCGCGTTGTACACCTCATCAGCATTTTCGTTTTCGACAATCGTTAAACCTTGAGCTTCCGCTTTTAGTTCTAATAAATTACCAATATTCAATTTACTGCTCAATTTTGCCAATAGTGCCTGAACTCCTTTGAAATCCAAACCTCCTACGACCTGACCTCCGAAAGTCATCTCTAACCAAACGATTTCTCTTTTGGCTACATCCAACACTCCAAAAACCAAACCTTTGGCAACATTCTGCGTCACACGAACCTGATGATCTACACACGACGGA